>Ga0187894_10000009_pt1 | contig 368675 bp, 312 predicted proteins | sample GBC1701081metaG_FD_136650 | JGI IMG/M metagenome (GOLD analysis project Ga0187894, IMG submission 136650) | White microbial mat communities from a lava cave in the Kipuka Kanohina Cave System on the Island of Hawaii, USA - GBC170108-1 metaG ... | reverse complement strand
TTGGGCAGGCAGGATGATCGAGGTTGAAACGATGCGAGGACCTGAAGGATACTCACCGCCCGCAGCCTGAAGTGGCCGGTTTTGAAGTGTTCTTCACTGGCCGCTTTTGAGTGTTCGGTGACATTAAGGGTGAAATCGCAACCAAGTGCGGCGCTGCCAAGCAGCGACACGCAGTACGCTTGGTGGCGCAGTCTTTGGTAGGGGATCGGTTCTTGGCTGCGGCCATCATCCACGACCCGGCCAACTAGTTTGTCGAAGATGATTGACTGCGCATCAGGTCTGAATGCGGAGACGGAGACGGCCAGGCGTGAGAGGCTAGAGGACCAGCCTCAGTTGCGCGCTTTCGGGCTCAAGGGACATCAGATAGACAATTGAACGGACAAGAGCCGAGACAATCCCGAAATCGCCGGAGAAGGGAATTCTCCAGTCAGAGTCCAAGAATGAATCGTTGATAATCCTCCGTGCCGAGGTGAATAGCCCGCCTGCGGGGGTTTCCATCTGGTCCGACACGCACACAATGTCTCGATAAACCGTGGTCGCGGCGATGCAGATGTTGATTTCGCGCCTCCAATCTGACGGGCGCCGTTCGCGCCGGTAAAGAATGGTGGGGTAGGGGAGGGGCACATTCCCACGCAAGAATCGGGAGGGCCTAAAGCTAACCCACTAACCAATTATCTCATTTATTTGCAATAGGTCAGAATTGGCGGAGAGGGTGGGATTCGAACCCACGTGCCCCATCACTGAGGCAAGACGCTTTCGAGGCGCCCCCGTTATGACCACTTCGGTACCTCTCCGGCCGGGGTGAAAAAGAATCCTATCATGGCGCTCCGCCACGCCGGACCGCGAAGAAGGCGCGCAGCAGCGCGGCCGCGCGCTCCGCGTCGACGCCTCCGCGGACCTCGATCGCGTGATTCGGCCGGGCGCCGTGCGGCCACTCCGCATCGAGAGTCCAGAGTGCGCCGGCCTTCGGATCGGGGGCGCCGAAGACGATGCTCCGCACACGCGCGTGAAGCGCCGCGCCGACGCACATGAGGCACGGCTCGAGTGTCACGTAGAGATCGGCGCCGGTGAGCCGGTAGTTCCCGGCGGCGGACGCCGCGGAGCGCAGCGCGAGGATCTCGGCATGCGCCGTCGGGTCGCCGCTTCCGATGGGCGCGTTCCCGGCGCGACCGAGAATGGCGCCGTCGCGCGCCACGACGGCGCCGACGGGCACTTCCCCGGCGGCGCCGGCGCGCTCCGCCTCGAGCAGCGCGGCCGCCATGAGCACGGCGTCCTCCGCGCGCGGCCCCGTCTGCGCCATGACTCGGAGCCTATACCAGCGCCCGCCGGGGTTGGACAGGCGCACCCGCAGTGCGTAAACCTCAGTGCCTGGATTGGGGGGACCGGTGTCCGAAATCGATGGCACTGGAGTTCGGCGCTCCCTGCTGCGCCCCGCCGTTGGACTGATCGGCCTCGCGTCCGTGCTGGGTCTCGTGGCGGCGGCCGAAACGGCGACCCCGGCCACGGCTCCACAGCTCGATCCGTCCGGGGCGCGAAAGGTCTCGAACGTCACGCTGCGGCCCGGCCCGGCGGACATCGTGCTCGAGGAAGGCACCGTGATCCCGGCGGCGTCTGATGGCCCGGCGGGGGCCCCCGCGGAATTCGTCTTCGTGGGCAAAGGCTCCGTGACCGTCGCGCCGCCCGACGACGTCGAGGCGGGTCAGCTCGAGCTGTTCACGGGGAGCCGCTCGCTCGATGCGGAGTTCTCCGAAGCGGTGCTCGTCGTCCCCCTGCAGTCGGATGCCGCGCGACTCCTCGCCGGAGAGGCGGAGGCGCGCGGTGCATCCGGGCAGGGGACGGGTCGCGCGGCGGAGATCTGGACCGGCTGGAGCTCCGGAGGACTGCGACGGCTGTTCCACGTCGGAGGGAAGGTCGAAGCGGCGCGCCAGGGGGATCCGGCGTTCGAGCGCTACTTCGCGGCGCAATTCAAGTCGGAGGCGCTCGGGGAGTTCGTCTATCTGGTGGACCCCGAGTCCGAAGAGGCCGTGACGCTGGGCCAGTTCATCGTGCCGGACCTCAACGAGCGCGAGAAGCGCCACATGCGCCGCCAGCTCGAGAGCGAGCAGGCGGAGGATCACCTGATCGGGCTCGATCTCGCCGACCTCGGCGAGTTCGACACCTGGATGTCGGCGGCGATCGCCGTCCCGGGGGGCGGCACGCGCCTGGGTCTGCCCGCCGTGGAGCCGGAGCGCTACACCGTCGAGGTGCGCATCGCGAGAGGAGTCGACTCGCTGAACGGCACCGCGCGGATCGACGCGCGGGCGACGGAGAGCGGACGGCGCGTCGTTTCACTGAGCCTCAGCCTGGACCTCGCGCTCGAGCAGGTGACTGACGAGCGTGACGTCGTGCTGCCGTTCATCCGCTCCGGCTCCAGCATCCTCGTCCAGCTCCCCAGGCCGACTAGGGCCGGCGAGCCGGTCGTTCTCAAGACGAAGTTCTCGGGGAATCCTTTCAACAAGGCCGAATGGAAGGTCGTCACGCTGCGCTCCACGCTGGGCTGGCATCCCCATGCCGGGCGCAGGGACCGGGCCCGCTACGACGTCACCATCCACTGGCCGCGAGGCTACGACCTGATGGCCAGCGGGCAGAGGAGCGAGCGCGGGGAGTCGCGCGACGTTCGGTGGGAGCGCCGGGTGTCGGACACGCCGGGGAGCGGATTCACCTTCGAGATCGGCGACTTCGACGTCACGGAGCAGCAGGTCGGCCACGTGAAGCTCATCGTGGCGTTCGATCGCGAAATGGCGGCGGGCTCGAAGGCGATCCGGACGGAGATCGCTGAAGCGGCGGCGGATTCGCTGGCCTACTTCGAGGAGATCTTCGGCCCGCTGCCGATGGACGAGCTGAAGGTCGTGACGACGCCACGCTACTTCTCGCAGGGCCTGCCCGGGTTCGTGACCCTTTCCCAGTTGATGATGACCGACTTCGGTCTCTTCTCGTCCCTCTTCGACCTGGAGGACCGGCGCACGGTCATCGCGCACGAACTCGCGCACCAGTGGTGGGGGAACCAGGTGGCCTCGCAGACCTACCACGACTACTGGCTGAGCGAGGGCATGGCCAACTACGCCGCCCTTCTCTATCAGAGGCACAGGATCCCGGGGGGCGGCAAGGACACGCGCCGCCGCGGCCCGACGACCCGCTGGAGAGAAGAACTCGAGGCTCTGACGAATGACGGCCGTACGATCGAGTCACTCGGCCCGATCACACTCGGGCCGCGGCTCGACTCCAGCAAGAGCGACGCCGCCTATGACGCCATCGTGTACACGAAAGGCGCGATGGTGCTCGACATGCTGGCGAAGGTGTTCCGGGAGGAGCGGTTCGTCGGCATGCTGGGACAGATCAGCCGGCGCGCCGCCGGCATGTCGATGTCCACCGACACGTTTTTCGCCGCGATCGAGAAACTGTCGGGGGAGGATCTCGACTGGTTCGTCGCCCAGTACATCCACGGGACCGGGATTCCGGAGATCTATTACTCGCACCGGATCGAGAAGGCCGGGGACGGGAGCTGGGTGATCAACGGCAACCTGAAGGCCATCCCGCGGAACAGGCTGCGGTACCGCGCCGTGGCGAGAGAGGGTGGGGGATTCGACCTGCGCTGCGAGGGCGTGCCGCAGGGAAAGCCGGAACAATGGAATCTGGTGCTCCCGTTCCAGGTCCTCTTTCACGATCCGGAGCGCGTCCCGGGGAACGACGACAGCTCGAAATCGAAGCCGGACACGGCGTCTCCGCGCGCCAATGCGCAGGTGAACGGGCGGTTCACGATCACGGACCTGCAGAAACCCTTCTCTGTCGAAATCGAGCAGGAGCCCATCGCCTTCTATCTCGACCGGAACGGCGAGGTCCTGGCCCACTTCTACTCGGAAACCCGCTATCCCAGGCGCTCCCTGAGGTTTCAGGGGGAGACGCTGCTCGCGGCCGGGCGATGGGACGAGGCGGAGTCGGCGCTCCGCAAGGCGCTGCAGGCGCCCTACTACGTGACCGACCGCCTGGGCGACGAGGAGCAGGAATCCAGGCTGCAGGAGAAATGGGAGAAGCGGGCGCAGCTCGAAGAATCCTGGATCCACCTGGGGCTGGCGCGCCTGCAGGCCGAGCAGGGGCGGGTGCTCGAGGGCCGCGCAGAGATCAGAAGCGCCACGAAGGCGGCGCCGGAGCGTCCGTCCATCAATTTCGAGGCCGAGGTCATCGCGCTCGAAGCCCGGCTGGATCTCGTCGCCGGCGACGCGGAAGGCGCCTACCGGCGGCTCAAGAGCGCGGAGCGAAAGAATCTTGGCGGACGCACCGAGACGCGGGCGCTCATGGCCGTCGCCGCCCAGATGACGGGACACAAGCGGGACGCGGCGCGGGCGAGAGAAGCACTCGAGAACAAGAAGGACGTGGACCTGTCCGCGCTCGGACCGAAGCCCTGAGGACTACTTCCACTGGTCGTTCAGATCGGTCGCCGCGTCATGGACCCTGTGCATCGCGATCTGGCAGAGAAGTCCGTACGGGACGATCAGCGGGAATGCGAGCAGCGCCGCGATGAATCCCCACAGCAGCAGGGAGCCGGTGTCGTGCGCGTTGGCGAGCCCGCCGAAGAGCAGCGACCGGATCCAGATCACGGCCGCAGCCAGCACCAGATACAGGATGCAAGCCACGTAGGGGATGACCATGGCGCGCACGAGGTCGCCCCGGAGCGATTCGGACCTCATGATGAAACGACGGAAATAGAAGGCGGCCGCCACGCTCGACCCGACGAGCAGCAGCGCGTTCTGCAGCGGATGCGCGAGCAGGAACTCACGCGGCATCCGCGGCACCAGCAGGATCACGAACCAGCCGAGCCCGAGGGCCGCGGCCGCGGCGCCGTATTTCAGCATTGGCTGTGGCTCACAGGGACGCTTCGATCACGGCGACGGCTCCGTGGTACGCCCACGAGGATTCGAACCTCGGACCTTCAGATTCGTAGTCTGACGCTCTATCCAGCTGAGCTATGGGCGCGGGTGGCGGGACGCGGCGGATTGTATCATTCCGGGGTGACCCGTCCCATCGCCGCGGTGGCCGCCGCGCTGCTTCTCGCGGTGACGTTCGCGCTCGCGGACGGCGGAGCCGCCGGCACGGGGCAGGAAGGGCCGATCCCCGACCCGTCCGCGACGCTGCCCGTGCCTTCGGACGCAGATCTCGCCGCGGCGCGCGCCGCGGTCGCAAAGACTCCGGCCGATCCCGGTGCGCGCTTCCGGCTCGGCTCGCTGCTCTACGCGGCCGGGAAGAAGGAAGACGCGGCGAAGGAGCTGGAGCGCGCCATCGCGATCGGCCCCGCGAACGAGGCGCGCCTCATGAATCTCGCGATCGTGCAGGCCGACCTGCTGCGCTTCGCCGACGCGACCGCGACGTACGAGCGCCTGCTGAAACTGGCGCCCGCGCAGCCGCGCGCCCTGAACAATCTCGGCAACATCGCCTTGCGCCAGGGGGACACGGCGAAGGCGGCGGAGTTCTACACGCGCGCGGTGGCCGCCGATCCGGGATATGTCATGGCGCGCTACAAGCTGGGCTACACACTCCAGGCGCTGAACCGGCGCTCCGAAGCGGTGGCGGCGTTCGAGATGGTCCTGGAACGGGAGCCGGCGACGGAGTACGAGCAGTCGATCCGCCTCGACGCCCTCGCGCAGATCGGCCAGGCGGCCCTCGCGGACGGGGCCTGGGACGCGGCGATCCGCATCCTCACGGAGGTCGCGCAGGCCGATCCCGAGCACCCGTTCGCGCACCATGCGCTCGGACAGGCGCTGATCCACGCGGGGCGCGTAGACGAGGGCCGGCAGGAGCTGCAGCGCCACTTCGAGATCCAGGCCCGCCGCCTGGCGACGGCGGTCGCCGCGGACACGGCAGCCCCATGAGCGCCCCGCGCGCCGCGATCCGCGGCGCCCTGATCGCCGCAGCCGCCGCGGTGGGTGCGGCGCTGCTGATTCCTCTTGCGGCGGCGCCGGACGCAAAGCCCGCCGCGACCACGCCGCCCGCGGCGAGCAAGACCGAGTCGTCGAAGACGGCGCCGTTGACGCGGCTGCGATTCGCCGACGCGACGCCTGGCTCCGGCATCGTGTTTCGCGACGTCTGCGGCGCGCCGCCGGAGAAGAAGGTCTGGCTCACCGAGTCGCTCGGCGCCGGGGCGGCATTCCTCGATGCGGAGAACGACGGCACGCTCGATCTGTTTCTCGTCAACGGCTCCTCGCACGACCGGCCCGCGGGGAGCGGTGAGCCGTGCCGCTACTTCCGCGGCCTCGGCGGCGGCCGCTTCGCGGATCGCACGGACGAGGCGCGGCTCGGCAGCAAGGGGTGGGGCTACGGCGTCGCTGCCGGAGATATCGACAACGACGGCGACACCGATCTCTTCGTCACCCGCCTGGGTCAGGACACTCTTCTGCGCAACGACGGAGCGGGGAAGTTCACCGACGTCACCGCGGCGTCGGGCATCCGTGAATCCGCGTGGGGCACCTCGGCGGCATTCTTCGACGCGGACGGAGACGGCGATCTGGATCTCTACGTGGCGAACTACGTGGACTTCGATCCGACCCGCGTGCCGCGGCTCGGCGCCCCGGAGGCCGACCGTCGCACGTGCAGCTTCCGCGGCATCAAGGTGTTCTGCGGCCCGCTCGGGCTCCCCGCAGCGCAGTCGGTGCTGTGGCGCAACGACGGTGCGGGCAGATTCGAGGACGCCACACGCGCCGCGGGACTGTGGCTGCCGGCGCCGCGCTACGGCCTCGGCGCCGTCACCGGTGATCTGGACAACGACGGCGACACCGACCTGTACGTCGCGAACGACAGCCTGCCGAACTCGCTGTGGCGCAATCGCGGCGACGGCACCTACGAGGAGGCCGCGGTGCCGCTCCTCGCCGCATTCAGCGGCGACGGCGGCGCGCAGGCGGGCATGGGCGTGGACGCCGGCGACTACGACGGGGACGGATGGCTCGACCTCGTCGTCACGAACTTCTCGCACGACCTGAACACCATCTATCGCAACGAGGCCGGGAAGTTCTTCTCGGACGTCTCCTCCCAGGTCGGCCTGCAGGCGACCTGGTTCGCCCTGTCCTGGGGCGTGGGCTTCGAGGATTTCGACAACGACGGCGACCTCGACCTGTTCATCGCGAACGGACACATCTATCCGCAGATGGACGGCTACGACTTCGGCACGCGCTACCGCCAGCGCAACCACCTGTTCGAGAACCTGGGCGGCCGGTTCGTCGAAGTCTCCGAAGGGGCCGGCGGCGGTCTCGCGCCCGTGCGCTCGTGGCGGGGCGCGGCGTTCGCGGACTACGACAACGACGGCGACGTGGACATCCTGGCCACCGCCATCGACGACGCGCCGGTGCTGATCCGGAACGACACGACCCCCCGAGGGCACTGGCTGTCGGTGCGGCTCGTCGGCGCCGCCCGCTCGAACCGGGACGCGGTCGGCGCGCGCGTCACGCTCTTCGCCGGGGGAAGGACGCAGATCCGGGAGAGAAAGGGGGGCGGATCGTTCCTCTCAGCGTCCGAAGGGCGGCTGCACTTCGGCCTGGGAGACGCGACGACCGTCTCGTCGCTCACCGTGCGCTGGCCCGACGGCCGCAGCGAGACGCTGCGCGATCTCAGCGCCGACCGCGAGCTGACGATCCGGCAGGGCGCTTCCGCGACCCTCTCTTCGCCGCCGCCCGCCGCCGCGAAAACGGCGCCGGGGCCCGCACGGGCCCCCACGGGATCCCCGCGTAGCTGACGCGCGCATCGTTCGTCGCCTTGCGCACCCCGGCGCGGTACTTGATCGCCAGCGGCAGCGCCGGATAACGGACCCCGCCCCTGCGCTTGCGGCCGCCGGCCATGACCACGACGCAGGGCTCCTTCGAGAGCCCGACGAAGACATGGTCGGTCCACGCCGGACAGTGCACGAAATCCCACGGCCCGAGCTTGATTTCACGACCTTCGACGAGGAGCCGGCAGCGGCCCGACACGACCAGGAAATCCTCCTGGTCCGACTCGCCGTGGTAATGGCAGTTCGGCTGGCCTTTCAGCATCACGTGGATGTTGATGCCGTACTGCGGGAACCGGTTCTTCCGGCTCTCGAAGGGCGTCGCCGAGCCGAAGAGATCGTTGCCGTACCACGAGGCGTCGCGCGCGTTCAGTACGAACCAGCCTTCGCCCGCCGGCGCCTTGCCGCGGCCGTCCTTCACCATCCTCGCCTGCTTCACGCGCATCGGTCGCTCCTGCCCGTCAGTAGGCCCGTGCGAAGTGCACGCGCCGGGACGACGGATTTCCGCAGCGCACGCAGACGCCGCTCTCCTTCGGGCCGTCCGCGGTGACGACGCGGACCGTCGCCTTGGTCTCGTCCTGGATCGTCACTTCGCATGGTGTCTGGCCGCAGTGGTGCGCCAGCAGGAATCCGCCCTTCTCGATCTCGTCGGTGAAGGCGCTCCACCCGTCAACGGGCCGGGTCATCGCCTGCGTCCGGGCCGCGGCCGCGGCGAGCATGCCGGCCTGGATCTCCTCGAGCAGAGCCGGCACACGGGTCGCCAGCGCGCCGACGGGGATCGATTCCTTCTCGCGCGTCGTCCGGCGCACCGCCATGACGGCGCCCTTCTCCACGTCCTTGGGCCCGCACTCGAGACGCAGCGGCACACCGGCCAGCTCCCACTCGTTGTACTTGAAGCCCGGGTTGACGTTCTCGCGCAGGTCGCACTTGAAGCGCACGCCCGCGGCGAGGAGCGTCTTCTCGATCGCGGCCGCCGCCTCGCGGATCTTCGCGTTGTCGGCGTCGCTCTTCCAGATCGGCACGAGCACCGCCTGCAGCGGCGCGAGGCGCGGGGGCATGATGGGCCCGTTGTCGTCGCCGTGGCTCATGATGATCGCGCCGATGAGCCGCGTCGTGACCCCCCACGACGTGTTCCAGACGAACTCCCATCCGCCGGCCTCGGTCTGGTATTTCACGTCGAAGGCCTTCGCGAAATTCTGTCCGAGGTCGTGCGACGTCCCGGCCTGCAGCGCCTTGCCGTCCTGCATCAGCGCCTCGATGCAGTAGGTCGTATCGGCGCCCGCGAACTTCTCCTTCGGCGTCTTCTTGCCGTGCAGCACCGGGACCGCCATCCACTCCTCGGAGAATCGCTTGTAGATCCCCAGGATCTTCAGGGCCTCTTCCTCGGCCTCGGCGTGCGTGGCGTGGGCCGTGTGCCCCTCCTGCCAGAGGAATTCCGTCGTGCGCAGGAAGAGACGCGTGCGCATCTCCCAGCGGACGATGTTCGCCCACTGGTTGTAGAGCAGCGGCAGGTCGCGATAGGACTGGATCCACTTCGCGTACATCGCGTAGATGATCGTTTCGGAGGTGGGCCGGATGATCAGCTCCTCCTCGAGACGGGAGTCCGGGTCGGGCACGACCGCCCCCGCGCCGGGCTCACCGGTCGCCTTGAGGCGCGTGTGCGTGACGATCGCGCACTCCTTCGCGAACCCTTCGACGTGCTCGGCTTCCTTCGCGAGGAATGACTTCGGGATGAAGAGCGGGAAGTAGGCGTTTTCGTGCCCCGTCGCCTTGAACATGCCGTCGAGGACCTTCTGCATGTTCTCCCAAAGGGCATAGCCGCGCGGCCGGATGACCATGCAGCCCTTCACCGGGGAGTAGTCGGCGAGCTTCGCCTGCGTCACGACATCGGTGTACCAGCGGGCCGCATCGTCGGCGCGCGGGGTGATCAGCCTGGCCATCGTTTCCTCGGGTCGCACCGCCGGGCGGCGAAGCGGCGCATTCTAGCGCGCCCGCCGGTCAGGCGGACGGATCGTCGTCCGCGAGACCCACGAGCGGGACGAACCGCACGTCGAGCACGCGGCGGCGCTCCCATCCGTCGCGGGTGCGCGTGAAGACGTACAGCGTCTGCTCGTCGGCGCCGAGCGGAATCACGAGACGCCCGCCGGTGCGCAGTTGGTCGAAGAGCGCCGGCGGCGGCGTCTCCGGCGCCGCCGCGACGAGGCAGGCGTCGAACGGGGCTTCCTCCGGCCAGCCGAGCGCGCCGTCGCCGCGGCGCACCGATACGGCGTCGATGCCGAGCCGGGCCAGGCGCTCCCGCGAGCCGGCCGCAAGCTCCGGATCGATCTCCACCGCGAAGACGACACACCCGCACGCCGCGAGGACGGCGCTCTGGTATCCGCACCCCGAGCCGATCTCCAGCACGCGCATGCCGGGCCTCGGCCCGATGAGCTCGGTCATCAGGGCAACGATGTACGGCTGCGAGATCGTCTGCCCGTGGCCGATTTGCAGGGGGCCGTCGTCGTACGCCGAAACCTCGGACTCCGGCGGAACGAACTCGTGCCGCGGCACCGTGCGCATCGCATCGAGGACGGCGGCGTCGGCCACGCCGCGCCGGACGATCTGCTGCTCGACCATACGCAAGCGGGCGGGCACCGTGTGATCGTGACCGTTCCCGGCACGGACGGGCATCCGACGACTCCGGAAGCGATAATACGCTCCGTGCCCCTCCCACCGAACGCACGCGTCCACCTGATCGGCGTCTGCGGCACCGGCATGGCCAGCCTCGCCGGCATGCTCGCCGCGCGCGGATACCGCGTGACCGGATCGGATCAGGAGATCTACCCCCCGATGTCCACCCAGCTCCGCGCGCTGGGGATCGAACCGCGCCCCTTCGCGGAACAGAACCTGGAGCCGGCTCCCGATCTCGTCGTGATCGGCAACGCGATCCGGCGCGGCAACCCGGAGGCGGAGGCGGTTCTCGACCGGCGGATGCGCTTCACGTCGATGCCCGCGCTGCTGCGGGAGGAGTTCCTCGACGGCCGGCGGGTCTCTGTGGTCGCCGGGACGCACGGCAAGACGACGACGACGGCGATGCTCGCGTGGATCCTCTCCGCGACCGGCCGCGATCCGTCGTTCCTCGTGGGCGGCGTTCCGCGAAATTTCGACGCCTCGTACCGGCTCGGAGCCGGCCCGGAATTCGTCATCGAAGGCGACGAGTACGACACCGCCTTCTTCGACAAGGGCCCGAAGTTCATGCACTACATGCCCGACACCGCGATCCTGAACGCGGTCGAGTTCGATCACGCCGACATCTACAGGGACTTCGAGACGGTGCAGACGCAGTTCCGCCGCCTGGTGAACATCATTCCCCGCCGCGGCCTGCTGCTGGCTCGCGCCAACGATCCCGGCGTGCGGTCGGTGATCGAGAAGGCGTTCTGCCGCGTGGAGACCTTTGGCCTCGGGCCGGGCGCTCACTGGCGCGGCGAGGACCTGGAGCACGGCGACGGTGGCTGCGCCGTCACGATCCTGCGGGGGGAAGAGACGGTCGCGCGCGTGACGCTGGCCGTGCCGGGCGAGTTCAACGTGCGCAATGCCCTCGCCGCCATCGCGGCCGCCGCGGAGGCGGGTGTGTCCCCGCGCGAGGCGGCGGAGGCGGCGGCGCGGTTCACGGGCGTCAAACGCCGCCAGGAGTTGCGCGGCACGGCGGGCGGCGTCGCCGTCATCGACGACTTCGCGCATCACCCGACGGCGATCGCTGAGACCCTGCGCGCAGTGCGGCAGCGCGCGCAGGGAGGGCGGATCTGGGCGGTGCTCGAGCCGCGCTCCTGGTCGCTGCGCCGCAACGTCTTTCAGGACCAGCTCGCCCAGGCGTTTTCGGACGCGGACCTCGTGCTCGTCGCGCCCGTCTATCATGCCGAAGCGCTCGCCGACTCCGAGCGCCTGGACGTGCCGCGCCTCGTCGCGAGTCTTCGCGAGCGCGGCGTCGATGGCCAGGCGCTCCCCGGAGTTCCGGCGATCGTGGAGAAGATCGTGTCGTCCGCGGCGCCTGGGGACACCGTGGTCGCGATGTCGAACGGTGGATTCGACGGGTTCCACGACGCCCTCCTCACAGCCCTGAAGTCCCGCCAGCGCCAGCCCGCGCGCCAGGCCTGAGCCCGCCGCGGGCCCTGGCCTGAGCCTGTCGTCGGCCCGGGGCTTGCTCAACCAGTTGTCACGCACGGCCCCTCTCGGGGGTCGTGCGCCGGGGGCCAGCGTGCCGCTGGCTCCGCAACTCGTTGAAGGGACGCCCGATGGCCCGGACGACGACAGTCGAGGATCACGAAGCCGAAATGAAGCACGGCCGCAGCGCCGAGCCGGAGCCCGATGCATCGGACAAGCCGGTCCGATTCGGGCGGACGCCGCTGACCGAAAGACACGGGCGCGCGGGGTCCCGCAGGCGCCGCGGGGCTCCTCGGCGCGGCCGCCCGGCGGCGCGCCTGCGCCGCGGCCGGCGCTGACGGAAGGCATCCATGCGAGCCGGATGGGTGGCGAAGAGCGCCGCCGCGCTGGCGCTTCTTCTGGCGGGGCGGACGGCGTCCGCCTTCGCGCCCTCCGAGTTCGCGCACTTCGCCGACATCCTTCCCACGGGCGGTGACGCCGTCGCGCAGTTCCACTCCGTGCAGGTCACACTCGATACCGCCGCGATGATCGCGGCGGGCTCCCTCAGGGCCGACGGGTCGGATCTCGCCGTGGCGTGGGACACGAGCGGCGCCGGAACCTGGATCGAGCTGGACGCGCATCTCAGGCCGGCGCCCAACACCACGCTCGCAGGCAGCAGCGCGACGCAGGTCTGGTTCGCGGTTCCCGACCCGGCGGGCTGGCTGAACGCGCAGAGCGCCGCGAGGTATCGCGTCTACTACGGCCGTCCGGCCGCCGCGCCCGCCGACCGGCGGCGCGACGGGAAGCAGGTCTACCGCTTCTTCGACGATTTCTCCGGCAGCGCGCTCGATGCGGCGACGTGGTACGTCCATCCGGCCTACGCCGCGGCGGTGCACGTGTCCGGGGGCGTGCTCCAACAGGACGGAGCGCTCTCGCCGGGCCCCGTCTGGCAAGGCGCGCCGATCCGCATGACGACGCAGACGGCGGCCGGCGTGCCTACGGTCTCGGTGAGCTATCTCACCCCGTTCGCGGTGGAGTGCCGGTTCCGCTCCCTGAACCTGGCGGATGACGTGCGGCCGCTCTCGTATCTCCAGCACATGTCTTCGCCGTCGCAGCCCAACGATCATGATGAATACACGACGTTCCTGAAGGCGAACGGCGCGCAGTCGATCCGTTACGTGAGGGTCAAGGACGGCGTCGGCGCCCTGATGAGCGCGAACCCGACGACGATCGCCGCCGGCGTGTGGTACGACCTGCGGGCGGCGGTGCGGCTCACCAACGCGACGCCGGGCTCGGAGCAGGCGCTCCACGCGCTGTCCCTCGACGGGGTGCCCATGGGCGACAGCGCCGCGGCTCCGCGGGGCGGGTACGAGCCGTCAATCACGACGGGCGTCGTGGGCATTGAAACCGATCCGGGAGCCATGGGGGAATACGACTGGTTCCTGATCCGCGACGCCGCCGCCGTCGAGCCGGTCACCGAACCGGAGCCGTGGCTCGGGCTGATGGCGCGCGAGCTGCCCGGGGGAACCGAGATCTCGTGGACCTCGCCAGGAATCGGCTCGAGCTTCGATCTCATCCGCGGGACTCTGAGCGGTGTCGCCGCCAGCGCCTCGTGGGTCGGTCTCGGACCGGTACTCTGCATCGCCGACAACACAGCCGCGCTGTCGATGGACGCTTCGCAGCTCGACGCCTCGCTGCCGGCGGCGGGGGAGGCGTACTTCTACGAGGTGCGCGTGAATGGCGCGTCGGGAGCGGCCGCCGGCGTCGGCGGCTACGGCGTCGGCACCGCCGGCCTCCGGCGGGTGCCCTCCTCCGGAGACTGCCCGCCCTGAAGACTCGCCCGGGGGCTCGCCGGGCCGGACATATGCGGTATTTCGCGGATCGGCTAGCCCCCCCGCCCCGGAATTGCTGGAACACTCTTTCGCCCGGGCGGCACGTGTCGTAGATTGGCGGCGGGGCTCACCGTAGGTTTACGCGGGCGTGATTGGGAATCAAGTAAGGCGCGGCCACCGCGCAGCGCGCTGGCTGTGTGCCACAGCGTTTGGGCTCATCGCAGGCGGGGCGATCTGCGGACAGTCGATCTCCGTCGACGACGTGGTCGTCGATGAAGGGGCCGGCACCGCGGTCTTCACCGTCTCGCTCGATGCCGCCAGTGCCCAGACGATCACCGTCGAGTACGCCACTGTGGACGGCACGGCATTTTCGCCGGCCGACTTCGACGCCCTCTCGACGACGCTCCTGACTTTCGACCCGGACGAGACCTCGAAGCAGGTCACCGTCACTCTCGCGGACGATGCGCTCGACGAGCCGGACGAAGGGTTCACGGTCGAGCTCTCGAACCCCTCGAACGCGACGATCGCCGACGGCACGGGCGCGGCGACGATCACCGACAACGATGCCGCGCCCACGGTGGAGTTCACGGCGGCCTCTCAGACCGCCTCGGAGCTCGACGGCACGATCACCGTGACCGCGAGCCTCTCGGCGGTCTCGGGCCAGGACGTCACGGTGCCGTTCACCCTGTCCGGCAGCGCGGTACCGCCGGCGGACTACACGATCACCGCCAGCCCGGTGACGATCCTTGCCGGGCAGACGAGCGCCGCGATCACGATCACGCTCAACGACGACGCGAGCGACGAGGCCGACGAAACGGTGATCGTGACGATGGGCACGCCCGTCAACGCGGCGCCCGGCGCCGTGACAGGGCACACCGCGACGATCACCGATAACGATGCCGCACCGATGGTGGAGTTCACCGCCGCCGCGCAGACCGCCTCCGAGGGTGACGGAACGATCACCGTGACGGCGAGCCTCTCGGCGGTCTCGGGCCAGGACGTCACGGTGCCGTTCACCCTGTCCGGCAGCGCCGTATCGCCGGCGGATTACACGATCACCGCGAGCCCCGTGACCATCCTTGCCGGCCAGACGAGCGCCGCGATCACGATCACGCTCAACGACGACACGAGCGACGAGCCGGATGATACGGTGATCGTGACGATGGGGACCCCCGTCAATGCCGATCCGGGCTCGGTCACCGAACACACCGCAACCGTGACCGACAACGATGCACCCCCCACGATCTCGATCTCCGATGTAGCCGTGGGCGAAGGCGACGGAACGGCGCAGGTGACTGTGAGCCTGTCGGAGCCCAGCGGCCATACCGTCACCGTGGAGCACACGACACAGGACGGCACGGCGCTCGACGGCTCGGACTACACCGGCAACCCGACGACCGTGCTCACGCTCGACCCGGGCGAGACGACGGGCCAGGTCGTGGTGGCCATCCTGGAAGACTCCCTCGACGAGGCCGACGAAGTCTTCACCGTCGAGTTGTCGAATCCCTCGAATGCCACGATCCTGGACGGCTCGGCGGCGGTCACCATTACCGACAACGAGTCGGTGCCCTCCGTCGATTTCACCGCGGCCGCGCAGGCTGGGTCCGAGGGGGACGGCACTCTCACCGTGACCGTCACACTCTCCGCCGTCTCGGGTCTCGACGTCACGGTGCCGTACACGCTCTCCGGCAGCGCCGTCTCGCCGGCGGACTACACGGTCTCGCCCAATCCGGTGACGATCCTCGCAGGACAGATCACGGCAGCGATCACGATCACGCTCGCCGATGACGCGCTCGATGAAGCCGCCGAGACGATCGTCCTGACGATTGGGACTCCGACCAACGCCGCGCCCGGCAGCGTCACCGTGCACACGGCGACAGTCGCCGACAACGATGCCGCGCCGGCGGTGGAATTCACCGCCGCCGCGCAGACCGCCTCGGAGGGTGACGGAACGATCACCGTGACCGCGAGCCTGTCTGCGGTCTCGGGCCAGGACGTCACGGTGCCGTACATGCTCTCCGGCAGCGCCGTATCGCCGGCGGACTACACGATCACCGCCAGCCCGGTGACGATCCTCGCCGGTCAGACGAGCGCCGCGATCACGATCACGCTCAACGACGACGCGAGCGACGAGCCGGATGAGACGGTGATCGTGACGATGGGCACGCCCGTCAACGCGACGCCCGGCGCCGTGACCGTGCACACCGCGACGATCACGGACAACGACGGCCCGCCCGCGGTCGACTTCACGGCGGCCTCGCAGACCAGTTCGGAAGGGGGCGGCCCGCTGACCGTGACGGCGTCGATCGCAGTCGTGTCCGCCAACGACATCACGGTACCCTTCACCGTCTCCGGAATCGCGGTCAGCCCGGCCGACTACACGATCACGCCTAGCCCGATCACGATCTTCGCCGGGCAGACGAGCGCCGTCATCACGATCACGCTCAACGACGACGCGCTCGACGAGGCCGACGAGACCGTCATCGTCACGATGGGCACGCCGGTCAACGGCGTTCAGGGCACCGTCACGGTGCACACGGCGACGATCACTGACAACGACGCGGTCCCGTCGGTGGCCTTCACCACGGCCACCCAGTCGGGCGCGGAGTCCGTGGGCACCCTCTCGGCGACGCTTCAGCTCTCCGCCGTCTCGGGTCGGGACGTCAGCATTCCATTCACGCTCTCCGGCAGCGCGGTCTCACCGGCGGATTACACGATCACGCCGAGCCCGGTCACGATCCTGGCGGGCCAGACCTCCACAACCCTCGTGCTGGCGGTCGTGGACGACGCTCTCGACGAGATCGACGAGTCCGCCGTCATCACGCTGGGCGCACCGGTGAACGCCGTTCTCGGCACGCCCTCGCAGCACACCGCGACGATCCTCGACAACGACGCGCCGCCGACGGTGCAGTGGAACGCCGCGTCGCAGCCGGTCACCGAGGCGGCGGGCGGCGTCTTCGTCACGGCGGCGCTCTCGGGTCCGTCGGGTCAGACGATCACGGTTCCGTTCACCGTGGGCGGCACGGCGTCGAGCCCGGCCGACTACACGATCACCGCCAGCCCGATCGTGGTGAATCCCGGCGACACCACCGGCTCCGCGGTGATCAGCGTGGTGAACGACGTCAACGACGAGCCCGATCAGACGGTCGTCGCCACCATGGGAACGCCGACGAACGCCATCGCTTCGGGGACCACCGTGCAGACGGTGACGATCCTCGACGACGACGCGCCCCCGGGGCTGTCGGTCAACGACGTGACCGTCCCCGAGAGCGTCGGCACAGCGGGCTTCACCGTCTCGCTGAGTCCGCCGTCCGAGAAGACCGTCAGCGTCACCGTGCAGACGCAGAACGGCTCGGCGCTCGCCGGCCAGGACTACACCGCGACGGGCCCCACCGTGCTGACCTTCACGCCGGGGCAGACGACCAAGCCCTTCTCCGTGCCGATTCTCGAGGACTCGGTGATCGAGTCCATCGAGTCGTACACCGTGCTGCTCTCCGCGCCGGTGGACGGCACGCTGGCCGATCCAGCCGGCCTCGGGTTCATCACCGACAACGACGCGTTCTATCCCAGCGACTTCGGCCGCTACTCGGAGCTCGAGATCGACTCCGGCGACCCGGTGGGCCAGTTCTACTCGGTCGGATTCACCATCGACACGCAGGCGATGGTTGCGCAGGGCTTCGCGAAGGCAGACGGCTCCGACCTCGCCGTCGCCTGGGACTCCACCGGAAACGGCACCTGGATCGAGATCGACGCGCACCTGCGGCCCGCGGTGAATCTCCCGCTCGCCGCCAGCCCGAACACGCAGGTCTGGTTCGCGATCGCCGAGCCGACGGGCATCACCTCCTATCCGTACGCCCACCGCTACCGCCTCTACTACAACAACCCCGGTGCGATCGCGGCGGTGCGGCGGCGCAACGGCAAGCTGGTGTATCGCTTCTTCGACGACTTCAACGGCACGTCCGTGGACAGCACGGTGTGGTACGTCCACCCGAGCTACGCGCCCGCGGTCAGCGTCTCGTCGGGCCAGCTCCACATGAACGGGGCCGACTCTCCGGGATCGGTCTGGCAGGGGGCGCCGATCCGCATCACCAGCCAGTCGGCATCGAACGTGCCGACCTACAGCGTCAACTACCTGAACCCGTTCGCCGCCGAGACCCGCTTCCGCTCGCTGATCACGTCCGACGACGTCCGTCCGGTCACTTATCTCGGGCACATGCCGCCGCCGACCTTTCCGAACGACCACGACGAGTACCCGCTCTTCTTCCGCAACAACGGAGCCCTGTCCGCGCGCCTCATCAAGGTGAACAACGGGATCGGCAGCGGCCTGGTGACCAACGGCACCGCGATCACCGCCGGCCAGTGGTACGACGCCAAGGTGACGGTCCGCCTGACCGTCACGACCCCCGGCTCGGAGCGTGCACTGCATACCGCGTATCTCAACGGCACCTCGCTCGGCGACTCCAACGCGGCGACGCGCGGCGGATACGACCCCACGATCACGTCGGGAATCGTCGGTCTCACGACCGACCCGGGGTCCAAGGGCGACTTCGACTGGGTGCTCTATCGAGACTTCAAGCCGAACGAGCCGGTGCTGCGCACCGATCCCGCGGTTGAGCTGCGGGTACGCGGCGGCGTAGCCAGCACCGAGGTCTACTGGATCAGCGCCGGCGGCGCGCTGAGCTACGACGTCGTCCGCGGCAACCTCGCCAACCTCAGCGTGACGGCGACGACCGTCACTCTGGGCCCCGTCGTCTGCATCGAGAACGAGTCGCCCGATCTCACCACCGCGCCCGATCACCTGGACACGGGCGCGCCCCCCGCGGGACAGACCTTCTTCTACCTGCTGCGGGTCCACACCAACGTGGACGTCGGGAACTACGGCTACTCGTCGAAGAACCAGCGGCGCGCGCCGGTCGTGGGCGACTGCCCGTAGCCCGGAGCTCTCACCTCGTCTCCGGGTGAAAGCCCGGGCCGGACCGCTTCAGTCCTTCTTTCCGCTGCCCTTCGATTCCGAAGAGTTGTCCTTCGACTCGCCGCCGGAATGTCCATGGCCGCCCGAGTCGTGGGAGCCGCCGGAGTCGCGGGGGCGCGCCTCAGCCTGGGCGCCGCCCTGGCGCGAGCCGCCGCCACTCGAGTGGCCGGACGGCTTGCCGCCCCCGCCCGAGTTCGCCGCGGGCGGCTTGCCGCCGCTGCGCGGAGGCGCAGCGGGTCTCGGGGCCGCCTGGGGCGGACGGGATTGCGGAGCCTGAGGCGCCCGAGGTTGGGAGACCTGGGGAGCGCGGGGCCGCTCCGGAGACGCCTGCGGCGGGCGCGTGCCGCCTGCCGGAGCCCGATCGCCCTCGACCTTCCCCGGCTTGTCAGCATCGCGGAGCATCCGCGTGATCGAGCCGCCCGAAGCGTCGCCACCCGAGGCCTGCTCGCGCCCCTTCGAAGTCGCGGGCTGACCCTTGGAGGGCCGGGTCTCCACGCGGCCCTCGGGGGCCGGCGCGCGCTGGCCAGGCGACCGCTCGACGACACGGCCGGGCTTCGCCGGGTGCGCTGCCTGCCCGCCGCCGTCGCGGTCCGGAGCCTTCGTGCGCGAGACGGCGCCCTGGCGGAGCCGGCCCAGGTCCGGACGCTCGTCATCCCGGAAAGTGCGGCCGCCTTCACCGCGCGAGTCCCGCGCGACGGTCGCATCGGGGCGTGACGGCTTGCCGGTGCCCTTCACCGGGACCGCGCCGTCGCGATCGTGCGCCAGCTCGCGGTCGTGCACGCGGCGCGCTGCGTCGATCACCTGGCCCCGGCCCACGGCGTCCTTGCGGGCGAGATCGGGGCGCAGCGGCACGGCGCGGCGCACGAGGATGCCGCGGCCCATGTCGGCCGGAGGGTTCTTGATGACGACCTTGTTGACGTTCTTGACGTACACGGAGTGCCAGGGCACGTAGTTCCAGCAGTGGGGGTCGTAGCCCCAGCCGCCGAAGTGGAAGCCGATGTGGATGAAGGCGGGCTGATTCCAGTAGTTGAGCGGGCACCAGCCGACCGACGTCGGACCGTAGTACCAGGAGACCCAGGCGCCGCTGAAGACCGCACCCGGGGCCCAGACCCAGCCGAACGAGGCGGTGTGGCACCAGCGTCCGTAGTGATAGGGCGCCCAGCCCCAGGGCTCCGCGCCGACCCAATAAGAGCCGTAGGGACCCCACGCCCAGTGGCCGTAGTAGTAGGGACGCCAGCCGGCGGCGACGCCGACCGGATACCAGACGGTGCCGTATTCGGGCACGTAGGCCCAGCGCCCCGAACGCGAGAGCTCGGGGGCGTACGGCTGGACCTCGTCGGGGATCTGCTCGTAGTCCACGTTGTCGCGCGCCGCTTCATCGCGCGCCGCGGCGCGGGCATAGACGGTGACGCGCTCCTCGTTCCAGCGGTCGAAGGCGTCCATGCTGAACGAGTTGAACGAGACCGGGTGATCGGGCGCCTCGCCCGGATCGACGGTCGTGCGCTGGCCGCTGCGCAGATAGACCGAGCCGCCATCGCCGGCGACCTCGACCGTTCCGCGCAGCGAGGCGGCGGTCACGCGGGTCCGGCCGCGCTCGACGTCCACGCGAAAGAGCCCGGAGGACTGCATGTAGAGCGACGCCGCCGGCGTGTCGACCTGCATCAGCGGGCCCGATCCGCCGCGGCGGTCGCGGACATCCAGGTAGAGGCTGCCGCCCGTGAGACGGAGGATCGCCGCCTCGTCCTGCTGACCGTACGGATCGATCATGGAGCGGAACTCGACCTCGGTGTCGCCGTCGAGACGCACGAGCGAGCCGTCGGCGAGCTGCACTTCGGCCCGCGCGTCGCGATCGGACTTCACGAGATCGCCGGAGAAGAGCGGCGAGTTGATGGAGAGCTCACTGGTGCGCTCGTCCCGGCCGTTGATGACGCTGACCGGTCCTTCGATGGCGCGCACGCGTCCGTGGTCGCCCGGATCCGGAGTCTCGTCTTCTGACCCGAAGGCGAATGTGCCGGCGAGCATCGCAGTGGCGAGAGCGCCGGCGAAGAGGGCTGCCGGCTTCCGAATGCGTCGACCCAGGGTGAACATGATCGTCTCCATTGGCGGACGTCCCATCCGCCGTCACCAGGGGGAAGTGCCAGAAGCGTGCCGTGGGCGGAATGGCGGGCCCGATTGCCGAAAACCCTTCAGCAGGGCCGCTTTTTCGTGAGTTCGAGGGGGTTGGGGAGAGGGGCGGCCGCCGCGGAAGGATCGCGATCGTCCTCCGAACAGGACGCGAAGCGCGTGGCGCGAGCGTCCTTGACGCTCGTAGGAGTGCATCGTAGCCTGTTTATGTACTGTTGCACTTGGGACGGGAGCCATGCACGAGAACTACAAAGTGGCGGAATACGAACCAGTTCGAGGCACCGAATCAACCCGGCCATTCAGGCCTTCACAGGAGGACCATGCCCCCGGGCTGGTGCTCGGCGCGCGCAGGCTGTCCCGCAGCGGGCGGCCCAAAGAGTCCGCGGCGGTCTGGCGGGAGGCGGCGCGTGAATTCCTCGCGTCGCGACGGCCGGTTCAGGCCCTCGCAGCGGTGATCGAGGCCGCGTTCCTGGACCCGCGCGAGGGCGACCCGTCGGAGGAAGTGCGCGAGGCGGCGAGGGCGATCAACGGCGGCAATGGGGGAAACGGCAATCGCCTGATCGCCGGGCTCGACGAAGAGGCGCGCATCGCCCTGGCACTGCGCCTGCTGCCGAACGCGTGCGGCGGGGACGAGGTGTTCGCGAAGGACGACGACCCTTCGCCCTCGCTCTGGTTCGTCGTGCGCGGTCGCGTGCGCGCGACGCGGCGAGGCACGAAGGGCGCGCGCTCGACCGTCGCGGTGGTGCGAGACGGCGGCACGCTGGGTCTCTGGCGGCCGCTGCGCGAGGGCGAAGGGGCGCTGACGCTGGTCGCCGAGCAGCCGACGGAGCTGCTTGAGCTTCGGCGCGAGGATTTCGAAGAAATCCTGCGCCGCCACGAAGACACACGGAAGATCTTCGAGAGACACTGACGGCTTGGCGCTCCGTCCAATCGTCCGGTACCCCCACCCGGCGCTCTTGACTCCGACGAAGCTCGTGGAGCGGGTGACACCGGAGGTCCGCGCGCTCGTCGACGACATGTGGGAGACGATGTACGACGCCCCAGGCGTCGGTCTCGCCGCGAACCAGATCGCGGTCGACCTGCGCGTCGCCATCATCGACACGCGCTCGTCGCAGGAGCCGGGGCAGAAGAAGCTCGTGCTGATCAACCCCGTGATCCTCGAGACCGGTGGGCGCCAGTCCGAGGAGGAGGGCTGCCTGTCGTTTCCGGGATTCACGGAGCCGGTGACGCGGCCCGAGTGGGTGCGCGTGCGGGCGCTCGATCTCGACGGGAACGAGTACGAAGCCGAGGGCACCGGACTGCTGGCGCGCGCGTTCATCCACGAGACCGATCATCTCGACGGGCGGCCGTTCATCGAGCGGATGAGCCTGCTGAAGCGCGACCTCATCCGGCGCCGGATCCGCAAGCAGATGAAGACGGGGACCTGGGTCACCGTCCCGGATGGTCAATAATCGCCCGCTGTGCGGGTCGTCTTCTTCGGCACTCCCGAATGGGCCGTTCCATCCCTCGACGCGCTGCTGCGATCGCGTCATGAGGTGCTGCGCGTCGTGTCGCAGCCGTCGCGCCGCTCCGCGCGCGGCGCGGCGCCCGGGCCGCCGCCCGTGGCGCGGCGGGCGCAGGACGCCGGTCTTCCGCTGACGCAGCCCGGATCGGCCCGGGATCCGGAGCTGCACGCGCAGGTGTCCGCCGACGCAGCGGACGTGGCGGTCATCGTCGCCTGGGGCGAAATCGTACCGCGCGCGCTGCTCTCCGTCCCGCGGCACGGGTTCGTGAACCTCCACTTCTCGCTGCTGCCGCGGTGGCGCGGCGCCGCGCCGGTCCAGTGGGCGATCGCGGCGGGAGACCCCGTGACCGGCGTCACGACGATGCAGGTCTCGGAGCGCCTGGACGCGGGCGCCGTCTACGACACCCTGAGGGAGCCGATCCGCGACGACGACACGGCGCCCGCGCTGGGCGCGCGCCTTGCGGGTCTCGGCGCGGACCTGCTCGTCGGCACACTCGATCGGATCGAGGCGGGCACCGCCGTGGGGGCGCTGCAGGAAGAATCCGAAGCCACCCACGCGCGGATGCTTCGCAAGGAGGATGCGCTCGTGGACTGGTCGCTGCCGGCGGCGGCGATCGCGCGGCGCGTGCGCGCCTTCGATCCGTGGCCTGGCTGCGAGACGCGCGGGCCGAAAGGGCCGCTGCGCCTGCTGGCCGTCCGCGCGGGCGGGCGGGAGCCGCCGGACGGGCGCGACGCGCCTCCCGGAACCGTCCTCGCCATTGCGGACGACGCGCTGCGCATCGCGTCGGGGGAGGGGACCGTGCTCCTCGCGCAGCGGCTGCAGGCGCCCGGCGGCAGACCCGTGAGCGGCCGCGAGGCGGCGAACGGGCGGCTGATTTCGATCGGCGATCGTCTCGGGTCAGCATGATGCGGCCCGCGGTGACGGGGTCCGCGCCGCCGCGGGCCCGTGAGGGCGATCGCGGCGTCGCCGTCAGGGACCGCGCCGTGCTCGCGCTCCTGCGCGTGGAGGCCGGCGCGCATTCCGACCAGGTGCTCTCGGCGGCACCGCGCGGCGGGAGCGCGCCCCGCGGAGAGAGCACACACCGGGACGACGCGCTGCTGCGCGAGCTGGTTCTCGGCGTCCTGCGCCACCGGAGCTGGCTCGACGCCGCGATCGCGCCCTGCTCGAAGCGTCCGCTCGCGTCGCTGGATCCGGTGCTGCTGCAGGCGCTGCGCGTCGCCGCGTATCAGATGCTGCGACTCGACCGCGTGCCCGCGCCTGCCGCGGTCTCGACCGCGGTGTCGGTCGTCCGCCGCAGGAGCGGTCCGGCGACGGCGGCGTACGCCAACGCCGTTCTGCGCGCCCTCGAGCGGCGAAAGACGGAAGCGCGCCCGCGCGGCGCCCTCGAGATACTGCACAGCCACCCGGAGTGGCTGATCGAGCGCCTCGCCGCGGCGGCGCCGCCCCCGGGCATCGAGGCGCTGCTGCGCGCGCACAACACGCCGCCTCCCGTGGGCCTGCGCGCGGTGCCGCTCGAGGACGGTGCTGTGGGGCCTCCGGACGGCGCGGAGCCATCGCCGTGGCTCCCCGGGGCATGGCGGGCCCGGAGCGTGACGCCCGGCGCCCTCGAGCGTGTGCGGGAGGGGAGTCTCTACATCCAGGACGAGGCATCCATGCTGGTGGGGCTGATGTGCCGGCCGGCGGCGCGCGACGGCGAGCCCGGCACGGTCCTCGATCTGTGCGCGGCCCCGGGAGGAAAGTCGCTCGCCGCTCTCGAGCGCGGCGCACGCGTCGCCGCGTGCGACCGCCAGCGGACGCGCCTGCGGCGTCTGCGGGAAAATCTCGACCGCACGGCGCACCGTCTCCCGGGCGTCCCCGCGGTCGTCCTCGCCGACGCGGCGCGGCCGCCGTTCGCGACCGCGGCCGCGGATCTCGTGATCCTCGACGCTCCCTGCAGCGGGACCGGGGTCATCCGCCGCCATCCGGAGATCCGCTGGCGTCTGACGTCCCAGGCCGTGGCGGCGCACGCCGCGCGGCAGGCCGCGCTCCTGCGCGCGGCGATGGCATGCGTCGCGCCGGGCGGGCATCTCATCTACTCCGTGTGCAGTGTCCTGCCCGAAGAGGGCGAGGATGTCGTCCGCAGCAGCCTTGCGGAGGACGCGGGCTTCGCGATCGAGGATCCGCGTCCCCTGCTTCCGCGGACGGCGCACGCGCTCGTCGGGGACGACGGATTCCTGCGGACATGGCCTCACCGCGACGGACTGGACGGGCACTGCGCGGTCCGTCTGCGCCGGAGGCGTGCCGGCGAAGGGACGGGATAAGATGCCTCCCCGATGGCGCCCTCTCGCGGCCGCTCGATCCTGGCCTGGACCGGCTTCGGCTGCGGCCTTCTGATCGCCGCGGGCGCCGGCGCCTGGTTCGCTCTCGTCTACACGGCCCGCACGAACGAGGTGCGCGTTCCCGATCTGACCGGTCTGTCGGAATCCGATGCGGCCGCGGCAGCGCGCACCGCGGGCCTCGGATTCGCGCTCTCGGACGAACGGCCCGACGAGACGGTTCCCGAAGGCGGCATAACCCAGCAGCAGCCTCCCGCCGGCAGCGTCACGCGGCCGGGGCGGACCATTCGCGCGTCGCGGAGCCTGGGCCCCGCACGCATCATCGTTCCCGACGTCGCCGGACGCAGCACGGGCGAGGCGCGCACGCTGATCGAGCAGGAAGGACTCACGCTCGGATCCGTCACCGCGGTGCGCTGGACGACCCAGGACGACCGCGTGATCAGCCAGCACCCCGCCGCCGGGGCGCGGCGGCAGTCAGGCGCGCCGGTCAACCTGCTCGTCAGCCGCGGCGGCCGCGACCGCGTGTACGTCACGCCCGACCTCTCGGGCCGCCGGGCCGACGACGTCGCCGCGTTCCTCGAGGGGGCCGGACTCCGGCCGCCGATCCTGCGCAGCGCGCCGTCACGGGAGTACCCGCCGGGATACGTTCTCGCGCAGACCCCCGCGCCGGGCGACGCCCTGCGTCAGCGCCAGTCCATCACACTCACGGTGAGCCAATGAAGCGCGCCGCGCGCCGCTCCGCCTCTCCCGAAATCGTTCCGTCCCTCCTCGCCGCCGACCTGGCCCACCTGGCCCGCGACTCGGCGGCCGCGGCGCGCGGGGGCGCCGCCGCGCTCCACGTGGACGTCATGGACGGGCGGTTCGTCCCCAACATCACGATGGGGCAGCCGGTCGTCGCCTCGCTGCGCGCCGCGACGAAGCTGCCCCTCGACCTGCACCTGATGATCGAGGAGCCGGACCGCTATGTCGAGGACTTCGCGAAGGCGGGCGCCGACTGGATCTCGGTGCACGTCGAGGCATGCCGTCATCTGCACCGGACCGTCTCGCGGATCCGAAGCCTCGGCATGCGCGCCGGCGTCGCGATCAATCCCGCGACCCCGGTCGGCTCGCTCGAGGACATCATCGGCGGCGTGGACTTCGTGCTCGTCATGTCGGTGAATCCGGGGTTCGGCGGGCAGAAGTTCATCCCGCGCGCCCTCGCCAAGGTGCGCGCGGTCTCAGAGCTGGTCGCCCGAACGGGGTCGTCCGCGGAGATCGAGGTGGACGGCGGCGTCGGCCCAGACAACATCCGCGAACTCGTCGTGGCGGGGGCGCGCTGGCTCGTGGCGGGCTCGTCGGTCTTCTCGGGCGGCGACGCCGCGGCCGCGGTGCGCGCGCTGCGGCGGCGGGCCTCCGGCCGTCCGCCGGCGTGAGCGTGACCGTGGCGCACGTGCGCGTGCGCTACCCCGAAGTCGATCGCATGAAGGTCGCGCACCACTCGCATTACTACGTGTGGTTCGAGATCGCCCGCACGGAGCTGATGCGCGAGCGCGGCGTTCCGTACGCGCAGCTCGAGGCCGAAGGGATCTTCTTCCCCGTCATCGAGTCGGGGGCCGAGCACATGCGGGCGGCCCGCTACGACGAGATGCTGCGCGTGGAGGCCGAGATCGAGAAGATCGCGGGTGTGCGCGTGACTTTTCGATATCGCGTCTTCGGGGAGGAGGGCGGCCGGCCGATCGCCGCGGGATTCACGACGCACGCCTGCACGAATGCGCAGGGCGGCGTTGCGCGGATTCCCGAATGGGTGCGTCGCCGGCTCGGGGCCGGGACGGATACAATCGTCTGACCATGAATCACAGCGCCGCCCGCCGAGTCCTCGCGCTCGGCTTCATGGCTGTCTGTCTGTCCGCGTGCGCCGGAGGGAAGAAATCCCGGCCGAAGCGCCCGACCAGCCAGGAGCAGTACGACCGGGCGATGGCGCTGATGGAAGATCACAAGTACGCGTCCGCGCGCGAGGCCCTGGGCGGCATCGGCGTGCGGGAGCTGCAGGATTCGGACCTGGACCCGCTCGTGAAGCTGGCGCTCGCCGACGCGTACTGGCTCGACGGCGGCATCACGAACGTCATCGAGGCGCAGGCGCGGTACGAGCAGTTCCTGAACTTCTACCCGACCCACCCCAAGGTCGCGTATGCGCAGTTCCAGGTCGGCCAGTGCCTCTACGCCCAGTCGTCGGCTCCGGCGAACGACCTGATCGACACGCGCCGCGCGCTCGAGGAATACAAGAAGGTGAAGGGCCTCGACACGACCGGCGAGTACACCGATCAGGCCGAGGCGATGGCGGACAAGTGCCGCGAGAAGCTCGCGCGCCACGAGTACGACGTGGGGCGCTTCTACATGCGCCGGAAGGACTGCACGGCGGCTTCGGGCCGGTTCCGCACCGTCCTCGAGGAGTATCCGAAGTTCACCCTCACGGATGGCGCGACCTACTACCTCGCGCGCGCGCTCACCTGCGCGAACAACACCGCGGAAGGCCGCATCTACTACGAGAAGCTCGAGGCCGAGTTCCCCGACAGCGAATTCGCTTCCCGCGCGCGGCGCGAAACGTCGGCGGGCAAGGAGCGCACCGACCGGGGGGCGCCTCCCGCCGCCGGTTAGCTGGGTCGGCGGATTCGGGTGCCGAGAGCGAAGGATCTCTGATTCCGTGCGTCTCGACCGAATCTGCCTCCGCCGGCTCGGCAGATTCTGGTGCCGAGAGCGAAGGATCTCTGATTCCGTGCGTCTCAACCGAATCTGCCTCCGCCGGCTCGGCAGATTCGGGAGACGCAAACGGAATCAGGGGCCGGATGAGCGCTCGTAGGTCATGGCGGCGAGGCGCTCGGTGCGGCCGTCGGGAAGGCGCCGCTCCATGCGCCACTCGTAGCGGTCCGGCTTGATCGCGAAGTACACGGTGCGGATCGTCCCGGTCTCGCCTTTCGCGGGCGACTCCTCGAAGACGAGATCCTGGCCCTCCCAGTGCCCCCACGACAGCGTGGCGCCGGGCGTGAGGTTGTCGGTCCAGACCGAGAGATAGCGGCGCCCGCCGGGATCCCACGCGAGGATCGAATGACCCCGCAGCGTTCCCGACGGGCCCGTCCCGCGGAAGTTGCCGATGAAGCTGTAGCCGCCCGGCCCGTACGTGATCGCGTCGGTTCCCGAGACGCCCGCGGCGGCGTTCTTCGGGTCGGGCTTCGACGAGACCTTCCAGGTCCCGAGGAGGAACGCGAGCTTCTCCATCTCGGGTGTCGGGGCGAGGGGACCGGAAGGCGCGGGCAGTACGATGTCCCCGGACGGCTTCGGCGGCTCGGCCGCGCCGGCCGCGGCTCCTGCGGCGGCGAGCAGGGCGAGTACGAGGACCGGCGGGCGCATCGCGGCACAGTAGAGGGCAGGTTGAGGCGCGTCAAGGCGCCCTGCTCGCCCGGATGCGGCTACAATGCGCCGCAGAAGATGCCGATCCTCGACGAGACGACCGCTCCGCCGCGCGAAAAGCAGCACGGCACGCCGCGGGAGGGCACGCGCTCGCTGGTGGTGGCCGGCGGGCGCCGATGGCTCTTCACGACGCACGCGTCCCCCGAAGGCGCGGTGATCCATGTCACGGACCAGGATGACGCAGGCCCCGGAATTGCAATTTCTGCCGATGAGTCCGGGGCCTTTCTGGGCGCGCTGATGGGGCTCATCCGCCGCTGAACGGGACTGCGCCAGGCGGCCTATTCGGCTTGCTTCGCCCCACTTCTCGTGAGACATTCTGATGCTCGGAGCGCGGGGGTCCTGGGGTGCACCCCCTGGGTGAGGAATGAAAGATCGCGATGTGATGAAGCCGAGGCCGGGGATCGGTGACGACACCCTCTCCACTCAGCAGATGCGGGTCGAGCAGAAGCGGTTTTTCTTCGACCTCAAGGAAAACTCCCAGGGCCGCTATCTCAGGATCACGGAGCGCAGCGGGGGCAAGTCCGCGATCGTCGTCCCCGAGTCGGGCTGGGAGCTCTTCGCCCAGGTCCTGACCGAGGTTCTCGAGAAGGCGGGGCGCATGCGGGGCACCCCGCAGCCGGAGCCGCCCCGCGAGGGCACGCCGCCCGAGTTCGACTAGCGCTGGGTCGGGAATCCGGCCGAAGCGCAGTTGTTCGCCTTCACCACGCGGAACAGCACGGGAACGCCCGCGGGGAAGACCAGCGTCGCGTCCTTCACCTTGACCTTCGTCTTCTTGGCCTTGGCCCCCGGCACGTCGATGAAGCCGGCGCCGGCGTCGATCTGAAGCACGTCCGTCTTGTCGAAGAGCGTGCCGACGCCGGCAACCACGGTCACCTTCACCTTCTTGCCGGACTTCACCGTGATGTCGGCGATCGTGCGGGGGACGCACGGCGTCACGGACACGGTGACCTGATCGTTGCAGGTCGAGCCGTCGGAGTCGGTCACGGTCAGCGAGGCCAGGAAGTCCCCCGTCGCGAGATACGTGTGCGACGGCGTCAGCGTCGTGGCCGAGCCGCCGTCCCCGAAATCCCACGCGACGGTGTACGGCGTCGTGCCCCCGGCGGCGTTGGCGTTGAAGCCCACCACGAGCGCCACCTCGCCGGTGGACGGCGTGGCGGTGGCGTCGCACGTGAGAGCCAGGGAGCCGGTGACGGTGACGTTCCCCTGCATCATCGCGAGGTGCACGCCGCAGAAGTAGTCGAAGCTCCCCGCGCTCGCGAATAGGTGATCGAAGGTGCCGCCGCTCTTCACGCCCGAGGCCCAGATTCCGCTGGACGTGCAGTTGCCGCCGTTGCAGGAGCCCGATGTCGTCGTGTGCGTTCCCGACACGAAGTGCCACTTGACGGTGTCGCCCGCGACGATGTCGACGTTCGACGGATTGAAGAAGAAGTTGCCCACATCGACGTCTTTCGTGTTCTGGACGATGGGCGCGTTGACGGGCCGCAGGAGCACCGGCCCGCCGGGCTGCGGGGCCCCTCCGGTGAGGAGCCAGCCGCGCCCTTTCGGATCGAGCCCGAGGCCGGCCACGGCGCGGACGCCGCCGGCGGAGGGCTCGATCGAGGCGGCGAGCACCCGGCCCCCTTCGGGACCGGCCACCGCGCCGCTCGCAAGCCAGCGCAGGGACAAGAGCTCGCGCCCGCTCTCGCGCGGCGCGATCCAGAACACGGTGCCTCCGCCGGCGCCGTCCGGGACGGCGGAGAGCAGGCGCGCCGCCGCGGGAACGCGCGTCACCGGCAGGTCGCCCGTGTCCGCCGCGGACTCGTCGTTCGCCGCGATCGCGCGGGCGACGATGAGCGAGCCGGCGCCGTCCGGCAGCAGACGGAGCATCTGGACGCCGCGTGCACCAACGGGAATCAGGAGCGGCGCGCCCGATGCCGGGTCGGGGGAGGGCGCGGCGAGCGGCAGGAGGGAGTCATCGGCGTCGCCGAACGGATCGAGATGCGCGAGATGGACGAGCGCGTGATCCTGGGCGCCGACCCAGAGACCTCCCTGATGATCCGCGGCGAGTGAGAGCCGGGCCGGCGATCCCGAGGCGGCTGCGATCGCCACGGCGACTCCGTCTGGGGCCCAGACAGGCTTCCCGGCGTCATCGAATCGCTGCGCCCGCAGTCCGCCGGCCTCCGGGCCGCCGTCCCATGCGACGAACGCGCCGCCGAGCCGGTCGGTCGTGAGTGCGAAGGGACTCACGCCCGCGGGTGCGACCGCGTCGGCTCTCCAGACGGTCTGCAGCGAGGCATCGACGCGCAGGAGCGTCGTGCCCGCACCCGACTCGTCCGCGAATGCGACGAGCGCGCCGCCCAGGGCGTCGGCGGCGAGCGTGATGCGCCCGGTGTGCGCGGCGGAAAGGGGGATCGCCGGCGTCTCGGCGGCCCAGTGTGCGTTCACGTCGTAGCGGACGAGTCTCAGCACGGGCGCAGCGCCGCGGGTCGTTTCCACCCACGCGGCGATCAGGCCTCCCGTGCCGTCTCCCGCCGCTTCGAGCGCCAGCAGACGGGTGCCCGGGTCGCCCGGGTCGATGCCTCCGAGGATAACCGGTGTCGCCGGCGCAGCGTCTCCCGCGACCGCGGGCAGCGCGGCGGCGCAGGCGATCAGCATCGCGGATAGAAGGGGGGGCGCGGACTTCCGTGTGGGGTGCATGGGCGTTCTCCGGATGAGATTCCAGAGAACACCCGGCTCAGAAGTCTGTCAAGGGAACGGCGGGGTCGGTCCGGACGGACCGGGTCCCTACGAGTCCTCTTCGAGATCGCCCCGGTCGAAACCGGTCGTTTCCTCGTTCCCGCAGGCGGTGCAGAGCGCCTCGGTGATCTCGTCGCCGACCATTTCGAAGATATAGCAGGGTGTCTGGCACTGCCGGCAGATCAGGTAATCCACGCTCCTGTCGCCGGTCGTCTCCTTCACCGTCACCGCGCGCCTCCCGGGCCGGCGCCGGCGGTTCGCCGCCGCAGCCAGACCGCGACATAAGGACAGCTCGCCCTCGCTTCGAGTCCTTCCCGCTCCGCCCACGCGATGCCGGCGGCGACGAGCCGCGACGCCAGCCCTGCTCCCCGCCGCTCCGGCGGCACCCACGTGTGATTGAAATCCACCGTGTTCCCCGATCGCGCGTATTCGAGAACCGCGTCCCGCCCGTCGGGCATCGCCAGGACGAAGCGCGACTTCGCCGGCTCGTGCACGGGGTCGCCGGAGGGGTGGCTCATGGGATCAAGATAGGCGCGCCGCGGGCGCGCGTCGAGAGGCGCGCGGGGGCGTCAGCCCAGGTGCGAGAGCAGGGCCCGAACCCGCTCGAGACCGGTGTCGATCGCCTCGAGGGAGATGGCGCCGACGGAGAGCCGCATCCAGCCGCTCTCCTCGGCGAGCCCGAAGGCCTGGAACGGAACGACCGCGAAGCCGGCGTCTTCAAGAAGCAGCCGGCGGATCTCCTCGTTCGTCGCGATGCGGGCGCCACCGCGGCGCCGGCCGATGAGATCGAAGCGGGCCGAGAGGTAGATTGCCCCCTGCGGGGGCAGCGACGACACCGGCAGGCCGGCAGCGGCCATGGAGGTGAAACCTTCGTGAAGCCGGTCGAGCCGCCGCCGCACCTCGCGGATCATGCCTTCGTGATACGCCGTGACCGCGCCCTCGTCGGCGAGCAGGCGCGCCGTGGCGACTTGCTCCGGGCGCGGCGCCCAGGCGCCGACGTGGCCCAGGATGTCGCGCATGGTTCCCGTGATCTCCGGCGGCGCCACGCTCCAGCCGACCCGCAGCCCGGTGGCCGCGAACGCCTTGGAGATGCCATCCACGAAGAGGGTGTATGGCGCCGACTCGGGGACCAGCTCCGGCGGGGTCCAGTGCCGCGCGCCGCCGAAGGAGAGCATCCAGTACACCTGGTCCCACAGGAGCCACAGCGACCGGCGCCCCGCCGCCTCGCGCCGGCGGTTTTCCTCGACGACGAGCTCGGCGATCGCGCGCACCTCGCTCTCCTCGAGCACGGTGCCGGTCGGATTGAGCGGCGTGTTCACGCAGAGCAGGCGCGCCTCGGCGAGATGCGGCTTCAATGCGCGCGCGCTCGGAAGGAATCGCGACTCCGCGCCCGCGGTGACGGCGACGCCGCGGGCGCCGGCGAGATGCGCGTAGTGATTGTTGTTCCAGGAAGGCACCGGATAGACGACCGTCTCTCCGGGATCCAGCACGGCGCGATACGCGGCATAGATCAGGGGCCGCGCGCCCCCCGCGATGAGGACCGATTCGACGGGCGCCACGAGACCGAACGACCGCTCGAACAGGCGCGCGACCGCCTCGCGCAGATCGAGCACGCCGTCGGAGGGCGGGTAATTCGTCTGTCCTGCGGCGAGCGCGGCGGCGATCCCCTCCTCGAGCCGCCGGGGGATCCGGAACTCGGTCGACGAGAAGTCGCCGACGGTCAGGTTGCAGACCTGCTGGCCGCTCTTCTGCATCGCCCGGATTTCCGACGCGATCTTCAGAATCTCCGATCCGACGAGGCCGCGCGCCAGGGTCGAGAGGGTGCGTTCGCCGGCGCCCGCCGGACGGCTGGTGGCTGCGTAGAGCTTGGTGAGATCGCGGGAGGACGTGCGCGGGACCATGCGGGAAACGCAGTCTAGCGCGCTTCGCGGCGGGGGTGGTATAAGCGGGAGGTGGATCCGATCCGGCGCGCCGTGGCCGAATTCTCGGAGGCCGTCGCGCGCCCGGAGGAGCGGGTCGATCTCGTGGATGCGGCGCTCCGCATCGCCGGCCTCGAGTACCCCGGTCTCGACCGCGCCGCCCACACAGCCCGTCTCGAGCAGATGGGCCACGATGCCGCGCACGTCTGCACGGCGCCGCCCGTCATCGAGCGTCTGCGGCGCCTGAGCCGGCTGCTCTACGAAGAGTGGGGCTTCCACGGGAACGTCCGGGAGTTCCACGACCCGCGCAACAGTTATCTGAACGAGGTGCTCGACCGGCGCACGGGGATCCCGATCACGCTCGCGCTCGTGTACATCCGTACCGGCGCGGGAGCCGGGCTCGCGCTCCACGGCGTGGGCATGCCCGGGCGGTTTCTGGTCGGCGCGGCGGAGATACCAGGTCTCTACATCGATCCGTTTTCGCGGGGCGAAATCCTCGACGCCGCGGCGTGCGAGCGCCTGTTCCGCGCGGGCCGGTCCGGCGAGCCGTTCACGCCCGCGCACCTGCGGGAGTGCGGCCCGCGCCCGTTCCTCATGCGGATGCTGAACAACCTCTTCGGGATCTTTCTCAACACGGGCGACCTGGCGCGCGCGGGCGCGGTCGTGGAGATGCAGCGCGCCGTGGACGCCGACGATCCGGAGCCGTTGCGCCGCCGCGTGCTCGTCCATCGGGCGGCCGGGAACTTCATCGCGGCGCACGACGATCTGAAGTCTTACCTGGCCGTGCGGCCCGGCGCGTCCGATGCGGCGTCGCTGCATCGCCAGCTCGAGCTGCTGGGGCGTCTCCGGCAGTCGATTCACTGAACGGCGGAATGGAGGAACGATGAGCTCGCGGCCTGTTCTCTACATCGGTGAGAAGAATGTGTCGTCCTGGTCGATGCGCCCCTGGGTGGCGCTGAAGGCGAAGGGCGTGGACTTCGAGGAGCGCACGATCTCCCTGCAGACCGACAAGAATCGCACGGAGCGCCGCGCGATCGGCTACACCGGGCGCGTGCCGGTGCTGCACCACGACGGGCTGGTCATCCCGGACTCGATCGCGATCATCGAGTACGTCGAGGAAGTCTTCGCGCCGCCGGCGCATGCCGCGCTGTGGCCGGCCGACCGCGGCGAGCGGGCGTCTGCGCGGGCGCTCGCCGCCGCCATGCACTCGGGATTCACCGAGGTGCGCCGGGCCATGTCCTTCAATACCTGCTTCTGGGAGAAGACGCCGGCGATCACCGACCTGGCGCGCGCCGAGGCGGCCGAAATGCTGGGGTACTTCGAGGACGCCCTGTCACGCCCGCACCGCGAGGCGGGTCCCTATCTCATGGGCCGCTTCTCGGCCGCCGACGCGATGTACGCGCCCGCGGTCATCCGCCTCACCGCGTTCCGGATCCCCACCGCCGCCACGCCGAAGGCGGCCGCCTACATGAAGACGCTTCTCGAGCACCCCGCGGTCGCCGAGTGGCTCACGGCCGCCCGCGCTCTTGCGCCAGTTCAGGAGTACTGAGACGCCCGGCCGGTGAGAACGATCGCCTGCATCGGCGCCTGGACCGGCGGGCCGCCGAAGGCGCGGCCGATCGCCGCGGACAGCGCCTCGACGATCTTCGGGATCGGCACGGTCGCCCGCTCGACGAGCGCGCTGTAGATCGGCGACCCCTGCACGAGCCCGCGCGCGGCGTGCAGCGCGTCGGGGGCCTGCGCCTCCATCGGCACCCACTCCATCGTCAGGCGGTGGAAGCCGGCGCCGGCGAAGAGCCCCTCGAGCGTCGTCGCGTCGGAGAGGCCGAAGGGAATTCCGTAGAACGCCGGCGGATCGTCGGGGAAGAACGAGCCGACGGTCCGGTGGCCGAGATCCGTCAGTGGATTCCGCGCGAGGGAGTCCCACACGCTGTAGATGGCCACGCCGCCGGGCTTCAGGACCCGCGCGGCCTCCCGCAGCGCCTTCTGCTTGTCGGGGAAGAACATGAGCCCGAACTGGCAGACGACCGCGTCGAACGACGCGTCGGGGAACGGCAGCGAGACCGCATCCGCGATCTGCAGGTCCAGCCGCGGGGGCAGGGGGTTGGGGAATTTCCTGCGCGCGATCTCGAGCATCCCCCCGTTCAGATCGGTCGCCGTGAGCGCGCCGGCGCCGCGCAGACGCTCCCAGAGCTTCTGCGTGACGACACCGGTCCCCGCCGCCAGCTCGAGGACGCGCGGCGCGTCGGGCAGCCCCGACGCCGCAAGGCGGTGCTGCAGGTCCCGGGCGTACGGCTCGAAGAACAGCGGCCCCATGTGGCGGTCGTAGAACTCGGGGACCGAGCCCGCGAAGGCCGGCTTGTCGAATTCATCTTTCGGGGTCATGCCGGGAGCTCCCTCCCGAGACGGGCGAGGCCGATCATCTCTTCCAGCCGGTCGAGGCCGGCGCGGAGGTTGTCGATCGGAGGCCCGAAGGAGAATCGGGCGAACGATGCGAGCGGCGACGGGCCGCCGCGCGCGCGCCCCGGATTGACGTCGAAGAATTCACCGGGCACGGTCAGCACGCGGTGCCGGAATGCGGCGCGCATGAACGCCTGGCCGTCCCGCAGCGGCACCGGCAGATCCGACAGCCGTCCGAAGACGTAGAAGGTCCCCTGGGGCGGCGCGGGGAAGCCGACGCCCATCGCGCGCAGGCGCGAGAGCGTGAGCTCCTGCTTCTCGCGGAAGACGTCGCGCACCGCGGCGGTTTCGAGATCGGCACGCCGCGGCTCGAGGGCCGTCAGCGCCGCGCGCTGGATGGGGCGGCCGGGGCCGCCGTCGAGAAAGCTCCCCGCGGCGGTGAGGGTGCGGATGACGCGCGGCGGGCCGACGACCCAGCCGACGCGCCATCCCGGATAGCGGTAGCACTTCGTCAGGCCGTCGACGAGGATGACGGGGTCCTCGTCCACGTCCTCGACGAAGGCCGCCGCGCTCACCGGCCCCGGATCCTCGGGGTTCTCGGCGTCGCAGACCGTTCCCGGCTCCGCCTCCGGATAGAAATAGTGCGAGTAGAACTCGTCGAGCAGCAGCGTGGTGCGCGTTTCCCGCGCGAGCGCCACCCAGCGGGCCAGCTCCTCGCCGTGGATCACGACGCCGGTCGGATTGCAGGGGTTCGACAGCAGCAGCGAGTCGAGCCGCTCGCGCGCGACGAGATCGCGCAGCGCCTGGGGCGCGATCCGGAATCCCTCGGCCGGCTCGAGTGGGATATGCACCGGTTCGATGCGCTGGAAGGTGGTGAACAGGTCCTCGTACGCGGTGTAGTCCGGCGTGAAGTACCCGAGCCGCGTGATATCGAGACAGGCCCCGAGGCGCGAGAGCGCGAGCCGGCCGCCGGACGCGATCGCAACGTGATCGGCGGTGTATTGCGACGGCAGGCCGCGCCGGTAGAGCCGGTTGTAGTGGGCCGCCACCGCCTCGCGCAGCGCCGCCGTGCCCTCGACCGGTCCGTAGGCGTGGTCTTCGGGCTCCAGGGCGATGCTGCGGATGCGCGGCGGCGCGCCGCGGATCTCGCCGACCTCGGGCTGACCCTGGCCCAGGTTGGACCAGGCGGGATCGCCCATCGTCCATCCGTGCCGCATCGCCTCGTTGTTGACGCGGATGACTCCCATGAAGGGGAGATCCCTGAAGACGCCGTTCATCGGTTCACTCGCTCACCCATTGCAATGACAGAGGTGGGGGCTGCGTCCCGGGGACACAGCTCCAGGGAGAAAAATCGGTGACACCGGAGGCGGCGAGCGCCTCCTCGTCGGTCCAGGCGCGGCCCGTGACCTCGGCCGGCGGCCGCGCGAGCAGGGCGAGCAGCGCGTCGCACACGATTTCGGGTTTGCGCCACTGCGCCGGCTCGCCGAGACCGTGGCGGATCGTCGCGGCGGTCTCGATCATCGCGGCGGGCCAGAGCGAGAACGCCGAGACGCCGCGGTCCTTCTCTTCCACGGCAATCGCATGCGCGATCATCGTCATCGCGATCTTCGAAGCGAGATACGGCGCCTTGTGCGGCGCCGCCTTCGCGTGGACCGGCGGGCTGATCATGACGACCGTGCCCCCGTCGCTCGCACGCAGCGCCGGCATCAGCTCGCGGCACAGGATGAACGATGCGCGCGCGTTGATGCTCATCACGAGGTCGAAGCGCTTCAGAGTCCAGTCCGCGATGTCGCCGAAGTGGACGGCCCCGGCGTTGTTCACGAGCAGGTCCACGCGGCCGAACGCCTCCAGGGCGCGGCGGGCGAGCGCTTCGGCCGCGGCGCCGTCCCGCAGGTCCACCGGCACCGCCAGGGCCCTGCGGCCGAGCGCCTCGATCGCGCGGGCCGTCTCGAGAATCGTGCCCGGCAGGCGCGGATCGGGAGTCTCGGTCTTGGCCGCGACGACGACATCGGCGCCGGCGCCGGCGAGGGCCAGTGCGAGGGCGCGCCCTATGCCGCGGCTCGCTCCGGTAACCAGGGCGACGCGGCCTGCGAGACGTTCCGAGGCCTGCATGGGAGTCGCGGCACAGTAGCACGAGCCGCCGCAGGGCGGCGCGCCATCAGGCGGCGACGAGCGTGAGGAGGACGGCTTCGGGCGCGCAGGCGATGCGGATCGGAACGCCCGTCACGCCGAGACCGCGGCTGACGACGACCTGCGCGCCGCCCGACCGGTAGCAGCCCTCGTCGAGCCGGTAGCGGCTCTGACGGACGAGGACGGGAAACCCGGGAACGCGGATCTGTCCCCCGTGCGTGTGGCCCGCGAGAACCAGCGACACGCCGCGGCGCGCCGCGTCGAAGAACACATCCGGGTTGTGAGCGAGCAGCAGCACGGGCGCCCCGGAAGCCCGCGTCTCGGCCGGGATCGTGGCCAGCGCGGCGTCGAAATCGGGTTCGCCCTCGACGAGATCGTCCACGCCCGCGAGACCGATCGTCGCGCCTCCGCGCTCGAGGGCCACGCCGCGGTTGTGCAGCACGGCGACGCCGGCCGCCTCGACCATCGCGCGCAGCCGCTCGATGCGCCCGGTGTAATGGTCGTGATTGCCCATGACCGCGAAGACACCGAGCGGGGCGGAGAGGGAACGGAACGCCGCCGCGGCGGGTGGGAACTCCTCCAGGCGGCTCGTCACGAGATCGCCGGCGAGGAGCACCAGGTCGGGGCGCAGGAGCGCCAGCCGGTCGAACGCGTGCTGCAGGGCGGACGGAGAGAAGAACGGACCGACGTGAATGTCGCTGATCAACAGGATGCGCGTGCCGCCGAATGGCGCCGGCAGGCCGGTGAGCGTGATGTCCCCTTCGCAGACGGTCAGGTGCCGGTCGACGATGAGCCCGTACGGAGCGCCGATGCCCGGGACATAGGGGTAGACCGAGCGGGAGAGCCAGTTGCTCGTTTCACGCTCGAGCCGGCGGAACCAGCCGGCGGCCGGGTCGAACAGCCGGCGCAGCACCGGCCGCGCCTCGGACGGCCCGGCCAGGCGCGCATGCTCCAGGTCGTCGGGAGCGGCGAGTCCGAGCGGGGGAGCGGCCTGCGGCGACGGCCCGGTGCGGGGCTCGGGCAGGGCGATCGACTCGCCGAGCAGGGCCCGGCGGGGCGGCCTGGGAGACTGATGGGGCATGGGCGGCGGAAATATCGTGCGAAACGGGGGCTGCCGCCACAGAGCGGGGAGTGGGGGAAAAAGAAGGCCGGATCGAGAGCCCGGGTCCGCGGAGGGGATCGCGGCTCGCCGGGATCTCGATCCGGCAGCGGAGAGAACGAATCAGCGCGAGGTGAAGACGAAGTCCGGCGGCTCCTGACCGAGCGCCCGGAGATCGCGTACGGCCTGCGCTGCAATGAAGCTGTCCCGGCTGCGCGCGACTTCGGCCGCGATCATCCGGTCGATCTGATCCACGAGAAGGACGGGGCCGGCGCACACGGGCGCGTTGGCGCCCAGGATCGCCCGGTCGGGATCCGCGAGGACGCGCGCCGGCGCGAGCGAGAGCGGCGGCGCGGTCGCGGCCGGACTGGCCGCGGGGGTGCAAAGAATTTCGCTCTCGGCGGCCACCGCTCCCGTTACGAAGAGGAGCGCCGCGACCGCCAGGGCACCAAGCCGGATGTGTGGGGGGTTCTTCATATCGACTGCCCGTCCTTCCGCTGTATCCACCCTCTGATTACGCGTGAACCGCTGATTCGGTACCACGATCCTGCATCGATTCGACGTCAAAAGCTGGCGCTGGGTTGCAAGCGGCCGGTTCCGGGTGGCGACCGGCGGGACGGGCCGGGAGCGGACTCGCCCCGCCGTGTCGCGGGCCCGGAAACGGGGGTCACCGCCTTCAGTTCGCGGCGACGACCTCTGCCTGGTGGTCTTCCTTCATGTGCTTCGCGATCGCTTCGTTCATGACCGACTCGGGGATCCTGGCGAGGGTCACGGCGATGACCTTCTCGCGCCCCGCGCGCTCGACGGTGTACTTCACGCGGTCGCCCGGCTTCGTCTCGCCCCACGCCGTGGAGGCTGCCTTTTCGTCGCCGGAGGTCAGGTCGTGGCCGTTGAGCGCGAGCAGGATGTCGCCCTTCTGGAGGCCGGCGACGGCGGCGGGGCCGCCCGCCACGACGTCCGTGATCGTCCAGCGTGTATCGGTACCCTTCTGATCGAGATCGATCCCGGTCCAGCCGCGGGAGCTCATCTCCTTGGTCATCTCGGCCTTGCACGCGGACGCTTCCATCGTGCAGTGCTTCTCGCCCTTCTCCTGACCCGTGTACGCAGCCTTCGAGGCTTCCTCGTGCTTCGCGCACTCCGCACCGCCCGCAAAGACAGGGGCGGCGGCGAGCGCCAGCGCGGCGGCCAGCATGGTCTTGGTCATCATCATCTCCATTCGTCTGTCGCCGGCGGTCGGATCGGGAGGCCCATTGCCTCCGCTCGCCCCGGTCTTCTGACGCTGGAAATCCTACGGACGCTTCCTGTCAATACAGTTCGGGTTCCGTAAATGAATGTGAGAGTTGTAAAGGTCTCGTCGGCGCCGCCGCCGCGAACCGGCCGTTCGCGGCGCCGTTCAGACCGCACACCCGTTCACAATTGACCGGTTCAAACGTGCGTTTTAGAGTCATTGCGCACTCGAATTACGCGAAACGTCATGCACATCCCCCGCCCCGCGCCCGCCGCCTCGACGCCCGACCGTCTGCTGGACGCCGCCGAGCGGCTCTTCGCTCAGCGGGGATACCGGGGGACCTCGGTGCGCGAGATCACCGCCAGCGCGGGGAGCAACGTCGCGTCGGTGACCTATCACTTCCGGGGGAAGGAAGGGCTGTACCACGAGATGTTCCTGCGCCGGCTGCGGGCTCTGTCCGAGCGCCGGGTGGACAGCATCCGCGGGGCCATGATCGGCGCGCGGGGCGGCGAGGCGGTCGAGCGGGTGCTGCGCGCCTTCGCGCGCGCCTGGCTGCAGCCGCTCGACGACGAAGGAGGCCAGCACCTCGTCGACCTGATGTCGCGCGAGCTGGCCGAGCCGCACCTGCCTCCCGACCTGTTCGCGCGCGAGATGCTCGAGCCGGTTGAAGACGCCCTGTCCGGCGCGCTGCGGCGCCTGGACCCGCGCCTCGACGACACGGCCGCGCGCCGGTGTGCGCATGCCTTCGTCGCGCAGCTGGTGCACATCACGAATCTGAGGCGCCACCTGGGGCGCCGGCGGGGACGCCAGGAGGGGTCGAATCTCTTCGACCAGGAAGCGATGACCGAGCACGCCATCCGGTTTTCGGTGGCGGGCGTACAGGCCTGCGCCGGCGGACGGCGCTGATGAATCCAGAGACGGAGGGAGCCGCGCCATGACGCGCAAGCGGGTGATCATCCTCATCGTGATCGCGGTCGTGGTGGCCGCGGGGATCGCTGCGATCTACGGAATCCGCAGCCGCAATGCGGCCCGCGGAACGGAGGTGCGGACCGAAACGGTCGCCTCGAAGGACCTCGTTTCGCTCGTCACGGCGAACGGAACCATCGCCGCGCGCACCAAGGTCGACGTCTCGGCGAACATCATGGGACAGATCACCGAGCTGTACGTCGAGGAGGGGCAGGCGGTCCGCGCGGGGCAGCTCATGCTCATCATCGACCAGGCTCGCTACGATGCCGTCGTCGCCGGCCGCGCGGCGACCGCCGAATCGCTCGAGTCGGAGCTGACGCGTGTGCGCGAGGCCTCCGCGCAGGCGGACCGCGACCTGCAGCGCGCGGAGCGGCAGTTCAAGGACGACATCCTGCCGGCCGCCGAGCTGGATCGCCTGCGCAGCATCTCGACGCAGGCTGCGGCGGCGGTCCGCACCGTGGAGAAGCAGATCGCGCAGGCGCGCGCCGACCTGCGCGCGGCGCGCGACGAGCTGACCAAGACCGAGATCCGCGCGCCCATGGACGGCGTCGTAACGCGGCGCAACGTCGAGAAGGGGGAGGTGGTCGTCACCGGGACGATGAACAATCCCGGCACGGTGCTCATGACGATCTCCGACATGGCGGTCATCGAGGCCGTCCTCGAGGTCGACCAGACCGACGTGCCGAGTCTGGCGATCGGCCAGCCGGCGAGCGTGCTCATCGACGCCTTCCCGGACCAGCCCTTCCCGGGCCACGTCACGGAGATCGGCAGCAGCCCGCTCACGGGCGCGTCCGCGCTCGGCGGGGCGGCGACCGGCACCGACTACGAGGTGAAGGTGACGCTCGACCGGCACCCGCCGTCGGTGCGTCCCGGCCTGACCGTCACAGCCGACGTGACGACCGCCACGCGCTCGAAGGTGCTGACGGTGCCGATCGGGGCGCTCGTGCTGCGCGAGGAGAACTCGGGAGGCGCGGCGGTCAAGGAAGACAAGCCGGAAGACGAGCGCAAGTCCACGTCGGTCGAGACGATCGCCTCCGTGGCGTCCCGGCGCCGCGACGTCGAAGGGGTCTATGCGGTGCGGGACGGAAAGGTGGAGTTCCTCGCGGTCACGACCGGGATCAAGGGGGAGCTCGACATCGAGATCCTCTCCGGGCTCCAGGCAGGCGACGTGGTCGTCGTGGGGCCGTTCAAGGCGCTGCGCGAGCTGAAGCCGGGCGATGCGGTCACGCTCGAAGCCCGGCCGGGGGAAAAGGCCGCGTGATCGCATTCGAGGTCTCGCGGGTCGCCCTCCGGGCGCTGCGGACCAATGCGCTGCGCACGGCGCTGAACGTCCTGGGGATCGTCATCGCGGTGGCGACGATGATCTCGGTCATCTCGCTGATCACCGGCCTGAACGACTACGCCACGTCGGTGATCGGCCGTCTGGGCCCGAGCACTTTCGTCGTCGCCAAGTTCGGAATCATCACCAGCCGCGAGGGCTTCCTCGAGGCGCTCAAGAGAAAGAACTACGACGAGGCCGACGTCGAGGCGGTCAAGCGCCTGGTGCCCGAGGCGCGCCGCGTCACGGGCCGCGTCTTCGCGAGCCACCCGGTGTGGGGAGAGGGGCGGCGCCTGCCCAACGCGATCGTGATCGGCGCCGGGTCGGAAATCCCGTGGATGATCGGCCTCGAGCTGGACGACGGACGCTTCTTCACCGAGACGGAAGAGCAGGCGGCGCGACCGGTGGCGGTCATTGGAGCCGAAGTCGTCGACGAGCTGTTCCCGCACGTGGACCCCATCGGCCGGACGATCAAGGTCGAGGGCCGGCCGTTCCGCGTCGTGGGGACCCTCGTGCGCCAGGGAGAACTGCTCGGCCAGAGCCAGGATTCCCTTGTGGCGATCCCGCTTCCCGCGTATCGCAAGGCATTCGGCAAGCGATCGAGCATCGACATCTTCGTGGAATCGCCCACCCCGGAGGCGCGGCCGGTGGTGGAAGACGCGGTGCGCTCCGTGTTGCGCGCGCGGCGCCACACACGCTTCGACGCCGACGACCCGTTCGGAGTCATCACCGCGCAGTCCCTCGAGTCCCTCTGGTCGAGCATCACCTTCCTCGCGTTCACGCTGGTCACGGTGATCTCGTCGATCTCTCTCGTCGTCGGCGGCGTGGCGATCATGAACACGATGTTCGCAGCCGTCATGGAGCGCACGCGCGAGATCGGTATCCGCAAGGCCATGGGGGCGCGCCGCCGGGACCTGCTGCTGCAGTTCCTGGTGGAGGCGGTGGCGCTCACGTTTCTCGGGGGCTGCGCCGGCGTCGGGCTGGGCTGGCTCGGGGGGCAGATCATCAGCGCCTACAGTCCGTTCCCGGCCCTCCTCACGCGCGGTCTCGTCACCTCGGGCCTCACCGTTGCGACGGCGGCAGGCCTGATCGCGGGGTGGCTGCCCGCGCTGCGCGCCTCGCGCCTCGATCCGGTCGAAGCCCTGAGGGCGGAGTGAGGAGGCCATGACCCCGCCTATTGTCCCCAGGAAGCGCCGCACGCCCCGCGAGATGCTGGATGCCCTGCGCGTCGCACTCTCCAAGCGCAGGGAGAACGTGGCCTCGGCGTTCCAGGCGATCCGTCAGCAGAAGCTGCGGTCGTTCCTCACCTGCCTCGGGATCATCATCGGCGTCTCGACGGTCATCCTGATGGTCGCGCTCATCGAGGGATTCAACTCGAGCATCGTCGCGGACTTTCAGCGGTTCGGCTCCACCCTCGTGCAGTTCCAGCGCTTCGACGACAACTTCGGCCCGCCAGAGCTGACGCCCGAGGAGGAGCGTCTGCGCCCGCTGCTGACCCTCGAGGACGCCGATGCGATCCGCCGCGCGGCCTGGTCGGTCCAGTGGGTGTCGCCCGAGCGGTGGTATTACGACGGCGCGGAGGTGCGCGCGCGTGGCGAGCGGGCCAACGGGGTCGTCGTCGGCGGCGTGACCTGGGAGTACCCGGAGGCGAACAGCCACTTCGTGGGCGAGGGCCGCTTCTTCACCGAGGGGGAGGAGCGCCACTCCGCGCAGGTGGCCGTCATCGGGAGGGGGGTCGCCGAGGCGCTCTTCCCGAATCTCGACGCGCTCGGGAGGGACGTGTCGATCGAGGGGCGCCCGTTCACGGTGGTCGGCGTCTTCGAGCAGAAGGGCGGAGGCCTGGACGGCGGGAGCGCCGACCAGCAGCTCGTCATCCCGATGGGGATCTTCGACCGCGTCTTCCCGGAGGTGCGGCTGCGGCAGGGGCTGGTGATCGCGACGATCCCGCGCAAGCCCGAGTGGGTGACCCTCGCGATCGAGCAGGGCACGCAGATCCTGCGGGACCGGCATGGCCTGCGGTTCGACGATAAGGACGACTTCTCGATCCGGACACCCGACCGCTACATCCGGACGTTCCGGCAGCTCACCGGCGGCGTCTCCGCGGCGATGATCGTCATCGCCGGGATCAGCCTCGTGATCGGCGGCGTGGGTGTGATGAACATCATGCTCATCAACGTGACGCAGCGGACGCGCGAGATCGGGTTGCGCAAGTCGCTGGGCGCGCGCCAGAGCGACATTCGGATGCAGTTCCGCGTCGAGGCGATGACCCTCGCGGCGACCGGCGGTCTCGCGGGCGTGGTGATCGGGCTCGGGATCGCGTTTCTCGTGGGGGCCGTCTCGCCGATCCCGGCGGCATTCAGCCCGAAGGCGATCGCGGCCGGTCTCGGCGTCTCGGTCGCGGTCGGCTACTTCTTCGGCACCTACCCGGCATACCGCGCGGCGCGCCTGAACCCGATCGACGCCCTTCATTATGAGTAGGCGCGCGGCCGCGGCCGCCCTGGTCGTCGCGGCGGCCTTCGGCTGCGCGGAGGCCGAGGCGCGCGTCGAGGCCGCGGCGCCTAGCCGGCCGCTGCTCGTCACGGTGGACGATCTGCCGATCGCCGCGGGGAAGCTGCACCCGGATCCCGCGTCGCGCGCCGCCGTCACCGACGGTCTGCTGGCGGCGCTCCGCAAGCACGGCATCCACGCGGTCGGCTTCGTGACCTGGCAGAACGTGCGCAGCGAGGCCGACCGGGGCCTGCTCAGGCGCTGGCTCGCCGCGGGCCACGAGCTGGGAAATCACACCAACGGGCATCTCGACTACACGAGAACTTCGAGCGAGCGATACATCGCCGACGCCGAAGCGGGCCGCGCCGCGCTTCAGGCCCTGCTCACGGAACAGAGCCGAACGATCCGGTTCTTCCGTTTTCCGTTCCTGCGGGAAGGCGAGACGCCCGAAAAGCTCCAGGCGATGCGCGCCTGGCTCGCGAAGACCGGCCAACGGAATATGCCGGTCACGATCGACGATCAGGACTGGTCGTACGAGGAGCCCTGGGTCGCGGCAGGCCGGCGCGGCGGGCCCGACGGCGCCGAGGAGCAAAAGCGGATCGCCGACGACTATCACGCCGCGCTCCGGCTCGAGATCGAGCACCACGAAGGCGTCGGCGACGCGCTCTTCGACAGGGTCACGCCGCAGGTGCTGCTTCTGCATGCGAATGCGATCGGGGCGGCGGAGTGGGACCGGCTCTTCACATGGCTGGAGGAGACCGGGCATCGGTTCGCTGCCGCCGATGAAGTGCTCGCCGATCCGGCCTTCGCCGACCCGCCCGCATACGTCGGCGATTTCGGCTGCAGCCTGTGGGACCGCATACGCGACGGCCGGCGCAGGGCGGAAGCCGAGAAACAGGTGCGCGGCCTGCTCGAGCGGCAGATCGCCGCGTGGAACCGGGGCGACCTCGATGAGTTCTGCTCCATCTATGCCGCCGACGCGGCGTTCCTGTCCCCGTCCGGATACCGGAACGGGCGCGACGAGGTGCTGGCCCGGTACCGCCGCGACTATCCCGACCGGGCCGCGATGGGGCGGCTGACGCTCGACATCACCGAGGTGCGCACGGTTTCGGGCACCGAGTTCACCCTGCTCGGCGACGCGGTGCCGGGACGCGTGCAGGGGGTCACGGTTCTGGGGCGCTGGCGCATCGAGCGCGACGGCAGGGATCCATCCTCTGGCGGCACCCTTGTCGTCTTCCGGCGCGCGGGCGAAGGCTGGGAGCTGATCCAGGACGCCAGTTTCTAGCGCGGGAGTTTCCCTCCGCGTATAGTGACGCCATGTACCTCAAGCAATACTTTCTGGGCTGTCTCGCGCACGCGTCGTACATGATCGCCGACGAGGAATCGAAGACCGCGGCGGTCGTCGATCCGCAGCGCGACATCGGCCAGTATCTCGAAGACGCGGTGGCAAACGGGTTCACGATCCGCCACGTCTTCCTCACGCACTTCCACGCCGACTTCGTGGCCGGGCACCTCGATCTGCGCGACCGCGTCGGGGCCGAAGTGCATCTCGGAGCTAAGGCCGAGGCCGAATACGATTTCTCGCCGGCGCGTGAAGACCAGCCCCTGGCTCTCGGCCCGACGGTGCGCCTCGGATTCCTCGAGACGCCGGGCCACACGCCGGAAGCGATCTCGATCCTGGTCTTCGACAGCGCGCAGGACGGGGTGAAGCCGCGCGCCGTGCTGACCGGCGATGCGCTGTTCATCGGCGATGTCGGCCGCCCCGACCTCATGGCCTCCGTGGGCGTGACGAGCGAGCAACTCGCAGGCATGCTCTACGACACGCTGCACCAGAAGCTCCTGAAGCTGCCCGACGACACGCTGCTCTACCCCGCGCACGGCGCCGGGTCCCTCTGCGGCAAGAACATGAGCAGCGAAACCGTGTCGACGATCGGCAAGCAGAAGCAGTTCAACTACGCCTGCCAGCCGATGACGAGGGGCGACTTCATCCGGCTCGTGACCGCCGACCAGCCCGAGGCGCCCGCCTACTTTTCGTACGACGCCACGATGAACCGCCGCGAGCATGCGTCCCTCGACTCGGTACTGGCCGCGGTGCTGCGCCCGCTCTCCCTGGACGAGGCGATCCGCCGGGCGAACGCGGGCGCCCAGCTCCTCGACACGCGCGAGCCCGCGCACTTCGCGCAGGGGCACATTGCCGGCAGCGTGAACGTGGGCCTCGGCGGCAAGTACGCGACCTGGTGCGGCATCGTCCTCGACCGGGCGCGGCCGATCGTGATCGTCGCGGACCCGGGCCGCGAGAACGAGGCTGCGATGCGTCTGGGGCGCATCGGCTTCGATCAGATCGCCGGCTACGTCGACGGCGGCTTCGCCGCCGCGGCGGCCGAACCCTCGCTCGTCTCGCGGGTGGAGCGCGTGACCCCCGCGCAGGCGGCGGAGCGGCTGGCCTCGAGCGCGCCGCCGGTCGTCGTGGACGTGCGCGGGCCCGGCGAATGGGAGGCCGGCCACCTCGAGGGCAGCCTCAATATCCCGCTGCCCGTCCTGAAGCGCTCTCTCGACGACATTCCGGCAGGCCGCCCGGTCCTGCTGCACTGCCAGTCCGGGTATCGCTCGATGATCGCGGCAAGCCTGCTGCTGCGCGAAGGGGTCCGGAACTTCATGGACCTCGACGGCGGCATCGCCGCGTGGACGAAGGAAGACCGTCCCGTCGCAGCGCCGGTTGGCGCCGGCTGCTCTACCGCGAACTGAGCCGTTCGCCCTAGCGGGGCGGGTCGAACTCGGCGTGCCACGCGCCGGCCCGGTCGGTCTCTTCGATCCAGGCGAGGGTGAGCGCGGGGCCGCTGCCCGCTTCGGCGGCGGAGAGACGGCGCGGCACCGCATCGTGGGCGGCCATGCTCGCGCCCGCCTTTCCCGGCAGCGTCTCCGCTGCGGGGCCTGCCGCCGGGTCTCTCCGCAGGTCGAGCACACGGAGCTGTGCGCCATCGTGCAGCGCGCGAGCAACCTTGTCCGGGGGCGGAATCCGGAAGAATCGCCCCGAGTCCGCTCCGAGGAAATTCATCAGGTCGGGGTGATAGACGAGCCCGCGCACCCCGTCGGGACGCACGTACGCGGGGCGCCCGGCCGGGGGCACTTCGGGCTCGGCCTCCCACACGAGGAGCATCGGAGCGGACGGGTGTCCATTTGCGTGCGCCAGAGCCGCTTCGGTCGTGGTGACGAGACGGCGATACTGGGCCCCCCGCTCGGCGTCCCACACGGCGTCCCGCCGCATGCCCGCCCGGCCGGCAGCCGCGTGCGCCGCGAGAAGCACGGCGAGGAGAGTGCAGCCGACGAGCGAGACGCCGCGGCGGGTGACGGCGAAGCGGCTCGCGAGCGCGCCCGCGGCGATCGAGAGCTCCGCGAAGGGGATGTAGTCGTACCGGTCGGCGAAGACCGGAATCGGCGCAATGAGCAGCACGGCGGCGGCGGCCCATGTCAGCGAGAACGCCCAGACGCGCCGCAGCAGGAGCCACGACAGGGCGAGGCAGCAGAGCACGACGCCCAGCACCGCGTGCGCCGTGGCCGTTCCCGGCGCGACGCCCCGGAGCCGCAGGAAGGCCAGCAGCACCTCCTCGGCCCGCGTGCAGACGTCCCAGGTGACAAAGCGGTAGTACCCGGCCTCGTCGCCGCGCCGGATGGCGAACCGGGCGATGCCGTACAGCGCTCCGAGCAGGATGAAGGCCGGTGCGGCGAAACGGACGCGGTCGCGCAGGCTCCCGGTGCGGTGCAGCAGCACGAGGAGCGGCGCGGAGACGATCAGGGACAGACCGACTTCGTACGACAGGAGCGCGATCAGTCCCAGGAGCATCGCGCCGAGAAGGGCGGGCCGCGATCGGCGCGCGAGCGCGGCCTCGAGCGCGAGCAGGGCGCAGACCGTCGCCAGGAAGGTGAACGAGTGGTTCCAGGCGGCGACGGAGCGCAGCGGCTCGCCGAGACGGTCGTGCAGACCCCATAGAGCGGCGGCGGCGAACCCGCACGCCGCCGCCCGCGCCGGTGGCGCCGCGCCGAGTCCGCGGGCCAGCGCCGCCGCCAGCATCCCGAGCACCAGCGCGCAGGCGGCGTGCGTGGCGAGCAGCACCCAGTGCCAGCGCTCTGGATCCGTGCCGATCGCCGGCAGCAGCACCGCCCAGAGCGCGTTCATCGCCGGCTTGACGAACGTTCCGCGGTTCGGGGCGTCGAGCACCGCGCCCGGCAGTCCGCCGATGCGGGCCATGGCGATCAGCTCGAAGTCGTCGCCGGTGAAATCCAGCGGCTGCGCCGGACGCGCCCACCAGACGATCGCGCCCACCAGCACCAGGGCGGCGAGCACCGTCTGTCCTGCGGACCGGGGGCCGCGTGCCGCGGCGTCCACCGGCGTCTCTCGTGCGGCCACGCCTCCCCCTCGCGCGCGAGACCGGAGTTTCCGTCCGGGCCCCCGAAGGCCGCACTATATCGCCGATGCGCTGGATGGCGGTCGATCACGGAACCCGGCGGATCGGGATCGCGTTCTGCGATGCCGGCGAGACGATCGCCACGCCGCACGCCGTCTGGCCGAACGATGCCGCGTCGACGGCGCGACTCGCGGCGCTCGCGCGCGACGAGGAGGCGGGAGCGGTCGTCGTCGGGCTTCCGCGCCACGATGACGGCGCCGAGTCGGGAACCGCGGGCGCCGTGCGCACCCTTGCCGCGATCCTGAGCGCGGCGCTCTCGCAGGAAGGCGAGCCCCGCGTGCCGGTGGTCCTCTGGGACGAGGGGCATTCGAGTCGCGAAGCGGACCGCAGGCTCGATGACGCGGGATTCCGGGGCGACCGCCGGATGAAGCGCGACGCCGTCGCGGCCGCGGTGATCCTCGAGGACCTCATCGCGACGCGGCGCCAGCGGGGGATCGCGCTCGACGATGCCGATTGCGGCCCGGCCGCGACTGCCCGACAATAGCGCCCCTGTGGAGAAGGGGATGAGCGTTCGACGAATCGGCGCCGCCGTGCTGCTGCTGTCGCTGTGCGCCGCGGGCGCTCCCCGCGCGGCCGGGACCGCCGCGACGCCTCCCGACGGCAAGACGCTCTACACGGCGAAGTGCCAGATCTGCCATAGCCCCGACGGCGCCCCGAAACCCGCGCTCAAGGTCACGGTCAGCTTCAAGGATCCGGGCTGGCAGAAGGCGAACACGGACGATCAGATCATCGCCGCCGTCCGCGACGGCAAGCCCGGCACCACGATGGCCGCCTTCAAGGACCGGCTGACTCCCGAGCAGATCGCGGCGATCGTCGCCCATATCCGCACGCTGGCGCCCCGCGAGTGAAGGAATCCTTCGATCCGGACGCCGCCGCGCTCCCCGGATCGGGGATCTACGGGCTGCCGTTCACTCCGGAAGAGGCGCGGTTCGTCGTGATCCCCGTGCCCTGGGAGGCGACGACGTCGTACGGGGGCGGGACATCGAAGGCTCCCGCGGCGGTGCTCGCCGCGTCGGCCCAGGTGGATCTCTACGACCACGAGACCGGCCGTCCGTACGAGGCCGGCATCGCGATGCTGCCGATCCCGAAGACGGTCGCCGCGTGGAACCGCGAGGCGCGCCGGCTCGCGCTCCCGATCATCAAAATGGGGGGTGAGATCGGCACGAACCCGCGGCTCGTGCAGGCGCAGAAGAAGGTCAACCGGCTCGGCGAGCAGATGAACGAGTGGGTCCGCCGCGAGACGGCGTCATGTTTCGGGCGCGGGAAGACCCCCGTGCTGCTCGGCGGGGATCACTCCACGCCGTACGGCGCGATCCAGGCGGCGGCCGCCGCCTACCCGGGTCTGGGCGTGCTGCACTTCGACGCCCACGCCGACCTGCGCGACGCCTACGAGGGGTTCATCTGGTCGCACGCCTCGATCATGAACAACGTGGCGCGGAAGATCCCCGGCGTCGCGCGGATCGTGCAGGTCGGCGTGCGCGACCTGTCGAACGCCGAAGCCAGGATGATCGAGGACTCCGCGGGGCGGATCACCACCTTCTTCGACTCCGACATCCAGGGGCGGCTCGCCTCGGGGGAGCCCTTCGCGCGCGTGGCCGAAGAAGTCGCCCGCGCGCTGCCGGCCAATGTCTGGATCTCCTTCGATGTCGACGGGCTGGAGCCGAATCTCTGCCCGCATACCGGCACGCCGGTGCCGGGCGGGCTGACCTTCCCCGAGGCCACGAGGATCCTGGCCGCGGTCGCGAAGGCGGGGCACCGGATCGTCGGCTGCGACCTGAACGAGGTCGCGCCGGGGCCGAAGGGCGACGAGTGGGATGCGAATGTGGGGGCGCGGCTGCTCTACAAGATGATCGGCTTCGCCAACCTCACGGCGACGCGAGCTTGAGCCAGTCGACGAACAGGAACTCCAGCCGGCCCACGAGCAGCGCGATGCGCCCCATCACCGTGTAGCCGAACCCGGCGCCGAACGTCACCATCAGCGTCCAGATGCCGATGCGGGTCATGCGCCCGAACGCGCCGGTGTGCTCGCGCGAGAAGTAGAAATAGGCCAAACCGGTCACGACGCCGACGACGATCACGATGTTGTTGAACGAGTCGACCCAGAGCAGACCGCCGTCCCCGACCACGAGGAGCGGCAGCATCGTGTTGCGGACCTGGCCGACGAAGTCGCTCGAGAGATAGCCGATCAGCCGCAGACCGGCGGTGATGCCGACCACGAATGCGAGCGACCAGCGGCTGATCCACTGGCCCTTGGGGGCGAGGCGCCAGAGCAGCAGCAGCCCGAAGATCAGCGGCAGCACGTAGATCAGATCCGGCGCCGGGAGCGTGCCGTCCTCCTTGCGCAGCCCCGGAATCGCGGTGTTCGCGGTGAACTCGGGCAGGAGCTTGCCCATGAGATTCGGAACGATCGCGTTCCAGAACCCCTTGACCGCCCAGTACGCCGCCGAGACTCCGACGAACAGATGCTCCGCGAACTTGTAGAACGGATTGTCGCCGGCGAGAAACGAGAAAATGCAGAGCGTGAGCAGCGCGGCCACCCACATGCCGAGCGCGGGGCCGCCTTCCAGAGGATTGACCATGGCGCCGGTCGCCACGCGGTACACCAGAAAGACCACGAAGAGCCCCAGCGCACCGAACAGGATCAGTCTCTGGCGGGGCATCACGCGCCCCCCTGCGCCGCGCGGCGGTTGATCCAGTAGGTCGCGTTGCCGAGCAGGATCAGGCCGATGACCGCGAGGTGCGCGAAAGTCTGCGGCCCCATACGCGTCAGCGCCTCGAAGCGGTACTTCTGCTGGTCCTCGTATCTCGGATACTTCTTGATCAGAAGCGACTCGTACTCGGCCGCCGCCTTCACGCCGCCCAGCAACCCCTTCAACTGGCGCGGGTAATACGGGTAGTTCAGCGGCGCCTGCACGGCGGTCATGCCGGCCGCGACGGGGATCTGCCCCGGATCGCCGGCGAACTGCACCCACTCCTTCGTGCCGGCGTACCCGGCGGACACCGAGAGGATCAGGTTGTAGTTCCGGAGATTCCGCACGTCGCGCGTCAGCGGAATGTCATCGAGATTCTTCCCGGAGACATCGGTCGGGAACGTCTTCTTCAGGTCGTTCAGGATGACGGTGATGACCGACTCCATGCCCGGCTTGTAGCCGAGGTTCACCCAGTCGCGACCGTACTGATAGTCGGGGAACTCGGGGATCAGCACGTCCTTCGTGACGCGCTCGATCATCTGGGAGCCGGTGCCCCACAGGGTGAGGAAGGTGATCCGCAGCTTCTTCTCCGCGCAGTGGCGGACGAACGCGCGGGCCATTGGCTGCAATTCGGCCTCGCTGCCCGGATCGAAGTCCATCGGCATCAGGACCATCGCCCCGGCCGGCAACGATTCCACCGAGTCGAACACGTTCATCACGATCGTGGAGGGGACCTCGGGCAGCGACAGGCGGAAGAAGATCGGAAAGACGACGACCGCCGCCACGATGGCGAACACGAGGCGCCGGTCGATCTCCGGCAGGCGGAAGCCGCTCACCGGCTCACCCCCTGTCCCCGAGGTGCGAGCGGTCGATGGCCAGGATGACCTTGAGCGAGAGGGACACGATGCCCAGCGCGACGCCCAGCATGATCGCCCTGTTCCCGGCCTGCACCGGGACCGACATGAACCACGACGCGAGATTCGAGATCTCGAAGAATGACAGCGACGGCGGCAGCCAGCCGGTGAGCACCGGTCCGAGGAAGGTCCGCCCGAGCAGAATGACCATCGCGGTCACGAGCAGCAGGCTCGCCTCGGTGTTCTTGGCGCGGAAGGCGCGATACGACGCCGAGGCGATGAAGAAGGCGAGCAGAGCGTAGATCGTCGCGGAGGTCGGCGAGAAGAGATACCGGTAGCCGATCTCGAACCAGGACCCCGTCACATCCACGTCGCCGGTGAGTCCGGCAGGGTTCCCGAGCTTGAACAGCCCGACGGTCATCATGCCAAGGAAACCGGCGAGGCAGACACCGCTGTAGAAGGCCCCTGCGCCCCGCTCCACGAGCCGGCGGCCGTGCATCCGCATCAGATTCGCGCCGCCGAGGATGAACGCGAACGCCTGGATGATGTTGAAGAACTCGTTGAAGTCGTTGTTCCACTTGTCGAACGGGTAGTGGGGAACAAACGCCGCCACGATGAGCAGCGTGCCCACGATGAAGGTGATGATGAGCGGAACGGTGCGCTTCATCAGCTTGCGTTCGCGAAGAAGCGGCTCACCATCGCGAACGCCGACGCGAGCGCCGGCGATCCGGTCAGCGTGGCGAGCGTGGTCAGAGCGGTTCCGAGCAGAATGCCGAAAAACGCAAGCATCTTGCCGATGTCCTGGCCGCGCAGCGATCCGAGTTGCTTCGGCTCGCCGGAGAGATACGCCGAGGCGGCGAAGAGCTCCTCGCCGATCAACGTATAGTCGCAGGCGGCGACGAAGAACGGGAGCTGGGCCGGTTGGGCGGTGCCGGCGATCTGGATCGCCCCGACCGAATTGCCGATCTCGGCCAGGATCAGAGACTCGGCGAAGAACGATCCGAGGAAGAGGCACGCAGCGGGCTTCTCACGGACGATGAGCCCCGACGTTCCGGCGACGAAGCCGAACTGCTCGTCGGAGATATAGAAGATGTCGTCCTCGCGGTAGGCGTCCGGGCGGCCGGCGGCGAGGCAGGACTCGCGGATCGTCTCGCGTGCCGTGGTCATCACGAGGGAGTACCGGTTCGGCACCATGAGCCGCGTCTCGTAGGCGGCGGTCTTCTTCGCCACGTGGGAGAGGATCGTCATCGAGGCGACCGTCTGCACCTCGTTCATGTCGTGGACTCCGGGAACGTACACGATCGGTCGCCCCATTTCGGTTGCGCGGCCGATCGCCTCTTCCAGCGCGTCGAGACCGGCGATGCGCCGGACGTACGGCGGATGACCTCGCCGCCCGCGCTCGATGTAGTAGAGGATCACCGCGAAGAGGAAGAGCGCGATGATCAGCACGTTCCAGCGCGCCGTGCGGAACCACTGCGCCGAGGCCCGGACAGGGCCCACGGTCAGCGGCTCGCTGGACAGCCCGCCCGGGGCGACGGCCGTGAGCTGGTAGTAATACGGGCCCGCCTTGGCGCTCGGGTCGCGGAACTGCGTCGCGCCCGGGGCGGCGAAGCCGACGCTCTCGAACGGGCCCGCCGCCTGCGTGCCACGCCGCAGCTCGTATCCGGTCACGTTCTGCGCCCCGCCGCCGTCGTCTTCGGAGAGCGACCATGTCAGCGTGATGCTGCCGCCGGAATCTCCAGGCGTGTCGGCTGCGTCGAAGGTCGAGGGCCGCGCAGCGGGCTGCTGGGCGAGCGTCGGCGAGAGTGCGGCCGAGAGCAGCAGGGCGGCGACGAAAGCGGGACCGCCGGATGGGACACGGGCGAAACGCGGGGCGCTCGGGCGGTCCGGGGTCATCTGGTCTTTCGGCCGCGAGCATTACGGCACACTTCGTCCCGGCGATCAACAGTCTGCCGATCGGTCGTAAACTCGACCGGTGAAGCGGGGCCCCCTCATGCCGCCGGTCTGGCTCCTGATCCACGCCATCGGCCAGCTGCTGCTCCACCGGTTTCTGCCCGGAAGCCAGCTCATCGAATTCCCGTGGCGCTGGGCCGGAGCGGTCATCCTGGCGGTCACGGCCACGACGGTGATCCTGGCCGCGGGTGTCTTCAGCCGCCGCGGCACCACGATCAAGCCGTTCGAGGAGTCCAGCGTGCTCGTCACCGACGGCCCGTGGGGGTTCTCGCGCAACCCGATCTACCTCGCCATGCTCGCGGCCCTCGCCGGGATGGCGATCCTGTGCGGATCGCTGACCCCGTGGCTCGCGCTGCCCTCGTTCTTCGTCATCATCACCACCCGGTTCATCCAGGCGGAAGAGGAAATGCTGCGCGCCCGGTTCGGCGCGGAGTACGATGCCTACTGCGCGCGGGTGCGCCGCTGGATCTAGACGACAGGAGCCGCCCCATGAAAACCCGTGGAATCGCGATCGCGGCGCTGCTGCTGGCGGGCGGCTCGATCGCCCGCCCCGTGGCCTTCGCCGGGCCGCCGGCGCCCGCGACGTTCTCGATCGTAGCGGCCGACCCTGCCGCCGGCGAAGTCGGCGTGGCGGTCGCCTCGCGATTCTTCGCCGTCGGCACCGTGGTGCCGTGGGCCGAGGCGAAGGTCGGCGCGGTCGCGACGCAGGCCTACGCGAACACCTCGTGGGCGCCGAAGGCGCTCGAGATGCTGCGCGGAGGGCGCTCGCCGGAAGAAATCCTGGCGGCGCTCAAGGCCGGCGACCCCGAGTTCGGCAGGCGGCAATTCGGCCTCGTCGCTTCCGACGGGCGCTCCATCACCTGGACAGGCCCCGGATGCGCCGCCTGGGCGGGCGGCCGCTCCGGGAAGAACTACGCCGTTCAGGGGAACATCCTGGCCGGCGCGCAAGTGGTCGAGGTGATGGAAAAGAAGTTCCTCGAGGCGAAGGGCTGCCTCGCCGACCGTTTGTTCGCCACGCTCCGGGCAGGCGACGCCGCCGGAGGCGACTCGCGCGGCAAGGAGTCCGCCGCCCTGATCGTCTACCGCGAGAAGGGGGGCTACGGCGGGTTCAACGACCGGGCGATCGACGTGCGCGTGGACGACGCCGAGGATCCTTTCCCGGAGCTGGGGCGCCTCGTGATGCTCGGACGCACCTCCGACCTGTGGAACCAGGCTTGGTCCGCGTTCACCGAGAAGCGGTACGCGGAGGCCCTGCCGCTGCAGGAGAAGGCCGTCGAGCTGATCGACCAGCTCACCTCGATCCGCGCCGAGGTGATGTACGACCTCGCCGTCATCCGCCTGGCGGCGGGAAAGAAACCCCAGGCGATCGAGGCGCTGGGCCAGGCGCTGAAGTGGAACCCGAAGCTCAAGGCGCAGGCGGCGGGCGACTCGGACCTCGCGGGGATGAAGGACGACCCGGCATATCAGGCGCTCGTGCGATGAATCCGGCGGGAGAGGAGCGGCTCTACTTCAGACAGCTACTCTCCGGCGTGGATTTCGCGCGGCTGCAACCCGCGGCGGCGCAGATGGTCAACTTCGTGTACCTCATCGGCGACCGCGTCGCGAAGGAATGCGTCGTCGTCGATCCGGCGTGGGACGTCTCGTCGGTCATCCGCGAGGCCGAGGCCGACGGCATGAAAGTGAGCGGGGCGCTGCTCTCGCACTGGCACCCCGATCACGCCGGCGGCGACCTCTTCGGCACGCCTGTCGAGGGGCTCGCGCGCTTCCTGGAACTCACGAAGACCAAGGGCCATGTTCACCGGCTCGAGGCGGAATGGGTGCGCCAGATGACCGGTCTCGAGGAGCCCGACCTGGTGCTGCACGACGGGGGCGACGTCGTGCGCGCCGGAGAGGTCGAGATCACTCTGCTGCACACACCGGGGCACACCCCCGGCAGCCAGTGCTTCCTCGTGGAAGGGCGGCTCGTCTCGGGCGACACGCTGTTCGTGGGAGCGTGCGGGCGCGTGGACCTGCCCGGCAGCGACCCCGACGAGATGTATCGTACGCTTTCGGAGCGGCTCGCCGTGCTGCCGGGAAGCACCGTGCTCTGTCCGGGGCACCACTACGGCGCGTCACGCACGGCGACTCTCGACGAGGAGCGCCGGACGAATCCATATCTCCGGGTGCCCGACCTGCGCACCTGGCGATCCATGATGGGATGAAACGGGAGGATCCTGTGAAGAAAACCGCGCTTGCCGCCGCACTCTGTCTCGCCGCCGCCGTCGCCCCCGCGCTCGCGGGGCTCGTAGGAGAGTTCGAGAGCAAAGGACCCGACGGGCCTCCGTCGAAAGGAAAGATGATGGTCGAGACCGACCGCCTGCGAATCGACTCCACCGACGGAGCGGTCATCTTTCGCGGGGACAAGCAGGTCCTCTGGATGGTCTCCGAGAAGGACAAGTCGTATCGCGAGCTGACGAAGGCCGACGTGCAGAAGATGGCCGACCAGATGGGCGCCGTCATGCCCCAGATCGAGGAGCAGCTCAAGGGCATGTCACCCGAGGACCGCGCGATGGTCGAGAGCATGATGAAGGGGAAGATGGGCGCCGCCATGGCGGGCGCGACGGCGAAGAAGACCTTCGTGAAGACCGGCGGCACCGAGACGGTGAACGGTTTCGCCTGCTCGATCTACGACACCATGCGGGGGCAGGAGAAGGTCGGCCGCATGTGGGTGACCGACTACAAGTCGCTCGGCGTCACGCGCGACGACATGAAGGTATTCGACTCGATGATGGCGTTCATCGATCCGTTGATGGGACCGATGAAGGACATGGTCTCCGGACTCATCCAGAAGAGCGGATCGCCGGACGACCACACTGCCGTCCCGGGGTTCCCGATCCGCACGGTGACGACAGGCAAGAAGGGGGACCGCACCGAGGAGGTGAAGAGCTTCAAGCACGAGACCATCCCCGCCTCGGTCTTCGAGCTCCCGGCCGGGCTCAAGAAGCAGTCCATGGAGACCGGCGGCTAAGACCGCCCTTCAGCGCAGCGCGGCGGCGATCGCCGCAGCGAATGCGTCCACGTCCTCGGGCGTCGTGTCGAAGGCCGTCATCCAGCGGACCTCGGTGGCGGCCGGCTCCCAGTCGTAGAAGGCGTAGTCGCGGCGGAGCCGCTCGGCGGCCGCCCGGGGAAGACTCGCGAAGACGCCGTTCGTCTGCACCGGCTGCGTGAGCCGCAGGCCGGGCAGTCCCTGGATCGCGGCCGCGAGACGGGCCGCCATCGCGTTGGCGTGCCCCGCGCTCCGGAGCCAGAGTCCGTCGCGCAGCAGCGCCTCGAACTGCGCCGCGACGAATCGCGACTTCGACACGAGCTGGGTGCCCTGCTTGCGGATGAACCGGAAGTTTTCCGCCAGAGCGGGATCGAAGAACACGACCGCCTCGCCGAAGACCATGCCGTTCTTCGTTCCGCCGAAGGTCATGACGTCCACGCCGGCGTCGGTCGTCAGGGCGCGGGCGTCTCCGCCGGTGGCGGCGACGGCGTTCGCGAAGCGGGCGCCGTCCACGTGCACGCGCAGTCCGTGGCCATGGGCCCAGTCGGCGATCGCCTTCATCTCGGCCGCCGAATACACGGTCCCGTACTCGGTCGCCTGCGTCACCGAAACGACCGCCGGCTGCGCGCGGTGCTGATCGCCCAGGTCCAGCAGGTGCGGCTCGAGCAGGGCGGGGGAAAGCTTCCCCTCCCGCGGCGGAATCGGGATCAGCTTGCAGCCGGTCGCCTTTTCGGGAGCGCCGCACTCGTCGACCGCGATGTGCGCGGAGGCGCTGCAGAGGATCGCCTGCCAGGGCCGGGTGAGCGCCGACAGGCCAGTGACGTTGCCGCCGGTTCCGCCGTACACGAAGAACACTTCGATCCTCGGTCCGAGCAGCCGGCGCAGCGTGTCGGTCGCGCGCGCGGTCCAGTCGTCGTCGCCGTATGCGGGCGCGTGGCCACCGTTCGCCGCCTCGATCGCCTTCAGCGCTTCAGGGTGCGCGCCGGCGTTGTTGTCGCTTCTGAAGCCCCTGGCGGACATCGGTCCTCGCGGCGCGGCGCCGGGTGTCGTGTGCGCGGACTGGCGGAGGGGGTGGGATTCGAACCCACGAGGGACTTGCGCCCCTGGCGGTTTTCAAGACCGCTCCATTAAGCCAGCTCTGGCACCCCTCCACGGCTGATAATAAAGGACTTACACCGAACTCTCGGAGCGCGCGTTTCGGGCGCGTGCCCCGCTAATGCCCCAATCCTTCTTCTCGAGCACCCGCGAGAGTCCCTTTTCTGGGCCTCGGCCGTCGTGATGGAAGTAGCGCTGGGCTACTCCGAGCGTCCGCCACCCTCCCCAGGCCATGAGCTGCATCGGAGTGACCTTACCGGAGTCTGCGAGCTGCGAGGCCCACCGGTGCCGCAAGCGGTGCAGGGAGGGCTGCCGCTGCAGCGCGAGCTGCCAGACGACGGAGACCCGCTTAGTGACCCCGGCGGCATCGAGGCCCGGGGAGATGACGGACGCCTCACCCTTGCCCGCAGACGTCGCGAGCGTCGCGCGGAGGCGCTCCGTCAGGATAGGCACATCGCGGCCGCGGCCACTCTTCGTCCTCCAGCTCTGTCCTAGCACTGCGACATGGAGAGATTGCCTGTGTATGTCGCAGGCTCGTAGTCTGGCGATCTCGCTCCTTCGGAGCCCGGCATCCGCCGCGAGCAGAATGATCGTCATCGCGGCCGGGTCCCGCTCTGCCGCGGCCTGCTCGAGCAGCCGATCTAGATCCTCCTCGGAGACCCGATCGCGGACGGAGCGGACGATTACCGTCGGTCTGGGCACGGCGCACGGCGGCTGGGGCAGGAGGTCGCGCCGCACGGCCAGGCGAAATAGCGCGGCGACCTGGTTCAATGCGTTCCGGATCGTCGCCGTCGCGAGCCCCTCCTTCTGCATCTCCAGTATCCACTCGTCGATTTCCCGCAGCCGGGTGCGGGCCACGATCAGCGCGCCCCAGCGGTGCTCGACCCGCGTCAAGGCTTTGAGGTATCCGGTAACCGTCGAATCCGTGAGCGATCGCCCGCGCTCCGCCAGGTAGTGTTCCTTCAGAAGCGCGATCAGCTCAGAGAACGTGATGGATTCGCAAGCGGCGGTGGGAGCTCGGACACCAGCCTCCACCTGCACCTTGAGAAGCCGCCTCTCTTTGAGCCACGCGGCCGCCAGTGAGCGCGTCGCGTAGGACTTCTCCTCGCGGCGGCCCGCGATCCAGATTCGGGCCCTCCAGGAGCCGGATGGAAGTCTCTGCAGGGACCCGAGGCCGTAAGAGGGCCGCCGTGGCGTTTCCGACATGCCGCGAATATAACGCTGATGCCGGACAGCAGCGGCAGGACGGCTGAATCTAACTGCATCCCTGAGGCCTCGCTCTCAGGCGTTCGACTTTCCACCGCCATCACGCCCGCTGGGCCGATCGATGATCCTCACGTCGAACGACCCGCCCGGATCCACGATCACGCGCTTCCCCTCATTATCGTAGGCCCACGCGCGCGCCCCGAGGCCGCAGGTGGGACAGAAGATCCAGGAAGGGAGTAGAACCTGGCCACAGTCCAGGCACCCCTTCGAAGGCGGGTTGTATCCGCGACGCTCGCGGCGCGCGGAGAGATCGTCACCCACTTCGGCGGCCCATGTCGCAGCGATGACGAAACCGTTGTCTTATCCGAGCCACGGAACTCGTCTCACAGGTGCAGCACTCGCGAGCGGAACCCCATAGACCATTGCCCGGACCCCAAGTATCAGATGGCACCCGCCGGCGAAGGGCGTCGTCGATGGCGCGACCCTCACCGCTCCAGCGGTGCCTGGAGTCGGCGGGACTGCCTCTCTCACTCGAGGAGTGGATCCTTGTCATCCTTCGCCTTCTTCGCCGACGCCTTCACGACCACGGCGAGCCGGTTGTGAGTGCCGGCGTAGAACGGTGCGATCGTCGTCTTCGTATGCTGGAAGAGCTCGACCGTCGTCCCGCAGGCCTTATCGACCCACAGGGCCTCGCTCACCACGGCAATGCCTCCTCCGAAGCCCGCGTACGTACTCTTTACTTTCGGCACCAACGGCGCGATGTCCGGCACACCGTATTTCTCCCTCAGCGCCAGGAGCAGCTGCTGCTCTTTCGCGCCGTCGTATTCCCGGATGATCATGAGCAACGTCCCGGAGCACACGATCACAAACTCATTAAAGTCCCTTTGATGCGGCCCAAGGTGCGTGTAGCTGTCGCACAGAGGGATTTCAACGAGATCGGGCTTGTCTCGCTTGAACTTCGACCGATCCTTGAGTTCTTTGTCCAGGATTCCTTGCCCGATCGTGAAACCACCCATCACGCAGCGCTCAGGATCCGGCTGCTCGCTGGCCGCTGCGGAGGGCTCCGTGGTTGCAGGCGTTTCTTCCGTGCCAGCGGCCGGTTCCCCAGCCGTTGCCACCCCGATGAATACCAAGATCGAGAGCGGCATAGAGATCAATTTCATGATTGCCTCCCAACCCGATTCACTGTAGCTTCCGCACCCTTCGCTGGCGCGCCACCCGCCGCGCCAGGGCCGGGGGAAGGGAAGGGGCGCGAGGGATCGGGCGGGGGATCCCTATGAGCAGCATGGGCGTTCTCATCAGCTTCCCCGGCTCGGAGGTTACCCCTTCGCACGCCGGCGACCCTCTGTTCTACTCATGCGCGGACTGCCTTCTTCTGATGGCGTGCGCAGGGCCTTGCGCTCTCGGGCGCGACGGTGAAGATCGCGGGCGAGACCAATCACCGTCCGAAGGTCTTCCTCGGGCAGCTCCGGCACGTGACGGGCAAGGCTAGCCGCCCAGGGCGGTAGTGGCGCGGCGGAACCGGCTGGTGCCGCCTGGCGGCTCTCGCCTGATCGGCCGAGAAGCCAGTCGGCCGGACGCCCGGTGGCCTCGGCGATCCGGTAGAGACTATCTGCCCTGGGAGCCACTTTTCCGCCCATCAGGCGCTGCAGGTTCGATTCGGTCATGCCGACCTGGCGCGCCACGCGGCTGATAGCGCCGCGGCCGCCGGCCTCGATCGCCTGCCGGACTCGGCGTCCGAGCTCCACCTGGTCGTAGGGCACGACCGGCAGGCTACTCTCCGATGTCACTCAAAAAAACTTTCATAAAGGTATTGACACCATCTAAACCGTGGACTAAATACCACGGTATGAAAGGCACTAAGAGATTCAGCCCGGCAAAGCTCCGGGACGCCAGGGGCGACCGGGCCGCCGAGGAGCTGGCCGTGGCCGCCGGCGTGACGCTGCAGACGGTCCGGAACTGGGAGCAGGGGAAAGGGGAGCCAGACGCGACGCCGCTCATGCGGATCGCAGCCCTCCTCGAGAAGCCGCTCGACTACTTCTTCGAACAGGTCGCCTGAGCACGAGGGATGGATACCACCGTGCGCCAGGCCGACCAGGCAAAACATTTCCCCGATGCGCCCGCCCCTTTACCGATGGCCGCCGCGACGCTCAGCGCGTGCATCTCCGCCTCCCTGACGCGGCTCCGGTCCGAAAGGGGAGGGAAAGGCCTCGCCGAGTGCTTCGACGGCCGGGACGGCGAGGAAGTCGCGGAGTCCACCATCAGCCGGTGGATCGCTAAGCCGCGCCGGTTCCCCGCGGTGTTCCTCCCGGTCCTCGTGGAGCTGGATGCGCCGTTCCGGTCGCAGATCTTCCAGATGCTAGTCGCGCGAGCCGCCACTCCCGAAGCGGTCATGCAGAGGCTCAGCCCGGAAGCGGCAGCAGAAGTTGGCCGGGCGTACGAGTCGCTGATCGTCGAGGAGATCGGGCCCGGGAAGTGGGGGCGCCGATGACCGCCCTTGCCCACGTCCGCGAGCCGCTCGAGCGCCGCTACACCGAGGCAGAGGTCGCACAGAAATACAGGGTGTCCCCGCGGACCGTTCGCGAGTGGAGAGCCCTCCGGAAGATCCGGTTCATCAAGATCGGTCGGATCGTGCGCTACCGCCAAGAGGACCTGGACGCGTTCGAACGCAACCACGCCGAGGGAAGGAGGCTGTCATGACGTCTATCCACACGCCAGAGGGCGGGAGGGCCAACGAGCGCGGGAACGTCTGCGGCGAGGACACCTGCGTTTGCCCGGAGCCCGACGCATGCCCGTACGACTGCGGCGAGGAAGACTGCGGGCATACCGAGGACAGAGATTGTCCCTGCGGCAACGGGACCTGTGATGCCTGCTATCCAACAGACGATGACCCAGGCCCAGGGGAAGGCGACGAATGACCCGCCCGATGGTCTCGCGCGACTGGCGCGCATCCGCGGCGACGTTTTCATCGGGATCGCCCCCCGCAGGCTGCCACCCACAGGGGATCGCGGCACCGCGTGAGATTCGGCGCACGCGGCCGCTACGGCTGCTGCTCCTGCTCATGCTGCTCGCCGCCGCCTTGGGAAAGCTCCTCGGCGTCTACGGGCTGATCCGGTGATCGCCGTCCGGATCGAGGAGATCAGCACGGCGCACGTCCAGCTCAAGCCGGTCGGGCGCCTCGACCCGCGCACGTTCGATCACTATCGGCGGCTCGTCCGCGCCGCCGGTGGTTCGTTCGATCCGATGCGCCGCGCTCAGACACTCCCGATGGAGCGGCTCCGGTTGGCGCTCTCGTATTTCGAGAACACGTATTTCCGCCCGCTGCTCTCCGATCCTCTGAAGGCGCATCTTGGGAACGGCGACACGCCCGACCCGGTCCGGGACCCGTCGCTGCAGATGCGCCCGTTTCAGGAGATCGGTGCGCAGTGGCTCGGGCAGCGCCGCGGCGCCGTCCTCGGCGACGAGATGGGCGTGGGGAAGACCGTGCAGGCGGTCATGGCGATCCCGCCGCGCGCCCCGACGGTCGTCATCGGTCCCCAGGCGGCCAAGGGCGTCTGGCGATCGCACTTCCGCGCCTGGCGGCCGGAGACGCTGGTGACGGTCTTCTCCGGGCGGAACAGCTTCCGCTGGCCGATGCGCGGCGAGTCCGTCGTCCTGAACTACGACATCCTGCCGGAGTTCTTTCCCACCCCGCTCCCCGGGACGATCGTCATTGCCGACGAAGCGCACGCGGTGAAGAACGAGGACGCGCAGCGCACCCGCAAGTTCCGGACGCTGGCGACCGCGGCCGCGCAGATGGAAGGAAGCCTGTGGGCCCTGACCGGCACGCCGCTTCTCAACCGGCCTCCGGAGCTGCAGTCGATCCTGACCGCGGTCGGTGTCTTCGAGAAGGCGTTCGGGAGCGAGGCCAACTTCAACGACGGCTTCCCCGATCGCCGGGTGAAGGGCCGCAAGGTCGTGTGGGGCGATCCCGCGCCGTGGGTCCCGGAGAGGCTGAAGACGGTCATGCTCCGCCGCTCGCGCCGCGACGTCTGGCCGCAGATTCCCCCGAAAACCTACCAGGACATCGTCGTCGAGGACATCCCGGCCCAAACGCGCAAGCAGTGCGACGAACTCGTCGCCCGACTTGCCGCGCACGGGATCGATCTCTCGCGCGCCACCGAGCGGGTCGACCTCGCGCAGATCCAGCAAATCGAGTTCACCATGATCTCGAAGATCCGCGCCGCGCTCGCGACAGCCAAGATCCCGGCGATGCTCGAGCAGGTCGAGATGATGGAGGCGGCCGGCGAGCCCCTCGTCGTGTTCTCCTGCCACCGCGAGCCGATCGACATGCTCGGCCGGCGGACCGGCTGGGCCGCGATCACCGGGGATGTTCGGGCCGAGCAACGCACGGAGATCGTCGACGCGTACCAGGCCGGGAAGCTCCGGGGTGTCGCGTCCACGATGCAATCGGGCGGGACGGCGATCACCCTGACCCGCGGGCACATGGTGCTGCTGGTCGATCTGTTCTGGACGCCCGGCATCAACCTCCAGGCCGTTGATCGCGTCTGCCGCATGGGCCAGAACCGCGGCGTCGTGGTCCTGCGGCTCGTCGCCGATCACGCGCTCGAGCACTTCGTCACGGACGTCCTCACCGTGAAGGAGCGGCTGATCGATCAGACGATCGACGCGGCCACGGTCGGACCGGATGAGGGCCTGCTCGACGTGGAATCCGAGAAGCTGCAGCTGGGCCTGTTCGGAGCGGGCGGCCGGCGCTGCCAGTGCTGGTGCGGGGGCGCGTTTCATGGTGAGCCAGGAGAACCGGCGCGCGCCGAGCTGCGCGAACGGTTCGGCCTCCGGACGGAGCGCCTGCACGAGGTGGACGAGACGTATCTCCGCCGCCAGCGCAGCCTCTTCGATTCGGGGGGGCGGTAACCCATGACGACCGCCGATCTGGTAGCGGCTCTGCATGCGCAGATCGTCAAACGCGAGGAGGAGATCGCCGCGCTCCTGACGGTCCTGTCGATCTACGAGGGAATCCCCGCCCCGGAAGCGTCCGCGCAGGTCTCAGAGCCACCGGCACCCGCGCCCTCGGCGCCCGCGGCCCCGAACAGCCCGCCGGAACCCGCGCGGAAGCCTGGCTCGCAGCCATTCCAGGTCACCTGGGCGAAGAACTCGAAGATGGGCGAGGTGCGCGTGCACATCGATCGCATCTTCGCCGGCACGGACGGAAGCCCCCTCACCCGGGCGGAGATCGTCACACAGGTCAAGGCGCGTGGTGTTTCGTTCTCCTTCGGCCAGATCGAACAGGTTGTGTCGAACGTACTCAAGCACATGCAGATCAATGGGCTGGCCGATTTCGGCCCAACCGGCTGGCGGGCGAGAAAGAAATGACCCGAACACACGAACGCCCCGGCGGCGACCGGGGCGTCCATCACTGCAAGGAGACAACCGTGAACAGCACCAAGCCTAGCGCAGGAGAGACCCGATGACAACCGCGACTCAATCGAGCGCTCTCGCGCTCCTGCCCCCACGCCCACTGGCCTCGATCGAGGAGCTGCGGAAAACCCTCGTCGCGATCCAGGACCGGGCCATCCTCCTGACGCCGGTCATCGGCGTGGATTACCTCCCGCCGATGCACCACGTGTCGCTTCGGGGGGTCTTCATCGATCCCACCGTCACGAAGGACCTGAAGAATCCGCGCTCGGAGCGCGGCCGCGACTGCTACTTCGACAGCAAGTTCTGTGCCCCGAACGAGCGCGCGCTGAACAAGCAGGGACTCTCGCGCCTCCTTACGGCCGGCGGTGTATCGGTGATCGACATCGCGCGCGGCGATGACCGGAAGGATCCGCGGGTGTGCACGCTCTACGTGACCGTGGAGGTCCAGCAGCTCGACGGCAAGCTCATCCGGATCCGGGAAGGGAAGACGACCGACCTCCGCGCGGAGCGGACCAGCGGTTGGAGCGTCGAGCGGATCGCGATGGCCCAGGAGCGCATCGAGGAAGTGACCGAGACGAAGGCCCTCCTCCGTTGCATCCGCCAGTTGTTCTCCCTGCAGCAGAAATACACCTCCGAGGAGCTGCTCGAGAAGCCGTTCGTCATCCCGGTCCTGGTGCCCGCGCCGGACATGAACGATCCCGAGATCAAGAGGATGGTCGCGGCGAAGGCCCTCGGGCTCGAGGACGTCCTCTACGGCTCGCGCCCGGGAGCGGGGAAGGTGATCGAGGCGGAGGTCGTGACCCGGAGCTCCGCCGCGCCGCTGGACGCGGACGACGAACCCGAGTCCGGGGCAGCGACAACGTCTGCGCCGGTGTCGGGCGAGGCGGACCCGGTGTACGACGACCTCCCGCCCCCGCAGCCGCAAGGCGGACCCCCGCAAGCCGTCTGCGGATGCCCGTGCGGACACCAGGTGCCGGTGAAGGCCGCCGATGCCGCGATGTGCATGGAGAGGCTCGGCGGATCCGTGCGCTGCCGGCCCTGCTACCCGGGGCGCGATTTCGTCTACGGCGCCCACAAGGATCTCAAGACGCTGGAGATCAAGAGCCATCCGGACTTCACGCCCAAGATGGCTGAGGACCGCCGCAAGCAGCTCGCGGGAGGTGGCCGGTGAAACTCGTCATCTGCCATACCTCAGATTCGCACTTCGACGAACAGGACCGCCTCGACGAAACGGCGCAGCTGCACTGGGAGATCGTCGCGAAGGCCGACGACGCCGGCGTGGACGTGTTCCTCCACGCGGGCGACTTCTTCCACCGGAAGAGCACCCCGGCGGAGCGCACCGCTCTCGCGCGATTCCTGCAGGCGGCCGGGAACGTGGCGCCCGTGATCGGCGCGAAAGGCAACCACGACGCCGCCGGCGACCTGGAGATCTTCAACCGGATCCAGTCGCAGTTCCCGGTCGCGATCTTCGACCGGCCGACGTCGGCGCCCGGGTCCGCACTCACGATGATGCTCGAGACCCGCATGCGCCCGTTCGGGGTGCTCGCCCTGCCCTGGTTCGACAAGGCGCACCTCGTCTCGACGCTCTCGGCGGAATTCGATGCGGAGCAGACCCGCAACGCGACGATCGCCGCGGCCAGGCGCCTCCTGACCCTGCTCGCGATCGAGGCGCAGCGGATCTCCTCGCTCGGCAACATGCCTCTGCTGGTCGGGCACGTCCTCGTCGCCGGCAGCGAGACCGGCACCGGGTTCATTCCGATCGGGACGACCGTCGAGCTGAGCCCCCACGACATCGCCGAGGTCGGGTGCGCCTACGCGGCGCTCGGCCACGTCCACAAGGCGCAGGAGTGGCTCGATGGCCGCGTCGCGTATTCCGGATCCCCGCGGCGCTGCAATTTCGGGGAGCCCGAGGAGAAGGGCTTCCGGCTCGTCACGATCGAGGGCGATCCGAAGACGGGGCGCTACGACGTCGAGAACCGATTCGTCCCGCTCACCTACGCTCGGCGCATCGTCCTGCTGGAGAACACCTGGGACGGTGGCTGGAACATCCCGCTCGGGGAGGGCGCGATCCGCAAGGGGGATCTCGTCCGCTTCCGCTACCGAGTCCGGGCCGAGCACCTGCACGAGGTGGACGAGACGTATCTCCGCCGCTTCTATCTGGAGGGCGGGGGAGCGGACGAGGTTCAGATCGAGGCGGTGATCGTTCACGAGGAGCGGATCCGCTCCGCAGCGATCACGACGGCGCAGACGCTCTTCGCCAAGGTCGAGGCCTACTGGCAGGCGAAGGGCATCGACGTCCCGCCGGAGACCCGCGAGCGGGTGCGCGCGAAGCTCGCGGCCCTCGAAACCCCGGCTCCGGAGGTGATCCATGAGGCTGCGTGAGATCGCCCTTCGCGGCCTGACCCGATTCGCCGGCGCGGAGCCCGTGCGCATCGACCTCGACGCCCTCGGGCCCGGCTTGATCGCCCTGGTGGGGCCGAACGGTGCAGGGAAGACGACGCTCCTCGAGGCGGTGCCGGCGGCGCTGCACAAGCAGTTCGCCTCCCGGCCCGCCTCGCTCTACGAATACGCCGCCGGGAAGGACGCCTTCATCGAGTGCACCTTCGACGACGGCGGCCGCGAGCTCAAGGTGCGCGTCCAGATCGACGCCGACCGCCGCACCTGCGAGAGCTACGTCTTCGAAGACGGCCGTTCCCTGACGACCGGCCGCGCGGCCGAGTTCGACGCGGAGATCCTGCGGCGCTTCGGCTCGCGCGATCTCCTGCTGGCCTCCGTCTTCGCCGCTCAGGGCAAGCAGGGCAACTTCCTCGGCTTGAAGAAGACCGACCGGAAAGGCCTCTTCATCGAACTCCTGGGACTCGCGATGCTCGAGGTTCTGGCGACGCACGCGGCCGCGGCCGCCGCGGATGAGGCCAGGAAGCTCGACCGGGCCCGCCAGCACGTCGCCGACCTGGACGCCGAGCTGGAGGATCTCCCGCTGGCGGAACAGGCCGTCATGAGCGCGACGGAGTCGACCGGCACGCGCCAGGCGATGCTCGAGGACGCGCGTGCGAGTGAGCGGGAGTGGGTCGCGATCGTCGAGAGGCTCCGCGGCGCCGGCGCCCGTCTCGCGGCGCTCCAGCAGGCCAAGGCTGCATCCGCCGGGCAAAACAAGGAGGCGGGACTTGCCCTGGAGCGGGCCGAGTTCCGGCCGCCATGGATCCGGGGCCAGGCAGACGCCCGGCGGACGGTGATTCAGGTGCGCCACTCCGAACGGCTGGAACCGATCGCCCGGGAGCGGGCCAATGGTGCGCTCGCCGCGATCACCCGCCGCGAGGAGGGCCTGCGCGCATCCCTGGAGAACGTCCCGGATGCCGCAACGCTCGAGCAGGAGCGGAAGGATCTCGCCGCGGAGAAGAGACGACTCGATGCGGCAGATGTCAAATACGAGGCACTCCTCGACGTGCAGGCCCAGGCCCTGTTCAACAAAGCGTCGGCCGACGCGGCAGTCACGATCGCGCGCCGGGCGCGCAACAATGAGGTGTCCCGGCTCCAGGAGCAGGTCGAACTCCTGGTGCAGGCGCCCTGCACGGCCGCGCCTTCATGGTGCCCCGAAGCCGCTCCCGCCCCGGTCGAGGTCGACCTCGCCGGCACGTGCCCCCTGCTGGCCGACGCGAAGACCGCCGAAGCGCGTCTGGCGGAACTCCTGGCCAATCCTGTCCTGGAAGAGGACGCCGGCCACGCGCAGGCGATCGCCAAGGCGGACGCCGCGGTCCAGGACGTGCAAGCCGGGGCCGGGGCGATGCTCCAGAGGAAGACGCGAAGGCCCCTGATCGAGACCCGGCAGGACGAGATCACCGAGGCTCTGGCGCGCGTGCGAGCGGCGGCCGGGGCCCAGGAGCAGCTGCGCCTCGCCGGCGAGGAGCGCATCGAGGTCCAGAGCCGGCTCGATGCGGACCTGGTGGCCGCGGCCGAGACGGTGCGGGCGGACCTCGTGGAACTCCAGGGGGTCGAAGACGCGCTCGAGCGGGACCTGGCGACGGCCGCGGCCGAGATCTCCCGAGCCCAGGAGCGGCATGACCTGGCCTCCGTGGCACACGCGGAAGCCGCGGCGGCGCTGGACCGGTTCCAGGAAGAGATCGGGCGACTCACGCTCGAAGAGGCGGAGCGCAAGCTCGAAGCATCGCAGGGCAGCACGAAGAAGGCCGAGGATCTGGCGCGCGACGCGGACCGGGCACTCGAGCGGGCCCGGGCTGCCCTGCAGGCGCTCCAGGCGCGCGCAGGACAGCGGGCGGAGATGCAGGAGAAGGTCGCGGCGGTCGAGCGCGAGCTGGGGGACTGGCGGCTCCTCGCCACAGCCCTCGGCCGGGACGGCGTCCAGGCGCTGGAGATCGATGCGGCCGGGCCCGAGGTCGCCCGAATCACGAACGATCTGCTCGAGGCCTGCTACGGGCCGCGCTTCAGCATCACCTTCGAGACCCTCCGCGAGAAGCGCTCCGCCGCCGGCGAGTTCGTCGAGGCCTTCGACATCCAGGTCTTCGACCGCGGCGAGACCCGCCCGGTCGAGGCGCTCTCCGGCGGGGAGCGGGTGATCGTGGGCGAGGCGATCGGGCTCGCGATCTCCATCTTCAATGCCCGAAAGAGCGGGATCCGGTGGCAGACGCTCTTCCGCGACGAGACCGCCGGCGCGCTCGATCCGAAGAACGCCGGCCGCTACGTCGCGATGCTCCGCCGCGCGATGCAGCTCGGCGGGTTCCACCAGGTGCTCTTTGTCGCGCACGTGCCCGAGGTCTACGAGGCCTCGGACGTCCAGGTCCACGTCGCCGACGGCGCAGTCCGGATCGGCGCTCTCAGGGAGGCTGCATGAACAAGGCCGCAACCGCTGAACACACCGAGGCGCCGGCGAGCGCCGCGGTCATGATCCCGATCGACCAGATCGTCCCGTCGCGGACGAATCCCCGGAAGATCTTCGACAAGTCCTACCTCGAGGAACTGAGCGAATCGATCGCGCGCAAGGGAGTCCTGCAGCCGCTCCTGCTCCGCCGCGCCGGAGAGGGATACGAGGTCGTCGCGGGCGAGTGCCGCTTCCGCGCGGCGAAGGCGGCCGGCCTCGATTCCATCCCCGCCACGATCCGGGATCTCGACGAGGAGGCGGTCATCGAGATCCAGGTCATCGAGAACCTGCAGCGCCGGGATCTCCATCCCCTCGAGGAGGCCGCCGGCTACAAGGCGCTCATGGGCTTCGGCCGGGACGCCGCGCGCATCGCGCATCAGGTGGGGAAGTCCGAGAAATACGTCTACGACCGGATCAAGCTGCTGGAGCTGATCCCGGAGGGGCAGACGGTATTTCTGGCTGGCGAGATCACGCCGGGCCACGCGATCCTGATCTCGCGGCTCGCACCCGCCCAACAGAAGATGGTGCTCGGCGAGCCCGATTCGAGGACCTCGCCCCTCTGGCAGCACGACGATGTGCTGTTCCGGCCGGACGCCAAGACGCCGAAGTTCGGATACCGGAAGGCCAAGAGCGTGCGCGAGCTCGAAGGCTGGATCGACAAGAACGTCCGGTTCAAGACGGACCAGGTCGAGCAGATTCTCTTTCCGGAGACCGCGCGCGCCATCGAAGAGGCGACTGAGGCGAAGCAGAAGATCGTCCTCATCACCCATCAGCATGCGACCTCACCGGAAGTGCGGGAGCCGGGTGGCCAGCGCATCTACAGCGTCGTCTCCTGGAAGAACGCCACGGGGGAGGGCCTCGAGAGCGAGCAGGACAGATACGGCACGAAGCGGCGTAAATCTCAGACCTGCGAGAAGAGCGTGCTGGGCGTGTTCGGCGCGGGACCGGCACGCGGAGAGACGCTGCGCGTCTGCGTGAACAGGTCGTGCGGGATCCACTGGCCGGAGCGGAAGAAACCGAAACCCGCCTCTCGGACGTCGTCGCAGAGCCAAGCCAAACGACAGGCGGCCTACGAAGAGGAGCGCAGGCGGGAGGAGGCCGTGCGCGAGCGCTTCAAGAAGGCCCGCCCCGCGATCCTCCAGGCTTTCCAGGAACGCATCTCCGAGATGGACGCGAAGCCTGGCGGTCCAGCGGCCCAGCTGGTGGCGCGCCATGTCTGGGAGAACAAGATCCCGAAGCTCAAGTCGCTCGAAGATTTGGTGCGCGCCGGCGCCTATCACCTGATCGGTCAGGTGGCCGAGTGGGTTGCGCAGGATGACTTCCCTGAACTCGGGAAGGACTTTGGCGTCGACGTGCAGAAGATCCTCGACGAGCACGCTCCCGTTGTCGAACAACCGAAGTCGGAGGACGCGCCGGCGAAGAGAGCTAAGCGCGCCGCGGCGCCGGAGAAGAAGGCGAGGAAGAAGAAGTGATCCGCCGGCTGCTCTGTCAGCTCCTCGGCTGTCACAAGAAACCCGACTCGCTGCGAGTCGTCATCGGGCCCGTGGCCCTGAAAGGAAGTGGACGCATGGTGCAGAAACAGATCACGAACGAGCAGAAGGTGCTCCTCTCGATCGCCCCGACGACTGCCGCCGGCAAGCCGGCGAACATCGACGGGGATCCCATCTGGCAGCGGGACTCGGGCGACGACAGCATCGGCGTGCTCGGCCCCGTCCTGGCGGATGGCCGGTCGGTCGAGTTCATCTCCGGCGAGGGCACCGGCGTCGCGACGATCACCGTGACGGCGGACGTCGACCTCGACCTGGACGAAATCCGCAACATCTCCGAGACGTTCGAGATCTCGGTGGTGTCGCCCGAGGCCGAGCGGCTGAACGCGACGGTGGGAGAACCGGAGCTCAAGCCGATCCTCTAGGACTCTTGCGCCGCTCCCGTTCGAGATGGGCGGGGGCGGCGCTGGCCGTATTCCAGGAGACGGGGCGATGGGAGAGGTCGGGGATTACTGGCGCGAGCACAAGGAGCACGAAGCCGACGTGCGCCATCGCGTCGCCCGATGCAACCGGTGCGGCCGCCCGGCGAAGCCGGACCGGAAGCGTCCGGGCCGCATGTGGTGCTCGGCCTGCAAGCGCCCGTTCAAGGCGCCAGGCTACATGAACGAGAGAGAGGAGCCGGGGCAGTGACGGACAGCGTGGAGGTGGACCTGCGTCCGCCGGCGCCGCTCGACGATCCGCCTTGCCGCTGTTGCAAGGGGGACGTGTTCTGGCGACTCCCGCACGGTCCGTGGATCTGCATCAGTTGTCACCCGCCGGATCCCTCGGCGGCAATCGAGACCAGGAGTGGCTCATGAGCGATACCGAGAGCGCGCCGGCCCAGGCGAGGAAGATGACCGGCGCCGAACTGATCGCGGCCGAGCGGCAGAGGCAGATCGAGGTCGAGGGCTACGACGCCGCACACGATGATTCCAGTCATGGAGAGTACGCACCGGGCGGGCCGGCGCTGATTCGGGCAGCCCACTCCTACCTGCTCCGAGGCACTCGCCTTACGGCGGGGTTTACGGGTGCACCACCGTACTGGCCGTGGGACGCGGAGTACTGGAAGCCCTCCACGCCGATCCGCAACCTGGTGAAGGCCGGTGCCCTGATCGCGGCCGAGATCGACCGCCGGCAGCGTGGCGGTGAGACCGAATGAACCCGGCGATCCTCAGGATCGGCCTCGATGTGGTCGCCTTCGCGATCGCGGTCCAGGCGAGCTCGTGCGTCTTCTGCGGATGCACCGAGTTCGACGCCTGCCCGGGCGGCTGCGCATGGATCGAGATCGCGGTCTGCTCGGCGTGTCAGGGGATCGAGCTGTGAAGCTCGCGCTGCCATGCCCGGTCCCCGGCTGCCGCAACCTCCGCCGGATCGAAACGCACGTCATGTGCTGGCCCTGCTGGCGCCACGTGCCCTTCTTCCTCAAGGCGGAAGTCTGGAAGCAGTGGAAGCACTCCGCGGGCTCAAGAGATCACCTCGAGTCGGTCGCCTCCGCGATCAAGGCTGCGCGGAGCCAGCGGTTCCCGGAGCCGGCCCGGTGAACGAATGGAAGCAGACCGACCGCGAGATTGAAGACTGCGTTTGCGGACCTGACGATTTCGTTGAGGCGGGAAACGTCTCTGTGACAATCCGGTTGGATGAGGACTTCGACCTATTCTGTCTCAGGTGCACAGCGTGCGGTTGCGCTGTCCAAGCCACGACACAGGAAGAGGTCTACGTCATGTGGGACGCGGCGATGAAGGCGCTGGCGGGAGGACTAACGCCATGACAGACAAACTCACCGAACTCCGGGAGGCGGTAGACAAGGCGGTGCTTACCAAGATCGAAGTCTACCGCCTCATCGACGCGCTCTTGGAACCGGACACGCACGACGAGATCGGGCAATGGATGGGTGCGCTCCAAGATCTTGCGGACGCAACAGGACTCGGTGCCGGTGCAAGACCCTACTCGCCAAAGAAGTTCTTCGAGGAAAACATCGCTGCGGTGCGTGAGATGCGCGCACGCCTCAAAGAACCGCAGCGCCCGACGAATGAGGACTTGATGCGTGTTTGGGACCTGGCGTTCATTACCGCGTCAGCACACTCTGGGCTCGCCTCCTGGGCGTGGGACCCGTCCTTCATCGCCTTCGAGGACTGGCTCGAAGCCATAGGGGCGCTCCGGGCTGGGAGCCGCGCTATGCGGAAGGAGACGGTTTGACCCGCCTCCACATCGCCCAGGGCGTCTCACTCGGCCAGGACTTCGCCACCAAGACCGCCGCGATCCTCGCCCAGCGGCGCAAGGGCAAGACCTACACGGCCTCCGTGATCGCCGAGGAGATGGTCGCGGCGAAGCAGCCGTTCGTCGCGCTCGACCCGACGGGCGCCTGGTGGGGCCTCAGGAGCTCGGCCGACGGAAAGGGTGAGGGGCTGCCGGTCGTGATCCTCGGCGGGCAGCACCAGGACATGCCGATCGAGCGGAACGGGGGCGCCCTCGTCGCGGACCTCGTGACCGAGGAGCCCGGCTTCTACGTCATCGACTTCTCGATGTTCGAATCCGGAGAGGCTGAGCGGCAGTTCGCCGTGGACTTCGCCGAACGGCTCTACCGCGCGAAGGCGCAGCCCGGGCGCGATTTCCCCCTGCACCTCTTCATCGACGAGGCGGACCGGTTCATTCCGCAGCAGATGCGGAAAGGCAGCGGCGAGACGAGCCCGCGGCTGCTCGGAGCGTCCTGCGCACGGTCGGGCCGAACGACCGGAAGGCGATCGACGGCTACGTCGTGTCCCACGGCACCGAGGCCGAGCTGCTCGCCCTCAACGAGTCGATGTCCTCCCTCGCGCTAGGCGAGGCCTGGCTGTGGGAGCCGGGGGGCGATCCGGCGATCTTCCGCAAGATCCGCATCCGGGAGCGGCGGACGTTCAACTCGTCGGCGACACCGGAGCCCGGCAAGCAGCGCGTCGAACCGCGCCGCCTGGCGCCGGTGGACATCGAGAAGTTCCGCAAGCGGATGGCGGCCACGATCGAGCGACGGAAGGCCGAGGACCCGAAGGAGCTGCAGAAACAGATCGCGGACCTGAAGCGCCAGCTCGCGGCGAAGCCCACCACCCAGCCGGCAGCGCCGGCGAAGGTCATCGAGAAGCCGGTCCTGCAGCCGAAACTGCTCGCCCGCCTCGAGGCAGCCACGAAAGCGTATGGCGCCGCGGTGGATAGGTCCATTGCGGCGGTCGAGGCCGCCCGCGTCGCGCACGGGGAGGCGATCGGCCCAATCTATCGCGCCTTGAATGCGCCGCTCCACGGCCCCATTACGCTTCCCCATACACCCAACGAGACGCCCCGCCCCGTCGCTCCCTCCCGGCATGCAGCCCCGGCGCGCGCAACCGGCGAGTCCCTCGGCCGCGTCCACCGCGCGTTCCTGACCGTCCTGGCCAACCGACAGGGGAAGGGGACCCGCCGGAACCAGCTCGCGGTCTTCAGCGGCTACTCCGCGAAGAGCCGTCACGTGGACAACACGATCAGCACGCTCCGGTCCAGCGGGCACATTCAGGGGCCGGGCGACTCGCTCGTGATTACTGAAGCGGGACTCGCGGCGCTGGGCCCGTGGGATCAGCTTCCCACCGGCAAGGCCCTGATCGATTACTGGATAAGAGAAGCCGGGAAAGCGCCCGGCGAGATGCTCAGGGTCCTGGTGGACGCCTATCCGCGAGCCATGACCCGGGACGAGGTCGCGTGCGCCTCGGGGTACTCCGTCACCAGCCGACACGTCGACAACTCGCTCAGCTACCTCCGAACGCTTGAGCTGATCGAGGGGCGCGGCGAACTGCGTGCTGCGGGAGAGCTGTTCGAATGAAACTCGAAACCTTCAGGGACCCGGTGACGCTTGATTCCATATTCCGTTTCAGCGTCGATGGTGAGGTGCTCGCCCTGCTCCACCGCCAGATCGAGGAGCTGAAGAGAGAAGGGGGCGACAGCATCGGAGGCGCGATTCTGGTTCTCGCGTTCCTCTACAAGCGAGAGAAGGACCGTCGCGCCGCGGAACAGCGGGGTGAGGTCCGGGTATCCATGGTCCCCACACACGACGGACGGTTCCGCCTGGTGGACCGATGAGCGAGACGCCGTGACCAGAATGGACATCGCCTACGTGACGACTCTGCTTCTGCTCTCAACAGGGCTCTCGGCGCTGTGTCCAGGCCAATACAAGGACCATCCGGTTCCGCCAGGGCCGCTCAAGTTCGCAGACCGCCCAGAGATCGAGTTCATCGAGGCCGAGCCCGATACATGCGAGGCCTGGGCCAGACTCTATTTCATCGCAAAGGACCAGTGGTACGCATGGAGAGGCAGAAGCTTTCGCATCTCGAAGGGCGACCTCACCCTGCACTGCCCCACGATCGCGCTCGCCTACCCGGAATCCCCTGACGCTGCGAGCTGCCTTCTCGCCGAAGAGCAGCGCGAACGTTGGTGGGAGATCTACGAGCGGACGGAAGCCGAGGCGCGCGCGTGTCTACACGTTCCGCCGGAGCCGTCACGATGAGCGAGACGCCGAAGAGGAAGTGGACGCTGGGGCAGGCTAGGGCGAAGGCGGCAAGAGTAGACGAGATTGGAGAACTTCCAGAAACGGCCGACTGCATCCGCTCCTTGATCGAGCAGCTGCGGGAGGTGCAGAAGGCTATCGAGACGCTGCGCGAACAGGTGGAAGAACACGCATCGGGCCACACGGAAGTGTGCGAACGATTCGGCGCTCCTGCAATTCAAGCGGCCCGCGAGGAGCAGTTCCGGGCGGACTGCGCGGCGATGTGTCCGGAGTGCGCGAAGGACGTCCCGCTCTCGCGCGCCGGTGAGACACCGTGGACGCATGTCGTTAGACCATATACGCCAGAGGCAATCGAAATTTACTGCCCTGCCTCCCCGCTCCACGAAGCCCACGCGGCGAAGCAGGTCACGGGGGCATGACCATGTTCCTGAAGCGCCGGCGGGAGCTGCTCCAGCTCATCGGGGACCTCCGGGAGGAGCTGCGTATCACGCGCTCAGCCTCCGCCTCTCTGCTGGCGGTGGAGGAGAAGACCCATGTCGTGATGCAGGCGCAGCTCAAGGCCCTCCACGCGCTGGCGGACGCCTACCTGGCGAATGCCCGGACCCTGGCCCGCCTGGAGCATCGGCTCGACGGGATGTCGGAGGGGCGGGCGCCGCCTCCCTGGCTGTCCCGCCGCCCGCCGGATCCCTCGCGCAACTGACCCCGGCACCCGAACTGAACGTCTCCAGAGGAAGGCCCCCCAGGCGATGCCAGCCACCGATTACAGAGTTCAGGACGGACCACTTCCGCCCGGAGTCCGGGAGAGGGGAGAGGGCTAGTTGCCGCGAGTTCGCGATCTCCATCCGGGGTTCTTTCAGAACGAGGATCTCTGTGGACTCCCCCCCCATGCCAGGCTCCTCTTCGAGGGGCTCTGGTGCTGGTCGGACCGGGACGGGAAGGTCGAGGATCGGCCCTCGCGCCTGAGGGCCTGGATCTTCCCCTACGAGCCGGACGTGCCGGTCGAGCAATACCTCGCCGCGTTGGCCGATCTGGGGTTCATCACGCGGTATCAGGTGGACGGCACCAGTGTCATCAGGGTGGTGCAGTTCGCAGCGCGACAGCACCCTCATCCGAAGGAGATAAAGTCAAAGCTGCCAGACCCTTACAGGCCGACAAGAAAGCCGGTTGCCAGCAACCGGCAAGAAACCGGAAAGCAACCGGCTAGCCGGTTGAAAGCCGGTGAAGAGCCGGTTAAAAGCCCGGCGGATGTCTCTTTTCCTTCTTTTCCTTCGGATGTCTCTGTACCTGAATCCGTCGCTGTGCCAAGTGCGGTACCAGGGGAGCCCGACCCTCCTGCCACAGCGACGGATTCTCTCTCAGGCCTGAACCCCGGAACGGCAACAGCCGAACCACAGCCCGACGACGAGGACCCGCGTCGCTTCGAACTGCCCGAAGACCTCCCACCCGAAACCCCGGAGACCGCCACACCCGAAACCCACCCAAGCCTCGGCGAGATCGACGGATCGCACCGCTCGAGAGTCGTCGCCGAAGGGATTCTCCGCGTCACGCAGGAACTCGCGAGAAGCCGGGGGAACGAGTCCATCCGCGACGACCTGGACCTGTTCGTCCCCCTCGGCACCTGGGGCGCGCAGATGCGCCCCGTGATCCGCGCCCCCCGCGCCGCAGCCGAGCGCGTCCTCGCGTGGGTCAGGAATCAGGTCGCCGGCAGCGCAGCCGAGTCCCTGCGCAAGCGCCTCCTGATCGTCGAGGACGAGAGCCCATGATCCGCGTCACCGTCCCGTGGGATCCGGACAACGCCTCGAGGAATCGCCTCGACGGCCGGCACTGGACCGTGAAGCGCCACGCCTACGCGAAGGGCCAGGAAACGGCCGCGTGGGCGTGGATCGCTGCCGGGAGACCTCGAGCGCCGGGTGCCGTCCTGGTCACGCTCCTGATCCGCCGGGCGGAGTGGATGGACCTCGACGGCGCCCTCTCAGGTTGCAAGCCGGTGATCGACGGCCTGTTCCGCAAGGCCATCACCCCGAACGACTCCCCGGTTTGGATCCGCTCCGTCACCGTGCTGCAGGAGCGCCGCGCTGGACGGTCAGAGGTCGAAGTCCTCGTGGAGAACGCGGCGTGACCTGCACATGCTGCGGCCGCGCGCCTGCGAGACTCGCGGGACCGCGCGCCTGCGACCGTCTCTGCAGGCCTTGCTGGAAGGCCGTCTGGGCGTTCGGGCAGCAGGCGCGACCCGACCTCGTCGAGGCTCTCCGACAGGCGGAACTCACCGCGCGCCGGGTCCAGATCGCGCTCGAGGTGCTCCCCACCGGGTAAGTTTTTTTCTGCAGTTCCCGTCCACGAAACCAAAAACGGGATTACGGTGCCGCATGTGTGAGGCCGTGAGGGCCCCATCGTGCGGGAAACCCACATGAACTCGTGCCGGCGAAACTCCGAGTCGAATCGCTGCCGATCCGATCGCTCTCTGCCGATCCCGCGAACTTGCGCGTGCATGGCGATCGTTCGATCGACGGGATCAAGGCATCGCTCCGGCGCTTCGGCCAGCGCAAGCCGATCGTCGTCGACGGGAAGGGCGTCGTGAGAGCGGGCAACGGGATACTGGCCGCGGCGATGGCGCTCGGCTGGACGCATGTCGACGCCGTCCGGCTGCCGCTGAAGGGCGTCGAGGCCACGGCGTTCGCGATCGCAGACAATCGCGTCGCGGAGCTGAGCGAGTGGGCGCCGGAACTCGGGGCCATGCTGCGCGAGCTCCAGGCGGAAGACGCGGATCTTTTCGTCGCAACCGGTTTCACGGACGCCGAGCTCGGAGAGTTGCTCGATGCGGCGGGTCTCGTCACGGACGGCGCCACCGACCCGGACGCCATCCCGGCCCCACCGGACCAGCCGATCACGCGCGCGGGCGATCTGATCGAGCTCGGCGTCCATCGGCTGCTGTGCGGGAACGCGGCCAGCGCGCAGGACATGGCGCGGCTGATGCAGGGTGCGCGCGCTGACTGCCTGTGGACGGACCCGCCTTACGGCGTGCGCTACGAGGGGAAGACGGCGCGCCGGTTGCGTTTCGAGGGGGACGACCCCGAGGGCCTTGGGGAGCTGCTGCGCGCGTCCTTCGCGACCGCCTGCGCCGTGCTCGAGCCGGGTGCGGCGATCTACATCGCGCATCCCGCCGGCCGTGGCGCGGCGGTCTTCTGCGAGGCGTTCCTCGAGGCGGGATGGGTGCTGCACCAGACGCTCGTGTGGCGGAAGGACGTGTTCGTCCTGGGCCACAGCGATTACCACTACCAGCACGAGCCGATTCTCTACGGCCACGCGCCAGCCAAGGGGCGACGGGGCCGCGGCGGCGCCGGATGGTATGGCGACAACGCGCAGAGCTCCGTGTTCGACGTGCCCCGGCCGCGCGCGAGCGAGCTGCACCCGACGGCGAAGCCCATCGAGCTGATCGAGATCGCGCTGCGCAACTCCACGCAGCGAGGGGACCTGGTCCTGGACTGTTTCGGCGGGTCGGGCTCGACGCTGATTGCGGCACATCGCCTCGCGAGGCAGGCCCGTCTGCTCGAGCTCGACCCCGCTTATTGCGACGTCATCGTGCAGCGCTTCGAGGAGCACACCGGAATCAAGGCGAAGCGACCCAGGGCGAAGAAGGGGACGGCTTGTGCGTAGGGCCAGGACCGCCTTCGGAGTGGCCCTGTGGCTGATCGTCGCGGCGACGGGGAACGGTGCGGCGCCGCACCCAAGATCGGCCGGCCTCGGCAGTGGCCCTGCAAGAGACCCATCACGCCCGGCTCCGACCGCGATGGACAAAAGGGCCGGTGCTGGAAGCACGGGGGGAAGAATCTCGCCGCGAAGCCAGGCGCCGATGAGCGCGGCGGCCGACCCCCCACGACGTTCACCTATCGCCGTTTCCTCCCCGCCGAGGAGAGAAAGACCTACGACTCAGCCCATGTCGGTCACCTCGACGATGAGATCAAGCTGGCGCGCGCGAATCTCGCACGCTTCCTGCAAAAGCGCGCGTCGAGCAAAGAGCCCGGGGTGCGTCTGCGCGTGGAGATCTCCGGCGGCAGACCGTACGTCGTTTATCGGCCGTGGCACGAGATCGAGCTTGAGCACCTGTCCACAATCCGCCGCCTCGAGCTCGCCCGGCAGCAGCTCCTCGCCGGCGCTCCCCCGCCCCACGAGGGCGAGGGCGATGAGGACTATGAAGCATGGGTAAGCCGGTTCGGATCGGAGCCCTCGTCCTCGCCGGACTCCTCGCGGCCGCCGGAGGAGTAGTGGCGCTCTCCCAGGCCCAGCGCACCGCCGCGCTGCGGGATCCGGCGTATCACCGATATCTCATGTTCGGGAAGGCCGACGCGGCGCTCGAGCGCACGCTCGGCCGGCCACTCGAGTATCACGAGCGCCAGGCGCATCTCCCGTGGCCGCAGCGGCAGGCCATAGACCGGTGCGAGCGTGCGGTGTACGAGCGGAACGGCGAGGACATCGCGATGCGCTTCGCCCGCCAGGGGGGGAAGAACGAGACCGAGGGCTTGCTCGAAGCGCGGATGATGTCGATCTTCGCGCGCCGGCCGGGCAGTCGATGGATTCGCGTTGCCCCGACCTACTCCCCGCAGCTCGTCAACTCGAAGCACCGCCTGGAGAAATTCACCCGCGTGGATCCGTTGCTGCGCGCACGTCCACGCGGGCGCCAGGGCGGGATCGTCGAATACGAGAACGTCCAGATCCAGTTCCTTTCGGCTGGCCCGACCGCAAACGTCGTGGGAGCGACCGCGTCGCTTGGGCTGTCGGTGGATGAGGCACACAAGATCAGCCCGGCGAAGTTCCTCGAGGACATGGGGCCGTTCACCGCCTCCACGAACGCACCGACGATTCTCTGGGGCGTGGCCGCGGCAAAGCAGGACCTCCTCTACGAACACGTCGAGCGCCTCCGCGGCACGGACCGGCTCCTCGAATTCCCCGCCGCGATATGGGCGGATCTCTCGAAGGCGTATGCCGCGCACTATGAAGGGAAGCGCAAGACGCTCGGAGGAGATCACCCGATCGTGCGCACGCAATACGACCTGATCGACATCGAGGCGATCGGCGGCTACCTGAACTCCGCCCAGCGCGCCGCGCTGTTCTCCGGCGACCATCCGCGCCTCGAGGGCCCGCGCCGCGGCATGCACTACGCGATGGTCGTGGACATCGGCGGGGAGTCGGAAGTCGAGGTCGATGAGCACGAGATCGTCATCTCTGCACCGGGGCGCGACGCGACGGTCGCGTGGATCCTCGAGTGGGATCCGACGGAGACCTTCGACGTCTATCCCGTCGTGCGGATCGTCGCCGGGCAGTGGTGGGTCGGCGCGTCCCATCTGAAGAACGTCCCCGAGCTCTGCACCCACGCGCGGCACTGGGATGTCGGGAGCGGCGTCTGCGACGCGCGCGGCGTGGGCGAAGCCGTCGCGATGGCCCTGCATAAGGAGATCCCGGCGATCGAGGCCTATATGGCCACGAGCCCCGAAGTCTCAGCCGATTGCTACGACCTCTTGGCGCGGCTCAACAAGGGGACCGTAAAGATGTGGCGGGCGGATCCCGCAGAAGATCAAGAGCATCGCGAGCTCGGCGCGCAATCGCGGCACACGCGTTACGAGATCCGCGCCGGCGACAAGATGGCCCTCTGCAAGCCCACCGGCATCGGAAGCTCCGACAAGCACATCGATGGCATCAAAGCGCTCACCTACATCCATCGTGCGATCGGTGGACCGGCGGCCGGCACTGACACAGAAGAGCTGGAGACCCCGCGCGGCGTGCTGAACCCCTTCGAGGGGCGCCGGGAGCGCATCGGATGACCCCAGAGACCACGAGCGAGCGGCCGCTCGAGCAGTGGGGCTGCTTCGAGGAGCCCAGGACGATTCACGTCCTCAAGTTCAGTGAAATTAAGCAGCACGAGACCGACGGGCTGCTTTGTCCCTGCGGGCCACGCATCGAGTGCTATGAGAACGGGCGGACCGTGATCCACGCGAGGATCCATTGAGCCTGCTCGACCGCATCCTGGGCCGCGGCGCAACGCAGACGGCAGCCCCGTCAGTGGGGGATGTCGTTCCGCGCCAGGCGCTCATCGAGGCGCACGCCCGGATCCGCCGCGTTACTGCCGAGGCCGAGCGCCACGGCGAGCGCGCCGATGCGCTGGAAAGCGTCCTGTCCACGATCGGCGATCCGGACGCCCTTCTGCCGTTCGCCACGCGCCAGGCGCAAGGGCTGTTCCGCGCGATCGGGAAGGGAAAAGAGACCGATCGCGATCTGAACACCTTCAAGCGCTCTGAGATCCTCCGCCTCGCGCACCAGGCCTTCGCGTTCCGCGGCGATGCGCACAACATCCTGGAGTCGATGATCGACTTCATCATCGGTGATGGCTTCGCGCCTAAGGCGCAGCCGCTCAAGGATGGCAAGCCGAACGAGGCACTGCAGCAGCTGCTCGACGCGCTGTGGGAGGATCCGAAGAACCGCCTGGAGGATACTCACGAGGCGATGGTGCGCAGCTACCTCCTCGAAGGGGAGCGCTTCGCCCTGGCGGAGCTGTCGGAGCAGGACGGGCGGCTGGAGATCGCCTACGTCCGCCCGGAGAAGGTCACCGGAGTGATCCAGGACAACCGCGGGCGCGACGTGCTGATCGCCGTCGAGCGCGGCGCCGGCCAGGAGCCCTGGGAATATTTCGTCCTGGATAACCTGACAGACGAGATCGAGATTGAGCGGAAGCCCGAGGATCAGCAGGGCAATCGCTACGTGATCACCGAGACGCTGGTGGACAGCGGCGGCGCGAAAACGACCGTAATGCGCAGCGTCCGGGGGCTCGCCCTCGCCTGGTTCGCCAATCGCCCGGAAGGCGGCAGCCGCGGCCGCAGCGAACTCGCCGAGATCCTCGACTACATCGCCGCGCACGACGAGCTCGTCTGGGCCCAAGTGCAGCGCGAGAAGCTGCTGAACCTGTTCGTGATGGACGTCTCGATCGAGGGCGTCACGAACAAAGAGGACATCGACGCGAAGCTGAAGGAGATGGGCCTCCTGAAGGCGCCCGAGAATCCGAAGGTCGTCGCGCACAACGACAAGGTCACCGTGCAGATGATCAAGCCAGAGCTTTCCGCGGGGACGAAGAACGAGCTCGAGCGCACCCTCGCCGTGAATATCTACGGCGCTAAGGGCATGCCGGAGCACTTTCGAGGGTCCGGCGGGGATTCCAACCTGGCGACCGCGCAGGCCCAGGACGTCCTCCCGATGAAGCGCCTCCGCCGCAAGCAGAAGCAGGTCTCGACGCTGTTCAAGAAGCTGATCACGATCCAGCTGGAGCTGCAGGTGCGCGCCGGCGTGGCGGATGAGAACACGGTCGGTGAGTTCGAGATCGTCTCCACCGAGGTCGGTGGCAAGGATAAGCAGCGCGGCACGACGATCATCAAGGATCTCATCGCCGCGATCTCGGTCGCCGTAACCGACCAGGTGCTCAAGCCCGAAGCCGCGAACGCGATCCTCATCCAGGCGCTCCGCGAGGGTGGCTGGGAAGTGCGCGACGAATGGGCCGAGCTGCCCGAGGGCGCCGACATGGCCATCGTCGAGAAGATGCTGGCCGAGCTCGCCGGCCGGCAGAAGGCCGAATCCGAGCCGGACCGCGAGCCGCGCGGGGATCCGCGGAGGGTGAGCCGTGCGGCGTAACCAGCGCGAGCTCGAGGCTGCAATCCGCGCCTATGGGCGCGAGCTCGACGCGCTGCGCAAGCGCGGGCTCGTGCTACAGGCGCGCGATTTGATCCGGATTCGCGCCGCCTTCCGGGAGTTCGTGCGCCGGCTCTCCAGCAGCGTGCCGACCTCGCGCTTTAGCCAGATGATCATTGGATCGATCCTTCGGGACCTGGCCCAGGAGATCGACCGCCTGACGCAAGAGTTGGATGTCACAGTGCGCCGCGGCTTGCTCGCTCAGGAGCAACTCGCGAACGAGTCCCTGCAGGCGTTCATGCGGCACTTTACCGAGACCGGGCAGGCAATCGGCCTGGTCAGCCTCTCGCCCAGCCAGCTCGACCTGGTCCGGGATTTCAGTGCGCGGCTCATCTCCGTCCGGGAGGGCGGTCTCGGGGCCCGAATGCTCGCGGCCGTCGATCGCCTGATCCGCCTGTCAGCCCTCGGCGCCGGCGAGGGTGGGTTCGTCATCGCCGAGCGGATCCTCCAGGCGATGCGCGGTCTCCGCCGGTTCCACTGGGAGGCGGAGCGGATCTATCGCACAGAGGTCCTCCGGATCCATTCGATCGTGACCCAGCAGGGAATCGAGCGGCTGGCCCAGCGCATGGACGTCCAGAAGATGTGGCGCTGGTCCGGGATCTCGCGCGAGGAGCACGCGCGGATCGACGGTCAGGTTGTCCCGGCCGATGGGAAGTTCAGCGTCCCTCTCCCGAAGGGCGGGACCGTGAAGATGATGTTCCCGCGGGATCCGGTCGCGCCCCCGGAGGCGACGATCAACTGCGGGTGCTACGTCGTGCCTGTGCCCACACAGGCCCTCGCCGCTGCGCGGGAGCTCGGGATCGAGCTCGCGGCATTCCCGAGGGCCGCCTGAAGGAGGAGTCGTCATGAAGTGCCACGTCGTGAAGCACACCACGGTTCAGGTCGGCCTCGAGGACATCTCGCGTTCCTTCGAGGATCGGGCAACGTCCGAGGAGGCCGCAATCATCGAGGCGAGCACGCGGGCTTGGCTCGAGGGGAAGAACAAAGCGCTCTCGACGCTGGACATCGGTCACCGTTCCTCGTCCACGATGACTGCCGTCGATCAGACGATCAGTTACCCGGACAAGGCGAATCCGAAACGCCGGGTCTACGGGACGAAGGAGCGGCCTCTCCAGGAGAAGGACATTCTGCTCGCGAAGCTGGTGACGAAGAATCAGTTCGGCGGCGACGAGGAGCTGGACAGTGGCGATCCATTCATCCCGCGCGTGCGGATCTGCCTCTACGACGGCAGCCAGGCGGAGGTGCCGCTCTTCGAGGTGAAGGGCGAGAAGAAGGAGCCCGCGGCGTAGCCGCACCGGTTCTGCACAATTGATGTTGCCCCTGGGGACTCGAGACCCCGCGGGCGGCGAGTCACCGAAAGCCCATCCCCGACCTGCAGGGGTGCGAGGGGTGGGCTTTCGGCTTTCAGGAGCAGCGACATGAAACCGAAGCGCTTCCACCTCTTCGAATCGCTCTTCATGGCCGAGGGCTCGCGCATGCGCGCGCGGCTCATCCGGGAAGGGAAGTCGAAGAACGGGAACAACTGGACCCGCAAGGCGCTCGAACAAATCGCTGCGATCGCCAATGGCAAGCCGATCACGTTCTACGACATGTCGCAGAACGGCGACCGGACGTTCGCCGCCCACTGGGAGCAGTTGCGCATGAAGCTCCCGCCGGCAGTGCGGGGGCTCCTTCCGCAGTTGCTGCCGGATGCGCAGATCGGCGTGGTGCGAAACGCCGAGGTAGTGGAGGAGGGCGGCAAGGCGGCGGTCATGGCCGACGTCGAGCTCACCGACAAGGGCAGCTGGTTCAGCGGGTTTCTGGGGCGCACGCGGGCGCTCGGTCGTGACCTGGGTCTTTCGATCTTCGTGCCCGAGGGCGGGCTCGAAGGCAAGCAGCTCCCCGGTGGAGGCGTCGAGCCCGAAACCGTTTCCGAGATCACGGCCTTCGAGGTCGTGTCATTCCCGAGCGCCGGAGGCGGCTTCGTTCCGGTCCTTGAAGCGCTCATGGAGGTCAATCCGATGAAGGACTTTCTCAAGCGCCTCATGCGAATGGTCGCGAAGGAGAAGCGCTCCCTCGTCGAAGCGCTGAAACTCCCGGACGGGATCGAAACCGCCCAGGCATTCATCGCCGAGCACAAGGACATCGCGAGCAAGTTCATGGAGGCGCTGGGTCTGAAGATCACGGATCCCGCCCTCCAGGCGGCCGCCCTCGAAGCGATCGCACTCGTCGCCCCCGCGGAGGACCCGCCCGCGCCGAAGAAGGCGGCCGAGGGGGATCCCGTCAAGGAGCCCGAGAAGAAGGAGGACGCGGCCCTCGAATCGAGGGTGAAGGGGCTGTCGGAGGACGTGAAGCGGCTCCTGAAGACCAATTCCCTCTCGGCGCTCGAGGCGGCGCTGGCCGCGTCGAAGCTGCCGAAGGCGCTCGTCGAGTTCACGCGCGAGCACTGGAAGAAGCGCCTCGAGGCGCAGGGGGTCATCGAGGGGACCGAGCTCGACGAGTTCATCGCCGGCCTGAAGAAGGGCCTCGGCGGCGCCGGCGCGCCCGGTGGCGGGCTCCTCGAGGGGATCCAGCACCGGGGACCCTACATGCGAGAGGAGTGGAACTCGGCCGACAAGGTGATGGCGGCTTTCGACGCCATGATCGAGGGCAAGCGCTTCGGCGTCCTCGAAGGCGACGGGAAGACGAAGATCCAGGTCCCCGCGTTCACCGGGCCGAAGCAGGCCTACCAGGTGATGACCGGCGACATGTGGATGGAGGGGGCCGGGTTCTACGGGCGGCAGAATCGTCCGCAGGGCGCTGTCGAGGGGATGAGCTGGGACGGGAACCAGTTCGCCCAGGCCTACATGGCTGTGCGGCACGATCGGTCGATCCTCGAAGGGATCACGACCGCGACCTACCCGCTGATCCTCTCCGATCGGATGCACAAGGCGATGCTGCGGGAATACGCGCAGCAGGACCTGCAGTGGAAGCTCGTCGCCCGGCCCGTCCCTGTCACCGACTTCAAGACGTGGCGCTTCGAGCGGTTCGGTGAGTTCCCCAACCTCGCCGTCGTGGCGCAGAACGGGGCCTACCTCGAGGTGACGGACTATCCGAACGAGGAAGAGATCACCCTACAGATCGTGAAGCGCGGCGGGCTCGCCAACTGGACCTGGGAGGCGATGCTCAACGACGACCTGACGAAGCTGCGGTCGATCCCCACGAAGCTCGCCCGTGCGGCCGCCCGCACGCTGAACGAGGCCGTCTTCGATCTCATCCTCACCAACGCCGTGATCTACGACGGCGTTGCGCTCGCGGCAGCCGGCCACTCGAACATCACGGCCTCGGCCGCGTCGCTCGCGAACCTGCAGGCGATGCGCCGCAAGATGTTCCTCCAGAAGGATCTCGACGCCCGCGAAGCCGGCCGGTTCACCGCGCGACACGTCTTCTGCGGTCCTTCCACGATGGACGCGCTCTACGGGTTCATCTTCTCGGACGGCAAGCCTACGCTCGTGGACACCGACAGCAACCAGGCGGCGGGCACCGCTCGCACCATCACGAAGGAGAACCAGCAGATCCCGAACATCCTCCGGGCGAAGTATGGCTGGGACCTGATCGAGGTGCCGTACTACGAGTCGGTGGACGCGGACGCCTACACGCTCACGGCCGATCCGAGCGAGGCCGAAATGATCATCGTCGGCTTCCTGAACGGCAACGAGGAACCGGAGCTCTTTGTCCAGGACCTCGATCGCGTCGGGACATTCTTCGACAAGGACGTCGTGACGATGAAGGTGCGGCACATCTGGAAGCCGGAAGTTGGCGACTTCCGCGGCTTCCAGCTGGGCATCCCGTAAGCACGGGATCGACACCCTGACCGAAACGGGGGAGGCCTCCGGGCCTCCCCCACTTCCGCACCGGAGCCCCTAATGCCGCCTCTCGTCGGTGACCGAACAGCCTTTCAGGCGAAGGCCCTCCAGCGCCTCGGCAAGGTCGAGTCGTCCAAGCTGGAGCTCACCGCCGAGGCGTGGACCGGTGTCATCGATGACGCAGTCGACGCCTACGGGCGGCTCCGGCCGAACACGAAGATCTTCCAGGGCGCCGGCAGCGACACGAAGCGCCGCTATGTGCTCGAGGACGCCACGCTCCCGGGCTGGGTCCTGCGCACGTCCCGCGTGCTGCGCGTCGAAAGCGTCTCAGGGCCAGACACGGACGACGAGTTCGTGACGGAGATCCCCTCCTCGGAGTGGACCCAGCGCCGCGCCGCGGACGGCAAGGACGTCCTGTTCCTAGAGAGTGCCGTGGGGGCCTCGCAGACGATCCGGATCCACTTTTCCATTCCGCACGTCATCCACGATGACAATGAGACCCTGACGACCGTGCCGGACGGCGACTGCGAGGCGATCGTCGCCCTCACCGTGGGAAAGGCCGCCGAGTGGATCGCCCGCACGGCCTGCGACCTGGCGAACCAGCGCCTCGGCGCCGATGACGTCGATTACCAGGCGTTCAGCGACCGCTGGGCGAAGCGTGCGAACGAATCTCTCAAGGCCGCGGCAGAGCGCCTACAGGGCGAGCCGAGCGCAGCGCCGGCGGCCGCCAGCACAGTCGAGTGGCCCTCGACCGACCCAATCTCCGGCATCCCGAGGGTCTCGCACTGATGAGCCCCGGGGCGCCCGGTCAGGGCGGCATGCATGTCCGGCTCGACCTTCACGAGGCGATCGACTTCGCGCGTGAGCTGCAGCGTGACGCGTCGAAGATCCGCGACATCTTCGCGCAGCGGCTCGACGGCGTCGCCACGCTCCTTCAGGCTGAGGTCCGCTCGACCGCGCCCGTCTACACCGGCGAGCTCGCGAACGGCATCCAGCTCCGGCCGGCCCAGGTATTGCAGACCGGTCCCTCGATCGCTATCCGGGCGAGCGTCTTCACTACGGTGCCGCATGGCGTCATCATGGAGGAGGGGCGTGCGCCCGGTCGCTGGCCGCCCTTTGCCCCCATCCACCGCTGGGTCGAGCTCAAGGTCCGCCGGGGCCAGATGGACGTCTCGTGGACCGGGATCCGCGACGAGGCGCGCGCGATCCGGTCGGCCGCATTCGTCATCCAGCGGAAGATCGGCCAGAAGGGCATCGATCCCCGGAAGTTCTTCGAGAAGGCCGCCGGACGGCTCGACCCCCTCTTCCAGCAGCAGATGCAGGAGGCGGCAGATGCCGCGGCGGCCCTGATTGAGAGGCCGTCGTGAGAAGCACCCTGCCTCTCTTCCTGGACAAGCTCCAGGCACTCATCGAGGGAATCGACCCGAACATCGGGTCGGTCTACCAGGTGCAGGAACGCTGGCGCACGGACAGCGAGCTGGAAGCCGGGGCGGCCCTCGAGGTGGTCACACCCTCGGCGCTCGATGACCCCACGCGGGCGGGACGGAAAGCGACGCGCTTCTGGACCCTCTCCGGGCACTCCGAGCCGCGACCGCTCACGAACCAGAGCAGCGAATACCGCAACCAGGTGCTCGTGACGCCCTTCTATCAGTGGGAAGAGGGCTCAGGCCAGGAGGCGGCGCTCCGCACCGCGTGCATCGAGCTGCTCGACACGCTCCATCTCCGCAACACGGAAAACGTCGTGCTGAACACCGGGATCGGCTATCTGGGGTTCCTGGAGGATCGGCCCCGGATGCAGTCGCACGTGCTGGCGGCCGAGCTCTCAGGATCGCACATCAAGGGGCACACCTGCCCGCTCATCGTGACCTTTTTCGAGGAAGTCGCGCACGCCTGAGGGCGCAGCGCACAGGAGGATCCCGCCATGTCGTCGACCGTCGATTGGAGAGTCGGGTTCAAGAAGGCCGCGACGTGGAACACCGCAGTTCCGCTCGGCGCGAACGACGGCGTCAAGATCCTGTCGGAGTCGATGCCCGAGGGGATCCCCGAACCGATCCTCGACGAGAACGTCGGCGACGTCATGACGTCGGGGCAGATGCAGGGGAATATCAACGCCGAGGGCGGCTTCGTCGAAGCCGTGCGTTATCTCGGTCTCGAGCGCCGCCTCGCTCTGTTCATGGGCGCCGACGTTGTCACCCTCGTCGCCGGCGAGACGGTCATCCATCAGCACGAGATGATCTTCCAGCCTTCGAATACGGGTAAGTTCGGCACGCTCGCGATCGACAAGGGCCTGGGATCGCTCGGGTCCGCGCCGTGGGAATACCCATCGGTGAAGTTCACCGGCCTCGAGCTCTCCCATGAAGGCGGAAAGCTGCAGGCCGGCTGGAACTCCCTCTCGAACAAGTGCGAGCGGGACACGGCCGTCATCGTGAACAAGGCATCCGAGTTCGGGGCCCTTACCAACCCCACGGACGGGCTGCTCGCGATCTTCAACCAGATGACACTCCTGATTAAGGAGGTCACCGGTGCGGAAGGAAACCTGGCCGGCGGCGACGAGATCCGGTGCACGAACCTGAAGATCTCCCCGAAGCGGAACCTCTCCGGAGATCACGAGAGCGGCACGGGCGCCGGCACGATCGGCGAGCCTGAAACCGAGAAGCTCTCCGACGGACAGCTGATGTTCACCGTGGCGAACTACAACGCCACCGTGGATGCGATCATCAAAGCGTCGCAGATCCGACAGCCCTGCAGCAATCCGAAGCGCTACAAGGCGACGGTTGAATGGCTGGGCTGCGACATCCCAGGCGCCGCGGCCGCTTCGAAATATCGCCTCTCGTTCGACCTCCCGAGCCTGGCGCTCGCCACCGGTCCGGTAAACGCCGGAGGTCCGGGGCAGCGGACCCCGGTCGATCTGACGTTCAACATCAGCACACCCGTCGCGGCCGGCCACGGATCCGCCTGGGCGTGGGTAGTGATCGGGCGCACACCAGTGCGCGCGCGGCTCATAAACACCAACTCCGTCTCGGCGGCGTAACCGAGGCATCGCGGAAGGAGAAAGCGCATGGCACGAACCATCAAGATCCGGCCGAAACCGGCGCGGGTCTACATCGAGGACGACGGCAAGGTCGTCGAGCTGAGTGGCGGTGAGACGGAGCCGCCCGAAGGCGCGACGGTGTTCGAGGTCGAGACGCCGACGATCGTAGATCTCTTGGGTTTCGACCCCCAGAGGAAGGACGCGACGGAGATCCTCAAGCTGGCCCATAAAGCAATCCGCGGTTGGAGCGGCCTCCGGGACCAGGAGGGCCACGATCTCGAATTCGAACCGCGGCTCATCAACAAGCTGCCGCTGGATGACCTCGTCGCGCTGATCAGCTGGATGGTGGGCGAGATGGGCATCGGGAGGGATGCGCAGGAAAAAAACGGATTGTCCGGGAGTTTGCTCGGTCTGAGGGCCTCTTCTGGGCCCGATACACCGGCATCCCCGACTGCCTGACCTGCAGGGACGTTCGGGCGGAGGCGAGCCTGCCGCCGGCGACGATCGACGACTGTCGCCTCTGCCCGCTGTGGGAACAGACGCAGCGGAATCCGATCCCGGACGGAGTCGCATTGGCGTGGGAGCTCTATCGAAGATTGAGCGCCCCCGCCGTCGAGCAGTTCGGATTACAGGACGCGGTGATGGAGCTTGCGGGGCTCGAAATGGACCGTCGGCGTGCACAGCGGCTCATTGATCAGCTGAACGCGATCGTCGAAGGCTTGAAGGCCGCCGGAGATGAGCTGCGGCCGCGCGCCCGGGCGGAGAGTCGGTAAATGGCGCGCGTCGTCACGATCCAGCTCGAGGTCGATGACCGCGGCACCGCGCGCCTCGCTAAGGGCGCGAGCGACGCCGAGAAGGCGATCCTCAAGTCGGCGGCCGCGGCGGATACCGCCGGCGCCGCGATGGGCTCCCTCGGGAGTCAGATCCTCAGCATCGGCATCGCCATCGCGAGCTCGCAGGTGGCGCTCGAAGTAATCCGGAACTCAATCCAGTTCGTCACAGACTCCATCAACCAAGCGATCAAGGCGGCCGAGCGGACGAACCAGCTCCGCGCGGCGATCGAAGCCACGGGCAACAGCTGGGAGACGGCGCGCGAGCCGGTCGATGCCTGGCTCAACTCGGTGCGCCTCGCCTCCAATTTCACGAAGGACGAACTCTCGGAGTCCTTCGACACGCTCCTCACGCTCACCCAAGACGTGCACGGCTCGATCGACGCTCTCACCGCGGCGGTGGACGCCGCGGCCGCGCGCGGCAAGCCCCTCGCCACCGTCACCGAAACTATCGGCGACGCGATTGAGGGAAACAATCTCCGGCTGAAAACCCTCCTGCCCGGCCTCGACAAACTGACCCGCAAGAGGCTCGAGGAGGCGACCGCGACCGAGCGCGTCGGGATCATCGTCGGGGAGCTGTCCGATCTCTACGGCGGCCGCGCGAAGGAGTCCACGGAGAGCATCGCGACCCAGACGAGGCAGCTGCGCGACCTGGTGGGCGATCTCAAAGTGCGAGTCGGCGATCTCGCTCTCAACGTCTGGAATCTCCTCGTTCCCCTGGCAGATCTCCGCGACGCTCTCGGCGGCATCAACGAGGTCATCGAGCGCGGGAGCTGGCAGGAATGGATGCGCCTGCTCTCCGAGATCGGTGTCGCATTCGCCAACACCCAGAGCGGAGAGCAGCTCGAGGCTGTGCTGAAGGCGATCGCCGTCCACGCCACGGACGCGGCCAAGGCGGCAGCGGATCTGAAGAACAGCACCGATCCGAAGCCGGTTCGAGACCTGACAGACGCCGAGCTCGCCCTGGCCAGCGGGGCCACGCTCCTATCGGAGGCGTTCGAGAAGTGGCGCGCGGCCACCGAGCGGCTGCAGGACCTGCAGCGCCGCGGCGTGAAAATCGTCGGGGGCTACGACGCGGCGTTCAAGAAACTCACCGAGTCCTTCTTCGGCGCCGAGGCTCCGTTGAAGAAGGTGCGGGATCCGCTCGAAGCGATCCTCAGCAAGAGCCCCACGAAGCTGCTGGAGACGATCGACGCGCTCCAGAAACTCAAGGCCTCTGCGCCGGATCTGGACCAGAAGTTCCTCAGCGACGAAATCGCCAAGCGCGCGTTCCAGTTCGGCGAGGCGATCGGCGCGATCAAGGACAAGATCGAGGCGCTGCCCACGAAGCCATTCGCATCGATCCAGGAGCTACTGTCACAGAACGTGCCCCTCGGTCCGAACCTGGAAGGCTGGATCAAGAACCTCCGGGAGAAGCTGGCCGAGGCCCAGATCCTAACCGGCGAGGCCGCCGCCACAATGAGCGAGCAGCTGCGCCAGATGTTCATCGCGGCTCAGGAGGAGGGGATCCCCCTCCAGGCGGTCATCGCGGCGAATCGAGCGGAGATCCTGCAGCTCGCGGACGCGGCCGCTGCAGCCGGAGTGTCTGTTTCCGAGGAATTCCAGCGGATCGCGAACATCGCGATCAAGCAGGAATGGATCGAAGCGCTCAACGCGGGCTTTGATCAGATGCGCGACAACTGGCAGGCATTCACGGACAAAATCATCACCGGCTTTGCCCAGACCGTGGGTCAGGTCATCGTCGGGGCAGAGGACGCCGGCGAGGCTTTCAAGCGCTTTGCCCAGCAGGCGACAGCGCAGATCATCGCCATGCTCACGGAGTGGGGGATCCGGCGGCTCATCGTCGGCCGCCTGGCCCAGGTCGCCGCCGCAGCGGAGAACGCGACGCTCCTGGCGGGGAGCCTCGCCACGGTCTTCACGAACACCTTCTCGTCGATCGCGGCGATCCCGATCGTGGGTCCCTTCCTCGCTCCCGCTGCGGCGGCCGCGGCCGTGGCAGCCGCCAGCGCCGGCGCCGCCGGCGCCGCGGCGACCGGGGCGGGCCTCTCGGCCAGCATCCTTGCGGGCACGGCGATGGCCGAAGGCGGCATCGTGGATCGCGGTCCGGTGCGCGCGATCATCGGCGAGGCCGGGCCAGAGGCCGTCCTGCCGCTGCGCGGCCCGCGCGCGCGTCGCGCTGTGGAGGAGTTGGGGATCGGCGGCGGGCCGACGATCAACATCGCCGTCACGGTGAACGGGGACAACTGGCGCGACAGCGGTCTCTCCAATGACCTCACCCGCACGATCACAGAGGCTATCCGCAAGGCGATCGGCCGCGGCGAACTGCTCCCGCTGCCGCAGGGGGCCCGGTGATGGGGTTCCCGCTGATCCTCTTCGGTCTCGCGCCGCTCGTGAACTCGTCTTTCGAGTCCGACGCCGGCGGCGCCGCCCCCTCCGGCTGGGACACGGCCGCGTCGGTGAACGGGATCAGCCTGGTCTCCTCCGCGGAATTCCACTCCGCCGGCGACGGCCTCCCATCCGCGCGAGGCCTCCGGCAGAACACCTCGAGCGGCACCGCCGGGAACAAGGCGATCGCGCGCCAGCGGGTCGCCCTGCCCGAACTGCTCCCCATCATCCGCGAGGCGGGCACCGAGATCGCTCTCGCTGCGATGTTCAAGCCAACCGACCAGCGCGCGGCGGACAACGCGACGCTCGTGCTCGAGCAATACAGCGGCGGGACCTCGGCGCCGGGGAGCGGGGCGCTCCTCCCACCGCCGTTCTCGCGGTCCTTCTCCTGCGGAGAGGGGAACTGGGTCCTCCGCCTGGCCGCCGCGGCGCCGGATCCGGCGGCCGCCTGGCTCGATGTCGTGCTGCGCTATGACCTGACCGCCGGCTATAACGCCGCTTCCGACGCCTTCTGGGACCGCGTCTTCCTCGGAGGGCTCGTCGATCTCCACAAGGGCTTCCGGAAGATCGACCCGGAACCGACCGCGGGCTACGCCGCGAATGAGGGGGACGGCGCCGTCGAGATCGTCCGCACACGCCGGCCCATGACGAAGCTCGACCTGCAGCTGGCGAACATCGCGCACGGCTGCGAGGACGATCTGCAGCTGAAGGCTCTGCGCCGCTGGCTCGCCGGGCCGCTCCCCGGGACGCTCGCCCTCTGGGTCGATCGCGAGCAGCACACGAACGCCGGGATGCACTACCAGCGGGTCTATCAGGATCCGAAGCTGAAGATCGAGATCCCGCCTGGGTTCCTGCGGACGCACTACGGCTTCGAGTTGACCGCTCCGAGCGAGGCGGCATGACGGAATACGCCGACAACCTCGCGGCCGATCAGAAGGCCCTCTGCACAGTCTGGGACTTCCCCGACCTGGAAACCCGGTTCGTGACCGAGGGGCATGCAGGTCTCACGCTGCCTGGCGGCTGGACCCAGTTCGATGGGGCCCGGCCAATCAAGGACAAGGGCAGCGCCGTCGCATTGCACGACGGAAAGCTGGAGATCGGATCCGCAGGGTTCGAGATCCCCGACGTGGATCAGGCCCTCACGCACTGGTTCGCCGATCACGAGACCGACATCTCGCGGGCCCGGGTGATCCGCCGACAGGGGTTCCTGGGTGTGGCTGAGGCGGAATACGCGATCAGCCGGTGGCTGCTCGGAAACTACTCCGCGAGCGGCGACGCTGGCGGCGGGTTCGCGATCGATCTGGTGAACGTCTTCCGGCCGCTGCAGCGCGGACTCTATGAGGACTTCGACGGCGAGAGCTACCGCCTCTCGCAGTCATTCCAGAACGGAGACACCCAGCTACACCTGAAGGACTCTCCGAAGGGAATCTGGCGCGAGCCCGGGCACGTGGTCGTCTACAACGAAGACGACAACGTCTACGAGCTCGTCGGCTACACGGCGATCGGCGGGACCGGAAACAAGGTCCTCCAGACGCTCACCCGGCGCAAGTTCGGCGTCAAGGCCCCGAGCGGCTACGACTTCGCGCAGAAGGAGGCGCGCGTCTGGCAGGTCTGGGTGAAGCGCGGGAACCCGCTCGACATCATGCGCGAATGGATGGCCACGACAGACGCCGGCACGAACGGGGATTACGACATCGGCGACGGCGACGGCCTCGGGGACGAGCTCGACGATGCCTACTTCGATCACAACGTCATCGATGATGTGCGAGACCAGTTCTGGCCGGTTCCCGTCTTCACCGGAGATGCCCTCACGAGCGGCAACGCGATGCTGTTCGTGGAGAAGGACCCGATCGTCGACGTCTTGGACTTCGTCGTAGAGAACATCATCCAGCCGCTCGGCCTGATCCTCGTCGTCACCGCCGAGGAACGCCTCGGTGTCGCCACGCGCTACAGGACCCCCGTCACCCCGACGGCTGTCGGAAGCCAGTGGATGGTGAAGGACTTCGAAGCCTCCAAATGGGACCGTGGACTCGACGGCAAGAAGCTGAACCTGCTCCGCGTGCAGACCGACTGGGACATCGGGAAGGAGGAGCACGCCTTCTCGAAACTCATCGAGGACGCGCTCTCTCAGGACCAGTTCGGAAAGTCCAAGGTGCAGGAGCTCGGCGGCCGGGGTTTCCGATCCGGAAAGCTCGGGTTCCCCGATTACCACGGTATCAGCGATGCCTCGATCGGGGCCTCGCGCGTGCTCCTGGACGTCTCGAACCCGGCGATCGAACTGGAGATCGACGCCTTCTACAAGTTCAAGGATCTGTCGATGGGTGAGGCGGTGGCCATCGACGTCCCGGGAGTGCCGGATCTCGACCAGCGCCGGCGGGGGCTCATCGCGTCGCCCTTTCTCATCTACAAGCGCCAGGTCGATGACCTCAAGGGCAAGGTGCTCCTAGGGCTGCGCCAGCGGCGTCTGACCTTCCGGCCGTGGATCATCGCCCCGAACTCCGTGTCCGACGATTACGCGACCGCCTCCGACGCGGACAAGGCCTTCTGCTACTTCGCCCCAGGCGACGAGGACTTCTTCCCCGACGGCTCGCCCGCATACAAGGTGGTGCCAGGATGAGCCTCGCGTTTACGGACATCCTGGAGACCCGGGTGGACGGACTCTCGCCTTCCAAAGAGAGCCTGATCACCGACTTCTGGAAGAACCAGCTCGCGCTAATTGCGGGACCGATTCCGGTGCAGTGGGCCGAAGTGAACGAGACCAGCTCGTCGTTCGCGTTGAAGGCCACGATCCCCCTGTGGATCCCGCCGGCGGCCGCGGCGACAGAGAAGGATGTGTCGCTGCTCGTCGTCTTCGAGGCCTACAACCAGAACGCCGGCGCGGTCGGCCGGGCCCGGATCAAGCTGGGCGCCGGCTCCTATGTGGAGACGGGAGACATCACGGCCACGGCGCCCACGCGCACTGAACTGCGGATCGCCGCGGCCGACGTGCGCGCGGTCGCGGGCTCGGAAGCGAACCTCATTCTGGAGATGAAGCGCGTCTCCGGCACAGGCCAGGTGCGCACCCGAAACACCTGGGACGTCACGCGTCTCGAGGTGGCGCCATGAGCTGGGTGAGCTGGCCGGCGGTGGAGCGGCAGGCGGGGGCCGAGGGAAACGAGACCTTCCTGGGGAAGTGGATCGGCAGAGACGACGCGCTCAAGGCGCGAGCATGGCGCGGGGTGAAGATCGGTGGCACGAAGACCCCGGTCACGAACGTCTACTCCGACCTCGCTGTGTCCGGGAGGATCTGGGTCCCACCGTCCGCCGATCTGCTCGTCATGCGAGTGCTGATTTCGGTGATCCTGAACGAGACCGGCGCCGGCGGACCGCTCTTCGTCCGATCTCGCATCGGTTCCTCCTTCGGTGAGGAACTGCGCATCGACGTGCTGCCCTACGTTCCGCCATCTGGCTTCAGCGGGCAGCTTGAGCCCTACGACCTTGTGCACGACGTCCGGGGGATCCGCGACGTCGAGGACATCTTCACCTACCAGCTGAAGCGCACGGTGACTCTCCCTCCGGATGTGAACGGGGGAGAGATCCAGTGGCGCGCGCACTGGTATTTCGCAGTTCTCGCGTGAGGGACCGATGGCCGTAGAGAAGACGACGATCACCGGCAAGGTCTACATGCCGAACGGGAGCGCCGCGGCCGGCGGAAGCATCCTGATTCGGCTCTCTCAACGCGGGACCGTGCTCGACGGCGCCGTCGTCCAGGTCGTGAACGGCCAGGTGCGGGTGCCGATCGCCGCCGACGGGTCGGTGAGCTTCACGCTCATCCCGAACGAATCCATCACTCCCTCGGGCACCTTCTACGTGGCGGAGTACTCCGCGCCGGACGGGTTCAAGTGGAAGGAGCTCTGGGAGATCACGATCAATCCAGACCCGATGGAGATCGGCGCGATCGCGCAGGTCGCCGGATCCGTGTCGATCCCCGAAGAGCTGACCTTCCCGTCGCTCTCCGCGCTGCCGGCGCCATCGCTCTCTTACCGCCGAAAGGTGAAGGTCATAGAAGGCGGCGTTGGCATTCCCGACCAGGCCGTCATCTGCCTCAAGGCGGGCACGCAGGTGGCAGGAGCGGACGTCTACGAATGGGTGACGCTGCAGACCGGGGGGCCGTGAGGAGATAGAGACGACGTTGGAAGGATAGGGAGGCCACTGATAAGCCCCGTCCGCGCGGGGTTTCCTTCCAGCACTATCAAGCGCGGGATTGCGGCACGCGGAGCCGCCGGAGACGCTCATGCGCCGTCTGGCGGTCCTATCCCTCCTCATCACCAGCGCTTCCCTCGCGCGCGCCCAGGTGCGCCCGCCGGTGGAGACCGTCGTCTCGGCGCCGTCCACGACGCCCGGGACGAACTCTTGCGCCGCTGGGCCCGCTGGACGCGTCCAGCAGGTCTCTCAGGGTCCGAACAAGGGCCGCAGCTACTGCTGCCCTGCGAACGGCGGGACCTGGACGGACTGCACCGCCGCGGGCGGGGGCTCCGGGAACATGTCCACCGGCGATTACGACACCGACGTCGATGGGATCGTGGACAAGGCGGAGGTCTTGGGCCCCGCGAATGCGCTGGCCACTGGTAAGCCGCTCCTCGGGGGAGGCGCCGGCAACCCGATCGTTCAGGACAACGAATACCTCTACGACCCCGCGACCAACACCCTGACCGTCGTCGGAAAGATCTTCGTCCGCTTCTCAGGTGATGCCTCGGCCTGCTCGAACAGCTCGAGCCTGCTCTGCACGCGGCTCATCTCTGACCTGCTGACTTCCGGTGTCCCCTCCGGTCTCGAAGTCCGGACGGGCGGGAAGCTGGAGATCATCTCGGACTTCTCCGACGTCACCGGCGCGCTGGAGATCGAGACCACCGCGGACAACAGCGGCATGAACATCTACACGCTGGGGGAGAACGCGCAACTCACGATCGCGGCGCTCGGGGTGAATGCCAGCGTCGGGATCAGCGCGAACAACGGCGGTGCCGTCTACATCACCAACGGCTACTTCCTCGGCGGCGCCGACCTGGGCGACGTTCTCTTCCGGCCTCGAACGGGAAGCGCCCTCCCCACGACCTGCACCACCGTCGGCGAAATGTTCCTTCTCTGTGCCGGCGGCACCTGTGCCGACGCTTCGAACCGACCGAACTGGTGGCGTAACGACCTGAACACCGGGAGCTGCAACTGGACGAAGACGGAGAGCTCGGCCGCCGTGGGAGCGCAGGACGCGATCCAAGCGGCGGGAAGCAGCGGATCGATGGCCGACTCGGGCATGTCGGTGGACCCGGGCCGCACGACGTTCTACGCCCTCGGAAAGATCGAGCAGCCGGACCAGTCGGCGAGCCCCGGCATGTTCGGGAACGTCATGGCGTATGCGGACAACCACGACCTCACCAACCCGATGGTGCCGTCGAAGGTTCCCGGCCGCTGGGGCATGACCGACTGCGACAACTCATCGGCTCAGCGCGTCTGCCTGTTCCAGGCCGGTGTGATGGCCTGGAAGCCGCCTGTGCCGATTGCAAACGCCGACCAGGCCGTTCTCTCGACAACGCTGTCCGGCGAATACGTGACCGGATCCGCATTGCTCGAGGTCGCCGACGAGGGCACCGGCCTCACGCGTCGCAAGACAATCAACTGGATCGGCTCCGGCGTGAGCTGCGTCGATAACTCGGGTTCGGGTCGGACTGATTGCACGGTGTCTTCCGGCGGCGGGGATATCGACCAAGTCGGAAGCTGCACCACCGGCTCCTGCTTCACCTCTGTCGCCCCGAATCTCTTTCTTGCCAGCCCGGACGGATCTACCGCCGCGATTACCCCTCGCGCGATTGTCATGGCGGACCTCCCCACCACCAACGCCGGAAACAGCGGCCGCATCAGCTCAGTGCTGGCGGAAATGCGCGGTGCCGGCACCGCCTACGTCGATGACACGTCCACGGCAGAAACCTCGCTCTGCGACGGGACCTTCAGCGGCACCGTCACGATCCCCACCGCCTTCTGGGTGCAGGGGAGATACCTCAAGGTTACGGCGAGCGGAACGTATCTCACTGGTGCCGGGCCGCCGACGCTCACCATCCGCATCCGGTCTGGCGGCGTCTCCGGAGATCTCCTCCTCCAGACGACCGCACTCACGTTGCAGGCCTCGTTCGGTTCCGGATCCGAAGGGCAGTGGGAGGCGATCGGGCTCATCGAGGTCCGCACCGTCGGGTCCCCGACCGGAACGACGATCTCGTTCGGGAAGGTGACAGTGGAGGGTGCCTCAGGCGCCCTCTCCGCGCGATCGTTCAAAGGCTCGAGCCCAGACGCCACCGTGACCACGACGATGAACGCGACGCGCGACATCGTCGTCACGGGGCAGTGGGCGTCGAACGCGACGAACACCCACCAGGTCAAATGTCAGCAAATGCTGATCGAGGCCTGGTAATGCGCGCCCCGGCCAGACTCCTCGTCTTCGCCGTCCTCATTGCTGTCATCACGCCCGCGCTCGCCGCAACGCGCTTCGTTCGGACGCTCGGAGGCAATAACACGAGTTGCAACGGGACCGTCGACCGGACCCTCCTGCAGGCCACAACCCCGTCCGGGTGTCCGACCACGGTGCCCTCTGGGGGATGCGACTGCGCCGTCGCCACCATCGACGCCTGCGATGGGGGAACGGGGGGTCAGTCGAACCTCTCACCACTCGATGATGACGACATCTGCTCCGTTTCGAACGGGGTCTACGGCAATCTCGTGATCGGCGGCGCCAGCAACGGGGAAACCCTCCGTCCGACCGGCAGCGGCAGCTCCGGGCATCCGATTACATACCTCTGCCCGGGCGGCGCCTGCACGATCCAGAGCGCGAATGGGCCAACGCTCGACCTGACGTCGCGCTCGTTCATCACTGTGGATGGGTTCACCTTCGATGGGGGTCCGCTCGGGGCCAGCAGCATCCGTCCATGCGGATCCGGCTCCACGGGGAATATCCTCCGGAACTTCAACGCGGTCGATTCGGTGACGAACGATAACAGCGGCAGCCAGACGCGCGTCGCCGTCATCGAGACATCCGGCGGCACGAACAACCTCATCGAGAACGGGCTCATCAAGATCCCCTACCAGGTCTCGAGCCCCGCGCCCGCCTATTTGATGATCATGTCCGGCTCCGCCGAGACGGGCACGACCGTCCGCAACGTCACGCTCTGGGGCTACTGGAACGGCTTGGTCCTGCAGACCACGTGCACGAATTGCACGATCGACGGGCTCAAGGTCGGCGGCAACAAGAATCACGTCTTCGAGATCCATGAGGAGAACAACCTCCTCGTGAAGAACTCCGTGGTCCTCGCCGGCGCGGACTTTCGCGAGCAATTCCAGACGCGCGGAACGCCGACCCTGAAGCTCAACGGCATGACGCTCCTGAACACTCTGTTCGTCGGGGGCTTCCGTCTTCCATCGCCGGATCACGAGCTCTCGATGGGCGGCACGATCAAGTCACGGAACAACGTCTTCGTCTCGTTCGACACTTCCACCGCGGCTCAGTCCAAGGAGATCGCGGGGATCAACTTCGGCTGCACGAGCGGCTGCAACGGGGAGAACGGGCCCACACCCACCGTCACGTTCGATTCCGACTGGAATGCCTATGTCGGCGGCCTGAACTTCGGGAACAGCTCGAGCGGGCTGTCCTGGAACGACGATCGCGACGTTCCCACAGGAAACGGCACGAAGCGCAGCGCCTCGCAATTCGCGGCGTGGCAGGCGCTCACCGACGCGGCACCCGGGATCATCATCCCGGCCCTCGACGTGAACTCCATCATCCTCGGGAACAAAGACTGGCGCGCAAATCCTGGCGGCTACTGCGTCGGCGGTTCGAATCCCGGCGCCGCCTGCACCTCCGGCGGGAACTGCACCGGCGGGGGGAGCTGCAATCTGGTGAGCTCAGGGTCGCTCTACGGCACGACGGGCTCGCTCTGGGGCGGCATGGTGGAGTGCCAGTGCGACAGCGTGAACCTTTGCCCGACTCCATCGACCGACACGGATGCGGACGGAACGCCTGACCGGTTGCAATACTTCTGGGGCCGCTCGACGTGGCTGTCCTCGTGGCAAGTCGGTGACCTCGTTGAATTCAATCTAGACGGGACGACGCGGCAGCTAATCTCCAACGACGCGAACGCCCCGGGGGGGTTCTGCAGCAACGACGGCTCCCGCTGCTCGTCCTCAGTGCCATGCAGCGGCGGCGGCTCCTGCAATTTCGTCTGCGAGAGACGTGTCAGGTTCGACCCTCCGATGTCGACGAACCCGCCTCCGCTGAAGTGGTGGTGGCTGTCCTACGGTGGCCAAGATCCCGAAGGCGACGGCACTCGCGCCATGATCAAGGGCAACCCGATCACGGCGGTGAACCGCACGTTCATTCCCGGCGCAACCTCTCCCCTGCGGGACGCCGGCGATCCGAACCCGGCGAACTGCGGACACGCGGTCCTGGGATCCGCCTGCGACATCGGGCCTGGAGAATTCGACGGCGGCGCCCCGCCGCCCCCCATCCTCTCCATCGGAACGCCCGCGGCCGTCACCGAGGGGGCGAATGTCGTCATCCCTCTGACGCTCACGGCGCCGGCGAGCGGAAACATCGACGTCACAGTCCGCTTCACAGACGGCACCGCCACCGGCGGCGCTCCGGTGGTTGCTTCGACGTCCGGCGTCACCCTCGGGACAACCGAGCAGGCGCACGCGATCACCCGCGCGCACAGCCGGAAGGTCCTGACGGACCCGACGACGGACTACACCTACGCCATCCTCGAGAAAGGCGTGTGCTTCTCGGGACCGAACGTCGGACAGGCCTGCAACGGGGAAAGCGCGACCGCTGACTGCGGCGGCACATGCTCGGGTGGGCCGACTCCCGGCGCATCCTGCTTCTCCAGTTCCACCTGCGGAGGCGGATCGTGCGTCGCTGCGCACGGCTGCTTTGGCCAGGCGTGGGAACAGCATTCTCTCGACGGCCTGACGTGGAGCACGCCCTTCTTGATTGACGGCACCGCGGGGGCGGGCATGACTGCCCTGATGCCGATCATCGACGGCACCGGCATGAAGATCTTGACGCGCTCTGCCTATCCCTCCACGACCGTCTACCCGGACAAATACGTCGAGCGAGCCTATGACATCGACGCCGTCGACGGCGATCTCAGTCTGACGGACACCAAGATTCTCCATTACTGCGGCGCTGGGTCGACGTCGAGCGTGTCGTCGTGCGGTGCGTCCACCGGCACGAGCACCATCATTTTCTACGGCGGCCAGCTGAAGGATTCCTCCGGCCGCTACTACGTCATCGGCATGAAGGGGGATGGCGGCCCGAATAGCACGGTGGTCATCCTGCGCTCGACGAACCCGAACAGCATCGCGACCTGGGGCGCGGCCGGGTGCAATGCCTCCGTCGCCGGAGACTGTAACGACGATTGGGTCGAGCCCGGTAACTCGAACATCTTCGGAGAGGGCGAGAAGGGCTGCACCCTATTTGACCTGGACGCGGGAGCCGGGAACGCCGTCGGGGCCATGTGCTACGACAAGGGCAGCGACTTGGTCCCTTCGAACGGGCAACTCGTGTTCTCTGTGAACGCGGCCGGGAGCGATGGCGGCTGGAGCAATTGGTTCGCACTGACGACCTCCGGGAATGACTGTCAGACGAGCGGGTCCACGCGGTTTCCCTCAGGGTCGTGCGACGGCACCCGCCTCGACGACCGGCGCTATTCCGCGGTGATCGACCCGGCGACCGGGATCATCCATGTCGTCTACATCGCCGACGATACCGGCAACTCGGCGCAGGCGAACATCCAGTATTTCACCTTCGGGCAGCCGCACACCGGTCTCGGCACAAAGTCTCCTGACGTTCCCATCGTGCTCGGAGAGAACGACGGCGTGTCGCTCGGAATCGACACGCGCACGTCCCCGGCGAAACTCCACCTCGCCTATATCGACAACAATGACACCGGCGTTCCGGGCGGGTTCAATTACGTCCTGAAACTCCTCACGAAGGACGGCGCCGCCTGGCCAGCGGAAACGGCGGCGCTCACCCTCTCCTCGACGACCGGCATCCGGCAATATCCTCAGATCCCCGCGTCCATCGTCGGTGACGAGATCATCGTCATGGACCAGGAGAACGCCGGAGGCGGCACCTACAACATCGTCGCCCGGCAGGTGGATATGTGCCCGGCGGGGGTCGACTTCAGAAACGGGAACCTCTCCACAACGCTCTTCGGTGGCCAGGTTGCGGGCTCCGTCTCGGTGCCCTCCTGCGATGACCCGGACGATGAGGCGGCGACGGAGACATTCAACGCGCTCATCAACTCGAGTTCCTGCCAGAACCTCTGCAGCTTCCAGCTGGGCGCGACCTCGACGGTTGCGACCCTGAAGGACAACGACACGGTCCCCACCGTCGCCTGGGAGATTGCCACCTCAAGCCCCTCCGAGGCCGTTGGAACGATCAACATCGTCGCCAGGCTGTCGAATACCACAGGTCTCCCTGTGACGGTCCCATTCACTCTGGGCGGTTCGGCGGCGAGCCCGGGCGATTACTCGTGCGGCTCGAGCCCAATCACGATCACGGCGGGCAACCTGACCGGCTCCGTGGCCTGCACCCTCGTTGATGACGGTGTGAACGATCCCGGCCTCACGATCACTCTCACGATCGGCAGCCCGACGAACGCGACGCTCGGCAGCCCGGGCGTTCACACTGTGACGATCCAGGATAACGACGCCGCATGCACGTTCTCCTGGGCTTCGGACGTGACGCAGCCGGAGAACACGTCGCCCATGAACTTCACGATCTCCCGCACGAGCGGCACGGGCACAGCCTCGGTGAAGTTCTCTACGGTCAACGGGACAGCTCTGGCGGGAACCGACTTCACCGGGATCACCGATCAGCTGGTGAGCTTCGGCGCGGGGGTGACCTCTATGGGGTCACTGGCCGTCACGCTCGCCGACAACGCGCTCGTGGACGGTGCCCGGGCCTTCACGGTGGTCATGAACACGCCCGTCACCTGCACGATCTCCGATGGCACTGCGACCGGCACAATCACCGACGACGACAGCCCGCCGCCCTCGGATGTGAACTGGATCCTCGGGGCGTGGATCCTGGGGGAGACCTCGACCGGCGGATCACAGGCGTTCACTCCTCGGCCGCTCGGCACAGTGTCGAACGTGGTGCCGACAACCTGCTCGACGCCGCAGGCCGGGCGCTCCTGCTTCACCGGCACGGTGTCGGGTTGCGGGGGCGCGAGCGCCGATCTGCCGCCCATGGATTTCGAGCTGCGGGTCGCCAACCCCACAGCCGGCCTCGGCACGGCCACAAAGACCGTCTTCGCCGTTGGAGGCCTCGGCTCCACTGGATTCCTGGGAAGCGACTCCGTCATCTTTAACAGCATCTTCGAGCCCCTGCGCGGCAGTGGCAGCCAGAACAGCGCGCGGGTCATCGAGCTCAGGTGGCTCGCGAGCGGCGGCTGGTTCAACACCAACACCGGCGCGCGCGATGGCATGGAGCGCGCCGCCTGTCGCTTCTCCACGGTGTCGAAATACGTCGCAGATCAATACGGCCGGGGCTCCTTCTGCGGGCTGGGCACGAGCGCAGGCTCGACGCAGGCGGTGTATGCCTGCTCAATCTACGGGCTATGCGACGGCGCGACTCGGATCTTCGATCATCAGGTGGAGATCTCTGGCCCCTTCGCAGGCCGCGTGGACCTCGGTTGCGACCTGGGGGTCGCATCGGCCTTCTGCGCAGAGCCGGTGACGAGCTGCGCAGACAACACGAAGGGGTATCCCGACGTTGGCTCCACGCTCATCGATCGCGCAGTTGGCGCGGCGACCGATGGCACGGGGCCATGCTGCAACGCGCTCAGCGCCGGCGGCGCCTGCCGCGCCGTCGCGGACACCTCCTACACCTCGGACTGGCAGCAGATGAGCCACGTCTGGGATCACGGGCTCTTCTATTTCCCGAATGTGGCATTTGATTTCATTTTCGGCACATCGGACACGACCAGCGGTGCCCCCTACGGCGGGCGGTTGTGGAAGGACCAGATCCTCGTGAACGGACAGCCGGCCGGGCTGGTCTCGACCCAGGACATCACGAGCGCGCCGCATGACTGTCTCCCGGCGCTCGTGGGCGGGGTCCCCACCTGCGCGAACGCCGCGATCGCCAAGATCCGGGCGAACTGCGTGGAGCACCCATGACCGACGCGATCACGCCGGTGCTGGCGCTGCTGGTCAACCTCAAGGCGGCCGACCGCATCGAGGTGCAATCTCGCCCGATCGCCGACGGGCCCTGGGTGATGGAAACGACGTTCACGCCGGCCTCTTGCGGCAGCGGGGTCCAGGCCCGCACAGCCCTCCTGAAGATGCCGATCCTGGACGTGAACCGGATCTTCCGCGCCCGCACCTGTCTCGCAGCGGACTGTGAGGACTGGTTCGAGCTCCCGCAGCTCGAGGTGATCTGCCTGCCCTCCGGCACGGTGGACGCGACTGCAGACATCTGCACTGCCGATCCGGACCTCGAAGGGACGGCGCGCGAAGGAGAGTGCCTGCGAGATGCCGCGGGGCGGATCGTCCGCAACATCCTGCAGCTGAGGCCGCACCGGACGGTGCCGACCTCGGGGGTGTGCCCATGAAGAGCCTCCCAGAAATCATCGTCGCCGGCGCCAGCGCCGTGGACTGGTCAAAGACGGCCGTCAACGGCGTGCGCATGCTGAAGGCCCTCGCGGTCGTGGAGAGTTCCTTCGGCCTGAACAACATCCCCCGACACGAGGATTCCTGGTGCCGGAACATGTCTGGCCTCCGTGTCGTCCGGGTCATGACGAATGGATCATTCACCACGATCCAGCGGGGCGCCGCCAACGTCAACGCGATCGTGCGCCAGAGGCACGAGAAGTGGGGCTGCGCGGCGTGCTGCAGCTGGTCCCCCTGGCAGATCCACTACCAGACCGCGGCGGATCGAGGATTCGGGTCCGCGCCGTGGATGCTGATGGACGCCGAGATCGCGCTCGATTTCGTCTCCCTCGAGCTCAACCGGATCATCGCCGGTCCCTCGCCCAGCGAGACGGTCGAGCAGATCGCCGACGCCTGGAACAGCGGGAATTATCGCGACCGGATCGTCCCGGCCGACTACATCGCGAAGGTCCGAGCCGCCTACCGGGCGGCAACGCCATGAACGCTCCTTCGAAGGGGAAGAGCGCAGGGGGAAGAGCATTGAACGGGAACGGACATGGGCCGTCATGGCGATATGTCGCAATGGGTTTCGGTGCGGTCGTCGTCGCGCTCGGCAGCATCTTCTGCACGATCTGTGGCGGGCTGATCACCCTCCTGATGAGTGTCGGCGTCTTCTTCTTGAGCGACATCCGGGTGCAGCTCGACAGGCAGGGGGAGAAGATCGAAGCGTCGCTGCTGCAGGGGCAGGCCAACGGCGGCGGCATCTCACGCCTCCAGGACGAAATGCGACTGCGCGTCGCGGACGCGGAGAAGGAGCACCAGTCCATGCGCGATCGGGACCGAACGCAGGACGAGGCGATCAAGGCGCTCGCCGATCGCCTGACCAGCGAGCGCGAGGAACGGCTCACAGGGGGACGGCGATGAACGGATTCGGCGACATCAGCTTCTATCTCCTGACGTTCATCCCGGGCGGTCTCGGCAGCCTCTTCTGGGTCGTGACCGCCTTCATGAACCCGAAGGACAAGCGGTTCAGCACAGCGCTGTTCGAGGCCTACAAGCAGAGCGCCGAGGTCGTCGCGACGCTGATCATCCACGTCGGCATCTGCATGGCGCTCTACGACGAGGTGTTCACGACGGCCTGGAACTCGGTGCGCCCAGGCTGGCTGGAGTCGTGGGAGATGAACCTCAACCCCTTCACCGCGTTCTCGTCCGGGATCCTGTCGCACGTAGTCGCGTTCCGGTTGATCCCGATCTTTCAAACATGGCTCGTGCGGCGCGCGGAGCGCCGGGCGGCCGAGGACAACGAAAAGGAGGGTGGCAAGTGAAGACCTGGAAAGAGAAGCTCCCCGGGTTCCTGATCGTGAACGCAATCCGGGCGATTCTCGTTTTTGCCATCTGGCTGATGGTCGATGTGCCCCCGTGGCCGTGGAAGCTGCTCGCGTTCGTCGGCGCGATGCTCGTGGTCAAGAGCGGCGAGACGCTTGTGCGCAAGGCCGCCGCACGCCTCGCGCGCGGAGTCGAGATCAGCCTGATTCGCTGAACGTCAACACAAAGGAGAGACACCATGCCGCACGACAAGAATGGCCGAGTCGTCGAACCAGGCCAGCGCGTAACCGTGGAGTTCATCGTCAAGCATGTGCACCAGGCCGAGGACTACTGCAACGTGGACCTCGAGTCGGTGGAGCGGATGCCAGGAAACGACACGACAATCAGCCTCACCGCGATCAACACTCGGCAGGTCGTCGTCGTGAAGGGCGTGCGGGGGAACCCGATCGAGCCGGCCCCGTGACATTCACGACGAATGGAACGGCGGGCAAGCGATGATCTCGCTCCGCGGGAAGCTCGAGCTCGCCGGCGCGATCGCATTCCTCATCGGTGGCCTCGCGATCGGCTGGTGGATCTGGTGCCGCGAGCCGGCCGCGGCGGCGCCGAGCGAGACGATCCTGCGGGATCTCGAAACGATCGGGGCGGTTCCTGAAACGAAGGAGGCCACGCCCGAGACGAAAGACCTCCCCCGCGGAACGCGCGTCCTCGAGGACGTGTCGGGGAAGGGCGGCATGCGCCGCACCGCCGAGGAACAGGGGGATTTATCCCCTGTTAAAACCCCCTATTCAAAGGGGGAGAAATGTCCCGATCTCCTCGCCGCGATCACCCCAGACGACCTCGCCGTATCGTGTCGCTCCCAGGTCATCGAGGCGGCCCCCGGCTTCACGGTCGCCCGGATCTTCGGGAACTCCTCCGTCCGGCTCCCGGGCGGCCAGATCGTCGAGCGCGGCTGCGCGCCCGGGAAGACCTGCGACCCGGAGGGGAACGAGGCGCTCGAAGATGTCCGCTACGAGCACACCGCCGCGCGCGCGGTCAGGCGATGGGATGGCGAGCTGCGCATCGGTCTCGAGCTGCGCGACCTGATCTACGATCCCCGGCCCGCGTTCAGGGGCGGGGGCTCATGGTATCCGCCGGGGAAGCGGTTCGGGGTCGCGGGCGACATCTCGCGCGACCTCATCGCGTCAGAAGGTCGCCGGCCGGACTACTCGGTCTCCGCGGCGCTCGCGATCGACATCGGGCCCTAGACGGAACCAGCGACTTCAGACGCCTGCAAATCCGGGTTTAATTGGGGCACGGGCGCTTCGTGCCCCGTGGGTGCCCCGCTCCTGATGACACGCGGCTCCGCGGCGCTCCACATGGCGCCGCACCATGTCGTTGATCTGTGGCGTGTTATTCCTCACTCCGCCGGGCAGTTCCACAGGGCGCCACGGGCAGTCAAGGATTTCAAGACCGCTCCCTTCAACCGCTCGGGCACCCCTCCGCCGGGAAGAATAGCCGACGGAGGGGCGCTATCGGATCAGGGGCAGACGGGCGGCTCGGGCAGCCGGGCTCCCAGCGTTCCCGCGCCGTTCATACATCCGTTGCGCGCGCGCACGAGGTAGAACCACGCCTGACCGGGGCCCGGCACGGCCGCGTCGGTGCTCGTCGTGGTCGGCCCGGTATTCGATGCCACGCAGGTGGAGCCGACGAATGTCGACGGACTGGTCGAGCGCACGGTGTCGTAGCGCAGAAGCGAGGCGGAGCTGCCCGCGTCGGCCGGCGCGCTCCAGGAGAGTGTGACCCGGTCGGCGGCGAACATGAGAGCGGCCGCCTCGCCGGGGCGGCCTCAGAGTGACGGGTTGGCGTCGGCCCCCAGCCGCGGTGAATTCCAACGCCAGCATCGGAATCAACTCGCAAAAGGTGATCCACTGATCCCCGCGTGCGGTGACTTGGTCGCGGGACTTGACCCTCGCCTTCCCCTTCTCGACACGGTCCAGCTAGCTCGTTGCCCGCTCAGAGGTCGGGAACTTCATTGTCAGATCCCTGCCGGCAACCGCGATGCGAGTCCCTACGGAGCCGGAGGAGAGCCTCTGGAGTGATCCGAGACCTCCTGCACGCCGAAACCGGCCAGTCACGGGCAAGAAACCATGGGATTTCCTCGCAATTCTCTAATGTTTACACGCTACTGGTTCCACTGGGTTGCACGGCCATTGCCGAAACAGTAACCTCAATACCGGGAGAGGAGAGGGCGGCGGGGTTCGAACCCGCGAGAGCGTCAACCTATCGGATCAGCGCTCTTACCAGTTTTCCAGACTGGTTCCTTACCAACTCGGGCACGCCCTCGACTCATCCTGGAGGTTCATGCAAGGCGGCGCCGGGAGTTGAACCCGGGTATCGAAACTTGCGAGGATCGCGCCTGGCCACTCGGCTACGCCGCCCCATGAACCCTCTTGCCCCCGCCGGATGCACGTGCCCGGCGGGGGTTTCTCATCTCTGAGTTCCCCCCATTCCCAAATTGGTAAGCCGGTAGCTCATCGCGATCTCAGATACGCCGTAGCGCCGCGCGAGCCCAGCTGCCGTGAACTCGGACTCGCTGAGACTTTCGAAGTCCCTCCGCAGGAGTGCTTGGGGCATCAGTAGCTCAGCCGAAAAACGATTCGCCTCGGTCTCCGTCGGATCCGCGTACGCCCCGGGCCCCGTAGTCCGAAAGAAGATTTTCTCGGGCAGGTCGTAGTGCAGCCTCTGCTTCGTGTGCAGAAAGGCATGCCCCAGCTCGTGTCCGATTGAAAACCGTTGCCGCGTTCTCGAGTGGGTCTTGTTGATCCCGATCACGGCCCCGTCTGGCCCATGCGGAATCAGCGCCGCCGCCAGATCGGTGTCCCACGGCATGCGAACGACCATAAACCCCTGAGACTCGGCGAGTACCTCGACGTCCACCGGCGGCTCGATGATCGAACACAACTGCAGCAGGTTGGAGACACGCCTCCGAATCTCGATCACGCTCATCGTGCGACCCTCCTTGCGGCCCCCCCGGCCGCGGCAAGAAGCGCGTGAAGGTCCTTCTTGATCTCTGGGTCAGCATCAGAGTCTGGCAGGACCGTCCGCACCCGAGACTCGCTCAGGCGCGGGACCAGATCCTCGAGGGGGACGTCGAGCTCGAGGGCGATCGAGGCCATAAGAAAGAGGCCGGGCCGCTGCACGCCTCGCTCGATCTGGTTCACTGAAACGCGGCTGATGGCGAGGCGGTCCGCGAGTTCGGCCTGGGTCAGCAGGGCGTGCTTGCGATGCCTGCGAATCCCCTGAGCGACCAATTTGTAAAAAACCTGGGCGTCCATGGAACGGGACACTAGCCGAAAAGCGACCTCCGTGTCCAGTAGGATAGTCCTGAATCTGATTGTTAAGAGAGGCTTACATTCCCGGGAGGGATTCCTGGCCCCGGGTTGACGCCAGCTTGCGCCGGCCCCGGGTGGCGGGCGGGAACTGCCGCCAGACCCTCCGGTCCAGTAAATTCCCCCCGGCCTTGGGGCGGATCCCACCCCACTGCTTGAAGAACAGTGGTATCCCGGCTGCGACACACTGGTCCCGGATCGATTGCGCCCACTCGGGCCGCATCGGCCGGAACCCCTTGCCGCTCTCCCCACCGACGATCACCCAGTGGATCCCCTCCAGTGGGAGTTCCGGGATGCTCTCGAGCAGCGGCTCCACGCTCAGGAAGCGGACTGCGGCGGGTACCTGGACGAGGTCCTTAATACGGGTACAGGCGGCCCGATCCTCCACGCTCACGCCCATCCAAACATTGGAGGGCCACTCGAGTCGCGAGGACATCCTGCGCAGGTAGGCGGCCCGCTTCGTCAGCACCTGGAAGGTGTGTTGCGAAGCGCGGCGCATCACATCGAACACACTATCGACGTGCTCGAACGGTAGGCTCTCGTGGAAGAGATCGCTCATCGAGTTCACAAAGACCATCCGTGGTGTGCGCCAGTGGAGGGGTAGCTCAAGGTGGTCGGGCCACGGGCGAACCCTAGTGAACGGTCCCGCGTATTTCACCTGACCCATCTCTGTCAGCCTAGCGTGCAGGGTCGCCGCGTAACAGTTCTTGCAGCCAGCGCTGATCTTGGTGCACCCGACAGATGGGTTCCAGGTCGCGTCGGTCCACTCGATCTGACTGCCCGTAGCCATGACTACTTCTCCAACAGGTCTCTTGCAATCCTAACCGCTGTTGGCGCACCGCGCGCGTTCGATGCGGCGAAACACAAAAGATACATCGGCGAATTATTCGAGTTCCGAAGCACCTTCGGAGGAGCGACCTCAACAAACACCGTTTTCAGTCGCGCCACGATGAAATCCATGATTCGCTGAGGGTCAGCCGTACGTTCAAGCTCCGACTGGGGTCCGAACAGCCCCTCGCACGCTCGTTCTTGATAGAAGACCTCTCGCCATCCTTCCGTTCCGAGAAGAGCTGTTAGCTTCCTCGCCCACTCGTCCTTCGGCGGTCCAGTGTGTGGGAGCATTCGGCTGATGCCAATTCCTGCGGGGAACAAATACCACAGGTCAACACCTCCAGTCTGTGCGAGTGCTGCCACCGTACTCCAGAGGACTTCGGCCCCGTGCGGATCCAGAAATACGACGGCTCGAGTCCGTTTCCAGTCTCGAGACTCGCACCAGTCCGTCAGGATTCTGTTCGCATCGCCACGTTCGACTTGAATCCGGTCGGCCAGGCCAGGTTCACTATTACGAAGACGCAATAGGCTGCGGTACCGCTTCAGCGAGGATTCGATGAACAGGTAGCGATGGAATGGCGGCTCGATTTTCAGCGCGAGGCTAGCGCTCCCATCCGCGGCGTAAGGGGGGACGTCATCGAAGAGGGTTGGGGCCAACCCGGGCACATCGCCAGAATCACTCCATGAGCCGGCGCCGGCGAATGCGTCCACATACTCTGTCTGAAACCACTTGGCCTGCTCGTTCTTGTCGAAAATTTTGCGCCATGCTTGAAGGTACTTGAAGAGGTTGGCTAGCTTGAGCCGTGTCCACGCGCCGCCGAATCTGTACGTTTCAGTCCGACCCTTCATCGACGCTTCAACCAGTGAAATGGCCTACCTCGCACGGCTGATTCGTTCGACTGCCCAGTTGAAAACGAATAGCGGGAGCGGAGGCGCGACGACGACGACCGGGAGGTAGTGTTCTGTAAGGTTCCGCGGCAACACTCTGAACACTAGCTAGAAGGAACAGTCGCTCCGCTGCTAGTGAATGTGCCCAGGTGGATCACCGTGAATGCGGACGAGTGCGAACGAATCGGATTTTCAAGACCGCTCCCGTCAACCGCTCGGGCACCCCTCCGCCGGGAATAATAGCCGATGGAGGGTTGTGCGCAGTCCGAGGTCAGTTGCACCGGCCGCCGCAGTTCCCGCACGGGGTCCCACCCCGTTTGCGCGCTTCCTCGAGCGTGATCGAAACGCAGTTCTTCGTGCACTGTCTGGCGGAGGGACAGGTCGGGCAATGAATTTTCCCTGACTTGGTGTTGTACGAGACCAGCTCCGAGACAGCGAGCCCAGGTGCGGGCCCGGCCGGAGCAGCCGATGAGGCAATCCTCGCAGCAACCCACTTGTCGAGCGCGGCGAGCTCGGCTTGGTTGAGCTTCTGCAGACCGCACTGCGTGAACTCGGCCGCTTTCATCTGCTCCTCGAGGCGGAACCCCTTGAGGTCGAACGATCGTGCTGCGGGGGAGCCGGCGAGGAGGAGGAGAAGCCCGAGGATTACCCAGCGATGATGCTTCACGGTTGCCCCCTTCAAGGGTCGACGGCCCCGGCAGGACCGGGTCGTACCAGACCAGCGAGGAACTCCTGCGTGCCCTCTGGCCCGGAGACCTCCAGGTGGATCTCGCCGTCGCCCGGTTCCACCGTCAGCCGAAACTGGAGGAATCGGCAGCATTGGTGCTCGGCTTCGATGATCGCGGCGATCTCGCGCACCAGTCCATCGGCCGGGCGGAATACCCAGCGGTAGCCGTCGGAGATCTCTTCGCGTGTCGCGGCGCGCGCGAGCAGGCCGGGCAGCAGATTCTCGCGCCGCGCAAGGAGTTCCGCGGGCGTCAGCGTGCAGGCGACGGGCAGATCGCTTCCGGTTCCGCCGCCGGGACGATCGCCGCCGCTCTTCAAAGTCTCGCGCTGGGAGAGCCGCGCGGCATGCCGCCGACGCCGCGATGGAACGACGGCCCGCCGCGGAACGCGCCGGGAAGCAGGCTCGCGGCGACGCAGATCGCCATCAGGGTGCAGAGTCCCAGGATCAGGAGCACCCCGGCGCGCGGCAGCCGCCGCGACGCGAGGATTCTTCGGGCCATCCTGCCCGGGCCTCCGAGCTGTGATCCGTGCATGACTCCCTCCCCGGTGTGACGCCTCGCTCCGCCCACGTGCCCGCCATGTCCGGTCGAGCCTACAGAAAAATGCGCCCGCGAGGCAGAGCCTCGCGGGCGCGCCCCCGATCCTCCCCCTGATTGGGGGGTGCTACTTCACCACCGCGTCGAGCCGGGCCGCCGTGCCGCCGGGCCCGCCGCAGCCTTTGTCCGAGATCGCAGGCGCCACCGGATCCTTCCCGCCCGGCGGGGGCGCATGGGGACAGACGTCGTCGGCCGCATGGTCGTCAGGGTTGCCGGTGAGGGTCATGTGCGACACGTTGGCGATCAGCAGGTAGTCGTCGTGCAGCGCCGCGCCCTTGGTCTGAAGGGAGTCGTTGACGCACGCGACCGGCACGTCGAACGTGACGACGAGCTTCTTCTTCGGCGCGATGGTCAGCGGGAAACCGCCGGCCGGAGCCGCCAGCGAGGCCGCGATGTCCGGGCAGACCCCCTGCGTCTGGACCGTCAGCGTCACAGCCTGCCCCAGCGCCGCGGGACTCGGGATCGTCTCGTCGTGGTCTCCGCGGTTCTGGATCGTGACGTCCACCTGTGCCGTCACGCTCATGACGCCGCCCTTCAAGGTGACCTTCTTCGGCCACTTCATTTTCATGACCGCCAGATCGTGAACGGCGGGAGGGGGAGCCACGCCCTCGCACGCGTCCCCCGTGCCATCGCCGTCGGTGTCGAGCTGGTTCGAGTTCGCGACCGCGACGCAGTTGTCGCAGACATCGCCCACGCCGTCGCCGTCCCCGTCGGCCTGATTCGTGTTCGCCACGGCGGGACAGTTGTCCGACGAGTCGGGCACGGTGTCGCCGTCGGTGTCGGTCGGGCCGCCGGCTCCCGACGTGAACCGCACGATAAAGGTGTCGTAGTTCCCTCCGATGGCCGTCCTGTACGCCCCCGGAGTCGTATGGAAGCCATCGCCTGTGGCCCCGACGACATAGGCACGACCCGTGGGATCGGTCGTGAAGTCGTACGTCTCCGCATTCTGGAAGAGCACCGGCTTCAGGTCGTCGTTCAGAAACGTGCTGTAATCGAGCGCCGAGCCGTCGGCCGAGAGAAGGGCGAGAAAGGGGCTCCCGAACCAGCTCGTCCCCCAGGTCTGCTGAAGGGCATCCGGAGTCGTGGGAAAACCCGTAGACGAGGTGTTGCCGGCAATCCACACGCGACCCTGGTCGTCGTATCCGACCCCCCGGCCCGAGTCCTCGCTGTTGTGCCCGAGGTAGGTCGAGAAGAGATTGACCGTCGCATCGGCATTGATCTTTGCGACAAAAGCGTCGTTGTACGGCGGCGCGCCGGCGGTCGTCTGATAGGCGCCCGGAGTCACCGGAAACCCGTTCCCCGTCATTCCGGTGATCACAGCCTCACCCTGGGCGTTCACGGCGATATCCATGCCGCTGGATGTCGAGGGCCCGCCGACATGCGTCAGGTAGGCTAGAGACGCGCCGTCGGCGTTGAGCTTTGCAATGAAGGGGGCGGCGTATGTCGGCTGAAAGACACCCGGCGTCGGTGTCACCTGGAAGGGTCCCGCGCTCCCCGTCGCATAGACGGAGCCGCTCGAATCCACGAGGCAGCCTTGCACCTTCGAGCTGCTATTCCCCTGGATGTCGAGTGTCGTGGACCAGATGAGCGAGGCGCCGTCGTTCGCGATCTTCGTAATGAATGCACTGCCGCCCGACCTGTATGCCCCGGCCGTCGACGGAAAGCCGTTCCCCGAGTACGTCTGACCGCCGACGATGACGTTCGAAGAGCCGTCGACGTCGAGACAGTAGATCCGCTCGCCGGCCGTGCCGCCAAGATACGTGGACCAGACGAGCCCGCCGGTGGAATCGAAGCGGGCCACCCACCCGTCGTCGCCCCCGCCGCTCACGGTCTGGAAGGCCCCCGGGGTGAAGGGGAAATCGCTCGATCCCGTCATCCCGCCCGCGAACACGTCTCCGTTCGGACCGATGGCGACGCCCATCTTGTACGAGGAGCCCTGATCCTGCAGGGTGCCGCCGATGTAGGTCGCGAAGACGAGTCCCGAGCCGTTGGGATTCAGCTTCGCCACGAAGGCTTCCTCGGTGAAGTTCCCCGAGCCCTTGCGCGTCTTCTGGAATGCGCCGGAGGTCGCGGGGAACGAAGCGGACGATGTCTGACCGCCGATCGCGACGTAACCTCCCGCGTCGGCGCCGACACCCTGCGCCTGCTCCGGTGACGCGATGAAGTCGGTCCCTCCGAAGTACGTCGCATAGTCGAGCGCGGGATCGATGACCAGCGGCAGGGCCGGGTCGAATGCGCCGAGCGCGAAGGAGACGCGGTGCCCTTCCGACACGACGAAGCGCGCCTCGACCGGCCGGCGCCCGGAAACCTCCTGATAGACGACGGGCCGCTTCCAGCGGATCTCGCCGCCGCCGCCGGCGAGGACGAGATCGCCGTTCGCCGCAAGACGCAGCGATTCGGCGCCTGCGATCTCGAACACGATGACCGACGGATCGGCACCGGGAGCCACGACGAAGTCGTACTCGAGACGCTCCGGATTGCCGTAGTAGACGAGATCGATTCCTTGATAGACGCCCGATGCGCGCACACGGCCGTAGTGCGGGACGCCGGTGATCGCCGTCGCGCCGCCGGGTCGGCCGTAGTAGTTCGATACTCCGGGCAGCGGCTCCTCTCCAGTGAAGAGGCTCTCCGCGCTGGCGCCGGTCAGTCGGGCCCGGAAGACCGGCGGGTCCGCCGCAGCACCCTTCAGCACCAGCACCGACTCCGCGGGGGTCAGGAAGAATGTGTATCCGGCGCCGCGGGCGAGGAAGCGCACCGCGGGGTCGGTCTGGCCGCGGTTCGGCTCGAATGAAAGCGGCTGGACCGCGAAGTCCTGGTGAACCGCCCGGGAGGCCAGGGCCGCAGGGGCGGGCGCGAAGCACGCGCAGGCGATGACGGTGGCGGCGAGGACGCGTCTGGAATTCGTGTCGGTGTTCATGGTGGCATTCCCTCCACTTTCGAGAGAACGCTACGGGCGCGTGCGGGGTCGCGGCATCGGGAGGAAGTCGGAGAGGGGAGTACATCTTTCGGGGTACCCCTCGACTCCGCTCGGGGCGGGCTGCGGGGCCGGCGGCCCCTCCGCGCCCTGGTCCTCCGGCTCCAGACTGGCGGCCACCGCCTCGTCGCGGTCGCGCACGTGAAGCTTCACGAAGATCCGCCGCAGGTGGCTCCGAACCGTGCCGGGGCGGATCCCGAGGGCGCGGGCGATGTCCCGGTTCGCGGTGCCGCGCGCCACCAGGTGCAGCACCTGGCGCTCGCGCGGCGTCAGCCGTGCGCGCATGCTCCGGACAGTGCCGCGGCGTCCACGCCGCCGCATCGTCCGAAAGTTGGAGCCCGCTACTCCAGCCGGATGATTCCCCGGCGCAGACCGAGGACCGCCGCCTCGGTGCGGTCGCGCGCCTCGAGCTTGGCGAGAAGGCTGTTCACGTGCGCCTTTACCGTGCCCTCGGCGATCGCCAGTTCGTCGCCGATCTCTTTGTTGCTCCGCCCGCGCGCAATCAGCTCGAGAACCTGGATCTCGCGATCGGTCAGGTCACGGCCGATCGGCCGCTCGGCGAGCCGCGACGCCACTTCGGCCGGCACGTGGCGCTTCCCGGCGTGCACCGCGCGGATCGCCGCCAGGATCTCCTCGCGGAAGGCGTCTTTCAGCAGATACCCGCGTGCGCCGAGCCGCAGCGCTCGATGAATCTCCTCGTCGCCGTCGAATGTCGTCAGGACGATGATCTTCGCCTCGGGGGCGGTCCGCAGGATCGCCGCGATCGCATCGGAGCCGTCCATGCCGGGCATCCGCAGATCCATCAGCACGACGTCGGGGGAGTGCTCGCGATAGGCGGCGATCCCCGCGCGGCCGTCGCCCGCCTCGCCGACGACCGTCATGTCCGGCGCCGTGCCGAGACTCGCCTTGAGCCCTTCGCGGAAGACCGGGTGGTCGTCCACGATGAGCAGGCGGATCGCCGCAGGCTCCGGCATCAGTCGCCTCCCGCGTCGCCGGCGCGCGCCGGCGCGAAGGCCCTAACCCGCGTGCCGCGCCCCGGCTCGCTCGTGATCTCGAGCCGGCCGCCGAGCCGCTCCATCCTCTCACGCATGCCCGGCACGCCGAGGCCGCCGCCCTCCGCGGACGGTGGGGGTTCGCCCTCGAAGCCGATGCCGTCGTCCTCGACCGTCAGCTCGGTTCCGGAGCGCAGGAACGCGATCCGGGCGCGCAGGCTGCGGCACTTGCCGTGCCGAATCGCATTCGTCATCGCTTCCTGGCCGACGCGGAACAGGTTGTCCTCGGTCTCGGGCGGAAGAGGCCGCTGCCGTCCGCTGACCTCGACCGTTGCCGTGGTGCCCGTGCCCGTTGTGAGGGCCGAAGCAACCTGCCGCAGCGAAGCGGCGAGATTGCCCGACTCGAGAGCGTGCGGGCGCAGCGCGCGCACCGATCGCCGCGCGTCGGCGAGACTCGTCCGCACGAGCAGCCGCGCGCGGTCCAGACTCTCCCGCGCCTCGGCCGGAATGTCCGGGAGCCGGCCCGCCACCGCTTCGAGCTGCATCGAGACCGCGGCGAACCCCTGGGCGATCGTGTCGTGCAGCTCGCGCGCGATGCGTCCGCGCTCGGTGAGCACGGCGGCGTAGCGCGCCCGGACCTGCCGCAGGCGGAACCGGTGCGCGGTCCAGATCAGGCTCCCGGCGACCAACGCGCACAGCGCATAGAACCAGATGGTCTGGTAGAAGTGCGGGTCCACGCGCAGCACGGCGGCGGCGCCCTCTTCGTTCCAGATGCCGTCCTCGTTGGCGGCGATGACCTGGAACTGGAACGACCCCGGCGGCAGGGTCGTGTAGAAGGCGCTCCGGCGCGTGCCCGCGTCGACCCAGCCGTCGTCGTAACCCTGGAGCCGGTAGCGGAACCGGACGCGCTCCGGGGCGCGGAACGACAGCGCCGTGTAGCGCAGCTCGAGGCTCCGCGTTCCCGCCGGAATCTCGATTTCTCCGCCGGGGGAGCCGGCGGGCGCCCCGTCGAGAAGCGTCGCTTCGAGAACGACGGGCGGCGGCAGATCGTTCGCGTGCACGTCCGCCGGATTCAGAAGCGCCACGCCGCGGCTCGTCGGAATCCAGAGGCGCCCGTCCCGGGCGCGCCAGCCGGCCGGCTGCGTGCCGCCCGAGCAGTCGGGAGTGGGGAGGCCGTCGCGCTTGCCATAGCCGGCGGAGGGGACGGAACTCCCACGGCCGTCGAGAAAATCGGTGAGCGCGCTGCGGTCCACGCGGAACACGCCGCGCCCCGTCGTCATCCAGAAGCGGCCGGAGGCGTCCTCGAGAACGCGAAGGATCGAATCGTCCACCAGACCGGCCGCAGTCGTGACGGCCTGAAACTTCCCGTCGCGGAAGCGCAGCAGACCTCCGCGATAGGTGCCGAACCACAGATCACCCGCCGGGTCCTGATGCATCGTCAGGACGAGAGGATCGGGAAGACCGTCGGCAACGGTCCAGGACGTGATCTCGCCGCCGCGGATCCTGCTGATGCCGCCATTGGTGCACGCCCAGATCGCACCCTCGCGGTCCTGCTCGATCCAGCGCACCCAGTCGGCGGCGAGACCGTCGCGCGCCCGGATCGCGCGGAAGCTGCCGTCCTCGTAGACGTTCAGTCCTCCGGCGCTCGTTCCGATCCACACCCGGCCCTCGCGGTCTGCGTAGAGCGCGCGGATGTTGTCGTGCGTCAGCCCGTCCGCGGTCGTGAACCGTGTGGCCTTGCCGTCCTCGTAGCGCGCGAGTCCTCGCGTCGATCCGATCCACACTGCGCCGTTCCTGTCCTCGGTGAAGCTGACGACGCCGAGTCCGGGGATCGTGCCTGCGGCGGCCAGTGTCTCGATCCGGCCTTCGTGGAGCCGAGCCGCACCGACCTCGGTTCCGAACCAGACATCCCCGCGGCTGTCCTCGAAGACCGCCCAGGTCTTATCCGTCGGGAGTCCCTGCGCCGCGCCAATCGTGGCGAAGAGCATCGGCGTCACGCGCGCGAGGCCGGCGGGTGTGCCGGCCCAGACGCTCCCCTCGTGATCGAGCAGCAGCGAGGTGATGTCCCCGCTGGGGAGCCCGTCGCCGGGCCCCACGGCGAGCACGCGATCGCCCCTGATCCGCCGCAGTCCGCTCTCCGTCAGTCCGACCCAGACCGTGCCGTCGGCGGCTTTGCGCACATGGCGAATCCGGTCGGTTGGCGAAACGGGAGCGACGGGGATCTCGACGGCGATGCCGGCGACGACGTGAAAGAGGCGTGTGGGAAGAGACTCCGCGGTCCACCAGTCGTCCGCGCCGAGAAGAAAGAGGTTGTACGGCCACTCCACCGAGGCGGGCACCGGGGGCGGCGCCTGCTCCCGCGTGCGGAGGACGCCGGCTTTCCAGGAGAAGAGGCGGCTGTCGCTGCTCAGGAACCATACCCAGCCGTCCTCGTCCTGCGCGAAGGCGGCGGTGAATTGCGGAAAGTCGGCGGGGAATCCGCGCGTCCCGGCCACTTTCACGAACCTCTCGCCGTCGCGCAGATAGAGCCCGCCGCTCGACCCGATCCAGAGCCGGCCCTCCGCGTCCTCGAACATGCGTCCCACGTACTCGAAGTCGAGGCCGGCTTCGCGGCCGAACGGCGTGAAGCGTCCGTCGCGGTAGCGGGTCAGCCCGCCGCCCATCGTGCCGATCCAGAGGGCGGTGTCGCGGTCTTCGCGAAGGTCGCCGCATCCGTCGCTCTGCAGTGCCGGCGTGTTCCTGTGATCGAAGACAGTGAAGCGCACGCCGTCGAATCGCGCGAGCCCGGCATTGGTCGCGACCCAGATCCAGCCGTCGCGCGTCTGCGTGACAGCGTTCACCGCATCGCTGGGCAGTCCCTCATCGGTGCGCCAGGACCGAACGAAGAAGCGCGGGTCCGCCGGCTCCGCAGGCGCGAATGCCATCGCCGCGGTTGCGGCTGTCGTGCGCAGCGCCGCGCACAGAACCGCGAGAAGCAGCGCCGCTCCGCGTGCCCGCCCGCGCATGTTCAGGGCAGCGTCTGCGGGCGCCCCGTCGTCTTTGCGAGCGCCGCGCGAGCCTCGGCGAGATGCGGCGGCAGCAGGGCGAGCGCGCCGGCGAGATCGTCGGCGTCGCCGATGTCCTTCCACCCGATCAGCGGGTGGCCCACATAGACCGTCGGCGTTCCGGGCAGATCGTGCGCCTCGGCCCAGGCGAAGGCGGCGGCGATCCGGCCGTGCGCCGAATTCTCCCCCTCTTCGAGCAGGCAATCCTGATGATCCCTGGCGAAACTGCGATGGCGCGCCGATACGAACTTCGCCTTGCAGTCGTCGAGACAGGCGGTGCGGCCTTCGCCGGCCGCCTGGGGAGTTCCTTCCACAGGGCAGGCGGCCCGGCACTCGGTCTGCTTCGTGCACAGCTCCGCGCAGTCGCCGTCGTCGCCGCATCCGCCTGGGACACAGGCCGCCTCTTCGCGCGCACGGTTGGTCTGGTATTCGCGCCGCCGGCTCGAAAGGACCTTGTGCACCACGTAGTGCTCGTCGAAGAAGCCGCCGTCCTCGCCGAGAGACGCGATCGTCGCCTTTTCCCACCCCGGCTCGGACCTCCACGAGTCGATCATCAGCCAGTCGAGATAGCGCGCGGCGCCTCCGGGGTAGCGATCCCGCCGCGCCTCGATGCAGTACGCGTCCACGGCGATGTGAAACGCCTGATCGTGGATCGGCAGCGGGAAGGGGAATCGGGCGATGAGGGCGTTCCGGATCTCGCGGTCGCCGTTGTCGCGCGCCTTCACGAGCGCGAGATGAAGCTGCATGCAATACGGGCACTGCGCGTCGTCGGCGATGAGGATCCACGGACGCGTGCGCTCGCGCGGCGGCGCCTCGAGAAAGGCCCAGTCAGGCAGCTCGATGGACGCGAAAGGGCCCGAGGGCGCGGCCACGGGCGCCGCGGCGGGCGCGGTCGGGTGAGCTGCCGCGGCAGGCGGCGCGGCGGCGGCGGCGAGGAGCGGGATCAGGAGTCCGGGGTTCACGAGAAGCTCCAGAAGACGGGCAGCAGCAGGAGGATGACCGCCGACACGATGATCATGAGCGGGAATCCTGCCTTGAAATACTCCCGCACGCGATATCCGCCCGGGCCCATGACGAGCGCGTTCACGGGGTGCCCGGCGGGAGAGAGCAGCGCCATCGACGTCGCGAGCGCCACCGCCATGGCGAAGGGATACGGCGAAGCGCCGAGGTCGGCCGCGGCGCCGATGGCGAGCGGCGCGACGATCGCCGAGACCGCCGACCCGGGCATGACCTGCGTGAGCAGCAGCGCGGCGCCGAAGAACCCGGCGCAGAGAGCCCAGGGGCCGGCGTGGCCTGTGAGGCCGGGGAGCAGCGCGGCGATGTCGGCGGCGGCGCCGGAGTGGTTCATCGCGACACCGATCGAGAGCATGCCGGCGACCAGGAATACGGTGCGCCACTCCACCGCCTGATACGCCTGGTCCATCGTGACCAGCCCCGAGAGGACCATGGCGAGCGCGCCGCCCAGCATGATCCCGCTCACGAGGTCGGGTCGGGTCGCGGCGGCGGTGAGCGTGCCCGCGAGGATGAGCAGGGCGAGCCAGCCACGCCCCGGCGGCGCCGGCTCCTGCGCCGGACGCGACAGCATGATGAGATCCGGATCGACGGAGAGGGCGCCGAGACGATCGCGCGGGCCCTGGAGCAGCAGCGCGTCGCCGAATTGAAGCCGAAGCGCCGCGAGCGGAGCCTTGCGCCCTGTCGCCCCCTCGCGAAGCTGCCGGCCGCCGCGCCAGATCGCCAGCACCGTCATGCCGGTGCGCTCGCGAAAGCGCGCCTCCGCGAGACTGCGGCCGATCAGCCGCGAGCGCGGCGACAGAACGCACTCGGAGACGACAATCTCGCGGGACTCGAAGTCCGAGCCGCGCCACGCACGCTCCGGCATCAGCTCGAGCTTCGGCTCCAGGTCGCGCGCCGCGAAGTCGGCGCGGTCCCCTTCGAGCAGCAGGATGTCTCCTTCGTGGATCGTGAAGGTGGGCAGCGGCGCCTGGACGGATTCGCCGGCGCGCTCGACGGCGACGACCCAGACGTCGAAATCCTCGCGCAGCCTGCAGTGCGCCAGGTCGCCGCCGATCAGGGCCGAGCCGGCCGGGATGCGGGCGCGAAAGAGACGCTCCGAGAGGTGATAGGTGCTGACCACGTCGGTTTCGGCCGCCGCGGCGCCCGGCATCATGTCGAGCGGGGCGCGCGCCGGCAGGGCGCGGCGGCCGGCGATCACCATCCACGCGATGCCGGCGGCGACGACGGGAACGCCGATCGGCGCGAAGTCGAGCAGCCCGAACCCTTCGAGCCCCTGGCGCTGCAGGATGCCGCTGACGATCAGATTCGTCGTGGTGAGCAGCGTCGCCATGCCGCCCAGGATCGTGCCGTAGGCGAGCGGCAGCAGAACGCGCGACGGAGAGACCCCGGAGCGGCGCGACGCCGATGCGGCCGGGGGCAGCAGCAGAGAGGCGGCGGCGATGTTGTTCATGAAGAGCGACAGCGCGGCGCCAGATGCCATGACCGCCGCCACGAGCCGCGCCTCGCCACCGCCGCTCGCCGTCTCGAGCCACCGGCCGATGCGCAGGGCGGCTCCGGTACGGTGCACCGCCTCGGCCAGGACGTAGATGCTGGTGATCGTGATGACGACCGGCCCCGAGAATCCGGCGAACGCCTCGGCCGGCGTGAGGACGCCGGCCAGCGTGAGCGCCGCCACGACGAGCAGCGCGACGATGTCCGGCCGGAGCCGCTCGGTGAGCAGACAGGCGACGGCTGCGGCGAGGGTGAGGAGAGTGAGGGTCGCCGGATCGATCACGCGCCCGGCGGAAGGTCCGATCCGCCCGAAGCGCCCGGCGCCGGCGACTCGTGCCGCCAGGCCCGCGGCGCGCGGACGTCGAACCGCTCGAGCAGGGCGGTGAAGCGCGCCACCGACGACGGCTTGTCGGCATTCAGAAGGTGCGCGTCGAGCGCTCCCTCGAGGGCGGTCAGAATGCCGCCGCCATCGGAGGCATTTCCTGCCGGCGCGCCCGCGGCCGCGACCGCCTCGAGCAGCGCGGCGGAGGGAGCGCGCACCTGATGCCGCGGCGAGACGAAGAAGACGGCCTCTTCAGGGGTGGCCCGCAACTCGTACACGCGCCCCTCGAACACGGTCTGATAGAGCAGCTCGGTCGGATGCGAATGCTCGTCGTAGTCGGAGCAGGTCTTGACCCAGAGCCGCACGACCCCCCGCCCTTTCGTCGTCATGCCCCCTCCCGGCCTATCGTCTCCAGGCCGCCCATCCACGGCCGCAGCGCCTCCGGAATCGTCACGGATCCGTCCTTCCGCTGGCCGTTCTCCAGGATCGCCAGCAGCGTCCGCCCGACGGCGAGACCGGATCCGTTCAGAGTGTGGACGAACTCCGGCTTGCTCTTCGCCATGGGACGGTATCGAATTCCGGCCCGCCGCGCCTGGAACCCTTCGCAGTTACTGCACGAGGAGATCTCGCGATACGCCTTCTGCGACGGCAGCCAGACTTCGAGGTCATAGGTCTTCGCCGCCGCAAAGCCGAGATCGCCGGTACAGAGCGACACGACCCTGTAGGGCAGCCCCAGGCGGCGCAGCACTTCCTCGGCGCAGGCGGTCATCCGCTCCAACTCGTCGTACGACGCCTCGAAGGTCGTCAGCGACACCAGCTCCACTTTGTTGAACTGGTGCAGCCGGATGAGGCCGCGCACGTCCTTGCCGTACGAGCCGGCTTCGCTGCGAAAGCAGGGGGTCCAGGCCGTCATCCTGATGGGAAGCGCCGCCGCATCGAGGATCTCGCCGGCGTGGAGATTCGTCAGCGGGACTTCGGCGGTCGGGATGAGATGCAGATCGAAGTCTTTCACGTGAAAGAGATCGCCGGCGAATTTCGGAAGCTGCCCGGTGCCGAAGAGCGTCTTCTCCGTCACGAGGAATGGCGGCAGCACTTCAAGGTAGCCGAACTCGCGCGTGTGCAGGTCGAGCATGAAGTTCATGAGCGCCCGCTCGAGACGCGCCCCCGCGCCGCACAGCGTCGCGAAGCGCGCGCCGGAGATCTTCGCCGCGCGCTCGAAGTCGAGGATGCCGAGACTCTCGCCGAGCGCGGCGTGGTCCTTCGCTTCGAAGCCGAGGTCCTTCGTCTCTCCCCACGTCCGCACGACGACGTTCTGATCGGAGGATCGTCCCACCGGCACGGACGCGTGGGGAAGATTGGGCAGCCCCTGCAGCAGAACGCCGATGGACAATTCGACGGCGGCCAGCTCGCGCTCGTAGTCGCCGATCTTCGTCGTGAGGTCGCGCACCTCGCCCCGCCGGGCCTCCGCCTCTGCGGTCCGGCCGTTCTTCATGAGGCCGCCGATTTCCTCCGAGGCGCGGTTCTTGCGGTGCTTTTCGACCTCGGACTCGGAAATCAGCCGCCGCCGGGTCTCGTCCAGACGCCGGAAATCGTCGAGCGCACCGGTCACGCCGCGCGCCTGGAGTCCGGCGACCGCGGTGTCGAGATCGGCTCTCAGGGAATGGAGATCGAGCATGGACGGCGGGGCAGTCTAGCGCGTCCGCCTTGTGGCGCGTATCTTGCTGTCAGGGAAGCTTCTACAGGCCTCGGAGCGCCGGATGGGGAAGCACCGGCGGGGGGATCGGCCGGAGAATCCGGATTCGGTCACCGCCATGACGAAAGAGAAACCTTCCGCCAGGGTTCGTAAAGCGGTGATCCCCGCCGCCGGCCTGGGAATCCGCTTCCAGCCGGCCACGAAATCGGTCCCGAAGGCCCTCTTTCCGCTCGTCGACAAGCCGGCGGTCCAGTACGTCGTCGAGGAAGCAGCCGCCGCCGGCATCGAGCAGGTGATCCTCGTCACCGGCCGCGACGGCGAATCCATTCAGGAGCACTTCGAAGTCTCGTTCGCGCTGGAGAGGCTGCTCGTCGAGCGCGATGCGAACGAGGCGCTCGAGCGCGTGCGCGCCGCCTCGCGGATCGTGAAAGTGACCTCGGTCCGTCAGAAGGAAGCGCGCGGACTGGCGCACGCAATCCTCACAGCGCACGAGCTGATCGGCGCCGAGCCGTTCGCCGTCATGCTGCCCGACGACATCATCCTTGCGCGCACGCCGTGCCTGCGGCAGCTCATCGACGTGCACGAGCGGCACGGCGGCACGGTTCTGGGGCTGCACGAGGTGGGCCCCGAGCGCATCGGCCGCTACGGCGTCGTGGCGGCGCGGGTCTCGATCGACGAGGGCGGCCGGCAGCTCCAGGACATCGTGTCCGTGTGCGAGAAGCCGGCGCCGGAGCGCGCGCCGTCGCGCATGGCGATCGTCGGCCGCTACATCCTCACGCCCGGCGTGATGCGCGAGCTGGCGCAGTGCGCCCCCGATCCGCGCGGCATCCAGTCGCTCGCCGCCGGCATGACAGAGATCCTCAAGCGCGAGCGGGTGCACGGATGGCTCTTCGAAGGCCGATGGTTCGACGTGGGCACTCCGCTCGGATTCATCGGCGCGAATCTCGAGCTGGCGCTCGAGCGGCCGGATCTGGCTCCCGAGGTGCGCGCGATGATCGCGGCGCTCTCGCCCGAGTTCGCCCTCAAGTAGAATCGCAGGGACGCGCCCGCCGGGCGCAGCGAGGAATCGTGGCGGGAGCCCCCCGGATCAGGCCTGTGATCGCGGGGGGCCGGTGCATGACGGGTCCGCCTCATGACTCCGAGACGGCCGCGGGCATGACGGGCGTCCACATCGCCGAAGCCCCGGCCGGCCGTTGGAGCCAGACACCGGCGGAGGGTTCGGAGGACAGGAATTTACGGCGCCCCCCGGAGCGCTACAAGGAGTGCCGCTGACCGGGGCCGCGTAAGGGAGCCGCAGCCGTGGATCGAATCCGCATCGAGGGAGGCCGGCCGCTCGCCGGGCGCGTGCGAATTGCCGGCGCCAAGAATGCCGCGCTGCCCGCGCTCGCCGCGGCGCTGCTCACCGACGAGCCGGTCGTCTTCGCGAATCTTCCCGCCGTGGCCGACGTGCGCACGATGCTGCGCCTGCTGCGTCAGCTCGGCGCCGAGGTCGGCGACGTGCGGGGGCTCTTCGAGCCCGGCGCCGATGCCGAACCGCCGCAGGTGGCCGTGCGCGCCGGCGCGATCGGCAGCATCGAAGCGGCGTACGACCTGGTGCGCACGATGCGCGCGTCGGTGCTGGTGCTGGGGCCGCTGCTCGCCCGCGCCGGGCGGGCCCGCGTCTCGCTGCCGGGCGGCTGCGCCATCGGCGCGCGACCGATCGACATGCACCTCGAAGGGCTGCGCCGCATGGGCGCGCGCGTGAACCTGCAGCACGGCTACGTGGACGCGTCGTGCGAGCGTCTCGCCGGCGCCGACTACACCTTCCCCGGAGTCACCGTCACCGGCACCGAGAATCTGATGGCGGCCGCGGCGCTCGCCCGCGGCGTCACGACGCTGCGCAACTGCGCGCGCGAGCCGGAGGTCACCGACCTCGCCGGTCTGCTGCGGGCGATGGGGGCGCGGCTCACCGGGGACGGCACCGACGTCATCACGATCGAAGGGGTAGAGAGGCTGCGCGGCGCGGAGCACCGGGTGATCCCCGACCGCATCGAGGCGGGGACCTACCTCGCCGCGGCGGCGATGACCGCGGCGCCGGACGGGGCGGTGACGATCGCGCACTGCGAGCCGGCGCATCTCGGCGCGCCGCTCGACGTGCTGCGCGCCGCGGGTGCGCGGGTCGATGTCGGGCGCGGCGAGCTGACGGTGCGCGGGCGCAGCGCCGCCAGCGCCGCGGGCCAGCGCAAGGCGGATGCGGCGCTGCGCGCGATCCGCGTGCAAACGGCGCCGTATCCCGGCTTCGCGACCGACCTGCAGGCGCAGTTCATGGCGTTGTGCACCCAGTCGACGGGCGCCTCGACGATCGTCGAGACGATCTTCGAGAGCCGATTCCTTCATGCCCTGGAGCTGGGCCGGATGGGTGCGGACATCCGGGTGGAAGGAAATGCCTCGATCGTCACGGGGCCGTCGCCCCTGATGGGCACCGATGTCCTCGCGTCGGACCTGCGGGCTTCGGCGTGCCTCGTGCTTGCGGGTCTCGTCGCCTCGGGCGAGACGACGGTTCACCGCGTGTACCACCTCGACCGGGGCTACGAGCGGATGGAAGCGAAGCTGCGCGGTCTCGGGGCGGCGATCGAGCGGATCCCCGGCCGGGTCGCGCAGGCGGCGGCCCCCCAGGGTACCGGCCGATGACCGACTGTCTCTTCTGCAGGATCGTCGAGGGCACGATTCCGGCGAAGATCGTGCGCAGCGACGAAGCGCTGGTTGCGTTCGAGGACATCGCTCCCAAGGCGCCGGTGCACACGCTGATCATCCCGCGGCGGCACATCGAGACGCTCGACGACGCCGTGCCGGCGGACAGCGACCTGCTCGGGTCTCTCATGCTTGCCGGAGCGGCCATCGCCCGCGAGCGGGGGATCGGCGGGAGCGGTTACCGTCTCGTGCTCAACACGCGCGCGGGAGCCGGCCAGACCGTCTTCCATGTTCACCTGCATCTGCTGGGCGGCCGCCCGATGACCTGGCCGCCGGGATAGGCCGCCGGATCGCAGACCGTGGATCCCGATTCCGTGTAGAATTATGCCGCAGCGGAAAAGCCACTTTTCAGGAGGCCATTCAGATGGCGTACACGATTGCTGAGCCGTGCGTGGGCACCAAGGACACTGCGTGCGTCGGCGTCTGTCCCGTGGACTGCATTCATCCGACCAAGACGGAGCCGGAGTTCGAGAAGGAGACGCTTCTCTACATCGATCCGGTGACCTGCATCGACTGCGGCGCCTGCGAGCCGGTCTGTCCGGTCGAGGCGATCTTCGAGAACGACTTCGTTCCCGACAAGTGGAAGAACTACATCGAGATCAACGCCGCCTGGTACGCCGCCCGCAAGTAACCCCACCGAAATTCGTGCGCCGGCCGGTCCGCCGGCCGGCGCACCCTGACCCTCCCGCCGCATGTCCCGCCTGATCCTCTGGGACGTCATGCTCCAGCACGACTTCGTCAGTTCGCAGGGCAAGTGTCCCGTGCCCGAGGCTGCGAAGGCAGCGGCGGTGTGCGTCGCGCTGATGTCCGCGGCACGCGCCGCGGACATCCCGCGCATCGCCGTGCTCGCGAGGCGCCGCCTGGAGGATCCCGACATCGCGCTGCGCGGCTGGAATCACGAAACGACGTTCCCGCCTCACTGTCTGCTGGGCACGCCCGGGGCGGAGCCCATCGCGGGCGCGGAGCCGGTTGAAGGCGATCGCATCGTGGCGCCTCGCTCGTTCGATCCGTTCCTGTCGCCGGCGGCCGACTCCGCGCTCGAGGCGCTGGGTCCGGCAACGATCGTCGTCTGCGGGCTGCCGCTGGAGCATTCGGTGCGCACATCGGTCGAAGGCCTGCTTGCGCGGGGGAGAAGCGTCCGCGTCGTAGAGGACGGGGTCGCCGCTCTGAAACCGGCTGCCGCAGACGGCCTGATCGCGAGCTGGACGGCGCGCGGCGTCGAAGTGCTTCCGGCCGCCCTGGCGCTGCGCCCTCCGGGCCCCGCGGCCGGTCCCTGACCGGCGAAGGATTTCGGCCCCGGAAGGTCTCTAACACCCCGAAAGGAGTTGCCGACCATGCCGAACGCACCGCGCATCCCCACCCCGGCGCCCCGAATCGCCGCCGTGATGATCTTCCCGATCCTTCTGGCGGGTTTCTGTGCCGCCACAGTCGCCGGTTCCGCCTGTCCGAAGAAGGGCGACTACACGACGGACCTGGGGCAGTCCGCCTGCACCTTCGTGAACACCGGCCGGACGCCGTTCTGGGTCCTGGAGCCGGGCTTCTATCTGCAGCTCGAGGGGATGGAAGGGAAGGACCTGATCCAGAACACCATCACCACGCTCGTGGACACCGAGCTGATCGACGGCGTCCTCACGCGCGTCGTCGAGGAGCGCGAGCTGGCGAACGGTGAGCTGATCGAGGTCTCGCGCAACTACTTCGCCATCTGTCAGGAGACGAGCAGCGTCTTCTACTTCGGCGAGGATGTGGACATCTATGAAGGCGGCGTCCTCGTCTCTCACGACGGGGCCTGGAGATCAGGGATCGGCGGAGCGACCGCCGGCATCATCATGCCGGGCACCTTCCTGCTCGGCTCGCGCTACTTCCAGGAGATCGCGCCGGACGTCGCCCTCGATCGCGGCTGCAACTCGGCGATGGGCCTCGCCGTTTCGACTCCGGCCGGGTCGTTCACCGGCTGTGTTGCGGTTTCGGAAACGACGCCGCTCGAGAAGGGAAAGAGCGACAAGGTCTACTGTCCCGGCGTCGGCCTCGTGAACGACGACACTCAGGTGCTCGTCGACTGGAGCGAAAAGCCCTGACGCGCCCCGGAAGCCGGCTCTGACAGCCGGGCGTCCTGTCGACTCGGAGGCCGGCTCTAGTAGCCGGCCTTCTTGTCGACGAGGTTCCGCAACGGTTTCCCCTTGAGGAACCGCGCGAGATTCTCCTCGAAGAGATCGGTCGCCCGGTGCATGTGCTCCGGGTATGTGCCGGCGAAGTGCGGTGAGACGATGAGGTTCGGCACGCGCCAGAAGATCGAGCGGTCGGGCAGCGGCTCGTTCTGAAAGACATCGAGACCGGCGCCGGCGATCGTCTTGCCCCGCAGGGCGCGCACCAGGGCCGTCTCGTTGATCAGCTCGCCGCGGGCGACGTTCAGCAGGTAGGCGGTATTTTTCATCTTCGCCAGCTCGCGGGCGCCGATCAGCCCGCGCGTCTCGGGCGTCAGCGGCGCCGCCAGCACGACGAAGTCCGACTGCTCGAGCAGATCGTCGAGCTGCCCGGGACCGCCCATGGCATCTACGAACTTCGGCGGGCGCTTCTCGGGGTGCCTGCGCACGCCGACGACCCGCATGCCGAGCGCCTTGGCGCGCCGGGCCAGCTCCTCGCCGATGCCGCCGAGTCCGACGATGCCGACCGTTTTCCCCTCGAGCCGGAAGGGGACCGGATCGGTGGACCACATGAGGTCCTGGCCCCAGCGCTGCCGCGCCTGCAGCCGCATGGCGTCGTGAAGCCGGCGCGAGAAGGCGAGCATGATCGCAAGCAGGTGCTCCGCCATCGCGTCGCCGGAGAGACCGGCGCCGTTCGTGATCTGGATCTCGCTGCCGCGGAGCTGCGGATACATCAGGTGATCGATGCCGGCACCGGGCGTGTGCATCCACTTCAAGCGCCGCGCCGACTGAAAGAGCGGGGCAGGCAGATGCCATGAGTACAGCACATCGGCGGTCGGCAGCTTTTCACGGAAGACCGAAGGGTCGGCGGCCATCTCGAAGCGCACGCCGGGGAATTTCGCGGCGAGCTGCTCGTCCCGCCCGTCGGGAAGATTCCAGATCTTGCGATGGGAAAAGAGATTCAGGAGGACGGTGACTTCGCGCGGGAGCTTCGATCGGGGGCGGCGCACACGGTCCTCCGGAAGGCCGCCGGACTGTAACACGGCCGTTTGGGCCGGTGGTAACATCGCGCCGATCCACGAAAGGCAACCATGTCGAATCCCGTCATCCTGTCGGCGGTGCGCACGCCGATCGGCCGCTTTCAGGGCGGTCTCACTCCACTCTCCGCGACGCGCCTGGGCGCCGTGGCGGTGCGCGAAGCCGTGGCGCGCTCCGGCGTCGCCGCCGAATCGGTCGAGGAAGTGATCATGGGCTGCGTCGTGGCAGCGGGGCTCGGCCAGAACCCGGCGCGCCAGGCGGCGCTGTGGGGCGGCCTCCCGGAGCGGACCGGCGCATTGACCATCAACAAGGTGTGCGGTTCGGGGCTCAAGGCCGTGATGCTCGCGTCCGCCGCGATCCGCGCGGGCGACGCCGAAGTGATCGTCGCCGGCGGCATGGAATCGATGTCGAACGCGCCGTTCCTGCTGACCGGCGCCCGCTCCGGGCTCCGCCTGGGACACGCGCAGGCGATCGACTCGGTGATCCGCGACGGCCTGTGGGACGTCTACAACGACTATCACATGGGGAACACGGCGGAGCTGGTCGCGGAGAAGTACGGCGTGACGCGCGAGGAGCAGGACGCGTGGGCGCTGATGTCGCACCGGCGCGCCATCGCCGCGATCGACGCCGGCGAGTTCGTCCGCGAGATCGTGCCGGTCGAGGTTCCGGGCAAGAAGGGCCCGACGGTGATTTCAGTGGATGAGGGGCCCCGGCGCGACACCTCGCTCGAGGCGCTCGCGAAGCTGCCGCCGGCGTTCGTGAAGGGCGGCACCGTCACCGCCGGCAACGCCCCCGGGATCAACGATGGCGCCTCGGCTGTCGTCGTCACGAGCCGGCAGGTCGCCGACAGGCTCGGCCGCAAGCCGCTCGCCGAAATTGTCGCGTCCGCGACCTCGGGCCTCGCTCCGGAGTGGGTCATGATGACCCCCGAGGAGGCGGTGAAGAAGGTCTGGGCGAAGACCGGCTGGAAGCGCGACGACGTGGGCCTCTACGAATTCAACGAGGCGTTCGCCGTTCAGCAGGTGGCGCTGGGGCGCAGGCTGGGCATCGGCGCCGACCGTCACAACGTCCGCGGCGGGGCTGTCGCCCTCGGTCACCCGATCGGGGCCTCCGGCGCGCGCGTGCTCACCACGCTGCTGCACGCAATGGCGGACCGGGACGTGGACAAGGGCATCGCCTCGCTTTGTCTCGGCGGCGGCAACGGCGTCGCCATGGCCGTCCGGCGCGTTTCCTGAGCCGCGGGCGATGAGCGAAGCCGCCGTCATCGGCGTCATCGGCGCCGGCCAGATGGGGGCCGGCATCGCGCAGGTCTTCGCCGCCGCGGGTCATCGCGTGATCCTGCGCGACGTCTCGGATGCGCTCGTGAAGCGCGGCCTCGACACGATCGGCAAGAACCTGCAGCGGGCCGTGGACAAGGGAAAGGCCACGGCCGCCGAGAAAGACGCCGTGCTGGGTCGCCTGGAGCCGGTGACCGAGCTCGCGCCATTCTCGAAGGTCTCGCTCGCGGTCGAGGCGATCGTCGAGGACCCCGCGGCGAAGTGCGCTCTGTTCGCCGAGCTGGACCGCATCGCCCCCGAAAAGGCCATCCTCGCCTCGAACACCTCGTCGATTTCCATCACGAAGATCGCCGCCGCGACGAAGCGCGCAGACCGCGTGATCGGCATGCACTTCATGAACCCGGTGCCGGTGATGAAGCTCGTGGAGATCATCCGCGGGCTCGCGACTTCGGACGCCACCTTCGCGGCGGTGCGCGATCACGCCGCGGCGCTGGGCAAGACTCCGGTCGAGGCGCACGACTACCCGGGGTTCATCAGCAACCGGATCCTCATGCCGATGATCAACGAGGCCTGCTTTGCCCTGATGGAAGGCGTCGGCTCGCCGGAAGCGATCGACACCGTCATGAAGCTCGGCATGAATCACCCGATGGGGCCGCTCGAGCTGGCGGATTTCATCGGGCTCGACACCTGTCTGGCGATTCTCGAGGTTTTGCAGCGCGAGATCGGCGACGATCGTTACCGCCCCTGCCCGCTTCTGCGCAAGCACGTCGCGGCGGGGTGGCTCGGCCGGAAGACCGGCCGGGGGTTCTACACCTACTGAGCGAGCCGGTCGGCATCGCGCTCGCCGTCGTGGCGCATGCAGGTCGCGTGCTCGTCGCACGCCGCGGCAAGGGTGAGCACCTCGCGGGGCTGTGGGAGTTCCCCGGCGGAAAGATCGCCCCGGGGGAAAGTCCCGAAGCGGGTGCGCGGCGCGAGCTTCTCGAGGAGACCGGGATCGATCTGACCGGGATTCCGATGACCCGGATCGCCTCCGTGCGTCACAAATATCCGGACCGAACCGTCGTCCTTCATACCTTTCTCGCCGAGCCCCGGTCGGCTCCCGCCATCACGCGCGCCGGGCGCGGCGGACGATGGGTTCCGCTGGGGGAGCTGCCGGCGCTGGGGATGCCGGAAGCGAACCGCGAAATCCTGCGCGTGCTCGCGGAACGGCTCGGGCCGGGGGCTTGAGCGCGCAGTAGATTCCCGGCAGGGGAGGTGGCCCATGATCCGGAGACTCGGCCTCATCGCTCTCGGCGCGGGGATTCTCGGAGGCGCGGCAAACCCGGCCGCGGCCGACGGCATCGACACGTTCGCGGGCAGCGGCAGCTTCGTCGTGATCGGGAAGAGCGCGGAAGCGGTGTGCGGCGCGAACAACGAGAACCTCGTTCGCCCGGCGCGCACCTGGCTCGAGGCGTCGATCACCTGGAGCGACGGCTCGGTGCTCAGGTTCACCGGGCTGTCGGGCCCCTACCTGCTCCAGCCGGCCCAGGGCGTCGTGCTGTTCATCAACTATGTGGTGCCGCCTACAGCGCCGGTAGGACCGGCGGTACTGACCTGCTTGGGCGAGGCGCGCGACGGCGATGCCGCCACGTGGGATGTCGGCACCGACGGTTTTCTGGTCGTCGCGCCCTAGGCGAGAGCGCGGCGCGCGGCGGGTACCTCGAGGTCGGCCACCCGCTCGCGCAGGCCCGGCCAGTACCACCACAGGTCGCGTGGCGGAGGCTCCTCGAGCGTGCCGCGAATGCCGCGCAGGGCGAATTCCGCGAGCATCGCCTGACGCACCGACAGACGCCGGTTGCGCCCCGACGCATGCAGCAACCTGTGGTGATAGAAGATGACATCCCCCGCCTGGCCCGTGATCTCGACTCCGGGCAGCGCCGACCACGCCTGGAGCGCCGCGGGAATGCCGGGTCTCGGGCCGTCGCCCACATGCCTGTGGAACTGCATGTGGAAGTCCTTGTGCGAGCCCGGCCAGACCACGAGACCACCGCCGCCCGCTTTCACATCGTCGAGATAGGCCAGCGCGCCGAGCTGAAAGATGCCCCGGTCCAGATGCCCTTGCGGCCTGGGCCCCAGCAGCGACCATGTAGGGAAGACCGGATAGAGCCCGCGGATCCGCTCCGGCGGATCGACCAGGCCGTGCCCCAGCAGCTCGCAGGCTACGGCAAAGACGATCGGATTCGCCGGAAGCAGCCGCTGCCACTCCTCGCCGAACCAGGATTCGTCGCGCACCTGAAAGTGGCCCTGCCGGCGGCGCAGCGAGAGAGTGCCTTCGCAGTCGGTCAGCAGTCCGCGCCAGGAAAAGGGGGAATCGCGCCGGAAGCCCGGGGGCATGCAGGACCACATGCGGTCCACGGCCCGGGCACACCCTGCCGGATTCAAGACACGGCGAAGAACGAGGAAACCACGATCCCGGAACTGGTAGAGCTCGTCGCTCGTGAGCCGAAAGCCGCCACGTACCATGGCATCCCTCCCAGCCCCGATCAATGGTGAATCCATCATAGCGGACATCCAGGGATTCGGCGACCCTGTGTGACGCATTGCAAACGATTGCTTCTCATCCGCGAAACGCCGCCAGCGGGCGGCGCTCCGCGCGGATGCGATAATCGGAGCGCGATGAACAGGCGCGGCGCCGCGCGCGCCCCTGGAACTCCGCGGCGCAGGCGCCGCCTGCAGACCGGCCCATCGCCGGTGGGGACATTTCCGCCGGTCGCGATGGGCAGCTTCGCCCGGGAGCTGGCCGCCGACGAGACGCTCGGGCGCCTGGTGGTGCACGCGCGCACGATCCCCGCGATCCCGGCCCGCACCGCCCGGACCGAGCGGCCGCTGCCCAAGGGGGTGCGCGGCGTCCTGGAACGGATGGGGATCGCCGAGCTGTACGCGCACCAGGCCCGCGCGATCGATCTGATCCGCGACGGCCGCGATGTCGCGGTCGTCACCCCCACCGCGTCTGGGAAGAGCCTCGTGTTCACGATCCCGACGATCGAGGCGGCGCTCGCCGATCCGGGGTCGCGGGCGCTGTATCTGTTCCCCTATAAGGCGCTCGAGCAGGACCAGCAGCGCAGCCTCAAGGAGCTTGGCCGGGCCCTTTTTTCTGGCATCGACCTGACCTGCGAGGTCTACGACGGCGACACGCCGGCGGCGGCGCGGCGCCGGATCAAGGCGCATCCCCCGGACGTGCTGATCACCAACCCCGACATGCTCCACATGGGGCTGCTCGCGTATCACGCCGACTGGCGGATGCTCTTCGAGAAGCTGCGCTTCGTCGTCGTGGACGAGCTGCACGTGTATCGCGGCATCTTCGGGGCCCACCTCGCTCATGTGCTGCGCCGGCTCTGGCGCATTGCGGAGCACTACGGCGCCTCGCCGCGCCTGATCGTCGCGTCGGCGTCGATCGGGAACCCCGGCGAGTTCGCCCGCGCCCTCACGGGGCGCGATGTCGAGATCGTGTCCGAGTCGGGCGCCCCGCGCGCGGCCCGGCACTTCCTGTTCGTGAACCCCGCGGAATCGCCGTACACCGCGGCCACCGAGACGCTCGCCCGCTCGGTGAAGGCGGGATTCAAGACGATCGCCTTCACCAAGGCGCGCCGCATCACGGAGCTGATGCACTCCTGGCTCCTGGGCCGGCACCCCGATCTCGCCGGGCGGGTTGCGTCGTATCGGGCGGGCTATCTGCCCGAGGAGCGCCGTGCGATCGAAGCGCGGCTCTTTCGCGGCGAGCTGGACGGGGTCATCAGCACGAGCGCTCTCGAGCTGGGTATCGATGTGGGCGGCCTGGACGTCTGCCTTCTCGTCGGATACCCGGGCAGCATCATGTCGGCGTGGCAGCGGATCGGCCGCGTGGGCCGGACCGACCGCGAGTCGCTGACGGTGCTCTTCGCGATGCCCGACGCCCTCGACCAGTACTTCATGAAGCGCCCCGGCGAGTTCTTCGACCGTCCGTTCGAGCAGGCCGCGGTCGACCCGGCGAATCCCGTCATCGCCGCCGCGCACCTCGTCTGCGCCGGGGCGGAGCTGCCGATCCGCGAGGCGGAGCACGGTCTGTGGGCCGGGTCGGAGCCGGTCTTCCAGGCGCTCGAAGGGCGGGGCAAGCTGCTGCGCGACGCGGAGGGCGGTGCGCTCATCTCGCTGCAGCGTCGGCCGCAGCGCGACGTCTCTCTGCGCTCCACAGGCTCGTCGTTCGCGATCGTGGACGTGGACAAGGGCCGGACGATCGGCTCCGTCGACGGCGTGCGCGTGCACCACGAGTGCCACGAGGGAGCGATCTACCTGCACGCCGGGCAGACCTGGCTCGTGCGCCGCCTGGACCTCGACGCGCGAAAGGTCGAGGCGGTCCCCGCCGACGTGGACTACTACACGCAGGTGGCGGGGGAAAAGGAAACCGAGATCCTCGAGACGCTGCACGAGCGCGACGCCGGACGCTGCCGGCTCGGGATCGGCCGGCTCAAGGTGACGGTCCGCATCCAGGGCTACGAGCGGCGGCGGCTCCGGACGCAGGAGCCGCTCTCCCGGCACCCTCTCGATGTCCCGCCGATCGTCTTCGAGACGGTCGGTTTCTGGCTGGCGATTCCCGAAGCGCTCGACGGACAGATCACGCGCGGCGGCGGGCACTTCATGGGCGCGCTGCACGGCGCCGAGCACGCGATGATCTCCCTGCTGCCGCTGTTCGCCCTGTGTGACCGCAACGACGTCGGAGGCATCAGCTACAGCCGCAATCCGCAGCTCGGGCAGCCGGCGATCTTCATCTACGACGGCTATCCGGGCGGGATCGGGCTGACCTCCGCCGTCGCCGAGCGGGTCGAGGAGCTGATCGATCGCACCATCACGCTGCTCGCCACCTGCCCCTGCGAGGACGGCTGTCCTTCGTGCGTGCAGTCGCCGAAGTGCGGCAACGGCAACCGGCCGCTGGACAAGACCGGCGCGCGCCGGTCGCTGGAGGTGATGTCCGGCGGAGCGCCGCTCGAGGAGGCGGCGCCCGGCGAGGAGCCTGCGGCGCCCCGGCCCGAGGCGGTGAGGACGCCGCCCCGCGTGCCGGCGGCCCGGATCCGCCGCGCGCCGCTGCCGGGAGATGCGTCGCCGCGATGGGCGCCCGATCCGGAAGCGCCGCGCGCGCCGCAGCCCGCTCCGCGCGACGACGGCCGCCTGCTCTTCCTGGATGTCGAGACGCAGCGGAGCGCCGAAGAGGTCGGAGGCTGGGGAAACATTTCCGCGATGGGGCTCGCCCTCGCGGTGGTGCACGAGCCGGGCTCGGGGGAGTACCGCTGCTACTTCGAAAAGGACGTCGAACGCCTGCTGGTCGATCTGCTTTCCGCCGACGCCGTGGTCGGCTACAACATCGACCGGTTCGACATGACGGTGCTTTCGGCGTACACACCTCACGACCTCGGCCGCGTGCGGACGGTGGACATGCTGACGCTGGTGCGCCAGGCGCTCGGGTTCCGGGTCAGCCTCGGACATCTGGCCGAGGTGAATCTCGGCGAGCCCAAGAGCGCGGACGGCCTGCAGAGTCTTCGCTGGTGGAAGGAGGGGCGAATGGATCTGATCGAAGCGTACTGCCGCAAGGACGTGGAGCTGACGGCGCGTCTGTTCTATCTGGGTCGCGAGAAGGGGCACCTGCTCTGCAGGGACCGCACGGGGCGGCCGCTGCGCGTGCCGGTGTCGTGGTGAGCCGCCCGGCGCTGCGGGCGATCATCTTCGACCTCGACGGCACCCTCTACGACGAGCGCGGGGGGATGCAGCGGGCGCTCGACACGACGCTCGGCGAGGCCAGCCGGCGTCTGCCGGAGTTCGATCCCGAAAGGGCGCGCGCTCTCTACCCGGAGGTCGGCCGCGAGATCTGGGAGCGGGCGAATCTCCTCGGCCCCGCCAATCCGCAGGGCGCGACGACCGAGGATCTGCGCCGCCAGGTCTGGCGCGGCGTGCTGGGGGCGCTGGGCCACGACGGCATCCGATACGACGGCGGCTCTCTGGCCGATCACCTCGCAGGGACCTACACGGCGGCGCGGCGCGCGGGGCACCGGCTGTTCGAAGACTCCGCGCCGGCACTCGCGCGGCTCGAGCAATGGGCCCGGCCCGGAGGGCTGGAGCGCATCGCGATGATCACGAACGGCCCCTCGGATCTGCAGAGGGAGAAGTTGTCCGCCTGCGGACTGGAAGGCCGGTTCGACCCGCTGATCATCTCGGCGGAGGCGGGCCGGGCGAAGCCGGACCCCGGGATCTTCCTCGACGCCGTGAGCGCCTGCGGCTTCGATCCGGCGGAAGTTCTCTACGTCGGGGACAACCCGGCTCTCGACATCGGGGGGGCCAAGAGCGCCGGTCTGGCGGCGGCGTGGGTGCGCCGGCTGGGGGAGGCGTTTCCCGGGGATCTGCCCGCGCCCGACTACACCATCGAGGACCTGCACCCCCTCGCCGAACTGGACTGGGGAGGGCGTTGAGCTGTCGGCGCCGTCTGGCGGTCGCGAGCACGGCGCTTCTGGCGGCCTGTGCGCCGGAGGCAGGGCCCCCGGCGACGGCGATGCCCCCTCCGGAGGGGTACGAGAAGGCGATCTCCCGGGAGCGGGCCGAGAAGGACCGGATGTTCCGGTACGACTCCCTCAGCCCCCTCGCGGAGTCGCTGCGCAGCCGTTTCGAGGGGCTGGAGTACTACCCGGTGGAACCGCTATTCCGCTTCGTGGGCAGGGTGGAACCACTGAAAAACCCGCGCCGCGTCGTCATTCCCGGCACCCGCGGTGAGCGGAGGGTCGCGGAGAGGTGGGCTCTGTTCGCCTTTGAAACGGGCGGCACCGTCCGGCGGCTGATGATCTACCGGATGTACGAGCCGGGGCAGAGCGAGCCCCATCCGTTCCTCGCCTTCTCCGACGCCACGACCGGACGGGAGACCTATCCGGCAGGGCGGTACGTCGACCCCGAGATCGCCACCGACGGGGTGGCGGTCGTGGACTTCAATCGCGCCTACAACCCCTGGTGCGCGTACGGAAAGCAGTACGACTGTCCGTTTCCCCCGGCGGAGAACCGACTCGACATCCCGATCCGCGCCGGCGAGCGCGGCCGGGCGCACGGCGCCGGCGACGCGCATTGAAAAAAACCCGATGAAATCGGAAAAAAACGATTGCAGGCCGCGCGCATCAGTGATAGAAAATCTGTGCCTGTCTCATATTCCCACTCAATCAAGGAGGGCTTTTCAGGCATGACGAAGACGGAACTGATCACTACGCTCGCGATGGGCGCCAACCTCGAGAAGAAGCAGGCCAAGGCGTTTCTCGAGTCGCTCACCGGCCTTGTCGAGAAGCAGGTTCGCAAGGGCGGCGAGGTCCCGATGTCCGGTCTCGGCAAGTTCAAGGTCGTCAAGAGAAAGGCGCGCATGGGCCGCAACCCGGCGACCGGCGAGCCGATCAAGATCGCGGCGAAGACCGTCGTGAAGTTCACGGTCGCGAAGAACCTCAAGGACATCGTCAAGAAGAACAAGTAAGCCCGGAGTCGAGCCGGGCCGGGACTGCGGCGTGCGCAACGCTGTGTCCCGGCCCACGCTTCGGCCCGTCCCGTGTCCGATCCGCCCCGCACACCAGGCACACCAGCCGACACGCGCCAGGCGGGCCTCACCGCCATGGCGGATCTCTTCCTTCGCGAGACCGCGTTCGTTGCCTCGTTCCACCGGCAGGCTGCGTCGCTGCAGCGTCGCGGGAATGGAGGCGATGCGCTCGCCGCTCACCTCGAGCGCGCCGATCGCAGGCTCGCCAATTTGCGCGGCTGGCTGGCGGAGGGCCACGCCGAACCGCCGCGCGTGCTCGAATCGCTCTTCCATGCCGCCGGCGCGGCCAGCGGGGCGGTAACCGCCCTCGGCGGCGGGCGGCGAACGATGCGCGCCGCTTCGGACGGCGTCGTCGCGATCGCGCGGCGCTATTCGCGCCATCTCTGCAGAGCGCTCGCGCCCGAAACGCTGTATCGCCTGTCGGGGAACTACCGCGACGTGCTGCTCTGCGACCGGTGGCTCGAGGAGCGGCTGAACGCCGGCTCGCCGAGGCGCAGCGAGGTGGTCACGCTCCGCCGGGGCGGACCGCGGGAATCTTCTCCAGGATCTGCAGGCGCAGGATCCGCCACGCCTGAGTCTTCGGATCGAGCTCGATCGCGCGGTTGACCTCCTTCAGCGCCGCTTCGTGATTTCCGGCGGTCGTGAGCGCCAGCGCGCGCGCCGCCAGCGCCGGAGCGGAGTCGGGCTTCAGCGAGAGCGTCCGTTCCGCCTGCCGGGAGAGCATCGGGACCGGCGCCTGCGAATCCTGCAGACCGCGGACACAGTCTTCCTGAACGATGGGATCCGACGGCAGCCTGCCGGCGAACTCGTTCCAGGTCGCCAGGAGCGCGGCACGGTGTCCCCGCCCGCGCAGGAGACTGATCCACAGAGTGTAGATCTCGACGAGAGCGCCCGGGTCCTGCGTCTTCCCTGCGGCCTCCTTCAGGGTCTGGATCGCCGCGTCGGCCTTCCCCGCGCGCTCGGCGATCGACGCGCGCAGCACCCGCGCGCGCGCCGCCTCCGCCGAGGCGGCCGGGACCTGCGCTTCGAGGTGGTCGAGCAGCGCAAGCGCTTCGCCGTCGCGCCCGGCGTCGAGGAGCCGGCGCGCGGCGCGCAGCACGAAATCGGGCTGGACCCCGGGCCGCGCCGCCTCCCCGGCGAGCTGCTCGATCGGTACGGCGGCCGACTGCGACTGCCGCAGGATCTGCGCGAGCTCGACGCCGGTCCTGAAGCCGGTTACCGAATCGATCAGCGTTCCCGCCGGAGTGAGGATGAGGATCGTCGGCAGACCTGTGACATTCCAGCGCCGGGCCGCGCGGCCTCCTTCCTCCGATTCGATGTCCAGGCGCGCACCGAGCCACCGGCCGTTGCCGTTCAGCACCAGCGGGTTTGTCAGGGTCTCGTCGTCGAGCCGGCGGCAGAACCCGCACCAGTCGGCGCGGAAGACGAGCATCAGCGGTGTCTCGTCGAGATGCGCATGCTGCAGAACGTCCGCCAGCGCCGGCTCGGGCGCCCACACCAGCTCGGCGCGCGCGGCGGCCGGAAGGGCGCCGAGGACGAGGGTCATCGAGACGGCGAGGCGGCGGAGCGATCCGATCATGAGCGCGACCGAATCAGGCTAGACCGGTCCCGCGAAGGCCGCAAATCGCGCGGGCGAAGCTACTTCTTCGCGCCCGCGAGCAGGTCCGGCAGCCGCTTCTGAGCCCGGGCGGAGGCGACCTTCACGCCCGCGTCGAGCTTGCGCTTGCGCGCCGTCAGCCTGGCGGCGAGCCCGCGGTCCGAGAGGGCAAGGATTTCCGCGGCCAGCAGGCCCGCATTCGCGGCGCCCGCCTTTCCGATCGCCACGGTGGCGACGGGGATGCCCGCGGGCATCTGCACGGTGGCGAGCAGGGAGTCCAGACCGTCGAGATCCGAGGAGGGCAGGGGAACGCCGATGACCGGCAGCGTCGTGCCGGCCGCGATGACGCCGGCCAGGTGCGCGGCGCCGCCGGCGCCGCAGATGATCGTTTTGAGCCCGCGCCCCGCCGCGGTGCGCGCGAACCGCGCCGCGCGGTCGGGGGACCGATGCGCGGAGAGGACGTGCAGCTCGTACGGAATCCCGAGCTCCTCGAGCGACTTCGCCGCCCCCGACATGGTGTCGAGGTCGCTGTCGCTTCCCATCAGAATCGCTACGAGCGGGCGGGGCATCGGTTTCTCCTTCAGGCCGGCGGTCCGGCGGGCACCGGGACGCTCTGCGCGATGTCGGTGCGCGCGCGGCGTCCCTCGAATGTGATCGGCAGAGCGGCGTCATAGACCCGCGCGCGGGCATCGGCGAAGCTCCGTCCCAGGGCGACGACAGCGAGCACCCGGCCGCCGGCCGTCACGACGGCGCCCGATGCGTCGCGCTTCGTCCCCGCGTGGAACACGAACACGTCGGGGGGCAGCGGCGTGTCCAGACCGGCGATCGGCGCGCCAAGACGGGGCGCCGTGGGATAGCCCGGCGCGGCGAGGACGACGCACACCGACGCTTCGCCCCGCCACCTGGGCGGCTCCGCGGGCAGGGCGCCTGACGCCGCGCCGTGCAGCAGAGGCAACAGGTCAGAAGCGAGTCGGGGCAGCAGCGTCTGCGTTTCGGGATCTCCGAAGCGCACGTTGTATTCGAGCAGCCGCGGCCCGTCGCCGGTGAGCATGAGACCGAGGAAGAGCACTCCGCGGAACGGCCGCCCTTCCGCCGCCAGACCCGCGAGTGTCGGCTGCACCATGCGGCGCAGCACGTCGTCGCGAACGGCGGCGTCGGCCCACGGGTTCGGGGAGAGCCCTCCCATGCCCCCGGTGTTCGGTCCGCGGTCGCCGTCCTCGAGTCTCTTGAAGTCCTGACAGGTGTCCAGCGCAACGGCGCGCGCCCCGTCGCAGAGGACGAAGAACGACGCCTCGCGGCCGACGAGACAGTCCTCGATGACGATGCGGTCGCCGGCGGCGCCGAAGATCCGCGTGTCCATCATCTCGCTCACCGCGCCCGCCGCCGCCGCGCGGTCGGGGCAGATCACGACGCCCTTGCCCGCCGCGAGTCCGTCCGCCTTCACGACGAGCGGATACCGGGCTTCGCGCGACTCGAGCCACCCGCGCGCGTCCGCCGCGGCGTCGAAGATCCGGAAGCCGGCCGTCGGCACGCCGTGCTTCGTCATGAATCGCTTCGCGTCCGCCTTGGAGCCTTCGAGCCGGGCTGCGGCGGCCGAGGGACCGAATGCGGGAATCCCCGCGGCCGCGAGCGCGTCGGCGACGCCGGCCACGAGCGGCGCCTCGGGACCGATGACGACGACATCGGCCCGCATCATCCGGGCGGCGCGCAGCACCGACGCCGGATCGGTGGTGTCCAGAGGCAGGCACTCGCAGAGAGCGCCGATTCCGGCGTTGCCTGGCGCGGCGGCGAGCCGGCCGAGCCGCGGACTGCGGCTGATCGCCCAGGCCAGCGCGTGCTCTCTTCCGCCGCCGCCCAGCAGGAGCACATTGAGAGGCGCGCCCGCGCCGCCGCCGCTCATGAGGCCGGGGATTCGAGCATGCGCCCCGGGAGGGGTCAAGCCCTGACCTCACGGCTCCTTGTAGTAGCGCGTCAGCGCATCCACGAGCGCGGCGGCGGTGCGATCGCGAAAAGCGCTGTCCTGCAGGAGCTTCGCGTCGGTGTCGTTGTTGAGATTGGCGACTTCGACGAGCACCTTGACCGGCACCTCGTTCGCACGGAGCACCGCCGGCACCCAGGCCCGCCCGCGCCGGATGATCCGGTCGCGCACCGGAAGATCCGGGTGGACGGCGAGCTGCTGCCGGCGCATCGCCGCGATGATCGCCGTGGCGAACTCCCGCGACAGGCCTTCGCTCTTCAGCCGGTCGCCGCGGTCGAAGTGGACCGAGGACCGCTCGCGCACCTCGCCGTAGCGGGTGTACGACCCGCTGGAGCTGCCAAAGGTTCCGCGCCGGTATCGTTCGCCGGGGATGTAGACCATGCCGCCGCGCAGCGACGGATGCAGCGAGTCGGCGTGCAGGCTGATGAAGACGATCCGTTCTTCAGGGACTCCCTGAGAGACGAGCCCGCGGAAGATCGAGTTGGCGAGATACCACCGCAGGTTCACGCCGATCGTCGTGTCCTGGCTGCTGTCGTTCCGGTGGGGCGGCGTCGTGAGGATCTCCTCCTGCGCGTCGTGGGGCAGCGACTTCGCGGAGCGGAGGGCGTATCCCTTCTTGCGGTCGCGGATCGTGGGGTGCACGACGGCGCCCGTGTCGTCCTCGAGCTTCTTCTTGAGCCGGCACATCACGTCGTAGACGTACTCGTGCTCGTTGAGACCGTGCGCGAGCGCGCCGGGATCCACGCCACCGTGACCGGCGTCGAGGATGACGTGAACCCCTTCGAGATTGCGCGCCTTCTGGCTGTTCCTGAAGGCGTCCGCCTCGGCGACGGCCCGGTCGTAGTCGGCGCGCATGGGGTCGCCGGGAGGCAGGAACTCCGGCTCGAGCAGCGCGAACGGGATCTTCACGGGGAACCCCACGGGGATCGAGGTCACGTTGGAGATGCCGTTCACGCGGGCGAGCCCGGCGGCGGTCTCGTTCACCTCGTCGGGATCGACGCGTCCGGTGTAGCGCACGACGACGGCGGAGTACAGGGCCTCGCCGGCTTTCAGATTGTAGATCGCGTATTTCCCCGTTCCGTCCTCGCCCCAGGTCAGCGCCGCGGCCGCCTTCGAGAGGCCGGGCACCGCCGCCTCGCCCTCGGCGGCCTCTTCCACGGCATCCACGCCGGCAGCGGCTTCGGCGCCCCCGCCGGGCACCGCGGGCGCGGCGACGGCCGGGCTGGCGGCCAGCGGCCATGCGGGCGCCGCGCCGGCGCGCGCCGGACCTGCGAGCGCGCGCAGACCGGGACGCAGAAGCTCCGCGGGAATCCGCACCGTCTCTTCCGCCTGAAGGAGGGGATCCTCGGATGCGGCGCTGCGCCGGACACGCGTGAAGTTCGCGCCGTCCCCCGTCAGCCAGAGCGCGGCGTCCCAGAGCGTCTCCCCATACGTCTCGAGCGGCGAGCCGCCCGGGTAGTGGATCCACTCGCCGCCGGCCGCCGCGTCCTGCGGGAAGGCGGCGCGCAGCAGGGAGACCCGGCGCTCCTCGCCGAGGAGCGCGAACGGGATCGGCACGCGCTGGCCGCGGGCCGGCGCCGCCGGCCCGCCCGCCGCGTCGCGCACCTTCTGCCAGGCGACCCCGGGCGCGCACCATCGCCGCGTGAACGCCGCCCAGCCTTCGCCGGGAGCGACTGCAGCCTCGAGGAGCAGGGTGCGGCCTCCGTCGAGGCGCACCGAGGCGTTTCCCTCGATCGGCGCCCGGACCGCGCGGGGGGACGGGGCCGGCGCTGCCGCCGGAGCCGGAGCGCGCGCCGGAGAGGACGCCGCCGCGGAAACCAGAGCGGACAGAAGCGCGAACGCCGGGAGCGCGGGGCGCCGCAGCCGGATCACGAGACCGCGGCGGCGGCGAGGCGGCTCTCGAACCGCAGCGCCGGCTGCGCGCAGAATCCCACGGCGCTCTCGATGGCGGACGCCGCCCGGAAGATCCGCCGCTCGCCGAAGGGCGGTCCGATGACCTGCAGTCCGATGGGAAGACCCGTGCCCGAGAGGCCGCAGGGGAGCGAGAGGGCCGGCACGTTGGCGAGGTTGCTCGTCGCCGTGAAGATGTCGCTCAGATACATCGCCAGCGGATCGGCGCTCTTCTCGCCGATGCGGAATGCCGGGGTCGGCGCGGTCGGCGTCAGCAGCAGATCCACTTTCCGGAACGCCTCGAGAAAATCGGCGCGCAGACTCTCGCGCACGCGCTGCGCCTTGAGATAGAACGCGTCGTAGTAGCCCGCCGAGAGAACGTAGGTTCCCAGCATGATGCGCCGGCGAACCTCGTTGCCGAAGCCGGCGCCGCGCGTGTCGGCGTACAGGGACTCAAGGTCCCGCGCGCCCGCGGCGCGCGGGCCGTAGCGCACGCCGTCGAAGCGCGCCAGGTTCGACGAGGCCTCGGCGGTGGCCACGATGTAATAGGTCGCGATCGCCCATTCGGTGTGCGGGAGCGAAACCGGAACGACGCGGCCGCCGCCGGCGCGCACTGCCTCGATCGCGCGCTCGACCTGCGCGCGGACGTCCCCGTCTGCGCCGGGGCCGAAGTACTCCTCAGGCACTCCGAACGTGAGCCCCGAGAGCGGCTCGCCGCAGGCGGAGACGTAGTCGGGCACCGGCTCCGGCGCCGAGGTGTCGTCGAGGGGATCGGCCCCCGCAATGACCCCCAGCAGCAGCGCCGCGTCCTCCGTGGAGGCGGTGAGTGTGCCGATCTGATCGAGCGACGACGCGAACGCCACGAGCCCCGAGCGGGACACGCGGCCCCAGGTCGGCAGCAGCCCGACGATCCCGCACAGCGACGCCGGCTGGCGGACCGAGCCTCCCGTGTCGGATCCGAGCGCGGCGGGGACGATGCCCGAGGCCACGAGCGCCGCGGAGCCGCCCGACGATCCGCCCGGCACGCGCTCGGGGTCCCACGGATTGCGGCACGGCTCGAACGCGGAGTTCTCGGTGGAGGAGCCCATCGCGAACTCGTCCATGTTCGTCTTCGCGAGGATCACGGCGCCGGCGGCGCGCAGGCGGGCGATCGCGGTGGCGTCGTACGGCGGCTGATACCCGCCGAGGATCTTCGACGAGCAGGTCGTCGGCGAATCCACCGTGCAGAGGTTGTCCTTCAGCGCGACCGGGATGCCCGCGAGCGGGCCTGGATCCTCCCCCCGGCGCACCGCGGCGTCCACCGCGCGTGCCGCGGCGAGCGCAGCGTCCGCCGGAAGATGATTGATCGCGCCCAGGCGCCGGCCGAGCGTGCCCGCGGCTTCGAGCCGCTCCGCGCACAGCGCTTCGGCGGAGAGAGCCCCCGTGCGCACCGCGCGCGCGAGGGCGCGAAGACCGGGTCTCGCTCCGGCACCGCGAGCAGCGCCTGCGTGGCTCATCAACCGATCAGATGACCGGCGGCACGCGGAACAGGCCCGCTTCGGACTCCGGGGCCGCCGCCAGAGCGCGGTCGCGCGGAAGGGAGGGACGCGGCTCGTCGTCGCGCAGCCGGCCGCCGGGCGGGGGCGAGGCCCCCGCCTGCGCCGGCTCCTGCGGAAGACTTTCCAGCTTGCGGATGTAGTCCAGGATCGACCCGAGCTGACGCGCGAAGGACTCGGCTTCCGACTCGGTGAGCCGAAGATGCGCGAGGCGGGCGACCTTGAGGACGTCGGCGGGGGAGATCGGCATTCCGCGCAGTTCCAACGGAATCCTAGCATGTGCCGGGGTGTGACAATCCCTTTACAGGGTCCTCGCTGACAACACTTTGACTCGACCAGATCGCGGGCGTAATCTCCCCCTGTATGTTGACGGCGCGGTGCGTGCGCCCCGCCCGGCCGGCCTCACGGACCCCTCTCCGGCTGCGCGCGAGGGTTTTCACTCGCTCGGTGGTCCTCTGCCTGCCGCTGCTCCTCTGTGCAACCGCGGCCGCTGCGGTTCTCGATGGTGTTCCGCTCATCGGTCTAGTGAGCGATCCGGGCGGCGCCGGTCTCTCAGGCGTCGTCGTGGTGCTGAGCCCCGAGAGCGCGCCGGCGCAGGTGCTCACGGCAACGTCGCACGAGGACGGCCGCTACGCGTTCGAGCCTTTGCAGGCCGGTGTGTACCGCCTGATGGCGGTGAAGTCCGGGTACACGACCGCGGTCAGCCGCGTCGACACGGCGCTGGGCGCCACGCTCGACTTCGTGCTCAAGCCGCGCGCGCCGCGCGATCGCGAGCTGGCCGAGGATCCCGACTGGATGCTTCGGTACCCGTCACGGGACATTCTTCGCTCCGAGGAGCCCGAGGTGGCCGGTCAGCCCGAGGCGCAGGCGCCGGCGATCTCGCGCTCGCTCGAGCTGCCGATCGACGGCGAAGTCCAGCAGTGGTTCTCGAGCGACTCGCCTCTCGACGCGCCGGGCGGCGCGCAGAACGACTCGAGCGGCACGCTGACGACGGTGCATCTGGCGATGCAGGTTTCACAGCGGCTCGATCTGGGTCTCTCCGGCGAGATCGGCCGCGACGACCTGCGCTCCGCGAGCGCGTTGACCGGCCCGGGCGCCGTCTCTGCGCTTGAGCGTACCAGCGCTGCCGACCGCGTGGGCGTGACGATGGGTCTCGCGACGGGCGAGGTGTCGCGGCTGCGCATGGAAGCCCGGTATTCGCGGGACATCGTGAGTCTCGGCGAGGGGCAGTCGTTCGGCAGCATCGACGGCGAATCGCACAGCGTGACCCGATCCTGGCAAGGCCAGTGGCACTCCGCGATCGGCCGCTCCGGCACCGTGGACGTTTCGGCTCTCTACATCGATGCGATCGGCCGCGAGTTCGATGCGGCGGCGCAGGCCGCCGATCCGGTCGTCAATCGTCTCTGGCGGGCCGGAGGCCGGTACGCGACCAGCGTCGGCGAGGACCACCAGGTCGAGGTCGGGTTCGGCGCGCGCGTCCTGGAACTCGACGGACCGACCGGGCGGCAGGTGGCCCGCGCCGGAGTCTGGAGCCCGGTGACGTTTGCAGGTCCGGGGTCCTCGGGTCTGGCGCTCCATCTGCGCGGCGCCGAAGCGTGGACCGCCCTGCCCGCGCTGACGGTGGACGTCGGCGTGGACTACCGCCGCACGCTCGAAACGGTCGATGTCGAGTATCTGATCCCGCAGGCTGGCGTCGTCTGGGCGCCGTTCCCCGCGACGAAAGTCCGTGCCGGCGTTTCGTGGGCCTCGGAGCAGCAGCGCGGCCAGGCGGCGCTCGACGTGCCTCCCTCCGCGATGACCGACCTGAGCGACGACTCGCGCATGGGATACGTGCTGCAGATCCAGCAGCGCATCGGCGACCAGACCGTCATCTCGATCTCGGGCGAGTTCACGCCGGTGAGCTTCGAAGCGGCCGACTTCGCCGCGGCGGAGTTCGCGGACTTCGCGCCCACCGACCAGGTCTACATGTCGGAGGGCGAAGCCTCGTCGCACGAAGTCGGCCTCGCGGTCGAGCAGCGCTGGCCCGGCTTGACCGCCCGGGTCGAGGCGAAGGCGGGCCGGCTCGACGGCCGCTACGCCGCGACGATCCCCGGGGAGCCGGTGTGGGCTCTGCAGGACGGCGTGTTCGAGTACGCCGTCGGCAAGCTCAGCGCGCTCACTCAGCGCTCCGGCAGCGAAGTGATCCTGGAAATCCGGGATCTCTCCGACGCCGCTGGCCTCTACGCCGACGGCCCGCGCCAGGAGCTGACACTCGTGACCTTCCGCATCGCGCAGGATCTGCCGTTCATCCACCTCGGCGAGACCAGGTGGCGGTTCCTCTTCGGGACCCAGAATGTGGTCCGGCAGTGGGCGGCCGACACGAAGACCACCGGCGGAGGCATGGTCCCGACGCTGGCGGCCGAGAACCGGGTCGCCGGAGGGGTCTCGGTTCAGTTCTGAGGCGCCGTCCCGGCGAGCGACCGGGCTGAATCAAAAACCCGGATCGCGGATTCTCGTATCCGAAAAATTGGATACTGGAATCCTGATCGAGCTTCCCGCGACTATACTTTTCGCCGAATCCACCGCATCGGCGATGGTATTGAGTTTGCTGCCCTCATACCGGGTGATCAGGTGACGGAGAGCGGCTCCAGCAGGGGCGGGACCGGGTGGGGCGACGCGGGGGTTGGCCCGCGCGGGCGGATCGCGATCGCGCTGTGCGCCGTCCTGTTTGTCCTGGGGGTCGCGAGCCTCCTGCGCAACAGCAACCTGCACACCCCGGACGACGGGGCCGCCTGGACAGACTTCGGCGGCAACGTCGTGCTCGTGGACGTGGTGCCGGGCGGTGCTGCGGAGCGCGCGGGTCTGCGGGTCGGAGATGTCCTGCTATCGATCGGCGGCGAGCCGGTCGCTTCATCGATCTCCGCCGAGAGCCGGCTCTGGAGCGTCCCCGTCGGCGGCGCGGTCTGGGAAGTCCTGAGAGACGGAGACCCGCGACAGGTGCGGCTCACCCCCGACGACCGGCCCCTGACCCGGCCGCCGCTCGCGAACTATCTGGCGATCGTCGGCTTCTTCTTCCTGGTGACCGGCGCCCTCGTGTCGCTGCGCCTGCCGGGAACCCGGCTGGCCGTCCCGCACGGACTGCTGTCGGTGGGGCTCTTCTGCGTTCTCGCCCTGTCCGACACGCCGAAGGCCGACGGCCTCGACTGGGTGCTCTTCTGGCTCGACCGGGCCGGGCGGATCCTCGTGCCCTCGGCCTTCCTGCACTTCGTCTTCGCGTTCGTGCGCCGCGACGGCGCGCGCATCCCGCGCTGGCGGACGGCGGCGCTCTATCTCCCCGCGGCTCTGCTCGGCGCCTCGGCGCTGCTGCTGGTCGCGCTTGGGCGGGCCGCCTCGGCCGAGAACCCCGCCGCCGCCATCGACCTGCAGAACCGTGTCGAGCTGGGGTGGATGACCGCCGCATTCCTGACCGGCGTGGCGACGCTCGCCGCGGCGTATCTCAGGCACTCGTCCCGCGCGGTGCACCGCCAGCTCCGGTGGATGCTCTGGGGAACGGCGTTCGGCATCCTTCCAATCGCGCTGCTCTACATGCTGCCTACCGCGCTCGGCCTGCAGCCGGCGATCTGGGCCCCCGCGACGGCGCTGCCCATGATCCTGATTCCGCTTGCGCTCTCGTCGGCGCTGCTGCGCTACCGGCTGGCCGATCTCGAGCTGTTCATCAAGCGCGGCGTCGCCACCATCTCGGTCGTCTTCTTCACGCTGGCGGCCTACGAGCTGATCTGGACCCTCTTCGGAGAGCTGCTGCCCGAGCGCTTCGATCCCGATGGCTTCGCCGCCGCGGGACTCGCGGCGCTGGCGACGGCGCTTCTGTTCTCGCAGCTGCGCGTCTTCACGCTGTCGCTCGTGGACCGTCTGTTCTACCGCGGCAAGTACAACTTCCGCCGCACGCTGATGACTTTCGGCCGCGAGCTGAACTCCGAACTCGATCTCGACGCGCTCCTCTCGAAGATCGAGCGCCGGGTCGCCGACACGATGGACTTCGATCGAATCGGGATCTGGCTCGCCGATCCCGTCACCGGCGATCTGGTCCGCCGTGGCGCCCGGGCGGCGGAGGCGGCGCGTCTCGCCGGCGGCCCCGAGTGGCGCGATCGCCTGCGCGGCCTTTCCTGGATCGCCGTCGAGGATCTGCCGGCCGGCTCCGACGCGACCGCCGCGTTGCACGCCGCCGGTCTCACGACCCTGTTCCCGCTGCGCGTGAAGGGGACGCTCCGCGCCCTGCTCGCCGTCGGGGCGCGGCACACCGGAGACCCGCTGAACAGCGAGGACGTCGAGATGCTCGTCACCCTCTGCGCACAGGCGGCGTCGGCGATCGAGGCGGCGCGGCTGCTCGACGAGCTGGGGGACAAGGTCTCCGAGATCGAAAGTCTGCGCCGCGCGAACGAGAACATCCTCGAGTCGAGCCGCATCGCGATCCTGGTGATCGACGAGGAGGGCACGGTCCTCAACCTCAACCGGGCGTCGGAAGACCTGACTGGCGTGCCCCGCGCCGAGGCGCGCGGCCGGTCGATCGGCGACGTCTATGCGCTGCCGCTCGTGCGCGGGATCGAGCAGTTGCTCGCGCGCGCGCGCCGCGGCGGCGAGGACGGCGAGCCGCTGCGGGTCTTCAGGTCGGCGATCAGCGACCGGTCGGGTCGGCGCCTGCGCGTGAACCTGTCGATCGCGCCGCTCGAAGGGCCGCCACTGGACACGGACCGGAGCGGCGCCGCCCGGCGGCACGGCGGCTGGGTGATCACGCTCGACGACGTGACCGATCAGGTCCGCATGGAAGAGACCCTCATGCGCCAGGACCGGCTGGCGGCGATCGGGCTCCTCGCTTCGGGGGTCGCCCACGAGGTGAACACGCCGCTCACCGGCATCTCGAGCTATGCGCAGATGCTTCTCGAGGAAACCGATCCGTCCGATCCCCGCTACGAGCTGCTGCGCAAGATCGAGCGGCAGACGGCGCGCGCGTCCACCATCGCGACGGGGCTGCTCAACTTCAGCCGGGGCACCGGCGAGGAGCACAAGGACGCCCTCGATCTCGCAGAGATGATCGACGAGGCGTTGACCCTCATCGAGCCGCAGCTGCGGGGCACCGAGATCCGCATCGAGCGGGCCCTGGTTCCGGGCCTGCCGCCGCTGCAGGGTCACCGGGGCAAGCTGCAGCAGGTCGTGCTCAATCTTCTGCTCAACGCCCGCGACGCGCTCGACGGACGCGGCACGATCCGCGTGGCGCTCCATGCGCTGCGCGATCGGGTCCGCATCGAGGTGACCGACGACGGGTGCGGGATCGCCGAGGAGGATCAGAGGCGCATCTTCGACCCGTTCTTCACGACCAAGCAGCCCGGCAAGGGGACGGGGCTGGGGCTCGCGCTGTCCTGGAACATCGTGAAAGAGCACGGCGGGGAGATCGGCGTCGAGAGCCGCGTCGGAGAGGGAACGACCTTCACGGTCGATCTGCCCCTGACCCGGCAGGTGTCCGCGCGTGGCTGATTCGGGGACGCAGACCGCGGTCTCCGGCCGCGCGGGCGCCGCCGGACTGCCCGGCCAGGTCCTCGTGGTGGACGACGAAGAGGTCGTTCAGGACGTTCTGCGCCGTCTCCTCGGCCGCGCCGGGTACGGGGTCACGATCACCGGGTCCGGCGAGGAGGCGCTCTCGGTGCTCGAGCGTCAGCGCTTCGACGCCGTGCTGCTCGACCTGATGCTTCCCGGCCGCGACGGAATGTCCGTGCTTCAGGAGATCCAGACGAACCACCCGGAGCTGCCGGTGCTCATGATGACCGCCTTCAGCTCCGTCGAGACCGCCGTCGAAGCGATGAAGGTCGGCGCCTTCCATTACCTCCCCAAGCCGTTCAAGAACGAGGAGGTCCTGAATCTCATCGGCCAGGCGATCAACCAGCTGCGTCTCCGGGAGGAGAACCAGCAGCTTCGGAAGGCTCTGCTCGAGCGGCATCGTTTCGAAAAGATCGTCGGCCGCAGCCGGCCGATGCAGGACCTCTACCGGATGGTGGATCAGGTGGCCCCGACCCGCTCGACGGTCCTGATCCAGGGGGAGAGCGGTACCGGCAAGGAGCTCTTCGCCCAGGCGCTCCACCAGAGATCCGGCAGGGCCGCCTACCCGTTCGTGGTGGTCAACTGCAACTCCATCCCTCCCGACCTGCTCGAGGCCAACCTGTTCGGGCATACCCGGGGGGCCTTCACGGGGGCGGCGACCGCCCGGAAGGGCTTCGTCGAGGCGGCGGACGGGGGGTCGATCTTCTTCGACGAGATCAGCAGCATCCGTCCTGAAATCCAGACGAAGCTCCTGCGGGTGATGCAGGAAAAGGAGTTCACGCCGATCGGCTCCACCGAGCCGGTCCGGGTGGATGTTCGAATCATCGCTGCGACCAATGTCAATTTGAAAACCCTGGTCGAGCGGGCCGAGTTCCGCGAGGATCTGTACTACCGCCTCAACGTGATCACCCTGACCTTGCCCCCCCTGCGGGACCGGATAGAGGACGTCCCTCTGCTGGTCGAGCATTTCCTGCAAAAATTCGCCGCGGAGAACGGCCGGGCGATCGAGCGATTCACGCCGGAGGCCCTGAACCGCCTTGTCCGCTACCCCTGGCCAGGCAACGTCCGCGAGCTCGAGAACGTCATCGAGCGAGCAGTGGTCCTGTGCACGGGGCGCGAGGTCGGTCTGGAGCTGTTGCCCCCGGACGTCCGGGAGTCGCACCAGGCGGCTCTCGACGAGAGCGGTGGGGACCTCCCGCCGGGTGTCTCATTCAACGAGGCTGTGGATGCTTACGAGCGCCGGCTGATCGAGTCGGCGCTGACCCGTGCGCAGGGGGTGCAGAAGAAGGCGGCCGAGCTCCTCGGGCTGAAGCCGACCACCCTCAACGAGAAGCTCAGGCGGTTCCGCACCCCCTGACCCCGCCGATCGCCCGGCACTCGTTGACAATCCCTGCTGCAATTGTTCAGCGGCTTCCCCACGACGAGTGTGCGAATCCGGTTGACTCTCTCGCGCGATCAAGTAAATAGATGGCCCTGAGGGGGGGGCAAGCAATTCTTGACATCCTTGGCCATGCACCGTATAAACGGCGCTCTTTTTGCCCCCGAGAATTCAGTTTTCGTGCCCTCGACGCCACTCATCCACCGGTCCGACGACCAGGGAGGGGCATTCGCGAGGGCGCAAGCGCTTGAATTGAAGCGTCGGGGGGCCGCACCCGCCCCCCGCGACAAGGGCTGCTCGCCGGCCCGCAGGATTGCGATGTGGCCGGGCGCCGCTGGCGCCCCCGCATGGAGGAAGTCATGAAGTTGACCCGCCTGATCGCCGTCGCCGCGCTCCTCGTGACCGTGGCCCTGTCCGCGCGCGCGGACAACATAACGGGCCGCGTAACGGTGACGATCCTCGACGAGTCGGGGACTCCGTTCCCGGGAGTCGTGGTCACCCTGTCCAACCTCAAGGCGCTCGCGCCTCCGGTTTCGGTCCAGACCAACGGAGAGGGGAAGGCGGTCTTCGGAGTCGTTCAGGCCGGAGGCGGGTATCGCATCACCATCGAAGCGCCGGGCTACGCCAAGATCCAGGAAGACAACATCACCGTCGCGGGGAACAGCGCCAGCCCGTTCCTCTTCAAGCTGCTGGCCGAACGGATCGAAAAGGTGAAGGTCGAAGCGTCGCGCTCGAAGGCCGACCTCGACGAGCCGCTGTCCACCAGCTTTTCGGCGGAGTTCCTCGATGACCTGCCGATCATCGGCAACAGCTACCAGGACGCCCTCACCCTCGCCCCCGGCGTTCAGGACACCGACGGCGACGGCAACCCGAACGTGAACGGCGCGCGCGAGCGCGACTTCAAGGCGACCCTCGACGGCATCTCCAACGTCGACCCGCTGACCGGAACGTTCATGTCGAACATCAACCCGGACGCCATCGAAGAGATCGAAGTCGTGGCGGAAGGGGCCGACGCCTCTTACGGCGGGGCCGTCGGCGGGTTCGCCAAGGTCATCACGAAGCAGGGGAGCAACGACTTCGAAGGGCTGGTCAAGCTGACCTATCGCAACGACAAGATCGACGGCAACGGCGCGCAGCCCGAGCCGGCCGAAAACTTCCAGTACGACTATTACCGGCCCGGCGTCTCGATCAACGGTCCGATCGTGAAGGACAAGCTCTTCTACGCCGTCAATGCCGACTACGACAACATCGGAGAGCCGATCGCCCTCGGCGACGGCTCGTCGGTCGTCATCAAGACCACCGGGTGGAGGCACCTCGACAAGCTGACCTGGCAGGCCAGCCCCCGCAACAAGCTGAACTTCCAGTTCTCCTCCGACCCGTTCGAGGTGGGCCCCCTGTCGAACTTCGGCGGCTTCTCGGCCCTCGCGAGTCTCGATTCCGGGTTCAACTATACGCAGGGCGGCCCGACCTACTCCGTGACCTGGCAGGTTCCGTACAACCAGAACCTGCAGATCACGTCGATCATCGGGTTCTCGGACACGAGCATCTCGTTCAAGCCGACGACGCGACACGAGCTGAACGAGTGTGTCTTCGACCCGTCCGCCGACTCGGTCAAGCGTCCGGCAGGACCGATCGACGAGGACTACTGCATCAACGACGATACGGGCCGCGTCTCGGGCTCCTACTACCAGGACTACGAGGACAAGCGGCAGCGGCTCACCCTGAAGTCCGATGCCACGCTGTTCGTCAGCGAGTTCATCGGCAAGGAGCATATCTTCGACTTCGGTGTCGTGGCCGAGGACGTGCACTACGAGAACGACTTCGTCCTGTCGCCGTTCAGCCTCTTCCAGAACGAGCCGGCGAGCGCCGACGTCGACGGCTCCACCATCAGCTTCACCGCCGGCGGCCAGTTGTTCCGCACCACCTACGTGCCCGGGTCGCCGGACAGCGTGAACAACGAGGCCGACGGGCGCCGCTACGGGGCGTACATCCAGGACACCTTCCGGCCCCACCCGCGGGTGTCCATCAAGGCGGGCGTGCGGCTCGACTACGAGAAGATCTCCGCTCCGGGCTGGGAGACCTTCGATCCGAAGGACCAGTATGCCCGGTTCATGCACGCCTACAACGTCTGCAACCCGGACCTCGACCCGTCGGTCGAAGGCATCTGCACGGCGCTCGCCATGGGCAACTTCATCGCCTATCAGGACCTGCCGGCGAACAGCGACCTGATCACCTACGTCGAGGACGGTCGCGTGCGCGTCCGCAAACCGGGCCACGTCGACATCGACAACACCAATCTCGGCCCACGCATGTCGGTCTCGTGGGATCCGTGGGGCGACTTGAAGACCAAGTTCGCCGCCACCGCGGGCCGCGGCTACGGCGAGATCTTCCTGCAGGTCCCGACTCGCGAGCAGGGGGCGGACAGCTTCACCGAGGTGTACACGGTCCGGCAGAGCACGGTCGCGGATCCGAATTTCCCCGGCGGCACCCGCGTGATCCCGGTGGTGGACCAGAATCCCAGCAGCACCTCGGAGCCCTCGGTCACCTACGTCGATCGCAACCTGCGCACGCCGTACGTCGACGAGTTCACCTTCGGCGTCACCCGCGAGATCTTCGCCGAGACGTCGCTGTCCCTGACCTACATCCACCGCGACTTCAAGGATCAGTTCCAGGACATCGACATCAACCACTTCGCGCAGGACCACGGCGACAACGGCCTGCCCTGCTTCCGGATCCCCGAGAAGGGGATCTTCGTCCCGCAGGGCAAGCCGGACGGCAAGTTCGACGACTGCGCCGGCCGGTCGGCCTTCGTGCCGGGCGGCCCCTTCGGCGGCGGCACCTTCGTCGAGATCCCGGATGACATTCCGGACCTTCTGCTGCGCAATCCGTTCTTCAACCAGATCTTCCAGATCGGCAACTACAACACCGAGCAGTACCGCGCCTACAAGCTCGAGTTCGTCCGCCGCATGCACCACAACTGGGAGATGGAAGCCTCCTACGTCTGGTCGAAGGCGTTCGGTCAGGCCGAGGACTACCTGCAGTCGGTGGGCGACGATCCGACGACGATCCAGGACGAGAAGGGCTACGTCGGCTATGACCAGCGGCACGTCGTCAAGATCAACACCCGGACAAAGATCCCCGTCACCGGCATCACGATGGGCATCATCGCGAACTGGCAGTCGGGGCTGCCGTACTCGCTCACCCAGGTCGCCGCGTCCCTCGATCGGCAGGTCGCCTTCGGATCGCTCACCAAGGGGTACAACCAGGTCCGCACGACCTACCCGTCCAGCCAGCGCAACGACCACCGGAACGACAGCTACTTCACCCTCAGCCTTTCGGGCAAGAAGGAGTTCCGGATCAAGAGCGCCAACCTGACGGTGGTGGCCGAGGTCGCGAACCTTTTCAACGACGACACCCGCTACGTCTCGAATGTGCGCAACGACGCGGCAGACGCCTTCCGCAGGTTTGGGCGCTTCTTCGAGTTCACCTTCAAGCTGAACTTCTAGAACCGGGGCGGGGGGGGCGGGCGATTTTCTTGCCCCCCGGGCGGGTTGAGAGTAGATTCGAGTCCCGGTCCCAGGGGGGTCCAATGAACGCAAGACTCACCGCCGTCCTCTTCCCGCGCATGCGCCAGGCGACGCGCACCCTCAGCATTCTGCTTCCTCTGCTCGCCCTCACCGCGGCGCCGTCCCTCGCCGCGCACGTCGTGCATTTCAAGAACGGGTTCGAGCTCGTAGTCGAGAAAATCCGGTACGACGGTCAGACGGCGTTCGTGACCTTCAACGACGGCAGCGAAGCCGGCTTCCCGGTATGGGTCATCGATTCTGTCGACATCGGCAAGGCGGTCTCGTCAGGCCCGCCCGCAAAGCGGAAGCAGGGAACCGACTCCCCCAGTAGTCCGCTCGGCGTTCATTCGTGGACCGGCGCCCCGAAGAGCGCGAAGGACTTCCTGATCCTCAACAGCCAGAGCGCCATCAAGGTGCCGCACGGCAAGAGCATTCCCGTCGGCTTCAGCTTCGGGAACGAGGACAATCTCTTCAGGTCCGCCCCCTCCGGGCCGGTCACTCCCGACGGCAAGGTCGGCATCAACATCAAGGACCGGATGGGCCGGGACGGTTCCTCGGCGGCCGGCGCCCAGACGACTCCCGGCGCGGCCCAGTCAGGGCCACCCAAGATCCGGCCGATCAAGATCGAAACGGATCAATAGCCCGTTCCGCGCCCGGTTGCTCCGGGCGCGCCCGCTCCCCGACAATCCCGCACGACCGGTGGCGCTCCGCACAGGGGGCGGCCGCCGGCTTTTCGCATGATCCGCTTCCACAACACCGCTTCGGGGCAGCTCGAAGAGTTCGTCCCGATCGATCCACCGAACGTGGGGCTCTACACGTGCGGCCCGACGGTCCACGACACCGCCCATATCGGGAACTTCAGGACCTTCACCTGGGAGGACCTGCTCCGCCGGTTCCTGGAGTACGCCGGCTTCCTTGTGCGCCACGTCATGAACATCACCGACGTGGACGACAAGACGATCGCCAAGGCGCAGGCCCGGGGTGTCGCCCTGGACGCGTACACCGCGCCGTTCATCGAGCGCTTCCTCGAGGATCTCGACGCCCTGCGCTTCCGGCGGGCGCACGAGTACCCGCGCGCGACGCATCACGTGCCCGGGATGATCGCTCTCATCGAGCGCCTGCTGGCGGCGGACATCGCCTATGTTCGGGACGGCTCGGTCTATTTTCGCATCGACCGTTTCCCCGGCTACGGCCGGCTCTCCGGCGTCGGGCGCCGGTCCCTGCGCCTGGGCACGAGCGTCGATGTCGACGAATACGACAAGGACGATGCGCGGGACTTCGTGCTCTGGAAAGCGCCGAAGGAGGCGCACGAGCCGCGCTGGGACGCGCCATTCGGCCCCGGCCGGCCCGGATGGCACATCGAATGCTCGGCGATGAGCATGAAGTACCTCGGCGAGAGCTTCGACATCCACACCGGGGGGGTGGACAACATCTTTCCGCATCACGAGAACGAGCTCGCGCAAAGCGAGGCGGCGACCGGCCGTCCCTTCGTCCGGATGTGGATGCATGCGGCGCATCTGCAGATCGAAGGCGAGAAGATGGCGAAGTCGGCGGGGAACTTCCTGACCCTGCGCGACCTGGTCGCGGAAGGCCATGCGCCGCGCACCCTGCGCCACCTGCTCATCGGCACGCACTACCGCAAGTCGCTCGCCCTCTCCCGGGACACGCTGCGGCAGGCCGCCACCGAGCTGTCCCGGTTCGATGCGCTGCGCTTCCGGCTCGAGAACGAGCCGCCGGCGGCGGATGCGAATCCCGCCCTCGCGGAAGCGGCCGGGACCGCGTCGGCGGAGTTCCGGCGGACCCTGTCCGACGATCTCAACGTCGCGGAGGCGATGGCCATTCTGTTTGGACTGCTGCGGGAAGTGAACACGGCCCTCGACGCCCGGCGGGTCTCAGTCGTGGAGCGCGACGCGGTCCTCGCGGTGCTCCACGGCGCCGATGGCGTTCTGGGAACGCTCGAATGGCCGGAGGAGATCCCCGACGCGGCGGTCGAGGCGCTGATCCGGCGGCGCCAGGAAGCGCGGGCGGCGAAGGACTTCGCGGAATCGGACCGCATCCGCATCGAGCTGGCGGCGCGGGGGATTCTCCTCGAGGACACGCCGCACGGCCCGCGCTGGAAGAGGCGCGGGCCGGGAGACTGATTCGCATCAGAAGCGAAGTCCTCGCGCGCCGGGCAGGCAGTGAGCGCCGCCCGGGACCCTGCAAATCTACAACCGGCTTCCGGAGCCGCGTGCGGCGCGCGGGTGGGCGGCCGAAATGTCCGGCGTTCCGGCACCCACCGCTTTTCTTTGACCGGCCGGACCGCGGGTCCGGCCGTCCAAGGGGGAGTGGTGCTGCGTTCCATTGGGCGGGCGGCCGCGCCGCGGCGCGCGGGGGGCGCCCCGAAGAGCGCAGAAACGGGGGATACTCCGCCGCCTCCCACTCGAAAGGACTCCGATGCCTGCACCCCTGCTGCTGATGGCGGCCCTGACCGTCGCCCCCGCGCCGGTTCCCGACGAAACCATTGCGAAGCTGTCCGCCGATCTGACCGCTCGATACGGCGAGACGGAGCGGCCGCGCATCGAGCGCGGCATCCGCCAGGCCGCAGGGTTCTGGCGCGCGGAGGACGGCGACGCGAAGGAATTCGAGTCGGTCGTGCGCGAGCTGCTGGCCCCCGATGAGGCCGCCCGCGACGCACTGTTCAGCCGCATGGAATTCGTGCTCGAGTCGTTCGACGGCCACATGAACGAGATCGGAAGGGACTTCCGCCGGCAGGCCGACCTCGACATCGGCCCCATTCTCCCGGTGGACGAGATCCTCGGCGGGTACAGCCCGTCGGCGCACTTCGTGGACGACGCCTTCGAGAACCGGCTCGCCTTCGCGGTTCTTCTGAACTTCCCGATCACGACCCTCGCGCAGCGCCTGAGAGACGGCGAGTCGTGGACGCGCCGCCAGTGGGCCGAGGCCCGGCTCTCCGACCGCTTCTCGAAGCGCATTCCGGCGGAAGTCGCGCTCGAGATCGCCGCCGCCGGCGCCGAGGCGGACCGCTACATCGCCGGCTACAACGTCTGGATGCACCACCTGGTGGACGCGCAGGGGAACCGTCTGTTCGCGCCGAAGCTGCGGCTGCTGTCGCACTGGAATCTGCGCGACGACCTGAAGGCGAACTACGCCCATCCGAAGCAGGGCCTCGCGCGCCAGCGGCAGATCGCCCGCGTCATGGACAGGATCGTCACGCAGACAATCCCCGCGGCGGTCGTGGACAACCCCGGCGTCGACTGGAATCCGGTCACGAACTCGGTGACGGCGGCCGCCGTGAAGGATTCCGACAGGCCGCTCCCGGAAGGGATCGCGGTTTCGAGCGCCCCCGAGCCCGACACGCGCTACAGGATGCTCCTGGAGACCTTTCGCGTCTCGCGGCTCGCCGACCCGTACTCTCCGACGGCCCCGACTCTCATCGCGCGGCGCTTCGATGAGGACCGGCAGATCCCCGAGGAGCGGGTGCGCGCCATGCTCGAGTCGGTGCTGTCCTCACCGCTCGTGCCGAAGGTCGCGGCGCAGATCCAGAAGCGGCTCGGCCGCCCGATCGAGCCGTTCGACATCTGGTACAGCGGCTTCCTCGCGCGCGGCGCGCACCCAGAAGAGGAGCTCGACGCGATCACGCGGAAGAAATACCCCACCGCACAGGCCTTTCAGGACGACCTGCCGAACATCCTCACCGCTCTCGGCTTCACGCCCGAAAAGGCCCGCTGGCTCGCCGACCGGATCGTCGTGGACCCGGCGCGGGGGAGCGGGCACGCGATGGGGGCCCACCGGCGCGGCGACAGGGCGCACCTGCGCACGCGCGTCGAGAAGGAAGGGATGAACTTCAAGGGCTTCAACATCGCCATCCATGAGCTGGGGCACAACGTGGAGCAGACCTTCTCGCTGAACGAAGTGGACTCGACGCTTCTCGAAGGCGTGCCGAACACGGCGTTCACCGAGGCGCTGGCGTTCGTGTTCCAGGCGCACGATCTGGAGCTGCTCGGACTCGCACGGCCTGATGCGCAAACCGATGCGCTGCGGACCCTCAACGACTTCTGGGTGACCTACGAGATCGCCGGCGTCGCGCTCGTGGACATGGCGTTGTGGCACTGGATGTACGACCACCCCGACGCCGCTCCCGCGCAGCTCAAGGAGGCGACGCTCCGGATCTGCCGGGACCTGTGGAACAAGTACTACGCCCCCGTCTTCGGCACCCGGGACGTCGTCTACACCCTGGGCATCTACTCGCACATGGTCGACAGCTTCATGTACCTGCCGGACTACCCGCTGGGTCACCTGATCGCATTCCAGATCGAGCAGCAGGTGCGCAAGGCGGGGAATCTCGGGACGGAGTTCGAGCGCATGGCGGTCACCGGCAACGTCGCTCCCGACATCTGGATGAAGAAGGCCGCGGGATCGCCGGTGGGCGCGAAGGCCTTACTCGAGGCGACGGAAGAAGCGCTCGCGCGCACGAACTGAGCGTTACAAGCTTTTGCAGCTTTCCGGCGAACGCCCGGCTGCCGCGGCCGTAAGCATCGGGAGCCGGGCCGGCGCTCCTGCCGCCCCGCGCACACGGGGGTCCCCGATGAACCGTATCGCCTGCGGCGCCGCCGCCGCGCTCTTCGCCGTGCTCGTGCCCGGGCCCGCGTGCGCCCAGTCCACCTTCCACGGCGACGTCGCGCGCTCCGGCGTATTCGCCGGGGCCGGTCCGGCGAAGACAGCCGCGGTGAAGTGGGCCTTCAAGGCGGCCGGTCCGATCGTCACGTCGCCGGTCATTGCGGACGGAGTCGTCTACATCGGTGCGCTCAGCGGGCATCTCTATGCGATCGACCAGGAGACGGGGAAGGAGAAGTGGAACTTCAAGTCGAGCCGGCCGATCGCCTCGTCGCCCGCGGTGGCGGGCGGACTGATCTACTGGATGTCGTCGGCCGGGTCGATCGTCGCGCTCGACGTCGCGACGGGGCAGCCGAAGTGGGTCACCACCACCGAGTACGAGCGGCGCTTCGAGGCGAAGGGCCTGCACGGATATCCATCGCAGGCCCAGACGATCGCCGACGCGTGGGACGTCTTTACCTCGTCACCGGCGGTGGTGAACGGCCGCGTTTTCTTCGGAAGCGGCGACGGGAGCGTGTACGCCGTGGACGCGGCAACAGGGCTTCTGCAGTGGAAGTTCCCCACAAAGGACGTCGTGCACTCCTCGCCGGCGGTCGCCGGCGGCATGGTGTTCATCGGCTCGTGGGATGGCAACCTCTACGCGATCGACGCCGAGACGGGCCAGCAGAAGTGGGTGTTCGAAAGCGGCCAGGACCCCGTGATGCACAACCAGGTCGGATTCCAGTCGTCGCCCGCGGTGGTGGACGGCACGGTCTACATCGGCTGTCGTGACGCGCACCTCTACGCCCTCGATGCGATGACCGGCCGGAAGAAATGGGACTACCCCACGAACAAGTCGTGGGTGATCGCGACGCCGGCGGTGCGCGACGGGCTGGTGTACGCCGGCACATCGGACAGCGCCCGCTTCATGGCGCTCGACGCCCGGACCGGCCGCCTGAAATTCAACTTCGACGCGAAGGCGTACATCTTCTCGTCGCCTGCGCTTGCGGGCGGGCTCGCCTATGTCGGAGACCACAACGGCAGGCTCTATGCGATCGACGCGAAGACCGGAACGCTGGCGTGGGAGTTCCGGACACCGGCTTCGAAGGCGGACCCGATGAAAGTGCTCCAGCCGGACGGCGGCTTCAACCGGAACGCATTCGCGCCGCTGTTCGGCGACTTCCAGGACATGTACATTGACTTCTACAGATACATCTCCATCGGGGCCATTCTCTCGTCGCCTGCCGTGGATCGCGGTGTGGTCTACGTCGGCAGCATGGACGGGAACCTCTACGCCCTGCAGTAGTTCCCCAAGACGGGAAACGAAGCGCCCGCGGCGCGACCGATGCGGCCCGCCGCGGCGCAGGCTGCCCTCATGTCCGGGCGCAAGCCGGGTGACCGGAGGGTAGCGGAGGGAGCCCGCGGCGAGTCTCTCGCGCGGCAGTGGCTCGAGGGCAGGAGCTTCGTCGTGCTCGCAGCCCGGTGGCGCTGCCGGATGGGCGAGCTCGATCTGATCGCGCGCGAAGGCGGCACGATCGTGTTCGTAGAGGTGCGCAGCCGAAGGAGCGATCGCAGCGGACGGCCGGAAGAATCGGTCGGCCCGCAGAAGCGGCGCCGGATCGCGCGGCTGGCGGCGCTGTGGCTCGCAGGTCAGCCGCGCCCGGTGCGCGATGCTCCCTGCCGGTTCGATGTGATCGCGGTCACCGGCGAGCGCATCGAGCACATCCGGGGCGCATTCGAGGGGTCCGGCGCGGCTTGACAGTGCCTGGAGGCCCTCCTACCATGCCGTGCTTGCCGGCGCGGGAATAGCTCAGTGGTAGAGCACAACCTTGCCAAGGTTGGGGTCGCGGGTTCAAGTCCCGTTTCCCGCTCCATCCTTTCTGCACCCCCGGTCCCGATCATCCTGGCGGCAGGCGCCTCGACCCGATTCGGGAGCCCGAAGGCCCTCATGGACGCCGGGAATGCCACAGCGGTCGAGCGGCTGATGAGCGCCTTCCAGGAGGCCGGCTGCCGTCCCCCGGTGCTGGTGCTCGGCGCGGAGGCGGAGGCTCTCCGCCGGCGGCTCCCCGAGGGGGTCGCCGAGCGCTGTCTGCGCCTCGTCGTGAACACGCAATGGGAGGCCGGCCGGACCGGATCGCTGCAGGCCGGACTCGCCGCGGCGGCCGACGCCGCAGGCGAGGCGAGCGACTTTCTGATCGCGCCCGTCGATCACCCCTTCGTCGCGGCCGGGACGATTCGCGAAATGCTCGGGGCGCTGGAGAACGGGCGCGCGAGCGGCGCGCGCGTGGTCATTCCGGTGCACGGCGGGCGCAGCGGCCACCCCGTGCTCTGCGACGGGCGGCTGCGGGGTGAATTCTCGCGGCTTCGGGCCGGCGAGCCGGCCTCGCGCGTGACGTCACGGATCCCCGGGCGCGTGCTGCGGCTCGCGACGGAAGACCCGGCCGTACTCGATGATCTCGACACGCCCGCCGATCTGCAGCGCGCGCGGGCGCGTGTCGCCGCAGGCGCCGTCCGGTGAGCGGGCGGCCCCGCTCGGAGCCGTCCAGCCGCGGGAGCGCATCCGCCGCCCCCGCAGAGGGCCCGATGTCCGAGACACTGACGATCCGGGACAACAGAACCGGCAGGAGCTACGAGATCCCGATCGAGGACGGGGCGATCCGCGCCGCCGACCTGCGGCAGATCAAGGCCGACGACGCCGGACCGGGTCTGCTCTCCTACGATCCGGCGTATGTGAACACCGCCGCGTGCCGCAGCCGCATCACCTTCATCGACGGCGACCGCGGCATCCTCGAGTACCGCGGGTTTCCGATCGAGCAGCTCGCCGAGAAGTCGAACTTCCTCGAGGTCGCCTATCTCCTGCTGAACGGCGAGCTGCCCACCGAGGCGGAATACCGGTCGTGGGCCTACGACATCACGCATCACACCTTCGTGCACGAGAACATCAAGGCGTACATGGACTCGTTCCACCATGACGCCCACCCGATGGGGATGCTCGTCGCGACCGTGGCGGCACTGTCGACCTTCTACCCGGAGGCGCGGCACATCGACGACGCGGAAATCCGCCGCAGCCAGATCTTCCGGCTCATCGCGAAGGCGCCGACGATCGCAGCGTTCACGTACCGGCACAGCATCGGCATGCCGTACGTCTATCCGAACAACGACCTGTCGTACACCGGCAATTTCCTGAACATGATGTTCCGGATGTCGGAGCCGGTGTACCGGCCCGACCCGGTGCTCGAGCGCGCCCTGGACATCCTGTTCATCCTGCATGCCGATCACGAGCAGAACTGCTCCACGGCGGCGATGCGCAGCGTGGGCTCGTCGCACGTCGATCCCTTCTCGGCGGTCGCCGCGGCCGCGGCCGCGCTCTGGGGGCCTCTGCACGGCGGAGCGAACGAGGCGGTGCTGCGCATGCTGCAGCAGATCGGCACCGTGAACGCGGTGCCCGAGTTCATCGCGAAGGTCCGGCGCGGCGAGGGGCGGCTGATGGGCTTCGGCCACCGCATCTACAAGAGCTACGACCCGCGCGCGAGCCTCATCAAGGAAGTCGCCCACCGCGTATTCGGAGTGACCGGACGCAACCCGCTGCTCGACATCGCCCTCGAGCTGGAGCGGATCGCGCTGCAGGACGACTACTTCATGTCCCGGAAGCTCTATCCGAACGTGGATTTCTATTCGGGCCTGATCTACCAGGCGATGCGGTTCCCGGTGGACATGTTCCCGGTGCTCTTCGCGATCCCGCGCACCGTCGGGTGGCTCGCGCACTGGGAGGAGATGCTGTCGGACCCCGAGCAGAAGATCGCGCGGCCGCGGCAGGTCTATCTCGGGCCCGCTCGCCGCGAATGGATCCCGCTCTCGTCTCGCTGAGCGGCCTGGCCGCCCGGCTTCACGGAATCACCGTGAAGCTGAAGACCTGGTCGCTGTAGGTCTTCGTCGGCGACCCCGCCTTGCCGGCCACGCGCCAGTAGACCGGGACTCCGCCGCCGCCGAGCGGAACGATCCGCGCCCACGCCTGCGCCGAGAGCGAGAGCGACGTCCCCGTCTTGAACTTGTTCGAACCGAGGGCCACCGGAGCGAACGGAGACGCCGTCGCCGAGAACTCGACCTGGTAGGTGCTCTGACCGCCCGGGCCCCACGAGAATACCGGCAGCGTTCCGGTCGCGGAGAACACCGAGCCGTCGGGCGGACCGAACAGCGTGAAGTCGCACAGATCGCCCGTGCCGTCGCCGTCCGAGTCGAGCCGGCCGCACGGGTTTACGCAGTAGCGCCCGCCGACGGCGTTGTTCGGGATACCGCCCCAGACCAGAGCTTCCTCGCCGCTCCACACCGCGGTGTGCACCGAGCGCGCCTGCGGAACGTTCGGGCCCGTGGACGTCGCAAGCCAGGAGTTGTCGGCCGGCGTGTAGCGCCCGCCGGTCTTCATGCGCCCGGCTGTGCCGGCGCCGCCCCAGATGAGCATTTCGGCGCCGGTCCAGATGGCGGAGTGATCGCGCCGCGCCGCGGGGGCCTTTGGACCCTTGTTCGTGATCTTCCACCGGTCGGTGAGCGGATCGTACCGGCCGCCGGTGTTCAGCGGCGCGCCGTCGTAGCCGCCCCAGACGATCATCTCGGTGCCGCTCCAGATCGCCGTTTGCTCGCCGCGCGCGGAAGGCGCGTTCCCCCCCACGGAGGTGGCGGTCCAGGTATCGGTGGCGGGATCGTAACGGCCCCCCGTCTTGAGGAACGTGCCGTCGTATCCCCCCCAGACGATCATTTGAGTGCCGGACCAGACGGCCGCGTGGTCGATGCGGGGCGAGGGCGCCGCTACGGCCGAAACGGGCGCCCAGGTATCCGATGCAGGGGAGTACCGTGCGCCGGTTCCCAGATTCGAGCCATCGGTGCCGCCCCAGACGATCAACTCGGCGCCGCTCCACACGGCGACGTGCTGGCGCCGCGCTAGCGGAGCGCCATTCGCCGATGTCGGGGACCAACTGTCCGTCGCGGGGTCGTAGCGAGCGCCGGTGTTCAGGTACGACCCGTTGAACCCGCCCCACACGATCAGCTCGTCGCCGGTCCAGACCGCGGCGTGCAGGTAGCGCGCCGACGGGGCTCCCGGGCCGAGGCTCAGGAGGGTCCACGACGACAGCGCGGGGTTGTACGAGCCGCCGGAGCCGATGTAGGAGCCGTCGTAGCCCCCCCAGATCAGCATCTCCGCGCCGGTCCAGATCGCCGTGTGATGACTGCGCGGCGCCGGGGTCAGCGTCGACGCGCGTGTGGGGATCCACGAATCGCTGGCGGGGCTGTACACGCCTCCGGTCAGAAGACCCGTGCCGTTGAGTCCGCCCCACACGATCATGTCGCCGCCGGCCCACACCGCGGTGTGTTCGGTGCGCGCCGTAGGTCCGCTCGCAACGTTCACGGCGGTCCACGTATCCGTCGAGGGCCGGTACCGGCCGCCGTCGCCGAGCGGCGAGCCGTCCGTGCCGCCAAGCACGATCATCTCGACGCCGGTCCAGACGGCGGTGTGCTCGCGCCGCGCCGTCGGATTCCCCGTGCCAGCGCTCACTCCGGTCCACGAGTCGCTCGACGGCGTGTACCGTCCGCCGTCATCGAGATTGCGTCCGTCGGTCCCGCCCCACACGATCATCTGCGTGCCGGTCCAGACGGCGGTGTGTGAGGAGCGCGGCCCGGCCGCGCCGTTCATGGAGACCGGAGTCCAGGTTCCGGAGGAGGGAGAGAATTGCGCGCCGTCACCGCGCGGCGCGCCGTCCGTTCCTCCCCACACGATCATCTGCGTCCCGGTCCAGACGGCGGTGTGCAGGAACCGCGCCGCGGGCGCGCCCGTGGCGGGCAGATTTGCCCAGGCATTCGTCGACGGGGAGTAGCGGCCGCCGTGCGCGAGCACGTTCCCCGCGATGCCGCCCCAGACGATCATTTCGGTGCCGGACCACACGGCGGTGTGCTGCGAGCGCGCAACGGGCGAGCCGGTGCCGCTCTTCACCGCTCTCCAGCGATTTCCGACAGGGTCGTAGCGGGCGCCCGCGGCGAGGGGTGTGCCGTTCTCGCCCCCCCAGACGATCACTTCGGTACCGGTCCAGACGGCGGTGTGCCGCGCGCGCCCGACCGGCGTCGCGGCGTCGATCGCCGTCGGAATCCAGGAGTCGAGCGCCGGGTTGTATCGGCCGCCGGTCTGCAGATAGGCGCCGTCGGTGCCCCCCCAGACGATCATTTCGGTGCCGGTCCACACGGCCGTATGCAGCCAGCGGGCGGACGGCACGATGGGTTCGGTGGGAATCCAGGTGTCGTCGATGCATTCGCCTGGGAGCGCCGCGGCCATTTCATAGGAGTACGGGGCGCTGGTGAGGTCCGCCGGTACGCTGCTCGAGACGCCGGACCACCAGACGTCGAACGGTTCCTTCGCCCAGGATGTCGTTTCGACCCGCAGCATGCCCGGGTCCGCCGCGAGCACGCGCGTCCGGGTGAAGCGGTCGTCGTCTTCGTGCAGCGGGCCCACCGTGCCGGCGGCGAACAGGCGCGACGGGTCGAGCGACGCCGCGCCGGTTGCATCCCTGCCGGACCCCTCATGCACCGGCACGCGAGCGCGCATCCGGTCGATCAGCGCATTCCATTCCCTGTCGTCGAGATTCAGTACGACGGTGTCGCCATCGGCCACCGGGAACCCGGTGTCGGGATCGTCGCCCGCCGGGTCGTGCCGCCAGATCGTCTGCGTGACGACGCTGCCCGCGACCGCGGATGCGGCGGCCGACCCGCGGTCGAGCTCCGAGCGAATTGCCGCCGCCTGCGCGCCCTGGAAGCGCGGATCCCAGGCGTAATGCTCCCGCAGCAGCCGGTCGGCGAGCAGCGGGCGCACGAGAGTTTCGGCGATGAGCTCGGGGTCGTTCCCGAGCGCCCCGAAGAGCTCGCGCAGCAGGTCGGGCCGGCGGGACTCGGCGAGGATGCGGTCGAGCTCCGCCTGAATCCGGGCCCCTGTGAGGGGACGGCCCCACCATCGCTCGAGGGCATTCGATTTGCGCAGTCCGTCCTCGACGCGCGCGGACAGGTTGGCGTGCGTGAGCACGCTGTCGAAGGCGGCGCGTCCCGCCGCGCCCTCGGGGGCCGAGCGGTGCGACCACCAGACCTGCTCGATCGCTCTCTGTGCGGCGACCCGCTCCCCGAACGACAGGGAACGCGCCGTGCCGGCGGACACCATGCCGGGTACGCCCGCGGTCAAAATGAGCGCAAGCGCTCCCGGGACGAAACGACGCCTCATCGAGCCTCCGTTCGCTTGAGAGCGTGAAAATACACCATTCCACGCCTTTCGCCCACCCGAAATCGGCCGGTTGTAACATGAACAACCTGAAAGGTTTGCGGGCTCGCAGCGAGGTGAGGATGGCGGTCCCCCCAGACGCGGCGGCGGTGCGGATCGGCCTGGTCGGGGACCGGGACGACGCGGTCGCCGCCCACCGCGCGATCCCGCTGGCCCTGGAGCTGGCGGGCGCCCAGGCGGCTGTCCCGGTCGCGGCCGGGTGGATCGGCACCGAGCTGGTGGGCAGGGGCGCGGCGCTGGCCGGCCTCCACGGGATCTGGCTCGTCCCCGCCAGTCCGTACCGGTCCTTCGACGGCGCCCTCACCGCGGTGAAACTGGCTCGGACCGGCCCGGTGCCGTTCCTGGGCACCTGCGGCGGCTTCCAGCACGCCCTCGTCGAGTTCGCGCGCTCGGTCCTCGGCCGCCCGGATGCCGAGCATTCCGAATCACGGCCCGACGCAGAGGACCGCATCATCGTGCCGCTCGCCTGCGCGCTGCCGGGCGTCGCCGGCGGCGTGCGCTTTCGGGCCGGGTCGCGGCTGCGAGGGATCTACGGATCCGACCACGCGGAAGAGACTTACCAGTGCTCCTACGGTCTCGACCCGGCGGCCCGGAAGGACTGCGAGGCGGCCGGCCTGCCGATCGTCGCAGAGGACGAGTCGGGTTCACCGCGAGCGTTCGAGCTGCGCGGGCACCCGTTCTTCTTCGGAACGCTCTTTCAGCCGGAGCGGGCGGCGCTCGCCGGCCGCGCGCACCCGCTGGTGCGCGCGTTCGTCGAAGCAGCCGCCTCCGCTAGGGATAGAGAACGGTGAAGGAGCGCGTTTCGGTGCTGTGCACCGTTGCCGGCCCCTTCTGGCTCGTCCGTCCGTTCACCCGCCAGTAGATCGGCGCGCCCCCGGTGCCGAGTTTCTGGATCTTCTTCCAGGTCTTCTTCTTGGGGTACAGCAGCGTGTCGCTGGCGAACTTCTTGTTGTTCACGAGAGAGTTCGTGAAGCCGACCGGGTCGGTAGAGAACTCCACCTGGAAGTAGGTCTGTCCGCCGGGGTAGAGGGCGAAGCCCGGGATCAGACCGCCGGAGAGGAACTGGTCCAGGTCCGGAGGCAGGATCGGCTCCGGCTCGACGCTGATGATCTTGAAGATCTCTCCCGCGCCGCCGAGGGCGGGCGAGTCGACGACATACATCTCGCCGGCGCCGTCCACGCCGAAGCCGGTCGGGTTGTCGAGCGTGCCGGCGTCGGGCACGAGCTGCGAGGTGAGATCGGTGACATTCAGGAGCTGCGAGGTGCCGTCGTAGTCCCCGCCGAAGATCGCCCCCATGCAGTAGTCGGCGAACAGATACTTTCCTTTGAGCGCCGGGATCGAGCCGTGATACACGAATCCACCGATCACCGTCCCGCCGCAAACGAAGCCGGACTGGTGCGAGTAGGCGTAGGCGGGCGCCGTCAGTGACGGGTCGTTGCAGACCGGTGCCGGCGGCGGGTCGGCGATGTTGCAGCCGTTCGCCTCCATGACGCGCCAGCCGAAATTCAGGCCCGGCGCGACGGACGCGGCGGGGACGACGTCGATCTCCTCGGCGAGATCCTGGCCCACGTCGGCGAGGTACAGGTCGCCGTTCGCCTCGTCGAAGCTGAAGCGGTACGGATTCCGCAGGCCCTTCCCGACGACCGTGATGAGCGGGTCCACCGGACCGGGGCAGGAGCCGCCGGCGATCGTGATGCCGCCGGGCGGGATCGCCGCGGGATCGAACCGGATGAGCTTGCCCATGATCGACGCGTCGTTCTGCGCGCAGTTGTTCGGATCGTTGCCCGTGTAGCCCTGCCCGTCCCCGATGCCGACATACAGGAGTCCGTCCGGGCCGAAGGCGAGCGTGCCTCCGTTGTGGTACTCCTCGGGGAAGCCGGTCACCGGTTTCGGGATCTGCAGAAGGATGCGGGCCGAAGCCGGATCGGCGACGGTCGGATTGCTGCTCAGATCGTATTCGGCGACGGTGAGCACGCCCGGGCCCCCCGGCGCCGGATCATCCGCCACGTAGTACACATAGAAGAGTCCCGTGATTGCATGGTTCGGGGCGAAGGCGAGACCCAGCAGCCCGCGCTCGTCGTCGAGGCTCCCGTACTCCACGAGTGTCGAGACGTCGAGAAAGGGCGTCGCCAGGACCAGATCCGTTCCGAGGTTGATGATCCGGATCGTCCCCGGCTGCTCGACGACGGCGATCAGGGTACTGTCGGCGGTCGTCGCCATGTACACGGGGTGATCGAGCAGATCGTTGATGCGCTTGAGCGCCAGCGTCGCTCCGGCCCGCGGAGCGGCGAGAACGGCGAGTCCGGCGAGCGTGGCGAGAGCGGCGGCGCGGGATGCGACGCAGCGGCCGAAGCGGTGCATGGGGGCCTCCAGCGGTCGAACTGAGGGAAGACCGATGATCGTCCGCGGTCCGAAGGCTGTCAATTGCCGGCGATCGTGAATGAGCGCGTTCCGGTGCTGACGATCACCGGCGGCGCCTTCTTGTCCCTGCGGCCGTTGACCCTCCAGTAGACCGGCGCACCTCCGGCGCCGAGCGCCTGGATCTTCTTCCAGCTTTTCTTCTTCGGATAGATCAGCGTGTCGGCCTTGAACTTCTTGTCGTTCACAAGTGAGCTCGTGAAGAGCGGATCGGCCGAGAACTCGATCTGGAAGTACTTCTGCCCGCCCGGATAGAGCCCGAAACCGGGGATGAGCCCGTTCCTCGCGATCAGGTCCCTGTCGGGGGGCGAGATCGGCTCCGGCTCGACGCTGATGATGCGGAAGAGCTCGCCCATGCCGCCGGCGGCGGGCGAATCCACGATGTAGAGCTCGCCGGCGCCGTCCAGGCCGAATCCGGTCGGGTTGTCGAGCGCGCCGGCGTCGGGCACGAGCTGCGACGTCAGGTCGGTGACGGCGGTGAGCTGGTCCACGCCGTCGAACTGGCCGCCGAAGATCGCGCCCCGGCAGTAGTCGCCGAAGAGATACTTCCCCTTGAGCGCCGGAATCGAGCCGCGATACACGAATCCGCCGATCACGGTGCCGCCGCACATGAAGCCGCCCTGATGGTCGTAGGCGTACGCGGGCAGGGTCAGCGACGGGTCGTTGCAGATCGGGGCGGGAGGCGGATCGGCGACGTTGCAGATGTCGCCTTCCATCACGCGCCAGCCGAAGTTCAGCCCTGGCGCGACCGACGCCGCGGGGAGGATGTCGACCTCCTCGACGAGGTCCTGTCCGACGTCGGCGACGTACAGATCGCCGGTCGCTTCGTCGAAGCTGAACCGGTACGGATTCCGCAGACCCTTGCCGACGACCGTGATGAGGGAGTCGATGGGTCCGGGGCAAGCGCCCCCGGGGATGGGGATTCCTCCCGGCGGAACCGCCGCCGGATCGAACCGGATCAGCTTGCCCATGATCGACGCGTCGTTCTGCGAGCAGTTGTTCGAGTCGCTGCCATTGCTCCCCTGACCGTCGCCCACTCCGAGGTAGAGAAGACCGTCGGGGCCGAATGTGATCGTTCCGCCGTTGTGAACCGTCTCGGGGAACCCGGTCACCGGCTTCGGGATCCGCAGGAGGACCCGGGCCGTGGCGGGATCGGCGACGGTCGGATCGCTGCTCAGGTCGTACTCGGCGACGGTGAGGACGCCCGGGCCGCCCGGCACCGGATCCTCGGCCACGTAGTAGACGTAAAAGAGCCCCGTGATCGCGTGATCGGGCGCAAAGGCGAGCCCGAGCAGACCCCGCCCGTCACCGGCGGTCGCGAACTCCACCAGATTGGAGATGTCGAGGAACGGAGTCGCCAGCACGAGGTTCGTCGCGAGGTTTACGATCCGGATCGTGCCCGGCTGTTCGACGACGGCGACGAGCGTGCTATCCGCCGTGCTCGCCATGTAAACGGGGTGATTCAAAAGATTGCTGACCCGCTTCAATGCGAGCGTGGCGCCCGCGTAGGGGGAGTCGAGCACCGTCTGGGCCAGGATCGAGGCGGCAGCGGCGGCGCGCGAGGCGGCACGGCGGCCGAATCGGGGCATGGAAACCTCCGGAAATCGATGCAAAGGAGAGCGCCGATCATGTGTTGCAGCCGAACGGCTGTCAATCGGCGAAGGCGCGCTACAGAACGGCGAGCAGATCCTTGCGGGCCGTCTCTTCCCGGACGGCGCGCATGTCGTCGCCGCGCAGATCGCGCAGAACGTACGCCACGTACTCGCGCACCACGCGCTTGCGCCAGTGGTAGACGAAGTCGGTGTTGTCCATCGGCTTCGCCGCCTCCCACGCCGCCTCGGCGGCCCCGGCGATCGCGGCGTCCGTGAGCTCGTGGCCTGCGAGCACGGCAGCCGCGCCGTCGCATACGATCGGCCGCGAAGCCACGGCGCCGAGAACGATGCGCGCCTCCTCGACGACCGGCCGCTGCGCTCCCACCGACGGAGCGAGCCGCAGCGCCGCCGCGGCGCCGAGCACGGGGAAATCGAACGAGCCGCGCCGGCGCAGCTTCCAGTAAGCGCTGCGCCAGCCGGCCACCGGGTCGAGCAGCACCTCGGCGAGCACTTCGTCCGGGCGCCGCAGCAGGTAGTGAATTCCATCGTTCTGATACAGGTCGCGCACCGCCACCGTGCGCTCGCCCTCGGCGCGCGACACGAGCCGGACGCGCGCGCCCAGCGCGATGAGCGCCGGGGCGGTGTCGGTGGAGGACACGGCGAGACACCGCTTCGACGACGGCGCCACCCAGCACGTCTCGCCGTCCTTCTTCATGCAGAAGTCGATCGCCTTCCGCCACTCGTAATTCTGATCGTAGTAGTTGCAGCGGGTGTCGAGGCAGATGTTGCCGCCGAGCGTGGCGGCGTTGCGCAGATGCGGGGTCGCGACCTGCGCCGCGGCCTGCCACAGGGCGCCGTAGCCGGCACGGACGCGCCGGTCCGCCACGAGCGAGGTGAGCGTCACCGCGCCGCCGACACGCAGCCCCTTGCCGTTCCGGATCTTCTGCATCTCCGCGACGCCGCGCAGGCCGATGAGCACCTGCGGCGTCTGCTGCCGGCGCTTCATGTTGGGAAGCAGGTCCGTGCCGCCGGCGAGCAGCATCGCCTCGCCGGGAGCGGCATCGCCGAGAGCCGCCGCGGCCCGCGCGACCGTGCGCGGCGCGACATACCGGAACCACGGCAGACGCATCATGTGTGGATCGTCTTCCGGCGCGAGCCCGTTGCGGCCGGCTTGCGCGCCGGCTCGTTGACCGCGCGGCCGTCGCCGCCTTCCCACGGCGTCGGCACCTGAAGCGCCTCGGGATACGGCACGTCGGGGAACGGACCGGGCCCGAAGCGCCCCGGACGCCCGGCGGCCTTCGCCTCGAGCGCCTTCACGATCTTCTCGGGAGTAATCGGGACTTCGTCGATCCGCACGCCCACGGCGTCGTACACGGCATTGGCGACGGCGGGCATGACCGGCAGCAGCGGGCCCTGGCCGACTTCCTTCGCGCCGAACGGCCCGCGCGGATCGGGGTCTTCGAGGAGATCGGTGTAAACCTCGGGCATCTCGAGCGACGTAGGACTCTTGTACTCGAGGATCGACGGGAATTTGTGGACGAGGGCGCCGGAGAGCTTCTCGGGGAGCCGCCGGAAGGTCTGCTCTTCCATCAGCGCCTCGCCGAGCCCCATGTACACACTGCCCTCGACCTGTCCGCGCGCGAGCACCGGGTTCAGCGCGCGGCCGATGTCGTGGGCGATCCAGACGCGCGGAACGGTGATCCATCCGGTCGTGCGGTCCACGCGCGCCTCCACGACGCAGGCGGTGTACGAGTACGTCGGCGACGGACCCACGCCGCCCCCTTTGTACTTCGCCGGCGCCGGCGGCGGAGTGTACGAGCCGGTCGTTCCCAGGGTGCCGAACTTCTCTTCCGCGAGACAGACCGCCTCGCGGAAGCTGATGCCCTTGTCCGGATCGGCAGTGTCGAAAACGCGCCGGCCGCCGAAGACCAGACGCGCGGCGGGCACCTCGAGGTGCGCCGCGGCGGCCTCGGCGAGCAGATCGCGCGCGCGCTCGGCGGCCTGGATCGCGGCGTTGCCCATCATCAGGGTGACGCGGCTGGAGTACGAGCCCAGATCCACCGGTGTCAGGTCGGTGTCGCCGGTGACGAGCCGGATGTCGTACGGATCGATGCCGAGGATCTCCGCGACGCAGGCGGCCAGCACGTCGTCGCTGCCCTGGCCGATTTCCGTGGCGCCGCAGAAGGCGGTGACGCCGCCGCTCCTGTCGAGCTTCAGCTGCACGCCGGAGTGCGGCATCTTGTTCCAGTAGATCGGCAGACCGGCGCCGGAGAGATACGACGAGCAGGCGAGGCCGACGCCCTGCCCCTCGGGGAGCTTGCGAAACTTGTCGCGCCAGCCGGACCGCGCGACGACGCGGCGGATGCACTCTGCGAGGCCGATCGTCGTCACGCTCATGTAGTTCGCCGTGACGGTACCCGGCTGCTCCACGATCTTCAGGCGCATGTCGGCGGGATCGAGGGCGAGGCGCTCGGCGATCTTGTCGAGCTGGATCTCCTGCCCGAAGCGCGGCTGCGGCGTGCCGTGCCCCCGCTTGGGGCCGCACGGAGGCTTGTTCGTGAACGTGCGGCAGGCCTGGAAGCGATAGCGCGGGATGCGATAGGTGACCGTTTGCAGCGCACCCGTGTAGAAGGTGCTGGCGACCCCGTAGGAGCCATAGCCGCCGCCGTCGATCAGCGTGCGCAGGTGCATCGCGGTGATCGAGCCGTCGCGCCGCACGCCGGTGCGGAAGGCCATCAGCACGGGGTGGCGCCCGCGGTGGCAGTAGAAGACCTCTTCGCGAGTCAGGCAGATCTTCACCGGCCGTCCGAGCTGCCGCGCCGCCAGGGCGACGACGATCTCGTGGTTGAAGGGGTCGGACTTGCCGCCGAATCCGCCGCCGTTGGGCATGGCGACGATGCGCAGATGCGGCGGCGGCACGGCGAGCGCCTTCGAGGCGGCGCGGTGCAGGTAGTGCGGCACCTGCGTGCTCGACCAGATCGTCATCTTGCCGTCCTGGTCCGGCGCGGCGACGGCGGCGTGCTGCTCGATCGGCAGATGCGTGTTGCCCTGGAAGAAGAACGTGTCCTCGAAAATCTCGTCGGCCTCGGCGAACCCGTCGTCCACATCGCCGAACGCGAACGAGACCCGCTTGTGGATGTTCCCTTCCTCCCCGTACTCGTGGATGCGCGGATCGGGGTGGGCGAGGGCCTCCTCGGGGGAGGCGATCGTGCGCAGGGGCTCGTACTCGACCTGGATGAGATCCAGCGCTTCGAACGCCGTCAGCTCGTCGCGCGCGACGACCGCGGCCACGGGATCGCCGACGAACCGCACGCGGTCGAGGCAGAGGGGCCGCTCGTCCTGGGACACGGGAAGGATTCCGTATTCGGCGGGGAAGTCGCGGCCGGTGAGCACCAGCAGGACTCCCGGCGCCGCGGCCGCCTTCGAGACGTCGATCGAGACGATGCGCGCGTGCGGGATGGGGGAGCGCAGCAGCTTGCAGAAGGTCATCCGGGGGAGCACGAGATCGTCCGCGAAGACGGTCTGGCCGGTGACCTTGGCGCGTCCGTCCACGCGCCGCCGCGGACGGCCGATGACGCCGAGAGGGCGCTGTTCGGCGCTCATGTCTGTTCCGGCGCGGGGCCGGCGGCCCGCTCGATCGCGGCTTCCACCGCCTCGAAGATCTGAAGGTAGCCGGTGCAGCGGCAGAGGTTCCCCGACAAGGCCTCCTTGATTTGCGCGCGCGTCGGATGCGGGTGCTCATCGAGCAGCCGCTTCGCCGTCACCAGGATCCCCGGCGTGCAGTAGCCGCACTGCGCGGCGCCGAGGTCGGCGAAGGTTTCCTGCAGCGGATGGAGCCGGTCGTCGCTGGCCAGGCCTTCGACCGTGCGCACGTCGCGGCCGGCGCACTCGACGCCCAGCACCAGACACGAGAGGACCGGCAGTCCGTCGAGCAGCACGGCGCAGGCGCCGCATTCTCCCAGCTCACACCCGTGCTTCGTGCCGGTGAGGCCGGCGTCCTCGCGCAGGACCTCGAGCAGGGTCTTGTAGGGCGCGAACGCCACCTCGCGCTTCTCGCCGTTGATGACGAGCGGCAGCACGCGGAGCGACCGGTCGGCCATGACGTCAGACCCTGCCCGAGCCGTTGCGCGCCGGATGGCGGTCGAGGCCGCGCACGAGATAGCCGGCGAGCCCGTCGGCGAGCGCCTCGGGCGTCTGCGCCCCATCGGGGCGGAACCATCGGGCGGTCCAGTTGAGCGCACCCAGAATCGCGCGCGTGACGAGACCGGGATCGCACGGCGCCAGCTCGCCGCGCCGCACGCCGGCGGCGACCAGCCGGCGCAGCGCCCGCTCGTACCGGTCCCGCCGGGCGACGAGGCGGGCGCGGAGCCGCGGCGGCAGGTCGTCGGTCTCGAGGTGCGCCGCCGAGCCTCCCCGCTCGTCGAGCAGGCACAGCACGTGCGCACGGAGCACCGCGTGCAGACGCGGCAGGACCGGTCCGGCGGACCGCGCCGCGCGGCGGGTTTCGCTTTCCATCCGGTCGAGCCAGCGGTCCTGGCAGAAGTAGAGGATTTCCGGTTTGCCCTTGAAGTAGTGATAGAGGTTGGCGGGGGAGAGCTCGGCTTCGGCCGCGATCTCACGCATGCCGGCCCCGGCGTAGCCGCGGCGGCGGAAGGCGAGCGAGGCGGCGCGCAGGATCTCGAGGCGCCGGTCTTCGGAGCGCCGCGCGCGGCGGCCCGCGCCGCGGGCGGACACCGACTTCGAACGGCTGTTCATATTTCGAACCACTGTTCGATATTCTACGCCCCCGCCCGCCCGCGTCAAGCCGCCCCGGTGTCCCTCCGGGCAGGGGCGGAGGCGGCGCGCGTCTTCAGGTGTCTGCGGTTGTATCGGATGGAGTCGAGAAACGCGGCGACGATGAACCCCGCGCCGATGAGCCCCGTGACGACCTCCGGCACTTCCATGAAGGTCTTCAGGAACATGATGACGCCGAGCGCAATGATGGCGTAGAAGGCGCCGTGCTCGAGATATCGGTACGACGCGAGCGTGCCCTGGTCCACCAGCATGATCGTCAGGCTCCGCACGAACATCGCTCCGACCCCCAGCCCGATCGCGATGATGAACAGGTTGTTCGAGAGCGCGAACGCGCCGATGACGCCGTCGAAGCTGAACGAGGCGTCGAGGACCTCGAGGTAGAGAAAGGCCGCGAGCCCGGAGCGCGCCGCCGCGCCGGTGACCGCCGACTCCGCGTCGAGCACCGCCGCCAATCCGTCCACGCCGATGTAGGTGACGAGTCCGAAGATCCCCGCCACCAGGAACTCGACCTGCTCCTCGTGGGGCAACTGCCGCGAAACGGCGTAGAGCAGGAGCAGACAGAGCCCGAGCGCGAAGGCCTCGATCCGCCCCAGCCGGGTGAGAGGCCGCTCGATCGCGGCGAACCAGTGGACGTCCTTCTCGCGGTCGATGAAGTGCTTGAGGCCGACCATCGCCAGAAAAGCGCCCCCGAACGCGGCGACCGGAACGTGCGCGGTCGTCAGCACCCGCGAGTATTCGTCGGGGTTCAGGGCCGCCATCTTCACCGCCGAGAACGGATCGATGCGGGCGATGATCGCGACGATCGCCAGCGGGAAGACGATGCGCATCCCGAAGACCGCGATCGCGATGCCCCAGGTGATGAACCGGTGCCGCCACTCGGGGGTCATCTCCCGCAGGACGGACGCATTGACGACCGCGTTGTCGAACGAGAGGGAGACCTCGAGGATTGCCAGGACGGCGACGATGAAGACCGAGGACAGCGTGCCGGAAAGCGTCCCGGTCGCCTCGTACCCCACGAATGCGCCGAGGATCAGCCCGGCGAACGTGACGAGGAAGGAATTGCGGAAATACCGCATGAACACGTTGCCCTCTCCTGCCCCCAGACCCCCGTCGCAGGGGTCGGGCATGATACAGGCAGGTTCGCGGGACGGCACATGAGCGCGCGTCTGGCGCTGTCCGCGAAAGGCGCGATAATCTCGAATCATGCGCGCCGGCACGTGGCAACAGGGTTATTTCGCGCTCCTGGCGGCGGCCGCCCTCGCGGGCTGCAGCGGCGGTGCCTCGCCCGCGGCCGCGCCGCCCCTCGCGGACGTGGTCATGCCCGCCGACGGCGATCTTCCGGCGGCGCTGCGAAAGCTCGAGAAGGACCTTGCGGCCGGGGAAAAGCGCGCTCAGCAGACCCGGACGAAGCTCGCGTCGTTCCAGCCGCGCGGCACATACGTCGTGGTGGACACCGGAAAGAACCGCCTGTACTTGATGAATGGCCCGAAGGTCGTGCGCGAGGCGGTCGTCTCCACAGGCAGCGGGTTCCGGCTGGTGGACGTCGACGGCAAGCGGGTGTGGGTCTTCAACACGCCGCGGGGCGAGTTCGCCGTGCAGCGCAAGATCGTGAACCCCGTCTGGACCAAGCCCGACTGGGCCTTCATCGAGGACGGGGAGCCGATTCCGAAGTCCTTCTCCGATCGTCTCGATCCCGACGTCCTCGGCGACTACGCGCTCGCCATCGGGGATGGCTACCTCATCCACGGCTCGCTGTACAAGCGGACCCTCGGCATGAGCGTGACGCATGGCTGCATCCGCGTGGGCGACGACGATCTCGAGGCGGTTTTCCGCGCCTGTCCGGTCGGCACGAAGGTCTACATCCTCTGATGCGCCCCCTCCGCGCACCGCGCCTCGTGTCTCCCGCGGCCTCCGCAGCCGCCCTCATCGCCGCCGCGGCGCTCGCCGGGGGCGCCGTCGCGGCGCCCGCCGCCTCCGTCGAGGACAATCGCGCCCGGTTCCTGGAGCTCTCGCGAAAGAAGGCGGAGCTGGAGCGCACCTCCTCCGCCGGCAAGGCCGAGGCGGATCTCGCGGCGAAGCGCACCACGTATGCCGTGCTCGATCTGTCGGAGCGCACCCTGCAGTTCCGCATCCGGGGCTTCACGTTCAAGACGATCGCCCTCGCCGGCATCGAGGTGGACCGGGGAGGCGCGCCCGTCGCTGCGTCCGCGGCGCCGCAGGGGGTGTTCACCCTTCAGGTGAAGGAAGGCCGGGGCGTCGAGAGAGAATCTCTCGCGCTCAAGACGCTGACGCCGGACGAGGCACGGAAGGCCGGGATCAAAGACGACGACACCGAGACGCTCGGGGCGGAGCAGGGTGAGATCGTTGAGGGCGCGCCCGCCGCCGGGAAAGATTCCGACAAACCCGCAACCGACGCCGAGGAGAAGCCGAAGATGTCCGGCGTCGCCGGCGGCTCGATCCCGCCCGACCCGCCGCCGGTCTATCACATGGAATTCGACAACGGGCTTGCGGTGCGCGTGGAAGCGGTGCGCGACGTCACCGGCGATGAGGCCCGCTTTTCGTGGGCCGTCTCGCTCGGGCAGCGGATCGGCGGCTGGTTCAGCCGGGGCGGTGGTGACGCGGGCGTGCGCATCGTCCTGAAGATGCCCCTCTCCGACGGCCAGTCCATCTTCCGCCAGCTCCTGCCGGGGCAGCGGCTGCTCATCGTCGCCTGACGGCGGCGCGAACCGCGGCGGTGGGGTGGCGTGATCGCGGAGCGGGAGTGGCGCTCGAGATCCTGACTGCGGCGAGCGCGCCCCCACTCGAGCGGGAGCTGCTCGCGCGCATCGCCCAGGCGCGCGCGCACAGCCCGTTCGCGCCGATTCTCGTCATCGCGCCGACGGGCCGGATTCTCAGCCGCGTGCGGCGGCTCGTGCTCGAAGACGGCGCAGCGGTGTGGGGGCTTCACCTGCTGCATCACCGCGCCCTGGCCGGGCGCATCGTCGAGTCCGCCGGCGGCGAGCCGCTGCGCGTGCTGCGCGGCCGCCAGCAGCGGACGCTGCTCGTCGCGGCGCTCGCGGCGCGCAGGAGCACCCGCGACCGGAGCGCGCTCGAGCAGGCGGCGGACGGGTCCCCGGGGCTCGCGTCGGCGATGACGGCGACTCTGCGCGACCTGCGCGAGGCGTGCGTCGCGCCGGAGGCCCTCGAGGGTGTGGCCGGGGCCGCGCCGCTCGCGGGTCTCTACGCCGAATGGTCGCGGCGGATCGAAGCGCTGGAGTCCGCCGGTCTGGGGGACGCCTCGGCGCTCGCGCGCCAGGCCGAGGCGGCGGTACCCGAAAGCGGCCTCGTCGGCTCGGCCGCGGCGGTGTTCCACATCGGCGCCTACGACCTCACCGGAATGAACCGCCGACTGCTCGAAGCCGTCGGACGCAGAACGCCGGTCACGCTGCTCGTTCCGGGCGTCGCGGGAGGACCCGCTTTCGCGCACGCGCGTGCCGCGCTCGTCTCGTGGGTCGGCGCCGACCGGGCGGCCGCGGCGCGCGCCTTCGCGCCGGTTCCGGAAGACGGTCCCTTCGCGCCGCGCGCGAGCGCTCTCTTCGACGACGCGGCCGCCCCGGAGCCGCTCCTCGCGGCGCAGTCCGGGGGCCCCGGTCCGATCGCCGTGCACACTGTCGCGGGCGCGGAGTCCGAGCTTGCGGCGGCGGCGCGCCGCGCGCTCGCGCTGATCACGCGCCCGCAAGCGGAAGGCGGACCGGTCCCTCCGCACCGCATCGCCGTCGTGGCCCGCTCGCTCGAGCCGTACGCGCCGCTCCTCGAGCCGGTGCTGGCGCGCGACCACGGACTGCCGTTCACCTCACCGGCGCGCGCCATGCTCCGGAACGACCCCCGGGCGCGGGCCCTGCGCGATCTGATCGAGGCGCTCACCGAGGACTTCCCCGCCGCTGCGCTGATGGAGTTCCTGCGCTCCGACGCCGCCAATCTCTCGTCGTTCGAGCTGCCCGAAGGACCGGCGCGGCCGAACCGCTGGGCTGCGGCCGCCAGAAGCGCCGGAATCGTCGTCGGCCGCGCCGCGTGGACCGAGGATCTTCCGGACTGGGCGGAAGCGCGCCTGCAGACCGCGCAGGAGCGCGAAGACGCGACCGCCGAGGACGAAGAAGACTCTCTGGCGCGGCACCCCTCGGTCGCCGCGGCGGAGCGCACTCTCGGTACGTGCCGGGCCCTGGCCGGCGTCGTCGCCGCCCTGGGCGCCGAGGCGGATGCCTGGGACGGACTGCGAAGCTGGGGGGCGCACGCAGACTTCCTCGAGCGGTTGGCGGAGACGCGCCTGCGCCCGGCAGATCCGGCGGCGCCGGCGGCCGCACAGGCGCTGGCGGCCCTGCTCGCCTCGCTGCGCGAGCAGGAGCTTCTCGAGGCAAGAGGCCCGGTGGATCGCGCGCGCGCCGCGGCGACGGTGCTCCAGGCGATCGACACGGAATCGCTGGCGCTGCGGCCGGCCTCCGGACAGGGGATCGCGATCCTCGACGTCATGCAGATGCGCGGGCTTTCGTTCGACGCAGTGATCTTCATGGGGCTTCACGGCGGCCTCTGGCCGCTGCGCCGTCATCCGGATCCGTGTCTCGGCGACGAGGCGCGCGCGGCGCTCGCGGCGGCAACGGGCGCGCCCGTGCCGCTGCGCTCCGACCTCCCGGGGGAAGAGCGCCTGCTCCTCGCCCTGACGCTCGGCGCGGCGCGGCGGCAGCTCGCCCTCTCGTGGCAGAGGGCGGACGAGCAGGGTCGGCAGAAGGCGCCCTCGATCGCGCTGCGCGAGCTGGCGCGCGCCCTCGCGGGCCGGCCCGAAACGGCGGCGCTGACCGGGATTGCCGCGCCACTGCCCCTGCACCCGGTCCTGCGCGCGGAGCGCGAGGCGGCGGAAGGACCTGGTGTCCTCGCTCCGCGCGACGCCGCGATTGCGGCGGCCTCACGGCGAGACCCCGCGACGGCGATCGCGAGTGTGCTGGGCGCGGACAGGCCGGAGCGGCCTGGACCGCAGCCCCTCGCGGCGGCAGCGATGCTCGCCGGGTTCTCGCCGGCGCCCGAATATGACGGCGGCGTCGGCCCCGGCGTCTTCGCCGAGCCGGTTGTCTGGTCGCCGACGCGATTCGAGAGGTTCGGCCGATGCCCGATGCAGGCGTTCTTCAGGGATCGCCTGCGCATCGAGCCGCCTCTCGACGGGAAACAAGAGTGGCTGCTCGACGCGGGCGAGCTGGGCGAGGCGGCGCACCGTGTGCTCCACGGAGCGCTCGGCGCGCTGACCGAAGGCGGCCGGCCCGCAGCGCACGACACGGGGGCCGTCGCGAAGGTCGTGCAGCGCCGCTTCGATGCGGAGACGAGCCGGCAGGCGGCGCGCATCGGGCGCCGATTTCCCGCACTCTGGGACAGTCTGCGCACCCGGTGGAGCGGCTCGCTCGCGCGCACGGTGTCGGAGGAGCTGCAGCGCCTGCGCGAGCGGAAGGGGCGGATCCTCGGCCGCGAGCAGCAGATGGAGGCGGAGATTCCTCCGGGCGGCGCAGGCCCGCCCATCGCACTTTCCGGGCGGATCGACCGCCTCGATCTCGAAGCGGCAGACACACTCGTCGTCGTGGATTACAAGAGCGGCGGGCATCCGGAAAAGATCCTGAACGCGACGCAGGCCCTGAAGGGCAACCGCCTGCAAATGCATCTCTACGGAAGAATGGCGCGCGCGCAGGCCGCCGCGCGACCTCCGGCGGGCGGGGATGTCGTGCTCCGCATCGTGCCGGTCGGTCCCTCGGCGCGCCGCACGGCGGCGGGGAACGCGAAGGCGCTGCAGTGGCCCGCTGAGGGCGCGGATCCTTCTCCAGAACTGGAGTCGGCGCTCGACGGAACGATCGGCACGCTCGCGCGCCTCGCAGCGCAGGGGCTCTTCCCGATGCTCGAAGAGGCCGAAGGCTGGCCGTGCGACATCTGCGATTTCCGGTCCGCATGCCGGATCGGGCACCCCCCCGCCGAAGCGCGCGTCGCCGCGGCGGAGGAGTTCCAGCCCTTCTACACGCTCAAGACGCTGGCCGCCTCGAAGGCCGCAAGGAAGGGGTCATGAGCGGCGCGCCGCGCAACATCGTCGCCGTCGCGGGCGCGGGGACCGGAAAGACCTTCCGGCTGGTCCAGCATGCCGCCGGGGCGCTGGCGAGCGGCGCGTGCGCCCCGGGCGCGCTGGCAGCGATTACCTTCACGGAGCACGCAGCCGCGGAGCTGCGGGAGCGCCTCGTGAGCACGCTCGAACAGCTCGCAACAGGGCCGCGCGGAGAAGAGCCGAAGGACGGGACTTCTGCGCAGAAGATCGCATCGCTCCTGCGTGCGGAACAGGGGAAAGACCCCGGGGCTCTCGAAGGACTCCAGCGGAACGCCCGGGCGGCGCTCGACCGGATCGAGGATGCGTTCGTCGGTACGATCCACGCCTTCTGCGCCGATCTGCTGCGCCGGCATCCTGTCGAGTCCGGGGTGTCTCCGGCGTTCCAGGTGGACGAAGGTCCCGCCGCGCGATGGCTCGTGGACAAGAGGTGGGGAGAGTTCCTCTCCGCCGAGCTGGGACCCGGCTGCCGGCGGCTCGATCTGTGGCGCCGCCTGCTCGAGGGGCTCGATCCCTCGGAAGCGGCCCGGATCGGGATGGCTTTCTGCCGGTTCGGGATTCCCGCGGAGGAGCTGGCCGGCCTCCCGCCGGAAGCCGAGGCCGCCCGGCTGCTGCTGCCCGCGCGTGCGTCGCGGCTGCGCGCGGGACTCGATGGCCTCGGCGCGCCGTTCCGGAAAGGCAGCAGCACGGCGGTGCATGACGCCCTGACCGCCGCGCTCGACGCCCTTTCCGGCGGCGATCCTTTCGCGGCGATCGAGGCCTGTCGCGCCGCGGCTCTCGTTGCGGAGCAGAACGAAGGCGGACTCACGCAGGGAAGCCGGGACGCAGGCGCGGTCTCGCCTGCGGCATTCAAGGAGCGGATGAAGGCCGCGTCGGATTTCGTGAAGCGGGCCGCCGAGCTCGATCCGCGGGCGGTGGACGATCTCGTCGCCGCCCTCGGGCCGTTCGGCACCGGGGTGCAGAACGAGGCCAGGCTGGGGGGGCTGCTGGGATTCGACGCGCTGCTGCGTCTGGCGCGCAATCTCCTGCGCGATGCTCCCGAAGTGCGCGCCGTCGAGGCGGATCGCCTGCGGCTCCTGCTCGTGGACGAGTTCCAGGACACCGATCCGCTGCAATACGAGATCATCCTGATGCTCGCCGCGCGGGTCGGGTCGGAAGGGCGCGATCCCTATGCGCTGGATCTCGAGCCAGGCCGGCTGTTCCTCGTCGGGGACCCGAAGCAGTCGATCTACCGGTTCCGCGGCGCCGACATCGCGGCCTGCACGCGCGCCCTCGACCGGGTCCTCGAGGCAGGAGGGGCGCGCGAATTCCTCGACCGCAACCGCAGGAGCCCGCCGGAAATACTCGAGCCGCTGAACCGGCTCTTCGTGCCGGCATTCGCCGGCGGACCCCGCGCGCTGCAGCCGGAGTACGAGCCGATCAGCGCGGCGCGTGATCACGCCGGGAGTCAGCGGATCACCGTGATCTCGATTCCGCCCGCCGGGGACGGAAAGAAAAATGTCGCGGCCCTGCGCGCGCGCGAAGCACGCGTGATCGCCGGTGAGATCTCGCGGCTCATCCAGGCCCGGGAATTCCGTGCCGGCGAGTGCGCCGTCCTGCTGCCGGCCCTGACCGTCGGGCCCATCTACGCCGGTGCGCTCAGGGAGGCGGGGATCCCCTTCGTCATGGAGGGCGGCCGCATCTTCCGGGACCGCAACGAGGTGCGGCTGGCGCTCGCGATCCTCACGACGCTCTGCGAACCGGACGACGGTGTCGCGTGGCTCGCCGTCGCCCGCTCGGCCCTGGGAGCCGCGAGCGATCGCGAGCTCGCGCGGTGGGCGGCCGCGGGCGGGTGGATCCCGCCGCGAGGGCGGGTGGATGAGGAGGCGTTCCCGGGGGTCGCCCGGACGGAGCGGCTTCTCGCGGAGATCCGCCGGCGCGGCCGGGGCCGGAGCGCCGGGGAGGCGATCCGGGCGGTTCTCGAAGCGACCCCGGTCGCCGCGCTCGTCGCCGCGGCGCCCGACGGCGCGCAGCGGGCGGCGAACGTCTCGGAAGTCGTCGCGCGCGCCGCGGCGCTCGCCTCGGGGCACGGATTGTCGATCCGCGGCGCGCTCGACGCCCTGGGCGACGCGCTCGAGGAAGAAGGCCGCGGCGACATCCCGCTCGCCGACGAGCGGCTCGACGCGGCGCGCGTGATGACGGTGCACAAGGCGAAGGGCCTGGAGTTCGCGGCGGTCTTCCTCGCCGATCTCGGCAGGTCGCAGGGCGCGCCGAGGGGTCAGGACGAAGAAGTGCTCTGGCGTGCGCGCGACGGCGGCGGCGTCGCCCTGGCGACGCGCCGTCCCGACGGGACGAAGATCCGCTCCCTGAGCTCGGTTCTGGCGCGGCTCGAAGAGACGGCGGAGGAAGAGGCCGAGTCGGTCCGCAAGCTGTACGTCGCCGCCACGCGCGCGAAAGAGCGGTTGTTCTTCGTCGTCTCGGATCCGAAAGGGGACGGAACCTGGTCGCGCCACCTTGCCGCCTGGGGCTGGGCGCCTGCGGCTGCCGGCGATGCGGCGGTCCCTCTCTGCGACGGCGCGGTCGAGCACCGCGTCGCCGCTCCGGCTCTCACGCGGCTGCGCGCGGCGCCCGAGGAAGGCACCGATGCGCTCGCCCGGGCGGTGAGGAGATTCGACGAAGCTCAGGATGCGCTGCGCGTTTTCAACCGGCCCTGGACCGTCACGCCGTCGGGCCAGGAAGATTCCCCGGAGCGCCGCCGTCTCGACCTGAGCGAGGAGGTCGAAGACGGGGAGAGCGGCGGCGCCGACGCCGCGGCCGCAGCCGGCAGCGCCTACCACCGGCTGGTCGAGCGGTGGGACCTGCGCGACCCAGGGTCGCTGCGCCGGTTCGCCAGGGCGGCGGCGCGCCATGAGGCTGCCGTGCGGCTTGTCGATCCCGCGGCGGTCGAGCGGGAGCTCGAGGCGATCCTCAACGCCTTTCTTGCAGGGCCGCTCCCGGGCCGCCTCGCCGTCCTCGACCTGGTCGGCCGGGAGGTCCCGTTCCTGCACCCGCGGGAAGGGACCCTGGTGCTCGGAATCGCAGACCTCGTGTATCGCGAGCCGGACGGCACCTGGGTGGTGGCGGATCACAAGACCGACCGCATCCCCGGGGAGGGCCCTGGAGCCCTGAAAGAGCGCTACCAGCCTCAATTATCGCTGTATGGCGACGCGCTCAGGGCCGCGCTGCCGGCCGGGACTCCGGTGCGGACCGAGCTGTGGCTGGCGCGCTCCGGCGAGATCCTCCGGCTGGACGGCTGATCAGTCCGGCTCGCGCCGCCGCCGGAACATCCCCCCCAGCAGCATCAGAAGGAGACCCGCCGAGCCGCCGGCCAGGAACGGGGGACCCCACACCCGCCAGTCGGGGCTGAGGCGCGCCTTCGTGAAGAGCACCCAGAGCCAGTAGGCGACTGCCCCGTAGACGAGGAACAGAAACACCGCCATCGAGAGGCTGCCCCGTCGCCGGCCGTCGCGCATGGGTGGAGGATACAACCGCCGGCTTTACATTGACGCCGCGGCGGCGGCGCGGTGTATCCTCACGGCAGATCCTCTGGAGGCCGTGGATGGAGGAGAAAGGCAGCAGGCGGTTCGGGGCCTATCTCCGGAAACTCCGTGAAGAGCGCCGGCTGACCCTCGACACCATCGAGGATCTGTCCGCGGTCCACCACGACCGGATCTCCAAGACGTATCTCTCCCGCTGCGAGAACGGCCGAACACTCCCCTCGTTCCCGAAGCTGTTCACACTCAGCAAGATTTATCGAACAAAGCTCACTGCGCTCGCCGAACGGCTGCAGCTGGACGTCGAATTGGATGCGATGCCGCCGGTCGATCTCTCGGCCACGACCTACGACGATCTGGCCAGCCGCGGGCAGGAAGCGGTCCGCCAGGGCAACGTCAAGGCGGCGTTCCTGCTCTTCAATGCCGCCTGGGAGCGCGCCACCCTCATGGAGTCGGACGCAGAGCGGCTGCTGCGCGAGTCGCAGGCGCGCCTCGCGCTCGCCATCGCCCTTTACAGACTGGGCCGGCTCGAGATGGCCGAGGAGGAGTGCAAGGCGCTCGTCTCTCAGCAGGGGATCGACGCCACGGTCTCGCGGCGGACGCTGATCCTGCTCTCTGCCATCTACTACGACACGAACCGTCATGCGCTCGCGCGCATCATGATCCACGAGGCGGAGTCGCGGTTGAACGGCGCCGCCGCGCCGGGAGCGGCGCCGTCCGACGCCCGCTCCGCCGCCGACGTGCTCTCGATGAAGGGGCTGCTCGAGCTGGAAGCGGGGCGCACCGACGACGCCCGAGCCGCATTCGAAATGGCGCGCGAGAGATACGAAGCGCTGCACGACGAGTTCAGCCTCTGCAAGACCTTCGGCAACCTGGGCGCCGCGGCCGCCGCGGCGGGCCAGGAGCGCCACGCGCTGGCCCACTTCCAGCGCAGCCTCGAAATCGCGCGCGGCCTCGGCTATCCCTATTACGTGGCAAAGCGCCTGCATGACATGGGGCGCCTGCACCTGGACCACGGCAGGGGCGACCAGGCGCGCCGTCTGTTCCACGAGTCGAACGAGCTCTCGCGGCGCGGCGAGTTCCACGACGTCACGTTTCTCAACTGCTTCTATCTCTGGAAGGCCGCCCTCGCGTCCGGCGACAGCGCGGGTGCCGCAATGAACGAGAAGAGCCTCCGGTTCTTCGCCTTCCGGATCGAAACCTCGCTTCCCGAGCTCGAGGAGTTCAAATCGAGACTCGAGGAAGGCAAGGGGGACGGGCCATGATCTCCCCGAAGCGAATCGCGGCAGCAGGGATCCTCGTCTTCTCGCTGGCGGCGGCGCCCGTGCGCGCCGAGTTGAACGCCTGCGACGTGCATCCCTGTCTTTGCCATATGTGGCACAAGGGCGATACGCCCGATCCGTTCCCCTGGGGGGCGACGCTCGGCAACGGGCGAGGAGCGCCTCTCAACCTGGACGGCGATCAGCGCGGCGACATGTGGCCCGATTTCGGGATCAACCCGGTCACACACCAGGCCGAGGTCGTCTGGGCGTTCAACGACGGCTCCGACTACGAGATTGCCTTCGCGCGGACCGAGGACGGCCACTGGGGGCCGATCACGCTGCTGACGGCGAACGCGCAGCGCGACGTGGACGCCCGGCTGGCGTTCGACGCGTCGACGGGCGGCAGCTTCGTCACCTTCTGGACGACCGACGGCACGGCGGTGGTCAAGCTGATCGTGCGCCCCTCGCCGACGTCGGCCTGGACACAGCCGGAGCCGGTCTCGGCCGGTGTCCCACCGGCGCGGCTGCCGGCGGTCCTCGTCGCGGGAGCCGAGCTGCTCGTGGGCTACGAGGAGGACGCCGCGGCGGGCGGGCGGGATCTGGTGCTGGCGTCGCGGTCCGCGTCGGCGGTGCCCGGCACGGTGTTCTACCGCCAGACGATCGGGCACACCGACGGGAGCAGATCGGCGCATCTCATCCTCGACGTCGTCGGAGCCAACCAGACGGTCTTCGCCGCCTGGATCCAGTCCGAGACCGAGATCGGCTACTCGATCTTCAACGGCGTCACCTGGGAGCCGCCGCGCTACGTGCCGTACGCGGACGGGCTCGACATCGAAATGGTCCGGATGGCCGTGCGCCGGATCATGGTGTCCCCGCGGCAGTAGTCCCCGGGGTGCCGCAGATCAACCGCGGGCGCTGCGCGCCCGCGGTTGCATCGGGGCCGGGCCGTGTTCGCCGTAGCTTGGTGTTGTATAGTCCCGCCTCTTCGGCGAAAGGCGGCGTAGCCAAGTGGTAAGGCAACGGTCTGCAAAACCGTCATACACCGGTTCAACTCCGGTCGCCGCCTCCAGGTTTCTCCCATGCGCTCTCCCTGCGCTGCTCCTGGCGGGATCCTTCGCCCCCGCGGCCGAGGCGCCGCGCAGCGAGCCGTTCGCACCTCCTGCCGCCCGCCGCTGGTATCCCCCCGAGCACACCTGGGATCTGAAGCACGTCCGCCTCGATCTCGACATCGACCCCGCGGCCGGAACCGTCGAAGGCACGGCGACGAACGTGCTTTCGGCCGGCGCGGCGCCACTGGAGTCCGTGGTGCTCAATGCGGTCGAGCTGGATATCTCGCAGGTGTCTCTCATCCGGGGCGACGAGGCGGTCGCGCGGGCGATCGACGCTGCGGAAGTTCCCTCCGGCGCGAAGGCGGTGTTCCAGCCGGATCCGACGGCGTCGGGAATCCGCGTGACCATCGACCCCCCCGCGAAGCCGGGCGAGGTCCTCGCCATCGCCGTGCGCTACAGCGCGCACCCGAGAGGGGGGATGTATTTCACCGGCCCGACCGCATCGGACCCTGCGCTGCCTCTCACCGCGTGGTCGCAGGGCGAGTCCCAGGACAACCGCTACTGGTTTCCGACGTGGGATTTTCCGGACGACTACGCGACCGCGGCGCTCAACATCACGGCGCCGCCGCCGCTCGTCGCGACGGCGGTCGGCCGGCACCTCGAGGATGGAAAGACCGCCGCCGGCCGCCCTATCGCCCGCTACCGCACCGAACATCCCCACGCCACCTACCTCATAGCCGTCGTCGTCGGGGAGTTCGATCTCCGGCGGGAGACCTGGAACGGAGTCACCCTGGAGTATCGGGTGCCGAAGGGCCGCGCCGGGCAGATCGAGCGCTCCTTCGCCAGGACACCGCAAATCCTGCAGTTCATGGCCGACACCACCGGCGTGCCGTATCCGCACGATCGCTACGCGCAGAACTGCGTTCCGCTGTTCATTTTCGGCGGGATGGAGAACGTGACGGCGGTGACCCTCACCGACCGGACGCTTCACGACGATCGGGCCCATCCGGACGCCACCACGGCGCTGATCACCCATGAGGCGGCCCACCAGTGGACGGGGGATCTCGTCGGCTTCGCTGACTGGTCCGAGTCCTGGCTCTCCGAGGGGCTGAGCGACTATCTGACGAGTCTCTGGGTCGGTACGGACGAGAGCGCCGATGCGCTGACGCTCGAATGGCAGGACCAGAACGCCGCCTATCTGCGCAGCGGCCGCTTCTCCCGTCCCATCGTCACCCGGCTCTACCGCGCACGCGAGGATCTGTTCGACGCGGTGCTCTACGCGAAAGGATCCGCGGTGCTCAACATGCTGCGCTCACGGATCGGAGACGAGCCGTTCCTCCGCGGCCTGAATCTCTACCTCGTGCGAAACGCCTGGAAACCGGCGCGCACGTCGAACCTTCAGGCGGCGTTCGAAGAGGCATCGGGCAGGAATCTCGACCGCTTCTTCGACGAGTGGGTCTACCGGCCCGGCCACCCGAAGATCACCGCGTCGTGGAGCTGGCGCCCCGGCCGCACTTCGGGCGAAGCGGGCGAGGCGCGCGTCACACTGAACCAGGAAGCGGCGGGACGCGGCTCCGCCACCGACCCGGAGCTGTTCGATCTCGCCGTCACGGTGGAGCTGCTCTGGCCCGACGGCCATGCGGACCGGCGCCGGATGGTCTTCGACGGAAAGGAAGCCGAAGTGCGGATCCCCGCGCCGGTTTCCCCTGCGGCGCTGATCGTGGATCCCGACTCGAATCTGGTCGGTGAGATCGTGCAGACGCGCGAGCGCGACGAACTGCTGGCCGTGATCGCGCACTCGAAATCGGCGCCGGGCAGAGTGGACGCGTTGAAGGCGCTCGGCGCGCTGCCCGCGACCGACGCCGGGACGGCGGGGATCGTGGCGGCCTTGCGCGGCGACCCGGTCCGCGGCGTGAGGAAGGCCGCTGCGTCAGCGCTCGGCGCGGTTGCTCGAACAGACGGGCCTGCTGCGGCCCAGGCCCGGAAAGCGCTGCTCGAAGCCGCGGCCTCGGAGCCGGACTCGCGCGTGCGCGTTCCGCTCGTCGAGGGGGTCGGCGGGCTGCAGCATGACCGGGAAGCCGGTGCGCTGCTGCTTCGCCTTCTGAAGAGCGATCGCTCGTGGGCGGTGCAGGGCGCCGCGGCCGGCGGACTCCCCACCACGCGTCCGCCGGAGGCGTTCGAGGCGCTGTCGGCGGCGCTGAAGACCGACTCACCCAACGAGGTCGTTCGCAAAGGAGTGCTGGCGGCCCTGGCGGCGCAGGGCGACCCGCGCGCGGGAGTCCTGCTTCACGGCCGCGTCGGCGCGAGGGCGCCGATCCACACACGCCCCGCCGCCGCCGAGGCTCTGGCGGCCTGGGCGAAGAAGCAGGAATCCCCGGAGCAGAGGCGTCTCGCGCTCGAAGCGCTCACCGTGCAGCTCGGCGACGCCTGGTATCTCTCTCGCGCGTCGGCGATCAGGGCGCTCGGCGTGCTCGGCGAGGGCGCGGCGATTCCGGACCTCGAGCGGATCGAAGGAACCGATTTCGACGACCGGGCACGCGGAGCCGCGGCGACCGCGCTCGACCAGATCGCCGCGGCGTCCGCGGAAAAGACGACGGGCGGCGCGGCGGCGAAGCGGATCGAGGCGCTCGAGAAGGATCAGGCGACGCTCCGCGGCCGGATCGAGGCTCTCGAGAAGCAGGCGGCGGAGAAGGCGCGCGGTGGCGAAGGCGAAGCCAAGGGCACCGGCACGCCGTAGGTCGAGGGCCGGCGCCGCAGGCGCGCCCGAGCCGCGCGGACCGGGGCTGATCGATGCCTCGGGCGCCGCCGCCCGGATCGTCGTCCTCGACGCCCCGCTCACGTTCTTCCGCGAAGACTGCATCGCGGGCATTCCGCGGCGCATCGCGCCCGGCGGCGTGGACGTCGTGGTGACCTCGCCTCCGTATAATCTGGGCGTCCGCTATCGCACCTATCGCGACGACGGCCCGAGGGCAAGCTATCTCGAGTGGACCGCCCGGTGGGCGCAGGCCATCGCCGGCGCGCTGGCTCCCGACGGGTCGCTCTTCCTGAACATCGGAGGGCGGCCGCTGGATCCGTGGGGGCCGATGGAAGTCGCGCAGGTCTTCCGCAGGCACTTCGTTCTGCAGAACGTCCTCCACTGGGTGAAGGCGATCGCGATCGAGCGCGAGGCCACGGGGCGCAGCGCGCGCCTGCGCACCGGTCTCGCGGTCGGGCACTACAAGCCGATTCGCGGGCGCCGGTTCCTGAACGATTGCCACGAGTACGTCTTTCACTTCACCCGCGAGGGAAAGACGCCGCTGGACCGCACCGCGATCGGGGTCCCGTATCAGGACAAGTCGAATGTCACACGCTGGAAGTCGGCGGGCAGCGATCTGCGCTGCCGCGGGAACACCTGGTTCGTGCCGTACGAGACGATCCAGAGCCGCGCGAAGGAGCGGCCGCATCCGGCGACATTCCCGCCGCGGCTCCCCGAGATGTGCCTGCGCCTGCACGGGCTCGCGCGCGTGAAGTTGTGTCTGGACCCGTTCCTCGGCATCGGGAACACCGCCGTCGCCGCGGCGCGGCTCGGTGTCCCGTTCGTCGGCTTCGAGATCGACGGGGCCTATGTCGACGAGGCGATCCGCCGCGCCTCGGCCGAAATGCGCCTGTTCCGATGACGGGCGCGCGGCGCTTCGACCTCGTCTGCTTCGACGTGGACGGCACACTGATCGTCCACCCGGAGAACAAGGTCGTCTGGCAGGTGCTCAACCGGCGGTTCCTGGGCAGTCACGAGGTGAACGATCGCCGGTTCCGGGACTACCGCGACGGCAGGATCGCGTACGCCGACTGGGTCGCTCTCGACGTGGGGGACTGGCAGGCGGCGGGAGCGACGCGCTCCGACATCATCGCTGGTCTGGGCGAGCTGTCGCTGATGAAGGGGGCCCGGGAGGCCGTATCTCGTCTCAAGGATGCGGGCTGCCGTCTCGCCGTCGTCTCCGGCACGATCGATCTCTGCCTCGACCTGCTCTTTCCCGATCACCCCTTCGACGAGGTGCACACCAACCGGATCGCGTTCGACGGCGAAGGCCGGATCAGCGGCTGGACGGCGACGCCGTACGACATGGAAGGGAAGGCGGTGGCGCTGCGCGAGATCTGCGCGCGCGAAGGGATCCCGAGGAACCGGTGCGCGTTCGTGGGCGATCACGAGAACGACATCGCGGCGGCGCGCGAAGCCGGCTACTCGATCGCCTTCAACCCAAAGAGCCCGAAGCTCGAAGCGGCGGCGAGCCTCACCGTGCGGTCCGGGGATCTGCGCGATCTGCTGCCGCACCTGACGATCTGAACGCGGGCGGACCCGGCCCGAGTGTGGCATCCTTTCCGCGCGCTCCGAAGGAGGACCAGAATGACCCGCGTCCGATCTCTGGCCGTGGCCCTGATCTGTGTCATGTCCCTTTACCCCGCGGCAGCCGCGGATGTGTCGCTGGAGGGGCGGCGGGCCGTCCCGGAAGCCGCTTCCGCGCCGCCGGCCGCGGCCTCCGGCCTGAAGAGCCCTCTTTCGCCCCTGCTGATCCTTGGAGCGGCGGGCGCCGAAGCCCCCCGGGAACTGGCGGCCCTGGAGGCGGCGAATGCGTCCCGGATCGGACCCTGGCAGATCGGCTTCGAGCGGAATATCGGCGGGACGGCGGAGATCACCGAGCGGAGCTTCTGGTCGCAGACCGCCGCCGACGGCACGGCGATCCTCACCGGCTCCTACACGGTCGCCGGAGCCTGGCTGACCCGCGCGCGGCTGGCGCGCGTGATCCTGCCGCCTGGGACGCAGATCTGGACCTACGGCGAGGACGGCGTTGCTCAGGGCCCGGTCGGCGCGGCGCAGCTCTCGCCGGGAGGCGATCTGTGGCTTCCAAGCGTGGCCGGCGAAAAGGTCTGGATCGAGGTCCGCGTCCCGGCTGGGGAGCCGCTGCACCGGGGCCTCTCGATGGAAACGCCGGGCCCGCGGCGCACCGGACCGCTGCGCTTCGTTCTCGACGGCGTCTCCGAGCAGTTCCGTCTCGACGCCGCCGGCCGCCCGATGGCGGGGGTCGAGGCGGGGAATTATCTGGAGCCCTGTCTCGTGGACATCAGCTGCGTCGCGCCGGCCACAGACATCGACAACGCCTCGGCGGCGGTCGGCTCCTACACCTTCGTGCACAAGAAGAAGACCTTCGTCTGCACCGGCGGCCTGCTGAACGACGCCGGCGGCTCGGGGCAGGAGTACTTCCTCACCGCCAACCACTGCCTCTCCAAGTCCAAGGACGTCCGGACCATGGAAACGTGGTGGGACTACAGAAGCAGCGTCTGCGACGGCACCGTGAACATATCGCTCGTGCCCAAGAGCTTCGGCGCGAGCCTGCTGGCCCAGTCGAGCCTGTCGGATTTCACCTTTGTCCGCATCGAAGGGGTCCCGAGCAATCGCTACTTCTTCGGATGGACGACCGGAGCGCCCGTCGGAACGATCGGCAGGGTCTCGAATCCCGGCGGCGGGCTGCAGACCTATTCCGAAACGACCGACAACAACGCGTCGGGCGGCTCCTGCAACGGGCTGCCCCCGAGCGAGTTCCTGTATCAGGACCAGACCTTTGGCGCGATCGCCGGCGGCGCCTCGGGAGCGCCGTCGTTCGTCGCCGGCGGCTTCGTCGTGGGGCAGCTCTTCGGTCTCTGCGGCCAGCATCCGGGCGACGATTGCGACCTGTCGAACTTCGTCGTGGACGGCCGCTTCTCCGACACGTTCCCCACGATCTCGCCCTGGCTCACCGATCCGACCGGCACCCCCACCGCGGTCGCCGATCTCGGCGCCATCAAGCTCTCGTCCAAGAAGGCGACGATCTCGTGGACCGACACCTCCCTGATCGAGGACCGCTTCGACATCGTGGAGATCAGCGGCGGGATCCCGGCGGTCATCGGCTCCCTGGACGGCAATACGACCTCGGCCAAGATCAAAGGGCTGCAGGGGGGCCAGCAGTACGAATTCGGCGTCCAGGCCTGCCTGGGCTCCCTCTGCTCGACAATCGAGTCGATCATCCTGCTGACCCCCTGACCGGCCGGGCCGGTTGTAAATCCTCCTTCCCCGGCGTCGGCCGGGGGGGCTGGTCGCGCGTATCACTGCTGGACTGCTGATTTCTGGAGGATTCCCATGAATCGAACGATGCGGGCGGCGGCCCTTCTGGGAGCCGCCACCCTGACCGGGGCCGGGCTCTGGCTCGCGTCGGCACCGGCGTCCGCCGGGTCCGCCACGACCCAGCACGGCAAGCGGGCATTCCTCGGGGTCGAGGTGCGCGAGGAAGTGAAGTCGAACGAGGGCGGCGCCCGGGTCGTGGACGTCACGAACGGGTCCCCGGCCGAAAAGGCCGGCATCAAGGAAGGCGACGTCATCGTGGCGTTCGGCGGCCAGGCCGTCCGCGGGCCTGGAATGCTCACGGAGCGGATCCGCGCCCAGGAGCCTGGCGACCACGTCACCGTGCGCGTCCTGCGCGACGGGAAGCCGCTTGATCTGCGGGCTGAGCTGTCCGAGCGCTCGGACCGGGTGCTGATGTTCCGCGACTGGGACGATCTCGACGACGATGACGACGTGGATGTCGACATCGACATCGACGGCAGCGACTGGGACGACATGACTGCCGAGCAGCGCGCGCAGCTCGAGCGGAAGCTGGAAGATCTTCGGCAGCGCATGCCGGAGCTGGAGAGGCACCTCGAGAGCCTTCAGTTCATGGCCCCCGGCGATCCCGACGACATGAAGAACCGCCACGTGATCGTCATGCGCGGCGGCCGTCCGCTGCTGGGAGTGGTGCTGAGCGAAACGACCCCGGAGCTGCAGGAGCACCTGGGCGGGTCGAACGGCCGCGGCGTGCTCGTCTCCCGCGTCGTTCCGGATTCGGCGGCCGAGAAGGCGGGGATCAAAGTCGGCGACCTCATCACGAACGTGAACGGCGCCGACGTGCATCGCCCCGGCGACCTGATCCGCGCCGTTCGCAAGGCGGCCGGTAGCACGATAGACGTCGAAGTCGTGCGCGACCGCCGGACTCAGAAGCTGCGGGCGACCCTCCCCGAGGCGAAGACCGAAGGCGGCCACTGGAACTGGATCCCGGACTCCGACGCGCCCGAGGCTCCGGAAGACGGTGGAGCTCGCTGGGCGCCGATGCCCGCTCCCCCGTCGCCGGCGCCAGCCGTGCCCGCATTCGCGCCGGAGCCCCCGCCTCCTCCGCCGGCGCCGCCGGCCCACGCTTACGCTCCGGGGGCGATCATCTCCCTCTAGTCTCTCCGGGGAGCGGCGCACCCTCCAACACGGCGGCTCGTCCACGACGGGCCGCCGTTTTCTGTATCATCCGGGAACGATGAGCCGGCCGATCGGCATGACGGCGAGCGCCGCGGGCCGCATGCAGATCGTCGTTCTGGGCGGTGGGCCAGGCGGGCTCTACTTCTCCATCCTGATGAAAAAGGCACACCCGGAGTGCGTCCTCCGGGTGATCGAGCGCAACCGCGCCGACGACACCTTCGGCTGGGGCGTGGTCTTCTCCGACGAGACGCTCTCCAACTTCGAGGAGGCCGACCCGGAGAGCTACCGCAGGATCAGCGGAAGCTTCGCGACCTGGACCGACATCGACACGTTTGTGGGCGGCCAGCGCATCGTTTCGACCGGGCACGCCTTCTGCGGCCTCTCGCGCAAGCGGCTGTTGTCGATCCTGCAGGAGCGGGCCGCGGAGCTCGGCGTCGGTCTGGAGTTCCAGAAGGACATTACACGGGTCGAGGACATTCCCGCGGCCGACCTGCTCGTCGCCGCCGACGGAGTGAACAGCCTCATCCGCACAGCGCGGGCGGCCGAGTTCGGGCCGGGGATCGCCTGGGGGAACGCCCGGTTCTGCTGGCTCGGAACCACGCGGCCGCTCTCGGCGTTCACCTTCGTCTTCCGCGAGAACGAGCATGGCCTCTTCCAGGTCCACGCCTATCCCTTCGAACAGGGCCTGTCCACCTGGATCGTCGAGACGCACGAGGACACGTGGCGGCGCGCCGGTCTGGATACTGCGAGCGAAGAACAGACGGTGGCGTACTGCCAGCGCCTGTTCGCCCCGGATCTCGACGGACACCCGCTGCTCACGAATCGTTCCCTCTGGCGGCAATTCCCGACGGTGACGAACGAGCGGTGGCGCTCCGGCACGACGGTGCTCATCGGCGACGCCGCGCACACCGCGCACTTCTCCGTCGGCTCCGGGACGAAGCTCGCGATGGAGGACGCCATCGCCCTCGCCGCAGCCTTCGGCCCCGGCCGGTTGCCGGACGCGCGTCCGCAGATCGAGTCGGTGCTCGCCGCCTTCGAGGACGCGCGGCGGACCGACGTGGTCCGGCTGCAGCGGGCGGCGCTGACCTCGCGCGAGTGGTTCGAGAACTCGCGCCGCTACTGGAGCCTCGATCCGCTGCAGTTCACCTTCAGCCTGATGACGCGCAGCAAGCGGATCACCTGGAGCAATCTCACGCTGCGCGATCCGGCGCTGATGGCCCGCGTGGACGAGGACTTCCACGTCCGCGCCGGCGCGCCGCTCGACCCGTCCGGAGCGGTGCCGCCGCCCGCCTTCACTCCGTTCGCGCTGCGCGGGCTCACGCTCGCGAATCGGATCGTCGTCAGCCCGATGTGCCAGTACTCGGCGGTGGACGGAATGCCGGGCGACTGGCACCTCGTGCATCTGGGCTCGCGCGCGCTGGGCGGCCCCGCGCTCGTCATCGCCGAGATGACCGACGTCCTGCCCGACGGGCGAATCACCACCGGCTGCACCGGTCTCTGGAGCGAGGCCCACGCCGGGGCGTGGGCGCGGATCGTGAAGTTCATCCACCAGCGCAGCGGCGCCGCCGCAGGGATCCAGCTCGCCCACGCCGGCCGCAAGGGGTCGACGAAACATCCGTGGGGAGATGACGACACGCCGCTCCCGCAGAGTGAGGGCGGGTGGGAAACGATTGCGCCGTCGTCGATCCCGTTCGCCCCGGGCTGGCCGCCGCCCCGCGCAATGACGCGCGCCGACATGGACACCGTGCGCGATGCGTTCGTCCGCTCGGCGCGTCTTGCGCACTCGGCGGGCTTCGATCTCATCGAGCTGCACATGGCGCACGGGTATCTGCTGTCGTCGTTTCTCTGTCCTCTCTCCAACCGCCGCGACGACGAGTACGGTGGATCGATCGAGAACCGGATGCGGTTCCCGCTCGAGGTGCTGCGCGCCGTGCGCTCCGCGTGGCCCCTCGAGAAGCCGATTTCGGTGCGGATCTCCGCGAGCGACTGGATGCCCGACGACACCGGAACCACGCCGGAAGAGGCGGTCGTCATCGCCGGCGCGCTCGCGGCCGCCGGCTGCGACCTCGTGGACGTTTCCTCTGCCGGAAACGTGCCGGACTCGCCGGTGATCTACGGGCGGATGTATCAGGTGCCGTTCGCGGAGAAGATCCGCTTCGAGGCCGGTGTGCCGGTCATGGCGGTCGGCGGTATCCAGGGGGTCGACCACGCGAACACCATCGTCGCGGCCGGCCGGGCCGACCTGTGCGCCATCGCCCGCGCGCATCTGACCGATCCGTATCTCGCGATCCGGGCCGCTGCGGAGGCGGGGCTCGAAAAGCCGGGCTGGCCCGGCCAGTACCTGCTCGGAAGACCGCGGGCCCGCGTCGCGGCGCCGCCTGCGCCGGTCCCCGCGGCGCGGAACCCGGCCGAACGATGAGGGCGCGGGCCTGGGTCCTGCCCGGGCTGGCCCTGTGCGTGCTGCTCTCACGGCTGCCCTTTACCGGGAACGGGCCCGGCGCCGACGCCGACGGGGACCGCCTCGTCGTGGCGGCGCGCTCGATCTCGCGCACCGCTGAATATTCCGTGTCGCGGCTGCCCGGGTATCCCGTCGTGGAGATCGGCGGCGCCTGGCTCGTGCACCTGGGAGCGCGCGACCTGAATCTTGCCGCCGCGGTGCTCTCGGCCGCCGCGGCCGCGCTCGTCGCCCTGCTGCTGCGCCGAGCGGCAGGGGTCTCTCCGTTGCTGGGAGCGCTCGCCTTCGCCGCGGCGCCGATCGTCTTCATCCATTCGACGACTTCCATGGACTACCTCTGGGCCGTCGCGGCCGTGCTTGGAGCCATCGCCGCGGCGGGGCAGGGGCGCGACGTGCTGGCCGGAGTGCTCGCCGGTCTCGCTTCGGGGTGCCGGCTGACCACGATCGCGGCGCTCCTGCCGGCCGCGGTCGCGTTGTCCCCGCGCTGCCCGCGGTCGATTGCACGCTTCACCGCGACGGCGCTCGTGACCGCCGGTCTGGCCTGGTCGCCGGTGCTCGCCCGGTACGGACCGGGCTTCCTGGACTGGTCCGACGAGATCGTCGTGCCCTGGAGCCGCGTTCTCTACAAGTCCACCGTGCTCGTCTGGGGCTGGCCGGGAGTGATCGCGTGGGCGATCGCGATCCTCCTGTTCGCGGGGTCGCTGCGGAGCGCGGCGGGCCGGCGCGCGGCGGCGGAGCGGGTGAAACAGCCGGTCGTTCTCGCGGCGCTGCTCTGGGCGCTCCTCTCGGCGGCGCTCTTTCTGCGGCTGCCGCTCGAGGCGGGCTATCTCATCCCGTTCGTGCCGGCGGCGCTGATCCTGGGCGGCGTCTTTCTGGACCGGCGCGTCTTCGCCGGCCTCGCCCTCGCGATCCTCGTCTCTCCGCTCCTCTCCGTCGGCGATCCCTCGCGGAATCTTCGCGACGGTCCGATCTTCCAGGATCGCGCGGCGCGCATCCGCATCGAGGAGCACAGCCGCGCGCTGCTCGCCTGGGCGCGCGACCGCGGCACGCCCGCGATGGCGGTCGTCGGGTCGAAGGGGCTGCCGCGTCTGAAGTCCCGGCTGGCCGATCCCGACATCACCCTGGACCCGACCCGCACGCCGGCATCGAACAGGTCGGCCCTGCGTGTGGGGCAAATCGTGTTCCTGCCGCGGCTCGACCGGGCCGCATTCGAAACGGCGCGGGCCGCCGGCCGCGACGTCGTGTTTCTGCCCGAGATCCTGCAGGAGAATCTCGCCGAGACGGGACTGGACCTGGCGGCGGAGGGCGCCGCGGCGATCCCGCTCACGCCGCAGGCGGCTCCCGCGCCATGACCCGACCGTCGGCCGAACGACTCCGCGAGCTGCACCGGGCGCTCCTCACGCCGCGGCTGATGGAAGAGAAGATGCTGGCGCTCGTGCGGCAGGGGCGCCTGTCGAAGTGGTTCTCCGGGATCGGTCAGGAGGCGATCGCCGTCGGAGTGGCGGCGACGCTCGAGCACGACGACTGGATTCTCCCGCTGCATCGCAATCTGGGGGTGTTCACGACGCGCGGTGTGGACCGCCGGCGGCTGCTCGCGCAGCTTCTGGGCCGGGCCGAGGGCTTCACGCACGGCCGGGACCGCACCTTCCACTTCGGCTCCGCGCCGGATCGCATCGTCGGAATGATCAGCCATCTGGGCGCGATGCTCCCGGTCGCCTGCGGGTTCGCTCTCGCGGCCGTGCTGCGCGGCGAGCGGCGCGTCGCGGCGGCGTTCTCCGGCGAGGGAGGGACGAGCGAAGGGGATTTCCACGAGGCGGTGAATCTGGCGGCGGTCTGGAAGCTGCCGGTGATCTTCGTCGTCGAGAACAACGGGTGGGCCCTTTCGACTCCGGTCCGCGAGCAGTACGCGTGCAGACGGCTCTCGGACCGCGCCCCGGGCTACGGGCTGGCCGGCGCCACGGTGAACGGCAACGATCTCCTGGCGGTCTGCGCGGCGGTGGAGGAGGCGGCAGCCCGGGCGCGCTGCGGTCTGGGGCCGACGCTGCTCGAATTCGAGACTTTCCGCATGCGTGGCCACGAGGAGGCCTCGGGCACGGACTATGTGCCGCGGGAGCTGTTCGCGGAATGGGCGCGGAAGGATCCGGTGGCTCTCTTCGAGGACGCGGTGGTACGCGCCGGGGCCATGACGAAGCCGGAGTGCGAAGCGGTGCGCGAGGAGCTTCGAACGCGGATCGAGCACGACGTGGACGAAGCCCTCGCCCTGCCAGCGCCCGACCCGGCGTCGCAGCCGATCGACACGGGCGTCTGGTCGGGCTCCGCTTCGCAGCCGCCGCTCGCGGAGCCCGCCGCGGAGCGCGTCGCGGCCGCGCCGGAGGCGCGCTACATCGATGGCGTCAGCGACGGTCTGCGCACCGCGATGCGAGCCGACCCGCGCGTGCTCCTGATTGGCCAGGACATTGCGGAGTACGGCGGCGTCTTCAAGGTGACGGAAGGGTTCCGCGACGAGTTCGGGGCGGCGCGCGTCCGCAACACTCCGATCATCGAGTCGGGAGCGCTGGGCGCCGCGCTCGGGCTGGCGCTCGACGGGTTCGTGCCTGTCGTCGAGATGCAGTTCGGCGATTTCATCGCCTGCGGCTTCAACCAGATCGTCAACAACATCGCGAAGACGCACTGGCGCTGGGGAGCCGCCGTGCCGCTCGTCATTCGCGCGCCGATCGGCGGCGGCACCGGCGCGGGGCCGTTCCATTCGCAGAGCATCGAGGCGTGGTTCACGCACGTCGCAGGGATGAAGGTCGTGGCCCCGGCGACCCCCTCCGACGCCAAGGGCCTGCTGCTCGCGGCGGTGCGCGACGGGAATCCGGTTCTCTATCTGGAGCACAAGCTGCTCTACCGCTCGCTGAAGGGCGGTCTGCCGCCGGACGACTTCTCCGTTCCGATCGGCCGCGCCCGCGTCGCGCGCGCCGGCGCCGACGCCACCGTAGTCGCCTGGAGCGCCGCCGTCGGCTGGGCGCTCGAAGCGGCGGAATCCCTCGCGAAGGACGGCCGCGCCGTCGAGGTCGTCGACCTGCGGTCGCTGCTGCCGTGGGACCGCGCCCTCGTGCTCGAATCGGTGAAGAAGACCGGACGGGCGCTGGTGCTCCACGAAGCGCCGCTGACCGGCGGGTTCGGCGCCGAGATCGCCGCCGTCATCGGGGCCGAAGCCTTTTCGTGGCTCGATGCGCCTGTCGCACGCGTGGGCGGGCTCGACACCCCCGTGCCGTTCAGCCGCGCGCTCGAGCAGGTCTGGCTGCCGGCTGCGCGGCTCAAGGCGGAGCTCGAAGCGCTCCTCGCCTGGTGAGCGCCGCCCGGAGTGGCGGACCCGCCGCGGCGCGTTAGACTGCCGCGCATGCCGGGGCGGCTCCAGGGGGTCAGGATCGGGATTGCGTGCGCGGTGATCGTGCCGGCGGCGGCCGCCGGGGCGGCGCCGCGGACCCTCGAAGCGAACGACGACCGCAGTCTCGCCGCCTGCAACTCGAAGCTCGGGGCCGGCGACACCTGCGTCGTCGCGCCGGGCACGTACAGGACGCCGATTCAACCGTTCCGCGACGGGAAGCCGGACGAGCGGGTCACCTACACGTGCCCGAGCGCTCCCGCACACCCGTGCCTCATCGATACCGACGGACCGGACAGTCTCGTCCTGGGCGGGCCGTCGCGCGAGCACGGCGCGTCGTACGTCACCGTGGACGGCTTCACCTTTCAGGACGGACCGGTGCGCGCGTCCGGACGCGGCTCGAAAGGAATCGTTCTCGACAGGATCGCGACGCGCGACCCGGACAACCAGCGCCCCTGTGCGAGCGTGACGACCGAAGGGGGCGAGAGCACCGTCATCAGCCGATTCTCGCTGCACCAGCCGGCCCGCTCGTCGTCCGCGAAAGGTCCGGCGGCGGGATGCGATGTCATCTCCCTGGGCACCAACGTCGGCAAGGGGATCGAAAGCGGCACCACGCTGAAGGACGGTCTGATCCGCGGCGGATGGAACGGCCTGCAGATCGGCCGCTGCGACCACTGCGTGCTCGACGGCGTGAAGATCACCGGCGCGAAGAACCACACGCTGTCGGTGGGGTCGGCCGGCGGCAGGACGACGGACCTGACGGTCAGGAACTCCGTCGTGATGGCCTCGACCGGATTCCGCGAGCCGATGCCGTTCGTCGCCTGGCAGGTCGTGGGGCTGACGCTCCTGAACAACGCCTTCATCACCGGCTGGGCGATCCCCGCGCCGGGCGACGCGTCGATCCGCCACGAGATGACGGTGCGCGGCCCCATCACGATCCGGAACAACATCTTCTACTCCGACCGCACGAGCCGGCTCGCGGTGGCGAACAACGGAACCTTCAACGGGCGGAACCCCGTTGCGTGGGACGTGGATTACAACGCCTATGTCGGAGCGGGAAGTCTCGGCGGCGCTCTCTGGACCGACTCGCGCGATTGCTCGCTCGGCCCCGGAGGGAAGGCCGCGGGGCCGGGATGCCCCGAGAAGTCGTCGGCCCCGACGCAGAAGGGTGGCATCTCTACGGAGTGGCGGGACGCCGGGTTCGACGCGCACTCGATCGTCTTCGAGAACACCGACTACGCGACGCGCGGGCGGGACAGCGACTTCCCCGTGCGCGGCCCTCTCTGGGGCGCGACCGGCCCCTTCTCCGGCGCCATGGTGGAATGCCAGCTCCCGGGCGGCGCCTTCGCCGCCGACCCGCGATGGGGATCCGGATTCCGGCCGGGAGATCACGTGGAATACGGCTTCGACGGCGTCATCCGCACCGTGCGCGCGGTGAAGCCGGGGCTCGCCTGCGCCGGTGCCGACAACCGCGTGGGGGTAACGCTCGACCCGCCTGTGAAATGGCGCGTCAACGAGTGGGTCCTGTCGTGGGGGCCGGTGGCGGTGTCCGCTCCGGATCTCTCCTTCGTGCCGCAGAAGGGCTCGCCGGTGATCGACGCGGGGGACGATGCTCACTGCGGGCACGAAATTCGCGGCGGGCGCTGCGACATCGGACCGGTCGAGAGCGGCGCCGACGCGCCGACTGTGCCCCCGCCGGTGCCTCCGGCCGAGCCGCCGGCCGAGGCGGAGCCTGCGCCGGAGATCGCTCCACCGGCGACCGGTGAGCCAGAAGTCGGGCCGGCGCCCGCCGCTGCGGTGGTGGCGGCCGCTCCCGCTCCGGATGCAAGCGGTCAGCCCGCGGCCGGGACGCAGGGCGAAGAACAGACCCAGGACTCGCAGGCTCCCGCGGGCGAGGCCGCGGTGCAGGAATCCGTAGCGCCTGGCGGATCCGCCGCCGGGGGGCCGGCGCCGCAGGCAGCACCGGCCGCCCCGGCTGCGCCTGGCACGGCTGCGCTCACGCCGGATTCCGCGCCGATCCCATTGCGTCCCGTGATCTCCGGCATCGGACTCGGCAGCACCGGGGCGGAGCTGCGAAAAGCGCTCGGCGAGCCGGAGGAGGGAGGCCCTCCACCGCGTCAGGACGGCGAAGGCTCACGCCAGGGCGGAGAGGGGTCGCGTCAGGGCGGCGAAACGCCCCGCGAGCAGCAGGGCCGGCATCCGAAGCAGGGCCAGGGGGAGCAGGGCCCGCCGCGCGGCGACGCGTCGACGCGAACCGTCCGCTATCCGGGCGTGCAGTTCGAGCTGCAGCGGCGTGAAGGGGACAAGGAGTTCCGCGTCCTGCGCATGCGCGTGACGTCGCCCGACCACGAGCTCGCTCCAGGTCTGCGCATCGGCATCACGCGCGAGGAGGCGATCGCGCTCCTGGGCCCCGCTCACCAGGCGCCGTCCGAGGAAGGCGGCCGGGAGCAGCTGCGGTGGATGCTGGAGCCGAAGGCGCTGCTGCGGCTCACCCTCGAGGGGGACAAGGTCGTGGAGATCGGCGTCGCGGAGCCGCGCGCGGGAGGCCGGCCTACGCCGCGCGGGAACGGTCCAGATGCTCCCGCAGATCGTAGCGGCGAACGAGGGGAGTCGCAGCCGCCACAACGGCCACGGTAGCAAGCGTCGCCACGCCCCCGGTGACGATCGAGACGGTGGCGCCCAGGGTGACCGAGGCGAAGAGCGACGCCACGAAGCCGGCCTCCAGCTCGCCGAGCTGCGGGCCTCCCATGAAAAAGATCATGTTGATGGAGGTCATGCGGCCGCGCAGCGCGTCCGGCGTGACGAGCTGGCGCAGCGTCTGGCGGATCACCGTCGATACGAGGTCGGCGAGTCCCGCGCCCGCCAGCGCGAGAAACGTCAGAAGCGTGCTGCGGGACAGGCCGAAGACGATCGTGCACAGCCCGTAGGCGGCGACCGCCCAGAGAAACAGACGCCCCTGACGGCCGGGGAGGGGCCGCAGCGAGGTGTACAGCGAACCGGTCAGCGCGCCGATCCCCGGGGCCGACACGAGCAGCCCGTATCCGCCGGGACCGATGCCGAGGATCTGATCGGCGACGATCGGCAGCAGCGAAAGGGCGCCGGAAAAGAACGTCGCGAAGAAGTCCAGCGCCATCGTCCAGACCATGAGGGGTGTCGTGAAGACGAAGCGCAGCCCCTCCCGCAGAGCCCGGAGCGGATGCGCCCCCGCGTGCGCTCCGGCCTCGACGCGGCCCGCGTCCTTCGGGAGCAGCACGAGGCTCGCCAGCACGAAGAGAAACGACACCGCGTTGAGCCCGTACAGCACGGCGAGCGTCGCGTGGGATCCCGCCGTCATGCCGGCTGCAACCGGCGCGGGCTCGGAGCTTTCGAACGCGAAGGCGCCGCCGGCGAGCAGCAGGCCCGCGAGAGACGGGCCGCCGATCATCGCCGCGTGGAACGCCGTGAGATTCAGGGACAGGGCGCCGGGCAGGTCCCTCTCCGGCACGAGACGGGGGATCAGCGCCTGGCGCGCGGGGCCGTCGAAGGCGGTCGCCGACGCGGAGAGCGCATTCAGCGCGTAGACGATCCACAGACCGTCGCGGCCCGCGAAGGTCGTGAGCGCAAGACCGGTCGCGGCGGCCGTCATCACGCACTGCGCGGTGAACATCGCGCGCCTGCGGTCGCTGCGGTCGGCGACGACACCGCCGAGCAGCGAGAAGCCGATGATCGGCAGCACGCGCGTGAGCCCCACGAATCCCAGCGCGAGGGCGGAGCCGGTCAGCAGATAGACATGCCAGTTGATCGCCACGACCTGCATCTGCGAGCCGACGAGCGAAAGTCCCTGCGCGAGCCACATCCTTCGGAAGTGCCTGTGGCGCAGCGCGTGCCACGGAACCGGGGGACGCGGGTCGGCGGCGGTCATGCGGCGCGGCGGGTGACCGGCTCCTCCACGCGCGGCGCGCGCCGGCCGAAGAGGTGCGCGGCGCCAAGGCCCGCGAAGACGGCGAGCGCCGGATAGAGCTGGGCGGAGTATCGCGCCATCGGAATGATGGCGGCGCCGGCCAGCCAGTGGAGCGCGATGAAGAGCGCGAGTCCCGCGGCGACGCGGCGATCGAATCCGGCGAGCGCCTCGGGGGGGCGCCGGCGCAGCACCGCGAGACCGGCGAGGGCGAGCAGCAGCACGGGGAGCGCGGCGATGAGGTACTGACGGCTGCGCGGCTCGGTCTCGGCCCGGTACCAGAACCGGGCGAGCCCAGCCGCGCTGCGGGCGAGGAAGGCGCCCGGATCCGACCGGATCTCCGCCACGGCGGCCTCGGTGAGGCTCCGGTCGAAGGCCGCCGCTTCGCGCGGCGCGAGATCGGTGTAGCTGCGCCCCTCGAGGAGCGCTCCGGCGTCGCCCGCCCTCGCGATCGCCGCCGGGCGCACGTGCGACCACGCCTCGCCCGGCGCGGCGGCGGATTCGGCCGTGAAGCCGCGTCCGAGCCAGTAGTTGTAGCCTGCGAGCGAGCTGACCCAGACCGGGCGCTCTTCGAGAGCGCTCGTCCGGGCGCTCCAGAGCAGAGGCGGCAGCAGGCCGAGCAGCAGCACGCACAGCACCGGCCCCCGCTTCCACCCGCCCGCTCCCTCGGGGCCGCGTCGCAGCGCAGGAATCAGGAGAACGATCGCCCCGAGCGTCAGAAGACCGGTCGGCCGGGTGAGCAGATGCCAGCCGAGCGCGGCGCCGGCGGCGATCGCGGCGTTCATGTCCCGCAGGGCCAGCGGCAGCAGCCAGATCGCCGCGACCGCCAGCACGCCGGAGAACTCGTCGGAGAGGATGCGCCCCGAGACGATTACCGGCAGCGGATGCGCGGCGGCCACGAGCCCGCCCGCGAGCCCGGCGATCAAGCCGACGCGCGCCGCGAGAATCCCGGCGATCGCGGCCGAGGCGAAGATGGCGGGCAGACTGGTCCAGAACGCGAGCCAGCCGTGCCCCTCGCCGCCGGTGAGGATTCCCGAGGCCAGCCAGGCGGGGAAGCCCGGGCCGCGGATCGTCGTCGGCGTCGCCCCGGCTGATCCGTAGCCCAGAGTGCGCTCGGTCAGCAGCGTGCGTGCAAGGTCCGGGTAGGAGTCGGGGGCCGGCGGCACGCCGGCGGACGACTCCCACGAAGGAATCAGAACGAAGCAGGCGAGCGCGCGGACCGCGAGCGCGGCGACGAGAAAGGCCAGACCGACGGTCCTGGGAGAGATTCGGGCGTCGGCCACCGCCCGACTGTATCAGGGAAGGTCGCGGCCGTGCCGCGGCGCTACGCGGTCCGCTGCGATGCGTCCGGCCCTGGGAGGGTGGCGAAGTCCCTCCCCACGACGCGCGCGAGCTCACGGAGCGTTGTCGCGCCCGCGACGACCTTTTCGAGCCCGTCGGCCCACATGCTGCGGAAACGGCCCGCCCGCGCCGCTTCGGAGAGCTCGCCCGCGGTCGCGCCGCGCGAGATCAGCGCGCGCAGCTCCGGAGTCACGGTCAGCAGCTCGTGGATCCCGGTGCGGCCCCGGAAGCCGCGGCCGAGACATTCCGGGCAGCCCGCGCCGCTGACGAACGGCACGCCCGCGTCGATCCAGGCTCCCAGATAGACGCGCTCCTCCGGAGTCGGGTCCACGGCGCGGACGCACGCCGGGCAGACCCGCCGGAGGAGCCGCTGTGCGACGACGCCAATCAGCGCCGCGGAGACGAGATAGGGAGCCAGTCCGATGTCCACGAGCCGGGTCACCGTGCCCGGCGCGTCGTTGGTATGGAGTGTCGCGAGGACCAGATGTCCGGTCATCGCCGCCTGGACGGCGATCGCCGCCGTCTCGCGGTCGCGGATCTCTCCGACCAGGATGATGTCGGGGTCCTGCCGGAGGATCGACCGCAGCCCTTTCGCGAAGGTGAATCCCGCTGCGTCGTGCACCTGGCCCTGCGTGAGGCCGTCCATCTCGTATTCGACGGGGTCCTCGAGCGTGACGATGTTGACCTCGGGCTCGTGGAGGGTCCGGAGCGTCGCGTAGAGGGTGGACGACTTGCCGGACCCTGTGGGGCCGGTCACGAGCAGGATGCCTTCGCGCCGGTGGAGGACTTCCCGCCACTCCCCGAGGATGCGATCGCTCATGCCGATCGTGTCCAGACGGAAGTCCTGCTTTTCCTTGTCCAGGAGACGCAGGACCGATTTCTCGCCCCGGATCGTGGGGAACGTGGAGACCCGGATGTCGATCTTCCGCCCGGCGTAGCGGACGTTGATCTTCCCGTCCTGCGGCACGCGGTGCTCGGTGATGTCGAGGCGGGCGAGGATCTTGATCCGCGACGACAGGGCGGGTCCGATCGTGGACGGAATGTTGTACGGCTTGATCTGGAGCCGGCCGTCGACGCGGCACCGGATCACGATGCGGCTCTCATGCGGCTCGACGTGGATGTCCGAGGCCCCCTCCTCGATCGCGCGCATGAAGATCAGGTTCAGGAGCCGGACGACCGGCTGTCCCGCCTCCCCGCCATCGAGCGAATACGAGTTCCCGTCGCCCTCCGGATCCTCCGGCGGGTCCTCGAACATCAGAGTCGAGTCCCCGCTCTCGGCCGGGTCCCCGTAGCACTCGGCCACGCGGGTCCGCAGAGCCGCGGGGAGAGCCAGGCACGGGAGGATCTCCTGGCCCGTCAGGAAGCGGAGCGCATCGAGCTTGGTGAGATTGTCGGGGTCGGGGAGCGCGACCGTGAGCTGCCGGTCCACGGCGAACAGAGGGAGCACCAGATACTCGAGCGCCTCTTCGCGAGGGATCGTGTCGAGTACGAGCGGATCCCCGAACGTCGTCTCGAGGTCGAGGGTGGGAACGGAGTGGATCTCGCCCAGCAGATCGAGCAACACCTCGGAGGGGAGAAGGCGGGACCGCTCGATGGCCTCGACGAGCGTCGTTCCCGCTTCGTCAGCCGCTGCGGTCGCCCGCTCGAGATCCTGCTGCGAGATCAGGTCGCGGGCGCGCAGGGCGGCGCCGATGCGTCCGCGCTGCGGGTCGAACGGGGCCGTGCCGGAGCGCGGGCCGGGGGCCGTCTTAGCCTGTGCCATCCTGCGGCGCGATCAGCAGGGCTTCGCGGCGCCAGGCACCGGCTCGATCACGAAGGTGTACTTCGTGCTGTTCACGCGCACGAAGCAGCCCCCGCGGTAGACCCGCTGGATTGCCGCGATGAGCTTCTGATCGGTGGTCACGACCGAGAAGCCGACGGTTACGCCGGTGGCCCGCTGCGTAGGGTTGCCCTGCGCATTGATCCAGTACTCCCAGTCGTACTGCACCCTCAGCTTCGTGTTGTTGAAATTCACCTTGTTCGCGATCGCGGTCCGGATCTCGGGCGGAACGACTCCGACGGCGCGCTCCGCCGGGTACGCGGAGTTCGTCTGGTAGTAGTCGACGACCGCCTGCCGCACCGTCGCGAAGTCCTCGCAGATCGCCGAGGCCTGCGCGCGCGCGAGGGCGCCGCTCATCACCGGGATCGCGATGTTCGTGACGACGGCAAGGATGCCCACCGTCACCATCAGCTCGGGCAGGCTCCACCCGCGCTCGCCGAGCCGCGCTGGTCCGCGGCGTGCCGTCGCCCGCCCGCTCACTGGATCCTCCCGTAGCGGCGCTCGAAATCACCGCCGTCGGTGTCCGAATTGAAGACCAGATGGAACTGCCCGTCCTCTCCGACGACGGTGAACCGGTTGTTCCCTGTCCGCTCGTAGCGGACGGTCGGAGGCGCGTCGAGGCCTTCGAGCTTGAGGGACGGCGGCAGGGAGCCGCGCGAGGCGCGCCACTCGACGACGACGTTCACGGTGTAGATGACGTCCTGACCGAGATACCGCTCGCGCTCTGCCGGGGTCAGCTGCACGCCGTCCGCCAGGACGCCGGGGCCGAACAGGTTAATGCCGGTGAGGATCAGCGAGACGCCCAGGAGCCCCGTTCCCGCGGCGAACAGCCGCTGCCGGCGGCGCTCTGCCCTCGAGCCTCCGGGGGACATTTCCTCGAGACGCCGCTGCGCCTCGGCCCGGTCGCGCCGGGCCTCGGTCCCCGCGGCGCCCGCGAGGCGGTTGATCTCTGCATCGGTACCCGCTGGGTGGGACATCAGGGACAGGCCTCCTGGGGATGAAGGTCCCGCGATCGCGGGGTGCTTGCCGTCCTCAGAGAATCTATTCCCCGGCCGCCGGTGGTCAAATCGCCCCCTGGGGGCTACCTTCGTGCCTGTCCCGGGGGGGACCGGGGCCCGGGGTGCGCGTGCTCTTCGACGATGACGAACAGGTCAGCCGTCTCCGACCGACGCGCGCCCTGAGCGCGTGGGGACACGACGTGCCGGCCGATCCCGACGGTCAGGCGGTGTGGGAGGCGCTGGACCGCGGGCAGATCCTGTATCTCATCAGCGGCGGGATCATGTCCGGCATCGACGGACTGGTGCAGGCCGGACATCGGCCGCCACTGGCGCTGCAGGGTCCGCTGCATGTCCTCGTCGGGTGCGTGGACGAGGCGCCGCGAGCGTGGAACGGCTGCGCCGAGTTGCACGACGACGTCAGCATGCCTGCGATCGGGAGGCTCTGAGACCCGTGTCCGAAAGGAAGATCCGCCTCGTCATTCCCTCGAGCCTCGAGCATGTGGCGCTCGCGGGGTGCGCGGCGGGGGCGCTTGCGCGGTACGCGGGGCTCGACGAGAAAGAGAGCTGCCAGATCCAGCTGTGCGTTCTCGAGGCTGCGAACAATTGCATCCGGCACGCGTACGAGGGCCGGGCGGATGGCGAGGTGGAGATCCTGTGCCTCCTCGCCGGGGACTCGCTGGAAGTCGGGGTCAGCGACCGGGGCACTCCGATCCCCGGGGGGTTGCGCTTCAGACCGCTCGCATTCGATCCCGATGATGTCGCCAGCCTGCCCGAAGGCGGAATGGGTCTGCACATCATTCGCAACGTGATGGATTCGGTGAGCTACTCGAGCGCCGGAGGGCGCAACACGCTTACCATGACCCGGCGAATCTCCGCTTCCGCGGACGCAGCCGCCAAGGAGAGATGATGAACGTTCAGGAGGAGCTGAAGGGCGACGTGCTCGTCGTCCGGATCGGCCAGAAGGTCTTCGACGCGCACATGGCCGGCCCCTTCCGTGAGCACATGGCGGCGTTGATCGACGCGGGGCGGCGTCAGGTCGTCGTGGACATGACCGGTGTCGAGCTGCTCGACTCGACCGGGCTCGGCGCGCTCGTGTCGGCGCGCAAGCGGATCGTTCCCAGCGGGGGGCTGGCGCTGTTCGGGGTGGGGAGAACGGTCGCGGGCGTCCTGCGTCTCACGCGGATGGACCAGGTCTTCGCGATCGCGGCCACGGAGGACGAGGCGATCGCGCGCGTGTCGTCCCGGCAGCCGGCGCCGTCGGGCGCTTCGTCGTAGGGCCTCAGGGGGCGCCATCCAGGATCGGCGCGAGCCAGCGCGCCGTCGCGCTGACGTTCGTTGAGACCTTCGAGGAGATCGTCCAGATCCGGATCCGCGCGGAGGATCCGAAGGATGGTCGAAACCCGGGATCAATTTATCCCGCAGTCGTGTTTTCTTTCCCTCAATGGCAGACGGCGAGGGACTGGGGCAGGCAGGCCGCCCCTCCCTGTGGCCGTTCTGCCCCGTTCCCGTCCAATCCGAAGGACCCTTCCCGCGTGCTGTTGCGCGGCACGACGAGGTAATAGCGATTGCCCGCCGCGGGGGTGAAGGTGGCCGATCGGGCACCGCCTGTCGTGCAGGCCCGCGGGGAGTGACTGGAGTACGCCCCCATCACTCCCTCGTAGACTTCGTAGTCGGTGTCGCCGGCGTTGCACGACGCGCCCCAGTTCAAGATCAGGCTCCCGCCGGAGCGGGTCAGAGTCAGGGGGGTGCCTGTCGAGCCGACATCTCCGGGAACACGCCCCGCTCCGCCGGCGATGGTCAGGTCGGCGGCGGCGCTGACCTGCACGCCGCACGCGTTCGTGACCGCGAGCTGGTACGCCCCGCCGTTCGCCCCGCTCACCTGGGTGATCGTCAGCGTGGGCGTCGTCGCCCCGGAGATCGTCGAGCCGCCCGGCCCGGGCCCGTCGATCAGGTTGGCGGCGCCGCGGCGCCACTGATAGGCAAGCGCGGGCACTCCGGCCGCGACGGCGCTGAACTGGACCGTCTGGCCCGGGGCCGGGCTGGCGCCTGAAGGCTGACGGTCGAACGTGGCGCGGTCCAGGTAGCGGTACTCCCACGTCTGCAGTCCGGCGTAGTAGGCGTCGTTGTAGGCCCACCCGGTCATCACCATCGCGCGCCGCCGCGTATCGAAGGCCATCCCCTGGGGGATCACGGCGTCCTGCTGGCTCAGCGTGATGTCCGGCAGCACCTGCTCCCATTGCGAACCGTTCCAGGCGTTGGTATCGGTGCGGTAGAAGCCGGGTCCCTGGCCGCGGCAGCAGGCGTAAGTCGTCGCGCGATGCCGCACGGCGTCGTACGCCATCGAGGGATTGTAACGGTCCGGAGCCGGAGTCCCGATGAGCGACCAGCCCGCGCCGGCGGATGTCCAGCTCTTCGCTTCGCCCGGTGCGTTCGCCCACCAGTGATACTGCCCCACCGTGACGCCTCGCAGCGCATCGAACGCGATCGGGGAATTGAAGAACTCAGGACCCGGTCCGCTGGAGACCATCTGCCACGTCTTCGTCCCCGAGTCGAATTCCCACGTCTGGTTCACCGGGTTCGTGTTCGTGCCGCCCGTGCTCTCGTAGAGCAGCACCATCTTGCCGCGGGCCGAGTCGAACGCGACATCACCCTGAGACGCGACGACGGGCGGAGGCCCGCCCGGCGAGGAGGTCAACTGCGTCCAGTCGTTCCCGTCGTACGACCAGACCTCGCTGTTGTTGAACGCGTTGGGGGGCTGGCCGTAGCCGCTGAAGAGGAGCGTGGCGTTGCGCGCGGTGTCGAACGTCATCTGATGTTCGTATCGTGGGCCCGGACTGTGCGCCGGAGACCGCTGCGCCCACACCAGGCCATCCCACTCCCACGTGTCGCCCAGCGCCTGCCCGTCGGGGTGGACGCCCCCGTAGATCACACTCACGCCCCGCGCCGCGTCGTAGGCCATGTCGAAGAAGCCGCGCCGGATCGGGCCGCTCGTCGTGCGCAGCGCCCAGGACGGCGTCGGGAGCGTCACCGCAGCCGTCGTGCTGAACTGGACCTCGCACTGATCCTGCACGCGGCACCAGTAGCCTCCCTCGTCCTCGTAACGAACTCCCGCCAGGGCGAGGGTGGGACCATTCACACCCGTGAATCGCGGGTCGGCCGCCAGCGGAAGCCCGTCCTTGATCCACTGGTATGTCATCGCGCCCACGCCCCGGGCGTAGCTGGGAAGCGTCACGTTCTGGCACGCCGGGGGATTCGCGTCCGGCGTGAGCTGATCGAAGGTCACACCGACCTGCGCCCGCACCGTGCCGCTCGTCACCGAGCCGCACCCGTTCGTGACCACGACCTTGTAGTCGCCCGAGTCGGAATGGTCCGCGAGCGTGACCTGGTAGCTGTCGCTGGTGGCGCCCGCGATCGGCGCGTTGTTCTTGTACCACTGGACGTGCCGCGGCGATCCGGGTCCGGGCGTATAGGACAGGGTGAGTGTGCCGAACCGGCAGAGGGAGACCGGAGCAGGCTGCACGGCGATCGTTGGCGGTCCCGTCGCGACCTCGAAGGGTCCGGAGTTGACGTTGAAGAACAGCCCTCCGGACGATTGCACCTTGATCCGGGCCTGGGTCGTCGGGACGGAGGGCACCGGCAGCAGCGCGGCCCCCGCGTTCGGAAAATCGGCGGCCAGGGTGAACGGGAACGACTGGCCGCCGTCGGCGGACATCAGGATGTCCACGGTGGCTGCGTTGATCGGGGCCTGGTTGGTGTTCGCGACGTTCCAGGTGACTCCCATCGCCGAGCCGCCGCAAAAGGCTCCTCCTCCGGCCGGCGCAGTCACTTTGAACCCCGGCAGGGGCACATCCACGAACTGCACGTTGATGTCACCCCAACCCCAGCCTCCCGCGCCCGCGACGTTGTCGCGAAGAACTCCCCGGAAGCTCGAGTTCCGGGAGTAGCGAGGCAGGTTCTCTCCCAGCGACGGGGTGCCGCTGAGCACATTCGCGAACTGCGGGAAGTACCGCTCGCTCAGGGCGGACGGGGGCATCACGCGCAGCAGGGGCTCGCCGGCGCCCGTATCCTGGCCCAGCGACCGCTGGGGGCCCAGGTCGTACTCCTCGATGGAGTAGGTGAGACTGTCGCCCGGCCCGCCGAATTCCGCGGAGGGGCTGTTGAGCCGGAACGGCGTATCGGACGGGATCACGTACGGACCTTGTACTGCGGGCGTCGCCCCGGTGTGGTTGTTGCCGGTCGGGATCCGGGCCACGCACGTCGTGCCGGTCACGAAGTTTGCGATCTGGATCATGCTGCTCAGGTTGTACATGGGGACGACCGCCCCGTTGGCGGTCGGGGGAACCGGCGGCGGAGAGGGGGGCGGGTAGTTGACGATGTTGTCGACACCGCAGACCCCGCCGTAGGACATGATCGTGCTGCCCGAGCCGGGCTCGTACGCGGTGGATGCCGTCCACTGGGGGACCCCGTTGAGCGAGGAGCACGAGCCGGCCACCCCATTGAACGTGTGCGTCGCCCCGAGCTGGTGCCCGATCTCGTGTGCGACCAGATCGATCGCGAAGTAATCGCCGTAGGACTTGCTCGTCGAGGAATACGCCAGCGCTTTCTTGCTGTCGTTGCATGCCGAGCCGATGGCGCCGGCGTTGCCGAGGAGGCCGCTGGATCGCCAGTGGAACGTGTGCCCCAGGCTGTAGCTGGTTGTGCCGAGCACGGCGTTGATGTTGTTCTGGAACTGCTGCTGCAGAGCGCTCTCGCTGAGGGTGGGGTCGTAGGGATCGGTGTTCGGGTCGAGATAAATGAGCTGACTGTTGCCGGCGACGAGGAGCAGGCGGACCGGCCCGTCGCGTTCCAGGATCTGGTTGATCCGCCCCAGCGTCGTCTGGATCTCGGACATCGTGAGCAGGACGCTGGGAGACTGCGGCGGCGTCTGGGCCGCGGCGACCCCGGCCGAGAACTCTCCCGTCGCGGCGATCGCGATGCCATATTCGTTCCGCAGCACCTGCAGAGGAGTTCCGGCCGTCGCGGGTGTCTCGCGAAGTGTCAGGGCCTCGGGAATGGACTCCGCATGGAGCGTGGAGCAGCGGGTGTCGCTCTCGCGGGCCTGGGATCCGCGCGAGTACGACACATAGTCCCGGGTCCTGCCATCGCCGACGGGGTCGACGTACCAGGCCGAGATCCCAGCCGACTCGTTCCCGCCGGGCTGCAGGACCTGCGCCCGGAAGCCCAGCAGCGAGGTATCGAATCGGACGGTGGCCCGCGAATCGTCGATTCCCTGGCCCAGATACGAGCGCAGGGTGGGGAACTGGGCCTGCAGCGCCGGTTGCATGACCGGCGACTCGACGAACGCAAATCTCTCGAACCCGCCATCCGGGCGGGGAAGCGTGATGACCGCGGTCGAGTCGCGCACGGGTTGCGTACCCTCCCGCGGCGCCGTCCGCAGCAGCGCATCCAGGGCCTCGGAGTTCAACTCCAGCGCCTGCCCCGACTCGGGCCGGATCCGTGACGCCGCCGGGAGAGACCCGGGGACGACCGGCTTCGTCACGAGCCAGAGCCCGTCGGACGAAGCCATCGGGTGGAGGGGGGCTGCGGTCGGCTGCTGGGGCGAGGCCTGCGCGCCGAGGGGGGCGAGGAACAGGCTCGCGAGCAGGATGAGCGCCCCGTGCCGAACGGTGACGTGCGACCTCGTGTCTTCCATGAAGGACTCCTTCCGCTGGAGTCACGAGAGATACACGCTCGCTCTTCGAGGCGCGCCATTCGATTGGATAGGAATCGGCCCCGCGGTCAGCGAACGAGGCCCCCGCGGAGAGCCTTGGCGACGGCCTCCGAGCGGGAGTGCACCTGCAGCTTTTCGTAAATGTGCCGCACGTGGAAGGCGATCGTCGGGCGGCTCACGCCGAGAATCCCGGCCGCGGCCTGAAGCGTGTGGCCCTCGACGAGCAGGTTCAGAACGCGTTTTTCGTGGGGCGTGAGATCGCTTTCGGCGTGCTCGGGCGGGCGGAACCGGGTAAACAGAGTCACGACCTGACGAGCGATCTCCGGGGACATCGGAGCTCCGCCGGCGACGGCCTCCTCGAGACTCGACAGGATCCGCGGAGCCGGCGTCTTCTTGAGCAGGTATCCGCAGGCCCCGGCGCAGAGGGCGTCGAAGATCCGCTCGTCGTCACGGTAGACGGTGAGCACCACCGTAGGCAGGGCGGGCAGGCTCGCCCGGAGCCTCCGGATCCCCTCGATGCCGCTCATTCCGGGGAGGCCGAGGTCCACGAGAACCACGGAGGGAGGTGAAGACGCGATCGCCTCCAGCGCCTCCTCCATCGTCGCCCAGGCTCCGGAGCAGGTGAACCCGTCGGAGTCGAGGATGAGATCGGCGAGCCCTTCGCGCAGTTCGTCCCGATCCTCGACGATCCCGACACGGAGCGGTCGCGCCACGGGCATCGTGTCGGCTTCCATCCCGCGAGACTACGTCCTGGGACTCGACCGGACCACTGTTCAATTGAACGGGAATCTGCGCCGCGACCTGGGAAGCGTTCGCAAGACCACCTCCACGCCGCCCTCCCGGCCCGGGCCGATCTGCAGCGCGGCGCCGATCCGTGCCGCGCGGACCCTCATGCTCTCGAGGCCGTGGCCCCGGTCTCCGGCGGGGTCCCGCAATCCGACCCCGTCGTCGCGGACGCAGAGCGACCACGACGCGCCCTCCCGCCGCAGATGGACATCCACCCGGTTCGCGCCGGAATGACGAAGGGCGTTGTGGAGCGCTTCCTTGTAGATGAGGTAGATCTGGCGGCGGCTGTCCGCATCCAGCCGTTCGGTCCCGCCGTCCGACGGCAGGTCCAGGTGGAGCGTGATGGACTGATCGGCGAACAGCTCCGTCCCGAACCAGCGCATGCGGCTGACGAGCTGATCGAGGCGGTCGCCCCGAGGCGAGATCGCCCAGACCACGTCGCTCATCGACTCGACGATCTCGCCGGCCAGCTGCGTGATACGACCGAGCGAGGCGGCACCGCGCTCGTCTCCCCGGGCGACCTGCCGGCGAGCCAGTTGTCCGAGGATCGCAATCTGCGAGAGGCTCGATCCGATGTCGTCGTGGAGATCCGTCGCGATCCGCATGCGGACCCGCTCGAACTCGACCGCCCTGCCGAGCCGCACGCGATAGACCAGATACAGCGCCCCCGCGATCGCCGAAGCGGTGAGTGCCAGGAACCAACCGCGGCGCCAGACCGGGGCGAGGACTTGAATGTCCACGACGGCCGGAATCCCCGGCTGACGGCCGTCGGCGCCCACCGCGCGCACTTCGAAGTGGTACGGGCCGGGGGCGAGATCCGGGTAGTGGACCGACCGCGCGGCGCCGGTGTCTTCCCAGACGCCGCTCTCCCCGCCCAGCCTGACCTCGAACGACGGAGGGCGATCCGTCGCAGCGTGGACAGCGAAGAACTCGATGGAGATCGAGACCCGCCCCGGCTGGACGACGATGGGTCCGGCAACTGTCGCGCCCAGCGGCGGGAGAGGGAACGGTTCTCCCGCGACCAGGATCTCCCTCAGCTTCGCCCGGGGGGCCGACTCCGGTCTGTCGGGCCCCGGGTCCCGCCGCGCGAGGCCGGTGTAGTCGCTGAACCAGAGCCGGCCCGAACGGTCCTTCGAGCAGAGCTCGATGCTGTTGCCGGGCAACCCGTCCGCGGTCGTGAACAGGCGCCATTCGCGGAGATCGGCGTCCATACGGAGGACGCCGCGTTCCATGCCGAACCACATGTTGCCCTCGGAATCGTCCACGGCGCAGGCGAAGGAGTCGGCTCGATACCTGTCCGGGACCGGAACGAGTTCGATCGTGGGCCGGAGGGCGTCCGAGTCCGGGATGACGAGCACGCCGTCCCCGAACAGCCAGAGCCGGCCGCGGGCATCGATCTCCAGCGACTCGATCTTCGTGCTCTCGAAAAGCGGCGAGGCGATCTCTTCGAATGTGTTCTCGCGATACCGGAAGACTCTTCGTTCGAAGAAGAGGATCCACAGGGAACCCGAGGGAGTTTCCTCGATCCTGAGGGGCGTCGCGGCCCCCGAGAAGAGGGATGCAGGGAACGTCTCGAACCGTTTCGAGCCCCGCGCCAGTCGCGTGAGCCCGCTCGAGGTGGAAGCGGCCACCTGCGAGCCGATCCAGAGATCGCCGCGACCGTCTTCGTGGACGAACGCGATTTCGTCGGAGGGAATCTGCGCACCGGCCCGGATCCAACGGGCCGGCGGGCGCGAGAGAGCCGCGCCGCCTTCTCCCGGGGGATCGTCCCATCCAAGAATTCCCTGGCCCGTTCCGATCCACCAGGACCCGTCCTGCCGCTGCACGATGTTTTCTCCGATGAGCCATCCGAGGTAGTGCAATTCCCCCGGCACGCTGACGGTGTGGGGCCGGAACGCCTCGCGGTCGAGCTGCCAGACGATCATGCCGGCGCGCCCGGAGCGCATGAGAGCCGACGTTCGACCGGCCGCATCCTCGAACAGGGTCACGACGCGGTAGCCGGGCCGATCGATCTCGAGGTGGTTCACGAATCCGCCCGTGGCCCACCGGGCGAGGCCCCGGTTCCTGATCGCGATCCAGAGATTCCCGGCCGCGTCGGCTGCGACTCGGGTTACGTCGTCCCCGGGCAGCCCGGAGGCGCGGCTCATGGTCTCGCCGATCGACCATGTTCCCCGCGGACCTTCGACGAGGCTCGTAATCCCCGACGTGCTGCCGACGAGGATCCGGCCGTCCGTCGACTGAAGCAGTGCGCTGGTGTCGTAGCTGGGAAATCCGTTCTGCACGCCGAAGACGAGGTCCGCGGCCCCCGGCTTCCCGGAGGGGTCTCGACCGAGCCGGGCGACTCCGCCGAAGAAGGTGGTCCAGACGCGGCCGTCGGCGGCGAAGAGGAAGTCCCGGATGAAGTGAGCGCCCGGCACGTCGTCCGAAATGTGATCCATCGAGCCGTCCGGAGCGATCCGGAAGATTCCGAGAACGTGAGTGCCGACCCAGAGAGAACCCGCGGCATCGAATGACAGCGTCTGGATCCTGCCCGTCGGGAACATCGGGGTGCCGTCTCCGTGTCTCAGCTCGAATCGTTCGGCCTGCCAGTTGCCCTGCTCACCTTCCGCGTGCCGGAGGTGCACGAGGTCACGGTAGGTGCCGGCCCAGACGCTGCCGTCCGGCGCCACGATGACGCAGTGGACACCCCGCGCGGCGTCCGGGAAGTCGAGCGGAACGAACTCGAAGCGCGCGGACTCCATGCGATAGAGCCCGGAGCTCGTGGCCAGCCACATGGCGCCGTCCGGGGCCTGTGCCAGGTCCATGACATTGCCGTCGGGAAGCCCGTCGCCGCTGGTAAAGTTCCGGAAACGCTCCCCGTCGAAAATCGACAGCCCCCGGGATGTCGCGATCCACACGAACCCTTCCCGGTCGACGAGGACGCGCTGCACCGTGTCCGCCGCCAGTCCGTCCGCGGTTGTGTATTGACGAAGCGACGGGACGCCGGAGGCTTCGGGGCCGGGCAGGAGAATCGCGGCGGCGAGCGCGATCGCGGCCGCCCTGAGGAGCCGGACCGGATTCTTCATGGCGCCATGTTCGCAGGTCTTTGCCGGGAGGCGGGCTCCGGCTCAGGGAGCGTCGTCGAGGATCGGCGCGAGCCAGCGCGCCGCCTCGGGAAGCGTCATGCCCTTGCGCGCGGCGTAGTCCGCCGCCTGGTCTCGGCCGATGCGCCCGACAGTGAAGTAGCGGGCCTCGGGGTGTGCGAAGTACATCCCGCAGACCGAGGCGGCCGGCAGCATGGCGCAGGACTCGGTCAGGGCCATGCCGGCGCGCCGCCCGGCCTCGAGCAGGGAGAAAAGCGTGCGCTTCTCGGTGTGATCGGGGCAGGCCGGGTAACCGGGAGCCGGGCGGATGCCGCGATACGTCTCGGCGATCAGATCGGCGGGCGTGAGCGATTCCCCCGCGGCGTAGCCCCACTCGCGCCGCGCCCGCTCGTGCAGCCTCTCGGCGAACGCCTCGGCGAGCCGGTCGGCGAGCGCCTTGGCGATGAGCGCCGTGTAGTCGTCGTGATCGCGCTCCAGCCGGGCCACGAGCGCGTCGAGGCCGTGGCCCGCCGTGACGGCGAAGGCGCCGACCCAGTCCTGGGGCCCGCCCGCGGGCGCGACGAAATCCGCGAGCGCGAAGTGCGGGGAGCCTGCGCTCTTGCGTCTCTGCTGACGCAGGGTGTGCAGCCGGGCGATCTCCCGCGCCCGCGTCTCGTCCGCATACAGCACGATGTCTTCGCCGTCGGAGGCGGCGGGGAAGAAGCCGTAGGACGCGTCGGCGCGCAGGGCGCGATCGGCGACGAGCCGCTCGAGCAGCCGCAGCGCCGCGGCGTGCAGATCCCGGGCCGCAGGGCCCTTCTCGGGATCGTCCAGGATGGCGGGGTAGACGCCGCGCATCTCCCAGGCGGCGAAGAACGGCGTCCAGTCGATATACGGCACGATCGCGTCGAGCGGCTCCGCCGCCAGGGTGCGCAGCCCGGTGAACGACGGCTTCACGATCGCGGCGCGCGCCGGATCGAACGGGAACCGCAGCGCGCGCGCCGCCCCCCACGGAAGGATCGGCTCGCGCTCCACGGACGCGTACGCCTGGCGCAGCGCCTCCTGGTCGGCGCGGTTGGACGACTCGAGCGCGCCGCGCGACGAGGTGCCGATCAGCCCGCCCACGACCTCGACGGCCCGCGAGGCGTCCAGCACGTGCACCACCGGCCCGGGATACGCCGGCGCGATCTTGACCGCGGTGTGCTTGCGCGAGGTCGTGGCGCCTCCGATCAGAAGGGGGAGGGAAAGCCCCGCCCGCTGCATCTCGCGTGCGACGTGCACCATCTCGTCGAGCGACGGCGTGATGAGCCCCGACAGACCGATGAGGTCGGCGCGGCGCTCCGCGGCGGTCTCGAGGATCCTGTCCGCGGGGACCATGACGCCGAGATCGATGATCTCGTAGTTGTTGCACCCCAGAACGACGCCAACGATGTTCTTGCCGATGTCGTGAACGTCCCCCTTCACGGTGGCGAGCACGATGCGCCCCTGCGGCTCGGCGGCGCCCTTCTCGGATTCCATGTAGGGCTGCAGCCACGCGACCGCCTTCTTCATGACGCGCGCGCTCTTGACGACCTGCGGAAGGAACATCTTCCCGGCGCCGAAGAGATCGCCGACGACCGACATGCCCGCCATGAGCGGGCCCTCGATGACCGCGAGCGGGCGGGGGTACTTCTGCCGGGCTTCCTCGGTGTCCTCGTCGATCCAGTCCACGATGCCGTGAACGAGGGCGTGCTTCAGCCGCTCCTCGACGCTCCCCGAGCGCCAGGCTTCGGCGCTCTCGTCCTTCGGACCGGAGGCGCGCACCGTCGCGGCGAACTCCACCAGCCGCTCGGTGGCGTCGGGGCGCCGGGCGAGCAGCACGTCCTCCACGCGCTCCAGCAGGTCCTTCGGGATGTCGTCGTACACGGCGAGATGGCCGGCGTTCACGATCCCCATGTCCATGCCGGCGGCGATCGCGTGATAGAGGAAGGCGGCGTGCATCGCCTCGCGCACCGTGTCGTTGCCCCGGAACGAGAACGAGATGTTCGACACGCCGCCGCTCGTCTTCACGCCGGGGAGCTGCGCCTTGATCCGCCGGATCGCCTCGATGTAGTGCAGCGCGTACCGGTCGTGCTCCTCGATCCCGGTCGCGACGGTGAGGATGTTCGGATCGAACAGAATGTCCTCGGACGGGAATCCGACCTGCCCGGTCAGCAGCCGGTGCGCGCGCGCCGCGATCGCGACCCGGCGCTCGACGTCGGTCGCCTGGCCCTCCTCGTCGAACGCCATCACGACGACGGCGGCGCCGTAGCGCCGGACGAGGCGGGCCTGCCGCAGGAACTCCCCCTCGCCTTCCTTGAGCGAGATCGAGTTGACGACCCCCTTGCCCTGGAGGCACTTGAGCCCCGCCTCGAGGACCGACCACTTGCTGCTGTCCACCATGATCGGCAGCCGCGCGATGTCGGGCTCGCTCGCCACGAGGTGGAGGAAGGTCGTCATGGCCTGTTCGGAGTCGAGCAGGCCCTCGTCCATGTTCACGTCGAGCAGATTCGCGCCGCCGCTCACCTGGTCGCGGGCGACGTCCAGGGCCGCCTCGTAGTCGCCCGACCGGACGAGCCGCGCGAACTTCTTCGAGCCGGTGACGTTGGTGCGCTCGCCGATCATGGTGAAGTTCGAGTCGGGGCGCATCGCGAACGCCTCGAGGCCCGAGAAGCGGGTGAAGACCGGCGGGGTGGACCGGACATGCGGCGCCGCCCCCCGCACCGCCGCGGCGATCGCACGGATGAACTCCGGCGTGGTGCCGCAGCAGCCCCCCACGATGTTGAGCCAGCCGGCAGCGGCGAACTCGCCCAGGGTGCGGCTCATCTGCTCCGGGGTCTCGTCGTAGCCGCCGAACTCGTTCGGGAGGCCGGCGTTCGGATAGCAGGAGATGAATACCGGGGCGACCTGCGAAATCTCCTCGACGTACGGCCGCATCTGCTCGGCCCCGAGCGCGCAGTTGATCCCGACGGACAGCAGCGGCGCGTGAGAGAGCGAGAGCCACGCCGCCTCCACCGTCTGCCCCGACAGCGTGCGGCCGCTGCGGTCGGTGATCGTGATGGAGGCCATCAGGGGCAGCGTGCGCCCCGTCTCGTCGTACAGACGCTGGATGCCGAAGAGCGCCGCCTTGAGATTCAGCGTGTCGAACGAGGTCTCGGCGAGCAGCAGGTCCACGCCGCCGTCCACGAGCCCGCGCGCCTGCTCGTGATACGCCTCGACGAGCGCGTCGAAGCTGATCGAGCGGAAAGCGGGATTGTTCACGTCGGGCGAGAGCGACGCGGTTCGATTGGTCGGCCCCAGCGCTCCGGCGACGAATCGCGGGCGCGCGGGATCGGCCGCCGTGACGGCCCGGGCGGCGCGCACCGCCGCCTCGGCGGCGGCGCGATTGATCGCGTAGACGTGCGGCTCGAGACCGTAATCGGCGAGCGACACCGCCTGCGCGCTGAAGGTATTCGTCTCGATGATGTCGGCCCCGGCATCGAGATACTCGCGGTGCGCCTGCTCCACGACGTCCGGCCGCGTGAGACACAGCACGTCGTAGCACCCCCGCAGCTCGCGCGGGTGATCGCGGAACGTCTGCCCCCGGAAATCCGCCTCCTGCAGCTTCAGCCGCTGGAGCAGCGTCCCCATCGCCCCGTCGAGGACGAGGATGCGCTCGGACAGCAGCCGGAGAAGGGGAGAGGGATTCATCGCGGTCGGAGGAGTGGGGAAGAAGGGCCGGGTCCGAAAAGTCCAGTCTATCCGGAGATGCAGGAGAGATACACCCTGACGGGCGCGCCCGCAACCGCGCGCGGACGCCGCCACCGGTCTATCCTCCCACGATGTTCGCGCGATGGCTGCCTTTGTGGCTTCTGGCCGGCATGCTGGCGACGGCGCTCGTCATCGAGGGCGCGTGGTACGGGACGCTCCTGTGGCAGACGAAGCTCCCGCTCGCGCTGCTGCTGCTCCGGGGTCTCGCGGGCCCGAGGCGGCCGGAGCGCGCCTGACGATGCATCTCTTTCTCGAGCTGGTCACACTCGGCGCGACGATCCTGTGCTTCTGGCACGCCGTGCGCACGCGCGGCGCCGAGGGCGGATGGCTCTTCGCCTCGGCGCTCTTCATGGGCTTCTTCCGCGAGGGGTTCGTCGTCGCGCGCGACTATCTGTACGGTTACGCCGATCTCACGCTGATGATCGGCCGGGTTCCCGTCATCGGCGCGATCATCTGGTCGTACTGCATCTGGCTCGCGGTCGTGTGGGTCGAGCGCGTCTCCGGCGAGCGGATCGGAACGGCGCGGCTCACCGCGCGTGCGTGCGCCCTCGTCGCCGTTTTTCTCGTGGCGCTCGCCTGCTTCTTCGAGCCGTTCCTCAAGCTGGTCGACATGGCGCGCTGGCAGACCGGCACCTGGAAGGTCCTTGATCTGCCGATGATCGCGACGATCGGCTACCCCACGATGACGCTGCTGTTCCTCTGGATCTTCGGCGCGGTCGCGCGCCGCGTGCCGGCGGGGCCGCGGCGCGGCGCCGCGCTCGCGGCGGCGCTCGCATTCGGCTCCGCGGCGCACGTCGTCGTGCTGCAGGCGCTCAAGACGCGGATCGGCTGGTAGCGGGCGCACGCGACGTACAGAAAAAGACCCGCGGAGCGGGGCGAGCCCTGCGGGCTCGCCGCCGCGCGGCGGGTCCGGCGCCTGCGGGTCAGGCCTTCGGCGGTGCCGGAGGCGTGCCGGCGTTGTCGAGCTCGGTCTTGATGCTCTCGAGCCGCTGCCGGCTGCTCGCGGCCTTGTCCCTGGCGTCCATGAAGCGGCCCTCCTCGAGAGCCTGCTTCGCGGCGGCGAGCTCCGCTTCGACGCTCCCCGCGTCGCTGCGCAGCGCGGCCAGGTCCACCGCGGTGCCCTTGCCCTTCGGCGCCTTGTCGAAGCGTTCCTTGAGAGAGGCGAGCAGAGTCTCGGACTCGGAGATCAGGGCCGACGCTTCGGTGCGGGCCTTCTCCTTGCCCGAGGTCGCCTCCGACGCGGCCATCTCGGCGGCGGACCGCGTCTCCTCGGCGAGAGACGTCGCCATCGTGTACGAGCGCGAGAGCGCCGACGCCTGGGCCTGCGCGTCGAGCTCGGCGCGGAGCCGCGCATCGGCATCCTGCGCCTCGTTCCAGGCTTCCGGAGCGTAGACGGCCGCGTCGGCATCCTTCGCGGACGCCAGCGCGCTGTCGGCCTTCTCGATCTCCGCCGTCGGGATCCGGGCGCAGGCGGCGAACGCCGCCATGGCGAGAATGGCGACCACGGTCATTGCAGTTCTCTTCATGAGCGCACCTCCTTCGTGTGTTGCGTCGCTGGAGGCCATACAAAGCAAGGTTGACGCCAGATGCGCCCGGGCGCGCGAAAAACCGCGCGGCGAGCGGCAAATCAGAGATTCAACGCGTCCCCACCGGCTCGCCAAGGGTGCCCAATCCGGTCGAACTGGGAGCGCAAGTTGTGCAATTCCTTCCCGGGGGGAAGGACGAACTTGCGAATCAGGCCTTCGCGCGGCGCCCGGCCGGGGCGGGCGCATCCGGCTGCCGGCGCCCGCGCACGTCTTCCTTGATGCGCTGGATGTGCCCGCGGCCAAGCCCCTTCACCTCGCAGCCCAGCTCGAAATACCGCCGGATCCGCGCGTCGTCGAGAACCCCGAAGCAGTCCACGATCGCCGAGGGGCGGCCGGCCATGCGCACCACGTCGTCCGGCGAGAGATCGAGATAGGCGCGGTGGCGCACGGCGAAGATCACGGCATCGGCGCCGGCGAGCGCGTTGCCGAGATCCTGGTGGGGGCGCAGCTCCTTGAGCCGCTCCTGGTTCCGGAAGAACCGCGCCCACGAGTAACCGGGCGTCGGGTAGGACTCCTGCTTCTCGAGCTCCCACCAGCGCAGCACGTACGGATCGTGCACCGCCAGGTCCCCGCCCATCTCGGTGAGCTTGCGGACCACCAGCTCCGAGCCCGAATAGCGCGTGTCGCCCACGTCCTCGCGATACGCGGCCCCGAGGACGACGATCCGGCTGCCGGCGACGACGCGGCCCATGTTGCGCAGCGCGTCGCGCGTCAGGTCGGCGACGTGCAGCGCCCGCGTGTCGTTGATGTTGATCGCCATGGGGGTGATCTTGAACAGGTTGTCCTCGAAACCCATCAGGTGGCGATATGCCCAGATCCCGAGCCCGCCGTCCTTCGGCAGGCAGTAGCCGCCGATCCCGGGGCCGGGGAAAATCATGTTGTCGTGCGTCGGCCGGACGCGGATCGCCTGGATCACCTTGGTCAGGTCCACGCCGTTCACCTCAGAGAAGCGCGACCACTCGTCCAGGAAGGCGAGGATCGTCGCGCGATAGGAGTTCTCGACGATCTTGCAGGTCTCGGACTCGATCGGCCGGTCGAGCACCGTGAGCGGGAACTCCGTCGTGTTCAGGACCTCGGAGAGGAACTTCACCACCTTCTCGCGCGACTCCTTGTTCACCCCGGCGCAGACGCGCCAGAAGTCGCGGATCGAGCGGACGTATTCCCGGCCCGGCATCACGCGCTCGTAGGAATGCGCGAGCAGGGGCTCGGCGTCGAGGCCCCGCTTCTGAAACGCCTTCCGCAGAATCGGCAGCGCGACGTACTCCGTGGTGCCGGGGGCGACCGTCGTCTCGATGAGCACGAGACAGCCGGCGGGGATGCGCGAGCCGATCGTCTCGAGGCTCTTCTCGAGCGCCGCCATGTCGGCGTGCCCGGTCGCCAGATCCCCGAGACTCTCCTTGAGGTAATCGCACTGCACGTCCACCACGACGATGTCCGCGAGGCGCAGGGCCTCCTCGGTATAGGTCGCGATCAGGGTCTTCTTCTCGTTCACGCAGCGCGCAATGAGCGGTTCCACCTCGGGATCCTCGGCCTTCACCGGGGAGAGGCCGCGGTTCAGCAGAGGGATCTTCCAGTACGACCGGGTGCTGGGGCGCTGCATGCCGATGACGAACTTTCCGGAGCGGCCCGTCTTCCGGTCCACGCTGTCGGCGATGACCCCGGCCATGACGGCCCCCACGAACCCGACCCCGACGACCACGACGATCTCGCGCCCCTTCGCCCGCTCTGCGTCCGCCGCGGTCTGGAGACGGGCGAACTCCTTTTTCTCCTCCTCGGGCGTCGGGAGGGGGAACTGTTCGCCTTCAGGGCTGGTCGAGAAGTCCATCGGGTCCTCTGGGAAGACGGGCGGGTCCCGTGACGGCGGGCCCGTTCCATCGCGGGTGCTGGGGGTTTTCGTTACGGTCGAGTGCAAAGAGTAAGGTGGCCCTCCGATCCGGTCAACTTCACGGCTCCGCGCCCGGAGTCGCTCCTGTTGACCCCCGGGGAGGCATCGCCGTAGGTTCCACCCGTCCCGGGCCCGAGGGGGACTCCGAATTCATGAAAAGACGTCTCTGGATGGCTGCCGTGCTGGCGGCGGTGTGTCTGCGGCCGGCCGCCGCGGCGGCGCCGCGGCCGAACATCATCCTGATCCTCACCGATGACCAGCGGTGGGACATGCTCGACGGCACCCACGCCCCGGCGGGGATGCAGGGGATGCCGCTCACCCGGAATCTGCTCGCCGGCAGCGGCGTCACATTCAGCCGCGCCTACGCCGCGACGCCGATCTGCGCCCCCGGCCGCTCGAGCATCCTCACCGGGAAGTACGCGCACAACCACCTGGTGAAGACGAACTCCGCGCCGCACGGCGGCGCGACCGTGTTCCAGGACAGCGCGACGATCGCAACGGCGCTGCAGGCGGCGGGCTACCGCACCGGTCTCTACGGCAAGTACATCAACGAGTACAACTTCCTCTGGCCGCAGGGTCAGCCGCCCTACGTGCCTCCGGGGTGGACCGAGTGGCACGCGTTCAAGGTGGACAAGTACTACCAGTACATCCTCGTCGAGAACGGGATCGAGGTGATCTACGGCACGACGCCGGCCGACTACTCCACCGATCTGCTCAAGGGCAAGGCGGTGACGTTCCTCCAGGACTCCGTCGCCCTGGGACAACCGTTCTTCCTGTACTTCTCTCCGTTCGCGGCGCACGACCCGGCGATCCCTGCTCCGCGCCACACCGGCATGTTTGCGGGGCTCTCGAACTTCCGTCCGCCGAATTTCAACGAAGCCGACGTCTCCGACAAGCCGGCCTGGCTCCAGGCGACGCCGCTGCTCTCCACGACGAAGATCAACAGCCTCGACTCCTTCCGCATTTCCCAGATGGAGTCGCTGCAGGCGGTGGACGAGGCGGTCTCCTCGATCGTGTCGACTCTGCAGACGCTGGGAGTTCTGCAGAACACGCTCATCGTGTTCACATCGGACAACGGGCACTACTACGGAGAGCACCGTCTGGACTTCAAGGACGATCCCTACGAAGAGGCGCTCCGGGTGCCGATGATCGTCCGCTACCCGCCACTCGCCCCCACGGCGCGGCAGGACAACCGCCTGGTCATGACGATCGATCTCGCGCCGACGTTCCTGTCCCTCGCGGGAGCGGCCCCGCTCCCCGCCACGGACGGCGTCAGCATGGAAGGGCTCATCGCGAACAATCCAGGAACGTGGCGGTCCGACTTCGTCGCGGAAGGCTGGCGGATCACCGACGTGACGGCGAAGCCGTGGGCCTGCGTGCACGAGGCGCGCTGGAAGTACACGGAGTACACGACCGGCGAGCAGGAGCTGTACGACCTGCAGACCGACCCGTTCGAGCTGACGAACGTCTCGAATGTGCCGGCGAACGCCACTCGGCTGGCCACCATGGCGCAGAGGCTCCGGGCGCTGCGGCCCACATGGCCCGCCGACGCCGGCTGCGTCGATCAGGACGTGGACGGCCGCGCCGGGCCCGGCAATGCCGCCTGGTGCTCGTCCGCCGGTCCGGACTGCGATGACACCAACGGCGCCGTCTGGGGCACACCCGGCGAGGTGCCCCTCGCCTGGACCTGGACCAGCAAGCAGGTCTTCCGGTGGCAGCCCCCGACCGTCCTCGGTGGCGTCACCGCATCACCCGTCTACGACGTCCTGAAATCCCCCTTCCAGGGAAACTTCACGACGCTCGGCTCGTGCCTGGAGACCGATGACGGCACGGACACGCTGGCGACCGACTCCGCCGTGCCGCCCGTCGGCGCCGCGTTCTTCTATCTGATCCGCGCCGAGAACGCCTGCCCCGGCGGTGTCGGCTCGCTGGGGTTCACGGGATCGGGGCTCCCCCGCACCGGCCTTTCCTGCCCGTAATCCGGGGCCGCGCGGCCCCGGACGCCCCCTGCCTCCCGGCATCTGCCGCCCGCTTTGACGGGGGGCCACCCGTGTCCGATATTTCCTGAACCGGTCATCCGTGTCCGAGTTACCCCAGGAGAGCCTCGTGACCCCCCGCACGATTCTCGTCGTCGACGACACGCGCACTGTTCTCGAGATGATTCGCGTCGAGCTCGAGGAGGCGGGCCACCGCGTTGTCGGCGCCGGCAGCGCGGAGGACGCCTTCCGCCGCCTGGCGGAAGGCGGTCTCGACCTGGTCATGACCGACCTGGTGCTGCCCGGTAAGGACGGGCTGGCGCTCCTCGAGGCGGTGCGGCGCGACATGCCCTCGGTGCCGGTCATCATGATGAGCGGCATCGAGAAGTCCGCCGACGCCGCCGTCGCCGCGATCCGTCAGGGGGCTTCGGACTACCTCATCAAGCCGCTGAAGGAGGGGGAGGCCCGGTTCCACGTCGCCCGGGTGCTCCACGAGCGGGAGCTCGAGGAGCAGGTCCAGTGGCTTTCGCGCGAGGTCCGGGAGCGCAACTCGTTCGCGAACATCGTCGGGCGCAACCCGGTGATGCAGAAGATCTACGAGACGATCGAGATGCTGGCCGACTCGGACGCCACCGTGCTCATCACCGGCGAGACGGGCACCGGCAAGGAAATGGTCGCCCGGGCGATCCACTGGAGCAGCCCCCGCCGGGAGCGCCGCTTCACGGCGATCAACTGCGGCGCCCTGCCGGGCGAGCTGCTCGAATCGGAGCTGTTCGGGCACGAGAAGGGGAGCTTTACAGGCGCGCTGCGGCGCAAGCCGGGCAAGTTCGAGTACGCCGAGGGCGGCACGGTGTTCCTGGACGAGATCGGCGAGATCCCGCCCCCGCTGCAGGTGAAGATCCTGAGGGTGCTGCAGGAGCGGGAGTTCGAGCGGGTCGGCGGCAACGAGACGCTCCGGGCCGACGTGCGGATCATTGCGGCGACCAACAAGGATCTGCCCCAGGCGATCGCGCGCGGGGAGTTCCGCGAGGATCTGTTCTACAGGCTGCACGTCGTTCCGATTCTGCTCCCGCCCCTGCGCGAGCGGACGGAGGACATCCCCGCCCTCGCGGAGCATTTCCTTTCGCGCGCCGCGGCGAAGCTGAAGAAGGACGTTCGCGCGATCGCTCCCGAGACGATGAGCCGCATGATGAGCTACGCATGGCCCGGGAACATCCGGGAGCTCGAGAACGTCATCGAGCGGGCCGTCATCATGGAGCGCGGGCACACGATCGAGCGGATCGATCTGCCCGACTCAGGCGGCGCCGCCGTGCCCGCGATGACCTCGGCGCGGCCCGCCGAGGAGCTCGAAACGATCCCGCTGAGCGAGGCGGTCGAGCGATTCGAGCAGTCCTATCTGGGCCGGGTGCTGGAGAAGTTCGGAGGACACATCGGCGAGACGGCGCGGTTCGCCGAGGTGAACCCGCGCACGCTGAATCGGAAGATGAAGCGGTATGGCCTGGACAGAAAGGCCTTCAAAAAGCAGGATGACGGGGATCCCACCTCCGGCTCCGCCACGTGAACAGGGCGGACCCCAACGGTGTCTGCCGAACGGAATGGGACAGCGATTCATAATATTTAATGTCCACACTATTCCGTATTTGTCATTGTATTATCCCCAGCATTGAATCGGACTGACTGACGGCCTATGTTCCCGCGATCCCGTGCCCTGATCGGACAACGGTTAGGCGCCCAGCCGGGCGCCGCGAGGTATCTGCCGTGAGCAACACTCGATTTCTCCCCCGACGGGTGAGCGTGCCGGTGTGGGCTTCCCTGCTCACGGCGTGCGCGCTGGTGTTCTGTTCCGTCTCTCCTCTCCTGGCCGCCAAGCCCGGGGGCGGCGGCGGTGGCAACCGAAAGAAGAATGACCGGGGAGGGACCATGATCCCCGCCGGCAACGTGGACCCGACCACGATCAGCGGCGAGCCCCCCCCGGAGCCTCCGCCGGAGCCGTCGCTCGAAGGCACCTACATCATCGGCGTCGAGGACCGTCTCGAGATCAGCGTCTGGAAAGAGGACCTGTCGCGCAATAACGTGGCGGTCCGGCCGGACGGGATGATCTCCATGCCGCTCGTCGGCGACATCCAGGCGTCGGGCCGCACGCCGATGCAGCTGGCCCGCGAGATCGAGGACCGTCTCAAGGACTGGCTCACGAACCCCACTGTCACCGTCGGAATCCAGTCCATCAACTCCTATCGCGTCTTCATGACCGGGCCGGGGATCGCGCGCGGCGGGGTGCAGAACTTCCATGCCCCGACACGCCTGATGGAAGCGATCATCGCGGCCGGCGGCTTCTCGCAGTTCGCCGACGAAGAGCACGTGCGCGTCTTCTCGGACCGCGGCGACGGCACTCAGGAGATGGTCGAGGTCAACGCCAAGAGAATCTTCGAGGGGAAAGATCTGACCCTGAACATCTTCCTCAAGCCGAGGGACATGGTCTATGTCCCCTGACGCGCCCCGCGCCGGGTGGGTCGTGCGGGCGGCCGCCGCGGCGGCCGTGGCCGTTCTGACCCCCACCCCGTGCAGCGCCGCCCTCGTTCCGCTGTTCAAGTGGAGCGCCAAGGTGAGCGGGGGGTATCACGGCAACGTGTTCTATTCGACCGGCCAGGAGAAGACCAGCAGCTACGGCGCGACGGTGCGCATCCTGCTGTCGGAGACCCTGAAAGGGCCGACGAACTCGTACGGCCTGAGCTACCGCACGACCTGGCAGGCCTATAGCGACCAGCAGGCGCAGGATCTGAAATCGCTTTCCCACACATTCACCGCATCGATGAACCAGAACTGGTCGCGCCTCACGCGCTTTCAGGCCTCGCTGCGCGTGAAGGCGACCCCCGAGCAGAACCCCTACGACGAGATCGACGATCCGACCGATTTCAACTCGCTCGTGCGGCCCCGTGCGCGCGTCACGACCTATTCGCCCAGCCTCGGCTGGCGGATCACGACGCATCACGGCAACGAGCTCCGGTTCAACTTCGGGTACTACACGTCCGACTACGGCGATCCCGTGCAGCCGCCTCCGCGGCGCGGCCAGCCGCCGCCCCCGCCGCAGCCATTCGTGGACGAGGAGTCGATCAAGCTGTCCGGCAGCTACAACTGGGAGGTGGGAATCGGCCGGCGCTTCGACGTCACCGCGACCTACGGTCATCAGATCTACGACGGCACCCAGGTCGTCTACGCGCCCGTGGACAGGGATCTGGACGGCACGATCGACGACTACAACACGGTGAGTGAGACGTCGGTGTCCCAGACGAGCGACTCCGCCTCCGCGACGGTCGGCTACTCGTGGGACATCTCCGAGCTCACGCGCGGAACGGTAGGCGTCGGCGCCATCGGCAGCACCGACAACAACTACGAGGACACCAACTACTCCTGGGCGATCTCGGCCGCGATCGGAAAGGAGATCACGCCCACGATCGCGACGAGGTTCGGCCTGAGCAGGGACATCTCCTCGTTCACCGGCGTCGGCACGTCGGCGCTCGGGACGCGGGGGTTCGCCGACTTCGACTACCAGCTCAGCCCCACGATCGACCTCAAGACGAAATTCAGCTACTCCGACAGCGAGAGTCTCGTCGGCACGCAGACGAGCGTGACGTATTTCAAGGCCGTGATCGTGTTCCTGCACCGCCTGGGGAACTGGGGCGGCTACAACCTCAGCTACGCGTACAACGATCAGGAATCCAGCGGGAATCTCGTCGGCGCCGAAACGGGGCGGACGCGCTACGATCTCATCTCCATGGGACTGAACTTCGACCCTGCCAAGTTCGCGAACGACGGGAGAGGAGGGGGACAAAGCAGATGACGGCGAATACGCCGCTGGTTGAGTATCTCAACGTCGCCTGGCGCCGGAAGTGGCACGTGATCGTCCCGACGGTGATCGGGCTCGCGATCAGCCTCGCCCTCTTCTGGAAGCTGCCCCCCACGTACCAGGCCAGCGCCACGGTTCTTCCGAATCAAGAGCAGGTCTCGAAGGACCTCGCGCGCCCGATCGTCAGCCCGTATCTGCGCATGGAGCCGAAGCAGCTCAACGAAGCGGTCAAGAAGAAGGAGACCCTCGAGCTGATCTACAGGCGGATGAACGACGTGAAGGACGGCGACGAGATCGACGCCGACAAGGCGGCGGCTCTGAAGGACGCGTTCTCGATCGACCCGGCGCAGGGCCGCCTGCAGTTCAAGGTGCGGCACGCCGACCCGGAGTACGCGGCGAAGCTGGCGACCGTCTCCGCCGAGGTGTTCGTGGCGACCGCGGGCATCGACCGCGACGAGTGGTCGAGCAAGGTCACCCGGTTCATGGAGACGAACGCCGAGGACGCGCAGAAGGGGCTCGAAGAAAAGGAGCGCGCCATCAAGCTGTTCCGCGACCAGCACCTGGGCTATCTGCCCGAGGACGCCAACGCCGCGACGCTCGCGCTCGTGAACATGCGCAACGACCTCACGCGCACGCAGGCCGACATCACCGCCCGCGAGCAGGCCCGCGAGCGCGAGGACTACCTCGATCCCGGCGAGCGGATCGACAAGGACGCGCCCGACCCGCAGACCGGCGAGCGCCCGAGCCAGGCGCTGTCCCGGATGCAGAGCGAGCTGAACACGCTGCTGCTCACGAAGACCGACCGCCATCCGGACGTCATCCTGAAGAAGCAGCAGATCGCCGAAGTGGTGCGGCGGATGCAGCTCTCGCCCGAAGGCGATTCGAGCCTCGATCTGGGCAACGTCCAGCGGGTGGGGCCGACCCCGCCGCCGCCGTCGGTGCGCAAGAAGGTCGATGAGAACGAGCGGCAGCTTCTGCAGCTGCGCGCCTACGCCGCCAAGCTCCAGGAGGACATCTCCCTCGCGGAGGCGAAGCTCCAGCAGGCGCGGGCCCTGGAGCCGCAGCTCGCCGCCCTGAACCGCGAGAAACAGGAAGCGGAAACGCTGTACAAGGACAAGCTGCAGAAGCGGAACATGACCGACTACAACCGGGACATCTTCTTCGGGCTCATCCCCAAGCAGTTCGTGATGGACGCCCCGGCGAAGGTCCCGACGCTCCCCGTGAGCCCGGTCCTCTGGCTGCTGGCGGCCGTGGGCGCCGGCGCCGGTCTCGGGCTCGGCCTGGCGATCGTCATCGTGCTGACGCTGCTCGATCAGTCCTACCGCTACGCCGAGGAGATCCAGGCGCATTTCGAGGTGCCGGTCATCGCGACGGTGACGCGGATCCTCCCGCCGGACGAGCGGCAGAAGCCGGCGCGCGCGCGAAAGAAAGACACTCCGGCGGCGGCCGCGGTCTAAAGGAGAAGGGGACTTGGACAGCGAGCGCACCCGGCCGCCAGCGGGCGGCGGCCGCACAGGCGCCGTCGGCGCCACCGCGCCGATCCGCGAGCTCGGCGTGAAGACGAAGTATCTCCTTGCGCCGCTGCACGACCCGCTCTCCCCGCAGACGGAGCAGTACCGCGCCGTTCGCGCGCGGATCGAGTATCTCGGGCGCATCGCCGGAAAGCCCGTGCAGATCATCGTCGTCACCAGTCCGTCGCCGGGCGACGGCAAGACGCTGACGGCGCTGAACCTGGCGATGGTGCTCGCGGCCGACAAGGCGCGCGACACGCTGTTCATCGAGTGTGACCTGCGGCGCCCTTCGGTGCGCGACTACTTCGTCGAGCGCCCGCGTGTCGGTCTGGTGGATGTGCTGAACAACGAAGCCCGTCTCTCCGAGGCGCTCTTCCGGCCCACGGGCAGCCGCCTGCTCGTCCTGCCCGCGGGCGGCCGCACGCATCACCCGGCCGAGCTGCTTGCGTCGCCGAAAATGCAGCGGCTCCTGCAGATCCTGCGGCGGCGGTTCGACCACGTCGTGCTCGACACGCCGCCGGTCATCCCGCTGATCGACGCCGACACCGTCGCGGCGCACGCCGACGGGGTGATCCTCGTCGTGCGCGCCGCGCGCACCGCGCGGAGACTCGTGCGCCGCGCCATGGGCACGATCAGCAAACACCCGATCATCGGGATCATCCTGAACGACATCAAGCCGACGCCGATCGACCGCTACTACCACCCGTACGGCTACGACTACGACTACCGGTACGACCGGAAGAAGAACGGCTGATCCCAGGATGAGCCCGACCGCCCGCATTCGCGCCCGATTCCCCGGCGCCGCCCTGCCGAAGATCCTGATCGACGGGTCGCTGATCGCGCTCTCGTATCCGCTTGCCTACTGGCTGCGGACGACCGGCGAGGGGCCCGAGTTCGTGGGCGACGTCCTCGTGACGACGGCGCTCGTGGTGCCGTGCAAGCTCGCGCTGCTCGCCTACTTCGGCCAGTACAGGGTGATGTGGCGCTATGCGTCGGTCCGCGAGCTGGTCGGCCTGGTGCGCGGGCTCACCGCGGGGTCGCTGCTCACCCTCGCGGTCGTCGCCGGGCTGCGGCTCAATTATTCGCTGCCGGCGATCCTCATCGACTGGCTGCTGGCGCTCATGCTGCTCGGCGCCGCGCGCATGGCGGCGCGCCTCGTCGCCGAGCGCGGGGGCGACCCGCGCAGCCTCACCGGCATCCTGCGCAGCGCGCCGTCCCGCGGCGAGGGCAGCGAGCGGCCGCGCCGCGTGCTGATCTACGGCGCCGGCGACGCGGGCGAAATGATCGCGCGCGAGATGATCCGGCCGAAACGCGGCCCCGCGTACGAGCCGATCGGCTTCGTGGACGACAACCCGGCGAAGCAGGGGATGAGCCTGCACGGATTGCCCGTGCTCGGCGGGCGGGACCAGGTCCACGGCATCGTCCGCACCCGTTCCGTGGACGAGATCGTCATCACCATCCCCTCGGCGCGCGGCGGCGTCGTGCGCCAGCTCGTGCGCGCGTGCGAGGGCTCCGGGGCCCAGCTCAAGATCGTGCCCGACCTCACCGAGATCGTCGGCGGCAAGGTGCACATCGCCGACATCCGCGGCCTGCGCGTGGAGGACCTGCTCGGCCGCGAGAAGGTCGACCTCAACCTCGCCGCGATCTCGTCGTATCTCAACGGCAGGCGCGTGCTCGTGACCGGCGCCGGCGGCTCGATCGGCTCGGAGCTGTGCCGGCAGATCATCCAGTTCCAGCCGGCGGAAATGCTGCTGTTCGGCCGCGGCGAGAACTCGATCTTCAAGATCCACCAGGAGCTGGCGTCCGCCAATCACCCGGTGATCCTCCGGCAGATCATCGGCGACGTCATCAACAAGAAGAAGCTCGCCGGGATCCTGGGTATGTTCCGCCCCGAGATCATCTTTCACGCCGGCGCGGACAAGCACGTGCCGCTCATGGAGATGAACCCCGACGAGGCGGTGCTGAACAACATCGTCGGCACGCAGAATCTCATCGAGACCGCCGAGCAGTACGGCGTGGAGCGCCTGGTCTGCATCTCCACCGACAAGGCGGTGAACCCGACTTCGGTCATGGGCTGCTGCAAGCGGGTCGCCGAGCTGCTCGTGCAGCAGGGGGCGGGGCGCCGGTGCCAGACGGTGGCGGTGCGGTTCGGCAACGTTCTCGGCTCGCGCGGCAGCGTGATTCCGATCTTCCAGCGCCAGATCGCGCGCGGGGGGCCGGTCACGGTGACCCATCCGGAAATCCGCCGCTACTTCATGACGATCCCCGAGGCGAGCCAGCTCGTCATCCAGGCCGGCGCGATGGGGCACGACGGGGAGCTGTTCATCCTGGACATGGGGGAGCCGGTCAAGATTGCGGACCTGGCCCGCGACATGGTGCGGCTCGCGGGGCACGAGCCCGACATCGACATCCCGATCCGCTTCAGCGGGCTGCGGCCGGGCGAAAAGATCAACGAGGAGCTGGTGCTGCCGGGGGAGGTCTGCGAGCCGACGGCGCACGAGAAGATCACCTGCGTGCGTCCCGGGCGGGGCCCTGCCTCGCCGGAGCTGGCGCCGAGGATCCGCGAGTTGACGCGTCTCGCGGTCGACATGGACTACGAAGGGATCGTCGCGAAGCTGCGCGAGCTCGTTCCGGAATTCGAGCCGTGCGGTCTGTATCGCCCCGCCGCCGAGCCCGGCGGCGCGGCGGCGCGGCAGGCCGGGGCCCCGGCGAATCAGGGCACGCAGACGGAGCGGGGCGTCGGGCCGGCCTCGCTGTCGCCGGGTCCGCTGGGCGCCGGGGGGCGCGCGGGCGCGTAAGGAGGGTCATCGGTTGAGTGGCGAAGGCATCGGAGAGGCGGGACGCATGACTGTGAAGAATGACGAGATCCTGACGAGTCGCGAGGCCCGGGAGCTTCTCAAGATCGGACGCACCAAGCTCTGGGAGCTGACCCGGGAGTGCAAGATTCCCGCGTACCGCGTCGGCAACGGCAAGACGTCCGATCTGCGCTACAAGCGCTCCGAGCTGATGCAGTGGCTCGAGATGAACCGCGTCCGCACGGGCGACAACGGCCAGACCTCCTGAGGGTGCGCGCATGACCCGTGTGGCCGTCATCGGGGCCGGCGCATGGGGCCTCAACCACGTCCGCGCCTTCGCGCGGCTCGGGGCCCTGGCGCTCGTGTGCGACTCCGACGAGCGCAGCCGGCGCGGCGCCGCCGCCGTCGCGCCCGGCATTCCGGTCTCCGCGGATCCGCAGGAGGCGTTCGGACCGGGCATCGATGCCGTCGTCGTGGCCACGCCGTCGTCGCTGCATCATCCCATCGCGCTCGCGGCGCTCCGGGCCGGCAAGCACGTGCTGGTCGAGAAGCCGCTGGCCCTGCGGGGCCGGGACGCGGCGGAGCTCGTGGCGGCGGCCGACGCGTCGGGCCGCACGCTGCTCGTGGGTCATCTGCTGCTGTATCACCCTGCGGTGCGCCGCATGAAGGAGTTCCTCGACGGCGGCGAGCTGGGCGACGTGCACTATCTGTACTCCCAGCGGGTGAACCTGGGGCAGGTGCGCAGCGACGAAAACGCGCTGTGGTCCCTCGCGCCGCACGACATCGCCGTCATGCTCTACCTGTTCGGGGAAACCCCCGTGGACGTGTCGGCGCGCGGCGGCGCCTACCTGCAGCCCGGCATCCCGGACGTCGTCTTTCTGAATGTCCGCTTCCCCGGCGATCGCATGGCGCAGGTCCAGCTCTCGTGGCTCGACCCGCACAAGATCCGGAAGACGACGCTCGTCGGCAGCCGCAAGATGATCGTGTTCGACGACATGGAGAGCGTCGAGAAGCTGAAGATCTACGACAAGGGGGTCGACCGGAATCCCGAGGCGGTCTCGTTCAAGGATTTCCTGACGCTGCGCTTCGGCGACATCCTCATCCCCAAGATCCGGATGGAGGAGCCGCTCGTCGTCGAGTGCCGACACTTCCTCGAGTGCTGCGCGGGAACCGCCACGCCGGTTTCGGGAGGCGCGCAGGGGCTCCTCGTCGTACGGATTCTCGAGGCGGCGCAGGCATCCCTCGAGCGGGGAGGGGAGCCGGTGGCGGTCGCCGGGGCCGGGGCGCCCGCCGGGGCGGAGGCGTCCCGGCGTGGCTGACGCGGCGCAGATCCATCCCGGCGCGCGCGTGGGCGCCGGAACGACCTTCGGCCCCGGCACCATCGTCATGGACGGCGCGGTGATCGGGGTGGACTGCCGCATCGGCTGCGGCGTCGTCATCCATCCCGAGGTGCGGATCGGCGACGGCGTCCGTGTGGACGACCTGACGGTGCTCGGCAAGCTGCCGATGCGCGCGGCCCTCTCCGCGATCACCCAGGAGCGCTCCGACATTCCGCCGGCGGCGATCGGCGACGCCTGTGTCCTCGGCACGCACGTCGTCGTCTATCGCGGCGCGACGATCGGGCCCAGGGTCCTGCTCGCCGACTTCGTGTCGGTGCGCGAGGACGTGACGATCGGCGAGATGACGATCGTCGGGCGCGGCGTGGCGGTCGAAAACAAGGTCACCGTCGGCCCGCGAACGAAGCTCGAGACGAACGCCTACATCACCGCCCTCTCCGAGATCGGCCGCGGCTGCTTTGTCGCTCCGAACGTCACCTTCACCAACGACAACTTCATGGGGCGGACGAAGGAGCGTTTCAAGCACTTCAAGGGGGTCACGATGAAGGACGGGGCGCGTGTCGGCGCGAACGCCACCGTGCTGCCCGGACTCGTCATCGGCGAGGACGCGATGGTCGCCGCGGGAGCGGTCGTCACGCGCGACGTGCCGCCGCGAAAGATCGTCGTCGGCTCGCCGGCCCGCGTCTGGCGCGACGTCCCGGAGAGCCATTGGCTGGAGAATCAGTGAGCGCCCGCCGCCCGGCGGCTTCGGGTCCGCCCCGGACCGGCGAAGCCGGCGGTCCGCAGGATGCGTCCGTCTCTCCGGCCGCGGCGCCGGCGGCTGATCGGCGCCGGCGCCTGCAGCGGGCTCTGTGCACCCTCAGCCCGGCGGCGGTGCTCGCGGCGGCGCTCGCGATCCTGCTCGGCGGCGTCCCCCCCGCGCTCGCGGCACTGGGAGTCCTCGCGGCGGCGACACTGCCCGGGGTCGCGCTGTGGGTGATCCTGCGTCCAACCGCCGACCGGCTCGAGGCGGTCGCTGCGGGCATGGCTCTCGGCATCCCCATCATGACGCTGGTCTTCACGGGACTCGACTCTCTGGAGATCCGGTCGGTCTGGCCGGTCGCCGTGATCGGCGGCGCGATCGGAGCCGGTCTGATCGCCGCCAACATGAGCCGCCGCCGGCGGGTGCGCCCCGCCGCCCGCCGCCGCGTGAAGCCCATCGGCTGGCTCCTTCTCGCGGCGACGCTGGCGATCGCCGCGCTGATGGTTCTGCCTCCGTGCCTGAACGCCGGCGGCGTGACCCCCGACGGCCGGATCGGCTTCGTGAAGAACTTCGGCTTCGACTATCTGCGCCATCTCGCCAACACCGTCGCGACGGTTCAGGGGCCGCTCCCGCCGCGAAACCTGTTCCTCGACGGCAAGCACGTGAACTCCTACTGGCTCTACTACCCGGGGCCGGCGCTCCTCGCCCGGACCCTGGGCGCGGGGGTCGAGACCGGCCGCGCGCTGCTCGCGTACAACTTCGTGCTCGCGGCTCTTCTGCTCGGCCTGCTGACGGCGCGCGTGCGCAAAGGCTGGGGCGGCACCTTCGCCGCCGCCGGCGCAATCGCCCTTTTCTGGGCGGCGTCGAGTCTGCGCGGCGTCGCCCAGGTCGTGCCGGCCTTCGACCACCTTCTGGAATCCGAGACGCGCTTCGTCTTCACCGTGCCGCTCTTCTTCGCGATCTTCATGGGGCACCACCTGCTGGCGGCGCTGCTGCTCCTGGTCGCGCTGGATCTCTACCGCCCGGGCTCCGCCTCCGCGACCGGCGCCGGCGCGATGCTCGGCGGCATCCTGCTGCCGTTCGCCGGGCTCATCTCGCCCTTCATCGGCCTCGTCGCCGCCGTCTGGGCGGGGCTCGTCACGTTGTGGGCGGTGACGATCCGCTCCGGCCGCGCGCGCCGGCGCGCGCTGGGGCACGCGGGCCTCGCGATCCTTCCCGGGGCGCTGGGTCTCGCGGGTTACGTCGCCGCCTTCGGCGCGGGCTTCGACCCTCAGAAGATCAAGGACATGACGATCGAGTGGGCCCCGAGCGTGTCGGGGCTCGTGCCGAATCTCATCCTCGCCGCCCTGCCGCTGCTCTTCGTCGCGGCGCTGGGCGTGACGCGCCGGCGGCTGCGCTCGCCCTCGGGCGTCTCCGCGGCCTGCCTGATGCTCGCCAGTGCCGGCGTCATGTGCACCATCCTCGTGAAGGCGGGGGACGTCGAGGCGACCGAGCACGAAGTGGCGACCAAGGCCGGTTTCACGCTGCTGCTGGGCGCGGTCTTCTTCGCCGGCTCGGGAATCGCCCGGCTGCGCACCGGCCGCATCGCGCCGCGCGCGCTCGCCCGCGGCGCCGCCGTCATCGCGGTGGTGCTGGCCGCCGGCGGCGCCGCCACGAGCGCCGCCTACGTGAAGACCTACTCGGACCTGCGGACCGCGCGGTCGATCTCCCCGGCCGAGGACGAAGCCTGCCGCTGGATCCGGACGCACCTGCCGGAAGACTCCAAGATCATCGTCGCGACGGCGACCGACTACGGGCCGAAGAACTACAGCTTCGTCGCCCCGCTCGCGGAGCGGCAGGTTCTGCGCGGGACGAAGGGCATCTCGTACGCCGAGACGACTTTCGTACGCCAGACCAACGAGCTGTTCCGCGGCGACGCGACAGTGCTGCGCACCTGGATCCGGCGCGATTCCACGAATGATTTCTTCCTGTTCGCCGGGGGCGCCGAGCGGCTCCTGAACCCGGATCTGTTCCGGACGCTCGACGCCATGCCCGATCTGCTGGAGCCGGTGTGGCAGGGAAGCGACGCCCGCATCTACCGGGTGCGCCGCGAGGAAGGGGGCGGACGGCTGCGGGACCGCGAGGGGCCGCCCCCGGTCCGCCGGGCGCCTGCCCGTCCCGCGGACGGCGCGACGGCGGACGGGGGCTCTCCGCCCGCGGAGGAGAGCGCGCCGTGACCGGAACGCACGAGGGCGACGGGCCTCCGGCCGTGCTCGATCCCGATCTGCCCAGGGTGTCGGTCGTCGTGCCGGTCTTCAACGAGGAAGAGTCGGTCGAGCCGCTCGTCGGGCTGATCCACAAGACCTGCGAGGAGGCCAATCTGCACTTCGAGATGGTCTTCGTGGACGACGGCAGCCGCGACGGGACGGCGGCGAAGCTGGTGGCGCTCGGCCGACGGTTTCCCCGGCTGCGGGTGCTGCGCATGGCGCGCAACTTCGGGCAGACGCCGGCAATGCAGGCGGGATTCGACGCGGCGCGGGGCGAGGTGATCGTGACCCTCGACGGCGACATGCAGAACGACCCGCGCGACATCCCCAAGGTGCTTGCGCGGCTCGACGAGGGCTATGACATCGTCAGCGGGTGGCGAAAGAAGCGGAAGGACAACGTCCTGATCCGCACGATCCCCAGCCGCGTCGCGAACTGGATCATCGGCAGCCTGTCGGGGGTGCGGCTGCACGACTCCGGCTGCTCGCTGAAAGCCTACCGCGCCGCGAATCTGCGCGCGGTGAGGCTGTACGCCGAAATGCACCGCTTCATTCCGGCCCTGGCGTCCATCAGCGGCGCGCGGATTTCCGAGGTGCCGGTGAATCACTTCCCCCGCACGGCGGGACGCTCCAAGTACGGCCCCTCGCGGATCTTCAAGGTGGCGATGGACCTCGCCATCATCAAGATGATCACCGGGTTCGCGGCGCGGCCCGGGCGCTACTTCCTGTGGCTCGGAATGCCGTGGTTCCTCGCCGGCTGCCTGTTCGTCTGGATCGGGCTGCGCGCGGCGCCGGGCACCGGCACGATCGTGCTGCCCGCGGCGGGATTCCTGTTCATCTTTCTTGGGTTTCACTTCGTCGTCTGTTCCTTCCTGGGAGAACTGACCCTCGAGGCCGGCAGCTTCCGGCCGGACGAGGTCGTCGAGGAGCTGGAGATATGAGCGCGTACGAAACCACGCGTCTGACGCCCGTGGCGGCGCCGGCTGGGCCGGACATTTCGGTCGTGGTTCCGGTGGTCGGATTCCACGACGATCCGGAGGTCATCTGGGAGGCCTTCGCTCCGGAGCTGCGCAAGCTCGGCAAGTCGTTCGAGTTCCTGTTCGTCGCGGACGGGGACCAGGACACGGCCGCGGCGCAGCTCGCGGGCCTGCGCGCGCGCCACCGCGAAGTGTCGGGATACCGGCTCGGGCGTGCGTTCGGCGAGGCGCAGGCGTTGTCGGTGGGATTCCGGCGGGCGCGCGGCCGCGTCGTCGTCACGCTGTCTCCGTATCTGCAGGTATTGCCGTCGGAGCTGGGGGCGCTGCTCGCCGCGCTCGACGAGAACACCGATCTGGTCGTCACGCGCCGCACGCCGCGCACCGACTCGATGTTCAACCGCATGCAGTCGGCGGTGTTCCATCTGGCCGTCTCGGCGATCACCGGTACCCGGTTCAACGACATCTCGTGCGGTCTGCGCGCCATGCGCGCCGACGTCGCCAAGTCGTTGCGTCTGTACGGCGACCAGCACCGGTTCATCCCGCTGCTTGCCGTCCGGGACGGATTCCGGACCGTGGAGATCCCCGTCCGCCAGGACCCGCGCGAGCGGCGCTGGCGCGTCTTCGGGCCCGCGACCTACCTGAACCGCGTTCTCGACATGATGACGGTCTTCTTCCTCGTCCGGTTCACGAAGCGCCCGCTGCGCTTCTTCGGATCGGTTGGCGCGGCGATCTTCTCCGCGGGGTTCGTCATCTGCCTCTACATGGCGTTTCTGAAGATCGCGTATCACCGCTCCCTGACGGAGCGCCCCCTGCTGCTGCTCGGCGTGCTGCTCCTCGTCCTCGGAATCCAGACCGCTTCGATCGGGCTCCTCGGCGAGATCATCATCTTCACCAAGGGCCAGGAGAGCCGGGACTACAGGGCGGAAGAGATCACGGAGTAGCCCCCCGGTGACGTCCCCCTCCGACACACGTCCGGCCGGCCGGCCGGTGCGGCTCGTGATCCTCGCGCGCCCGGACCCGATTCAGATCTGGACGACGAACCGGGTCGCGGCGCTCGTGCCGGTGACGGCCGTGCTCTCGGAGACCGGCCGGACCTTCACCGACCGGCACAGGCGGCGGTTCCGCACCCTGATCCGGAAGAACGGCCTGGCGGGCGCGCTCGACCGCTACCTCGATCTCGCCTACTTCAAGTGGCGCACGCGCCGCGACGGTCACGACGCGACGATCGACCGGGTGCTCGGCCCGGGGGCCAGCCGCGGAGGCTGGGCGCCGGGGCTCGAGGTGCACGAGGTCGACAGCGTGAACGCGCCGGAGTCGGTCGCGCTGCTGCGCCGCCTGGCCCCCGATCTCGTCTTCTGCAACGGGGCGTCGATTCTCAAGCCCCCGGTGATCGCGATCCCGCCGCTCGGGACGATCAACATTCATACCGGCGTCGTGCCGGAGTACCGGGGGCCGGCGCCGGAATTCTGGGCGCTGCACGACGGCGCCTTCGACATGGTGGGCGTCACCGTGCACATGCTCACCGAGGGGATCGACGACGGCGACGTGCTGCTCGAGCGGCGCACCGAGGTGCGTCCCGGGGACAACGAGATCTCGCTGCGCTGCAAGAACGTCCAGGCCGGGGCCGAGCTCGTCGCCGAGGCGGTGCGTCAGGTCGCGGAGGGCGCGGCGCATCCGCGCCCGCAGGATCCGGCGCGTGCCGCCACGCGGCCGCGGCGCTCGCGGCGGGCGCACCGCGTGATGCTGCGGCGGCTGCGGGAGATCCCGCCGGCCGGCACGGGGCAGGCGTCCTGACGATGCGCACGAAGGAATCGGTCGCGGGAGCGTTCGACCGGAAGGCCGGACGCTACAGCGCCGGGCGCGAAGGGGAATACGGCTTCCGCGTCCAGCGCGCGGCGGTGCTGCGCCTGCTGCGCGGCGCCGGCGGGCATGCCCTCGAGGTCGGCTGCGGCTCCGGCGGGATCACGGCCGAGCTGCGCGCCCGCGGCTTCGCGCCGGTCGGCGTCGATCTCTCCCCGGCAATGGCCCGCGCCGCCGCGGACCGGATCCCCGCCGCGACGGCGCAGTTCCTGGTCGCGGACATCGAGCGGCTCTGCTTTCCCGACGGCGCCTTCGACGCCGTCATCGGCATGGGCTGCCTGGAGTACCTCGCCGATCCGGCGGCGGCCCTCGCCGAGCTGCGCCGCGTGGTGCGGCGCGGCGGAGAAGTGGTGTTGACGGTGCCGACGCCGGTCTCTCCATCGGCGCTGGCCGACAGGAGCTTCGACGCGCTGCCGCCCTCCGTCCGGCGCCTGCTGCTGCGCCGCGCGACGCTGCCTTCCGGAGATCCCGTGCACCGCCTCGCTCCGTGGACTCTCGACAGGGCGCTTCTCGCGGCCGGCTTCGTTCCGGAGAACCGCGCCTTCGCGCACTTCACGATGTTCCCCTTCGAGCGCATCGCCCGGCGGGCCTCCGAGGCGCTCGCCTCGGTGCTCGAGCCGCTCGGACGCAATCGCGTCACGGGGCTTCTCGCCAAGCAGTACATCGTTCGGGCGACGGCGCCATGACCGACGTCGTCTATCTCATCGGGTCCCTTCCGCGGGCCGGCGCGGGGCGCCACCTCGTGCAGCTCACGGGGGCGCTGGACCGCGCCCGGTTCCGCCCGCGGATGCTCTGCCTGCGCCGCGAGGGGGAGCTGGTCGAAGTCTTCGAGGGGATGGGGATTCCCGTCGCCGGTCTCGACGTCCCCGGGGTGCGCAGCCCGCTCTTCGCGCCGCGGATCGCCGCCCTCGTGCCGGCGCTGCGAAGGCTCCGCCCGCAGGTGCTTCACACGTATCTCTTTCCGTCCAATCTCTTCGGGTCGATCGCCGGCCGGCTCGCCCGCGTGCCGGTTGTCATCACCAGCCGGCGGAGCATGAGCGACATCGAGCCGGTGCGGCACCGGCAGGCGTATCGCTGGATCAACCGGCTCGCCGACCGCGTCGTGGCCGTTTCGGAAGCCTCCGCCGAGTCCGCGTGCCGTGCCGAGGGGCTGGAGCGCTCGCGCATCCGGGTGATCGAGAACGGCATCGACGCCGAGCCGTATCACGGGGGCCACGATCCGCGACTCAAGGAGACTCTCTTCGGCATTCCGGCATCCGCGCGGCTTCTCGGCATGGTCAGCAACTTCCGGCCGCTCAAGGGCCAGGACGACTTCATCGCGATGAGCGCGCTGCTTCCCGCCACGGACGCCTCGGGCCGCGAGATCCGCTTCGTGATCGTCGGCGAAGGGCCGGGCCGGGCCGCCAGCGAGGCGAAGGTCGCCGCGGCAGGGCTCGCAGGCCGGTTCCACTTCGCCGGTCTGCGCGGGGACATCCCTCAGGTGCTGCGGTCGCTCGACGTCTTTCTCTATCCGTCCCACTCCGAGGGGATCAGCAATGCCCTGATGGAAGGGATGGCGGCCGGCTGCCCCATCGTCGCGGCGCGCTGCCCCGGCAACGAGACGATCCTGGGCGAAGGCACCGCCGTGCTCGTGCCGCCCTCGGAACCTCCGGCTCTCGCGGCCGCGGCGCTGCGCCTGCTCGACGATTCCGCGGAGGCGGCCCGCATCGGCGCGGCAGCGCCGCGGCGCATCGAGACCGGGTTCGGCGCGCGGCGTATGGCCGAAGCGTTCGAAGCGCTCTATCGCGAATGCCTCGCCGCCCGGGGGATCGCCGCATGATCCTCGCCGGCCAGCAGCCCAACTATCTTCCGTGGATCGGCTTCTTCCACAAGGTGTCGGCCGCGGACGTCTTCGTGCTCGTGGACCACGTGCAATACGAGAAGCGAGGGGTCACGAACGCGAATGCGGTGAAGACCGCCTCGGGGAAGGGGGAGCTGACGGTGCCGGTGCTCTCGACCGGCCGCTTCGATCAGACGATCCGGGAGGTCGAGATCAACGACGCCGTCCCGTGGCGCCGCAAGCACTGGCGCACTCTCTCCATCGCCTACGGGAAGACGCCGCACTTCGCCGCGCACGCGCCCTTCTTCGAGGATCTGTACGCGCGTCCGTGGACCCATCTCGCCGCGCTCAACGAGGCGATCATCCGCTACCTGCTCGGCGCCTTCCGGATCGATCGTCCGATGCACCGAAGCAGCGAATGGCCCGTCACCGGCGCCAAGACCGACCTGCTCGTGTCGCTCTGCCGGTGCGCCGGGGCCACCGGATATCTGTCGGGGGCGGGTGCGCGAAAATACGTCGACGAATCCGTCCTGGCGGCGGCGGGGCTGACCCACGGCTTCCAGGAGTTTCACCACCCCGTCTATCCGCAGCCGTACGGAGCGTTCGTGCCGAATCTGTCGGCGGTGGATCTGCTGTTCAACATGGGCCCCGAGGCGGGCGGTCTCATCGCCGCCAACAGGGCCCCCTCCGCACAGCCGGGGGCGTGAGGGCCCAGGTCCCGAGGAGACCACGATGGACAAGACATTCAAGCGGGTGCTCGTGCTCGCGCCGCACACCGACGACGGCGAGTTCGGATGCGGCGGCACCATCGCAAAATGCGTCGAGCAGGGCTCGGAGGTTTTCTACGCGACCTTCTCGCTCTGCGAGGAATCGGTCCCCTCGGAGTTCCCGCGGGACATCCTCGAAACCGAGGTCCGCGAGGCGACCGGCGTGCTCGGGATCCGGCCCGACAATCTGGTGATCTACCGCTACCAGGTGCGCCGGCTGCCCCAGGTCCGGCAGGAGATTCTCGAGAACCTGGTCGTCCTCAAGAAGGACATCAATCCCGACCTGGTGCTGCTGCCCTCGAAATACGACCTGCACCAGGACCACAGCCAGGTCTCCCAGGAAGGGCTGCGCGCCTTCAAGGACCGCTGCCTGCTGGGCTACGAGGTGCCCTGGAACAACCTGACCTTCCAGACCCTCACATTCGTGCTGCTCGAGGAGCGGCACGTCCAGAAGAAGATCGACGCGCTCGCCTGCTACCGGTCCCAGGCCGGAAAGAACTACGCCGACCCCGACTACATCCGGGGTCTGGCGCGGACGCGCGGCGTGGAGATCGGCTCGCGCTTCGCCGAGTGCTTCGAGTGCATGCGCTGGGTCATCCGCTGAGGATCCTGCTCATCTCGCAGTACTTCTTCACCCGCGAGCAGGCAGGGTCGGCGCGGCTGTACGAATTCGGCCGGCGGCTCGCCGCGGCGGGGCATCAGCCGACTCTCGTTACGACCTTCATCGACAACTTCGCGAAGGAGGTTCCCGAGCGCTACCGCGGGCGCTGGCTGGTGCGCGAGCAGATCGACGGGCTCATGGTGATCCGCGTGCGGGCCTACTCCCGCTATCGCGGCTCCTACGCGCGCCGGATCGTGAACTTTCTGTCGTTCATGGTCATGGCGACGGTGGGCGCGCTTTCCGCGGGGCCCTGCGATGTCGTGTTCGGCACGACGCCGCCGCCGACCGTCGGGATCGTCGCGTGGTTCGTCAGCCGCGTGCGGCGGCGCCCCCTCGTCTTCGAGGTGCGGGACCTGTGGCCCGACGCGGCGGTCGCACTGGGTCTCCTGAAGAATCCGCTGCTCATCAGGACCTGCGTGGCGCTCGAGCGGTTTCTGGCGAACCAGGCCGCCGCGGTCGTCGCGCTGACGCCGGGTCTCAAGCGGCGGCTCGTCGGCGGAAAGGGGATCGACCCCGACAGGATCACCGTCGTCACCAACGGAGTCAACCCGGACGACTTCGCCGCGCGGCCGGATCCGGAGGAGGCGAAGCGGTCGCTGGGAGCGGCGGGGCGCTTCGTCGTCATGCAGGCCGGCTCGATGGGGGCCTCCGACGAGCTGGATGTCATGGTCCGGGCGGCAGGCCATTTCACCGGCGACCCGGAAGTCCTGTTCGTCCTGATCGGCGACGGCGATGCGCGCGAGGGCCTCGAGACGCTGGCGAAGCAGCTCGGCCTCGCGAATGTCCTGTTCCTGCGCACGCGGCCCCGCTCCGATCTCGAGAGGACGCTCGCCGCCGCCGATGTCCTTGTGAACCAGATCCCCGCCTTCTACGGCGACTGCGCGCTGCCGAACCGCATGTTCGACTACATGGGCTCGGCGCGGCCGGTCGTCACGACCGGAACCGGAGACGCCGGCGATCTCATCCGCGAGGCGCAGGCGGGGATCGTCGCGGAGCCGGGCAGCCCCGACGCCCTCGCGTCGGCGATCCGGACCCTGAAAGACGATCCCGGGATGCGCCGGAGAATGGGGGAGGCGGGGAAGGCGCACGTCGTGGCGCACTACGCCTGGACGGCGATCTTCCCGGCGTACCGTGCCCTCTACGAGCGCGTGGGCGCGGCCGGAGGGGCGCGGTGACCGTCGAGCGCGCCGCGGCGCCGCCGGCGTACCGCGAGATGCCGGTCTACGAGGCGCTCAAGCGCGCACTGGATGTCGTGCTGTGTCTCACCGCGCTGATCCCCGCGGGCCCGGCAATGCTGCTCATCGCCGCCCTCGTGAAGCTCGACTCGCCGGGCCCGGCGCTCTTCCTGCAGGAGCGCATCGGCCGGCGGGGGGTCGTTTTCCGGATGATGAAGTTCCGCACGATGTGGCACGGCGCGCACGCCAGCGGCGCGGGCGGGCGGGTGAAGGTGGACGCGCCGGTCGAGCGGGCCGATCCGGCGATCACCCGATTTGGCCGCCTGCTGCGCGCCAGCAGCCTCGACGAGCTGCCGCAGATCCTGAACATCCTGAAGGGGGACATGAGCTGCGTGGGGCCGCGGCCGACGATCCCGCAGCAGGCGGAGGCGTACTCGGCGCGCGAGCGGATGCGTCTTGCCGTCGCGCCCGGGCTGACCGGGCTCGCGCAGGTGCGCGGGCGGAATATTCTCTCGTGGCCCGAGCGGATCGAGATCGATCTCGAATACGTCGAGCGGCGCTCCCTGCCGATGGATCTCGGCATCATTCTCAGGACGCCGCTGGCCATGCTGCGCGTCGCGGGGATCTACAACCGGTGAGCGGCGCCGCGCACGCCGTCGCGCTGGTTCCGGCCGCCGGGAGCGGCTCCGCGCTCTGGCGCGCCGCCCTGGAGGGGCTGGCGCGCCGGGACGTCTACTGGCGCCCGGAGTACGCGGCGCTCTATGCAGGTTCCGAAACGGGAGAGGCGGCGGCCTTCGTGACGCACGGCGCCGGGCTCGGCACGGTGGTGCACCCGGTGCTCGTGCGCGACATCACGGCGCTCCCGTGGGCCTCGGGACTGCGGGTCCACGGCTCGCCCTGGCGCGATCTGGCGACTCCGTACGGATATGGCGGGCCTCTCGGATCCGAGGAGGAGCCCGCGGCGCGCGCCGCGCAGCTCGCGGCGTTCGAGGAGGCGCGCGGCGCCCTGTGCCTGGAGCTCGGGATCGTGAGCGAATTCGTGCGCTTCCATCCATTGCTGTGCACGCACGAAGGGCTGCCAGAAGCGATGCGGCTCCAGAGGCGCGGCGAGACGATCTGGCTGGAGCTGCCGGCTCCGGGCGCGGGGGATGCGGAAGAGGCGCTGCTCCGCGCGATGCAGCCGGCGGCCCGCAACAAGATCCGCCGCGCCCGCGCCGCGGGCGCGGCCGCCGCGGTCGAGCCGGGAACGGAAGCGGCCGGTGTCCTGCACGCCCTCTACAGGGAGACGATGACCGCCCTCGACGCTCCGGCCGACTACTTCTTTCCGCGGTCGTATTTCGAGACGATCGCGGCCCTCCCGGAGGAGCGCGCGTTCGTCGTGATCGTGCGCCACGAGGGGCGCGCGGTCTGGGCCGGGATCTTCCTGCGCGAGGGAGAGCTCCTGCACTACCATCTCTCGGGCTCGGGCGGCGGGCCTCGGGTGACCGGCGCGAACAATCTGGCGCTGCTCGCCGCCGCGCTCGAAGGGCGGGCCCGCGGCGCCCGGCGGTTCCACCTGGGCGGCGGCTTCGGATCTCGCGAGGATTCGCTGTTTCAATTCAAGGCCAGCGTCGGCGACCGGCGCGCCGAGTTCTGGACCGGCGCCCGGATCCACGATCCGGGCCGCTATGACGCGCTCCGGGCGCTGCGGAGCGGCGCGGCTGGCGCCGCTCCCGCGGGGACCGGAGATTACTTCCCGGCCTACCGGGCCCCGTAGGACGGATCGGAGAGGACATCGGAGGACCAATGCACATCCTGGGGATCCACAATTCGGGCTGGACCACGAGCGCCGCTCTGCTGTCGCACGGCCGTCTCGTGGCCGGCGGCGCGGAGGAGCGCTGGAACCGCGAGAAGTACTCCCGTGCGTTCCCGCACAAAGCGATCGCCTACTGCCTGAAGGAGGCGGGGATCCGCTTCGAGGATGTGAACCACATCGCGCTCGGGTGGAATCCTGCGATCAACCTGGCGTCGCGGTACCGGGGTGGATTCTCGGACCGGCTGCGCTACGCCGGCGAGTGGCTGTATTCGGTCCCCAATCACATCCTGGCTCGGTGGCTCACCGCCGAGCAGCACGGCACCGAGCAGCGGTTCGACCTCGGGCGGCGGAATCTTTCGATGCACTACGTGAACCACCACGACGCCCATGCTGCCACCGCCTTCTATCACTCTCCGTTCGAGAGGGCGGCGGCCTTCACGACCGACTTCTACGGCGAGCGCACGACCACCTCGTGGAAGCTGCTGGAGGGCTCGAAGTTCACCGAGCTGCAGAAGCGCGAGTTTCCCCAGTCGCTCGGCGGGTTCTATTGCACCTTCACAGAGCTGCTCGGCTTCAAGCCGGACGGCGACGAGTGGAAAGTGATGGGCCTCGCGCCGTACGGCGACCCGAAGGCCTACGAGAAGCAGTTCGCAAAGATCATCCGGCCGACCGAGGATGGCGGCTACGAGATGGATCTCTCGTACTTCTCGTACTACAACTTCGACGTCGAGGGGTTCTTCACGCCCCGCATGACCGAGCTCTTCGGCCCGGCGCGCGGCGCCGACGACGAGCTGACGCAGCGGCACAAGGACATCGCCGCGAGTCTCCAGCACACCCTGGAACAGCTTCTCATCCACTCCCTCCGGAGCCTGCACGCGAAGACGAAATGCGACGACCTCGCGCTGTCGGGCGGCGTCATCATGAATTCCGTCTTCAACGGCATCGTCCGGTCCGAAACGCCGTTTCGCCGCGTGTACGTGCCGTTCTCGCCCGATGACACCGGCAACGCCATCGGCGCGGCGCTCTGGGTGCAGCAGGTCGCCCTGGGCGGCGCGGAGCGCGAGGTGATGAGCCACGCGTACTGGGGGCCGTCGTACACGGACCGCGAGATCGAGGACACGATCCGCCGCTACAAGCTGCCCGCGAAGCGGGTCGAGCGCCCCGAGGTCGCCGCCGTCGACCGCATCGAGGCGGGCAGGATCCTGGGCTGGTTTCAGGGCCGCATGGAGTTCGGGCAGCGCGCGCTGGGGAACCGCTCGATCCTCGCCGACCCGCGGCGGGACGCGATGAAGGACGCGATCAACGCCGCCGTGAAGTACCGCGAAGCCTTCCGCCCGTTCGCCCCCTCGATCCTCGCCGAAAAGACCGGCGAGTGGTTCGAGATCGAGTCCGACACCGATGTGCCGTTCATGGAGAAGGTGTATCCGATCCGCCCGGGGAAGCGGGCGGAGATCCCGGCCGTGACGCACGTGGACGGGTCGGGCCGCCTGCAGACGGTGTCACGGGAGGCGAACCCGCTGTATCACGCCCTCATTTCAGAGTTCGAGCGGCGCACGAAGGTGCCGGTGGTCCTGAACACGTCGTTCAACGTGCAGGGGGAGCCGATCGTCTGCGCGCCGTCGGACGCGATCCGCACCTTCTTCACCTGCGGCCTCGACAGCCTCATCATGGGATCCTGGGTCATCGACAAGTCATGACCTCGACTGGCGCGATCCGGCAGGAAGGATTCGGACCCGCCGGCGCCGCTCCGGCGCCGAAGAAGGAATCCACGCTCGGATGGATCCGCCAGCACAAGGAAGAGCTCGCGCTCCTGCGCACCGTCGCGATCTTCATGGTGATCGCGTCGATGTCGCACGTCGTCCGCCCCGTGATCGCCGGGATCATGGGGGTCATCTTCCTGCGCACTACCCTGAAGCGGCCCGACCTGGGGGTGTGCATGGTGATGCTGTACCTCGTCGCGCCGCCGCTCATCGAGACGAAGAGCCTGCTCGGCATCCCGGGTCTCAATCCGGACAGCGTCATGATGCTGATCCTGCTCTGGGTGGCGCGGCAGCGGTCCCTCGCCCGCATGGCGCGCCTGAACGCCGAAGGGCTTCCGCCCAGGCCGCGGCCGAACCCCCTGGCCCTCCCGCTGCTGACCTTCATGGGACTCGTGATCCTCTCGTGCGCGATCACGCCCTTCTCCTCGGGCTACGAGTTCTTCGCCGCGCTCATCAACGCGAAGGCGTTCCTCACCTTCATGCTGATGATCTTCGTGGTGGTCTGGGGCATGGAGACCGAGCAGGAGAAGATCGCCGTGTTCGCCGGCTTCCTGTGCACGCTGGCGTTTCTCACCGGCTTCGGGCTGCGCGACACGATCGTGCATTTCGGCTCGGCGCGGTTCCGCCTCGACACCTTCTTCGGGCAGGCGAACGAGGTGGGCGGGTTCCTGGCGATGTATGTCGTCTTTGTGATCTCGGCCCTGCTCGCGCCGTCCATCGCGAAGAAATACAAGACCCTGCTCATTCCGCTGCTGTTCACGACGGCCGTCTCGCTGACCTTCACGCTGTCGCGCGGCTCGATCATCGGCGCCGCGGCGGGCTTCGTCGTCATGGGGCTGATCTACTCGCGCAAGCTGCTCGTCATCGGGCTCATCGCCGGCTGCACCTACCAGATCTGGATGCCGGAGCGCCTGATCCAGCGGTTCCTGGAGACGACCGAAGACGTCGACGCGAACTCCGCGTACGGCCTGGACGGCTCCACCGAAGTCCGCCTGAAGCAGTGGGGCGGAGTGCCCGAAATGGTGAGCGACTCTCCGCTCCTCGGCCACGGCTTCTGCTCGTTCCCCTACATCTACCGCAATCGCGTCAGCGGCAAGCTGAAGGCGGCCCACAGCAGCTGGATCGAGATTCTCGTGGAGCAGGGGATCCTCGGCCTGGGCGCGGTCATGTGGCTCCTGGCGATCGTCGCGCTGCTCGCGTGGCGTGTCATGAAGAAGGGAAAGGGGGTGCTGGCCGAAACCCTCGGCCCCGGGATGCTGGCCTGCGTGGCGGTCATCCTCGCGGTGAACTGCGTGGGGGACCGCCTGCACAACCCGATCATCAACGCCTATTTCTGGGCGCTGTGCGGTCTGCTCGTCCTCGAGCACAACAAGCTCACGCAGGGCGTCGCGCTCGCGGCGGCGCCGGTCACCGCCGGCGAAGGCGGCCCCTCGCAGAGCGTCACCGGATTCTTCCCCGCATCGGGGGGTGTCGCGGCGCGCGCCGCGGCCGGTTTGCCCGCAACGGCGGCCCAGGGAGAAGTCGGATTGCGCTCGGACAGCCTCGCCGGCTTCTTCCCGGCGCGCGCGCCCGCCTCGACCGGAAACCCTGAAGGAAACGGCCGGGACGGCGCGCGTCCTGACGATCACCTCGCCCGCGACCCGTCGCTCTCCAGCTTCCTGCGTCCGGCGACCAGGCCCCCGCAGTGACCGGGCAGTACATCCGGGACACGGCGGCGCTGGTCGCCGCCCGGATCAGCAACATCGCCCTCGGCATCCTCGTCGCAGGGATCACCTCGCGCTGGCTCGGACCCGAAGGCAAGGGCGAGCTCGCGATTCTCTCGACGATCGCGAGTCTCGTGATCGTCTTCGGCCACCTGGGCGTCGGAGACGCGAACCTCTTCCATCTCGGGTCGGGGAAGCACCCCGCGCGGCGTCTGCTGGACCACTCGATCGGTCTCGGCATGGCCCTGGGGGGGCTCTACGTGCTCGTGCTGTGGGCGGTCTTCGGCTGGGCGCGTCCGGCGCTGCTCTCGGACATCTCGCCGGCGGCGTTCGCCCTCGCGGTGCTCGCGGTGCCGTTCACCCTCACCCAGAAATACGTCTTCTGGGTTCTCCTGGGAATGAAGAAGTCGTATCTGCGCTGGGCCGTCACGGTGCTCGAAGGCGGCGTGCGGCTTGCGCTGGTGGCGGGCCTCGTCTTCGCCGGGCAGATGACCGTCGAGAGGGTCCTCGGCGCCTCGCTGGCCGTCGCCGTCATCGCGTGCGCGGCGTCGATCCTGTTCGCCGCCCGGGGCAACGGCGCGCTGCCGAAGCTGGACCGCCCGCTGATCGCGGCGTCGATCGGGTTCGGCCTGATGCCCTACTTCGTTTCGTGGGTGATGAATCTCATCATGCGCGCCGACGTCTTTCTGGTGAAGTCGTATCTCACGACCGCCGATGTCGGGCTCTACTCGGTGGGCACGAATCTCGCCGAGAAGATCTGGATCCTCCCCGAGGCGCTCTCGATGGCTCTGTTCGCGCAGGCGGCTCGTGAGCAGGGGGAGGGGGCGAAGCGATCGCGGACGCCGCAGGTGGTCCGCGTCTCCGCCTTCTGCACGTCCATTGGCTGCGGGCTGCTGATCCTCTTCGCGCCGTGGGTCATCCTGGCGATCAACGGGCCCCGCTTCGAGGCGTCGATCGCCGCGTTCCGCATCCTCATGCCCGGCGTCGGGATGATGGCGGTGTATCAGCTGCTGAACGCCGACCTCGTGGCCCGGCGAAGATCGGACATCACGCTGACGGCGTTTCTCGCCGCGCTCATCCTGAACATCGGATTGAATCTCTATCTCATTCCCCGCTGGGGGATCGAAGGCGCGGCCCTCTCGAGCTCGGTGGCCTACGCCGCCGGCACCGGCATTCAGGCGCTCCGCTGGAGCCGGCTGACCGGGACGAGCCTCGCGACTCTGCTCATCGTCCGGCGCGAGGACTTTCAGGCGATCGCGCGGGCGTTCTCCGGTGCCCGGGGAAGCGCCAGCCCCGCGCGGAGCGCGGCGTCGTGACCGGGCGGGCGCTTCGGTGGGCGCTGGCCTGCCTGCTGTACTGGTCCGGCGCGCTGCCGCTCGCGCGCGCGCTGCGCCGCGCCGGTCCGCCTTCGGTGGTGATCCTCCGGTATCACCGGGTCCTGAACGAGCGGACCGGAGGGCGCTTCTACCGGCTCGGGATCCGCGACGAGATCTTTCGCTCCGGGATTCGATACCTCGCCCGCCACTACGAGATCCTCGACCTCGAGACGGCGGTGCGGCGGCTGCAGGAGCCGGCGTCGCCGGGAGCCGCCGCGCGCGGGGTGTCGGTGGTGGTGACCTTCGACGACGGCTACGCCGACAACGACGCGCCGCTGCGCTGGCTGCGGGAGCAGGGGATACCCGCGACGGTTTTCGTCGTCTCGGGGCCGATCGATGCGCGGCGCCCGTTCTTCTGGGAGCGGCTGGCCCTGCTCTTCGAGAAGATGCCGTCTCTCGCGAGCGCCCCCGAGGGGGAGCGCCGCCGCAGGTTCGACGACGCGCGCGCCCGCGTGAAGCGAATGCCGCACGCAGAACGGGAGGCGGAGCTATCGCGGCTCGCCGCGCAGGCCGGCGTCGCAGGGCCGGCTATCGAGTCCCAGGACGATCTGCCGCTCACGTGGGATGAGGTGCGTGCGCTCGCGCGCGCGGGGGTCCGATTCGGGGGCCACACGGACACGCATCCGCTGCTCACATGCTGCACCGACGAGGACGTCCGCCGCGAGATCGCCTGCGGCAACGAGCGTCTTGCCGCGGAAGCGAAGCTCCCCGTCGCCTCCTTCGCCTATCCGACCGGCGACGTGGACCGACGCGTGCGCGACCTGACGGCGGCGAGCGGTGTCGCCATCGCCCTCACCTGCGCGCCGGGCCGCAACCGGCCCGGCGCCGATCCGCTCATGCTCCGGCGGAAAGGGGTCGGCGAGCTCGTTTCGGAGGGCCCGCGCGGCGGGTTTTCGCGCGCGCTCTGGGCCGCCGAAATCGAAGGGGTGTTCGATGCGCTGCGCGCCCTGAAGAGGGCCGGCTGATGTGCGGGATCGCGGGGTATCTCGTGCTGCCCGGCGGCCGCCCTCCGGCGCCGGGCACGCTCCAGGCGATGAACGACGCCCTCTTTCACCGTGGTCCGGACGAGGGGGGCCTGATCGAGCCGGAAGGAGATGGCGTCGGCCTCGCGATGCGGCGCCTGGCGATCATCGACCTGTCCGGCGGGCACCAGCCGATGGCCACTGCCGACGATCGGATCGTGATCGTCTTCAACGGCGAGATCTACAACTTCGGCGAGGCCCGCTCGTGGCTGCTGGGGCGGGGACACCCGCTCAGAACCCGCTGCGACACGGAGACGGTTCTCTACGGCTGGCGCGAGGAAGGGACCCGCTGTCTCGACCGCTTCCGGGGCATGTACGCGTTCGCCCTCTGGGATCGCGATCGCCGCGAGCTCTTTCTGGCCCGCGACCGCCTGGGCAAGAAGCCGCTCCATCTCCTGGAGCGGGACGGGGTCCTCTATTTCGCGTCCGAGATCAAGGCCTTCGCCGCGGCGGGACTGCTGGCCGGCGTCACGATCGATCCGGTCGCCCTGACCCACTATCTGCTGCTCGGGTACATCCCGGGACGGCGGACGATCTATCGGGAAATCAGGCGACTGCCGGCGGGGCACTTCCTGACATCCCGCGGCGGCGTGCATCACGAAGGGCGCTACTGGGACATCCCCGACCCCGAAGCATCCGCCCGCTCCGATGGCGAGCTGCTGGAGCAACTGGGATCCGTTCTCGACGACGCGGTGCGGCTGCGTCTCATCTCAGACGTGCCGGTCGGCGCGCTGCTCTCGGGCGGCGTGGACTCGTCGCTCGTCACGGCGCTCATGGCGCGCCACCACTCCGGTCCGGTGCGCACCTTCACGATCGGTTTCGACGAACCGGGATACGACGAGAGCGGCGAGGCGGCGCGCGTGGCGCGTCTGCTGGGGACCGATCATCGCGAGGAGCGGGTGCGTCTCGAAGCCGCGGTGCTGCTCGACGAGGTGGTGCGCGCCTGCGACGAGCCGTTCGCCGACACCACGGCACTGCCGCAGCTCGTGCTCTCGCGGCTCGCGCGCCGCCACGTGACGGTCGCACTGTCGGGGGACGGCGGCGACGAGTTGTTCAGCGGGTATCGCCGCTACCGGCGTCTGGAGCATCTGCTCCGATACCGCGCGCTCCCCGCGCCGCTCCGCGCGGGACTCCGTGCGGCGCTCGGCGCGTTCGGAGGGCTTGCGGGAGACAGGGCGCGCAGCGCGCGGCTCGCAGCGGCGCTTGCGGGGGACGAATTCGACGCGTGGCTTCCCGGCTGCGCGATGCTGCTGCCCGGAGAGGTGCAGGCCGAGGCGGCGGCCGAGGTCGCCGGGGAGGGGCTCGCGGCGGCGATCGGGGAGCTGCGGGCGGGGTGGGGGGCCGGCGGCCGGTCGGGCCTCGACGCGGCGATGGCCTGGGACATTCATCACTATCTCGTGGACGACATCCTCGCCAAGGTCGACCGCACCAGCATGGCCTGCTCCCTCGAGGTCCGCGTGCCCCTGCTCGACCATGTCCTGGTCGAGGCGGCCTCGCGCATCCCGGCCGCGCGGCACGTCTCCGGGGGCCGGGGCAAGCACCTGCTGCGCGCGCTGGCGAATCGCGTCCTGCCGGCCGGCATCGTGGACCGGCCGAAGCACGGATTCACCGTGCCGGTGGACCGCTGGTTCCGGGACGACCTGGCGGCGCTCGCGCGGGAGCACTTCAGCGCCCCCGATGCGATCACCGCGGGCCTCCTGCCGCGCGGCTACCCGAACCGGCTGCTGGACGCGCACCGCTCCGGCGCGGGACGGCACGGCGAGGTGCTGTGGGCACTCCTGGTTCTGGAGATGTGGCACCGCCGGCGGACCGCGGCGCCGAGCGATCTGCAGCCGGCGCTCGCCGGACCGGCGGTGCGAACGGCGGTCCTTCCCGGCTGATGCCCGAAGCCGCGCGCCGCGTCGCGCTCGTGATCTCCCATATGAACATGGGAGGGGCGCAGCGCCAGCTCGTGAATCTGATGCGCGCGCTGGATCCGGCGCGCTGGCGGCCAGTGCTCGTGTGCTTTGGCCCGTCGACAGAGCTGACAGAGACACTGCGCGCCGAAGGATTCGACGTCCGCTTCGTGCCGAAGCGCGGCCGCATCGACCCGACCCTGATCCCGCGTCTTGCGCGGACGCTGAGGAGCATCCGCCCCGATGTCGTGCACACCACGCTGCGCACGGCCAATCTCTGGGGCCGCGCCGCCGCCATCGCGGCGGGGATCCCGCACCGCGTCGCGTCGGAGCGCAGCGCCGCCTACAAGACCGGCTGGCCGGTGAGGGCCGCTTCGCGCTGGCTCGGCCGGCGGACCGACGCCATCACGGTGAACTCTCAGGCCGGCGTTCCATGGGCGGCGCGGCACCACGATCATCTGGAGACGCGCGTCACGGTCATCCCCAATGGTGTCGCGCTCCCGCCACTCGATGCCGGTTCCGTGGCGGCCGCGCGCAGGGCGCTGCGGGCTCTCGCCGGCTGGCAGGAGGCCTCCCGCGTGGCGGCGATCGTCGGAAACCTGCTTCCGGAGAAAGAGCTGGGCGACGCGCTCACCCTCGCCGGCCGTATGCGCGGGCCACACCCGGATCTCCGGTGGGTCGCGTTCGGGGAAGGCCCGGAGCGTGAACGTGTCGCATCCGGCATCCGCAGCGCGGGGCTGGAAGCGGTGGTGCATCTCGCGGGTCACAGGCGGGACCTGAGCGCCCTCCTCCCCGGCGCCGACCTGCTGGTGCAGACCTCGTCGCGCGAGGGAATGCCGAACGCGGTGCTCGAGGGGATGGCCGCCGGCCTGCCGGTCGTGGCGACCGACGCCGGAGGCACCGCGGAGGCGATGGGACACGACGGAGGCGCCGGAACGCTCGCCGCGGTCCACGATCTCGATGCGCTCTCCTCGGGGATCGCTCGCGCCCTCGATCCGGAGGCGAAACGGCGCATGGGAGCCGAAGGGCGGCGGCGCGCCGCCGAGCGCTTCTCGATCGACGCGATGGCGCGCGCGACGGAGCGGCTGTGGGAGGAGCGCTGCCTCGACGGCGGGTCCGCGCCCAGGACCGTCGTCGTCCTGTCGCGCTACAGCCGCCGCTCGACCTTCATCGTGCGGGAGCTGCGGGCGCTCCGGGCGGCGGGCGCAGATCTGGCGATCGTCAGCCTGCTGCCGCCCGAGGACAACGACGGGACCATCGGCCCATCGACGTGCGCCGGAGACGGCGTGCTCTATCTGCCGTTTCTGCCGGGCCCGGTGTGGGCTGCGTCGGCGTGCGGCGCCCTGCTGCGCCACCCCATCCGCTCCGCGTCGGCGCTCGCGACCGTTCTATTCGGCCAGCTCCGCACGCCGCGCGTGATGCTGCGCTCGGCGGCGGTCTTCCCGAAGATGCTCATGATCGCCGGCACCGCGCGCCGCATCCGCGCGCGCTCGATCCACGCGCACTGGGCCACCGTCTCCGCGACCGCCGGAATGTGCGCGGCCCGGATCGCGGGGCTGCCCTTCTCCTTTTCCGGGCATGCGTGGGACCTTTATTTCGACAACGCGCTTCTGCCCCGCAAGCTCGAGGCGGCCCGGTTCGTAGCCGTGTGCAATGCGCACAGCGGCGCGATGCTCCGCGAGCGGTGGCCCTCCCGGGCCGGCGGGGTGCGCCTGCTCTATCACGGGCTGGACCTGCGGCGCTTCGTTTTTCAGCCGCCGGTGCGCGGGGCGCCGGGCGGCCCGCTCCGGATCCTTGCGATCGGCCGGCTGGTCCGGAAGAAGGGATTCGACGCGCTCATCCGGGCCTGCGGCCGGCTGCTGCGCGAGGGGGTCGATCTGGAGTGCGTGATCCTCGGGGAAGGCGGCCCCGAAGAAAGCGCGCTCCACGCCCTCATCGCGCAGGAGGCCCCGGGAAAGGTCCGGATCGAGGGCTACCTCCCCGAGGACGCGCTGCGCGAGCGGATGCGGCGGTTCGATCTGCTGGCCGCTCCATCGATCGTGCAGACGGACGGGGCCATGGACGGAATCCCCAACGTCGTCATCGAAGCGATGGCGGTCGGGCTCCCGGTGGTGACGACCGCCGTCGCCGGGCTCCCTGAGATCGCCCACGACGGAATGACCGCGCTGGTCGTCGCCCAGAACGACCCGCAGGCCCTCGCCGGCGCGCTCCGGCGGCTCTCGGAGGACCCGGCCCTCGCCGCGTCGCTCGCCGCTTCGGCGCGAGCCGTGATCGAAGCCCGATTCGACGACCGGAAGATCGCCGAAACCCTGAAGGGATTCCTCTCCGGGGAAAACTGACACACAGGGAATTTCCGCTTCGATTACCAGATCGAATTCGACCCTGACACCCCCCGTAATCGCGACACTCCGCTGACCCCTGGTCAGTCGTTTTTTGGCGCAAAAAGGCCGCTGCCCGGGCCAAAATGCGGCACATATGCAGCAGCCCGAACTGGCCCCCATGTTGCAGTGTTGCAGACGGACCGATGAGCCTCTGAACGTCTTCGAACGACGGCGTCATTCCCCGGCGCCGAAGGAACTCGACCCCATGCGACTGCGCGGTACGACGCTCCCCCTCATCGCGCTGCTTCTCGCCCTTCCGCTGCCGGCTCTGGCGACGACCTACTACGTCCGCCCGGGCGGCTCCGACAGCGCGTGCACCGGTACGACCGATGCCGACCACACCTCCGGCTCGTCGTGCGCGTGGAGCACCATCAACAAGTGCGACACCACGGTGAATGCCGGCGACACCTGCCAGGTCGCCGCGGGGAACTACGGCCAGGCCCTCGACACGGCGGCGTCGGGCACCTCCTCCAGCCGCATCGTCTACGTCTGCCCGTCGCGCAACTGCGTCGTGAGCCCGTCCAGCGGCGATTCGCTCGACCTGCGCAACCGCTCGTGGATCACGGTGGACGGCTTCACCTTCGAGGACGGCATGCTGGAGCCCTGGGGGGGCTCCTCGCAGGGGATCCTGCTCGACAACATCACGACGCGGGATCAGGACAACCAGCCTCCCTACGCCACGATCTTCACCGGCGGCGGCTCCGACAACACACTCCGCAACTTCAACCTCGACATTCCCCCCGACAACTCGAGCAAGCCCAACGTCGCGAACATCGGCGTGAACGCCTCGACCTCCGAGTTGCGGACGCTGCTGCAGAACGGAGTCATGAAGGGCTCCTGGAACAACCTGGCCCTCAAGTCCTGCACCGACTGCACGCTCGACGGCGTCAAGCTCACCGGCGCGAAGAATCACACGCTGGACCTGGGCAATGGCGGCACCGGGATCAAGAACCTCACCTTCAAGAATTGCGTGATCATGGCCTCGACGGGCTTCCGCGAGAACAACCCGCAGGTCCTCGGCCCGATCAACGGCCTCAACGTCATCAACAACGCGATCCTCGCCGGCTACCTGCTGCCCTCGATCGGCCACGAGACGCAGCTCTCGGGCAAGATCGTCGTGCGCAACAACATCTTCTTCAACCCGGGCGTTGGCGGCGGAGAGATGATCGGCCAGGTGAACAACGACACCTCGGTCACCTGGGACATCGACTACAACGCGTACGCGGGCGCCGCGAACTTCAACACGGCAACCTGGCGCGACACGCGCAACGGCACCAACAAGGACTACTACGCCGACGTGAACGGCAACGGCATCGTCGACAACGCCGGCGGCAGCGACATGGACGACTGGCAGGCCATGGGCTTCGACCAGAACTCCATCGTGATCGCGAACACCGACTACCGCACCTCGACGGCCCAGTACGCCTCGGCGATCTGGGGGGCGAACGGAGCCTCGTGGGGAGCCATGGTCGAGTGCTCCGTGGACTCGACGACCTTCGAGACGCACGACCAGTGGGGCGAGGCGATCGCGGTCGGCGACATCATCGAGTACGGCTGGGACGGCGTCCCGCGCACGGTCACGGCGGTCTCACAGGGCAGCGGCGGCGGCTCCTGCTCGAAGCGCGTGGACTTCACGCCCGCGCTGTCGTCGGCGCCGAAGCAGAACTCGTGGTTCCTGTCCTGGGGCCGCACCGTCGGCACAGGCAAGAGCTACGTGCCGGTGGCCGGCTCGACAGTCATCGACGCGGGCGACGACGGGTCCTGCGGGCACACCCGCAGCGGACCCCACTGCGACATCGGCCCCGTCGAGTACAGCGTGACCTCCTCGGACACGACGCCGCCGTCCACGCCCGGCAACCTGTCGGTGTCGGCGGGCGGCTCGTCGGTCTCGCTGACGTGGAACGCTTCGAGCGACAACGTCGGCGTGTCGGGCTATGACGTCATGCGCAGCACGACCTCCGGCTCGGGGTACGTGTTCGTGGGCACCTCGAGCGGCACGTCGTTCTCGGACACGACCGGCATCGGGCAGACGGTCTACTACTACGTCGTCCGCGCCTACGACGCCGCGGGCAACCGCTCCGGCAACTCGAATCAGGTGTCGATCACCTTCCCGGGGACGGCGGTGGACAACATTCCGCCGACACCGCCCGCGGGTCTGACCGCCCTCGGCACCTCCGCATCGATCGACCTTGCCTGGGCCGCCTCGACCGACAACGTCGGCGTGACGGCGTACTCGGTGCTGCGCTCGACCAAGGCCGACAGCGGCTACGCGTCGATCGCGACGCTGGGCGGCACGACGCTGCTCTACAGTGACATTTCCGGCGCGGCCGGCAAGACCTACTTCTACAAGGTCCGCGCCGCGGACGCCGCGGGGAACGTGTCGTCCGACTCGAACGTCGTCTCCGCGACGATGGGCTCGGGCGGCGGCGGCGACATCACGCCGCCCACGGCGCCGGCTTCGCTCTCGGCCACCGGCGGCAACGCGGTCGTGGACCTCGCGTGGGCCGCCTCCACCGACGACGTGGCCGTGACCGGGTACGACGTCCTGCGCAGCAAGACCAACGGGTCGGGCTACGCGAAGGTCGGCAGCAGCGCGACGACCCTCTACAGCGACACGACCGCAAAGAACGGCACCACGTACTACTACGTCGTCCAGGCGTTCGACGCCGCCGGCAACCGCTCGGGGAACTCCCCGCAGGCGCAGGCGACGCCGAAGGCGCCGGGCACCGGCGACACGCAGCCGCCGACCGCGCCCTCGGGTCTCGCGGCGGTCGGGTTCGTCGGCGGTGTGGACCTTTCGTGGAGCGCCGCGACCGACAACGTGGGTGTGACCGGGTACACCGTGTATCGCTCCACGACCTCCGGGTTCGGCTACGTCAAGGTGGGCAGCAGCACCGGCCTCTCGTTCGGCGACCTGACGGTGCTCAACGGAGTGAACTACTTCTACGTCGTGACCGCGATGGACGCGGCGGGGAACGAGTCGCCCGATTCGAACGAGGCGGCCGCGACGCCGGGCGGAGACACGCCCGACACGATCCCGCCCACGACGCCGGCGGGGCTGCTCGCCACCGGCGAGAGCAACGGCGTCTCCCTCTCGTGGGGCCCCGCCACCGACAACCGCGGGTTCGTTTCCTACGAGGTGCACCGCAGCACCACGAAGGGCTCGGGGTACCAGCGGCTCGACTCCGCCGGCACCACGACCTACTTCGACAGCTCGGCGGTCTCGGGCACGACCTACTACTACGTCATCCTGGCCCTCGACAAGAAGGGGAACCAGTCCGGCTTCTCGAACGAGGCGTCGGCCCGCCGAGGCGAGTTCATCGTCATCTCGTCCGCTCCGTCCAACAACCAGGGCGGTGTGACGTGCGGCGTCGATCCGTCGCTCGTGTTCTCCGAGATGGTCGATCCGGCCACCGTGACCCAGAAGTCCGTCCGCCTGCTCAACGCCGCCACCGGGGCGGTCATCGCGCAGGCGACCGGCTCGCCGGCGCTGCAGGTCGACGGCCAGACGGTCACAATCACGACGCTCTATCCGCTCAACCGCGGCGTCACCTACAAGTTCGACGTCGTACCCGGCAGCAAGGCGGTGAAGAGTCTCGCGGGCAAGACGCTGACGGCGTCTTACGCCAGCCAGTTCCGCGTCGCGCCGAATGCGACCTGCTCGCCGATGCCGTTCGAGGTGGTGTCGACGGCCCCGGTGGACGACGCGGTGAACGTCTCGACCGCGGCGTCGATCCAGATCGTCTTCCTGTCGCCGGTGAACGGGGCGTCGGTGAAGTCCAAGTCGGTGAAGATCAGCAGCCCGACCGGCAGCAAGGTGAAGCTCGCCGGCGCGCCGGCGATCTCGGCCGACGGACTGACGCTCACGGTGACGCCGCTCAATCCGATGGCGGTCCTGACGCAGTACGTCGTCGAGCTGAAGGGCGGCGCCAAGGGGGTGAAGGGCACCACGGGTCAGCCGCTGCCCGACACCTACACGTTCGCTTTCACGACTTCGGCCGTCGCCGCGGCCAGCCAGATGGAGCTGGGGGTCTCTAACTGACCCGATCCCCCCGCTTCTCACGTCCCTGAGGCGGCGGGGCCATGGTGGCCCCGCCGCCTCTTTCTTTTCCCCCCTTCAATCTCTAGAGTCCGCGGAATGCCCGCACCCGAACCCCGCGCGGGGGGCTCTCCGGTCCGCCGCGGCGCCATTACGGGATTCTGGCTGGGCGCGCTGGCCGGCGGCCTGCTGGCCCACGGGCTGCTGCGCGTGAACGGCCTCGGCGTCGACGCGGTCAGCTTTCTGAAGCTGCTGGGGCTGCTCGCCGCCGTGTACGGCGCCGCAGGACTGCTCGCAGGCGCGATTGCCGGTCCGCTCGCAAGGGCCGCAGCCGGAGGCGGCCGCAGCGGCGGCGCGTTGACGGCCCGGCGGCTGCCGCGCGCGAGCGTCGTCGCCGGTGTTCTCGCGGCGGCCTTCGCGGTGACCGCGGCGGCGGGCGTCGCGGCCAGCCTGCTTCGAAATCCGGAGCCGCCCCTGGCCCTCGATCCCGCACCGGCCGGTCTGCCCCGCGTGCTCCTGATCGGCATCGACGGATTGGACTGGAAGATCACCGGGCGTCTGATCGCGGCGGGGGAGATGCCGAACCTGGCCGCGCTGGGGGATCGCGGCTTCGCAGCGCCGCTCAAGACGTTCCGCCCGACCCTCTCGCCGCTGATCTGGAATTCGATCGCGAGCGGCGTGAAGCCCGAGCGTCACGGCGTCGAGGGGTTTGCCGCGAACAGGATCTCCGGCGTGGATGCGTCGTTCGTGAAGCTCGTGCCGCACGCCGGCCTGGGGCCGGTTCTCGCCGGTCTGCAGAAGGCAGGCCTGGCCCGCCTCGTGCCGATCGGCAGCGACATGTGCCACGTGCCGCGCATCTGGGACGTCGCGGGCGCGGCGGGACGGAGGGTGGCGACGGTGAACTGGTGGGCCACCTGGCCCGCCGATCCGGTGAATGGCTGGCTGGTGACGGACCGGTTCTACTATTTCCGCGATCTGGGAATGGGGAAGGAGCGGGTCGCGGACGAGTTCGGCACCGTCTTTCCGGCCGACGCCCTCCAGGAATTCTCGCTCCTGCGCGTGAGCCCAGGCGCGCTCACCCACGATCAGATCCGCCGATTCCTCGATCTGAACGACGACGAGATCGACGCTCTCGGCCGCGGGCCCTATCGCTTTCAGCTCGTGGACAGCGAGTTTCCGTTTCTCCTCTCGATGGACGAGACCTACCGCAGGATCGGTCTGAGGATTCTCGGCGACCCGAAGCCGCCCGACCTCGCGGCGTTCTACTTCCGCGGCGTGGACATCCTTTCGCATGCGGCCCTCTGCTATTCGGAGCTCTCGGGGGACACGAGCGGGCAGCCTGAGGAAATGCGCCGGAAATACGGCGCGGCGGTGCGGCGGTACTACGCCTACACCGACGAGCTGGTCGGCGAGCTGATCGAGGCGGCCGGCCCGGAGACGACGGTGCTGCTCGTCTCCGACCACGGCTTCGAGAAGCAGGAAAACGGCGTCTGCGGCCACGACGACGCTCCGCCGGGGGTGATCTTCGGCGGGGGCGGCCTGATCCGGCAGGGGGGCGACGCGAAGGGCGCGACGGTCTACGACGTCGCGCCCACGGTGCTCTATCTCGCCGGGGCGCCGGTCGCGGACGACCTGCCCGGTCAAGTGCTCTCGGGCATCGTGCAGCCGGATCACTGGACGATGCTTCCACCGCGAGAGATCCCGACCTTCGGGCGGCGGGTGGAGCGCGCCGGAGGCAGCCTCGGCGAGCAGGACGAGGAGTATCTTCAGAGACTCCGTGCGCTCGGTTACATCAAGTAGAGGAGTCCTCATGCGACCCACGACACAGGCCCGGGCTCTCGCCGCGGGCGTCCTGCTGCTCGCCGGCACGGCCGCGCGGGGGGCCGAAGACGAACAGGAATTCTTCTCGCAGCCGATGATGGAGCAGTCGATCCGCTCGGCCGTGGAGCGCTCTCCGAAGGACTGGATCGCCGCCGTCGTCGCGCCGGCCGGCCGTACCGTCTGCGTCGCGGAGGCGGGGAAGGATCTCTGCCGTGCGCCGGTGCAGGCGGTGGAGCTGCTGGCCTCCGTCCGGGCGAAGGAGACTCCCGTCTTCGATCTGCTGGGCGGCACTCCCGAGTCGGACAAGGACTCCCGCATGCTGGTCCTGGCGACGCCGGTCCCGGGGAAGGACACACTGTACGGAGCGTCCTATCTCTCCCTGGATCCGACTCCGGAGGAGATCGCCCAGTTCCGCCGCGCCCTGGCGGCGGTCCTGCCTCCGAAGCCTGCTCCGGCTCCGTGAAGCTGCTCTCGGTCAACGTCGGCACGCCGCGCGCCGTCGCGGCGGCGCGCGGCACCGTGCTCACGGCGATCTGGAAGACGCCCGTGACCGGCCGCGTCGCAGTGCGCCGGCTGAACATCGATGGCGACCGTCAGGCCGACCTCACCGTGCACGGCGGCGAGCGGAAGGCGGTCTATGCGTACCCGAGCGAGCACTACCCGCCGTGGGAGGTTGAGCTCGGCACGGGGCCGCTTCCCTGGGGCGCGTTCGGCGAGAACCTGACGGTATCCGGACTGCTGGAAACCGTAGTCCGCATCGGCGACCGGCTCGGCATCGGCACGGCGATCCTCGAGGTCACGCAGCCGCGCCTGCCCTGCGGCAAGCTGGCGCTGCGATGCGACCGGCCGGACATGCCGAGGCTGTTCCTGCGAAGCGGTCGAAGCGGGTTCTATCTGTCGGTCGTCCGGGAAGGGGAGATCGGCGCGGGAGACGGGATCCGGCACGAGACCGGCAACGTGCGGGCCCCGTCGGTCGCTGATATTCTCGACGACGCGCGCGGCGGACCCGCGAAGGAGGCGTCATGAAGCGAACGGCATCGGCTGTGTGGACGGGCGGATTGAAAGACGGTCGGGGGGCGATCAGCACGGCGAGCGGAGTGCTCAAGGACACCCAGTATTCGTTCAGCACGCGGTTCGAGAACGGCGTCGGCACGAACCCCGAGGAGCTGATCGCGGCGGCGCACGCCGGCTGCTTCTCGATGGCCCTGTCGGGACAGCTCGGCAATGCCGGCATGACCCCCGAGAAGATTGCGACGACGGCGACCGTGACCCTCGAGAAGACCGACGCAGGATTCACGATCACGGCGGTGCATCTGGACGTCGCGGCCCGAATCCCCGGCGCCGACGCGAAGGCCTTCGAGACCGCCGCAGGGAACGCCAAGTCCGGCTGCCCGGTATCGCGGGTCCTGAACGCCACCATCACCATGAGCGCCCGCCTGGAATCGTGAGGTGCGGAGCGCCCCAATCCTGAGCCCCGACGCGCCCGGGTTGCCTCCCCGCGCATCGAGAAGTAAGGTCACCCCAACCAGGCAGGAAGGGGGCCTCACAGCATGCAGCACCGGTGGCGCGGGGGAGCGGTTTTGTGTCTGGCCGCCCTGGGCGTTCTGTGCGCCTGGGCTTGCATCACTCCGTCCGAAGGAGACACCCGCGGCGAGCGCGCGGGGCTCGCTCCCGGCGATCCCGCCGCGCAGGTCGAAGCGGCGCAGAGCGGGCAGGCCCGCGCCGTCTGGTTCGAGGACTTCACCGAAGAGGCCGGGATCGCGTTCGTCGAGGACAACGGCCGCAGCAGCGAGCGCTGGTACGCCGAGATCCTGGGCGGTGGTGTCATTTTTTTCGACGCCGAGGGAGACGGCGATCCCGATCTCTACTTCCTGAACGGGCACCCGCTGCGTCGTCCGCTGCAGTCCCCGGCGCACGGCAACGCCTTCTACAGAAACGCGGGCGACGGACACTTCACCGAAGCGACCGCCGCCGCCGGGCTGACCGACGGCCGGTATGCGCTGGGAGCCTGCGGCGCCGACTACGACAACGACGGCGATCAGGATCTCTACGTCACGCACTTCGACGAGGCGAACGCCTTGTACCGGAACGACGGCACAGGCGCCTTCACCGACGTCGCCGCCGCCGCCGGCGTCGAAGGCGGCCCGTTGACCGATGCCTCGTGCGCCTTCGCGGATGTCGACGGGGACGGCTGGCTCGACCTCTACGTGGCGTATTACGTCGATCACGGGTACACCAATCAGATCGTCTGCGAAGGCACCCGCAAGGATGGAACCGGAAAGGTCGCCCGCTACTGCACTCCGCGCGCCTACAAGCCGCTGACCGACCGGCTCTATCGCAATCGCGGCGACGGCACCTTCCAGGACATCAGCGTGGAGAGCGGGATCGGGGCGCATCCGGGAAACTCGCTCGGCGTTGCGTTCGCCGACTTCGACGGGGACCGCGACCCTGACCTCTTCGTCGCCTGCGACCGGACCCCGAACCTCTATTTCCGTAACGACGGCCGGGGGCGGTTCACCGAGATCGGCGGTCTCACCGGCGCCGATCTGGGCGAGAACGGGCGCGCGCAGGCGGGCATGGGGGTGAACACCGGCGACTTCGATGGCGACGGGACGATCGACGTCGCGGTGACCTATTTCCATCACGAGCCGAACGGCCTCTACCGGAGCCTGGGGAATCACGCGTTCGAGGACGCCTCTCAGCAGGCGGGCACGGCGAGGGGGTCGATTCAGTACGTCGGCTGGGGCACGGAGTTCTTCGATGCCGACCTGGACGGCGACCTGGACTGGTACGTCGCGAACGGCCACGTGCTCGACAACGCCGCGGAGTTTGGCGCTCCGGGGATTGGATACCCCCAGCAGAATCTGTTCTACCTCAACACGGGCGGCGGGAAGTTCCAGAACCTGAAGCTGCAGGCGGGGCCGGCGCTCTCGATCGCCAAGGTCAGCCGCGGCCTCGCGGCCGCCGACATCGACGCGGACGGCGACCTGGATCTCTGCGTTGCCAACCTTCACGACCGCCCCGATGTGCTGCGGAACCGGTCGCCGCGCCGGGGGCAGCACTGGCTGATGGTCCGGACCGAAGGCACGCGCGGCAACAGGGACGGCATCGGCGCCCGGCTGGAGCTGACGCTTCCGGACGGCCGCGTGCTCGTGCGCGAGATCCACTCCGGGCAGTCGTATCTCTCCCAGAGCGACATGACGGCGCACTTCGGCCTGGGACTCGCCCAAAGCGCGGCGCGGCTGCGCGTGTTGTGGCCCTCGGGCGGGGTGAGCGACCTGGCCGGCGTTCCGGCCGACCAGGTGTTGCGGGTGCGGGAGCCGGACTAGAAGTACGCTTCAGGGACGAACACGACGTCGTCGGGCTGCAAGGTGATGTCGTCGGCGCGCCCCTGCTTCACCCTCCGCAGGTCCACCGGCAGCACCTCCTTGGTGCCGTCGCTGCGCTGGCGCACCACGCGGGTGCGCTTTTCGGAGGCGCGCGCGCTCGTGCCGCCGGCGGCGGTCACGGCCTGCAGCACGGTGATCGGGGCGGAGCGGCGCATCTCGATCGCCCCGGGCTTGCCGACCGCGCCGTTCACGTAGACCTTTACGATCTCTTCGATCGGAACGTACACGATGTCCCCGGCGCGCAGCGTGATGTTCGCCGCCGGGTCGCCGCCGTACAGCAGTCCGTCGAGCGGCAGCTCGATCCGGCGCGGCGGTCCCTCGGGCTCCTGACGGAAGACGACGACGGTGCGGGCAACGTCCTTCGTGACGCCGCCCGCCATCGCGAGCATCTCGAGCACCGTGCGGCTCCCCAGCATCTCGTAGGTGTCCGGCTTCTGGACGGCGCCCGTGACGGCGATCCGGCGGCTGCGGTACTCCTTCACGAAAACCGAGACCTGCGGATCGTTCACGTAGCGCGCCCCGAGGCGTGTGGCGATCTCCTTCTCGACCTGCTCGCGCGTCAGTCCCGCGACCGGGATCTTCCCCAGGAGCGGCAGCGCGATGGTGCCGTCGTCCGCGACGCGCACCGTCTGGTTGAACTGGTCGAGCTGGAAAACACGGATCTCGAGCAGATCCTGGGCGCCGATGACGGTGCCCGGGTCGGGCTCGATCGAGCGCGCTGGGGCGGCGTTCGGCGCAGCGGGCGTGGCCTCGATGATGCGCTCGCCCGGCACGTCGGCGCCGTGAAGGAGCGCGGCCGGGGCGCACAGCAGGGAGACGGCGAGAAGAGGGAGGGAAGCGCCGCGCAGCACGGCGCGCACTCTACCGCAGCGCGCCGCCTCGGCAAAAGGATAGGATGCCCCGGCGATGTGCGGAATTTCCGGCCTCATCGGCGGCGGCCCGCGGCCGGACTACGCGCAGAGGATCGCGCACCTGTGCGACCTGATGAGGCATCGCGGCCCCGACGACGCGGGTGCCGAGATCATCGGCCCCTCGCTCGAATCGCCCTTCACCGCGGCGCTCGGGCACCGGCGCCTCGCGATCATCGATCCCTCGCCAGCGGGCCATCAGCCGATGCGCGCCGCCGGTGGCACGGCATGGATCACCTACAACGGCGAGATCTACAACTACCGCGAGCTGCGCAGCGAGCTCGAAGCAACCGGCCGGCACCGGTTCCACACCGGCAGCGATACCGAGGTGCTGCTCGCCGGCTGGGTGGAGTGGGGCGAGCGGTTCCCGGAACGGCTGAACGGCATGTTCGCTCTCGGCATCTGGGACCCGGCGCGCCGCTGCGGCTTCCTCGCCCGGGACCGCTTCGGCGAGAAGCCGCTGTTCTACCGGTTCGGGGACGGCGAGATCGTCTTCGCGTCGGAGGTCCAGGCGCTCGCGCGCGACACCGCCTTCACCCGGCGGGTGAATCTCGATGCGATCAGCGCGTATCTCGCCTTCGGCTACATCCCGGAAAGCCGCAGCGCGTTCCAGGGGATCCACAAGCTCCCTGCGGGTCACCACCTGGTTTGGGGCGGACGCGACACGCGGCCGGCGGCGTACTGGCGCGTGCCGCGGGGCGCGCCGCGCCGCATCGGCGAGGCCGAGGCGATCGCCGAGTTCCCGGAGCGCTTCGAGCGCGCGGTCGCCCGCCGGATGGTCGCCGACGTGCCGGTCGGGGTGTTCCTGTCCGGCGGCCTCGACTCATCCGCCGTCGCGGCGGTGATGGCCCGACTCGCCCCGGGACGGCTGCTCTCTTTCTCAATCGGCTTCCGGGAACGGGCCTGGGACGAATCGGACGCGGCGCGGCGGTTCGCCGCGCGGCTGGGCGCGAAGCACCACGAGGAGGTCGTCACCCCCGACGCGCTGGAGATCCTGCCGCTGCTCGTCGAGCACTACGGCGAGCCGTTCGCCGATGCGTCGGCGATCCCCACCTTCTATCTCGCGCGGATGACGGCGCGGCACGTGAAGGTCGCGCTCTCGGGGGACGGCGGGGACGAGCTGTTCGCCGGGTACCGGCGCCACCTCGCGGCGCGGCTGGCCGCGCGGCTCCCGCAACTGCCGCCGGCGCTGTCGTCCGGCCTCGCGTCGGCGCTCGCCCGCGGCCGGCTCGCCGATCAGAAGAGCCGACTCGCCGGCGCTCTCCGCTTTCTCGGCGGGCTCGACAAGCCTCCGGCGCTGCGCAGCCTGGCCTGGATGCGTCTGTTCCGTCCCGAAGACCGGCACGATCTCGAGGGTCCGGAGCTGCGCGCCGCGCGCGAGGCGGGGAGCGGCCCCGAGTCAGGGCTCGCCGCGCTGCTCTCGGCGGATCCGGAAGCCACGCCGCTCGACCGGATCCTGCGCGCCGACCTCTCGTTCTATCTCGTCGACGACCTGATGGTGAAGACCGACATCGCCGGCATGTGCTACGGCCTCGAGTCGCGCGCGCCGATGCTCGATCACGAGCTGGTGGAGTGGGCGGTCGCCATCCCGGCGGAGCTCAAGGCGGGCGGCGGCACGACCAAGCGGCTCCTGCGCCGCGCGCTGCGCGGCACGCTGCCCGACGAGGTGCTGGCGCGTCCGAAAATGGGCTTCGGCGTTCCAATGTCCGCCTGGCTGCGGGGGCCGCTGCGGCCCCTCGTGCGCGAGCATCTCGAGGAAGGCCGAAGCCCCCTGCTCGGGCCTGTGCTGCGGCGTGACGCCGTGTTGCGGCTCGTGCGCGAGCACCGGGAGGGCGGCTTCGACCACGGCTACCGGCTATGGGCTCTTCTGCTGCTCGTGCTCTGGCACCAGAGGTTCCTGGAGTAAGATCGCGCCGGTCGATGGATGAGCGCGAGCGGCTCCGGTCCCTGATCGTCCGGCACGCGATCCGCAGGGGAACATTCACCCTGGCGAGCGGCCGGACTTCCGACTGGTATCTCGACTGCCGAAAGGTCACGCTGCACCCCGAAGGCGCCTGGCTCATCGGACGGCTCATGCTCGCCACGATCCGCGAGAAAGGCTGGCTCGCCGAGGCGATCGGCGGCCTGACGCTGGGCGCCGACCCGATCGCGGGCGCTGTCGCCGCTGTGAGCCACGCCGAGGGGACGCCGATCGGCGGATTCCTCGTGCGCAAGGCTGCGAAAGAGCACGGAACACGGCAGCGGATCGAAGGCACCCCCGTCGAGGGAAAGAGCGTCGTCGTCGTGGATGACGTGGTCACGACCGGCGGCTCCACGCTCGAAGCGATTGCCGCCGTGCGCGAGGCCGGCGGCCGCGTGGCGGGAATCATCGTGGTCGTGGACCGGGACGAGGGCGGCTCCGAAGGTCTTCGGGAGTATCCTTACGCGCCGCTGTTCAGACGCGGTGATCTGCTCGATCAGGGAGCCCCGTGATGAACCGGACCATCCTGATCTTCGCGATGGCGGGCGCCGTGCTCGCCGCGGGCGCCGCCTGGCTCTTCGCCGTCCGGCTGCGCCTGCGGCGCGCGGCGCGCCTGCGCGACGAGCGCGAGTGGCTGCTTCTACGCTACGCCGAATCGGCCGGTCGGGACGGGTCGGCTGCCGGCCTGCTGCGCGAAGGGGCCGCGGCGGCTGCCATGGTCGCCCGCGCCGACGCGGCGGCGGTCTGGTTCGCGTCCGAGACGACCGGAGCCGTGCGGTGCGGGCCCGTCTACCCGGCCTGGGAGCAGGCGCTCACGGGGGATGCGGCGGCCTTCCTGGCGCGCCGGACCGCCGATGCGCGCATTCCGGTTCTCGAGGAAGCCTGCGACGGCGGCACCGAGGACCGATTCGCCGTGCCGATCGTTCCGCATGCCCCCGCCGGCGCGCTCGAGCCCGGCGGACCCTGGCCGCGCGGCGCCATCGTGCTGCGGCGCGCCGGAGCCCGTCCGTGGGCGGAGGACGAGATCTCCGCCGTGCGCTCACTCGCGGCGACGATCGGGCGCGCCTGGGGCTCCGCCGCGGCGGCCGACGCAGCGCTCGTCGCCGAAGGCACGCTGGCGCGCATGATCGAAGAGGCGCCCGACATGGACTTCCTGCTCGACGAAACGGGCAGGATCCTGAGGTCGAACCGGCGCGCCACGGAAGTCACCGGCTACGCGGCCGAGGAGCTCGCCGGCAAGTCGTTCATGACGCTGATCGCTCCGGGGCGCGGCGAGGAGCTGGATGACCTGCTCGTCGAAATCCTTCTGAGGGGCCGGCTGCATCGCGATCTGCTCGCCCTCTCGCGCGCCGACGGTGCGGTGATCGACGCGCAGCTCGAGGCGGTCGCTGTTCGCACGGCGAGCGGCCAGGCGGGCGGCTTCCGGTTCGCGCTGCGCGAGGACAGCGGTCTCGCGCGCCTGATCGACGAGCAGGCAGCCGAGATGGAACAGATGGAGCAGCGCCTCGAGGCGGCGCGCGAGCAGGCGATCTGGCTCGAGGCGGAGTGGGCCGGACGTGCGGAAGCGTGGTACGCCGAAGCGTTGGAGCGCGAGGAGTCCGCGGCCCGTCTCGGTCTGCTCTGGGCGCGCGAGAAGCAGCGGGCGGAGGAGCGGATCTCCGCGCTCGAGAGCCGGCTGGCCGCGCTTCCGATGGCGGGTCCGACCGCGCAGGCCGATGGCGGAGAAGACCTTCCCGCGCCCGGGCCGCTCGTCGCCGACGCGTTCGACGCGGCTCGTCCGGCCGCGGAACCTCTCGCCCCGGGGCCGCTCGCCGCCGAGCGCCCCGGCACCGATACGCTGGTGGATCGTGAGAGCGGCCGCCTGCTCGACGTCTCACCGGAGCTCGCGCGCCTGCTGCGCACGGCGCGGAACGAGTTGATCGGGCAGCGGCTGTCGGAGCTGCTGCAGGTGGATCGTTCTCCGGAGCTTCGAGCCGCCTATCTGGCCCTGATCGGAACGGGACAGGGCACGCTCGAGATCCCCGCCCCTCCAGCCGGAGCGCCCGGAGCGGAGCAGTTCCGGCTCTGGCGCGTCGAGGCGGAGCCGGCGCATCCGGGAGCGTCCGGCACTCTGCGCATCCGGTGGCGCGAGATCGACACACCGGACACGCCTGTGCTCGCCGGCGATTCGCCGCGTGCCATCCGCCGACTCATCGAGAAGGCGCTGGCCCACGTCCGCGAGGAGTCGGAGCGGCGCAGCGTCCACCTCGTCGTCGAAGGGGACGAGGACGCGAGCTGGGAAGGGGAAACGGACCCCGCGCTCGCGGACGTTCTGGGCGCGCTCGTCGCGGGGGCGCTGCCCGAGATTCCGGCGGGCGGAGCGATTCGCGTGCGCGCGACCGTCGAGCGGGCCGGCGGAGCCAGCCGCGTGCGGTGCGAGGTGCACGACGACGGTCTGGGTCTCACGTCCGACGAGCTCGAGCGGCTGCTCGCTTCAACAGCCCCGGGCCCGGCGGTGCTCCCGCGCTGCCGCGAGATCGTGCAGCGGCTCGGCGGCACGTTCCTGGCCGAGAGCCAGGTCGGCGCCGGTACCCGGGTGCGGTTCGATCTTCCGCTGTCGCGCAGCTCCGCTCAGTAATACCAGGTCAGGGGCACCGGCAGGTCGAGCACCGGGATGCCGGCGGCCTGAGCAGAGTCGAGAGCCGCGCCGATTCGCCCCACGAGCGCCGGGACTTCGGTAACGCCGACCGGAGAAGCCTGGTAGAAGCCGAGTCCCGCGAGCGACCGCTCCGCCAGGAGCGACCCGGGCAGATCGGGCCTCCATCCGGAGGCGAGCGACACGACGGCGAGCTGCTTCCCTCGCAGCGCGGGGTCGCGCGCGAGCGAGCGCAGCCGCGACGCGAGCGCGCCGGCCCCTTCGCCGCTCACGAGCACCACGAGCGGGGGGGCCGCGGCCGGCAGCGCGGCGCCGGACGCGCGGCTTCCCCACGCCGCGCGGATCCGGTCGCGCAGGGTCAGCGCCGTGTCGGGGAAGGCGTCGTCCGGCACCAGGAGAAAGACCGCCTTGTCCGCGGCCGGTGCCGAGGCGATGCGCCGCGGAGACGCGGCGAGGTCGGTGCCGACGGCGGCGCGCAGCCCCTGCGTCGCCGGATCGCCTTCCCACCACGCGGTCAGAGCCGGCGCGAGACGCGCGGCCATCTCCTCGCCGGGAATCGGGGCGGGAGCGGTCCACGGCGGCGCCGCCTCGGCGGCCGCCGTCATGACCAGCACGCGGCGTGCGGCGCCGGCCGCGGGCGGCAGCGGCGACAGACCGCGCAGCGGCTGGCCTGCCGCCAGGTCGGCCTCGTGACCGAGCAGCAGTCTGCGCAGAATCGGCCGCGGAACCGACGCCGTCAGATCCTTCGCCTCGCCTCCGGTTGTCGCGCGCAGACGCACGCGCAGTGCCGGTGCATCGAGGGCCGGATCGGCGGCGGGCTCCTCGGGCAGTGAGATGACCACGACGCCTTCGGGAACCGGATCGAGCGCGGGAACTCCGGGGGCCCCGGGCGCCGCCGGAGGAGTCGCCGGGAGCGGAGCGACCGTTGGAGGTGCGGGCCAGCCCTGCGTGTCGGCGGCCGAGAGCGGCCGGGCGCGAAGGATGGCGCCTTCGGGAACGAGCCGGTAGCGCAGGCACCGGCCGTCCTCGACCCGCTCGAATTGCGGCCCGGTGGACACCAGGATCGCGCGGCGCCATCGCATGTCGAGTCCGTCGAGACCGTAAGCCTCGAGCGACCATGCAGGGGCAGGCCCCACCGCGGGCGCGCTCCAGACCCCCTGCCCTGAGCTCGTCGAAGGGGCCTGCGCAGAGCGAGTCGAGGCACCGTGCACGGGGAGCCGCGTCACCGTCAGGGAGGGAGGATCCGCGATCGGCGCAGGAGTTCGGGGGGCGGCGGTCGCGTTCGAGCCGCCCCGCCCGGAAGCGTCGGGTGCCGTCGCAGACCCTGAGCGCGCGCCTCCGGCGCCTCCGAGACTGATCCGCTCGCTGCGGCGGGCGGCGCGCGCGAGCGGCTGGCTCATCCCCAGGTCGAGCCCGCCGATGCCGATGCTGAAGACACGGGCCGCGGCATCGGCGGAGCGCCGCGCCGTGATTTTCGCGCGCGCATCGGCGGCGGGTGTCGTGATGACGAGGTGATGCATGACGAGCCGCTCGGCGCGCTGCGCCAGGCTGTCGAGCGCGCCGTCGTCCTGGGCCGGCGTCTTCACGGCCTCGATCTCCTTCGCGAGCGCCGCCTGGTCCGGAATGCGTGGATCGAGGGCTGAGAGCGCGCGCGCCAGGCGCCGCTGCGCCGGCAGCGGCCTCCCCGGCGGGGGCTGAAGCCGGTCCAGAGCGACGGCGACGGGGGCGCGGGTGAACACATCCACCACGCCGGAGCCGCCGGGTGCGGGAATCGCGTCGAGGGTCAGAAGCTGCGGGTACGAGCGCGGCGTCGGCCGTGCCGGCAGCGGCACGGCAAGCAGCGCATCCACGTCGGGGATGCGAAGGCCGTCGGTCTCGGCCTGTCGCAGCCACGCGAACAGCGCCAGCAGACGCGCCGTCTGGTCCAGATCGGCGAGCTCGGGGTAGACGCGCGCCAGAGCGTCGTAGCCGGTGTTGATCCCGCCGACGGTGTCCTTCGTCCAGGGCGGATCGCTGCCCGGCGCACCTCCCAGACGTTCCGCGGCGGCGCTCATGCGCACGCGGCGCATCGCCAGCACGTCGCCGTCGGGGGAGAGCGTCAGGTCCACCGTGTCGGGGTAGAACCATAGCCGCGTCTGCTGGCTCATGACGCCCTTGCTGCCGGTGTCGGCGGCGAACCGTTCGAGGTGCGTGCGGAAAGCCGGAAAGGCTTCGCGGGCGCGCGCACGATCGTCAGAGAGCGAACCGGGGTCGATTCCGAGGCTGAAGGTCTTGAACCGGATGTCACAGAGCAGACTGACGAAACCGAGCGTCGTGTCGCGCAGCCGGCCGCCGTAGTTGACGAAGCTGCGCTGAGGAGCATCGGCGCGGTCGAGACTCATGTACGGCTCGGCGGCGCCGCCGTGGAATATCGCCCGCCCGGCGACGGCGAGGTCCGCGAGCGAGACCGGCCGTCCGAGGAGAGTCGGGGCCTGATCGCGCGCGCTGCCGAAGAGACGCAGCGCGCCGTCCCCCTCGAGGCGTGCGCCTTCGAGCTGCAGCCCCTTTTGTAAGAATGCGCTCAGCGCTTCGAGGTCGAGCGGCGATCGGCTGCCGATCGATCGCGTGTCGGTGACGCGGGTTTCGTACGGGAGCGTCCCGAGCCGAAACCGGGTGGACGCCTGCTCCGCCGCCCACGGCCAGACCGAGATCGAAATCGGATGGTCGGCCGGCTTGTCTCCAGCCGCCGCCGCGAGACGCGCCTGCTCGCCGGCGACGGCATGGCGGATCACCGGCCAGGCGCCGCGCCACGCTTCGGTCGCAGCGGCGAGACTCCCCGCCGGGGCGGGGGAGCCGGCGACGGGCAGGAGGGCCCGGATCGCACCGGCGCCGTCGCTTTCGAGGATGAACCGGCGCGATCGCAGCAGCTCGACCCAGGCCGGCTCGGCGCCGCCCGGCGCCCAGAGCGAGCCGATCTCCACGAACGGCCGCGTGCCGGCGGGCCTGATCGTTTCGAGTGTGTCGCTCAGCACGAAGCCGTACGGCTCGAGCATCGGCTCGAGTTCGGCGTGGGCCAGGGCGTCGTCGCGACGCTCGCCGGGCGGCGGAACCGGCCGGCCTGCGAGGAACTTCAGGAGCGACGCCACCGATTCGCCGGAGTGAGAAAGCGCCCTCCGGTCCACGAGATCCCCGTACTCGATCGTCAGCCACTCGGGTGTCTTCGCGGCGGCGGGCGCCGTCTCGGCGCCCCCGGGTTCGGCGGCCCGGTACGCCGTGGACAGCGCGGCGGCGATGACGAACAGCAACAAGACGCCGCGAAGCGGGCGCCCCAGGCCACCTCGATGGCGCTTCGGACCGAACTGTCGGAGCGGATCCCGGGGAATCGGACAGGAACGGCGGGCGTTCATGAGGGCTCACGGGGCCCGGCGGACTGCGGGCCCGAAAAGACCGCGTAAATCGCGGCGAAATGCGAGAATTACAGTTCTGTCACCGGAGCGTCAATTGGCGGCACCTCGCTTGCTCCTGTTTCCGGCGCCGGAGCGTCCTCAAAGGAGCCAGACGCTACGGTGACGAATCGGGAAATACCAGCAACGAAAGTCTTGCGCGGCATCGTGTGTTTCCCTACGATTGCGGCCTCACACCGGGAAAAGTGCCGCTCCAGTTGAAGCCGTCTTCCGAACTTTCCGGCCCCCCCGGGAAGATGCTCGAAAGGAGCCACATCGGATGGATCCGAACCTGAGCCGCTACTTCGCGGACATTCGCCAGCGGCCGCCACTCTCTCGTGAAGATGAAGCGGTTCTCGCGCAGCGGATCAAGCGGCGCCAGGGCGGTAAAGGGCCGAACGATCTCGTCGAGTGCAACCTCGGATTCGTGGTGACCGTCGCCGCGGAGTATCGCGGGCTCGGCATTCCGTTCGAGGACCTGATCAACGAAGGCAACCTGGGTCTCATCGAAGCGGCGCACCGCTACGATCCCAATCGCGGCGTGCGGTTCATCACCTACGCGGTGTGGTGGATCCGCAAGGCGATCCTGAAGTCGATCGCCGATCACTCGAGCGTCGTGCGCGTGCCGACGTACCGGCGCAAGAAGATGCGCCAGATGCGCGACGCGGAGCAGATGCTGCGCGGCACGCTGGGCCGGGCCCCCGAGCGCGAAGAGATCGCCGCCAAGCTCGAAAGCGCGATCTCGCGCCTCGACCAGCTCCTGCACACGAACCCCCGCGAGATCAGCCTGGACGACCCGTGCGCGCCCGACGCGGAGCGCGTCGTGCGCGACGTCATCGCCGACACCGGCTCCGCCTGTCCCGAGAGCCGGGTTCTCTCGGCGGAGGACACCTCGCTGCTGCTCCGCTCCCTCGACGTCCTCTCCGAGAAGGAGCGCCGCGTCATCCGCGAGCGCTTCGGTCTCGCGGGCGGCCGTTCGATGACGCTGAACGAGATCGGTCAGCGGATGGGGATCAGCCGCGAGCGCGTGCGGCAGATCGAGGCGCAGGCAAAAGACAAGATCCGCAGGAGCCTCGACCGGTGGAAGTCCGCCGAGTCCAAGGCTCCCGAAAAGGATCCGAAGCCGCTGCGCAGCGCCCGCCCGCGCGCCGCACTCTAGCTCTTCGTTCCCGCCGCCGGCGCGGGCCGCAGCAACTCGCGATAGACGGCGATCGTGTCGGCGGCGAAGCGCGCGACGCTGTAACGCTCGCGCGCGATCGCGGGGCCGGACGCCGAGAGCCGTCCGGCCAGCGCGCGATCCTCGAGCACGCGCGCGATGGCGTCCGCCAGAGCGCGCGCGTCGCCGGGGGGCACGACGAGCCCCGACGGGCCCGGCTCCAGGATTTCGCGCGCTCCGCCGATGTCGGTGGCGACGACTGGCTTGCCGAGCAGCATCGCCTCCTTCAGAACGGCTGACGATGCGTCGCAATCGACCGACGGAAGCACCGAGATGTCGAGCGCCGCGGTGATCGCCGGCACGTCGTTTCTGAACCCCGCGAAGATCACGATGCCTTCGAGATTCAGCCGCGCAACCTGAGCGCGCAGCGCCGGCTCCTCCGTGCCGGTGCCGACGAGCAGATACCGGGCCTCGGGATGACGCTGATGGAGCACCGCGGCGGCGTCGATCAGATGCCGCTGGCCCTTGTCCGGCACCAGCCGGCCGACGCACCCGATCAGCGGCGCCCCCGCCGGAACGCCGAGAGCGGTCCGGAGCGCGGTGGGATCGGCGGGGCCGGCGCCGTCGAATCGGGCGGCGTCCACCGGCGACGGAATGACGGCGATCTCCGCCCGCTCGAGGATCCCGCGCGCGACATACGGGGCGTACTGCTCGATCACCGACTCCGACACGACGATCAGGCGGTCGATGCGCCGGTAGAGGAACCTGTTCGCGGCCGAGTCGGCGACCCGTTTGGTGTTGTGCCGGGTCACCACGTGGGGGCGCCGCAGCGCGCCGGCGGTGCGGTTTGCGGCGAGCGTGGCCCACGTGTCCTGACTGCCGTGGGAATGGACCAGATCGGGCTGGAACTCTCGGACGGCGTTCCGGATCGCGCGGGCGTCCTCGAGAAACGACAGGGCCCGCGCAGGCGGCCGGAACCGCACGTCGCCGTAGACCGGAATCCCCTCGGCCCGGCCGCGCTCGGCCAGCAGCCCGTCGCCGGGAACTGCGAGGGCGACCGCATGCCCGATGCGCGCCAGCTCGCGAGCCTCGACCAGAATGCGCTGCGGCTGCCCGCCCCAGCCGCGGTGGAAATTGAGATGCAGGATCCGAAGAGGGGGCCGTGACTCCGGGAGCATGCCCCCGCCGCCTCCGCTCGTTTCAGCGCCCGAGGCCGTAGAAGGCGGCGATCTCGCGGACGACCTCGGCCTGGGCTGCCTCGGTGAGTTCGGGGAAGATCGGCAGCGAAAGCACTTCCTGCGCCGCCTTTTCGGAGACGGGGAAGTCGCCGGCGCGATAGCCGAGATCGGCGAAGCACTTCTGAAGATGCAGCGGCACCGGGTAGTAGACGCCGCTGCCGATGCCGCGCGCCGAGAGGAGCTCGCGCAGCGCGTCGCGCTTCGCGGCGCGGATCGTGTACTGATGAAAGATGTGCCGCGCCCCGGGCCGCCGGACCGGCGGGGTGACCAGTCCCTCGCTGACGGGGCCGGGGAGCCGCGCCTCGGCAAAGAGCCGATCGTAGATGTCAGCGCGGGCGGTGCGCGCGGTGGACCATGCGTCCAGCCGCTTCGCCTTCACCAGCAGAACCGCCGCCTGCAGCTCGTCGAGGCGGCTGTTCCAGCCGACCTCGTCGTGGTGATACATCTTCAGACCGCCGTGAACACGCAGCCGGCGCAGCCGGGTCGCGAGCGTTTCGGTCGTCGTCGTGATCATGCCGCCGTCGCCGGCGCCGCCGAGATTCTTGGTCGGGAAGAACGACAGGCAGCCGGCGAGCCCCATCGAGCCGGCGATCCGCTCCGGCGCCTTGCCGTCGGCGCCGCGATCGGTGGCGCCGATCGCCTGCGCGGCGTCCTCGATCACGGCGATTCCGCGCGGCGCGCAGACGGCCAGGATCGGGTCCATCTCGGCCATCTGGCCGAAGAGGTGCACCGCCACGACCGCCTTCACGTCGGGGCCGAGCGCGGCCGGCAGCTTTTCGGGGTCGAGGTTGAAGGTGTCGGGGCGGATGTCGCAGAAGGCCGGGCGGCCGCCCGCGTGGACGATCGCCCCCGCCGAAGCGAAGAAGGTGAACGGCGAGGTGACGACGCGCGTGCCTTCGCGCCCTCCGGCCGCGGCGATGGCCAGGATCAATGCGTCGGAGCCCGACGCGCAGCCGATGGCGTGAGGAACACCGCTCATCGCGGCGATGAGCTTCTCGAGCTCCTCGACCTTCGGACCCAGGATGAAGCGCTGGGCGTCGAGCACCTCGTTCATCGCTGCCTGGATTTCCGGGCGCAGTGACGAGTACTGGGCCTTCAGATCGATGAGGGGGATCGGCGGCATGCGGGGCGGCAGTGTACCTTATGATGATCGGCGGCTCCATGAAGGCGACCATCGCGCGTCTCGCGCCGGGATACTGGATGTTCCTCGTGGGAACGTTCGCCGCATGGGCCCCCTGGACGCGGCTCTGGAACCGGAACGCCTTCATCATCCTGGCCGGTCCGCTCGAAGGGCTCCTGATCTCGAACGCCGCGCGCGGAGCGTTCAGCGGCGCAGGGGTTCTGCTCGCCCTCGCCGGCGCGCGGGAGGCGCTCATGGCCGCCGGCGCGCCGCGCCCATGATGAAGCGGATCGTTCTCGTCACCGATCGCCGGCTCGCGGACCCGCGTACCTTGATCGAGCGTCTGGGCGAGGCGGCCGCGGCTGGGGTGGATGCGATCCAGATCCGCGAGAAGGATCTGGAAGCCGCGGAACTCCTGGATCTGACGCGGGCCGCCGTCGCCGAGTGCCGGCACCACGGCTGCCGGATCTTCGTGAACGGACGATTCGACGTCGCGCTCGAGGCGGGAGCCGACGGCGTGCATCTGCCCGCCGACGGGCTTCGCGTCGCGGACGTCAGGCGGCACACCGGCGCCCGCCTGATCCTCGGCGTCTCGACCCACTCGCTCGAAGAGGCGCGGGCTGCCCAGGAAGAAGGCGCCGATTACGTGTTTCTGGGGCCGGTCTTTCAGACGCCGTCGAAGCGGGATGCGGTCCCGCTGGGCGCCGACGGCCTGGCCGCGGCGGCACGGGCGCTCACGGTTCCGGTCTACGGCATCGGCGGCATCGACCACGGCTCCGCGGCAGCGCTTGCGGCGCTGCCGATCGCGGGAGTCGCTGTGATCCGCGCGGTCCTCGCGGCCCCGGACATCGCGGCGGCTGTCGGGGGCCTCCGCGCGGCTCTGACGAACGGTGACTCAGAGACCCAGGTAAGCGACATCGTGCCGGGGGAGCCGGACGACGAGGACGACGAGCCGGGTGGGGAGGATCCCGACGAGTCCTCCGATGACGAAGAGGTTCCGTCTTGAGCACCCGCGCCGCAGCGCGGCTGGCGCTGCTTGCCGCCGCGATGCTGACCGCGGGCTGCGGCGCGGGCCCGAACGGGCGCATCGAGTCGCTGTTTCAGGCGCGCACGAAGGGCGGGCCCGAGGCGGAGGCCCTGGCGACGACGCTGCTGGGCGATCCTGCGCCGGAGGTGCGCGGAATCGCCGCGTGGATGCTGGCGGAGGCTGCAGACACGCGGTCGGCCGTCTACGCCCTGGCCCCGCTGCTCGACGACCCTTCCGCGGAGGTCCGCGCGGCGGCCCTCGAGTCGATCGAAAAACTCGATCCGTGCGGCGTGCCGGCTGCCGCGGTACGCCCGCTGCTTCGCGACGGCGAGCCGCTGGTGCGGCTGCGGGCCTGTTCGATGCTGGCAGCCTGCGCGCACCCGGCGGGTGAGTGGACCTCGACGACAGCTTTCGTGCCCTTGTTCGATGACCCCGACGACGAGGTGCGCCGGGAGGCGATTCTGTCCGTGGCGGCGATCGCCGCGGCCGACCAGGGAGAGGGGAGCGAAGATCGCAATCGGTCGGTCACGACCGCCCTCGGCGCCGTGGCGCTTCAGGACCCCAGCGGTCCGGTGCGCGAGGCGGCGATGGTAGCGCTCTCGCGGCTCACGACGATCGCGGAAGCCGGGGTCTTTCTCGAGCTGGCGGAATCCGACGCGAATCCGCTCGTGCGCGTCCAGGCCGGCCGCTCGATCACCGAATGGCGCGACGCGCGTGAGCGCGCCGAGACCCGGCGTCGCGAGGACGAAAAAAAACCGGCAGAAGACAACCTTCTGCCGGTTGCGGGAGAGGGGGGGACGGGGACGGCCTCTTCCCGCTGAACTAGTCGACCGCTTCAGAGTGCAACCCTTTTGCCAGCTTTCGGCCGCCGCAGCGCCGCCAGCGCAAACTCCACGCTGTCAGCGGGTTTGCGCATGCGGGGGTCGCACTGACCCGGCAGAGCGCCCTCTGGCGGGGCCGGAAATCGTGAGAATTTCATCGCCGCGAGGACGATTTGTCACCGGTGCAGGACGCGGTGCGCAGCGCCGGCACGCCTCGTTCGCTGGCGCGTCCCCGGGACGGGCATTAGATTGCGAGCAGCCGTTGAAATCCGTCGTAATGGAAAGCCGGGCTCTATACTCCCCCCCCGATAGGGTTCGGTATCCAGGCCCCGGGACGAAAGTCCCGGGGCTTTTTTTCGGACTGGCGCCGGGGGCCTCTTTCGGGTAGGCTTTGCTTCCCTGACCGTTGTCGGGCCGCCGCCCGGAGCCGTGGGAACTGCAGAGGCGCGGCCACTCCGACAGCAAGCTGCACAACGCGGGCGCGACGCTCCCCACCGGCAACGGTGGAGCGGGCGCCCCGCAAGCAAAAAGCGAGAGTTCTTGGATCAGGAGCAGCCCAAACCGGGACGCCGCCGCCGGCGCGGCCGCAGAGGCCGCCGCGGAAGAGGCGGCTTCCGCCCGCCGGGACAGCCCGGAGCAGCGCCGATGAACGGCCAGCCTGGCGCCGAGCCGGTGACGAACGGCTCCGGACTCCCCGCGGAGCGGCCGGCGCCCGCCCCGCCCGAGCGGGTTCCGGCAGCCGGCGTTCTCGAGATCGGCAACGACGGCAACGGCTGGCTGAGGCAGGCCGAAAACAACTATCTGCCGAGCCCCAAGGACACCTGGGTCGGCAAGCATCTGATCCGCGAGTGGGAGCTGCTGCCGGGTACGGCGATCAGCGGAGCCGCGGAGCGGATGAGGGACCGCGGCGGCACGCCCGGGCTCGTGACGGTCGACACGCTGAACTACGGCCCGCCGGCGGCGTACAAGAGCCGGACCGCATTCGCCGATCTCGTGTCGGTCGACCCGAACGAGCGGATCCGCTTCGAGACCCCCGAAGGCGACCCCTCCATGCGGGTGCTGGACCTGCTCACCCCCATCGGGAAGGGGCAGCGGTGTCTGATCGTCGCTCCGCCAAAGGCGGGGAAGACGGTTCTGCTCCAGAAAATGGCCCGCAGCATCACGACCAATCACCCCGAGATCCATCTCATCGTTCTGCTGATCGACGAGCGCCCCGAGGAAGTCACCGACATGCGGCGCAACGTCCAGGGCGAGGTCATCGCTTCGTCCATGGACGATCTGGCGCAGCATCACGTGTCGGTCGCCGAGATCGTTCTGGAGCGGGCGCGGCGCCTGGTGGAATCGGGCCGCGACGTCGTCGTGCTGCTCGACTCGATCACGCGGCTGGCGCGGGCGCACAACACGCAACTGCGCGGCTCCGGCAAGATCCTGTCGGGCGGGCTCGACTCGCGCACGATGGAAAAGCCGCGGCGGTTCTTCGGCGCGGCGCGCAACGCGGAAGGGGGCGGCAGCCTCACGATCATCGCGACCGCCCTGGTCGACACCGGCTCGCGGATGGACGAAGTGATCTTCCAGGAATTCAAGGGCACCGGGAACACCGAGATCATCCTCGACCGGCAGCTCTTCGAGCGCCGCGTCTTCCCCTGCATCGACATCTCGAAGTCGGGCACCCGCAAGGAGGAGAAGCTCTACGCCAAGGAAGAGCTTCCCAAGGTTCACCTGCTGCGCCGCGCGCTGTCGGTGCTGGGGCCGGCCGAGGCGATGACCACGCTGCTCGGCCGCATGACGAAGTTCCCGAGCAACGCCGCCTTCCTGGGCGCGCTCGGTTAGCCCCGCGGGCCCGCGGCCCGTGGAACATCCCGCCCGCCGCTACTCCTTCACGGCCTGAATGTAGAAGGTGTTGCTGTACCCCAGCGACGTGAGGGGCTTGTCGAGCAACTCGGCCAGGGGCAGCGCGCCGCGGATCGCAAGGGACGCGGCGCGGCGCCACGCCAGGCCCGCGGGGCCGGGGTCGGGCGGGGGAGCGAGCATCTCGCCGCCGGGCTCCGAACCCGCCGCATCTCCGGGCGCATGGCCCAGGCCGCGGCCATGGAAGTCGGTCGCCTGACCGCGCACCGCGGCCAGCAGCCGCGGCGCCTTCGCGTCGACGAGCAGCGGGAACAGCGCGTTGTAGTGGCTCACCCGCACGACCCGCAGGCGCGCCGAGTGGCACATCGCCACGACCTCGCCGGCTTCGCGGAACGTCGCCGGGTCGTGGCCGATCGCGATCGCGGCCTGGCGCGCCGCTTCGCCCCGCCCGCGGAACTCCGCCCACCGGCGCTCGATCCCATGGACCGTCCAGTCGTCGCGGCGGTTGATCATGTCGAAGAGCAGGCGTCCGCCGGGGCGCAGCACGCGGGCCATCTCGGAGAGGTAGAGATTCTGATCGGGCACGTGCTCCATCGTGCCGACGCTGTGCGCGAGATCGAAAGACCCGTCGCGGAACGGCAGCGCCTGCGCGTCGGCGAGAAAGTAGCGGTTGCCGGCGGTGTTGCGCGCGACCGCCAGCCGCAGCGACGCTTCCGAGACGTCCACGCCGGTTCCGCGCACGCCGTAGCGCCGCGCCAGGTTAGTGAGAATCATCCCGTCCTGGCAGCCGACGTCGAGGTGGCGCTCGCCGGCGCCCGGCGCAAGCGCGGCCAGCATCCGCGCATGCTTGGCGATCAGAAAGTTGAAGACATAGCGAAACCCCCCGTTCCAGTAGATCGGCCGCTTGCGGGCGTTGTGCAGCCGCGACAGCTCGTCGTGCAGACCGGCCTGCCGACCGCGCTCCAGCGCAGAGCCGGGCGCCAGGAGGATCGGCACGCCGGCGCGGGTGGAATACGCCGCGCCGCAGCCAGGGCATCGATGCTCACCGCCGGAGCCCTCGAGCGGCCGGCGGCAGGCGGGACAGACGAGATCGGCGTCCCGGGCCGTTTCCAAAGCGGCCATTTCGTGCGCGCCCACGCCGGTTTCCAGCACGCAGGGAGGATAGCCCAACCGGGATATGATCCCGGGCATCGGGAGGCGGTGATGGCCGTCGGCGTCTCGGGGAAGGCCCGGCAATTCACGGAATCCGTGATCCGGGAGATGACCCGGCTGTGCAATCAGCACAACGGGATCAACCTCGCGCAGGGGTTCCCCGATTTCGCCGCGCCGGCCGAGATCAAGGCCGCCGCCGCGGCGGCGATCGCCGCGGACATCAATCAATACGCCATCACCTGGGGCGCCCCCGAGCTGCGCGCGGCCCTCGCGGCGAAGATGAAGCGCTTCTACGGGATCGAGGTCGACCCGCAGCGGGAGATCTGCGTCACATGCGGCGCCACCGAGGCCATGCTCTCGACGCTGCTCGCCGTCGTGGACCCAGGCGACGAGGTGATCGTCTTCGAGCCCTATTACGAGAACTACGGACCCGACGCCATCCTCTCCAGCGCGACGCCGCGCTATGTGCGCCTGCGCGAGCCGGGGTGGAGCTACGATCCGAACGAGCTGGCCCGCGCCTTCAACGACAAGACGCGCGCGATCATCGTGAACACCCCGCACAACCCCACGGGCAAGGTGTTCACGCGCGAGGAACTGACGTTCATCGCCGGGCTCTGTCAGACGTGGGACGTCACGGCGATTACCGACGAGATCTACGAGCACATCATCTATGACGGCGCGGAACACATTCCGATGGCGACACTGCCCGGGATGCGCGACCGCACCGTGACGATCTCGGGACTGTCGAAGACATACAGCGTCACCGGCTGGCGCGTCGGCTGGACGATCGCGAGCCCCGAGCTGACCGACGGCATCCGCAAGGTGCACGACTTCGTGACCGTGGGAGCCGCGGCGCCGCTCCAGGCCGCGGGCGCGGTCGCGCTCGCGCTGCCGAGTCCGTACTACGACGACCTGACCAGCACCTACCACGAGCGGCGAAAGACGATGCTCTCGGTGCTGAACGAGGGCGGATTCGCCCACGAGCCGCCCCGGGGGGCCTACTACGTCATGACGGACCTGGCGCCGTTCGGCGTGGGGGAGGGCCGGCGCTTCACGGACGACGTGGCGTTCGCGCGCTGGCTCGTTTCGGAGATCGGCGTCGCGGCGGTGCCCGGGTCATCGTTCTACGCGCGCCCGGCCGACGGGCGCACGCGGCTGCGGTTCGCGTTCTCCAAGCAGCTCGCCACGCTCAAGGCCGCCGGAGAGCGTCTGGCCCGCGTGAGGGCTGCGTGACGGAGGTTTCGCCAGGGTCCATGAAGCCGGACACGACGACGGCGCGCGTCGTGGTTCTGGGACTCTTTGCGCTGACGGCGTATCTGCTCTACCTCGTCTTCAAGCCGTTTCTGGTCGGCATCGCCTGGGGCACCTTCCTCGCGACCGCGTTCTACCCCCTGCACACGCGGATCGCGAAGCGATTCCCTCGCCGCCCATGGCTCACCTCGGCGCTCTCGGCGCTCGTCGTCGCGGCGCTGATCACGGGGCCTTTCATCTATCTGATCGGGTCGCTGATCGGGGGCATTGCCGCCGTCGTGCCGGCGATCGAGTCGTATGTCACCGAGATCCAGGCGGGTGGCAGGCCGGAAGTCCCGTTTCTGACCGAGCTCGAGCAGATCATGAGCCGCTTCGTGGATCCCTCCCACGTGGACCTCCAGACGAGCGTCCTGGACGCGGCGAAGTCGATCGGGGAATGGCTGCTGAACAACCTGAAACCGCTCGCTCAGAACATCGTCGGGACAATTGCGCAGTTCCTGGTGGCGCTCGCCGTGACCGGCTATCTGTTTCTCAACGGGCCACGGTACATGATTCTGGCGCGCGATCTGCTGCCGCTTCCCGAAAAGGACCGCGAGGACGTCATCCGGGGGCTCCATGACGTGGCCCAGGCGGTCTTCTATGGAGTCATGCTGACGGCCGCCATTCAGGGAGTCCTTGGCGGCCTCGGGTGGTGGATCGTAGGACTGCCGTCGCCGGTCGTGTTCGGCGTGGCGATGTTCTTCTTCGCGCTCCTGCCCGCCGGGACCGTCGTCATCTGGGGGCCGGGCGCGATCTGGCTGTTCATGCAGGGCTCGCCCGGCAAGGCGCTGCTGCTCGCCGTGTGGGGCGCGCTCGTCGTCTCGGGGATCGACAACATCATCAAGCCGATCTTCATCGGGGGCCGCACGCGGCTCAATACGCTGATGGTGTTCTTCGGCATCGTGGGAGGGATGGTGGCCTTCGGATTCACGGGCCTCTTCCTCGGGCCAATGGTGATCACGCTGTTCCTTTCTCTCGTGGATGTCATCCGCCGCGAGTGGCAGCATCCAGGGGCGCCGAAAGCACCAGCCTGACGGCGCGGGCGGGATCGAGGGAGGCAATGGATCCGGCAGAGCCGACACGCACAGGCTCGGATCTCCCGACCGTCGGGGCCGAGGAGGCGGCGAGGGCAGCGCGCGCCGCCCGCGGACTGCCCGATCTGCCTGCGCGCTATCTGCTCGCCGAGCGCCTGGGAGAGGGCGGCTTCGGGCGTGTCTACGCCGCCCGGGATCATCTCCTCGGCCGGGATGTCGCGGTCAAGGTGCTGCAGGGGGAGGCGGACGAATCCGCGCGCCGCCGGCACAAGGAGCTTTCGGCCCTGCGGCTCCTCGACCTCCCCGGCGTCGTGCGGCTGCTCGACTCCGGAAAACTCGGGACGGAGTCCTGGTTCGTCATGGAGCGAGTGCGCGGGCATGCCTTTCCCGGCACCGACGGGCTCCTGAAGTGGGACGCCCTCGAGCCGATCGCGGTGGAGCTGCTGCGGATCCTGGCGCGCATCCATCGCGCCGGGTTCATCCACGGCGATCTGAAACCCTCGAACGTGCTCGTGACCGCCGAAGGGAAGCCGATCGTTCTCGATCTCGGTCTCGCGCACGTCGCCGAGCCAGGCGAAGGGACCGTCAGCCACTTCGCCGGGACGCCGCTCTACATGTCCCCGGAGATGGCCCGCGGCGCGCCTTCCACGCCGCAATCCGACCTCTACGCCATCGGGCTCATGCTCTGGCGGGCCCTGACCGGCGAGTGGCCCGAAGATGCCAGGACACCCGACGATGTCCTGGCCGAGCGCGCGCACGGAATGCGGCGGACGATCTCCAGCCGTCTCCCGGGCCTCCCTGCTCACGTCGGAAGCATCATCGACTCACTGACGGAGCCGGAGGCGGAGGATCGCCCCCAATCCGCGCTCGACGTGATCCGTATCCTCTCCGAGTCGGAAGGCGCGCCTCCCCTCGAAGTCAGCGCCGAGAGCGCGGCGGAGCTGGAGCCGCTCTTCGCCGGCCCCGAGCGCCTCTTTCACATCCCCTCGGCAGCGGCGCGGCTGCTCTGGAGCCGGGCCGACGGAAGCGCCGCTCGCGCCGCCGAGATCCTGGAGACGTGGATCGATCTCGGCGTGTTGCAGCGGGGCGAGGATGGGCGCGTCTCGGTGACGCCGAACGATCTGGATCGTCTGCTGGCTGGATGGTCTCCCGAGACGGATGCCCCCCGTCCATGGCGCGGGGCGATCCCCGGCACGCCGCTCGCGCTCGGCGCTCTGCTGGGTGAGTCGGACGATGTGGAAGCGGCCCAGGCGGCGCTCGACGCTTATGGGCGCGAGCGCCATCAGGGCAACCTGAGCGCCGCGGCGGCGTGTCTGCGGGAAGGGCTCCAGGCGATCTGGAGGACCGAGGACCGCACACTCGAGCAGAGGCTGGTCGAGGCCGCCGGGCAGCTCGCGCTGACCGATCGCTCCGTCGCGGCGATCGACGAAGCGATGGATCTGATCGGTCGCAGCCGCGTTTCGGACGGGGCGCACAGGGACCTGATGACACTGCTTCGCGCGGCGCGCATGCTCCTGGACGGACGCCGGCTCGAAGCGATCCCGATCCTGGAGACTCAGCTTGCCGCCGGCGTCGGCGACCTGGAGCACCGCTGCCACGATCTTCTCGTCGAGGCCGTCGTGAACGGTCCGCTCGATCCCGCTGCGCTCGAGGCGGTTCGTGATGGCTTCGAAGCATGGGCCAGATCCCAGCCCGGGAATGCGCCGCCAGAGGTCTTCCGCTGGCGCGCCCGCCTCCTGTACCGGCGCGGTCGAATGCGAGAAGCGGCGGAGGAAGCGCAGCGCGGCGCTGCCCGGGAACGAACACCTTACGATCGTCTGCTGGCCCTGCTGGCCGCGGGACTGGCGACTCTCGAATCCGCGGACAGCGAGGCGACAACGAAGATCGCCAACGCCGCTTTCGCAGTCACCTCGGAGTTGAGACTTCCCCGGCTGGAGGCACGCGCGGAGCATCTCGCGCGATCGCTGGCCAATCGAACCGACAGCGCTCATGGGCCCGATCAGGACCTCTGTGAGGCCGCCATCGCCCTCGGTGCGCCGCATCTCGAGGGCCTGCTGCTCGTCACTGAGGCGGTGATCGCATGGCGGGCGAGGAACCCGGCGGCGGCAGATCTTGCCACGCGCGCACGAACCGCGTTCGAGAGCGCCGGGTATCGTGAGGCCGCGCTGTTCGCCAGCGCGCTGGAGGAGTCGGGAAACCCTCCCGACAGGGCGGCCGCAGCGCGCCTGGCGGCTGCAGCGTGCCAGGCCCGCCGTCCGGACGTTGCAGTCGAGGTGCTCGGCATCCTCGCGCAGAGCGGGCGCCTGTCCGGAGACTGGCGGGAGGCCTTTGAAGCGCAGGCCGCCGCCCTCCCGAATGTCGATCCGAACTGGAGGTCCGGCGCGCTCTCAGTGAGCGAGGCAAGGGCGGCGATTCTGGCCCAATCAGACTGTGAACGAACTCATCCCCGGAAGGGACAGGGAGGCGAACCATGAACGGAAAGCAGGGAAGGCGGGTTCTGGTGATCACGACGGCATTCTGCTGCGCGTGCACGAGCCAGTGTCCCCGGGAGGCCCCGCGCCCGGAGGCGCCACCGCCAGCGGCGGTCCCCCCGGCGGAGCAACCCACAGCCGTCGTGACTGTGGAGCCGTTCGGAAAGATCGTGCCGATGTCACCATGGATCGGCGGCGGGTCACCAGGAACGATCACCCCGAGACCCGATGGGGGAGGATTGACTCAGGAGTCGAGCGAGGACTTCGGCTATCAACACGGCCTGGCGTTCGTGGACGAGGCCAGGAAAGGATTGCTGCTTGAACAGTGGTTCCTGGCCAGCCAGGACAGAGCAACGAAGAAGCACAATCTCAAGATGTTCCCCGCCAGGCTACCGCTCGCAGAGTCCAAGGCGAGCGCCATGGACGTTCTCCTGAAGGTGGGTCTGCTCGGAAATGCGCCGGTTCCGGCGCCGGTTTCGCCGTGGGACTTCTACAAGGCGGTCCGTGAGGACATCCTGCGCGAAGACATGACAGGTGTTCGATATGCGTTTGGGGGCGCTCGCTATGTCAGTGGGATGCCTCCGGAACCCTCAGCCGGTGGGATCCCGACGACGACGAAAGGCGTTGCCGAGGCGTACAGACTCCAGGGCAACAAGGTATGTCACTGGTTCGTGTTCGCATTGCGTCCTGTTGAACCGGCTGAGGACCTCAAAGAGCGCGGATTCGAAAAGCAGCGCCGTCTGATTCAGGCCTTCGGCGGCGACCAGTGCTCCGCGAACGTGGGGGCTCTCTCGAAGGGAACAGTCGTTGAATCCGACTCGCCAGGACCCGACGAGCCGTCGTATGGAAAGTGGAGAAACTCCCTTGAAGCGTGGTGCGGGAAGAAGTGCGTCACGACGGATGGATGGCTGGCAATCGACTCGGACGGAAGCCATACCGCGTGGGTCAATGACGAGGAAATCTGGGATAACGCCCCGAAACCCAAGTGACCATTCGACGATGAGGACGCCCCGGTCTGCCGGACGCGTCCATTGGAGGCTGACATGAGAGTGCCCAGGAATCTCGCTTCGGCTCTGTTGCTCTTTCTCCTGATCCTCAGCTTCGGAACGCGGCCGGTCGGCACATCGCCGTGGATCGCCGGCGGATACCCGGGAACGATTACGCCCATCAATCCCGGGGGCGGATCACCGATCCCCGTCATGATCCCGGTGAGCGGGACGGCCACTACGACGGTCAATTACGGTTACCAGCACGGTCAGATGGGAACTTCCAGTGACCCGAACCGGCTCGTCGAGCAGTGGTTCCTTGCGAGCACGAGTATCAAGAACGCCGCCTCGGTGAAGGTGCTCGAGAAGTTCCCGGATCGTCTGCCGCTCGCCGAAAAGCGCCACAGCCATGAGGATGAATTCCAGTTGCAGGTTGGCAGACTCGGCGACCAGGCAGCGGGCATGATGACGGCCATCGACTTCTACCGGAAGGTCAAGACCGACCTCTCGAGCGCCGATCTGGCGAAGATGCGATACGTCATCGGCTCGGCAGTCCCCGTGAATGGCCTCCCGCCCGTCCCCGCTCCCAATGGCTTGTCCGTCAACGATGAGGGACTTCGCGAGGAGTACCTGATTCCAGGTGTCAAGCCATGCCGGTGGTCGGTGTTCGCGCTGCCGGTGGAGAAGATCCCGCCCACGGATCGGCTGGGTCTGCGCGGCTTCGAGAAGCGCCGCCGGGTGCTCCAGGCGTTCGGTGGCAAGCAGTGCGACGAAGGCGTGCCGGTGCTGCCGAACAACTCGCTGGCGAACACCGATACGACGGGACCGGGGCGCCTCAACTACGCCACGTGGCTGAACACCGTCAAGTACTGGTGCGTCGGTACGTGTCTCTCGGCCGACGGCTGGATCGCGATCGATTCGGACGGCAGCCATCAGTCCTGGGCCGACCAGGACGATCTGGAGAAAGAGGCGCCGTAACTCCTACGCGGCTACTTCTTCTTCCAGTCGGCCTTCACGCGGACGAACTGGGTCTGGTAGCCGCGCAGCACGAAGAACACCACCTCGCGGGGGCGCGCCTTCTCGGCCTGCTCCAGAGCCGCACGGAATGCCGGCAGGTCGGCAACCGGCGTCCCCGCGACCTTCTGCACGATGTCGCCGCGCTCGAGCCCCGATGCGTCCGCCCAGCCCGCGCGCTCGAGATCCACGATCAGAACGCCGGGCGTGTTCCTGTCCAGGTTCGCCGTCTGAAGGAAGTCGTAGGTCAAAGCCCGCGCCTTCAGGCCGAAGGTCTCGTTCTCGTACTCCTCGGCCGTGGCGACGGTGGTCGGCGAGGCGGCAAGATGCACGTCCACCGCGCGCACGGCGCCCTCGCGCCACACCGACAGCGGAATGACCTGTCCCGCTCCGGCCGAGCGAATGCGCCTCTGCGCGAGCGCCAGGTCGCCGGTCTCGCGCACCGGCAGATCCTGCCCGCCGACCTGAACGATCACATCGCCGGGACGCAGGCCGGCCTGATCGGCCGGCGAGTCGTCCACGACGGCGCCGATGATGACCCCGCCCGCGCTGTGGATTCCCCAGTAATCGGCGAGGTCCGTCGAGAGCGGTTGCATCACGATCCCGAGCCAGCCGCGCCGGTCCGGCCCCTCGGCATCCACAGAGGGCGGGTGCTCGAGCGAGCGGTTGAAGGCGCTCGCCGGGAACACCATCGGGTACCCCGGCCGACCGCCCTGGCCGGCGACGCCGGCGAGACTCAGGATGTTCGCCGGCCGGCCGTCCATGCGCTCGGGCAGCAAGTCCTCGCCCACGAGGCCGAGCGGCTTGCCGTCGTCGCGGCGCACGACGAGCCCGCCGATCGCGAGCTGGTCCACGGGACGGTCGACGCCGTACATCCGCCGCGGCCGGTCGAGCACCGCCGAAATCGTCGCGGGGTAAAAGGTCCGAACGAACCCCTGCTGCTCCGGCAGGATCGTCACGACGAGGACGTCGTCGCCCGGCCGCGCTTCGACCGCGGGGTCGAAGGCCACCGGCTTCACATCGCTGCCGGCGAGATCGGCGACGCGCAGGAACGCGAGATTCAGGTCGCGGTCGAGACCGGCGACTTCCGCCGTCACCTCGGAGCCGTCCTGGCGCACGACCTTGAACTCGAACGGCTCCATGGCATCGGGGCCGGCGTCCACGTCGGGGAACATGTCGCCGGACACGATGATCGTGCCCGCCGGACTCGCGGCGACGATGCCGGGCACGTAGCCGCGCTCCTTCGCCCCTTCGCCGCCCTTCGGACGCTCTTTCGGACGCAGTGCGTAGCGCACCGGCAGCACTCCGCGCCCGTAGGTGTCGAGAAGGCGCGCATCGCCTTCGGCCGCCAGGGCGGGCGGAGGCGCCAGTGCGAGCGCCAGCAGCAGGCTTCGAAGGGTCTTCGCGCGGCTCATCCGCTGCCTCCAGGATCATCGGGCGGCGGGCCGCCTTCCTCGTCCTCGGGGTCTCCCCACGGGGACTGGTCCATTTCGCGCGCCCGCGGCGAGGCGGGCGCATAGCTCGGCTTCACGACGTGCCAGTTGAGGATCGGCCCCCGCTTCGACACGATGAGAACCTTCTCGAGCCCTTTCATGACGAGGCCGTCGTAGAGAGCCACGAAGGTCTGCAGGTCGTCGACCGTCGTCCCTTCCAGCGACTCGATGAGCTGCCCGGGCGCCAGCCCCGCTTCGGCTGCGAAGGAGCCGGGCTTGATGCCGGTGACGATCACGCCGGTCGTCTGGTCGAGGTTGCGCGCGCGGGCAATCTCTTCGTTCACCGCACGGACGGTGAATCCCCACTCACGGCACTCGAAGTCTTCGGTTTCGGCGGTGGAGCGCAGCGCCGTAACCACCTGCAGGGTCTTCGTCACGCCGTCGCGCACCAGCGTCAGGCTGAGCGCCGAGCCCGGGGCCGCGTCCGCCTCGCGCTTGCGGAACGGGGGCAGCTCCTCTTCGAACCGCACGGTCAGGGGCTGCCCGTTCACCTGCGTGACGATGTCGCCCGCGCGCACACCGGCCTTCTCGGCGGGAGAGTTCGGCGCCACGCCCCCGACGAGAATCCCCTGAAGACCCTCGGCCGACTCCACGCCCACGAGATCCTTCAGCGGCTGCCAACTGATGCCGGTCCATGACCGGCGGATGCCGCCGTGCGCGATGATCTCCTTCCCGACCTCCTTGACGATGTCAATCGGGATGGCGAAGCCCACGTTCTCGCCGAACACCGTGACGGCGCGCGCGTTGATGCCGATGACCTCGCCGTCCAGATCCACGAGCGGACCGCCCGAGTTGCCGGGGTTGATCGCCGCGTCGGTCTGGATCCACGTGTTGTAGAGACCGGTTGCGGCGCCGGCCGGCATCTGGTCTTCGGGCAGGTATCGATCGAGCGACGAGATCACACCGAGACTGACCGACCGCGCGAGCCCCAGCGGGCTGCCCATCGCCAGCACCTGCTGGCCGATCTGCAGAGTGCGGCTGCTGCCGAGCGCCGCGATCGGCAGCGGGCCCCGCAGCCGCGTGAGATCGAGCTTGATGACCGCGACATCGGTCTCGGGGTCGCGGCCCACAACGCTGGCGGGCAGCTCCTGGCGGTCCGACAGCGTGCACGTCACGCGCTCGGCGCGCTCGACGACGTGGTTGTTCGTCAGCACGTAGCCTTCCTTCGAGAAGATCACGCCCGAGCCGGTCACCGCGATGCGGCGCCGCTGGCCGGACTGATACACCTCGAGGATCGGCTCGATGTGCACGAGGGCAGGGAAGACGCGGTCGCGCGCGGCGAAGACGGCGCGCTCCGCCGGGCTGGGCGCGGCCCAGGGGCCGGGAGTCAGGCAGGCGCAGAGCGCCGCCGCGGCTCCGAGTCGAGGAATCATCCGCACAGGACCGAACCTCCATTCACGTTCAGGACCTCGCCGGTGACATACGACGCGAGGGGAGAGACGAGGAACAGGATGGCGCCCGCAATCTCGTCGGCGGTCCCGGCGCGCCGCAGCGGGATCGTGGAGAGGATCGCCGGGCCGTCGGGACCGGCGAGAGCCCCATTGGACATATCGGTCGCAACCCAGCCCGGCGCCACCGCGTTGACGGTCACGCCGGCCGGCGCGCACTCCACGGCGAGGGATTTGACCAGGCCGATCAGCGCGGACTTCGAGGCGGCGTAGTGGGCGTGAAACGCCTCGCCGCGCTGGCCCGCCGTCGACGAGACGAGCACGACGCGTCCGCCGCCGCGCTCCTTCATGGCCGGGAGCGCGGCCCGCAGGAGATAGAAAATGCCGCGGAGATTCGTGTCGATCACGGCGTTCCACTCGTTGTCGGTCATCTCTTCGAGAGGCACCGGGTCCGGGGGCCAGATGCCGGCACTCGCCACGAGCAGGTCGATGCGCCCCCACCGCTCCAGGACCTCCAGCGCCACCGCCTCGGTCTCGCGCTTGTCGCGGAAGTCGGCCTGGATCCGGATCGCCTCGCCGCCCCCCTCGGCCACCTCGTTCTCGAGCGACATCGCCGCGGGCAGATCGGTGTGGAACGAAAACCCCACGCGCGCGCCTGCCTGGGCGAGTTTCAGCACGGTGGCCCGGCCGATGCCGCGCGAGCCGCCGGTGACGACCGCCACCGCGCCATCAAGGGTGATCATGCGGGTTCGCTCACGCCGCGGCGCCGCTCGAGCCGGCCAGCGCGAGCTGGCCGCAGGCGGCGCGTACGTCCCGGCCGCGGCTGCGGCGCACGGACGCACGCACGCCCCGCGCGACGAGCGTCTCCCGGAAGTGCCGGATCCGCTCGTCCGGCGAGCCGGTGAAGGGCAGCTCCGGTGTCGGGTTGAAGGGAATGAGGTTCACGCGCGCCGAAAGCGAGGCTGCCATGCGGCCAAGCCGCACGAGGTCCTGCGGGGTGTCGTTGACGCCGTCGAGCATCACGTACTCGAAGAAGAGAGGAGCGCGCGAGTCGCGCACGAACACGCGACACGCCGAAAGCAGCCGCTCGATCGGATACGTCTTGTTGATCGGCATGATCCGCGCGCGCACGTCGTCGGTCGTGGCATTCAAGGACACCGCGAGCCGGGGGACGATCTTCCACCGCGGCATCGCTTCGATCGCGGGCGCCATTCCCGCGGTCGAGACGGTGATGTGGCCGGAACCGATGCCGAATCCCGGGCCGCCCGTGCCCAGGATCCCGACGGCGGCGGCGACCGCGGCGGCATTGTGCAGCGGCTCGCCCATCCCCATGAACACGATGTTGAAGCGATTCGGCTCCAGGGCATGCAGGCTCATCAGCACGGCGACCTGCCCCAGGATTTCGCCGGCGGTCATGTGGCGCTTCAGTCCCATCGTCGCCGTCATGCAGAAGGTGCAGCCGAGGGCGCAGCCGGCCTGGCTGCTGATGCACAGCGTGATCCGCGGGTCGCGGCGCGCCGGCGCGGTGCGCTCGGCGGAAATGCACACCGCTTCGATCTCGGCGCCGTCCTTCAGCGCCATCACGTAGCGGACGGTGCCGTCGGTGGAGCGAACGCTTCGGGAGACCGCGGGCCGTCCGATGACGCACGTGTCCGCGAGCCGGGAGCGCACCGGTGCCGGCAGATTGGTCATCTCGTCGAACGAGAGGACCCGGCTGTCGTAGAGCCAGCGCGCCGCCTGCTGCGCGGCGAACGGCCAGCAGCCCAGCGGGGCGAGGATCTCCGCGAGCCGGTCGGGGGTGAGCCCGAAAAGGTCGATCGATTCCGGCATGAATCGGACATGATACGCCCGGCTCCGCCGGGCCGCTTCAGGCGCGCACCATCGGGAACGCCGGGTCCGATGCGGCGCCGAACGACAGCGTGTCCATCGGGCAGACGGTGACGCAGATGCCGCAGCCGATGCAGCTCGATGTGCCGTTGTCGAGCGGCTCCTGCTTCAGGGCGTATTGCATGACGTCGATGCCGACCTGGCAGTTGCGGGAGCACTCGTTGCAGGCGATGCACTTGTCGTTCGCCAGGATCCGGAAGCGCGACACGCCCTTCAGCACGTACACGCGCGAAAAGATCTGCATGATCTTGGCGAGCGGGCACCAGTAGCGGCACCAGATCTTTCCGCCGAGGAACGGGTACAGCGTCACGGGCAGGATGCCGACGAGCCAGACGTCGGCGACCAGCCGGTATGCGGCGATGCCGCGCTGCGCCGGCGTCTGCAGCAGGGCCCAGGTGTCCTTCCCGAGCATCAGCACCGTGACGACGGTCGCGAAGATCAGCACCGCGAGATTCATCCATTCCCAGCGGATGGACGCGCGGCCCTTCGGGGCCAGGTGCCGCCAGCGGTCCCCGAACGTCTCGGCCAGGCCGCCGCAGCCGCAGATCCACGAGCAATAGCGCTTGCCGTGGAAGAGCACGAACACCGGGATCAGAACGAACGTGAGCAGGACGCCCCAGACCACCCACACCTGATGAGGATCGTAGAAAAACGTGTAGAAGAAGAGCGGCCACGCGTAGATCAGTCCGTACGAGCGCCAGGCCTGGTCGGCGAACTGCGGGTCGGACGCGAGGCGCTCGCCCACCCACTGATACTTCACCGCCCACGCGAACAGGAATTCGGGGATCAGGAAGAAGAAGATCCACTGAAACGACAGCAGGGTGACGTAGCGCCAGATCTGAAACCGGTCCTTGCGGTCGAGACCCCAGCGCTTCAGCGCCTGGAGCCCGAACAGGGTCATGAGGGTGGTGTAGAGAACGGTGTACCAGAAGGACCAGGGTCGATCGAGAAACGAGAGCGCGGCGTAACCCCAGCCGCGGTAGGGCCAGAACTCCTCGCCCTTGCCGTACTTCACTCCGTAGACCGAGTACCACACGGCGAACGAGAGCCCGAGCCAGGACCACCGGTCTCCGCGCGCACCGGTGGCGATGAGCGCCGCGAGCGCGGCGAGAGCCGTCAGCCCGCCGGCCCACGACGGAACCGCTGCCAGCGGCTGCCCGAAGACTGCCGCCTGCCCCCCCACGATCCAGACACCGGCCAGCATGGCCGCGCACAGCGCCAGAGCCCGCAGCGGGGAACCGGTCCAGTCGTTCTCGAGCCGGAGTCCCAGCCCGCGCAGGAACGCGACCGGCACTTCGGCCCCGATGAGAACGAAGGCGTGGTCCGCCTGGATCGTTCTCTCCTCCCGCGAGCCGCCGCGGTCCACTTCGAGAAGGGCTTCGGCGCCGGCGCCGCCCGGCTTCGGGCGGAACGACTTCACCTGCGAGTGGAACACCACCTCGATGCGCCCCGCGGCGATCGCGGCGTCCACGCGCGCCCGGTTGTCCTTGAAGAGGCGCGCGAACTCCCCGCCGCGATACGAAAGCAGGACCTTGTTCCGCTCCGACAGCGTGAGCGCCGCTTCGACGGCGCTGTTGCCCCCCCCGACGACGAGGATCCGCTCGTCGTGGTACTTCCTCGGGGAGTAGAGCATGTGGTACACGCGCTCCATCTCCTCGCCGGGCACGCCGAGCCTTCTCGGGTTGCCGCGCTGGCCCGTCGCGAGAACGAGCGTGCGCGCCCGGTAGGTCCCGCGGGGCGTCGTGGCGGCGAAGGTGCCGTCCGCTTCCCGCTTCAGGGACTCGAGCGGTTCCTCGGTGCGCACGTCCAGGGAGTTCTCGTGGACGATCTGGTTCCAGCGCCCGAGGAGGTCTTCCTTGACGGCGCCGTCGAGCCACAGCTTCCCCTTCGGCGGCGTTTCGTCGGGCTCCGCGTAGACGTACTTTCCCTCGGGAAAGTTTTCGATCGTGTTGGCGATCTTCTCCTTCTCGAGCACGCGGCAGGAGAGTCCCCTGTCCTGCGCCGCGAGCGCGGCGTTCAGCCCCGCGGCACCGGCGCCGACGACCAGCACGTCGAGCAGGCCCGGCTCCGGCTTGCGGCTCAACATCTCCGGCCGCCGGGCGATCGTCTCGACGACGTCCACGCCCTGGCTCATCGCCAGCTTGATCACAGGCGCGCCGGCGAGGTCTCCGATCACGTAGAGCCCCGGAACCGACGACTCGTTGTCCGTCTTCAGGATCGGGCGCTGCACGCCGCCGCTCCCGCTCGCGAGGATCGCCTCGAGCCGGTCGCGCACCAACCGCCAGAATCCCATCACGAGTTTCTCCGGGCCGCTCCGCCCGGGCCGCGCGCTTCCGAAGGCGCCCGCGGAGCGAGCTCACTCCCGCACGAGCCGCAGCGCGTCGCGGACGGGTGATGCGCCGCGCCGCAGCCGGGGCAGAGCATCGGGGGCCGCGTCAGCGGTACCTTCGCGAAGCCGCGGGGCACGCCGCTTCCGCCTGCGGAGCCGCGCGGCAGCATCCCCAGCGCCACGACGATCGCCGGAAGATTGAGAACGAGCCCGAGGAGGAACCATCCACCGGGTGCCGCGCCGCGCCCGATCGCGAGCCACGAGCAGATCGCAGCGGAGAGAAGCGCTCCCACGATCAGGAGCCCGGCGGCGAACCAGCCGCTGACGAGCGAGAGCGAGTCGCCTGAGGAGTCTGGGAACATCGATCAGCCGCGCCTCATATGATGTCGGCTCTCATCATAGACTCTATGCGCCCAGGCGCGAAAAACAGTGTCGCCTCGGTGGCGCTGTGCGAATCCGGCTGGTCGCTCTCTTGCATCGCCCTTGTGGGGGATCGTGTCTCCGCTTGATGCAAAATGAAGCGGAATGTAAGTTGCACGGATCAAATCCGATCCTGGAATGAGGCCAGCCATGAAGCGTCTTCCGCCGATCTTCATCACGCTGCTCGCCCTGGTCGCCATCAACGGCGCCTATCTCTGGGCGTTCGACAGCGCCACGATTTTCTACCACGCCAACGTGGTGGCGCACCTCGTCATGGGCGTGCTCCTGATCATGGGGCTGGTGTGGGGCGGCGGGCGCGTGCTCATGGGCACGCGCGACACGATCCGCGCCGCCGGCATGCCGGCGGCGGTTCTGTACTCCACGGCGGCGATCGTGATGTCGGTCACCGGGGTCTGGCTGGCCCGGATCGGACTCCTGCGGTCGTCCTGGAACTGGCAGACGGCCCACGTCATCTCCTCGTTCGTGTTCGTCGCGCTCTTCGCCTGGATCGCGGTCCGGCGCATGCCGGGCACCCGCTTTGCGCGCGTGGCTGTCGCGGTTCTCGTCGCCGCGATCGTGATTCCCGCTGGATCCGCGATCTATCACCGCATCTTCCCCGAGGCGATCGCCGTCATCACCAACCCTCCGCTGGCGCCGATGAGCCCCGATCAGGAGGGCCCCGGCAAGGACAGCCCGTACTTCCCGTCGTCGAACAAGTCCAAGACCGGCGCCCTCATCCCGTCGGACTTCTTCCTCGAGTCCAAGGCCTGCGGCAATGCCGGCTGCCACCCGGACATCACGGCGCAGTGGGATTCCTCCGCGCACCACTTCTCGTCGTTCAACAACCAGTGGTATCGCAAGTCGATCGAGAACATGCAGGACATCGTCGGCACCAAGTCCTCCAAATGGTGCGGCGGCTGCCACGACATGGCGGTCCTGATGACCGGCCGGTTCGACACCCCGATCGTCCAGCAGGTCAACACGCCGCAGGCGCAGTCGGGGATCGCGTGCCTCGTCTGCCACTCGATCGTGCACGTGGACGACACCATGGGGCAGGGCGGGTTCACCCTCGAATACCCCGAAATGCACCGGCTCGTCGCCTCGAAGAACCCCGTGCTCGAGTTCATGCACGACCGGATGCTGCTGCTGGATCCGGGGCCGCACCGCAAGACGATGCTCAAGCCCTTCCACAAGGAAGGGACGCCGGAGTTCTGCTCCACGTGCCACAAGGTGCATCTGGACGTCCCGGTCAACGGGTATCGCTGGTTCCGCGGCTTCAACGACTACGACGCCTGGCAGGGAAGCGGCGTCTCGGGCCAGGGCGCCCGCGCGTTCTACTACCCGCCGGACGGCTACAAGAAGTGCGAGACCTGCCACATGCCGATGGTCGCCTCCACCGACAAGGGGAACATCAACGGCATGGTGCACTCGCACCGGTTCCCGGCGGCGAACACCGCGCTGCCCACGGCGAACAACGACGAGACGCAGTTCGAGGTCGTGAAGAAGTTCCTGACCGACGGCATACTGACGGTGGACATCTTCGCGGTCGCCGAGGTGGACGAAAAGTCCCGCGCCCGCGCCGAGGCCGGCATCGAGGGCCCCGCTCCGCGCGCGGACGGCTCTGCCGAAGCGGTCGAGGCCGCGCCGGTCGCGTCGGGACTCTCCGACGAGACGGGCGCCGGCGTGGCCGGCGGCGGCAGCGTGATCACCGGCGATCTGATCGCTCCGATCGACCGCGCCGGCGTCGGCGCGCGGCCCGGCTCCACCGTGCGCGTGGACGTCGTGGCCCGCACCCGCAAGATCGGGCACTTCTTCCCGGGCGGCACCGCCGACGCCTTCGACGTCTGGATGGAGCTGAAGGCCGAGGACGCGACCGGCAAGATCCTCTTCTGGAACGGCTGGGTCGCCGACGAAGGCAAGGGCCCGGTCGATCCGGGAGCGCAGTTCTACAAGCCGCAGCTCGTGGACGAGCACGGCAATCGGATCAACAAGCGCAACGCCTGGCAGGCCCGCGCGGTCGCGTGGGCGAAGCTGATCCCGCCGGGCGCCGCCGACACGGTGCACTTCCTCATGAAGATCCCCGAGGACACCGTGGGACCGATCACGCTCACCGCGAAGATGAACTACCGCAAGTTCGACTGGTTCTACACGAACTGGGCCTTTGCCGGCGAGCCGGACCCGCTCCAGGCCGAATACGGGCTGGGCCACGGATACGACGATCGGCACTGGGTCTTCACGAAGGACACGTCGGACGTCTCGGGCCAGATCAAGGGGATCCCGGATCTCCCGATCGTCGTCGTCGCCAAGGACACGAAGCAGCTCGCCCTGGGAGCCAGGCCGGCGGTTCCGGCGTCCGATCCGAAGGATCGGGAGCACTGGAACGACTACGGCATCGGGATGCTCCTGCAGCGGGACTTCAAGGGGGCGGCGGCGGCGTTCAAGCGGGTCACCGAGATCGATCCGAAGTACGCGGACGGATGGGTGAACCGCGCCCGCGTCGCCGTGGACGAAGGCAACCACAAGGAAGCGATCGAGCTGCTGGGCCAGGCGCTGGAGCTGTCGCCGAAACTGGCGAAGGCCCACTATTTCATGGGAGTCTCGCTCCGGACCTTCGGGAAGTACGACGAAGCCCTGGAGCACCTGCATGTGGCCGCCGCCGAGTTCCCGCGCGACAAGGTCGTGCTGAACTCCATCGGCCGGATCCAGTTCGTCCAGCGCAAGTTCGCCGACGCGCTGGCCACGTACCGGCGCACGATCGCCGTCGATCCCGAGGACCTGACGGCGCACTACAATATGATGCTCAGCTACCGCGGCCTGAAGGACACCGAGAACGCCAAGACGCATGAGACCCTTTACCTTCGGTTCAAGGCCGAGGAGTCGGCGCAGTCGATCACGCAGGGGTTCCGGCTCCTGAATCCCGAGGACAACCGGCTGCGGATGCTGATCCACGAGCAGGTGAACACCTGGACCCCCGAGAACGTCGCGGCTCAGAGCGGCCAGCAGATCGGGCGCCCCGGTGTCTGGGACCGGATGACCGGTCCGGCGCCGGTGCTCATGAAGGCGTCGGGGCCGGGACGGCCGGCTGCGGCGCCGCAGCGCGCGGGCGCGCCGGCGAAGTCAGGCAAGACCGAGGACACGACGGCGCAGTCGGCGCCGGAGAAGACACCCAGCAGCGCGGGCGAGGCCGGTCCCGCCGTCGGAGGATACTGATGTCTCGATTCCAGGGAGGAGCGCTTGCCGCGGGCGTCGTGGCGGCGATTGCCGCCTTCAGCGCGGGCTGCGGCGGCAAGCAGACCTCCGCGGAGCCGACGGCGGCCGCTGCGGCCGACGGCGCCGAGGCGGCTCCGGCGCCGGTCACATTCGTAAACGTGACCGAGACCGCCGGGCTGCGGTTCCGCCACGAGAACGGCGCGTTCGGCAGGAAGTACCTCCCTGAAACGATGGGGGCGGGCTGCGCCTTCCTCGACTACGACAACGACGGCCGTCAGGACATCTTCCTGGTGAACGGCAAGCGCTTTCGCGGCAAGGAAGGCAGCGCGAAGCCCCTGCCGGCGCTCTATCGCAACATGGGGAACGGAGCCTTCGAGGACGTCACCAGGGCCGCTCACCTCGACGTCGTCTCGTACGGCCTCGGACTGGCGCTGGGCGACATCGACAACGACGGCGACGCCGACCTGTTCGTGAATGCCCTGGGCCCCGATCACCTCTTCCGCAACGAGGGGAACGGCACCTTCACCGACATCACCGCTCAGGCGGGCGTTTCCGATCCTTCCTTCGGCAGCAGCGCCACCTTTCTCGACTACGACAAGGACGGGCTCCTCGATCTGTTCGTCTGCAACTACGTCACCTGGTCGGAGGCCGACGATCTCTTCTGCACGATCGATCCCCCGGCGAAGTCGTACTGCACGCCGGAGTCGTACAAGGGCGCGACGAACCACCTGTACCGTAACCTGGGTCAGGGCCGTTTCGAGGACGTGACCGGGAAGGCCGGCGTCCTGAACCCCACCGGCAAGTCGCTCGGCGTGGTTGTGTACGACCACGACAACGACGGGTGGCCCGACATCGTCGTGGGGAACGACACGCAGCCGAACTACCTCTATCGCAACAGGGGCGACGGCACCTTCCAGGAGATCGCGCGCGAGGTTGGCATCGCGTTCTCGGAGAGTGGCGTGGCGCGTGGCTCGATGGGCATCGATGCCGCGGACTACGACGACTCCGGCTGGCAGTCGATCGTCATCGGCAACTTCTCCAACGAGATGATCGCCCTGTTCCACAACGAGGGGGGCGGTCTCTACGTGGATGACGCGCCGGCGGCGGGCGTCGGCCCGCCGAGTCTGCTCACGCTGGCATTCGGGTCGTTCTTCTTCGACTACGACAACGACGGCCGGATCGACATTTTCGTCGGCAACGGCCACGTGGAGCCGGACATCAACAAGGTCCAGAAGGACGTTCACTGGGCCGAGCCGCCGCACCTCTTCCAGAATGTCGGCAAGGGCCGCTTCGCGGTCGCGTCGGACAAGTGCGGCCACGATCTGCAGGAGCCGCTCGCCGTGCGCGGCGCGGCGTGGGGGGACTTCGACGACGACGGCGACCCGGACATCCTCGTGAGCAACAACGGCGGCTCTCCGCGGCTGCTGCGCAACGACGGCGGCAACGCCCGGGCGTGGCTGCGGGTGACGCTGCAGGGAACGAAGAGCGCGCGCGACGCGTACGGCGCTGAGCTGACGCTCACCTCAGGCGGACGCACCCAGCGGCGCACGCTGCGCGGATCGTCGTCGTACTGCTCCCAGAGCGAGAAGGCGGTTCTCTTCGGGCTCGGGCGCGCCACCGGCGTCGAGAAGCTCGAGATCGTCTGGCCTTCGGGCGAGAAGCAGACGCTCTCCAGCCTGCCCGTCAACACGAGCATCCACGTCGTCGAAGGCCAGCCGCTCTCCTGAGCCGCCGGCTCTCCAATCGAATCGCTCGCTCTGGCGCCTCGCGGCGCCGGAGCGATAGACTCGCCTCCACGCCATCATGAATCGCGAGCAGAGCGCCTTCCTCCTCGGCGGAGTCGTCCTCGGTCTCGTGGCGGGGCTCCTGCTCGGCCTGGTGTTCCTGCAGAAGCCGATCGGCGAGCCGGCTGCCCGCGGCACCGCCGAAGGCGCGGCGGAGGCCCCCGCGGGCGGCGCGCCGCCTCCCAGCACCGGCGGGATGGACCCCGGCGCCGGAGGCGCGGCGGTCATGGGCGAGGTCATGGAGACGCTGCAGCGTCTGAAGTCCGACCTCGAGAAGAACCCGGAGGACGTCCGGGCGCTGTCCCAGCTCGGGGACATGTATTTCGATGCCGGGAAGTACGAGGAATCCAGGGCTTTTTACGAGCGCGCCGTGGCCGTGGAGCCGGGAAACCCCCGGTTCATGACCGCCCTGGGGCTGGCCGAGCTGAATCTGGGCCAGCCGAAAATCGCCCTGGAGCGTTACCGGACCGCCCTGGACCTGTCCCCGGACTACTGGCAGGCGGCCGCTTACGCCGTCATCGCCGCCATCGAGCTGCAGGACCGGAATACGGCCGACGCATCCCTCGCCCGGCTGCGGGCCCTGCACCCGGACTTCGAGCACATGAAGGAGCTGGAGGCCCGGGTCGCTCAAATGGGCGGATAAACAGCCGGGGACTATATTGTCGGACGTGCGCGACGAATCCGTTCCTCCCGGCACAGCCGTGGATCCCGCCGCCGGGGCCGTCGGCGAAGTCGCTTTTCTCATCGAGAGCGGCCGGCACGCCGATGCCGTCTCCCTCGCCGAGCGGATTCTCAAGCAGCATCCCGACAGCCCCGCCGCGCGCCGGGCCGCCGCCGATGCGCGCACGGCCGCCGGAGTCTCGACCACGCGCGGTCCCGGTCTCGACGCGATGGACCTGGAGTCCCTCGACGAGGAGGTCCAGAGTCTGCACGCCGTGGACGGCGCGCGCCCCGAGCTGCCGCCGATCGAGGACATCGAGCATTCGCTCGACTTCGAGAACTTCTCGATTCCGCGCGCGCCCGAGGCGGAGATCATTCACGCCCCGTCGGCTCGCAGCGTCGCCCCGCCGCCGCCCGCGCTGCCCCGGCCGGCGACAGCTCAGGCGTCGCGTGGCGGCGCTCCTGCCGCAATCACGAGCGATGGTTCGTTCGAGGGGCTGCTGACGCAGGCGGAAGCGGAGCTGGGAGCGGGCCGTGCCGCCGACGCCGTCGCGACCGCGTCGCGCGCGCAGGTGATGCTGCCGGACGATCCCCGTGCGCAGGCGGTCATCGACCGCGCCCGCACCCTCATCGATCAGCGCGCCCGCGAGGTCGAAGATCTGCTCTACGAGGCGCAGCGTTGTCTGGAGCGTCGCGAGTGGTCGGGGGCCAAGGGGTTCCTCGACGAGGTGCTCGCCCGCCAGCCCGATCACGCCGAGGCGCGCAGTCTCGTCGCCGAAGTGGACGGCCTGCTCCAGGCGGAGGAGAAGGGTCCTGCGCCGGCCGGGACCGAGGCGATGGATTCGATCCCGCTGGCCGGAGCGCCGCCCGTGCCGGGCGCCGGCGCCGCGGATTCGTCCCCGCCGATCCCCGGCACCGAGGCGATTCCGCTCGCGCAGACCCCTGCGGCCCCACCGAAGGAGCGCGCCCACGCCGAAGAGCGCGAGCGCAAGCAGAGCCGCTCGTCGTCGTCGCGCTCCGGCAGGTCGTCGCGCAAGGGGATGCCCGGCGCGGTGAAGGGGCTGATCGTGGTGGGCGTGCTGCTCGTGCTCGCCGTGGGCGGCTTCCTCGGCTACAGGCAATACAACCGGAGCCGCATCATCGCGGCCCGCGCCGCCAAGGCGGGCGCGCCCGAGGGGGCGCCGAAGGGCCGGAAGGCAAAGCAGGAGGGAGCCCCGTCTCCCGCCGCCGCGGTCGACGGAACCACCAACGCCCCTCCCGCCGCGGCCGCTCCGGCAGCCAAACCGGATCCCGCGGCGCTCGTCGTCGAGGGGAAGAAGGCCGTCGCGGCAGAGCAGTGGGAGGACGCCGTGACGGCGCTGCAGGCGGCGATCGCTGCCGATCCCGCGAGTCTGGAAGCCTCGGACCTGCTGAAGAAGGCGCAGGCCGGCAAGCTCGAAGCCGAGCGCGTGGCGCACGATCTCGCGCAGGCGAAGCGGTCCTTCGCGAGCGGGATGTACGCGGACACCCTGCGCGTGCTCTACAGACTCCCCGACTCCATGCAGAAAGGGCAGGTCGAGCGCGCGAAGCGCAACGCCTGGTTCAACTTCGCCATCACGGACCTGCAGTCGGGCGACTGCAAGAATGCCCTCACGCACTTCGACGAGGCGCTGAGCCTCGATCCGAAGGATGCGCGCGCGGTGAAAGAGAAGCAGTTCGCGTCGTCGTGGATCGATCGCGAGAAGGACCCTGCGTTCTTCGCGTACGCCGCGGCGATCCCGATCCGCGGCTACGACGAGTAGCCGGCGCCCCCCGCCGTTCTAGTGCCTGAAGTGCCGTGATCCGGTGAGGATCATCGCGATGCCGTGCTCGTCGGCCGCCGCGATCACCTCGTTGTCCCGGACCGACCCGCCCGGTTGAACGATTGCGCGGACGCCCGCCGCGGCGGCTTCGTCCACGCCGTCGCGGAATGGGAAGAAGCCGTCGGAGGCGAGCGCGCAGCCCTGAAGCGGGCCGGTCGCCTTCTGCGCGCCGAAGCGCACGGAGTCCACGCGGCTCATCTGCCCGGCGCCGATTCCCAGCGTGCGCCGTTTCGTGGCGTACACGACGGCATTCGAGCGAACGTGCCTTGCGACCGTCCAGGCGAAGCGCATCGCCTCGCGCTCGCCCCGGTCGGGGGCGCGCTGCGTGACCACGCGGCCCTCGTCGACGCCCGACTGCGGCCGGTCCCACTCCTGAAGCAGAAGCCCGCCGGTCACGCGGCGCAGATCGAGCCCCTGCGGAGGACCCGAGAGCGGCGCGCCGGTGCGCAGCAGGCGCAGCCCCTTCTTCGCCCCGAGCAGCCGCAGCGCGTCGGTGGTGTAGCCGGGGGCGATGATCGCCTCGAGGAAGAGCGAGCCGACCGCCTCGGCGGCCGGTCCGTCCACTTCGACGTTCCACCCCAGGATGCCGCCGAAGATCGAGACGGGGTCGGCCTCACGCGCCGCCTCGAACGCCTCGCGCGGGCCCGCGCCCCCGCCGACGCCGCAGGGATTTCCGTGCTTGATCGCGACGCACACCGGCTGTGCGAAATCCGAGGCGCAGCGCAGCGCGGCGTCGAGATCGAGGATGTTGTTGAATGACAGTTCCTTGCCGGCGAGCTGCTCAGCCGTCGAGACCGACGGCGCGTTGCCGGCCATCTCGAGATACAGGGCCGCCTTCTGGTGCGGGTTCTCGCCGTAGCGCAGATCGCGCCCCTTCGTGAACTCGAGCGTGAGCCGGGGAGGGAAGTGCGAGGCGCGCCCCTGCGGGACGAGCGCGCCGGTCTCGTCGACCTGCTCGAGGTGCGCGTAGATCGCCGTGTCGTATGCCGCCACGTGCCGGAACGCCTTGCGCGCCAGGTCGAAGCGCCGGCTCTCCGGGATCTCGCCCCGTTCGCGCAGCGCGGCGAGGACCTCGCCGTAGTCAGCCGGGTCGACGACCACGCCGACGTGCCGGAAATTCTTCGCCGCGCCGCGCACCAGCGTCGGGCCGCCGATGTCGATCATCTCGACGACTTCGTCGAACCCGATGCCTTCCATCGCGGCGGTCTTCTCGAACGGATAGAGATTCACGACCACGAGGTCGATCGGCGGGATCCCGGCGCGCTCCATCTGCGCGGCATGCACCGGATTCGTGCGCACGGACATGATCCCGGCGTGGATCTTCGGATGCAGCGTCTTGACCCGGCCATCGAGCATCTCGGGAAACTGCGTGTAGTCGGCGACGCGCACGACGGGAACGCCGTGCTCGATCAGCATCCGCGCGGTGCCGCCGGTCGTCAGGATCTCGACCCCGAGATCCACGAGTCCGCGCGCGAGCTCGACGAGTCCCTCCTTGTCGTAGACCGACAGAAGGGCGCGCCGGACGGCCACCGGCTCCGCTGCGCTCACGAGGAACCTTTCGCCGGCGGCCGTGGGGCCGCCTTGGGGTCGAGCCAGGGCGTGCCCGCGATGTCGCCGCCGGCCGATTTCCAGATCGCCAGGATCACATTTGCGCAGTCGGACACGGCGCGCGACCACGAGAGCGACGCGATCGCGAACGGAACCGACCGGTCGTCGAAGCGCTTCGACGCGTCGGGGCGGCCGTCCGCGTCGTACGCGCGCCTGAGCGGATCCACATCCGCCGCGGCGCGGTCCCGCACGCGCGTTCCGAAGGCGGGGAGATCGGCGAGCAGCGCCGTGCCGTCGGCCCACCCCGCGAAGACGACGGGCGCGCGTCCGCGAACCGATTGCGCGTACCGGTCGAAGTCGGCGGCCCGGCCCTGCGTGCGCATCTCCACCGCGGCCAGGGAGACTCCCCCCAGCGGATCGTCGGCGTCGGCGACGACCCGGCAGACGGCGCCGAGGCTGCGAACGAACGCCTTGCCGCCCTCGCGCTTGCGCAGCGACTGCCGGGCCGCCTCGACCCGCGTCTCGATCGCGGTGTCGGCGGCGCCCGGGGCGGGCGCGTCGCGCCACCCTTCCAGATGCGCACGCTGATTGCGGGCGACCTGCTTCGCGAGCGCCGTGGGCAGCAGGCGCGCGACGTCCTGGCTCATCCGCTCGCGGGTCGAATCCGACCAGGCGGCGGCGGGCACGGGCAGAAGCAGGATCGCGACGACCGCGCAGCCGGTCGCCGACCGTCGGGCGAAGGGCCGCGGCACGGCGGCTGGCCGGGGGGAGAGGGTCATCAGGGGTCGATCGAGCGACCCGGATTCTGGAGGAGAGGCGGGGGCTCAGTCCACCCGGGGGCGGAAGAGCTGCGCGGCGGAATACCGGGGCGTCAGGGCTTGGCGGGCGGCGGCTCGGCCGGCGGCTCTGCCGGCGGCGTCTCGGGCGCGGGGGCCGGTGGCGCAGGAGCCGGCGCGGGCGGGGGCGGAGAAGGCGGCGGCGTGCAGCGGAGATTCAGCGGAAGCCCCAGCGCGCCGACCGTGTCCTGGTAGCGCAGCGTGCGCACCGTCAGCAGGTGATTGTTGTTCAGGAGCTGCGGGTTGGTGGCGACGTCGCCGAGCTTCGGGTCCAGCTCGAGCGCGCGCTTGTAGTGCTCGACAGCGGGATCGGCGTCGTGCGTCGCGTCGTACGCGGCGCCCAGGCTGTAGTGGGCGACGGCGTAGTTCGGGTCGATCTGCAGCGCGTGCTTGAACGAGGACTTGGCGTCGCCGTAGTCCTTCGTCAGGAGCTGCACGCTGCCCAGGTTGAACCAGACCACCGCGTCGGGCGACAGCTCGAGCGAGGATCGGAGCGCGTCCTCGGCCTCCGCGTAGTAGCTCCGCTTCGCCAGCGCGACGCCCAGCTCGTTGCGCACGCAGGGATCGGCAGGCGCCGCATCGGCGCGCGCGCGCAGGGCCGCGATTTCCGGGTCGCGGGAGAGCGTTGTTTCGCGCGAGACCTGAACCGAGTCGGCGGCGGCGGCGAGCGAGACGGTGCAGAGCAGGGCCGCGGCGGCAGCGAGTGGACGGGAACTCATCGGGCGCTCCTTTGAGGCGTGGCCGCGGCGAGGGGGCGGGCCGACAGGGTCGTGTGGCCGTCCTTCTGCTCGAGGCGGAATTCGACTTCGGAGACTCCGTGCGACTCGCGCAGGCCGGCTGCCTGCTTCGCGATCTGCCGGAGGAAGGAATCCTTCGAGACCTTCGGCGTTTCTCCTTCGGCGCGGCGCGCGGCGAGCCAGCGCTCGTACAGATGCCCCAGTTCCTTCTCGGCCGCCGCCGGGTCCCCCACGACCACACCGCCGCCGCGCTCCGGAGAGGGCTGCATCCCGGGTGCGCGCCGGCCGGGGATCGTTTCGCGGCCCTCCTCGACGTTGCGCAGACGCTTGGCCCACAGCTCGGAGTAGGTGTTGAAGCGACCCAGAATGGTGTTGAACCGGAACCGCTCGATGGTCCTCATGGGAACGTTCGACATCCGGCGAAGCTGGCCTTCGATCTGCTGCTGCAGCCCGATCGGCGGCAGCTTCATGCCGCCGGAGAGAAACGAGTCGTAATCGACCTGCAGCTTGCGGATCGAGGCCTCCAGGCGGGCGAACACCTCATCATGGGACATGATGAGGCAATATAAAGGAGGGGTCGGGGGGCCGCAATGTCGGGCTGGAGACCGGTGTGACGACGAATCGCAGAACCGCACTCAGAGGTCTTCCCCAGATCGACGCCCTGCTGCGCCGGGCCGATCTGCGCCGCGCCGCGCCGGGCCTCGGCCCCGCCGCGCTGCGCGCCCTGCTGCGGGATTCCGTGGCCGATCTGCGCCGGGGCGTACTCTCCGGGCGCCTGGCCGAGGCCGATCTGCGGGCCCGGCTCGAGGCGCTGCCTGACGAGGTGCGGGGCCGCGTCGCGGCCCTGTCCGGCAGCGGCCTGAAGCCGGTGATCAATGCCACCGGCGTGATCATCCATACCAATCTCGGCCGGGCGCCCCTGCCGCCCGGGGCGCTGCGCCGGGCCCGCGAGGTCGCGGAGTCCTACGCGACCCTCGAATACGACCTCACGCGCGGCGCGCGCGGATCGCGCGGCGATCATCTCGCCGCCCCCGCCGCGCGGCTCTTCCCCGGCCAGGCGCTCCATGCGGTGAACAACGCCGCCGCCGGCATGCTGCTCGTGCTGAACACGCTGGCGCGGGGACGCGAGGTGCTGATCTCCCGCGGCGAGCTGATCGAGATCGGCGGGTCGTTCCGCATCCCCGACATACTGGCTCGCAGCGGCGCCGTCCTCCGCGAGGTCGGCACCACCAATCGCACACGCACCTCCGACTACCGCGACGCCGCCGGTCCTCAGGCGGGTCTGATCCTCAAGGTGCACACCAGCAACTACCGGATCGTCGGCTTCACCTCCGAGGCGCCGCTCCCGGAGCTCGCGGCGCTCGCCAGCGAGCGGGGGATTCCTCTCGTCGTGGATCAGGGCAGCGGCAATCTGCTCGACGTCACCGGTCTGGGGATCCCCGACGAGCCCACCGTCGCCGAGCTGCTCGGCGCGGGAGCGGACCTCGTCGTCTTTTCCGGAGACAAGCTGCTGGGCGGTCCGCAGGCCGGGCTCATCGTCGGCGCGCCGGCCCTCGTGAAGCAGTGCCGCGAGAATCACCTGACGCGGGCCCTGCGGCTCGACAAGACCGGCGTCGCGATCCTCGAATGGGTGCTGCAGGCCCACGCCGCGGGCTCGGCCGCCGACACACTGCCCGCGATCCGGATGCTGCACGCGAGCCCGAAGGCGCTGGCGCGCCGGGCCTCGGCGCTGGCGGCGCGGCTGCGCAAGGCGCTGGGCTCCGCCGCAAAGGTGTCGGTGCTGCCCGGCGCCTCGCGCGTCGGGGGAGGCGCCGCGCCGCTCATCGAGCTGCCGACCACGCTCGTCGCCGTCGAGGCCGCGGGGGCGAGCGCATCGACTCTCGAGGAACGCCTGCGGCTGGGAACCCCGCCGGTGATCGCGCGCGTGGCCGAGGATCGGCTGCTTCTGGACCCGCGGACGATTCTGCCGGGGCAGGAGACGCCGCTGGTGCGTGCCGCGGCGGCGGCTGCGGGGACTACACGTTGAAGCGGAAGTGCACCACGTCGCCGTCCTGAACCGGGTACTCCTTCCCTTCGAGACGCAGACGGCCCTTGTCCCGCGCCGCGGCGAACGAGCCGGCGGCGAACAGGTCCTCGCAGGTCACAACCTCGGCGCGGATGAAGCCCCGTTCGATGTCGGAGTGGATGACTCCGGCCGCGGTCTGCGCCCGGCTGTTCCTCCGGATCGTCCACGCGCGGCACTCGTCCTCGCCGGCGGTGAAGAACGAGACGAGGCCCAGCAGCTCGTAGGAGGAGCGGATCAGCCGCACGAGCGCCGGCTCGGCGAGACCGAGATCGTCCATGAAGGCGCGGGCGTCCGCGGCGTCGAGCCGCGCGATCTCCATCTCGATGCGGGCCGACACCGCCGCCACGGCGGTTCCGGGGCGCTGCGCCGCGGCGATCCCTGACCGTTCGAGCGCGCCCGCGAGGTCGCCTGCAGCCTTTTCGCCGGTGTTGAGCACGAGCAGGAGCGGCTTCTGCGACAGGAAGTTGTAGCCGCGCAGCCGGCGGTTCTCCTCGTCGGAGAGGGTCAGGGCGCGCAGCGGTGTCTCGGCTTCCAGCGCCACCAGGCAGCGGCGCATCAGCTCCAGCTCCTTCTTCTCCTCGTCGCGGTTCGTCTTGCGGATCGACAGCTCCAGCCGCTCCACGCGCTTCTCGGCGAGCGTGTGGTCGCTGAGGATCAGCTCCATTTCCATCGTCTCGACGTCGCGCTTCGGATCCACGGCGCCCGGCGCATGCGGCACCGCTTCGTCTTCGAACCCGCGCACGACATGCGCCAGCGCATCCACCTGCTTGAGGTCGGCCAGAAACGCGTCCGGCTTCTGCCCCTCGCCGGTCTGCACGCCGACGGGATCCACGTAGTCCACCGTCGCGTGCGTCGTCTTCTTCGGGTGGAACATCGCGGAGAGCCGGTCGAGGCGGCTATCGGGCACGCGCGCGACGCCGAGGTGCGTCTCGGGCCGCGCTCCGGCGGTGCCGGTTGCGACCGCCGCGCCGGTAATCGTGTTGAACAGTGTGGACTTGCCCGTCAGGGGAAATCCGAACAGACCGGTCTTCAAGAAAGCGCTCCAGGGACTTGGGATACGGCAGGGGAGAACGGGCACGATACCGGCGGGGCAGAAAGCGGGTCAAGCGGCCGCGCTTGACGCCCCGTGGCCCCGCCCGCATCATCCGCGCCGATGTCCCGCCTCGTTTCCGGCATCGCGGTGAAGCGGCTGAGGATCCACGCCGACGAGCGCGGCTCGGTCTTCGAAGTGCTGCGCGCCGGGGAAGAGATCGCCGGCTCCTTCGCGCAGCTCAACATCGTCACCGCCTTTCCGGGGGTCATCAAGGGCTGGCGCCGGCACCGCGAGCAGTCGGGCCTCTTCGCCGCCGCTTCGGGGACGATCAAGCTCGTCATCCACGACGACCGGACCGGATCCGAGACGGCGGGCGAGACGAACGAGTTCATCCTGGGCGACAGGAACCCGATCCTCGTCCGCGTCCCGGCGGGGGTGCTGTACGGGTTCAAGGCGTTTGGCGACCGCGAGGCGGTGGTGGTGCACCTGGCGGACCGGCCGTACAGGGCGTCCGATCCGGACGAGGACCGGGTGGATCCGCACCTCGGCGACGTACCATATGACTGGGACCGGCCCGATCGCTGAAGAGCCGGCCTCCCGCGCGTCCGTTCCCGGGGAGTAGCTCAGCCTGGTAGAGCGCCAGCTTTGGGAGCTGGTGGTCGGAGGTTCGAATCCTCTCTCCCCGACAGAGTTGACCGTTTTCGAAGGGCGCTGGTAGAGTCGCCGCCGTTCTTCCCGACCATGTGCCCGTAGCTCAGCTGGATAGAGCGCCAGCCTCCGGAGCTGGAGGTCGGAGGTTCGAATCCTCTCGGGCACGCCAGCGACCGCCGCGGGGGCCCCGCGCCGGCCCCGGGGCACCACACGATGCCGGCCTCCCGCACGCGTGACCATTACGAAGCGCTGGGCGTGAAGCGCGGCGCCACCGCCGCCGAGATCAAGTCCGCCTACCGCAAGCTCGCGCGCAAGTACCACCCGGATTTCAATCCGGGCAAGAAGGACGCCGAGGAGCGCTTCAAGGAGATCTCCGAAGCGTACGAAGTCCTCTCCGACGAAGAGAAGCGCAAGAAGTACGACCGCTTCGGCGCGGGCTGGCAGACGGCGGGCGAAGGATTCACGCCGCCGCCCGGCTGGGGCACCGGCGCGGGCCCGGCGGGCACGGGCGGCTTCGACTTCGGCGGCGGCTTCGATTTCGGATCGGGCGGCCAGTTCTCGGACATCCTCGAAGACCTGCTCGGGCGCGGCGGAGGCGGGGGACGGCGGCGGAAGGGGCGCGACCTCGAGGCCGCGGTGACTCTCTCGCTCGACGAGGTGCATCGCGGAGCGCGGCGGGGATTTCAGATCGACGAGAGGACGGTCGAGGCGAGCATTCCGCCGGGAGCGCGCGAGGGCACGGTGCTGAGGCTGCGCGGGCAGGGACTTCCCGGCGCGAAGGGTCAGCCGGCGGGGGACGTGCTGCTGCACATTCACGTCGCGCCGCACCCGTCGTTCCGCGTGCAGGGGGACAACCTCGAGGCGACGCTTCCGCTCGCGCCCTGGGAGGCGGCGCTCGGGGCGCGCGTCGACGTTCCGACGATCGAGGGACAGGCAAGTCTCGTCGTTCCTCCCGGAACGCGCGGGGGGCAGAAGCTGCGGCTGCGCGGCCAGGGGCTCACGAACCAGGGAGGGGGGCGCGGGGATCTGATTCTCGAAGCCGAGATCGTGCTGCCGCAGACCCTCTCGCAGGAGGAGCGCCGGCTGCTCGAGCAACTCGCCTCCGCGTCGCGCTTCGACCCGCGGGCGCGCTGATCGCACCCGTTCTCGTTCGATTCCGTCTGGACCTGCGGCTGGCCGACCAGCCGGCGCTCGCTGAGGCCTGCGCCTCGGAAAGACCGGTGATCCCGGTTTTCATTTGGGCGCCTGAAGAGGAGGGCGCATGGCCGCCCGGCGCCGCCTCGCGCTGGTGGCTGCATCGCTCGCTCGCGAGGCTCGATGCGTCGCTGCAGGAGCGCGGGTCGCGGCTCGTGATCCGCCGCGGGCCCTCCCTGGAAACGATTCGCGGCCTCGCCTCCGAAACGGGTGCGCAGGCGCTCTTCCAGGGCCGCCGGTACGAGCCTGCGGCCGTCGCGCGCGACACCGCGTTGAAGACGGCGCTCGAGGCGTCGAGACTGGAGTATGCAAGCCGGAACACCTCGCTGCTGGCCGAGCCATGGGAGTTCGCGACGGGGAGCGGGGGTCCGTTCCGTCTCTTCACGCCGTTTCACCGCGCATTCAGCCGGAGATATGCCGCGCCGCCTCATCTCCCCGCGCCCGGAAAGATTCCCGCGCCGCATCGGTGGCCCAAGGGACTGCCCCTCGACGCGCTCGGTCTCGCCCCGCGAATTCCGTGGGACGCCGGCCTTCGGGAGGCCTGGACCCCGGGGGAGCCGGGGGCAGTGTCGGCGATGCGGCGATTCGCGCGCGAGCGGATCGAGCGGTACTCCTCGAGCAGGGACCTTCCCGGCGACGACGGCGTCTCGCGCCTGTCACCGCACCTGCACTTCGGGGAGATCAGCCCGCACGCCCTGTGGGCCGCCGCCGAGAGCGCGGCGGTCGCGCGCGCCGCTCCGGGTGCGGCGGCATCGGCCGAGGCGTGGCAGCGGCAGCTCGTGTGGCGCGAGTTCGCGCACCACTTGCTGTTTCACTTCCCGCACACCGCGGACGCACCGCTCCGCGAGGAGTTCGCGCGCTTCCCGTGGAGAGACCCCCGTGAACCGGGCGCGGCGTCCGAGCTCCGTGCGTGGAAGCAGGGGCGTACCGGCTACCCCGTGGTGGACGCGGCCATGCGCGAGCTGTGGACGACCGGATGGATGCACAACAGAGCGCGGATGATCGCGGCGTCCTTCCTCGTGAAGGACCTGCTGCTGCCGTGGCAGGCGGGCGCGCGCTGGTTCTGGGACACGCTCGTGGACGCCGACCTCGCGAACAACACTCTCGGCTGGCAGTGGACCGCGGGCTGCGGCGCCGACGCAGCGCCGTACTTCCGGATCTTCAATCCGTCGCTCCAGAGCCGGAAGTTCGATCCCCGGGGCCGGTATCTCAGACGCTGGATCCCGGAGCTCGCCGGTCTTTCCGGCACGGCGATTCATGCGCCGTGGGAAGCGCAGCCGGAATCGGGGCCCGGCGGCTATCCGGCGCCGATCGTCGATCACGCTGAGGCCCGAGCCGCGGCGCTGGCGGCGCACGCCTCCCTGCGGCTCCGGTAGGATCGTCTCCCGGGCGCGGGACGGTGCACCCCCGGGCAGGAGGAGCGGTCATGCGCGTCGCGATCACCGGTTCCACCGGACTCATCGGCCAGGCGCTGGTCGCATCGCTGCGCGCGGACCGGCACGAGGTGCTGCGGGTCGTCCGGCGGCCCGCAGCCGCGGGCGAGGTTGTCTGGGACCCGGATCGCGGCGCGATCGATGCGGCGGCGCTCGAGGGGCTGGATGCCGCCGTGCATCTCGCCGGCGCGCCGATCGCCGAGGGGCGCTGGAACGAGGCGCGCAAGCGCGAGATCAAGGACAGCCGCGAGAAGGGGACCCGTCTGTTCGCAGAGACACTGACGCACCTCGACCGGCCTCCGGCGGTGCTGGTCTCAGGCTCCGCGATCGGGTGGTATGGAAACCGCGGCGACGAGATCCTCGCCGAGACCGCGCCGCCCGGCGCCGACTTCGTGAGCGAGGTGGGCCGGGTCTGGGAGGGGGCTCTCGAGCCGGCCCGCACGCACGGGATCCGCGTCGTGATCCTGCGGACGGGCATCGTGCTGACGGCGCGCGGCGGAGCGCTGCGCAAGATGCTTCCGCCGTTTCGGCTGGGCGCGGGCGGCGTGCTCGGGTCGGGCCGTCAGTGGATGAGCTGGATCGATCTCGACGACCACATCGGCGTGGTCCGCCACGCGATCGGAGTCTCGACCCTGTCGGGCCCCGTGAACGCCGCGGCGCCCAACCCGGTCACGAACCGCGAGTTCACGCGGACGCTGGGCCGGGTGCTGCACAGGCCGGTGATATTTCCGATGCCGGCCTTTGCCGCGCGGCTCGTCTTCGGAGAGGTCGCCGACGAGCTGCTGCTCTCGAGCACGCGCGTCTCCGCAGAGCGGCTTCTGTCCTCCGGGTTCGCCTTCCGCTATCCGACGCTCGAGGCGTCGCTGCGGCACGCCCTCGCCGGCGTCTGAAGCGGGTCACCGGAAGTTCCGCGTCAGCGCCAGGCACACACTCCCGCGGCAGCGGGCGGATACCCGATGGGGTGCGGTAGCATCGAACCGTGATCCGCCTCTACCGCTTCCCCCTGTCCGGCAACGTCGAGCGTGTGTCGCTGGCTCTTGCTCACAAGAAGCTGCCGGTCGAATCGGTCGTGATCGACCCCGCCGACCGCACTCTCATTCGCAAGGTCAGTGGACAGGATCTCGTCCCCGTGATCGAGGATATCGCGCACGGCGGCCGCATGATCTACGACTCGATGGAAATCGTGCGCTACATCGACGATACGTATCCGGATCATCCGCTCTATCCCGGCGATCCGGCGCGCCGGGCGGAGATGCTGCTCTTCATCGACTGGTTCAACCGCGTCTGGAAGCGCCCTCCCAACGAGATTTTCGTGGAGATGGGCAAGCCCTCCCCGGACCAGGAGCGAATTGCGAGGCTCGGCCGCGCGATGACCGAGGCGCTTCACATCTTCGAGGATCTGCTCTCCGGCCGGTCGTTCCTGATGGGGGCCTTCTCGGCCGCGGACTGTGCCGCCTTCCCCTTTCTGAAGTTCTCGACTCTCTCCGAGAAGGACGACCCGTATCTCTTCCACAGGATCCTGGTGGACTGGCAGCCGCTCGGCAGCCGCCACCCACGCCTGCGCGAGTGGATCCTGCGGATGGACGCCTTCCCGCGCGCCTGACCCCGCCCTGTCGGCGCAGGAAGGGGTGGCGTACAATCAGCCGCTCGTGAGCCGATCCTTCAGAACTCCGGGCGACGATTTCTACTGCTGGCGCTTCGCGGTCTGGTACAGCACGCTCGACTGCGCCATCAGAACCCGTTTCCGCACCGCGCCCGGCTGCCGGGACTGCGCGCAAGGCCGCGAGAACCTGCGCCAGCGCCAGCCCGAAGTGAGCCGCGTGCGGATCGCGCGCGACGCGGTCGGATATGCCGACCGGGGCGGCGATGCGCCGGATGCCCCCGAGCCGGCCCGTCCGCGCAGCCAGGGATACGGGAGCCCCTTCCGGATCGCGCGCCTTGTTCACTCCCGCTGACCGGCGTCAGATCGCCGCGCGCGGGATCTCCGTTCCCGAGGCGCAGAGACACCTGCGTCTTCTGCAGCAGCCGCCGGTCTGGGTGACGCTGGACCGTCCCGCCCGCGCGGGGGACGGCATCCGGAGAGTCGAAGAGACCGAGGCCGCAGGCTACGCGGCGCGCCACGCCGCCGCGGCTCTCGACGGGAAGATCCTGCACTTCATCCCCGCCTCCGGGGCGGCGAGCCGCATGTTCAAGGACCTCCTGGCGGTGCGGGGTCGCACGGACGGGGTGCCGCTGGAGCGGCTGCGCGCCGAGGCTCAGTCGGGGAGCGCCGAGGCGGGGGCCGCCCTCGAGCTCCTCGACCGTCTGGGGGAGTTCGCATTCGCGGAGGCGATGCAGGCCCGCGAGGCGGCCGCAGCCGCCGAGGCGGAGGAACCTGCCGGAGACGACGTGCGCCTGCGGCTTGCCCACCTGCTCGAAGAGCCCGGGCTGGGCTACGCAAGGCTCCCCAAGGGTCTCATCCCGTTCCATCGCGCCGGGGCGCGCGGCAGGACTCCTTTCGAGGAACATCTGCGTGAAGCGGCGCAACTCGCCCGCGCGGGCGACGGCGCCGTGCGGCTGCACTTCACCGTGCCGGCGGAGCACAGGGGCCGCTTCGAGGAGCTGCTGGCAGCTCTCAGGAAAGAGATCGAGAGCGAGTGCTCCTGCCGGCTCGACGTCACCTTCTCTGTCCAGAAGTCGACGACCGACACGCTCGCCGCGGATGACGCGGGAGCGCCGTTTCGCGATGACTCCGGCAGTCTCGTTTTTCGTCCGGCGGGGCACGGCGCCCTCCTCGCGAACCTCCAGGACGCGGCGCGTGCAGGCGCCGACATCGTCTTCGTGAAGAACATCGACAACGTCGCCGCCGCGGGACGCTCCGGCGCCACACACGAGTGGGTGCCGCGCCTGACCGGTCTTCTGCTGGAGGCGCGCGAGAGGGCGCACGACGCGATCCATGCGCTCGAACGAGGCGGCGCTGCGGCGCGCGACGAGGCGGTCGCGGTGCTGGCCGCTCTCGGCCTCGCGGCGCCGGCCGGAGCGGACGCCCAGACTCTGCGCGCCCTGCTCGACCGGCCGATCCGTGTCTGCGGCATGGTGCCGAATACGGGCGAGCCGGGAGGCGGACCGTTCTGGGTGAAATCCACCGACGGCGCCACGAGCCTTCAGATCGTCGAGACCGCCCAGGTGAATCCGGCCGATTCGGCCGCTGTCGCCGTGCTGCGCGCGGCCACGCACTTCAATCCGGTCTTCATGGTTCTCAGTCTGCGCGATGCCGCCGGACATCCCTTCGAGCTGGATCGGTTCGCAGACCCCGAGGCGATCATCGTCACGCGCAAGAGCGCGCAGGGCCGCGAGCTGGTGGCCCTCGAGAGACCCGGTCTCTGGAACGGCGGCATGGGCCGCTGGATCACCCTCTTCGTCGAGATCCCGGGAGCGGTGTTCACGCCGGTGAAGACGGTCAACGACCTGCTGCGGCCGGAGCATCAGCCGCCGAAGGGCGCCGGTGCCTGAGCGCCGCGCCGCGCGTCCGCGCCGGCCGGGCCGGCTGCCGTCCGCGCGCGATCTGGCGGCGATCGCCGCCATGCCGAAGACCGAGCTGCACATGCACGTGGACGGCTCGATCCCTGCGGCGAAGACGTGGGCGCTCATGCGCCGCCACGAACTGGCGCCGGTGTCGACCTTCGCCGAGATGAAGCGCCTGCTCTCCCTGCAGCCCGAGGAGGAGGGCTCGCTGCTCGCCTATCTCGACAAGTTCCACTATCCGATGTGGATCACGCAGTTCTACGAGAACATCCGCGAGGTCACCGAGGCGATCGTCATCGCCGCGGCGCGCCAGGGGGTGCGGGTTCTCGAGCTGCGCTACAGCCCCGTCATCCACACCTACGCCGGCATCACGCTGCGGCAGTCGATCCGCGCCGTTCTATCAGGCATGAACAGCGCCCGGGACCGGCACCCCATCAAGACCGGTCTCGTCGTGATCGCCATGAGGCAGCACGGTCCGCACATCGCGAAGATCCTCGCCCGCGGCGCCCTCTCCGAGGCGGAGCATCTGCACGAGCGCTCCGGCGTCGTGGGGTTCGACATCGCGGGGCCGGAGCACGGCAACCCGCCGCGCCTGTTCGCCGAGGCGTACGACATCGCGCGCCGCGGCGGCCTCGGCCTCACGGCGCACGCCGGTGAGGCGGGCCCCGCGCGCTACGTCTGGGAATCGGTGGATGTGCTCGGCGTGCGGCGGATCGGCCACGGCTGCGCCGCGGCCGGCGATCCGGCGCTGCTGCGCCGCCTCGCGCGCGACCGGATTCTCGTCGAGTGCTGCCCCAGCTCGAACTACCAGACCGGCGCCGTGCGGAGAGGCGAGCCGCATCCGATCATGAAGTTCCTGGAGGCCGGCGTTCCCGTGGCGATCTGTGCGGACAACACGACGGTGTCGAGCACGGATCCCGTCAGGGAATCCGCGCGTCTGCTCGGCGGGCTCTCGCTCTCGCAGATCCGCGCGATTCACCGGAACGCCGCGGAGCACACGTTCATCGGCCGCACGGCCCCGCCGGGCCGGTCGAAAGGGGGGGCGCGCCGCGGCGCCAGAGCGCTGCTGCTCGCCCTGGGGATTCTGCTGGCAGGCTCCGCGGCGCCGGCCGCCGCCGAGGATGCCGCCCCCTCGGCGCCCCCTCCGCCCGCCGCGGCGCCGGGGAACACCTCGCACACGCCTCCGAGCCGGCTGCCGCCCGAGCTGAAGCGCTTTCCCACGTCATCGCCACCGATGTCGGATCTCGAGCAGCCGGCCACGGACGCCGACGCCGACGCGACGATGCAGCGCATGCTGCCGCTGCTCGCCGCCTCGTCGCGGCGCTACGAGTCGTACGCGCGGCGCTTCACATGCACCGAGAGAATCCGGGAAGCCGACTACGGCTGGTCGTCGGGCGAGGCGGGATCCGAGAGGTCGCACACCTACGCCTACCTGCTCCTGTTCGACGAGGATCACTCGCGCTACGACGTGCTGCGCAATCCCGTCTCGAAGAACGGACAGGTCGAGTCGGGGACGGCCCATAGCGTGGATCTGCCGGCCCCGGACGCCTATGCCTGGACATTTCTGTTCAGCACGCGGAACCAGCGCGTGCTGCACTTTTACTATGTCGGCCGCGAGATCAAGGACTACCGGCTCTGCCATGTGATCGATTTCGTCTCGTCGATTCCGGTCGTCGAGGGTCATGACCCGCGCGAATGGTCCGGCACCGTGTGGATCGAGGACGGCACCTGGAACTTCGTGCGCATCGAAGCGGATCCCTCCTTCCAGGAGCGGCGTCTCACCGGTCAGTGGCGCCTCTACACGGAGTCGATGAATCTCCCCTGGGGCAAGCTCAAGCCGCGCCCGCGCGGTCAGCGGATCGAGGTGGAGTTCAACTACTTCCGTGACGGGCTGCTCTTCCCGACGCGCGTAGATCTGCGCGAGTTCGTCTGGGTCGGACGCGGCACCGACATCACCGACAGCCGGACGACGATGGACTACACCGACTACCGGTTCTTCCAGACCGGGACGCAGGTCGTGGTTCCGGAGGCGCAGACAGAGTGAGCGCAGCCTCGGCGGCGTCCGGGACGACGACCGGCGCCCCGGAAAAGGCGGACTTCCGGATAGGCGGGATGCACTGCGCCTCCTGCGTCAGCACCGTCGAGAACGCGCTGGCCGGCGTCGACGGAGTCAGGGAGGCCCGGGTCAATCTCGCGACGGGCCGGGCGCGCGTCCTGATCGACGCGGCGGGCCGCTTCGATCCGGCAGCCGCCGTCGCCGCGGTCACCGCCGCGGGATACGAGGCGGAAGCGCTTCAGCGCGGCGCGGCAACCGGCGCGCAGGCGGAGGCGGCGGAGCGCGCGGCGGCGCGATCCCTCCAGATCCGGTTTGCCGCGGCCGTCGCGGGAGCGGCGGCGATCATGGCCCTCATGCCGCTTCACTCGGCCTGGAGCGGCTGGCTCCAGTGGGCGATCGCGACGCCGGTCCAGTTTCTGGCCGGGTGGCCGTTCCTCGAAGGGGCCGCGAAGCGGCTGCGGCACCGCTCGGCGGACATGAACACCCTCATCGCCACCGGCACGCTGGCGGCGTGGGGTTACTCGACGGCGGCGCTGCTCGCGCCGCACCTTCTCTCCGGCCTGTATTTCGACACGAGCGCCGTGATCATCGCGCTCGTTCTGCTCGGGCGTCTGCTGGAGTCGCGGGCCCGGCGCCGGACGGCGCTGGCGCTGCGGGAGCTCGCGGCGCTGCAGCCGCCGGTAGCGCGGCGGCTCGACGCCGGTGGGGCCGAGGTCGAAGTCGACCTCGAAGACATCGTGCCGGGCGATCTGCTCGCGATCCGGCCCGGCGAGCGGGTGCCGGTGGATGCGGAGATCGTCTCGGGGGAGACGAGCCTCGATCTCTCGCTGCTCACCGGCGAGTCGCTCCCCATCGAGCGCGGCGCCGGCGACACGCTCCCCGGCGGCGCGATGAATCTGACCGGCGGCGTGCAGGCGCGCGCACTGCGCACCGGCGAGGAGTCGGCGGTTCGCCGCATCGCCGCACTCGTGGAAGATGCGCAGGCCTCGCGAGCGCCGGTTCAGCGGCTGGTGGACAGGGTCGCCGCGGTCTTCGTGCCGGCGGTCATCGCGATCGCCGCGCTGACCTTTGTCTGCTGGCTGCTCCTGGCACCAGGGCCGCGCGCGCTGCCCGAGGCGCTGACCGCCGCCGTGTCCGTTCTGATCATTGCCTGCCCGTGCGCGCTGGGGCTCGCGACGCCGACGGCGATCGTCGTGGCCACCGGAAGGGGAGCAGCCTCGGGGATTCTGGTCCGCGACGCGCGCGGTCTCGAGGCGGCGGCGCGCGTCACGCAGGTGGCGTTCGACAAGACCGGAACGCTCACGCTCGGTAGGCCGCGCGTGGAGCGCACGATCGACCTGTCCGGCGGCGCCCCGGACTGGCTCCCGCTTGCCGCCGCTGCGGAGACCGGGAGCGAGCACCCGCTCGGCCGGGCGGTCGTCGCGCACGCGCGCGGGCTCGGACTGGCGCTCGCGGCCCCCGGCACCGTGCGCGCCTCCGGCGGGCGCGGCATCGAGGCGACGGTCTCGGGGCGCACGATCGTGGCGGGATCCGCGGCGTGGGCCGGCGCTGCCGTCGCCGACCCCGACGGGCGCGCGCGTCTCGCCGGGACTGCAGCACGGCTCTCGGAGCAGGGCGAGGGAGCGATCCTCGTCGTCGTGGACGGCGTCGCCTCGGGTGCGATCGGGCTGCGCGACACGCTGCGCCCCGAGAGCCCGGAGGCGGTCAGCGCGGTCAGGGCCCTCGGCTGCCAGGTGGTGCTGCTCACCGGCGACGACCCGCGGGCCGCGGCCCCGATCGCCCGCGCCTGCGGCATCACGGACGTTCGCGCCGGACTGCTTCCGGAGGGGAAGCTCGCCGAGATCCGAAAGCTCCAGGAGCAGGGCGTGCGTCTCGCGATGGTCGGGGACGGGATCAACGACGCGCCCGCGCTCGCCGCAGCCGATGTCGGCATTGCGATCGGCGCCGGAACCGAGATCGCAGCGGCGACCGCCGATCTCACGCTGATCGGCTCCGATCCGCGGCTCGTGGCGCGCGCCCTCTCGCTGGCGCGGGCGACAATGCGCACCATCCGCCTCAATCTCTTCTGGGCCTTCATCTACAACGTGCTGGGAATCCCCGTCGCGGCCGGGATCCTGGTCCCCCTGCTGGCCCCCGGGGGACCGGTCGGGCCCGTGCTCGGCTGGACGGGCCGGCTCTCGCCGATCCTGGCGTCGGCGGCGATGGCGCTCTCGTCGGTCAGCGTCCTCGCCAGCTCGCTGCGCCTGCGGCGGGCCTGATCCCCCGCCCCCGCGGGGCACAGTTTCGCCGCCGGGGCTCTTTTTCGATTGTGCCGGGGCCGCAGGCGCGGTAAATCTATGGCTCCATCGTGGCCGGAACGGTCCGCGAACGCTGCGGGGGCCGGCCCCTTCCAGGAGGAGAGCCTGCACGATGAACATCCGGACAAAGGTCTGTCTGTCCGCTGCCGCGCTTGCCCTCGGAGTCACGGCCGTTTCCGCCGGCGACATCGGCGTCATGGCCAAGGTCGGCGAGCGTGAAGACCGCGTGATTTCGAGCCTGCATCCGTACGAGCCGGGAACGCAGCAAGCCCCGGTCGTCCGGCGCTGGACCGTGAGCTATCCCGGAGCGACCTACATCAAGGTGCACTTCTCCCGGCTCGATCTGGCGCCGGGCGACACCCTCGAGATCATCTCGCTGGACGGCAGCGAGGTGTATTCCTTCACCGGCAAGGGCTACAAGAGCCTCGAGCGCGACTGGTGGGGAAATTCCGTGCTCGGCGACACCGCGATCCTGCAGCTCACGTCGCGAGGTGCCGGGGGCTTCGGCTTCGACATCGATTACTTCGCCCGCGGCATCGTGCCGCTGACCGGCAGCGGCACCGCGGCGCCCGAGTCGGTCTGCGGAACGCAGGACTGGCAGGACGTGAAGTGCTACGAGACGTCGAACCCGACCGAGTACGATCGCGCGAAGCGCTCCGTCGTCGTGCTGTTCAACGGGTTCAACAACTGCACCGGCGTCAAGGTCGGCTGCCCGAACCAGTTCATGACGAACGAGCACTGCATCACGAGCCAGTCCGACGTGAACGTGACCGAGGTCCGGTTCGAATATCAGCGCGCCTGCAACGGCGGAACGACGACCTTCAGCCAGAGCTATCTCGGCAACCTGTTCGTGAAGGACGACGTCACGCTCGACTACTGCCTCTTCACGGTGCAGAGCAGCTCGCCTGCCTACCAGGCTGCCGAAATCGACCCGCGGCTGCCTCCCGTCGGCGAGCGGCTCTACATCGCCGGCCACCCGAACGGCGGTCCGAAGAAGCTCTCCATCGCCTCGACCTCGAACACCGGCGGTCTCTGCGCGGTGGACATGTCCCCGGCCCCCGGGAACGGCCCCACCACCGACGTCGGCTACCTCTGCGACACCGCTCCGGGCTCGTCCGGCTCGCCGGTTTTCTCGGGAGTCACCAACAAAATGATCGCGATCCATCACTTCGGAGGCTGCCTCAACTCGGGCGTCCGGATGGACCTCATCTTTCCCCAGATCTCGAGTCTGCTGACGCCGTGCGCGCCGACGAGCTGCGGCAATGGGACGATCGAGGCCGGTGAGAGCTGCGACGGCGCAAACCTCGGCGGGGCAACCTGCCAGAGCCTCGGGTTCCAGAGCGGCACGCTCACGTGCACCGGCTCCTGCACCTTCGACACCTCGGGCTGCGTCAGCGCGATCCCGTGCGGCGACGTGAGCGGTCTGCGCGGGCGCTGCACCGGCGGATCGTTGCAGGCGCAGGTCCTGTTCACGAACACCAGCCACACCGGCCAGCAGGTTACGATCGACGTGGACGGCGTGCCGCTGACCGCCACGATCTCGGGCAACAAGGCCAACCAGACGCGCAGCGCGAGCCCGGGCGCGCACACGGTGACGCTCACGGATCCCGCCGGATGCCGGGCGCCGATCACCGTCACCTGTCCGTAGGCGCAGCGCACCCGCCCGCGCGGCGGGCCTGAAGCCCTCACGGGCCCCCGGCGGCGACGAGCCGCCGGGGGCTTTCTCCGTACCGGTGCCGTCCCGGGCCCGGTGTTAGCCTCGCGCCATGTCCCGCGAGAGCTACGGGTGGATCGGGCTGGGGAGGATGGGCGAGCCGATGGCGCGCCACGTGGCCGGGTCCGGCGATCCGCTCACCGTATGGAACCGGACGAGCCGGAGAGCCGGCGCATTCGCGCAGTCTCTGGGAGGCGCGGTACGCGCCGCGGCGACGCCGCGCGAGGTGGCGGAGCGGTCCACGATCCTGTTCGTGATGCTCGCCGGCCCCGAGGCGGTGGAGGAGACCGCGATCGGCCCCGACGGGTTCCTGGCCGGGCTGCGCCCGGGCGCGCTCGTCGTGGACATGGGGACCGATGGGATCGAAGCGGTCCGCGCGCTCGAAGCGCACGTGCGCGAGCGCGGCGCGTCGCTGCTCGACGCACCGGTTCTGGGGAGCCAGGGACCGGCCGTCGAAGGGAAGCTCGTCGTTCTCGCGGGCGGAGCCGCGAAGGACCTGGAGAGGGCCCGCCCGGCGCTCGAGCGCATGTCCCGCGCGATCGTCACCGGCGGTCCTTCGGCTGGCCAGGGACAGGCTCTCAAGCTCGCGGCGAATCTGCTGCTGGGCCATCTGCTCACCGGCCTCGCGGGGGCGATCGGACTGGCGCGGGCGCTCGAAGCGGATCCGACGGCTCTCGTCACCGCTCTCGAAACCGGTCTCGGCTCGCCCTACTTCGGGAACAAGGGCCGCCAGATGATCGAGGAGCGCTGGGAGCCGCAGTTCACCCTGGCTCTGGCGCGAAAAGACCTGCGGCTGATCGCCGATGCGGCTCGCAAGGCGGGAATCTCGTGGCCGCCGCTCGACGCGGTCCGCGCCCTCATGGATGAGGCGGCGGCCCGGGGCTGGGACGAGCTGGACGGCGCGGTGCTCGTGCGGCTGGCGGCGCCTCAGCCTCCCGCGGGCGGCGCCGGGGGCTGAACGAAGCGGAACGACTCGATCATCTTCTGTGCGTCGGCGCGGTCGGAATCGATCTGAGGCGGAGTGAGCGTGGCGCGCAGCAGGAACAGCGCGTCGCCCTCGAGCACGATCCAGTAGCGGACCTCCTGCTGCGCATCCTCGGGCCGCACGCGCACCGGATAGACGACGAGCGCCGCCTTGCGCCCGTCGATCGCCGCATCGGAACGGACCATCGGCTCGACGACGGTGAAGTAGTACCGCGTCCGCGCCTCGATCTGCGGAAGGATGCTGTCGGGTAACTCCGCGAGGAACGTCGGGTCGGCGTCCACGAGCGACTTGATCTCGATGGTGAAGATCGACCCGGACGGGGAGCGGGTCTCTTCTCCAAAAGTGACCCAGGGGTGGGGAACCGTGAACCGGTAGCCCGACTCCGGGATCTCCACGACAAAGTCTCCGGCAGGCGCGCCGCCGCACCCGGCTGCGATCAGCAGGAAGAGAGCCGCCGGCGCGGCGGCGCCGAAGCGGGCGGCGGGACTCAGAACCGCCAGCGCAGCGTCACGCCGCCGGGCGAGAACGCCACCCGGGGCGCCGGCAGCGGCTTTCGGGTGTCTTCGTGCGCGTCGCACAGCACATAGCCTACTCCGAAGCCCGCCGCCGCACCCAGAAACACGTCCGGCGCCCAGTGCGCGTCGGACTCCATTCGCTGCCACGCCACCGCGGCGACACCGGCATAGAGCGCCGCGCGCCCGAACCCTTTCGCGAACCGCTCACCGCGCGTGTCGCCGGGGCGCGGCCTCAGGTGGCGCCGGTCGATCGGGGCCGCGAGCGATGCGGCGAGCGCGACATCCAGGCTCACACCGTGCCCGTCGGTGCGAAAGAAATTCACCTCGTCTCCGTCCCGAGGACGCTCCGACGCGATCACGAACGACCCTGCCGCGGCGAGTCCCACCGACCAGAGCGTGGACTCGAGCAGAACCTGCGCCGTCTCGGTGCGCTCCGAATCGCCGTCGAAGCGTCCGGCGCCGGCGAATGCGAGCGCGGCCAGGGGCGTCGACAGACCGCTGGCCATCAGCGTGCGCACATCCTGGGCGGCCGGGGAGCGTTTGTCCGGATCCGGCTCCACGACCCGGTCGCGGATCTCCTCGCGCAGACCGTACAGCGCCAGCACGCCGGCGCCGACGACCGCGAGACGGGTGAAATCCCCCTTCTCGGGCGACACGACGCGGCGGCCGAGCGCGCGGGTGTCGAGGGCGAACCGGCGCCAGCCGACACGCGAAGCCGGCTCCGGAGAGGATTGGGGTGCGGCGGGGGTTTCGGGGATCTCGGGGGCGCCCACGGCGGGGAGCGCCCCGAGGACCGCGAGCGCGGCGGCGCCGGCGGCGACCGTTGCGCGCGCGGCGCGGCGACTCAGAAGGGCAGCTCTTCCCAGTGCACGATCTCGTCGGTCGCCTTCACCAGGACGAAGCTCGAGTCGGGGCGCACGCTCGACGTGCGGACGCCGCTCATCACCGCCTCGCGCACGACCTCGTAGTTCCGGCAGTAGATCCGGTCGCCCTGCTCGATGCGGTAGATCTCGAACCGGTTCCGCTCCGTGATCTCCGAGGAGACGCTCACCCAGGTGCGGGTCATCGTGCCGCGGATGACGCCGTCCTTCTCGAGCGCGTACGTGATGCGGAACGGACCCGTGCCGGCGAGCGAGTACGAGCTGCCGGAGCCGGTGTCGGTCGAATCGCCGTAGCTGCCATTGTCGACCGTGTACCGGTAGCGCATCCGGACCTTGCCGCCCTTCAACTCCTCGAGCCAGACGGCGATGTTGGAGGCGCGGTCGTTGCGGTACCAGGTCCCCTGATAGGACCCCCGGGTCACCTGCCGGGGCACCTCGGCGGGGGGCACGGCGGCGAAGGCGGCGGTCAGAAGCGCCGCCGCGGCGGCTCCGATGAGAGCGCGAGAGGGCGCGGCGCCGCGCGTCATTCCAATCATGGAGCGGCGGATTATAGGAGCGGCCCCCGGGGGCCGCAACGACGCGCATGGTGGTCGGGAGATTGTTGGAAACCAGCGAAGTCGATCTCGGCCGGGCGAGCGGGTTCTTTCGGCTTCGCGACCCCAGCACGGCGGGGGAACGCGGCCGGGAAGGCGAATCGGAGGAGAGTTCCCTCGCGCCCACCGTCACGGATGGCGATCCGGCGCTGTGAGGGTGCTTTTCGGGGATGGGAATGCTGCGAACGCGCCGAATTTGGGCCCGAGTGGGCCGGACCCGGGCCAGGCGCTGTCAACAATCTCGCGTCCACCATGAACGACGCGGGCCCGCTGCGGGGCTACCTGCCGGGCGGTGACGCGGCCGCCGGGGAAGCGTAGATTCCGGTATTCGCCGCCGCGGCCCGAAGGCTGCGCGGCGCGATCCCGGCATGGAGGCGGATTGTGGCCGATACCGATGACCTGAAGGATGCGCGCGCCTGGCGTCCCGAAACGCCGCACCGGCAGCAGCCGTTTCCGCTGAAGGGGGCGATGTCCCTCGACTGGGGGATGCAGCACCGCCTGGCACGCGTTTTCCGCGCCGCGACCGGCCGGACGGTGATGCTCGCGATCGACCACGGCTACTTCCTGGGCCCGACCACGGGGCTGGAGCGGATCGATCTCGACATCGTCCCGCTGCTGCCCAACACCGACGCCCTCATGCTCACGCGCGGCGTGCTGCGCTCGTCGATCCCGTCGACATACCACCGCGGCATCGTGCTGCGCGCTTCCGGCGGGCCGTCGATCCTCAAGGAGCTGTCGAACGAGCGGATCGCCGTCGACATCGCCGACGCGGTCCGGCTCGACGCCGCCGCGGCGACGGTGCAGGTGTTCATCGGCGGCGAGCACGAGACGGAGTCGGTCCACAACATGACCCGGCTCGTGGACGAGGGACTGCGCCACGGCGTGCCGGTGCTCGCCGTCACGGCGGTGGGCAAGGACATGGTCCGCGACGCGCGCTACCTCGGTCTGGCGGCGCGCATCTGCGCGGAGCTGGGCGCCCAGATGGTGAAGACGTACTGGTGCGCCGACGGATTCGAGCGGGTGACCGCGGGCTGCCCGGTCCCGATCATCATGGCGGGGGGCAAGAAGCTCCCCGAAATCGACGCGCTGACGATGGCCTGGCGGGCGGTGGAGGAAGGCGCCGCCGGCGTGGACATGGGGCGCAACATCTTTCAGTCCGACGCCCCCGCGGCGATGCTGCAGGCGGTCTCGCGCGTCGTGCACGAGCGCATGAAGCCGGACGAAGCGCTCGAGCTGTATCGCGAGCTCCGGCACGCCGGGGGCCGCGCGGGCGCCGCGCGGTGAGCGGTTCCGGGCCGGCGGCCCTGAAGGCCCTCGCGCCCACGCTGTCGGTCGGCGTGCTCTCGGCCGACCTCATGCGTCTCGGCGAGCAGCTCGAAGCGGTCGCGGCCGCCGGGGCGCGCCTGCTTCACTTCGACGTGCTGGATGGGCGCTTCGCCCCCGGCTCGACGGTCGGCGCCGCGTTCGTCGGCGCCGTGCGCACGCCGCTCCTGAAGGACCTGCACCTGATGGTCGAGGAGCCGGCGCCGGCGATCCCGGCGTGGGTGGCGGCGGGGGCGGATCTCATCACGGTCCACGTGGAGGCGTGCCGCGACCCGCGCGGCGCCCTGCGCGCGATCGGCGAGGCGGTGAATCGCAACGAGGCGTCGCGGGGCGTGGCGCGCGGGCTGGCGGCGAATCCGGTCACGCCCGTCGAGGCGATCGAACCCTTTCTCGAGGAGTGCGACGTCGTCTGGCTGCTCGCGGTGCCGCCCGGCCTTCCGGGGCAGAGGTTCATCCACGGGACATTCGACCGGATGCAGGACCTGCGCCGGCGCATCGCGCGCGCCGGCGGCCGCGTGCTGCTGGGAGTGGACGGCGGCATCAACGCGGCGAATGTCGGCGCCGTCGCCGCCGCGGGAGCCGATCTGATCGTGTCCGGCAGCGCGCTGTTCGCCGGGGGGCGCATCGCGGAGAACGGCCGGGCGCTCTTCGAGGCGGTCGCCGCCGGCGCGTCGGCGGCCTCATGAAGTCCCTCTGGACCGACGCAGGCGCCGCCGACGCGGTGGCGCGCTGGGGCGGCGAAGCCGGCGAGGCGCTGGCGCTGCGTACCTACGCGAGCCGTCTGCTGGGCGCGGAGCCGGCGCTCGTGCTTCATGGCGGGGGCAACACCTCGGTCAAGGAAGACGCGCGCACGCGGGCAGGGCAGACGATCCCCGCGATCCGCATCAAGGCCTCGGGCCGCGACCTCGCGGTCATTGAGCCCGAAGGCCATCCCGCGCTCGATCTGCGCGCGCTGCAATCGATGCGACGGGGTCCCGAGCTCGACGACACGGCGCTCGAGGACGAGCTGCGCATCCACCTGCTGCGCTCCGGAGCGCCGACGCCGTCGCTCGAGTCGTATGTCCACGCATTCCTTCCCGGACGCTGCATCGACCACACGCACGCGGCGGCGATTCTCGCGCTGACGAACCGCACCGCAGGCGAAGCGGCCACCCGCGACGCGCTGGGGGCCGGCGTCATCGTGATGCCGTACGTCGAGCCGGGGCTGCCGCTGGCTCGCGCCGCGGCCGACGTTTTCGAGAAAAACCCCGGAGCCGCGGGCATGGTGTGGATGCACCACGGCCTTCTGACGTGGGGAGAGACGGCGCGCGCGTCGTACGAAGCGACGATCGCCCTCGTCACGAGCGCCGAGGAGTGGCTCGAGAAGCGGGGCGCCACGGTCGCGTTCTCGGAGCGCGCGCCGCAGGCCGAGCCGAAGGAGCGGGCCGTGCTCGCGGCCTGGGAGCAGGTGGCCCCGATCCTGCGAGGCGCTCTCGCCCGCGCCGGCGGCGGGCAGCGCCTCATCCTGCGGCCGATCCTCGACCGGCGCACGCGCGACCTCCTGGGCGCCCACGGCGCGCAGGCTCTCGCCGAGGCGCCGCCGCTCACCACCGATCACCTGATTCGCACGCGGTCGCGGCCGCTGTGGCTCGAGGGCCTCGACGACGAGGATGGCATGCAGGGCGTCGTCGAGGAGGCGCTCGAGGAGTGGAAGAACACCGGCGACGACGGCCTGCCGCGCGTCGTGCTGATCCCCGGGCTCGGTGCCGCGGCGATCGGAGAGGACGCGCAGAGGGCCGAGATTGCCGCCGACATCGTGATGCAGACGCTGCGCGTGAAGGAGGCGGTCGCGGCGACCGGAACCTACGAGGGCCTGCCGCCGGCGGCGCTGAAGGCGATGGAATACCGCCCGATGCAGCAGGCGAAGCTCGCGCGCGGCGCGCTGCCCCTTGCGGGGCGCACGGCACTCGTGACCGGCGCGGCCGGAGCGATCGGCTCGGGTATCGCCCGCGTGCTGCTCGAAGCGGGCGGCCACGTCGCGCTGACGGATCTCGACGGGCCGCGGCTCCACGATCTGGCGGCGGAGCTCGCCGGCGCGGCGGCGGGGCGGGTGAAGGCGATCCCGATGGACGTCACCTCCGCGGCGCAGGTCGCCGCGGGATTCGGCGCCCTGGTCCGGGCCTGGGGAGGGATCGATCTCGTGGTCGTGAACGCCGGCGCCGCGCACGTGGCCGCGCTCGCGGATCTGGATCTCGAAGCCTTCCGGCGGCTCGAGGCGATCAACGTCGAGGGGACGCTGCTCGTCCTGGGCGAAGCGGCCCGCCGGTTCCAGGCGCAGGGCGCCGGGGGCGACATCGTCGTGATCTCCACCAAGAACGTCGCCGCCCCGGGCGCGCGCTTCGGCGCCTACAGCGCCACGAAGGCAGCAGCGCACCAGCTCGGACGCATCGCGAGTCTCGAGCTGGCCGCGATCGACGTCCGCGTGAACATGGTGGCGCCGGACGCCGTCTTCGGCGGGCCGGAGCGCCCGTCGGGCCTGTGGGAGGAAGTCGGACCGGACCGGATGAAGGCGCGCGGCCTCGACGCCGCCGGTCTGCGGGAGTACTACCGGGAGCGCAGTCTTCTGAAGACCGCCGTCACGCCCGAGGACGTCGGGCGGGCCGTGCTCTTCTTCGCGATGCGGCAGACCCCGACGACCGGCGCGACCCTGCCGGTGGACGGCGGACTGCCCGACGCGACCCCCCGCTAGCGAGCGCCGCCAGAACGAGGCGCGCCTGCGCCGCCGTGATCAGCCCTTCCGCGCGCGCCCGCTCGACGGTCGCCGCGACGGCGGAGGCGTGCAGATTCGTGCGCCAGGCAGGGGCGCCGCGCAGCAGTCGCGCATGCGCCGCGACCGTCGCCGCGTCCCCGCGCGCCACCGGGCCGGTCAGCGCCCTTTCGCCGTGCGTCAGAACGGCCGCCGCCGCCGCGTCCACGAGCGGTCTCAGGGCGGTCCCCGCCTGAGCGCGGCCGAGACCGGCGCAGCGCATGAGATCCACCGCCTCGAGCAGCAGCGTCCCCAGGTAGTTCGCCGCGTAGCAGGCGCCGAGGTGCCAGGCGGCGCGGGCTGCGGGGCGCACCCGCACGGCGCGGGCGTCCAGAGCTCGGGCGATCCGCGCCGCCGCGGCGGCGGCGCCCGGGGATCCGTCCACGGCGCAGACTGCGCCGGCGAGGGCGGGCGCGCTGCGCGCGCCCCTGGGGAACGTCATGAGCGGATGCAGCGAGCCGGTGTTCCAGCCGGCGCGGGCGAGCGGAGCGAGGGCGCCGGTGGTGAGCGCGCCGGAGAGATGCAGGACGACGCGCCCTCCGCCCTTCGCCCTGGCGAGCCGACGCGCGAGCGCCGGCAGCGCGCCGTCCGGCACGGCGAGGATTACGACGCGGGCTCCATCGACCGCCGAGGCCGGATCGGTGAAGACGCGCGGCGCCGCGCGGCGGGAGACGCGGGCGCATGCGCCCGCGAGCGCGGCGGCGCGGGCACGCCGCCGGCTGCAGACGGCGCTGATCGGCCAGCGCCGCGCGGCGAGGGCGGCCGCGAGCGCGGAGCCGGCCCGTCCCGCACCGATGACGGCGATCGGCTCCCTGGTCAACGCTCCCGCCCCAGAAGCTCGAGCAGCTCCTTCAGGTCGGGCGGAAGGGGAGACTCGAAGGTCATCCGCTCGCCGGTACGCGGGTGCACGAACGACAGGCGGCGCGCATGCAGCGCCGGCCGGCCGAGGCCTTTCAGGGCCCGCCGCCGGATCGGATCCGGAACACCGCGCCAGCCGCTGCCGCCGTAGCGAGCGTCGCCGACGACCGGATGTCCCAGCGCCTGCAGGTGCACGCGGATCTGATGCGTGCGCCCCGTTTCGATGCGCAGCGCGATGTGCGAGAACCCGGGCATGCTGCGCAGCACCCGCCAGTGCGTCACCGCCGCACGGCCGCCGGGCGCGCGCGTGGACATCTTTCGGCGGTGCACAGGGTCGCGGCCGATCGCCGCCTCGATGGTGCCCGATGCCTCCCGCGGCCGCCCCCAGACGATCGCCTCGTAGATCTTCTCGACACCGCGGTCGCGGAACTGCGCGGCGAGCGCATGGTGCGCCGCCGTCGTGCGCGCGACGACCAGCAGGCCAGAGGTGCCCGCGTCGAGGCGATGCACGATCCCCGGCCGCTTCGGTCCGCCGACCTCGGACAGCGCGCCGCCGCGCGCCAGCAGCGCGTGCACGAGTGTTCCCGTCTCGTTGCCGGCCCCGGGATGCACCGCCATACCGGCCGGCTTGTCGATCACGAGCAGGTCCTCGTCTTCGTGCACCACCCTGAGCGGAATCGCTTCCGGCACCAGCTCGGCAGGAGGGGGCTCCGGAAACCGCACCTCGATCCGCGCGCCGGCGTGCACGGCGGCCGACGGGCGGGCCGATTCTCCTTCGATCGTGACGCGGCCCTCGCGGACGAGCGTCTGCAGCGAGGAGCGGCTGCGGCCGGGGAACGCGGCGGCGAGCACGCGGTCGAGACGCTCCCCCGCTTGCGCGGGCGCGACGACGAACGAAGACGTCAGCGTGGGCGGCACTCTTGCTGGAGGAGCTTCCGGACGCGCTTCGCGCCGCGCGACGTCGAGGGAACGTCGTGCGGGGTCCGCTTGATGCTCTCCTGGTGCACGTCGGGGGAGCCGGCGGCGCGCAGCGCGGCGACGTACGCCTCGGCCTGCGGCCGCGCCCCGACGTCGTCCCGATCGCCGATCAGCACCCAGACGGACGTCCGGGGGAAGACGAGCGTCCCGCCGTCGGTAAGGTGGCTCGCCTGCTGCCACTCTGGAACGAAGGCGGCGTCTCCGCGCGTGCAGGGGCCTTCCACATCGCGCGAGTATCCGAACCCGCCATCGATGAAGCGGCGCTGGTTGGCCGAGAACGAGAACGCTGCGTGCTCCGGATCGCCGCGCAGACATCCCCAGTCGAGTCGGGCGAATGGCGGGCCGCCGGTCATCACGACGGCGTCGAGCCGGTCGGCGAGTCCGTAGTCGCCCATCATGTAGGCGATCTGCGATGCCCCGGCGCTGCTGCCCGACGCGCAGAAGGCCGCGTTCGGGCCGGCGTCGTAGCGCTCGAGCAGCCAGTGCGCGACGGTCGCCGGACGACAGGCGAGCGCAGCCTGTCCCTCCCGTCTGCCCGGGGCGGCGTACAGCCATCCGCGCTCCCACTTGAGCTGGACGGTGCGGTACCCCGAGGCGCGCAGCTTGCTCAGAGTCCTGGAGGCCGTCGAGCCGAAGCGCTCCCAGAATCCCGTGCCGCCGAGACCGGTCATGAAGAGCACCATCCCCTTGTATTCCCTGCGGGAGGACGGCGCGCCGATCTTCAGCACCGCGTGCTCCGCCTGGCCGAGGTTCGGGCACTCGACCGAGATCTGGAAACATTCCTCGCCGCCGCAGTCGTTCGGGCCGGAGTTCACGTGGACGGTGCCGCCCACTCTGGCCGCGGCGCCAGTCCCGGGGCAGCCCCCCTCGCCGCTGGTGCAGGTGGCGGCCGGCCGGGCAGGCTCGCTGCTCGCTGCCGGGGGCGTCCGCTCCTCCGCGGTGGCTGGAGCGAGCGCCAGCAGAAAGCCCAGTGCCGGGGTCGCAATGGCGGCGCGGCGCAGGGTCACGAGGCCGTCCGGAGGGGGCGGCGCGAGCGCGGCTTCCAGAGCAGGAGCGCGATCGCGGCGGATACCAGAGACAGGATCTGCGATGTCGAAAGCATGCCGCCGAGGAAGATGCCACGCACCGTGTCGCCGCGCCAGTATTCGACGATGAAGCGCTCCACGCCGTACAGGAACAGATAGGACAGCATCACCTGGCCCGAAAAGCGGCGCCGCCGCCAGACCATCCAGACGGCGAGGCCCACGAGCAGATCCGCGGCGCACTGGTAGATCTGCACCGGGTGCAGCGGCTCCCCGAGCGGACACCCGCCGTATTCCGCCGACGAGGGATTCGTGAAGGTGATCGCCCACGGAAGCCCGGGCGCGGGAAGACCCCAGCAGCAGCCGGCGAGCAGACAGCCGATCCGGCCGACCGCCTGCGCAAACGGGAGCGGCACGGCGGCGGCGTCGGCTGCGGTCCAGAACGGGATCTTCCGGCGCCGGCACAGCCAGGCTCCCGCGAGCAGCGCCGCGGCCACGCCCCCCATCAACACGCCGGCTGCGCGCAGCGTGCCCAGGATCCGGGCCGGATCCTCGAAGTAATACGGCAGGTCGAGCAGGATCAGGGTGAGCTTCGAGCCGATCAGCCCCGCAATCAGCGTTCCGAAGCCGATCGCCTCCGCGTCGGCGGGGCGGATTCCGGCCTGCACCGCCAGCCGCCGCCAGACGATCCAGGCGCCGAAGACGGCGGCGGCGAAGATCAGCCCGTACGAGGCGAGGAAGAGATGCGTGTCGCCGACGAGCGGCAGCCGGCGCGTGCCGAAGTCAAAGAGAATCGGATGCATGCGGCTCCCGGGCGCGGCGCTGCGCAAAGATGAGATCGGCGGCGATCGTCGCCGCGCCGACGCAGATCGCGGAATCCGCCACGTTGAAGGCCGGCCACCAGTGCGACTGGAAGATCCCGTCGAGCCAGTCGCGAACCGGCGGGTGCTCGATTCCGAAATGCAGAAAGTCGATCACGCCGCCGCCGCGGAAGATCCGGTCCGCGAGATTTCCCGCGGCGCCGCCGAGGACCAGGGCGTACCCGACACGGGCGAGCGCTCCATCCTCTTCGCGGCTGAGAATGAGCACGAGCAGCAGCAGGATCGCGCAGGCGGGGAGCGCGGTCAGCAGCAGACGGGGCAGCAGGCCTTCCGCGTCGGCGAACAGCGAAAAGAGGGCGCCGGGATTCTTCCAGGAGACCAGCTCGAAGATCCCCGGGATGATCACGAGCGGCTCGATCCTCCACTCCGGGTGGCTGACGATCCAGGCCTTCGTGAGCTGGTCCGCGGCGAGAGTCCCCGCTGCGATGGTCAGCAGGCGCCGTGGCGTCATCGGCTCAGCGCGCCGTGAGCGAGCCTACGCAGCGCCCACACACTCCCGGAAAGCGGGGTGCCGCCCCCACGTCGTCGGTCCAGTGCCAGCACCGCTCGCACTTCGCGCCGCCGGCTTTCTCGACGCCGATCCGCAGCCCCGGCACCCGCTCGCCGGCCGCCTGCCGCGGCGCCTGCGACGGATCGCCGCGGTCGAGCCGGCTCACGATGAAGACGAAGCGCGCGTCGGCGCCCAGGACGTCGAGCGCGGCCGCGTGGCTCGCCGGCACGTCGAGGATCAGCCGAGCCTCGAGCGAGGTGCCGATCATCTTCGACTGGCGCGCCGTCTCGAGCGCCCGCGCGGCATCTTCGCGGACCGCCAGGATCTTCTCCCAGCGTTCCCCGAGCGCCTCGTCGTCGGGGCCTTGCGGATTCGGGAACACGGTGACGTGCACCGACTCCGCCAGGCGCTCGCCGCCCGGCAGGACGCGCAGCGCCTGCCAGGCCTCCTCGGCGGTGAACGAGAGCACCGGCGCCATGAGACGGCACAGCGACTCCGCCGTCGCCCGCAGGACGGTCTGCGCCGACCGGCGGGCACGCGAGCCCGCCGCCGAGGTGTAGAGCCGGTCCTTGAGGATGTCGAGATAGAGCGCCGAAAGGGTGACGGCCGCGAACTGATTCAGACCGTGGTACGCCTGATGAAACGCGAAGTCGGTGTACGCGGCGCGCAGACGCCGCTCCAGGCGCCGCAGCTCCAGCATCGCCCATCGGTCCAGCTCCGGCAGCTCCGCCCCGGGGACCGCATCGGTGCGCGGGTCGAAGTCGTAGAGGTTCCCGAACAGATACCGCAGCGTATTGCGGATCTTGCGGTAGGCCTCCTTGTTCCGGTCGAGGATCTCCTCGGAGAGCGACATGTCCTCGAGGAAGTCCACCTGCGCCACCCAGAGCCGCAGGATCTCGGCGCCCAGCCGGTCGCAGACCTCGGCGGGATCGATCACGTTGCCGAGGGACTTCGACATCTTCTCGGGGCGGCCGGTCTTCGCGTTCAGGAACAGCGTGAATCCGTGCGTGAGCACGCCGCGATACGGCGCCGCCCCGCGCGCGCCCACGGACGCGAGCATCGACGAGTGGAACCAGCCGCGGTACTGGTCATGGCCCTCGAGGTAGAGATCCGCCGGCCAGGGCAGCTCCGGGCTCCGGCCGAGGACCGCGGCGTGCGACACGCCGGACTCGAACCACACGTCCACGATCTGGTCCTGCGGGTGGAGCATGTCGTCCTTCCCGCAGACGGGACAGACGACGCCCTTCGGAACCAGCCGCGCCCGGCGCTCCGCGTCGTCGGTGTACGGAAGATAGGAGTGCGGGCCAGGCGGCGGAGCGCCCCCGTCGTCCACCGGCCGCCCCCACCAGGCGTCCGCGCCCTCGCGGGCGAACAGGGCGGCCACGTGCTCGAAGAATCGCGCATCCCGGATCACCGCGTCGCGGTTCTTCGGGAAGCAGCGGTCGCATACGACCGCGGGGATGGGCACGCCCCAGGTCCGCTGGCGCGAGATGCACCAGTCGGGGCGCGCCTCGATCATGTTCGAGATCCGCACCTCGCCGAAGGCGGGGATCCACTTCACCCCGGCGATCCCCTCGAGCGCGCGCGCGCGCAGGCCATTCTTCTCCATCGAGATGAACCACTGCGGCGTGGAGCGGAACAGGACGGGGTTGTGGCACCGCCAGCAGTGCGGATACGAGTGGACGATGTCGGCAGCAGCGAGCAGCAGGCCGCGCGCGCGGAGGTCCTCGATGATCTCGGGGTTCGCCTTCAGCACGTGGCGGCCCTTCAGGAACTTCGGGATCACCATGTCCGGCAGGAACAGGCCGTCGTCCCCGACCGGATTGAACGGCGGCAGTCCGGCGCGGGCTCCGAGACGGAAGTCGTCGGCGCCGTGACCGGGCGCTGTGTGCACGAGCCCGGTGCCGGTCTCGCGCGTCACGTGCTCGGCCGCGAGGATCGGAGAGAGCCCGTTCCAGCCCGGCTCTTCGTAAGGTGCCCGCGCCTCGAGGCGCCGCACGCCGCCGGGCCCCGAGCCGGCGAGCCGCGCGCCGTTCCAGGATCCCAGGATCTTCGGCTCGCCCCAGCCGACGGCCGCGGCGGTTTCAGCCAGCCGGTCCTGCGCGACGAGGAAGAGCCCCTTCGGCGTCTCGACGACGACATAGACGAACTCGGGATGCACGGCGATGGCGCGGTTCGCCGGCAGCGTCCAGGGGGTCGTGGTCCAGATGACCGCCGTCACCGTCTTCCCCGCGAAGGCCGGGTCGAGCACCTCGGGATTCGTGAGCGGAAAGGCGACGTACACCGACGGATCGGTGCGGTCGGCGTATTCGACCTCGGCCTCGGCGAGCGCCGTGCGGCACGAGAAGCACCAGTGCACCGGCATCTCGCCCTGGTAGGCGCTGCCGTTCATGAAGAACGCGCCGAGGGCGCGCACGATTTCCGCCTCGTACTTCCGGTCGATCGTGCGGTAGATCGCGTCGCGGTCGGGGGCCGCGGCCGCTTCCTCGCGCGCGTCGGTGACCTGGTCCCAGAAGACGCCCAGGCGCCGGAACTGCTGCCGCTGGATCTCGATGAAGCGCTCCGCATGCTCGCGGCAACGGCGGCGCTTGTCGAGCGGAGCGAGCTTCAGGCGCGCCTCGCCCAGATCTTTGTCGACGCGGTGCTCGATCGGCAGGCCGTGGCAGTCCCATCCCGGCACGTACGGCGCGTCGAAGCCCAGCATCGTGCGGCTCTTCACGACGAAGTCCTTCAGGATCTTGTTGAGCGCCTGGCCGAGATGGATCTTGTCGTTGGCGTACGGAGGCCCGTCGTGCAGCACCCAGATCGGGGCGCCGCGCCGCGCGCGGCGGATCAGACCGTAGATGTCCCGCTCCCGCCACCACTCGAGCCGCGCCGGCTCCGTGCGCGGCAGATCGGCCTTCATCGGGAAATCGGTGCGGGGCAGATTGACGGTCTTCTTGAGGTCTGTGATCTCGCTCACGCAGCGGTCTCCGGGCGGCGCATCTTACAGAAAACGGGTGACACGGGCCATTTTCCGGCGGAGAATCGCGTGTCATGACGCGCGATCCCGTGTATCTCGATCACAACGCCGGAGCGCCGCTGCGGCGCGAGGCGCTCGCCGCGATGCGTCCCTGGCTCGAGGCGGGGGGCGCCGGCAACGCGTCCAGCCAGCACCGCCGCGGGCAGCAGGCGAGGCTCGCCGTCGAGGAGGCGCGCGCCGAGGTCGCGGCGCTCGTGGGCGCGGAGCCTTCCGAGGTCGTCTTCACGTCGGGCGGGACCGAAGCCGACAATCTCGCCGTGCTCGGCGCCGCCGGATCGGTCGTCTCCACGGCCATCGAGCATCCGGCGGTCGAAGCCTGTCTCGCCGCGCTCGAGCGGCGCGGCGTGTCGGTTGCGCGCGTGGCGCCGGAGCCGGATGGCGTCGTCTCCGTTTCGGCTTTGAGGGACGCGGTGCGCGCCGACACGACCCTCGTCACCGTGATGCTCGCCAGCAACGAGACGGGCGCGCTGCAGCCGGTAGCGGAGCTCGCGCAGGCGCTGCGCCGGCGCGGCGGCTCGCGGCCGCTGCTGCACACCGACGCGGTACAGGCGGCGGGGCGCGTCCCCGTGCGCCGCGACGAGCTCGACGCCGATCTCATCTCGCTCTCCGCGCACAAGCTGGGAGGGCCGCAGGGGATCGGCGCGCTCGTCGTGCGGCGCGGCGCGCCGCTCCCGCCGCGGCTCCTCGGCGGACCGCAGGAGCAGGGCCGCCGTGGCGGCACCGAGCCGGTGGCGGCGATCGCCGGCTTCGGCGCTGCGGCGCGCCTCGCGCGCGCCGAAATGGGCCGCTGGGAGTCGGTCTGCGCTCCGCTGCGCGATTGCTTCGAGGAAGGTGTGCGCGCCCTGCGTCCCGACGCCGTCGTGCACTGCGCCGGGGCGGCCCGGCTGCCGAACACGTCGAGTGTCGGCTTCGCCGACCAGGCGGCGGAGGCGCTGGTGGCGGCGCTCGATCTCCAGGGGATCGAGATCTCCGCGGGCGCCGCCTGCGCGTCCGGCGCGCGCCGGCCGTCGCGCGCCCTCCTGGCGATGGGCCTTCCCGAGGACGTCGTGCGCGGCACGATCCGCGTGTCGTTCGGGCCGGGCAGCACCGCCGCCGACGGCCGCCTGCTGATCGAGGCGCTGGAGCGCGTGATGGTGCGTCAGGGGGTGCCGCGATGACCATGTCGCGCGGCCCCGTCGTCGTCGCGATGTCGGGCGGAGTCGATTCCGCGGTCGCCGCGGCCCTGCTCGTGGCGCAGGGGCGCGAAGTGATCGGCGTGTCGCTGCGGCTGCATGGCGCGGTCGCGTCCGGGGCGCCGGGGCGCTGCTGCTCCGCCGAGGACTTCCGCGATGCGCGGCTCGTCGCCGGCCGCCTGGGGATTCCGTATTTCGTCTTCGATGCCGAGCGCGAGTTCGAAGCCGGCGTGCTGGATCGCTTCCGCTCCGAGTACCGCTCGGGCCGGACTCCCTCCCCGTGCGTCGCCTGCAATAGTGACGTCAAGTTCGGCGCGCTGCTCGACCGGGCGCGCACGCTGGGGGCCGGCTCGGTGGCGACCGGCCACTATGCGCGGCTCCGCGACAACGCCGACGGCACGCGCAGCCTGCTCGCCGCCGCCGACCGCACGAAGGACCAGTCGTATTTCCTCTTCGATCTCGACCAGGAGCAGCTGTCCGCCGCGGAGTTCCCCGTCGGCGATCTGTCCAAGACCGAGGTGCGCCGCATCGCCCGCGAGCAGGGTCTGCCGGTGTCGGAGAAGCCCGAGAGCCAGGACATCTGCTTCGTGCCGGAAGGGAGCTACCGCGCGGTGCTCGAGCAGGACGAAGCCGGCCTCGGCAGGGCGGGGGAGATCGTCACGCGCACGGGGGAGACGCTCGGCCGCCACGAAGGGGTCGCGGGGTTCACCGTCGGCCAGCGGCGAGGCCTCGGCATTTCGGCGCCGTCGGCGCTCTACGTGCTGCAGGTGGATGCCGCGGAGGGCCGCGTCGTCGTCGGCCCCGAGGACGATCTGCTGGCCGAAGGGCTGCGAGCGTCGCGCTGGCGGTGGACGAACGGCCGCGAGCCGCAGGCGCCGGTGCGCGGGTCGCTGCGGATCCGCTACCGGCACCCGGCAGCCGGCGCGCTCGTCACGCCCGCGGAGCCGCATGCGGTGCGCGCGTTCTTCGACACGCCGCAGCGCGCCGTGGCGCCGGGTCAGGCGGCGGTGCTCTACGACGGCGACGCAGTGATTGGCGGCGGCTGGATCGACGGTCCGCTGAGCGCCGCCGCGGCTTGACGGGTTCCGCAAGCCGCCCTTACGATCGCAGCGGCTCCGAGCGAGAGCGGGCGTAGCTCAGCTGGTAGAGTACGAGCTTCCCAAGCTTGTGGTCGCGGGTTCGAACCCCGTCGCCCGCTCCAAGCGCGCCTGACGGCGCGCCGCTCCGGCCGCCGCCGGACCCGACCTACGAGACGGCTTTGGCCACGCGGCCCGCGCGCAGGCAGCGGGTGCACAGCCGCACGCGCTTGTGCGTGCCGTTCTCGAGAATCACGCGCACGCGCTGAAGGTTCGGCAGCCAGATCTTGCGGCGCACGTTGTGAGCGTGGCTCACGCTGTGCCCGATCTGCGGCCCCTTGCCGCACGTTTCGCAAACTCTCGCCATGACGGTGATCCCCGGAAAAGACCGCGGAGTCTAAGGGGATCGACGCGGAGAGTCAACCCGCGTCCCCGCCGAGCCCCCTTTCCGGGGCCCGGAAAACCGCCGATTTCCGGCCCCGTCGCTCCATCCGGACCCCGACTTGCCGAGTGCGACGCGGGACCTATATTGCAAATCGTCTTAGAAATTGAGCTCCGCCCCAGCCCGGATCTCGCTGAGCACGAGTCAAACCCGGACCCAGTGGTCCGGGCGGGCTGCCGGAGCGGCGGGATCCACGATGACGAGACGGCTGAGAGCGATCACCCATTCCAATCCGCCCTCAAACGCACCGGCGGAGCCGCGCGTGCTCCGGGAAGGAGAGTCCGTCCATGTTCTTCGGTAGGAACAAGAGCCTCGTTGGCCTGGACATCGGCGATTCGTCGATCAAGGCCGTCGAGCTGAAGGACCTGGGCCGGGGCCGCGGCTGGAAGCTCGTGACGGCCGGCGTCGAGCCGCTGTCGGCCGAGGCGATCGTCGACGGCGCCATCATGGACTCCGGCCTGGTCAGCGACACGATCCAGCGGCTGTTCCGCAATCACCGCATCCGCACGACGCAGGTTGCGACGGCGCTCTCCGGGCACTCGGTGATCATCAAGCGGATCTCGATGCCGATGATGTCGGCGGACGAGCTGGCCGAATCGATCCAGTGGGAAGCCGAGCAGTACATCCCGTTCGCCATCGAGGACGTGAACCTCGACTGGCAGGTCCTCGACGGACCGAGTCTCACCGGCGAGGGGAACATGGACGTGCTCCTCGTGGCGGTGAAGAAAGAGCGCATCAACGACTATGTCTCGGTGATCAGCCAGGCGGGGCTCACGGCCGCCGTCGTGGACATCGACGCCTTCGCGCTGCAGAACGCGTTCGAGGCGAACTACGAGGCGGAGGCCGCGCAGACGGTCGCACTGATCGACATCGGCGCCGCCGTCACGACGATCACCATCATGCGCGGCGGCACGTCGGTCTTCTGGCGCGACATCAGCATGGGCGGCAACCAGGTGACCGACGCCATCCAGAAGGAGCTGAACCTCTCCGCGGAGCAGTCGGAGCGGATCAAGAAGGGCGATGACGCCGCCGGCGTGCCGATGGACAGCGTCATCCCCGTCATTGCCTCGGTCTCGAACGACCTGGGCTCAGAGATTCAGAAGACGCTGGACTTCTACAAGGCGACCAGCAGCAGCGACGAGCCCCTGGAGAGGATCTTCCTCACGGGCGGCGCGGCGCAGCTCGTGAATCTGCGGGACACGCTCGCCGAGAGGTTCCACATCCCCGTCGAGCTCATGGACCCCTTCAGGAAGATCGAGTCGTCCCGGCGGGCCACGCCGGACGACCTGGTGAGCCGGATGTCGGCGACGGCCGCGGTGGCGGTCGGACTGGCGACGCGGCGGGCAGGAGACCGGTAATGATTCGAATCAACCTGCTGACCGAAAAGAAGGGCGCCAAGGCCCGCAAGGGCGTTCCGGCCATCGCGATCGCCGAGGGCGGCGCGTCGAAGTCGCTCGTCCTCGCCGCCGTGATCCTCTCCGCGATCGGGTTCGTCGCGTGGCGCTGGTTCAGCCTGAGCCACGAGAAGACGGTCTGGATCGAGAAGAACGCCGCCGCCGACGCCGAGCTGGCCCGCCTCGAGGAGGTCCGCAAGAAGGGCGAGGCGTACAAGGAGCAGCGCGACCTGCTCGAGCGGAAGGTGAACCTCATCACCGACCTGAAGAAGAACCAGGCGGTGCCGGTGCACATCCTGGATCAGATCAGTCGCAACCTGCCCGACTTCCTGTGGCTCGAGGCGATGCACGAGTCCGGCAACGCGCTGACGATCCGCGGCAAGGCGACCAACTACAACGCCGTCGCGAACTTCTATAACAACCTGGCCGCCTCCGAGTGGTTCCAGAACGTGACGCAGGGGGCGATCACCGAGGCGCCCGAAGGCGTGACGTTCTCGATGACCTGCGACTTCACCACCGAGGCCGTCAAGGCCGCCGCGGCGAAGACCACGGCGGCGGCGCCGGGGGCGGCTCCGGCCCCGGCCGGCGCGGCGCGCAGCTGACCTGGAAGAGCGGAGGAAGAGACCATGATGAAGAACCTGCCGTTCTGGGGACAGCTCGTGCTGGTGACGGTGCTGGCCGGAGGCGCGCTCTTCGTCGCGCAGAGCTACTACCCCAACTTCTCCCAGACGAGCACGGAGATCGCCGAGCTCAAGACGCAGCACCAGGGGAAGGAAGACAAGATCCGCGAGGGGCAGGCGATCGAGGCGCAGCTCCCCGAGTTCGAGCGCGAGATCGCGTCGCTCAAGCAGAAGCTCGAAGACCTCAAGCAGATCCTGCCGACCGAGGCCGAGACGGGCGATCTGCTCAAGTGGATCAAGAACCTCGCCGACCAGTCGAACCTCGATCTGAAGTTCTTCTCGCCGGAGTCGTTCAAGCAGGTCGAGTTCTACACGGAGTTCCCGATCCGCATGAGCGTGACCGGGACCTACCACGACCTGGGAATGTTCTTCGACCGCATCAGCAAGTACGCCCGGATCATCAATGTGACCGGCGTCGGGCTGGACTCGTGGCGCGGGAGCGGCGACGCCAGCATCAAGGCCGACTTCACCGCCACCACGTTCATCTATTCCGACAAGACCGACACGATGCCCGCGGCGCAAGGAGCCCAGAAATGACGCGCGCACTGAAACTTTCCGCACTCGCCCTGGGCGCGGCGCTGCTGCTCGCCGCCCCGGTGCTGCTCGCCGAGGACGCCCCGGCTCCGCCGCCGGCCCCCCCGGAAGGCGCAGCGGCGACCGCCGTCCCGGCGGCGCCGAACGTCTCTCCCGAGGCCGCGCAGACGATCGAACAGATCATGCGGGAGCGCGAGGACCTGATCACCGGCAAGCGGTTCACCTACGACCCGTCGGGCCGGCGCGATCCGTTCCGCTCGCTCATCGAAGAGGTGCGCCGCGAGAAGGGCGCGCGTGCCAAGGGGATTTCGGGCATGGGCATCGGCGAGGTGGACCTCGTCGGCGTCGTCAACGATCCCGCGGGGGACATCGCGGTCTTCCAGGGTTCGGACAACAAGGGGTACTTCCTGAGGGTCGGCGCCGAGCTGTTCGATGGCCGGCTCATCGCCATCGAATCGGCTTCCGGCACGGTCACCTTCCGCCAGCAGGTGGACGATCCCCGGCAGATCAAGCCGTATCGCGACATCGTGAAGCGTCTCACGCCGCTGGAGGAGGACGGTCAATGACACTCTCGGATCATTCCGCGCGCATCCGCGCTGCGGCGCTGCTTGCGGCGTCGCTTCTGGTGACACCGCTGGCACCAGCCCAGCCGGAGGACGGCACTGCCGGCTCCGCGCCGGCCGGCAGCCTGCGGGATCTCCTCGTGACGGCGATGCCGGACGGGGGGGATCGGATCGTCCTGACGCTCGATCAGGAGCCCCGGTTCCAGGTGCAGGAGGTCGAGGATCCGTATCGCCTCGTGATCGACCTCGAGGGCACCGTGAACCGCCTCCCGAAGAACGTCCGGGCGGTGAATTCCGATCAGGTGCAGCGGGTCCGGGCGGCGCAGTACCAGACCACCCCCGAGCCCGTGGCCCGCGTCGTCCTCGACATGAAGGGACGTCCGGCGTGGGAGACGCGCACCGACGGCCGGAATCTCGTCATCGAGATCGCGGGCCAGCGGACGCACGCCTCCGCACCGGCGACATCCGCGGTGTTCGAGGCGCCCGCTCCTGCCGCGGCTCCGGCTCCGGTCCCCGTGGAGGCCGCGCTTTCGGCCGCCCCGGCTCCGGCTCCAGCCCCCGCCCAGACGCAGAAGGTCAGCGCTCCGGCTCCGGTCGCGGTGCCTGCAGCGGTGACGGGGATGGCGCCGGCCGCCACAGAGACTTCGGCTCCGGCGGCCGCGCCGGCGCCTGCTCCGGCCCCCGCCCCCGCTCCGGCTCCCGCCGCAGCGGCGCCGGCCCCCTCGCCCCGCAAGACGATCACGCCGGCTCCGGCCGCCTCCTCGACTTCGCTCGCGGCCGTCATGCCGAGCACCGGGGCGACGTATCCGGGCGCGGCGGTCTTCGAGAAGAAGATCGTCCAGGGCGAACAGCAGGTGTACACCGGAAAGAAGATCTCCCTGAACCTCGTGGACGCCGACATCAAGCAGGTCTTCAGGCTCTTCCACGAGATCTCGGGGCTGAACTTCGTGCTCGACCCGTCGGTCACCGGCCGCGTCACCATCGTCGTCGACGAGGTGCCGTGGGACCAGGCCCTGGACCTCGTTCTGAAGAACAACGGCCTCGACAAGGTCTACGAGAAGACCGTCATCCGCATCGCGTCGACCGCGAAGCTGGCCTCCGAAGCGGGCGCCCGCAAGGCCCTCAAGGAAGCGAAGGAACTCGAGGCCGACACCGTCACGATCACCCGCACGCTGTCCTACGCGAAGGCGAAGGACATCGACAAGATCATCAAGACCGGCGTCCTGCTCTCGCCGCGCGGCAAGTCGTTCTTCGACGAGCGCACGAACACGATCATCGTCACGGACGTGCCGACGAAGATCCAGCCGATCGACAACCTGCTCACCAGCCTCGACGAGAAGACCCCCCAGGTCATGATCGAGGCGCGCATCGTGGAAACCAGCCGCCGGTTCACGCGTGAGTTCGGCATCAACTGGGGCTTCCACGGCGAGCGGTCGGATGCGCTCGGCAACCCGCTCGACACCTCGTTCCCCCACAACGCCACCGTGGACTGGGACCTGAACCTGCCCCAGAACGCCGGCGTCACGGCCCTGGGATTCACCTTCGGCAACGCGTCCGGCTCGTTCCTCCTGGACGTCGCGCTGGATGCGCTCGAAACCGAGGGCAAGGGCCGCGTGCTCTCCTCGCCCAAGATCGCCACTCAGAACAACGAGACGGCCGAGATCGAGCAGGGCGTCCGGATCCCGGTCGTGAACACGACGGCGACCGAGATCTCGGTCGACTTCGTGGCGGCCGCCCTGCGCCTGAAGGTCACGCCGCAGATCACCGCGGAGGGGACCGTGAGCCTCGATCTCGAGGTTTCCAACGACTCGCCGGAGTTCCTGATCGCAAACGTCCAGGGCACCCCCGGCATCCGCACCCAGCGCGCCCAGACGAAGGTGCTCGTGACCGACGGCGGTACGACGGTCATCGGCGGCATCTTTACGGTGAACGAAGGCAACGCGGAGACAGGGATCCCGTGGTTCCGCAAGATCCCGCTCTTCGGCTGGCTCTTCAAGTCGCGGAACATCAGCTCCGAAAACCGCGAGCTGCTCGTCTTCATTACCCCGCGCATCCTGCGCGGCTGACGCACGGGGCCTCCCGGCCCCGACGACCGACCCCAACCGGCCGGTCCGGCGGAATCCCCGCCGGGCCGGCCGTTTCGCGTTCGGCCCCGAGGAGCCCCCGCCCCCTCCGTCAGCCGGAGCCCCGGGGGCGCTGTGCTAGCATCGCCGCCACTTCGAAAAGCGCCGGATGGCCCGAAAAAAACAGAGCGGGAGACCGACAGAGTTGGATACCGCGGAGCTCAAGGAGCTGATGCAGCTCATCTCCGAGAGCGAATTCGTCGAGTTCGAGCTGGAGCAGGAAGGCTTCAAGCTCCGCCTGATCAAGGCGGGGGCTCCGGCGGCCGCAGGGCCGGTCCCGGCCGCGTTTCTGCCCCAGGCGACCCTCGTGCCCGCGGCGTTTCCCGCGGCGCCGGCTCCACCGCCCGCCGCCGAAGCGGCTGCCGCCTCGAACGAGAACCTGGCGGAGGTCCGCTCTCCGATCGTCGGCACCTTCTACCGGTCCCCTTCGCCGGACGCACCCGCGTACGTCGAGACCGGCGATCGGGTGAAGAAGGGCCAGGTCATCTGCATCGTCGAGGCGATGAAGCTGATGAACGAGATCGAAGCCGAGGTGTCCGGTGAGGTGGTCGAGATCCTCGCGGCGAACGGCCAGCCGGTCGAGTACGGCGAGATCCTCTTCCGCCTCCGCCCGAGCGCCTGAGGGCGCGGGGGCGACGGGCGGCGCCGGCGCATGTTCCGAAAGATCCTGATCGCGAACCGGGGCGAGATCGCCCTGCGGATCATCTGGGCCTGCAAGGAGCTCGGCATCCGCACCGTGGCGGTCTACTCGGAGGCCGACAAGGACTCCCTCCACGTGAAGTTCGCCGATGAGGAGGTCTGCATCGGCCCGGCGCGCAGCCGCGATTCGTATCTCAACATCTCGGCGGTGATCTCGGCGGCCGAGATCACCGACGCCGACGCGATCCATCCCGGGTACGGATTCCTGTCCGAGAACGCCCATTTCGCCGAGGTCTGCCAGGAGTGCCGCCTGACCTTCATCGGCCCGACCCCGGAGGTCATCCGGCTGATGGGCGACAAGGCGATGGCCCGGCAGACGATGATGCGCGCCGGCGTCCCGACCATCCCCGGCAGCGAGGGGATCGTGCCCGGTGTCGAGGAGGCGCGGCGGTTCGCGTCGGAGGTCGGCTATCCGGTGATCATCAAAGCGTCGGCCGGCGGCGGCGGCCGCGGGATGCGGGTCGTGCGCGTCGAAGACGACCTGCAGCGCAACTTCGAGATGGCTCAGGCCGAGGCGGGCGCGGCGTTCGGGGTGCCGGACGTGTATCTCGAGAAGTATCTCGACCAGCCCCGCCACATCGAGATCCAGATCCTGGGCGATCGGTTCGGCAACCTGATCCACCTGAACGAGCGCGAGTGCTCGATCCAGCGGCGGCACCAGAAGCTCATCGAGGAGGCGCCCTCGCCGGCCCTCTCGCCGGCGCTGCGCGAGAAGATGGCCGAGGTGGCGTTGGCCGGCGCGCGCGAGGTCGGCTACGTCAATGCCGGAACGATCGAGTTCCTGCTCGATGAGAAGCGGAACTTCTACTTCATGGAGATGAACACGCGCGTCCAGGTCGAGCACCCGGTCACCGAGTTCATCACCGGGGTGGACCTCATCAAGGAGCAGATCCGCATCGCGGCGGGGGAGCCGCTGCCGTACCGGCAGGAGGACATCGGCATCAGCGGCCACTCCATGGAGTGCCGCGTGAACGCCGAGGATCCAGACACCTTCGTGCCGAGCCCGGGCCGGATCCGCACCTTCCACGCCCCCGGAGGCCCAGGGGTCCGAGTGGACACCGCGGCGCACCAGGACTGCTACATCTCCCCCTACTACGACTCGATGATCGCGAAGCTCATCGTGCGGGGGAACAGCCGGACCGAGGCGATCGGCCGGATGAAGCGCGCGCTCGACTCGTTCGTCGTGGAGGGGATCCGCACGACGGTCCCGCTGCACCGGAAGATCCTCTCCGACCCCGACTTCGAGCGCGGCGAGATTTCGACCCACTTCATGGAGCGGTTCCTGGCGCCGCGCCCCAGCACCGAGGAAGAGCCGGTCACGGGGTGATCCCAAAGGAGCCGCTGCCGCGGCTCTGCGCGCTGACCGATCTCACCGCCTCCGGCGCGCGCGACCACGCAACCCTCGCCGTGCGGCTCTTCGCCGCCGGCGTTCGCTGGGTGCAGATCCGCGAGAAGCGACTGCCGGACCGGGTGCTGGCGGAGGATCTGCGCCGGGCCGCCGCATCCGCGCCGCCCGGCGGGCTGGTGCTCGCGAACGACCGGCCCGATCTGGCGCTCGTCGCGGGCGCCTCCGGCGTGCATCTCGGCGACCGGGACCTGCCGCCCGAGGCGGCCCGCCGCCTCCTGGGAGACACCGCCGTGATCGGACTCTCCACGCACGCGGCCGCCGACGCGATCGCGGCTTTCGTGCGTCCCGTGGACTACGTCGCCATCGGTCCGATCTTCGAGTCGCCGACGAAGGCGGGGGTGCGCGCAGCGCTCGGCGTCGAAGAGATCGCACGCGCGCGGGCCCGCGTCGCACGGCCGATCGTCGCCATCGGCGGGATCACCCCGGAGCGGGCGGGGGATGTCCTCGCCGCCGGGGCCGACGCCATCGCCGTCATCTCGGGGCTGTGGCACGGACGCCTCGAGGACCGGGTCGCCGCGTTCGAGAAGGCGCTCGGGGGCCTCTGATCCCGCCCCGGCGGGGCGCCGAACGGCGCCGCGCGCGCTCCTAAGATGTGTCCGCCGTGAGACACAGCGGTCCGGCGGGCAGTTCCGGATCGAGCACGAAGCGCCGATTCAGGCCGCGCCGCCGCGCCGCTTGACAATCCACGTCACGGGAACCACGTTGCCCCTCGGTCCCATCACGGGACCGCCGCGTGATTTTTCTGCACACCGTCTCCGGAAATCGGAGACGCCCCGGGACACGATGGCCGAAAATCCGAAGAAGGGCTCCGACGCCGCAGTCATGTCCTCCAAGCTGGGGGAGATGCTCCTCAAGGCGGGAATGATCTCGCAGGAGCAGCTCAACCTTGCGCTCGACCAGCAGGAAAAATCGGGCGGCCGCCTCGGCTTCAACCTCGTCAAGCTGGGCATCGTCTCGGAGGAGGAGATCACCAGCCTCCTCTCGGAGCAGTTCGGCGTCCCGGCGATCAACCTCCGCCACTTCGAGATCGACCAGCAGGTGGTGAAGCTGATCCCCGCCGAGGTCGCGCAGAAATACCTGATCGTCCCGGTGAACCGCACCGGCGCCACCCTCACGATCGCGATGGTGGACCCGTCGGACGTGTTCGCCCTGGACGATATCAAGTTCATGACCGGCTACAACGTCGAGCCGGTGGTCGCCTCCGAAATCGCGATCCGCGAGGCGATCGACGACGCGTACGGCTCCAGCCACGCCCTCGAGCTCAAGAAGGTCATGGACGAGATGGCCGAGACCGAGGCTGCCGAGGCGCTGGAGGTCCTGGAGGAAGAGGAGGAGATCAACCTCCAGAAGCTCGAGGCGTCCTCCGAGGACGCCCCCGTCGTCAAGCTGGTGAACATCATTCTCTCGGACGCCATCAAGAAGGGCGCCTCGGACATCCACATCGAGCCGTACGAGAAGGACTTCCGCGTGCGGCTGCGCATTGACGGCGTGCTCTACGAGTTCATGCCCCCGCCGATGAAGCTGCGCGACGCGATCACCAGCCGTATCAAGATCATGGCGAAGCTCGACATCTCCGAGAAGCGCCTGCCGCAGGACGGCCGCATCAAGATCAAGATCAACATCAACAACAAGCCGAAGGAAGTCGACTACCGCGTCTCGGTGCTGCCGACCCTGTTCGGCGAGAAGATCGTGCTCCGGCTCCTGGACAAGAACAACCTGATGCTCGACATGACGCGGCTCGGCTTCGAGGCGGAGTCGCTGGCGCGGTTCGAGCGCGCGATCCTGCGGCCTTACGGCATGGTGCTCGTGACGGGGCCCACCGGATCGGGCAAGACGAACACCCTCTACTCTTCGATCAACCGGATCAACACGCCCGAGACGAACATCATGACGGCGGAGGACCCGGTCGAGTTCAACCTGCAGGGGATCAACCAGGTCCAGATCAAGGACCAGATCGGGCTGAACTTCGCCGCGGCGCTGCGCTCGTTCCTGCGGCAGGACCCGAACATCATCCTCGTCGGCGAGATCCGCGACTTCGAGACGGCCGAGATCGCGGTGAAGGCGGCCCTCACCGGCCACCTCGTGCTCTCGACCCTGCACACGAACGACGCCCCCTCGACGATCAACCGGCTCATGAACATGGGCATCGAGCCGTTCCTCGTGTCCACGTCGGTGAACCTCATCGGCGCGCAGCGCCTGGTGCGCCGGATCTGCAAGGAGTGCCGCGAGGATCTGTCCATGCCGGTCTCGGCGCTCGTGGACATCGGGTTCAGCGAGGAGGAGGCGCCGCGCGTGACGCTCTTCCGCGGGCGGGGCTGCGGCACCTGCAACAACACCGGCTACCGGGGCCGCGTGGCGCTCTACGAAATCATGGAAGTCACCGACGAGCTGCGCGAGCTGATTCTGGCCGGCGCGACGTCGCTCGAGCTGCGCCGCCAGGCGATCGAGGAGGGGATGATCACCCTTCGCGGCAGCGGCCTGCAGAAGATCCGCGACGGTCTGACCACGGTCGAGGAAGTCGTCCGCGAGACGGTTCTCTAGAGAGGAGAGAAGGCCGGCATGAGCGTCACCCTGCACCAGTTGCTCAAGACCCTCGTCGAACAGGGAGCGACCGACCTCCACGTCACGACGAACACCGCGCCCCAGATCCGCATCGACGGGGATCTCGTGCCGCTGCAGATGCCGCCGCTCACCGCGCCCGAGACGAAGCAGCTCGTCTACTCCGTGCTCACGGAGCAGCAGAAGCACCGCTTCGAGGAGAACCTCGAGATCGACTTCTCGTTCGGCGTGAAGGGCCTCGCCCGGTTCCGCGCCAACGTGTACAACCAGCGGGGGGCCGTCGGCGCCGCGATCCGTCTCATTCCCTGGGAGATCCGATCTTTCAAGGAGCTGGGCCTTCCCGACGTGATCGCCGATATCACCAACCGGCCGCGCGGCCTCGTGCTCGTGACCGGGCCCACCGGCTCGGGCAAGTCCACGACTCTCGCCGCCATGCTCGACAAGGTGAACGTCGAGCGGGCCGAGCACATCGTCACGATCGAGGACCCGATCGAGTATCTGCACCAGCACAAGCGCTGCGTCGTGAACCAGCGCGAGCTGCACGCCGACACGCACTCCTTCACGAACGCGCTCCGCTCGGTGCTCCGCCAGGACCCCGACGTCGTGCTCATCGGAGAAATGCGCGACCTCGAAACGGTCGAATCGGCCCTGCGCATCGCCGAGACCGGCCACCTGACCTTCGCCACGCTGCACACGAACTCGGCGGCGCAGACCATCAACCGCATCATCGACATCTTCCCGGCGCACCAGCAGAGCCAGATCCGCGCGCAGCTCTCGTTCGTGCTGGAGGGAATCCTCTGCCAGACCCTGCTTCCCCGGGCCGGCGGCCAGGGGCGGGTGCTCGCGATGGAGGTCCTGATCCCGACCGCGGCGATCCGCAACCTCATCCGCGAGGACAAGGTCCACCAGATCTACTCGGTCATGCAGACCGGACAGTCGCGTAACGGAATGCAGACGTTCAACCAGTGCCTGGCGACGCTCGTGCACAAGAAGCAGATCACGATGCCTCTGGCGCTGTCGGTCTCGCATCACCCCGACGAGCTCCAGGAAATGGTCAACCGGGGCGCCGGACTGATTACGGCCCCGATGGCGGGCGCCGGGACGGCCGGCCGCCGGGACCGCTGACGCGGCCCGGCCACCAGGAGGCACTAAGACATGCCGACATTCGCTTGGAAGGGTAAGACGCGGGCGGGCAAGGCCCAGGAAGGGACCGTCACCGCGGACAACAAGGACGCGGTCGCCCTGCTCCTGCGCCGGCAGCAGATCACGCCGACCGCGATCACCGAGAAGGGCAAGGAGTTCGCGCTGCCCCGCCTCGGCGGCGGCGTGAGCCGCAAGGACCTGGCGATCTTCACCCGGCAGTTCTCGGTGATGATCGACGCCGGCCTGCCGCTCGTGCAGTGCCTCGAGATTCTGGGCACGCAGCAGACGAACAAGACGATGGCCCGCACGATCCTGGCGGTCCGTCAGGACATCGAAGGGGGCTCCTCGCTGGCCGACGCGATGCGCAAGCATCCGAAGGTCTTCGACGACCTGTTCTGCAACATGGTCGCCGCGGGCGAGGCGGGCGGTATTCTCGACACGATCCTGCAGCGGCTCTCGACCTACATCGAAAAGATCGTAAAGCTGCGCGCGTCGGTCCGGTCGGCCCTCATCTACCCGACCGCCGTGCTCGTCATCGCCGGCATCGTCGTGTGGGTCATCCTGACCTGGGTCATCCCGGTCTTCGCCACCCTGTACGAAGGCCTGGGCGTCACGCTGCCGCTGCCCACCCGCATCACCATCGGCCTCTCGCGGTTTCTCGCGCGGTGGTCGCCGGTGCTGCTCGTCGGCATGGTCGCCGGCTTCTTCGCGCTGAACCGCTACTACAAGACCGAGGCCGGCCGCCGTGTGCTCGACCGGCTGCTGCTGCGCATTCCGGTCATCGGCAGCCTGCTGCGGAAGATCGCGGTGGCGCGCTTCTGCCGCACCCTCGGCACGCTCGTGTCGTCCGGTGTGCCGATCCTCGAGGCCCTCGAGATCACGGCCCGCACTTCGGGCAATGCGATCGTCGAGGACGCCATCATGTCCACGCGCAGGAGCGTCGAGCAGGGCAAGACGATCTCCGAGCCGCTCAAGGACACCGACGTGTTTCCGTCGATGGTCGTGCAGATGGTCTCGGTCGGCGAGCACACCGGCGCGCTCGACACCATGCTGGGGAAGATCGCCGACTTCTACGAGGACGAGGTGGACGTCGCCACGGCGAACCTCCTCGCGCTGCTCGAGCCGATCATGATCATGTTTCTCGGCGCGATCATCGGCGGCATCGTGGTGTCGATGTATCTGCCGCTCTTCGGCCTGATCTCGCAAATCGGTTGACGGAGGGTTCCGGAGCCGGGCGTTCCGCGCCCGGCTCCGGGCCGCCGTCGCCCTCCGGGGGGACCGAGTGATCGGAACGCTCGACAGGCCCCGCACCATGCGGTGGCTGATGAGTCTGCGGGCCGTTGCGGCGGCAACGCTGCTCGTCTGCTCCCTGGCAATCAACCTGATCTTCGGACCGGGCGACCCGCTCGGGCCCTTCTACCTTCTGGCCGGCGCTGTCTTCCTGCTGGTGCTCGCCTGGGCGGCGGCGTATCGCCGCTGGGCCGCGTCGGCGGGCTTCGCGGCGGCGCAGGTGGCGGGGGATCTCGCCATCGTCACCGGATTCGTCTGGGCCAGCGGCGGCGCGCGCAGCCCGATGTCGTTCCTCTACATCGTGCCGATCGTCACCGCCGGCATGACCCTCGGCCGCGCCGGGGCGTACTGCGCGGCGGCCGGGGCCTGGGTCTGCCAGGTCGGCGTCGTGCTGGGCACCGTCACCGGAATGCTGCCGGTCTGGCCGGGCGGCATCCTCGACGCAAGCGACATGAGCCCGCTCCTCGTCTGGTATCTGATCGTCAGCCACCTCCTCGGATTCCTCTTCACGGCGATGCTCGCGGGGCATGTCGCCGGACGGCTCGAATTCGCGGGGGAGGAGCTCGATCGACGGCACCGGGACCTGGCCAGCCTGCAGGCCCTCAACGAGCACATCGTGGAAAGCATCACGTCGGGGCTGATCACCACCGACTCCGATGGCTCCGTCACCTTCGTGAATCCGGCGGGGGCCGACATCCTGGGTGTGCGGGCGGAGGATCTGATCGGCGTGCCGGTGGTCGGGGTGCTCGACCTCGGCGAAGGATTCGTCCCCCGGCTGCGAAGGATCCTGCACGGCGTGCCGCGGCACCGGTTCGAGAAGCCGTGCCGCCTCGCCCGCGGCGAGGAGCGCTATCTCGGGCTCGCGGCCTCGGTGCTGCGCGACCGGAGCAGCGCCCCCCTCGGGCTGATCTTCACCTTTCAGGATCTGACCGAGATCATGGCGCTGGAGCACGAAGTGCGCTTGAAGGAACGGATGGCGGCTCTCGGCGAGATGGCGGCCGGCATGGCGCATGAGCTGCGCAATCCTCTCGCCTCGATCAGCGGCTCGGTGCAGGTGCTGCAGGGTGCCCTGCCGCAGGGCGGCGAAGCCTCGGAGCTGATGACGATCATCCTGCGCGAGTCGGTGCGGCTCGACCACGCCATCCGGGACTTTCTGACCTTCGCGCGTCCGGGGCCCTTCGCCGCCGAGCCGTGCGACGTCGTGCGCCTGATCACCGACTCGGTGCGCCTGCTGCGCAACAGCCGGGAGTTCGGCCCCGATCACCGAGTGGAGACGATCTTCGGTGCCGACGAGATCGTGGCCGCGCTCGATCCGAACCGGGCGCGGCAAGTCTTCTGGAATCTCGCGACGAACGCCCTCAAGGCGATGCCCGACGGGGGCACGCTGGTGATCCGGGTTGACCGCACCGGGGACGAGAGGGTGAGAATCGACTTCTCCGACACCGGCGTCGGCATGACGGAGCCGCAGGCCGAGAGGTACTTCCAGCCGTTCCAGGGAGGCTTCGCCGATGGCACCGGGCTGGGCGCCGCGATCGTTTACCGCATCGTGCAGGAGCACCGGGGGAGCGTTTCGCTCCGGACCGCGCCGGGGCAGGGGACGACCGTCACGATGACGCTGCCGGAGCACGGTCCCGGACCCGCGCCCGCGCGGCGGGCCGCGCAGGCGGCCATTCCGCCCCTCGCGGCCGCGGCTCGCTGAGTATCCCGTGCAGAAGATCCTGATCGTCGACGACGAGAAGAGCATCCGCGACCTGCTGACGCTCATGCTGCGCCGCGAGGGTTATCGCATCGTCGCCGCCGAGACCGCCGACCGGGCCCGCGAGATGCTCGAGCGCGAGGCGTACGACCTCGTGGTGTCGGACATCAACATGCCGGGCACGAGCGGGATCGATTTCCTGCGCCGCACCCGCGAGGCAGGAGTGGAGACGCCGGTGATCCTCATCACCGCCTTCGGCTCCAAGGAGACCGCCATCGAAGCGGTCAAGCTGGGCGCGTTCGACTATTTCGAGAAGCCGTTCGACGTGAGCGTGGTGAAGAGCCGCGTGCGCCACGCGCTCGACCGGGTGCGGCTGGCCGAAGAGAACGCCCTGCTGCGCCGGGAGCTGAAGGGGAAGTACCGGCTCGACGGCCGCTCCCCGCGGATGCGCGAGGTGCTCGACCTGATCCCGAGAATCGCCGCCACCGGCAGCACGGTGCTCATCACCGGCGAGTCGGGGACGGGCAAGGAGCAGGTTGCGCGCGCGGTCCATTACAACTCGCCGCGGCGGGAGGGCGCGTTCGTGTCGATCAACTGCGGCGCCATGACCGACGAGCTGCTGGAGTCCGAGCTCTTCGGGCACGTGCGCGGCGCTTTCACGCACGCCGTCGCCAACAAAAAGGGGCTGTTCGAAGCGGCGGACGGCGGCACGATCTTTCTCGATGAAATCGGCGAAACGAGCCCGGCGCTGCAGGTCAAGCTGCTGCGCGTGCTGCAGGAGCGGCGCATCCGCCGCGTCGGCGCCACCTCCGAGATCGAGGTGGACGCCCGGGTGATCGCCGCGACGAACCGGGACATCGAAGCGATGGTGGCGGAGCGGGGGTTCCGCGAGGACCTCTATTACCGGATCAACGTCATCCCGATCCACCTGCCCCCGCTGCGCGAGCGCCGCGAGGACATTCCGGACCTCGCGGCCCACTTCCTGTCGGAGTTCTGCCGGATCATCGGCAAGCGGATCGAGGACATCAGTCCCGATGCCGCCGAGGCGCTCTCGGCGTACGACTGGCCCGGCAACATCCGCGAGCTGCAGAATGTCATGGAGCGCGCCGTCGCTCTGGAGCCTTCGGCGACGATCCGGCCCGAGAGTCTGCCGTTCGAGGTGCGGCATCCCGGGCGCCGCGCTCCAGCGCAGCCGGGGACATTGCCGGAGGAAGGCTTCGACCTGGAGGCGCACCTCGAGACGCTGCGGCGCGACTACATGACCGAAGCGATGTCCCGCTGCGGCGGCGTGCAGTCGCGCGCGGCGCGTCTGCTCGGGATGACATTCCGCTCCTACCGCTATTTTGCGAAGAAGTACGGCATCGGGGGACGCGACACGGGCGGGGACCCCGGCGACGATGCCGAGGGGGCCGGGATCGAGGCGCCGGCAGACGAAGTCGGTGCCCACAGGGCGTGAGACCGCCCTGGGGGCGGTCTTCGCAGGTCTCGCCGCCGTCTTCCTCGCACTGCCGGGGCTGACCGGCGGACCTCTCTGCTATCGCGACCTCTCCCAGAATCTCCTGCCGGTCCGCACGCTCACGGCGACTCTGCGCGCGGCGGGCGCTACGACCGGATGGAATCCGTTCCTCGCCGGCGGAACGCCGCTACTCGCCAATCCGAACTCGCTGCTGCTCCACCCCGGGTGGCAGTTCGACCGGCTGATGGAGCCGGCAGCGGCGATCAAGCTCTCGGTGCTGCTGCACACGCTTCTCGCCGGGGTCTTCCTGGCGCTCTTCGTGAGGCGCCGCGGGGGCAGCCCCTCGGCGAGCGTGCTGGCGGGGGTGGTGGCTTCGCTTTCGGGTCCGGCGCTCTCGCTGGGGACGCTGCCGAACCTCCTCACCGCGTGGGCCTGGGTGCCGCCGGCGATGTACTTCCTCGATCGCGTGCGCTGCGGGCTCGCGTGGTCGCTGCCGGCCGCTGTGGTGGCAGGCGGCATGAGCCTGATGCCGGCCGATCCGGCGAGCGCACTCGCGCTGCTCGGCGGGGCGGCGATCGCCCTCACGGGCGGCGAGGTGCGCCGCGGGCTGCGGCCCCGCCTGCTGCTGCTGTTCACGGCGCTCGCCGCGGGCGCCGCGATGGTCCAGCTCCTGCCGGCATGGGGATTCATCTCACGCTCGGCGAGGACCGCGGGGTTCGCCGCAGGGGAAGTCGGCAAGTGGTCGCTGCATCCGGCGCGGCTTCCGGAGCTCGCCGTGCCGGGTTTCCTCGGGAACCCGTCGTTCCTCGGACTCCAGGACTACTGGGGGCCGCCCTGGCTGGAAACCGGCCTGCCCTTTCTGCTCTCCATTTATCTGAGCGCGGCGGTGCTCGTCCTGGCGCTCGCCGGACTCTCGGCGCCGGCTTCGCACCGGGGTGAGCGGCTCGCGGCGGGGGTCCTCGGGGGCCTGTCGCTTCTCCTCGCCTTCGGCCGGCACCTCCCGGGATTCGAGGCGGTGGTGGGCGCGGTTCCGGCGCTCGCCTGGGTGCGCTATCCCGAGAAGCTCCTGATCCCGGCTCTGCTCGCCATCGCGCTGCTCGCGGCGCGCGGTCTCGACGCCCTGCTCGCCGACGCAGCGCAGGTTCCGCGCAGACGCACGATGCTGGCGGCGGGCGGGCTGCTGCTCTTCGCTGCGCTCGCGGCGATGCTCGCGGGTCTTCCGGCCTCCCCTTCGGGAAGCCGGCTCGTGCCCGAGGCGGCCGCGGCGCTGGCGGCATCGTGGCGCCAGGCGGCGGGGTTCGCGGCGACGGCCGGTCTGCTGCTGGTCGCGAGTCTGCGCCCGGGTGCGCCCCGCGCCGTGCTGCGGCTCGGACTGCTGCTGCTCGTCGCGGCCGACCTCTCGCTCGGGGCGATCGGCGCCCCCTCGGGTCTCGAAGCGGGGACCGGCAAGACTCCTTGGGAGATGCGTCTCAACCCGACGGCGCCCGCCGATCTTGCCGCGTCGCCGCCGCTCCCCCTGGCCGCGGGCGGCGCGCAGGGCGCGCACTCATCGCTCGCGTCCGTCGCCCTCGAAAGCCGCACGGTGCGTTTTCCGCGCCCCGACGGGTTCGCCTTCCGCAGCCAGAACGATTCCATCGCCTGCGGGTTCCTGTGGGACCGCCTCTCGTGCGCCCGCTCGTGGCCCTCCGCCTTCATGCTGCCGACCGTCTTCGACCTGCCCACCGATCGCCTCGTGTCCGCCGAGGCCGCGCGCGCGGCCGACGCGGAGCGCCAGGCGGAGCCCGGTGCACGCGCGCGTCTCTGGGCCGTCGCCGCCGCGGGCTGGGTGACGTCCTTCGGACCGGCGGCGTTCCCGGGTCTCACGCAGGTCGGCGAGGACACGCGCGCGTGCCGGCCGCCTCTCGTCCGCTCGCGCAACGAGGGCGCGCTGCCCCCGGTGCGCGTCGTGGGGGCGCACGCCCTTGCGGCCAGCGCGCCGGATGCCCTCAGAGACACGCTGGTGGGTCCCTGGCCCGCGGCCGATCTGGCCGTGGTCGAAGATCCCGACGGGCTGCTGGGCGCATCGAGGCTCTCGGGCGAGCACGGGACCGCTGAGCTGCTTCCGTCGCTTCCCGACGATCTGAGGATCTCGGTGGAGAGTCCCGGCACGGCGCTGCTCGTGGTTTCGCAGAGCTGGGACCCGGGATGGTCGGCCACCGCCTCGGGGCGGCCGGTTCCGGTCCTCCGTGCCTACGGCTTCCTGACGGCGGTGCCGATTCCCGCCGGCCGCTCGGTCGTCGAGCTGCGCTATCGCACCCCCGGGCTGCCGGCCGGCGCGGCGGCTTCCGCCGCTGCGATCCTGCTGGCACTCGCCGGCGCCGCCGCGCTGCGACGGCTCTTCGCTTCGGGCGGCGCCGCGCCGTGACGCCGTCGCCGCAGCCCGGCAGCCGGATGCGGGCGGGCTCGGCTGTCGTCCTCGCAGTCGTCCTCCTGCTCGCGCTCCGTCCGCTCGCCGGCTTCGACACGTGGTGGCATCTCGCCAGCGGACGCGCGATGTCGGAGCAGGGCGGTCTTCTGCACGAGGATCCGTTCACCTTCACGGCGCAGGGGCACCCGTGGCTGAACCACGAGTGGCTCTGGCAGGGGATCGCGTGGCGGCTGTACGAGGCCGCTGCCTTCGACGAGCCGGCGGGCGCCTCGGCGCTGACGATCGCGACGGCGCTCGTCTACGCCCTGGCCTTCACGCTCGGCTACCGCGCGCTGCGGCGGCGGGGAACCGGCCCCTGGGTTTCGCTCGCGCTCGTCTCGCTTTGCGCCTGGGGGGCGCAGCCCCGCTTTCTCGCGCGGCCCGAAATGGCGACGGTCCTCGCGATCGCCCTCCTGCTCGGCCGTCTCTCGAAGCGCAGCCCGTACGATCCCGGCGTCTCGGGGAACGACCCCATCGTCCTGCCGGCGCTGATCGCCGTCGCGGTGAACCTCCATCCCGGCGCGCTGATCCTTCCCGGTCTCGTGATCCTGCACTCCGCCGCGCGGCTCGCGGGGGAGGTGATCGCGGAGCGGCGGCTGCCGGACCGGGCGGCTCTGGGGCGCGAGAGCGTTCTGGGCGGACTCTGCGTCGCGGCCACCTTCCTGAACCCGGCCGGTCCCGGGCTCTGGCTCGTTCCGTTCGAGCTGTCGCGGATCGTCAAGACCGGCGCCTATCACAACCCGGAGTGGCTCGCTCCGACACCGGCGACCGCGCCCGTATTCTTCGCGGCGATGGCGGCCGCCGTGCTGCTCCTCGCCCGGGCGGTTCCCGGCCGGCGGCTGACCGCCGACGCGCTGCCGCTGCTGGCGCTGGGAGCTCTCTCGCTCACCGGGTACAGGCACATCGCCCTGTTCCTGGCGGCTGTCCCGTTTGGGGTCGCCGTGCCCGCGGCCACCGACCCGCTGCTGCGGGAATCGGGGCTGATCCGCCGGACTGCCTGCGCTGGTGTGCTGGCGCTGGTGCTGACGCTCTCCGTCGGCCGCCGGACCCTGTCGGGCGAAGTCGGTCTGGGCGTGGACGAGGGCACGACGCCGGTGGCCGCGGTGCGATTCCTCGAGGAGACGGGAATTCCCGGCCGCCTGTACAACGATGTGCGCTTCGGCGGCTACCTGGACTGGCGATTCCCGAAGGACCGCAGGGTCTTCATAGACGGACGGAACGAGCTGTTCGTATCCGAGCTGTCGGATGTTTCGGCAGTCCTCTCGGGGAGGGTTTCGTACGACGCCTGGCTCACGCTCTGCGACCGCTGGCGATTCGATGCCGCCGTCGTGCGCTATCACGATGAGAAGAAGTCCGTGCTCTACCCCGCGCGGGCCGGGGAGGCGCCACGCACCGGACTGCGCGCCTGGTCCGCCTTCCTGTTCCTGCCGGAGCGCTGGGCGCTCGTCTACTGGGACGACACCGCCCTCGTGTTCCTTCGCCGGGGCGGGCCGAACGACGCCCTCGCCAAGGCGCGCGGCTACGAGACCGTCAGCCCGGAAGACATCGACCACCAGCTCGAACGGGCCGCCTCAGACTCCCTGTTCCGGGCCGCCCTCGAGCGCGACCTCTCGCGCCGGCTCTCCGAGAACCCGCCGTCCCGGCGGGCCGCCGAGTTCGCCGAAGCCCTTCGCAGCCTTCCCCCCGCGCCCCGCTCCTGACCGGCGGCTCCCCGCCGGCGCCCTGCGTCCTGACTGCCCCCCGGTCCACCGGCCCGGGGTCCAGGCCGTATACTCCCCGACTCCCTGAATCGAAGAGGTCCCGGAATCATGCGGAATCGAGCCGCCGGTTTCACCCTGATCGAGCTGCTGATCGTGGTGGCGATCATCGCCATCATCGCCGTCATCGCCGTGCCGAACCTGATGCACGGCATGCAGGTGGCCCGCCAGAAGCGAACGGTGGCGGACATGAACCAGCTCAGCAAAGCGGTCGAGCAGTACCAGATCGACAACACGCATTACCCGCAGCAGTCCACCCAGGGCCCCGTGGCCGGGGTGGTTTCGGGGTCGCTCGAGCCGCTGTACTTCAAGGTGACTCCCGCCACGGACGCCTGGAACGGCCAGCTCATGTACGGCTCGAGCGCCAACGGGTCGAACTACACGATCCGCTCCTTCGGGAAGAACGGCACCGCCGACCCGTCGTACGGCGCGACGCACTACTTCGACTGCGACATCGTGATCCAGGACGGCTCGTTCACCGCCTACCCGGAAGGCGCCCAGAGCTAGCCCGGATTTCTCACAACGTCTCCGCGGGTCAGTGATTTCGCCTCATCCAGCCCGCGCAGTGCGGATCGTCCCTTCGTGTCGCCCTCATTTGTTCGGTCGTGTGCCCGTTTTGCTCGATGCACGTGTCTTCGCGTTACCGATTCGAGCGGCTTCATCGTCCCATCGACGTACTTCCGCCCGGGCTGTCCTCCTCGGTATCCGAACGGGAACAAATCGCCTGCTCGAGCGCGTCGAGGGCAAGGTCGGCCCGCAGCGAGTTCGAAACTCGCCAGGCGACGATCTTCCGCGCGAACACATCGATCACGAATGCGACGTACACGAACCCACGCCACGTGGCGACGTAGGTCAGATCCGCCACCCACAGCTGATTCGGCTTGGTCGCCGTGAAGTTCCGGTCCACGAGATCCGGCGGCCGGACGGGGCCGCTGTCTGGGGCCGTTGTCTTGAACTTCCGGCCGCGAATCGCCCTTGGAGGCCCATTTTTCGCATCAATCGCTCCACCGTGCAGCCGGCCACCTTGATTCCCTCGCGGTTGAGCTGCTCCCAAGCTCTCCGCGGGCCGTAGACTCGCAAGTTGTCGCGCCACACCCCACGGATCAGTTCCCGCAACTCAGTACCTCGTCTGATGGCCGCGGAAGCCTCTCGGGAAGCCTCGGCCGCCCTCGTGGATGCGATATGTCGACGGGGCAACCCGCAGCAACTTGCAGGTCGGCTCGATCCCGTACGCGTTTCGGTGGGCGTCGATGAACGCCACCGTCACCTCGGTCGACGCTCGAGCTCCGCCTGGGCGAAAAAAGCTGACGCCTTCCGCAGGATCTCGTTGGCGCGCCGGAGTTCCCTGACCTCCCGCTCCAACTCCTTCCGGCGAGCCCGCTCCTCGGTGGTCAGGCCGGCCCGGCCTCCCTGGTCGCGCTCCGTCTGCCGAACCCACTTCCGCAGGGTCTCCGCCGTGCAACCGATCTTCGAGGCGATCGACCCGATGGCCGCCCACTGCGAAGCGTGCTCCCCCAGTTGCTCCAGAGCCATCCGCACAGCCCGCTCCCGTACCTCACGTGAGTACCTGGTTCGTGTTCCCATAACCCCATCCTCTCAAGAAATGGAGCCTCCGGAAAAACCGGTACGGTTCACCTGGATCACGGGAGCCGTGATCCCTTTCTCGTCGAGGACGATCGCCATGAGCTTGTGCAGGTTGACCTGCGTGATCTTGCCGAACCGGCGTCTCGCAGCCGGCGACAATTCGAAGGAGACGGACGCCTTGTTCTACTGATCCCGTCCGACGACGGCGTTGCGCAGGTCGTTCCCGGCGATCGAGGCGACCTTCTTAAGGGGCAGCCAGGGGGTCGCCGTGCGGCCCGCTGCGGCCGAGCGCGCGTCCGGAGATGCCGGGCAGGCGTTCGTGTCGTGCGGAAGCTGGCCACCGAGCATCGCGAGCGAGCCTTCCTTCGTATCCGGTGCGACGTACCGGTCACCCGCGACGCCGGGCGGATAGGTCATCTCCTTCCACCCGAGGCGCGCCCGAGTCTGGATGATGTTCTTCACGCGCGAGGGAGTACGCGGCGTCACGGCGCTCGCGTTAGGGGCAGGTCGCGCCCGAGGCCGCTATTTCGGCGTCCCGCGTTCCGGACTGCGTTCCGTCGTCGTAGCTTCCGGCGGCGCAGTTGGCGGCCCGGACCAGGTACCAGAATCCGTTTCCGGGAGCCGGGGAGGCCGGATCGATCGCCGCGAACGCGCCGGTTCGCCGCGCGAG